>Ga0209062_1000211_pt1 | contig 221478 bp, 195 predicted proteins | sample Coa_R2_2_FD_187158 | JGI IMG/M metagenome (GOLD analysis project Ga0209062, IMG submission 187158) | Surface soil microbial communities from Centralia Pennsylvania, which are recovering from an underground coalmine fire - Coalmine... | ecosystem: Environmental > Terrestrial > Soil >... | reverse complement strand
TTTGCGAATCGCAAAGGGTCGACCTTGCCCGGCTCAGACTGCCGACAACGTTCCCCGAATCACCCCATCAACAGGGTGGCCGCCTTCGTTCGGATTAGGTGGCCGCTTTCGATCGGATTGGGTGGTCGCCTTCCCTCGGAATCGGTGGCCGCCTTGCCTCGGATTCTGCAGCCGGGGTGGCGGGCCGTTCAAAATGGCACGATGGTGGGGCCCGCAAGAGCAGCAATTTCTCCTTACGGCGTAGCCTTAAAAACATCATCCGTAGACAAGCCGCCGCAATCTGTTCAGGCCTTATCTCGCGCATTTAATGTTGCTGGCATTAAATTTGACTTATTGCCTCAAAACATGTGGCCAACGGATGCAGAAATAATGATTTCGAGGCGAACCAAAAGATGAAGTCAACATTTGCAAATGGCGGTTCCGAAGATGTCGGGATTGTGCCGGTTGTTGTAGCGGAATTGGAATTCCGCGACATAGAGCGGGAGATACTTGCGACTCACTCGGTGGTAGCTTCCCATGATGCCGCGCTTAATCAGCGACCAAAAGCCTTCAATGGTGTTGGTGTGGATCGCGCCGACAACGTGCTTGCCGCTGCTGTGGTCGATGACGCCGTGATTGTAGCGGTAGTGCATCCGGCCATAGGCGTGGAAATCGTCGGTGCAAAGCAGGCTGACTTTGGTCGAGACAGTTTGTTCAACGAAACGTTCAAGGGTGTAGTGGGCAACGTTGTTTACGACGCGAGCGACGACATTGCCTTTGCGCTTCACGGCGCCGACTACGGCGGTCTTGCCCGTATCGCCACGGCCGCGCTTCCCGGATTTCTTGTCCCAATGGCGGTTCTTGTCCTTTCCGCCAACGTAGGTTTCGTCAACCTCGACAATGCCGCCAAGCTTTTCCGGGTTTTCCTCGACAAGCGCCGTGCGGACCTTGTGGCACATGAGCCAAGCGGTTTTGTAGCTGCCGAAACCCATATAGCGGTGGATTTGGAGTGCACTCATTCCCTTTTTGCTGGTCACCATCAGATGCACGACCTTGAACCAGTCGCGGAGCGGCTTGTTTGTGTTCTCAAAGATCGTTCCAGCAATGTGCGAGAAGCGGTAGCTGGTAGCGGGCGCGCACTGATAGCACTGCCAGTGCCAGCCATCCGGGAGCTTGTGCGGATCGGGAGCGCCGCAGCGCGGGCACTTCACGCCTTCGGGCCAGCGGCGACCGACCAAGTAGGCGCAGCAGGCTTCTTTATCCGGAAACATTTGCTCAAACTGAGCATTGGTCAGCTGTTGGATTGGCTTGGGGCGCTTGGCCATGTGAACCCTCCCGACGATGGAAGGATTTTGCCATGCGCCGCGTAGAAAGTCAAGTCCGGGATAATCGCCCTGCAAAATTGACGGTATTAAGATACCTCCATCGCGAGGCTCAACCGATGTCCGTCGGCACGACCGCATTCTCGGTGACGTACCAGAGCCGGTTCCTTTCCATCAGCAGGACCCGGCGGGTCGGCGCAATGGCCTTGGCGAGGCTGTGCAGATAGCTGATTACGTGCGGGGCGCGCCAGGCATCCGGATAAGCGGGGTCGCATGTGGCGACAATGTGCAGCTCGCCACGCTCTTGCAGGACGACATGGCACTTTTCCGGCTTCAGCTCGGACCCCATGCCGGGGTCGAGCAGCCAGCCGCACATGAAGCTGCGGCAGCCCGCTGGACGCTCGGCGTAGATCGTGCAGCCCGCGCCTGATACGTGCCGGCATGGCTCCCACGGTCGCTTCTTGAGCTCGGGCACTCCCATGATCGTGCAGCAAAGCGTGCACGAACCGCACGATTTGGCCGCTCCGTCAGCTGGCGATGGTACGGGTGCATCCAACGCAAAGCCCGACAGCACCGTCGGGCTTTCGCTCGGTGCCTCCCGCTCCGCCTCGCTCATGGCGATGATCCCCGGCTTGGCCCGGGCACGAAGAGCTGCCGCAAGCGGCAACATCAGCTTTTTTTGGTTGCGATAACTCGCCCCGACCGACCCCGATTAAATCCCCCCGGTCCTACAGTCCTCAAGTAACCATCTCATAAAAGCCGGTTATAAAAATAAACGATGCATAATAATCTTGTATACAAATCCGCGGTGTGGCCATGCGGGTCACTCGGCGGCGTCGGGCACACTTTCCGCGCGCGCGCCGCCGGATAGCACGACGCAATTGCGGCCGGAATGCTTAGCCTCATACAACGCCTGATCGGCCCGCCGCATCAGGGCCTCGATGCCCGAAGTCCTCAAGCTGGCACCGGCGATGCCGACGCTCACCGTCACCGCAACCTTCTCGCCGTCCACAATCGGAGCGCATTCGATCACCTGCTGCCGCAATCGCTCGGCGAGCTGAAACGCCGCCTGCTCGGTCGTCTCCGGTAGCATCAGCGCGAATTCCTCGCCGCCCATGCGAGCGACCACATCCGAGTCGCGCTTGGCGCCGCGGCACACCGCCGCGATTGTCTGCAGCACGCGGTCACCCGTTGCATGACCAAAACGATCGTTGACGGCCTTGAAGTGATCGACATCGATCATCAGTATGCTCAAGGGCCGAACATAACGCTGACAACGCGCCAGCTCCGCACGCGCAAGCGTCTCGAAATGGCGCCGGTTGTAGATGCCGGTCAGCCAATCGAGGGCGGCGAGCATTTCGAGGTCGATCGCATGCTGCTCCGCGCGCCCGCGCTCCCGCACGGCGAGCGGCAGCCATCGCAGCAGCAACAGTCCGAGCACGATGCAGCCAGCCAGGACATTGAACGCTTTCGGCAGGATGAGGAGCGCTGGCCGCCCGAGGAGATCCACGAGCTTGTCGGAAAAGACTCCGTATTGTGCGCCGAAGTACAGGCCGAAATAGAAGTTCTCGAAGATGTTTCGAAACGTGTCGATCGCCAGCACCGCCAGGAGCAGGCGCGTCGTGCCGAAAGTGTGCGGATTGCGAATATAGAAGAAGGCGATCGTTCCCAGGACCGTCAGCCAGAGCACGACGATGACCCAGTAAATGTATGCAGCAACAAGACTCATGCGGCCTTGCTCCGTTTGCCGGATGCAAGAGTAAAGCCCACATCTATGTTCCGATCGTTGCGCACAAGCCTGAGTCTTCGCAGGGGGTTGACGCGAGGTTAACAACCCACTACCGCCGCCATGGACTCGTTGCCGCGCGTTGGCAGGGTTAAAATTCGGCAAAATCCGGCTTCAAGCTGATACGAACGCAGGAAAAGCGGGACACCAGGTCGAGCAAGACCAAGGCAAGAGCTGATGCACGATCCCGTTCAGGTCTTCAATCAGGCCGCCGATTGGCATCGCCAAGGAAACCTTGCCGCGGCCGAGAGGCTCTATCTCAAAATGCTGGAGGCGCAGCCGGATCACTTCGATGCGCTGCACCTGCTCGGGGTTCTCCGCTGCCAGCAGGGACGGTTCACCGAAGCGCTGGCGCTGATCGGCGGCGCCAGAAAGAAGAATCCCGGCTTTCCGCCCGTCCACTTGAACTACGGCCTCGCGCTCGATGCACTGAAACGACGTGAGGATGCGCTTTCATGCTTCGACCAGGCGCTTGCGCTGGCGCCGGACTATGCGGAGGCTCACTATAATCGCGGCGTTGTATTGCGCGCCCTCGACAGAACCGTGGAGGCTCTGGCGAGCTTTGATAGGGCGCTGTCGATCCGCGCCGACTATGTCGAGGCGCTCAACAACCGCGGCATTGTGCTGCGCGACCTCGGACGTCCCGCTGAGGCGCTCGCGAGCTTCGAGCAGGCGCTCGCATTCCGGCCGAGCTTCGCCGACGCGCTCAACAATCGCGGCAATGCATTGCAGAGCCTGGACCGGCCGCTCGAAGCGCTGGCAAGCTACGACGCCGCCCTCGCCCTGCAGCCGCGCAATGCGTTGGCGCTGAACAATCGGGGAAATGCCCTGCGCCGCTTGCGCCGCCACGAGGAGGCGATCGCGAGCTACGACCGCGCATTGGAGATCGACCGCGGCTATGCGGACGCCCTCAATAATCGCGGGATCGCGTTGCGCGAGCTCAACCGCCTGGACGCGGCGCTCGCGAGCTTCGACGCGGCCCTGGCCGCGCGGGCAGACTTCACCAAGGCGCTCGCCAACCGTGGGGCGCTGTTGCAGCTGCTGTCCCGCCCAGCCGAGGCACTCGAATGCTACGACAAGCTTCTCGCGCTCAAGGACGATCACACCGAGGCGCACTATAACCGGGGCATCGCGCTGCGCGATTTGCGGCGCCTGCCCGAGTCGCTCGCAAGCTTCGACCGCGCTCTGGCGTTACGAGCAGACGATGCGGACGCGCTGAACAATCGCGGCCTGGTGCTGCGGGATCTCGAGCGGCCGCTGGAAGCGCTCGCGAGCTTCGATTCCGCGCTGTCGATTGCCCCAGACAATGCTGAGATGCATGTGAACCGCAGCTGTCTGCGGCTCCTGCTCGGCGATTACGAGAGCGGCTGGGAGGAGTTCGAATGGCGCTGGCAGGTCGCCGAGATCGCGCGCTGGCGGCGTGAGTTTTCCAAACCGCTCTGGCTCGGCGATCATTCGCTCACCGGGAAAGCCATCCTGCTCCATGCCGAGCAGGGCCTTGGCGACGCCATTCAATTCGTTCGCTACGCGCCGCTGCTCGCGGCGGCGGGAGCCGAGGTCCTCATCGAAGCGCCGCAGCCGCTCCAGGATCTGTTCGCGCAAATGCCAGGCGTGTCCTGCTTTGCGCCCGGCGAAGTCCCGGAGGACTTCGACTACCATTGCCCGCTGCTCAGCCTTCCGCTCGCATTCAAAACCACGGTCGTCACCATACCGGCGACCGTTCCGTACCTGTCCGTGCCGGACCAGCGGGTGACGAGGTGGAACGGAGCGCTCGCAGAAACCGGCCGGCTGCGAGTTGGGGTGGTCTGGGCCGGAAACCCGATGTTCAAGAACGACCAAACCCGGTCCGTGGGGCTCGGGCCTTTGCTGCCTTTGCTGTCGCTGCCGGCGATCGACTTCTACAGCCTGCAGAAAGATATGCGCAGCGGCGACCGCGAGCGGCTCGCAGCCTGCGCGGGCGTGATGCATCTGGGGGACGCGCTCGCGGACTTCGCCGACACCGCGGCCGTGATCGGCGCGCTCGATCTCGTCATCTCATCCGATACTTCGGTGGCGCATCTCGCCGGCGCATTGGGCAAGCCGACCTGGATCCTCTTGCAGCACGTCGCCGACTGGCGCTGGCTCATCGGCCGCGAGGACAGTCCCTGGTATCCGTCCGCACGCCTGTTTCGGCAGCCCAAAGACGGTGATTGGGAGAGCGTCGTCCGCCGCGTCAAGAATGAGCTTGATCAGTACACCCGGGAGCCGATGCAGATCTGATAGTCGAGCCCGTTTTCGCCCATCGTACGCTTCATCGACACCTTCTCGCTGGTATCGACTTTCCCCAGATCCACGATTCGATTGGGCAAAACCGCGATGTAGCGGGGGCCGATTTGCACCATCACGATGAGGTCGCGCTCGATGCCGTCGCTGATCCATTTCTTGATCATTGCGAAGAACGGCTCTTTCATCCATGCGTTCGGAAAGGCCGGATCGACCGCGATATCGATTCTCTTTGTCGACGGAGTGTCCCCGTAGAGGACGAATTTCGCACGATCAGGCTTCCATTCCGGCCCCAGAGCCGGATTGATCATCCAGTGGCAGTAGAATCGGCGACAGAGACCTGGGCGATGGTCATAGGTGCCGCAACCCTTCCCGGCGACCGCGTGCTGGCACCAGATACCGGGCGGCTTTTCCAGTTCAGGGTCTTTTATCGCCAGAACCTTGCAGCACATCATGCAGGATCTGCATTCTCTTCCCGGCACGACCTCTGCCATCGTTACCCTGCCATCCGTCAAGGACCCTCTTCGCCGCATTGGCGACCATCAACACGGCGGATGCCGCACAATTCCCGAAAACTGTCTTCCAGCCAAGTGGCCCCTCGGCTCATGTCCGGCTCGGCCGTAACCAGGCCGTTCGCATTCCGGTCGAGTTCGAACTGCCCGGCAATGAGGCGATCATGCATCGTGACGGCAAGCGGCTTGTGATCGAACCAGTGCGCAAGCGCGGCCTCGCGGCTCTAAACGCAATGATAAGCTCGCCGAGCTACGCCACCGCTTGCGCGCATCGCCCAAAACCACTCTCACGTTCTACGATGGCGTGGGCGCCAATCGTGATTTTGGCATCGTATGTGCGCCGGGTTCGAGTAATGTCAGGCTCGAAAAATGGAGTGGCCAATCGACCGTGACGGAGCATCCTCGCATTGCGCTCGTCCCCGACGTGCTCGCCGGCAAACCTGTCATCCGCGGCACGCGGCTGTCTGTGGAATTCGTGATCGGCTTGATGGCCGACGGACGGAGCGAAGCTGACATCCTCGGGAATTACCCGGGCATCACGCACGACGACATTATCGCGTGCCTCGCATATGCGCGCGACACATTGAGCTCGGAGAAGGTGTTCCCGAGCGCAGCCATGTGGGGCCTCGATCAACGCGGGCGGGCACCCACGCTTCTCGATGAGCCAGCTCAGTTACGAAATCATGCAGCCGCACAATCGCAAGAAGCTGAATGATCGGGGGAGCAAAGCAGCCGAGGCGACTCTCGCGGCTCGGAAATATGTGAGTCCGATCGATGTGCTGGTCGGGATCGGATTGCTGGATCCCGGAACGGTCAAGCGCTGGCAGCAGGGTCGCATCGACTATCTCGAGAGCGCCGTGCAAGCCAATCTGCCGCGCATCTCGGAGGCCATGAAGCTGTTTCGGTCATGGGCCTCGGCCAAGGGCCTGACCCCGAGCGAGACAAGCCATATCGCCCGCACGCCGTCGCGGCAGCCGCTGCGCTTCAGCAAGAGTGGCAATCCGACGATCGAAAAGCTTTACCGCACTCATTGGATTTCGGGGGAGCTCTCCGACAAGAAGCAAGAGCGCTTGGCGGAGAGGACGAGCCGTGCGCCCGAGCTGGTCGTAATCCAGCCGCTGAGTGATACCTGGAAGTGTCACCGGTGCAGCGGCAGCGGCGATCTGCTTATCATGGAGAATGCCGGGCCGGCATGCCTGGGATGCGCCGGTCTCAGCGATCTTGAATTCTTGCCCGCCGGGGATGCGTTGCTCACGCGTCAAGCCAAGGCGAAAAGCCCAAGGCACGCCGTGGTGGTTCGCTTCAGCAAGAGGCGGCGCCGCTATGAACGGCAAGGCTTGCTCGTCGAGCCCAGAGCGTTGGCGAAAGCGCAACGCGAGCTCCGGCGCCGCTTGAATGTCTGACCGCTGACCGTGGGCGTAGTAGTCCGGCGGCATGAGCCTCGGAGTGGGCTCCGCAAGCGAGCGGGCGCGCTTGACTGCCGCCATCGCGCCGCGCGCCGCGGCGACCGCATCGCCGCCGGTGGGATTGATCACGCAGCCCTGTGTCAAGCGCGTGGTTCTGTCGTCCCCATTCCGGTTCCCTTTTACCTGCTCAATCGTCGCAGACGCGGCATTCTTGATCATAAGACTGTCGGCGAAGGGCACGCCAAAGGCAAAGCGCGCCGAAGATCCTGCCGCCATATCGCCTCAGCGGGAGTCCGGCCTTGGCATGAGTAGCCAGTTTTTTGGCGCTTGCGCGCAAGACGCCCGGCGACGAATTGGATCAATGTCCCGCACATTCCGCAGCCGTCGAACTGATCGCTGAGTGGGAATAGTTCCGAAGCGGTTCGAACAACCGAGCCTATCAATGGGGTGGGTGGACGATCGGGACAGCACCTTCGTGGGGAAGGTGGTCCCGATCTTTCCTCATCCGCAGGCCGTTTGCGCTCGCAAATTGGCGCTGCTGGTGATGCGAAGCACTTGATTGTGGAGGATGAGAGCATGACGACCGAAGATGATCTGAAGGAGGAGAAGAAATGAAGCTACGGCGGCTCCCCGTCCGATGGTCGAGCGATGAACTCCGCCGGCAGCGCGAGCGAGCGGCCCTCCTCGTGCGAGAAGCCTTTCCCGAGCTGGAGGGAACCGACCTGGAATATCGGGTCGACGACGTAGTGACCGAAGCAGAAATGTCGGGAACGACGATCGATGAGGCGATCGTTCAGACTTTGATCGACGAGGCGGAGCTGAGAAGAGCGCAGGGTCGCTCGATCCATTGATCCGACGCAGGCCGAGCGCGACGACATGGTCGTGCCTTTGCGTTCCGGTTTTCTCAGCGTTCCCGGTTGATGGTTCGGTCAACCGTCGCGACCTGCTGAGTGTCTGGCTCCCTGCACGGGGGCCGGCCGGGTTCACGTCAAGCGGAAAAGTTACGGCACGCTGAGGGCTCGGCCCGCCAGCTGCGAGAGCCATAGTGACCATTCTCTAGCCCTTGAAGGCCACAGGTAATTGTCGTGAATGAACCTGATTCGTTCCTCACGTCGAAGAGCGGCGCGCGAAGGATTCCTCTGCATCTCACTCAGCGCATCTGCTGTCATGGTTGCAAACCCTTCCGCAAGCGAATCGACATTCGATTGCGCTTCTAGCAATTCCGCCAATCCATTGGTGGTTTCCGGCAAAGCACCAAGCCGAGTTGTAAATATACTGGCTCCAACGGCCATTGCTTCAAGCACTGCGATGCAGGATGTTTCAGCAAAGGTTGAAGGATACGCCAGGGCAGCCGCAGTTGCGAGCTCTCCGGCGAGCCGCGACTGACCTATTGACGCCACATATTCCACGCCATCCATGGATTGACATTGACGATAAAGATCGTGAAACGGGTCATTCGCAGGGACCACCTGATATACTGCCATGCTTGAATAGACGCGCAAGCGCGTGCCAGGCACTGCATTGCGGATTGCTGGAAACGCCTTGATCAGCACATCGAGGCCCCGAAATGGGGTGCTGGTGTAAAACAAAGTTGGCGATGCACCAGTGATGAACCAAGGTTGAGCCTGCGAGACATTGGCAAAGGCGGGTGACACTGCGTTGCGAAGCACCTTAATTTTTTCGGGGCGGATCGAAAACTGTCGCTCGTAGCAGTCACGCTGCCAACAACTAACAAACGCAAAACCGGCCCATCGTTTTCGTTCGCCGAGATGGTTGAGAGCCGCCATAGCCGGCTGGTCATGGGCATGGTGTGCCCACAGCACCAAAGGAACATCAAATCCAACAGCCTGACGCAACTGGGTCGCACAAGCGAGGTTGATAACGACCACAATGTCAAAATTCTTGAGGCTGCCGGCCGCATTGATTTCAGAGATGTGTCTTATTTCAACTCCATCGCTTTTATTGTGACCGGGCAAGCCGTTAAAAATTGTGATGGCGTGACCCAATCGCGTCAACTCAACCGCCAGGTAGCAAAGGGCGGATTGCGAGCCGCCCAAGGGCGACTTGTACGGCGTCTCGGTGGTGTACTGGAGGGCAGTATCAAGAAAACCGATGCGCATCCGCTGCTACCTTTGATCGATTCAAGCTCGCAATCCTCGGCCAGCAAAGAGCGGCGCCGCGCAAGTGTCAATCAGCGTGGCGAGGTGTCACCTCATCCGCGCCTCGGTTTCGATGCGAACGGGATCGTACGGCCCAGGCTGGCGACGAGGGACGATGGGTTTGCTTTGGCCTCCACAACAAGAGGCTTGTCGAATATTGGGAATGGAGAGTGCGCGTCACGGACCCGGACGCTCCTCCGGCGACCGCAGCGCAGCTTGCGCGCTCGCCGGGTTACTTCCGGTGCGCGCCTTGCGACAGTAGCTGAACCTCACCCAGGAGCAGTTCGCGTCACGCTTTCACCTGCCACTCGGGACTGTTTGCGATTGGGAACAAGGCGCGCACCGGCCGGACAAGGCGGCGCAAATCCTATTGACGGTCATCGCACGCGATCAATGGATACTCGTCATCGAGGCCCAGCCCGCGAGGCAAGCCGCCCACCGTCCGCAGGCACCTCGGCATTTCGCGAGCCCGACCCTTCCTTTCGGCTCGTAACGCGTTACGAATGGAGAGGTTCATGATGACGCCAGCCGACCGAATGAAGATGATGCGTGAGCGCCGGCGCGCAAGGGGACTGCGCGAGTTGCGCCTCGTCGTTGCGGACCCTAGGTCGCGCGCCGTCCGACGACGGGTTGCGAAACAGGTCGCTGGCCTCGATCCGGATCGCGAGTGCGACGCGCTGAAGTGGATCGAATCAGTCTCTGAATTTGACGCCGATGCGGCGCGGTGACATGGTCACCGTCGCCGCCGCGGGCCACTACGGCAAGCCCCGTCCGGCCGTCATTGTCCAAACCGACGCCTTTCCTGAAAGGAATGCTTCCGTGGTGGTGTGCCGGCTCACTTCCGAGTTGGTAGATGCCCCGGATTTTCGTGTCACCATTGTTCCCAAGTCCGAAAATGGATTGCGCGTGACATCGCAGGTAATGGCCGATAAGCCGGTCACCATTAGACGCGAACGGATCGGACGGAAGATTGGTCATCTCGGCGACCAAGACATGGCCCGGCTCAATGCTGCATTGGCGTTTGTCTTGGGGCTTGCGGACTAGCGGTGCTGCTGGTCTGGATCGTGCGGTTCCAATGAGCGGCTGTCCGCGGCTTGATGCAGCGCTTGCGCGCCGATCGGCGGCGGTGTCGATGCTTAAGGCTCCAGCGAGCTTGCGATGGGCTGGTATTACTACCTTGCAGGCAGGATGAAATTTCCATTCAAGGCGGGCTGTAGGGTCGCGCGGCCCGTCTCCGTTCTCAAGGTCAAAGAGGAAGTAGACGTCCTCGGCATGGCGCCGGAAGAGAAATGCGAAAGCGAAATGTTTGTGTGGGGTGGGCGCGCCGGCAGGCGCACTGCTGTCCCTTTGGCGCAATTGCAACCGATGTCGAAAGATCAAGAAACTCGCGAGGCTGTCGGCGATTGGCTCTACTGGGTGGATCGCGGGTACGAGCTATGAACGCCGCGCAAACCACGGGTAGCTCCTCTCCTGACAGTATTAAGCCGATAAGTGTTCTGCGGACGCCTGCTTCATCGTGAAGGACCACATCGGCGAGGCGCTCGCCTGGATGTATTTCGAGGACGAGCCCGGTCGCGACGCGGCGAACTTGCTCACCCGCGACGGGGCGGATCGTGTTCGCGGCCGACAAAGGTGCTAGCCCCCGCCTGACTGCAGCCTCGAAGCGTCCGTCTCTTCAGCGGTCCACGGAGGTGGCGCAGGATAGGCGCCATGGACTTGGTCGCGCTTGCCACGCCTTATAAGCCAAAATCTAGCGACCCTTGGTCTTTGCATATAGAAGTGGCAGCCAAAACCTTGCGAAGTGAGGCTGTATCGCGAAAATGGCCGTGGGACGGGTTGTGGGCGCACCGGCTGCAATTCCCGCTGCTGCAACTGGCCGATTGTCCAAAACGCGTTGTGACTGTTTCACCTTTAGTAAGCGGCTTGCTTTGGCTGCCGGCGCTCTTGCAAATGGTGTTCGTCTGCATGTCTGCCACCGTCGCTGTCCCCACCGATTTTCGACCTCTAGCTTACCGGAACGAGAACGCGTGGCGCGAGGAGTTCGCGCGTGGCCTGGTCCAGGTCGATCTGGAACCGCTATCGGCCGATGATCGTCTATTTCATCAGGAGGCAAATATCCTGCTCTTGCCGGGCGTCGGCATGGTCGAGAACTCGGGTTCGCTTGCCCGCTACGACCGCACCCGCGCGCTGGCGTCGAATGGCGGCGGTGTGGTCGGGTTGATAGTTAATCTCGAAGGCAAAGCTACCGCATCGCAATTCGGCAGAGACGTCACGCTTGTTCCTGGCGACGCGGTTGCGTGTACACCCTACGAGCCGGAGCCGGGCGTTCTCGTTTGCCCACTACGCCTTGCTCTACGAACGTGCCATCCCGCCGCCGTTCAAGCGACCCGGCGCCGCTTTGACGTCGGCCCACTCGCCGCCGGGCGTGCTGAAAGGGTCAGACCCATGGCGCGAACAATGCGCATGACCGTCCCGAATTCGGGATTACCGCTGCCCCCCAGCGCCTTGTAGAGGCTCTCGCGATTGAGCCCGGCCTTCTTCGCTATTTCACCCATGCCTCGTGCACGCGCGACGAGGCCAAGCGCGTCACGGACGAAATCTGCATCACCGGACTCGAGCGCCGCCGCAATATAGGCAACCTGACGATCCTCGATGTCGAGATAATCGGCGGCATCAAATCGTGTTGTTTTGGCCATCACACTGTCTCCGCCAGTTTCTGCGCCCGTTTGATGTCTTGTTGCTGCGTCCGTTTATCGCCGCCGCACAACAGGATCACTGCGCTCCGCGATGCACATAGTAGATCCGGTATCCTGGCCCATAGTCGATGCGCATTTCCAGGACGCCCTGACCGACGCTTCTGGTGTTGCCCGGATTTCCCATCTCCATGCGGCGAATGCGGCCGACAATGCGCGCGACCGCATTGGCATCCCTGAGACGGTGCAACCAGCCCGAAAACTCCTCCGTCTGACGCACCTCGGTCATTGATGAACTATGTAGTCCATAGGCTACATGTCGTCAAGGAGCAACGGAGCAGAGCATCGGGACCGGGCCGCGATCATAGGGCTGCCGGCGGCTCGATACCGCGCTTGCGTGCCAGTCGGAAATGCTGTCTGGAAAATTTTGTGGCGCGCCACGGTCGATGAAGATGGGCACTACGTATGCGCCATGGCGCTATGATGGAGCGGCCACCCAAACGATCGGGTCGGAAAACAAGCGACGGACTACGATATTGCGCTACGTTTGATGGGCCGCTCTCCTCGCGAGGTCGCTGGTGCCCTGGTTGTCTCTCGACTAAACCCTTTCCTTCACGCCAGACCAGGCGCGTATGGGCGCCGGAGCCAAAAGCACATATCCGAAAGCACGTTGACAAAACATGCCAATTTTGGAATAATTCGATCATGAAGGAGGTGCGGTGGCATGGCAGCAGCCGATCCGATGTTGACGCATTCCCGGCCGACGCCCGGCGCGAGGCTGGATATCAATTGTTTCAGGTTCAGATCGGCGAAGAACCGTCTGACTGGAAGCCGATGACATCTATTGGCTCTGGTGTTCGCGAGATCAGGATACGTCAAGCATCAGGCGCCTATCGCGTCATCTATTTGGCCACCATTGGCGATGCTGTTCACGTCCTGCACGCGTTCCAGAAAAAGACACAAGCAACAGCCAAGCGGGATATCGATCTCGCCAGGGCACGGCTCAGACAGATCAGGTGACCACGATGGCAAAGTCAGTATTTTACGATCTGTTCCCTGCGGAAGAAGCGGCCGAACTTGAAATGCGCGCCAAGCTGCTCTCCGGGATCAATAAGTGGCTGAGCAAATCCGCTCTGACGCAAATCGAGGCGGCGAAGCGCCTCGGTGTCACTCAGGCTCGGGTGTCCGAGATCAAGAACGGAAAGATCAATCGATTTAGCCTGAGCATGCTCGTTCGGCTTGCGGAACGCGCTGGGCTGCGCCCCGGCATCAAGTTCCAAAAAGCAGCGTAACGGCGCGGGCCAGCGCCGACGCCTCGACGACGGGCAGCAAGTTACATCTGCGGTTTCCGGCGGCTTGATGCGGCATTCGCAAACGGCAGGCAACGAAATCGTGCAAAATCGCACAATGGCGCGCCACGGTCGATGAAGGGGCAATATTCGTTCGCGGTTCCCCTATGATGCCGCAACCCACACTGCGCTCCAATCGATAAATCTGCGATAGCTTGCGATCGTGCACTATGCCGCACAGCGCTTAGCCCCAATTTCGCGGTCCGGTCACCTATTCCAGAGCGGACCCGTCGCTCAATCCAAGGATCGACGTGATGGGCCAGCGGACATTTTGCCGTTCATGCTGAATTCTCCTTCTTCAAGTTTATTCGCGATGCCGAAGTGTCTCCGCCAGGAATTGGACAAACGCCCTCACCTGCGGCCTAATTGGACGTGTTTTGCGATAGATTGCAACGATAAATGGTGCGCCCACACATTCCCACTCGGGAAGAATCGGTTGGAGCGCGCCCGATCGAAGCTCATCGCCGATATGGTGCGCAGCCGCTCTGATAATGCCGCACCCAGCCACTGCTGCTTCACGCATGGCATCGTTGCCCTGAGCCAATAATCTCGGAATGATTTTCACCTTCTCGCTTTCGCGAGACTTCAGCGATTGAAAATGCCACTGGTCGAGAACGTCATGCTGAGAGGTTAGCTGCACGATGCACTGATGCTTCAAGAGGTCCGCCGGCTTTCGGAGAGGGCCGGCAATTTTGAGATACTCCTGGGAAGCACATGCAACGTATTGAGCTCGACACAATCTGCGCTCGACCAATCCTTGCAATTCGGGATGCTCGCCGCCGCGCTGTCGTACGCTATGCCCTTTGATGAAGACGTCGACGCCCTTTTTCGCAAAGTCTGCGACATCGCCAACGTTGAAGAGAACAACCTCAACGTTCGTGTGCTCTTTCAGAAACCGCGGCAAGACCCTCAGCAACATTCGCTTGGTCAAAGCCGGCCCCATTCCGATCTTGAGTCGTCCCTGGGGGAGTTCGCTCCTGCCCCGAAACCTCTCGGTTGCCTCTTTCAACTTGTCGACAATATGAACGCAGTCGCGATAGAACAGATAGCCTTCATCAGTGAGCGTCAGCGTGCGCGTGGATCGCGCAAAGAGCACGACCCCGAGCTCGTCTTCCAAAGCTTTTATCGCGCGGCTCACGGCTGAAGGATCGATCAGCAGAGTGCGTGCGGCTGATGCAAAGCTTTTCATCTCGACAGCGGCAACAAAAATGTCGATCGCGCGCAGGGAGGCGCCCATCTGATCCTCCGTCGACCCTCTTAATTGATGAAATTATCGCAACAGTCTCGTGCCACTTCAACATTTCACGGTGCTTGGGCCGGGGGCTAGGCTCCGCTTGGGAAATTTCCCTGGGGGAGCAAAACCATGGGGCTTTCGCGGAGGTGCTTCCTTGGCCTGGCGGCGGGAGCTGTTGTCGCCCCTGCGATCCCTCGAACGTCCGTGGCGCAGGGGTATCCGACTCGGCCGATTACGATGATTGTGCCGTTTCCGGCGGGTGGTCCGTCAGATGCGATCATGAGGATCGTGGCTGATCGCATGAAGGATTCTCTCGGGCAGCCAATCCTGATCGAGAACCTGTCAGGGGCCGCCGGGAGCATCGGAGCCGGAAAGGCAGCGCGTGCCGCTCCTGACGGCTACACTCTGATCCAAGGCGATTGGGGCACCCACGTCGCCAACTCAGCCATCTACGATCTCTTCTACGATGTAGCGGGAGACTTTGCGCCGATCGCTCTGCTTTCGGTGAACAGCCAAATTATCGTGGCGAAGAAATCATTGCCCGCCAATGACCTGAATGAATTCGTTGCTTGGCTGAGGGCGAACCCGGACAAGGCTACGGCTGGCACCTATGGCGTCGGAAGCGCCTCTCATATTTTCGGTCTGTTTTTCCAAGCCGCCACCGGAACCCGCTTTCAATTCGTCCCCTATCGCGGCCTGGGCCCAGCAATGCAAGACCTGATGGGCGGACAAATCGACTTCATGCTTGACAGTGTGGCCAATTCGCTGCCGCAAGTTCGTTCCGGGACCATCAAGGCGTATGCAATCACCGCCGAAAGGCGACTCGCGGTCGCGCCGGACATTCCTACAGTTGATGAGTCTGGTTTAAGCGGATTTTACACCTCGTTCTGGCGAGCCATTTTTGCCCCCAGAAATACGCCAAAGGCAATCATCGCCAGGGTCAACGCCGCCGTCGTGAGCGCAACTGCTGATCCCGTCGTGCGCTCGCGACTTGCAGACCTTGGCGTGAGCGTTCCGCCGCGCGGCGAGCAAACTCCCGAGACGTTGATGGCCATGCAGAAAGCCGAGATCGAGAAGTGGTGGCCAATTATCAAGGCGGCAGGGATCAAGGCGGAGTGATGCCTTAGGGCAGCAGCTTTGGGTCAATCGCGTTGATACCGTAATCCCTGCTCTGACGTCCGTTATTCACAGAACCGGACGTCACCATGTCGCCACGAGAACCGTCGACTTGTCCTTCTCCCGCATCCGATCTGCACCGAACGCGAACCGTCACCGCAATTCCCGTGTCCTAACTTTGGTCGACCTGGCGAGCATGACGCGCGTGCAGATCACAAGCGATTTCGCACATCGCAGGCAACAAACCTGCGCTGAATCAGCTCTGGTCCTCTTGGCCCGGATTTTGTCTGATCGCAAGTCGGCGAAGGGCAGCGTAGGATTGGCGAGGAGCAGATCGCCGACCGAGTTATGGCAGGATAAAAGGCGCGAGGTGCGCCCCGGTCGGGTTGGATAGGGACGAAAAAAAAATCAGCAGCTTGCAACGAGGTGCATTTTGGCCCTGCAGCCTGCGATTTTGCGCAAGCCGATGCAAGATCATGGAGTCCTGCAGCTCGTTAGCTGCGCCGAGCCATGATCGTTTGGAGCGAGCCGTTGCCAGGCAACCGCAAGCCCGTCAAAGACTCGCGCTACGCGCGCCCGGCTCCGCCGGCTTGCGGCCTTGACTGGCTCGCGGCTGCCCGGCTCTCTGCCTCCAAGCGATCATGGCCTCCCGTGAGCGAGGTCGCTCCCGTGGCGACGCCAGTGGAGATCGCAGCGTAGCGCGGCGTGGACTTCGGTCGTTCTGCGAAATGGTGACGGGTGCCACACTCGTGCCATGGCTCGCTCCCAAGAATCGCGGCGACGGCGCTCGGCCCCACTGGCCGGCGGACTCGACGATCTGCAAGACTATGCGCGTCGACCGATGCGCCGGGCCAGGCGATCGAGGAAGGCCCATCCGATCGACCGGACGGTGACCGACGACTGGCCCGAGGATGTGCCAGTAACCGAGGCCGAGGTCGACGCGTTCGAGGCTTGGTTCGGCGACCTGTTCGATGCGTTGTTCTCGACAGGAGATTGACGGGGGAAAGGCATCATGACCGCACCGGTTCGCGCGGCTCTCTATCTGCGGGTCTCGACCGGTCGGCAGGCCGACAACGATCTCTCCATCCCGGACCAGCGCCGCCAGGCGAAAGCCTACTGTGCATCGCGGGGGTGGGAGATCGTCGCCGACTACGTCGAGCCCGGCGCCTCGGCGACGGATGATCGGCGCCCCGAACTCCAGCGCATGATCGACGCGGCCACGGCCAAGCCGTCGGCGTTCGACGTGATCCTGGTCCATAGCTTCAGTCGCTTCTTCCGCGACCAGTTCCAGCTCGAGTTCTACGTTCGCCGCCTCGCCAAGAATGGCGTCCGTCTCGTCTCGATCACCCAGGAGCTCGGCGACGATCCGATGAGCAACATGATCCGGCAGATCATGGCGCTGTTCGACGAATACCAGTCCAAGGAGAACGCCAACGCTGCGGGCCATGAAGGAGAACGCGCGGCAGGGCTTCTGGAACGGCTCGCTGGCGCCGATCGGCTATCGGATCGTGGAGTCGTCGGAGCAGCGCGGGCACCGGACCAAGAAGACGCTTGAGATCGACCCCATCCAGGCCGAGACCGTGCGCCAGATCTTCCGTCTGGCCCGGGAGGGCAACAGGAGCACCGGGCCGATGGGCGTCAAGGCGATTGCCACCCATCTCAACGGCGCCGGCATCCGCACCCGGGATGGCGGCCGCTGGGGTGTGACGCGGTCCACAAGGTTCTGACGCGCACGACCTATGTCGGCCGCCACCGATTCAACACCAAGTTCTGGAAGACGCGCGAACGCAAGCCCGAGACCGACGTGGTCGAGATGGCGGTGCCGCCGCTTATCGATCCAGCCGAGTTCACGGCCGTCCAGCTGCTGCTCAAGAGCCGCAGCCCGGCGATGACAGCCCCGCGGGTCGTCAGTGGCCCGACGCTGCTCACCGGCATCTGCTTTTGCGCCGGTTGCGGCGGCGCGATGACGCTGCGCACCGGCAAGAGCGGCCGGTACCGCTACTACACCTGCTGCACCAAGGCTCGGCAGGGCGTGACCGGCTGTCCGGGCCGCACCGTTCCGATGGAGAAGCTCGATACGTTGGTGGCCGACTACATCGAGCAACGCCTGCTACAGCCGCAACGGCTGGAGAAAATCCTCTCAGCGGTGCTCGACCGCCGCGAGGAGCGCGCCGAGCGTCGGAGGGGCACATCGCCCAATTGCGCAAACGCGCAGCAGAAGCGGAGGCCAGACTCAAGCGGCTTTACGACGCGATCGAGAGCGGCGTCGCCGAGCTCGCGGACCCGATGCTCGAGGACCGCATCGCCGAGCTGAAGGCCACGCGCGATCAAGCCCGCCTTGACGCAGAGCGGGCCGAGGAGGCGTTAAATCGCTCCGGCCCGGTCATCACACCACAGGCTCTGAAAACTTTTGCCAGGGCCGCCCGCATGGGCATGCGAACCGAGAGCGGCGGCTACCGCCGCGAGCACCTGCGCGCGCTCGCTCAGCGCGTCGAAGTGGACGCGAAAGAGATTCGCATCATGGGAGCCAAGAGCGCGCTCCTGCGCACCCTCGTCGCTGCGTCGAGCGCAAAATCTGCAATGTTTGGAGTGCCCAGTTTTGTACCGAAGTGGCGCGCCCGAAGAGATTCGAACTCCTGACCCCCAGATTCGTAGTCTGGTGCTCTATCCAGCTGAGCTACGGGCGCGTGGCCCCCTTATCGGGGAGCCCAAGACCCAAGTCAACCGACCGCTTCGAGGCCGGGAACCAGTGGCCGGCGGGCAGGCGGTACCCGCCGAGGGGCACACCTTCCCGACTGGGCCACGCGCTGACGCGACCGAGGCCGCTGCTTTGCAGGCGCGATCTCTGCCACCATACGGAACCCAGGTGCCCTGCGACACACCCTGCGACACATCATGACCTGCATTCTCTTCCCGGCACGACTTGGGTCATCCTGAATCCTGCTCTGTTCGCGACTCGCGCCGCTTGGGGATGGAGGCCGAGACGTCCAGGCTATGCGCTCCCGGCCTGTCAAATGCGTCCGCACCCTCCGACCGGCCCCAGGCGTTGGCGCGAAACAAGCCCGCTACCTTGCAGGCATGCCCTCGGCGGCCACGCTGAAGCTACGCGGCTGTTCTCCGCGCACGAGGATCTCCCACATCGTGGTGTAGGCGCTTTCGATGTGTCGGCACAGACGCGTCGTATTGAACAGCGGAAAGGTCGACCGGTTTTGCGCGAGCCGCCGGCGGAATCCGTCAAGAAGCGAAGCGTCGGTCGCGAGGCGCAGCGCCAGGGCCTCATATTCGCCGAGGTCCTCCGTCGCGAGCTCGGCAAGGCCTATTGCGCGAAGCAGGCTCGTCGCCACGCGCCCGGCAAAGCTCTTGCCCGTGCATGTCACCAGCGGCAGTCCTGCCCAGAGCGCATCGCTGGCGGTGGCATGGGCATTGTACGGCAGCGTATCGAGGAAAAGATCAGCCAGGCGGTGGCGCGCCAGGTGATCCTCGAGCCGATCCACCTTGGGGGCGAAAATCAGGCGTGCAGGTTCGACGCCGCGCGCGGCCGCCTCCCGGCGCAAGTTGGCCAAGACAGCGCTTTCGTCGGTCGCCAACCACAGCACGCTGCCGTCGACAGCCCGCAGAAGCCGCATCCAGATATCGAACAGCGGCGGGTTTATCTTGAAGCTGTTGTTGAAGCAGCAGAACACGAACCCGCGTTCGGGCAGGCCCGCCTCCTGGCGGCTTGGAGCGCGCGGCGCTATCGCCTTTTTCGAATCGTTCGCGAGGAAGCAATCCGGCAGGTGAACGATCTTTTCACTGTAGAAGTCCTCCTGGTCGGTCGGCAGCACGGTCTTGTCCGCCAGGACATAGTCGATGAAGCCGGCGCCGGTCGTCGACGCAAAGCCGAGATAGCTGACCTGAATGGGCGCCGGCCGGTGCGCCAGGATGCCGAGCCGGCCCCCGCTCGTATGGCCGTTGAGGTCGACCGCGATGTCGATCTGCAGGTCGGTCATGAGCTTGGCGACATCCTGGTCGCTTCGGGTCCGGACGTCGTGAAACCGGTCAAAAGACCGCATCAGGCGCGCGCGCATCTCGCTGCGATCATCCGCGCCGAAGGAGATCCCAAACGTCTCGAAGCGCGCGCGGTCATGCAGCTCGAAGAGCTCGGCAATCAGGAGCGCCACCGCGTGGCGCCGAAAGTCGGAGGACAGGTAAGCGATCCGCAGCCTCTCATGCCGCCGCACCGGCCCTTTCCATAAGGACTCCGCCGCCGGCACCTTGGCGGCGACATAGCGCCGCGCACATTCCAGCTGCAGGGCCGGATCGCCGCTCAAGCCCAGAACGGTCAGCGGTTCGACGATCGATTTTGGCTGATGAACGCGGCTTTCCAGCTCCGTGGTGATCGCCGCAGTCCTCTTCCAGTCACATAGCGCAAGAGCGGCGCCCGCCAAATCCGAAAACAAGTAGCGATGCTCTGGTTCAAGCTCAAACGCCCTCTCAAAGCTGGCCACCGCTTCCGGGGTACGCTTGAGGTCGCGCAGTGTAATGCCACGGCCACGGAGGGCATCGGAATAATTCGGGTTGATCTCCAGCGCGTGGTCGAAGCTCGCGAGCGCCGCCGCGTACTGTTGCACGGCGTACAGGGCGGCACCGCGATTGTTGAGCACCTGGGCATTGTCCGGCCTGATCGCCAGCGCCCGCTCGTAGGCCGCAAGGGCAGCTTCATGGCGTTGCGACAGAGAAAGCGCGTTCCCCTTATTGCAAAGCGCCACCGCAAAATCCGGCTTGAAGGAAATGGCCCGGTCGAAATCCGCGATGGCTTCGGCATAGCGCCCGAGCTCGGTGAGCGCCAAGCCCCGCGCGTTCAGCGCCTCCGGATCATTGGGTCGCAGAGAGAGCCCCTTATTGACGCTCGCGAGCGCTTCAGCCGGCCGTTGCAGGGCGAGCAGGGCGTTGGCGCGGTTGTTGAGCGCGTCGGCATGGTCCGGCGCGATCGCCAGTGCCCGGTCGAAGCTCGCGAGCGCCTCGACAAATCGCTTGAGATCCTGCAGCGCATTGCCGCGATTGTAGAGCGCGGCGGCATCGCGCGGTCTGAGCGCCAGCGCCTGATCGAAGCTGGCCAGCGCCTCTGCCGGCCGCCCCAAGCTCCGCAGCACGCTGCCGCGATTGTTGAGCGCGCCGATGAAGCGCGGCTCGATCGCCAGGGCCCGATCATAGCTTGCCAACGCCTCCTCCGGACGGCCGAGATCGCGTAGGGCGTTGCCGCGGTTGTTCAGAATGTCGGGATCGCTTGGGCGCATGCTCAGTGCGCGGTCGTAGCTCGCCAGCGCTTCGGCGGAGCGCTTGAGATCGCGCAACGCATTGCCGCGCTGGTTGAGCGTGTCGGCATCATCCGGCATGATCGCCAGCAATCCATCGAAGCTTGCAAGCGCCTCGGCCGGGCGCCTGAGCTCGCGCAGCGCAATACCCCGATTGAACAAAGCTTCGACATAGTCAGGCTTCAGCTTCAGCGCCCGATCATAGACCGCAACCGCCTCGGCGCGTCGCTGCAACGCGTCGAGCACGACCGCATAGTTCAGCAGCATCTGCGGGGAATCGGGATTGGCCTTGAGCGCGACACCGATCGAAGACAGAGCCTCGTCATAACGTCCCTGCTGATAGCGGAGGAACCCGAGCGCCTGCAGCAGGCCAAGATGACCGGGCTCTGCCTCGAGCCCCTGCAAATAAAGCCGCTCGGCACCGACGAGGTCGCCCCGCCGCTGCAGCTCCGCTGCCTGATTGAGGACCTGGGAAAGATCAAGCATGGGCGCCATGGCAAAGCTTGTACCGTTTGCCGGAGCCGCAAGGGCAGGCTTGGTTGCGCCCGACCTTGCCCCAATCGCCGGGACCTTGGAACGACGAACCCGCGGCAGGTACGAGGCGCTGATCAAAAATCATTCTTCTCCACGCAGATGGGCGAAACGTTACCGGGCCTTCATCGTTCAGGAGACCGGGAAGGACAAACAAGCGCAGGCCAAGCTCGCGAAGGCCGGCGTGGAACGAGACATGCTCGCACGATTGCCAGCCGATCTCTGCGGCCGCGATTCGAAGCCATTCGGCCGCCTCGGCGGTCACAGCCTTCCTCTTATAGCCCGCATATGCTCGCTGGTTGTTCAGAACGCTTTGCATCTTGTAGATACCAAACCCGCCAAATGCAGACTCGACCTCGAGCGGCGGCTCGGTTGCGGGCAGAGAGAACATCCGTTTGGAAAATGTCTGCGCAAAGGCCTCTTCGTCGGTCACCCGATTGGCAGCCGCGTAATCGAAGACTTCCTCCCAGACATCGCCCGGACAAAGCAGCGGATGGCGGAAGGCCCATAGATCGGAATGAATGCGCGGCTGATTGGCGAACACAGCCGCCCGATCACTGCCCTCCTGCAGGAACCGCAGTGCCGACTTTACCGCCTCCAGGTCGAGGCTCGGCGTGTTGATCTCGTCGCAATCCAAGACGAAGAGGTAATCGAAACGATGATAATCGCGACGCACCGCTGCAACAAGGCGATTGCGCGCCGTGGCGAGACGGATCGTGCGAACGGGAGCCGCGGCCGCAAGTCCGTCCAACGAGAGCAGGTGAGCATCTCGGCGGCCTTCGCACCAGCGCTGGATTGCAAGCTTGGTCCCATCCCGCGAGTCGTTCTCCAGGAACACGAATGCGCTCCGCTTGAAGAGCTCCGCCATTCGCGAGACATTCGCCAGCACGTGCGGAATTGCGGCGGCGCAATCCCTGGCGCATCCGACGAAGACAGCTCGCTTGTTCGCGAATTGAGAGGATGAAGCCATCTATCGCGCCAACCCTTGCGGCGAGCCGAACCATTCTGACGGACCTGCCCTGAAGCGCGTCGTGGCCGGGCTTGTCCTGGCCAACAACGCCTTGCTGTCGTGAGCTAAAGCAAGAAAGACCTGGATGCCTGCGACAGGCGCGGGCATGACCCTGAAGCCCAATTCAGACCGATTGGGCAACAGTGCGCCGGATTCCTGTCCACGTCGAGGCGAAGGTCCAGCAAACGAACTCACCCGCTGTCGACCGGGACCACTGAATCCTCGTTGACGTACCAGGTGCGCCCCTTCTCCATCAGGATGACTTTGTACTTGGGAGCGTTGTACCGCGCCAAGCGATGCAGGAACTCGAGCACATTGGGCTTGCGCCAGGCGTCCGGATAATCGGAATCGCAATTGGCGACGATGTGCTGGCCGACCCGTTGGTAGGTCACGACGTGGCAGACTTCCGGCTTCAAGTCGGGGCCCATATTGGGGTCGAGCAGCCAACCGCAGATGAACTGCCGGCAGCTGCGCGGGCGGTCCTCGTAGATGGTGCAGCCCAGACCGCCATTCACCGGGCCCACATGGGAGCACAGCTCCCACGGCCGTTTCTTGATCTCCGGTATGCCCATGACCTTGCAGCACAGCGTGCACGTGCCGCACGACTTGCCGGCTACGATCGGCGGCTTGGCGGCGGCGTTCCAATCATCGTTCGGGTATTTGGCGGCCGGCGCGGCCGGCGCCTCCGCGCGGCGGTCAGCTCTTCTTTTGGCCTCGCCCATTCTTAGCCTTGTCCATGGGTGTGTCCGGCAGAAATTCCTTGAGCAGCTACATTGAGCCGATGTCGAGAGTCGGGGCTGGTACGGAGACCGGCCCCGAGGCGCGCTTCACTCGCGCATTGTAGGCAGCAGGCTCCCGCCAGACCACGATTTCGTCGCCGGGCCCGACCCGGCCGATCGGCACGTCGCGGTCGGGCAACACGACCGTGATGTCCCCGTTCAGGCTGACCAGCACCTTCTGGTCGATACGAACGAAGACCTCAGCGAACTTCTTCAGCATCGCATAATAGGGTTCTCGCTTCCAAGCGCGCGGCTGACCGGGATCGACCGTCACCAGGATCGCCCGGTGCGTGGCGTCCGCGGACAGAACGAAGCGCGCCACCTCGGGCTTCCATTCGGGGCCAAGGTTGGGGTCGACCAGCCACGAGCAGAAGAACCCACTGCAGGAACGCGGGCGAGTGGCGTGGATGGAGCACCCTGCTCCACGCGCGCGATGCACGCACCAGCGGCCGGCCGGCTTGGCGAGCTCCTTGATCGAATAGACCTTGCAGCACAGGCTGCAGGTGCCGCAGCTGCGGCCCGGGACCAACACGGGCGCAACCTCGTCGGGCACCAAATCGCTCCGCTTGGCGCTGCCTGTAACTTCACCCGCCACTTAGATCCCCCGCCACATGTCCTCATGCCCATCATAGTGGCGGACCATGCGGATGCTCAACCGGTCCCAGGTTCGCGCACGCCCGAAGGGCCCTCACGCGAGCCCGAGCCGGCGTCCGGCTGCGATCACCGATTCGGCATTGGCCGGCGCTCGGGGCGACACGAAGCGGGCGCCGGCGAACGGATCGCCTCCGGAAAGCCAGCCTGCCAAGGCTTCCGGATAATTGTCGAGCGCGACCAAGAGCGCGCGGCTCAGCTCCGCCTTCTCGGTCGAAAGCTTGCGGCGCGAGATGAGCGCATAGTCGATTCCCATCTGCATCGCGGCCGCAATCTTCGAAGGCTGGTCGATATAGGGGATCAACCCGCCCGCTCCCTTCAGGCAGGCCTCGCAGGCCGCACGCGATTGCGACAGCATCATGCGGCACACCGCCGGACGCACCTCGTAGGCCGAGCAGAGGCCGTCCTCCAGCAGGGCGCAGGGCTGCGCCGCCTTGGCGCGCAAAGCCGGGTCGAGCGGGATTTGGGCGACCTCCTGAAGCCGTGCTTTCAGAGCATCGATTTCTGCCGGCGTCCTGGTCGCCAATATCTGCCTGGCGATCGACAATATCTCGAAAGGCGTGCCCAGGACCATGAGGTAGCAGCAGGACACACATCCGCTGCCGCACTCGGCGCCGGCCGCCTGCGCATAGTCCGCAGCAGTCTCGTCCAGCACCTTGTTGCGGCCTTCAAGCGTCCTAGTCAGCGCCTGCAGCGAATCGATGCGCGAGTCGTCGAGGAGCTTGGCGGTCCTCTCAAAAGCCTGGCGAAATACCGAATCGAAGAAGCCCGGGTCCTCCGCTGCCGGCGCTGACCCCGAGGCCGCCTCTTTTTCCTGTCCCGGCCCCCGAGCCGGGACCGTTCCAGACGATACGTCTCGAACCTCGGTACGGTCCCGGGTCAAGCCCGGGACAAGTAAGTGGGGGCGCTGCCGCCGTGCCCCGTAGGTCGAGCCTTCCCGCCAAATGGCGATGTCCTCTCCCGGCTCGAGCACACCCAGCGGTATTTCACGATCCGGAAGCACGACCGTGATATGGCCGCGCACGCTGACCAGAACCTTACGGTCCTGGCGAAAGGCGCTCTCGGAAACCTGCTTCAATCGCGAGAGATAAAGCTCGCGCTTCCAGGCGAGCGGCATGCCGGGGTCGACCGTCACGGTGATCGCACGCCGTCCGATATCCTCAGACAGGACGAAGCGGGAGACATCCGGCTTCCATTCCGGTCCGAGATTGGGATCAAGCCGCCAGGCACAGAAGAACGCTCGGCACGACTGCGGCCGGTCGGGATGGACCGCACACCCTGATCGCGGCGCCGTGTGCACGCACCATTGGCCGGCCGCCTTGCCGAGCTCCGGAATGTCCAACACCTTGCAACACAGATTGCAGGTGCCACAGCTGCGGCCGGGCGCCAAGACCGGCGCAGGCGGAGCAAGAGCGGCATCGTAAGACGTGCTGCGATTCTCGGCCGCCACGTGAGCTCTCCCCAGTCCGGCCGGTTTAGGCCCGAGCCTCCGGTTCAGGCTGTAGCCCAACACGTTCGCAAACGAAAGCGGCGCCTTCTTGCGAAGGCGCCGCTCCCTGACCGTGCCCTGGAGGGCTTCGGATTAGCCGAAGCTTACCAGTCGAAGGTGATCGTGTTTCGCCAGACCCAGCTGCTGTCGGTAACCTTGCTGGCTGTCGGCGAGTGACCGACAGAGATTAGGGCTGCTTGGGTCGCCGCGGAAGCCACGCCGCACGCCCCCGCAACACCGCCGTTATTACACGGGATGTCCTGCGTGACCGTGAGATACTGGACTTCCGTATCCCACCGCCAGAACGTGGGCATCGTGGTGCCGTTACGGCTGACACCGAAGGACAGCTCGGCCGTGAACGCCTGCTTGGTGGCGTTGCCGATACCGCCCAGCGACCAATCGGTGTTCCGGGTCGTGTCGCCGGGAAGAGCCTGCGCCAAGTTATATTCCAGCGTCAGGGCCACGCACTTCACCGGATCCGTACAATCCGTCAGGATCGAGTGGTACTGGGCGTTGAAGGCCCAGGCCGATTCCTTGTCGAACCCGAAGGTGCCGTTGCCGTTGTTGATCAACCTGGCATCGGTGTCGTCACGGATGAAGCCACCGATCCAGTAGGCGTCACCGGCCTGCAGGCTGCCGGCGGTGCCGCCGATACCAACCGGTTCGAGCGCGGCCACGCCGTAGTTGAAGGCGAGCTGGATATTATCGGCCGCGGAGGAGCGGTTGGCACCGAGCTTGGTGCCGGGCAGCATCGGGACGAAGAATTTCAAGAAGGCCGTGGCTGCCCAACCGGTAGAATGCTCATCCGGACCCGCTGCGCAGGCGGGAGTGGAGGCAGTGCCGATGCCCCCACCGCAGTAGGGGAACGGGATAGTACCGCCCACCGCCTTGCTGGCATTGCCTATAAACGTAAGCTGGTGCCAGATACCCGCCACATGGAATGTGCCGAGGCCGAACTGATCATTGTGCTGATCATCCTTGCCGGGCGGATCCGCCTCATAATGTATGCGAGCGACAAAGTCCGGCACGCTGATCGGACCGGTCGTCGCACCCACGCCGACCGGACCTGCGGCGCCTGCGGGGGCGAGGTAAAGGTACGGGTAATGGGGATCGAACTGCGCCTTGGAGATGTGCTTGAGCGGCGTGTCCACACCGGCCGAGAACGACCATCCATCCGGCACTGGGGCCGAGCCCTTGACCGGCGGAACGCCGGGTCCGGACGGGGTGATCGTATAGTAGGCCGTCCATCCGGACGCCTTGTCGGTCTGCACGACGTCGGCGATGTCGCCGTCCTTGAAGTTACCCATCGACCAGATCGAGTCGGCCTCGCCGAGCGTCCATCCGGCCCATTGCAGGTAACCACGATAGAGCTCGGACTTGTTGCCGGCACCGGTTTCACCGCTGCCCGGGCCCACAGGGCCTTGGAACGCACCTGCGTCGAGCTGGATCTTCAGCTCCACGTAAGCACGCAGGGTGCCCCATGATGTCTCGGTGCGAGCATCGAACCGGGGCTTGGCGGTCATTTCATAGCCCCAGTTATCCTGGGCGCTCGCCCTCTGGAAGTTCACTCCGGGCGCGCCGCCCGTCTTGCTGCTCCAGCTGATCCACGTGATGTCGTGGGTCGGCTGCAATGCGTTGTCCGACTGCAATTGGCCGCGCAGCTGCAAGCAGATGGCACTGCCCGGGATCTGGAAGAAGCCGTAGCCGTAGCGGTCGCAGACCCTCACGTATTGAATCGGCGCGGCCTTCTTGAGCAAGGCGTCCGCCGCCTGCGCCTCCGTGCCAGCACCGCCTGTTACCGCAATAGTTGCGGCGGCGGTACCAAGTAGCATCTTCCGTGTCGAAGTCATGGTTACCCCCCGTTGAGCATTCGATCGGAGGCAGTATGCTTAATGGGGTCCAAAAGGAAAGCGCAAAGCCCGGTTTTTCGGCACTTGCAGAGCTTTTGTCGGCGCGTGTTACATAAAAACCACATATCTGATGCGGCATCCGTTCGCTGGATCGAGCTATCCGAAGTCACCGTTTGTGCCGATTTCACCGGTGTTTCTGCGATTCCGGGCCGGCGTCGGGAGTGCCGAGGAGCTTGGCTCGCGGCGGCGCCTCGCATTTGCGACATGGGGAGAATTGCAGGTCCCAGCCTGATTGAATCCTTGCGTCATCCGGGCCTGTGCTTCAAAACAGAATCCCGTCCAAAACCTTATTAGCTTCAACAATTTGCCAGGCAGCAGCGAGGAAAATCTTTCATGAGCAATGCGACCAGAGCCCGGGGTCACGAATGGCAATTCGTCGATGGCATGTTCTGCCTGACGGTGCACGGCGACGACAAGCAATCACCGGTCGCCATCCCGATCGGCGCGCTGTTGACCTTGGCGGCGGACGGGCGCCGCCGGCAAATGGCGCTGCATCGTAAGACCATGGCCCCGCAGGGACCCGAAGGATCAACACCGTTGACGCACGATTCGATGCTGCCGGTACAATCGTGGAGCGTCGCGCCGGCCGATAACGGCATGCTGGCGCTGATTCTCGATCGCGGCCTCGACACCGAAGTGCTGCTCGGACTTTCGCCGGAAGTCGCCGAGACGCTCGCAAATTTGATGCTCAAGCATGCGAGCGGCGCGGCCAGAGACTGAAATCCGCGCAGTTCAGAGCGAGATGATTTTCCTTCATCGGTATCCCGCAGTAATAGGGCGGCGCTGCGCCCACCGTGCTATGCTGGCGCCCCGGGACGGAACAGTAACTCCACCTCAGGCCTAACCACCACGAGGCTGTTCATGAGTCAGGCTGGCTATGGTCTGCCAGTGCCCGGGCGTGCATGCGGCAGCTGCATGCTCTGCTGCAAGGTGCCCGGCATCAAAGAGAGCGACCTCTCCCCGGGAGAGCACGACATCAAGAAGCCGCCGGGAGTTTGGTGCCGCCATGCAGTCAAAGGTTCGGGCTGCGCGGTTTACGCCGATCGCCCCTCGGTCTGTCGGCGCTTCTATTGTCACTGGATGCTGACCCCGGGTCTTGGCCCGGAGTGGAAGCCGGACAAGGCGCGTTTCGTGCTCTACGGCGATCCAACCGCACGCAAAGTGATCGACATCGCGGTTGATCCGGCCTTTCCCAACGCGTGGATGAAGCCGCCATATCGGGAAACGATCATGCGGTGGGCCGCAGCCGCGGCTGCCGACAATTGTTTTGTGCTGATCCAGATCGGCCAGCGTAATCTCGCCGTGGTGACTGACCGCGTAATCGATCTCGGGACTATGGGCCCAGAGGACGTCGTCACGGTCGCGCGCGGCCCCGAAGGGCTGGTCGTGAAGGTGATATCGCCGCCCAAAATTGGCAGTACTACTAACGCGCGCCCGGACTAACCGGGGGAATTGCTCGCCGCTTGCGCTTCTCGGCGTGATAGGCAGCTCCCATTCGGCCGAGGACGATCTCGTCATCAACCCCGAGCACGCCGATCGGCACGTCGCGATCCGGCAGAATCACGGTCGCCTCGCCGCCGGCCACCACGGCAACGATCCGCTTGTCCTCCTTGAACGCGCGGCCGGACCACTCGCGCATGCGCCCGTGATAGGGCTGCATGCGCCAGGCGTTGGGCCGCGCCGGATCGACCATTGCAAACATCGCGGCGTAGCGCAGGTCGATGGTGAGAACGAAGCCGCATATCTCCGGCTTCCAGAGCGAATCGATGTTGGGATCGAGACGCCAGCCGCAGAAAAAGCGCCGGCAAGCCTGCGGCCGCGTATCGCGAATGGTGCAGCCTTGGCCGGGCGCAAGATGGCTGCAAGTCACCCCGCACGGCTTGTGCAGCTCGCTGACCTCCATCACCGTGCAGCACAATGTGCAGCTGCCGCACAGGCGGCCGGGCACCAGCGGATTTTCCGATTCATAGAGGTCCTCGAGCGGGATCTCGGCGAAATCGTTCTGCAGCTCGTTGGTCAAGGTCTCATCCCCGCAAAATCCACGCGCGGCAACCGCAATGTTCGCGCAACTCTTGCCATGATGCCATGCGGCGTCCGCGGTGAAAAACAGTATTTGCTCTCGTTATGCAAGAGCGATCCCTGCCTCTCGGGCTCGCGAATCGGTTAGACAATGCGAATGAAATGGAAGCAGCTGAAATTAACGCAACGGAAATTGGCCCAATGGAAATTGGCCCAATGGAGATTGGCCCGAAGTCTGGGCTTCGGCCGCATTCTCGCCTGCCTGGCCATCAGTGGCGCAGCTGTCGCGCCCGCACAGGCGCTCGAGTGGCGGTTCTGCATCGCTCCCGCCAGCCAGGAGCACAGGATCTACATGACGCTGCCGTTCCCGACGACGATTCCCATGGAGGAGATGGAGAACGGCTTCCATCAGATCCTGGAGCATGCCGGCCGCCGTCATGACAGCGTTCAATGCCCGACCGGGGCCAACGAGCAGGCGGTGCAGGCCATGCGGCAGCATGCGGGTGATTTCAATCGGCAGATGGGCAACGAGGTCGTGGGCATCGATTGGCGCCCGGCGCCAGCCGGTCGTTAATGCACGCGATGTTTTGCGGCGATTTCACTTGACTCGCTGGCGGCCTGTTTAAGACAACCGAGCTCTGCCGGTAACCGATTGCGCCCCAACCTTCCCTCCGCATGACCACAGTCCAGCAACCCGCCGATCTCGACGCGGCGCTGCAGCAGGCTTTCGCCCATCACCAGGCGGGGCGGCTGGGAGACGCCGAGCAAATTTATCGCAGAATTCTGCAGGTCGTGCCCGATCACCCGGGCATCAGCAACAATCTCGGTCTCGCGCTCAAGGATCAGGGCCGCCTGGAAGAGGCCGCCGCGGTATTCCGCCGCCTGATCGCAGTGAGGCCAGATGATGCGCTGGCGCACTGCAATCTCGGCAATGTCCTGCGCGGGCAGAACAAGCTCGCGCAAGCCGCAGACGAATATCGGCACGCCATCGCGCGCAAGCCGGACATGGCGATCGCGCACAAGAATCTCGGCACGGTCCTGTGCGAAAGCGGCCTGTTGGAACAGAGCTTTGCCGCGTTCCGCCGCCATGCGGTGCTCGTCTCCGGGGGGCTTGCCAGCGCACCGGGCGAGCCCTCGCCGCCACACAAGGCACAGCACGACCGCGAGCAGCAGGAATATCTGAATGAGGGAGCCGCGCTAAGCGCGGCTCGGGGCCCGTTCCGGTTCCGCCTGGAGGAAGGCGCACGTGTGGCCGGACGCGCGGTCAATGCGGATCTCTCGCGCGGCGAGATTGCGGCGCGCTGGCAGACGCAAAAACCGCAGATCGCCGTGATCGACAATTTGTTGACCGATGCGGCGCTCGAACGGCTGCGGCGGTTCTGCTGGGGCTCGACGATCTGGCGCAAGGTCTATCGCGATGGCTATCTGGGCGCGATGCCGGAGCACGGGTTCGCGTGTCCGCTCTTGGCGCAGATCGCCGAGGAGCTGCGCTTGACCTATCCGACCATCATAAGCGGCCACCCTTTATTGCAGCTTTGGGGCTTCAAGTATGACAGCCGGCTCGCCGGCATCGCCATCCATGCCGATTTCGCCGCCGTCAATGTCAACTTCTGGATCACCCCGGACGAAGCCAATCTCGATCCCGAGAGCGGCGGGCTCGTAGTGTGGGACGTGCCGGCGCCGCTCGACTGGAGCTTCGCCAAGTTCAACGATGATGTGCCGGCCGCACGCGAGTTCCTGGCGCGGTCGGGAGCGCGCGCCACCAAAATCCCGCACCGGGCCAACCGCGCCGTCATCTTCGATTCGGATCTGTTCCACGAGACCGATCGGATCGCCTTCAAGGAGGGCTATCTCAATCGCCGCATCAACATCACGATGCTGTTCGGCAAGCGCGGTCCTGCCGCCGGGCACGCCGGTGAGGATTGAAAGTGTCCCTGCTTAGCGTGTCGAAGGCCGGCGCAGCGCCCTTGTGACCACGATGACCCCGCCGCCGCAAGCGTCACCCGCGGGCATAGCCCGTCGAAGACGGGCGTAAACGCCCTTGTGACCTGCGGGTCCATCTTTTTCGCAAGAAGATGGATTGCCGGGTCAGGTCCGGCAATGACCCGGCTCTCGGGACCGCGCGGGAATAGTCATCGTTTCGGGGCGCGAAATTGACGCCGATACAGGCCGGGCTCATCGGGCTTGGCGGCCGAGGTTTCCTGCAGCTGGGACATGGCGTCGCCGGCGGTGGTCGCGAACTCGGCCCGCCACAGATCGCGCCTGACCGGCAGGCATTGGGCAACCGGCGTGCCTTTCGGCAGAATGCCGCGGAACGCGCCGTCGCGCCAGCGCGCCGGAAAGTTGATGAAGCTGTCCTTGTAGAGATCGGTATCGACGAGCCCGGTCAAGGTGGTGAAAGGCAGATCGAAGCGATTGACCGGATGCGTCACCAGGAGCGAATAGCCGGGCGGGGTTTCGATCTTCCAGAAATTGTTGAACTTGAGGATGAAGCTGTCGTCCTCGAATAGAGGTGTTCCCACCACCTGGCTGTTGTCGTGGAAATCGAGCGGCGAGCGCGGATAGCCGGCGATGGCTCCGCTCGGAAAATCGAGCTGCCAGGTAAATACGCCGTCCTCGACAGCCAAGTCGGCCACCAGCGGGATGAGGAAGCCGAACGTCATCGCATCGATGAACGGCGGGCATTTCTTGACCGTCATCTGCTCGGCCTGCACCACGTCGCTGAAGGACTTGGCCGGCATCTTCTTGAACCAATCCGGAATCCCCGACACCGCCGGGATCGGCCGCGGCAGAAGGGCGTCGAGCTCAGGCGGACAGCGGAACGCAATCGTCTGCAGCGCGCCTTGCGGGGATGCGTTCTCGGCAGCCAAATCGTCCGCGGGGTCGCCTGCAAACAGCGCGTCTTCGGGAGAGACCGCGTGGTTGGTCATCGTTCAAGCCTCGGGATTGAGGAAGCGCGCGGCGGCGCTGCGGCGAATGAAGAAACGGCCGCGGCCGCTGCCCACCAGGGCTTTGAGCGCCTTGCCGTAGCTTTGCGGCGACGCGAGGACCATCGACCGGAGCCCGGCGACCGCATCATCGGCACGGCCGAGCTGCAACAGGGATTGCGCGAGATCGAGTTGCGCACCGGGATGGCCCGGTTGGATCGCGAGCACCTGGCGAAAGCGCTCGACCGCACGCGTGAGGTCTCCCTCGTACAAGAGGGCGACCCCAAGACCGTGCAAAGCGCGTGTATCGCGCGGAGCATTCACCAACGCGCGCGCGAAAGCGATCTTGGCATTCCGCGCATCGGCGCGAAGGATGTAGAACGCACCCAGGTCGAGCGACAGCTCGACGGAGGTCGGCTCGATCTCCAAGCCGCGCTTGAACACCGCTTCGGCCTGGTCGAATCGGCGCAAAGTCGAGAGCAATATCCCGAGTTCCCGGAACGCGGGCGCGAAGGGCGGCTTCGAGTCGACCGCTCGCTCGAGATGCGCGAGCGCCTCATCGGTGCGTCCGACCTGCAGGAGCGCCTTGCCGAGATGAGCCTCGCGTGCGGGGCTTGCATGCGCACGCGTCGCTTGCTCGAGCGGTGTCAACGCCTCGCGCGCGCGGCCCTGCGCCAACAGGGCAAGGCCCAAGAGATGCAAGGCTTCGGGATGGCGAGGATCCCGCGCAAGCGCATCGCGCGCAAAGCGCTCCGCTTCCTCCGCACGCTGCTGGTCGAGCGCCGCGACGCCAAGGCGCAGCGCATCCTCGATCGCGCCCTTCCCGCCGTCGCGGCCTTTCGCCAGCTCGGACGCTTTCTTCATTCGCGTGCTCTTCCCAATCAAATCAAGCCCGACCGCACGCCGCCTGCCCACCCTTGGCGGTTCAGGCGAGCTTGCCGTGGCAGTACTTGAACTTCTGGCCCGAGCCGCAAGGACAAGGGTCATTGCGCCCGACATGCGCCGGCTTTGCGGCCGCCAGTGCGGCAGGTGTCGCCGGCGGCCTGGCGGCCTCGGGTGGCCGCGAAGGCGCGCTGCTTCGCGCGTCGACCTCGTGCCAACGCGCGCGCGACGCGTAGGAGTAGGCGCGGATCATGAGCGGATGCAGCTCTGGGGGCAGCGCCTGGAAGCGCTCGATCGGCATGTCCAAGGGAACGCGCGTGATGTGATTGGTATGGTCGAAAAACCATGGGCGCGCGTAGACCATGTAGACGATCGGTCGCGACTGCCGGCTGCCGTTGGGCAATCCTGCGTGCAAGGTCCGATAGTCGAGCAGCATCAAATCGCCGCGCTTGAGCTCGGCAACCGTCATTGTCTCGCTGCCGACCGTGACACCCTGCGCCAGGCGGTGCGAGCCGAGCCAAACCGCAGTCGGTCCGGTGCGGCGGTCGACGTCGATGAGCGGCACTGCGACATTGATCGCGTAGGTCGGGAGAGCGGGTCCCACACCGGGATTGTAGAAGATGTGGTCGTGGTCGCGGTGAGTGTGCTGCTGCGAGGCGCCCGGATGCGAAACCACGGCGGTGAAATTGGAGAGGTGAATCACCTCGCCGAGCAGGGGACCGAGAAACTTCAGCAAGGCCGGATTGGCGAACACTTCCGGGGAGCCGAAGGCGCCGGTCATCCGCAATGTGATGTCGTAGCGCGCACCCCCGACCCGCAGGAAGCGGTTGGGCGACGGCTTCTCCGACTCGCGCTGCATTCCGGTCCAATCGAGCGTTCCGAACTGCCCGAGGAACTCGTTGTGCATGGCCTCGACGGTGGCGAGCGGGAAAGCCCCACGCAAGAGGACGCAGCCGTGCTCGTCGAAGGCCGCGTGCGCCGCGCTCTCGGTCTCGGGGCTGAAGGCTCCGCCGGCGGTCTCACCCGGCGGGACCGTGACAATCCAATCCATCCGCTGCTCCCACGCCCGGGCAAGCCGGAGCGCAACATGCCTTAGGGGTTTCGCCCATGGCAATGCTTGTATTTCTTGCCCGATCCGCACGGACACGGCTCGTTGCGGCCGGTCTTGCCCCAATTCGCCGAATCCGCCGTGGCCCGCGGCGGGGCGGCTTGCACCACGGCCGGGGCGAGCGGACGGGCAGCGGGCGGCGCCGGGCGCGGCTCGATGCGCTGGGCGGCAAGGCTCGACCAGTCTGCCTCGGGCCAGCGCAGGCGCACCGCATGCGTATAGGCACGGATCAGCATCGGACGAACCGGCTCGGGCAGCTCTGCGTAGCGTTCCAACGCCATGTCGAGCGGGATGCGGTTGATGTGGTTCACGTCGTCGGCGAACCACCGGCGTCCATAGACCAGGTACAGGACCGGTCGCGGCTGGGTACCGCGATTGGGCAGGCCCGCATGCAACAGGCGATAATCCATCAGCATGCAGTCGCCCCGCTGCCAGGGGATCGCCACCATGGCGCTCGCTTGCACCGAGGTCATGTGCTCGAAGCGATGCGAGCCCAGCCACACGCCGGTCGGGCCGGTCTCGAGATCGACGTCGATCAAGGGGATTGCGACGTTGACCGCATAAACCGGCAGGCTGGGTCCGAGCCCGGGCTCGGAGAAAAGATGGTTGTGGTCGCGATGCGCCTGCTGCTGCGACGAGCCGGGATGCGACACGACGACTGTCAGGCTGTTCAGCCGCATGTCCTTGCCGAGCAGCGGACGCAGAAACTTGATCAGCAAGGGATTGGCAAGCACCTCGGGATTGCCGAACACGCCGTTCATGCGCAGCGTGACGTCGTAGCGGGCGCCGCCGACGCCGATCAGCCGGTTGGGCGGCGGCTTCTCCGCCTGCGCGCGCATCGCTGCGAGATCGAGCGCGCCGAGCTGCGCCGCGTATTCGCGGTGCATGGCGTCGATCGTGGCGCTCGAGAATACGCCGCGCAAGAGAACGCAGCCGTGCTCCTGGAACGCGGCACGCAGCCTGCTGTCAGTCTCGGGATCGAACTCGCCGCTCGCGGCCTCGCCGGCCGAGACGGCTACGATCCAGTCCATGTCACGACTCCCCGGCTTTTTCCCCTGACGCATGCGATCTTTGAAGAATCGCGTGCGCTTCCGTCATGCCGACCGCCCGTGGCACTGCTTGTACTTTTTGCCCGACCCGCACGGGCAGGCATCGTTGCGCCCCACCTTGCCCCAGCTCGCCGGATCTGCCGGATTGAGCCCCGCGCGCGGCGCGCGCGCCTCGCGTTCGGGAGCGCCGCGCGGACTACGCACCGCCTGCGACAAGGCCCGGTAGAGCAGCGGCTTGCGGGCCGCTTCGGGAATCTTGTCGTACTCCTCGAGCGGCATGTCCGGCGAATTGACGCCGAAGTGGGTTGCCTCGTCCGAGAACCAGCCGCGCGCATAGACCATGTAGAGGATGGGCCGCACCTGCGCGCTGCGATTGGGCATGCCGGTGTGCAGAGTGCGGTAGTCGATGAGGATGCAGTCGCCGCGCTTTATCGGGCAAACCGAAACCGCGGCCGGATCGGCTTCAACATTCGGCGCCCATCGGTGCGAGGTAGGCCAAACCCCGGTCGGTCCGATCTCCAGGTCGACATCGATCAGCGGCACGCCCACATTGACGGCGTAAACCGGCAGATTGGGGCCGATATCCGGCTCGCTCGCGAACAGATGGCCGTGATCGCGGTGGATCTGCTGCATCGCGGCACCCGGATAGGAAACCACGATCGAGAAGCTGTTGAGCTGCATGTCGCCGCCCAGGAGAGGCGCGAGAATTCCGCGCAACAGCGGGTTCGCAAAGCCTTCCGGCCGCGCGAATGCGCCGCTCATCCGCATCGTGATCTCGAAGCGCGCCTCGCCGCGCGGGTCGACCGGATTGGGCGGGGGGCGCCGCGATTGCTCCATCATGCCGGAAAATCCGAGCACGCCATAGCGTGCGTCGAACTCCGCGCGCATGTCGTCGATGAGCGAAACCGGAAGCGCCCCGCGCAGAAGCAGGCAGCCGTGCTGGCGAAAAGCGGCGTGCGCTTCGCGCAGCCGCTCAGGCGAGAATTGTCCGCGCGCGCGCTCCTCCGCGGACGGGGCGATCACCCATTCGCTGAGCGGATATTCAAGCTGAAGCGCAGCAGTTGTCATGCGGCCATGGTGCATACCTGCACCGCCCGATCAAGGGCGGCGTGCCGCCAAGCTCAGCTCGGTGCATTCAACTCTGAGAGCAAAGGGGCGATAAACCGTTCATAGCGGTGCCGACGCCCGATCGCACTGCTGTAGATCGGCTGGCGCACCTGGCTCGCGCTTGCGGTCATCACCGGTCGCGGCGATTGATAGAAGCTCAGGCATTGCGGGTCCCAAGGCAGCCCGCAATGAGCCAGGATGCGGCGCGCCTGCCCTTCCAAGTCGGCGACCACGTCCTCATAGCGCACATCGAGGATCCGCCCCTGCGGAAGCACGCGCTGCCAATGAGCCATCAACGCGAGGTAGCGGCGATAATACCGGCCAAGCTCCGCCAGATCATAGTTGTAGTCATGCCCATGCCCAAACAGCTTGGAGAAGCACGAGATGCAGGTGTCGACCGGGTCGCGGACAGTGTGAATGATACGGGCATTGGGCAACGCGAGATGGATCATCCCGGCGAAGTAGAAGTTAGTCGGCATCTTATCGGTTACATGCGCAGCGGTCGGCGAATGCTTTCTGAGCTCAGACACGTAGCGGGCACCGATTTGGCGCAACAGGGCGTCATCAGCCGCTGGAATGAATTCCGGGTATGGAAGCAGGTTGCCGTCGGGTCCGTTCAGCGCCGACAACGCCTCCCCGAAAGCCCTCAGCTCGCCGGCGCCGTGCACCAGCGGATGGCTTGCAAGAATCTGCTCCACCAGCGTAGAGCCGGAACGCGGCATGCCGAGAACGAAAATGGGCACAGCCGAGGGGTCGCCGTGCCCTTCCTTCTCCTTGATCAGGGCCGGCGTGAAAACTGCCTTGATGCGCTCGAATTCCGCAATAGTCCTCGCCTCGTCATAGACGATGCGGGAACGCTTGAGCGCATTACCTTGCAGCCAATGCTCAAAGGCACGCGCATGATCGTTCAAATCGGCGTAAGCCTTGCCGAGCGCGAAATACAGCATCGAGCTGTCTGCGGACGACAAGTTTTCATGCACAAGCGCCTGCATCGCCGCGAGGTGCCGGTCGCCCTGAACGAATTCCGTGGAATCGGCGAGATTGAAATAGGCAACCGCGCTCCTGGGATTGATCGCGAGCGCCTTTTCATAACTTGCGAGCGCATCGAGCGGGCGATTCAAATCGCGGAGCATGATGCCGCGATTGACAAGGGCATCGACGAAGTCTGGATCGAGCGCCAGCGCCCTTTCATAGCTTGCGAGCGCCTCGGCTGGACGATTCAAGGATCGCAACGCCATGCCGCGATTGCTAAGCGCAACGGTGAAGTCCGGCTTGAGCGCCAGCGCCCCCTCAAAGCACGCCAACGCCTCATCGGCCCTACCTTGCAGCAAGAGCGCAGTGCCGAGCCCGTCGTATGCTTCGGCGTAATCCGGCTTGAGGGCCAGTGCCCGGCGGTACTGAATCGCCGCATCATCAAGCCTCTCCTGCTCTTTCCGAACATTGCCGAGATTGTAGCAGGCAGCATGAAGCTCGGGCTTGAGCGCTAAAGCCCGCTCGTACTGTTTTGCCGCATCATCCAGCCGATTTTGCTTTTTCCGGACATTTCCAAGATTGTAGTACGCGTCATGAAAGTCCGGCTTGAGTGCTACCGCGCGCTCATACTCTCTGGCCGCATCATCCAGCCGGTCTTCCTTCTCAAGCGCAAGTGCGTGGTTGTAATGCGCCTCGGCAAAGTTCGGCTTGAGCGCCAGCGCCCGCTGGAAGCAGGCTATTGCGTCCAATGGGTTACCTTGATCCGCGAGCACCGTCCCGAGGCAGTTATGCGCCTCGGCGAAGTCCGGCTTGAGGAGCAGCACGTGCCTGAAGCGCGCGGCCGCTTGATCAAGCCTCTTGCTCAGTGCGTATAGATTTCCAAGGCTGAAATGCGCCTCCACGAAGTCAGGCTTGAGGGCGATGACTTGCTCGTAATGTGGGATGGCTTGGTCAAGCCTGTTCCCCATTGCGAGGAGGTTGGCGAGGTTGTAGCGGGCCTCCGCATAGTCCGGCTTGAGGGCCAGCGCCCGGCCAATAAGGTCAGTCGCGACATCCATGCGGCCCGTCTGACCGGCAAGCACGCCGAGGTAATGAAGAGTTTCGACATGCCGAGGGTGCTGGGCGCAGATTTGGCGGTAAAGCCTCTCGGCCTCTGCCAACCGGCCGGCCTGGTGATGCGAGAGCGCGACGGCGAACTGCTCGTCGGCCGACCGATTCTTGGCTGAAATCTCCATAAGCGTCAGGGCCTTGATCGACCGCGCCAGGCGGCTTTGATGTGACCGTGCGGACATTCTCTTGTCCGAAAGAAGCTGGCGCAAGCTCTACCATTCCGCCCGCACGCTTCATGAAAAAAAGATGCGCGGAGCTTGCCCCGCGCATCCGGCGCCTTATCAATGGCGATGTTCGAGAATTACTCGGTGCCGTAGACCGCGATGCAGCCGCAGCCGCCCTTGAGCGGGCCAGCCTCAACCGCGATCGGAACATAGACGCGGCCGGTCTGCTCGTTCACCGCGACCGAGTGGGCGCCCGGACCGGTCGGGATCTTCTGCGTCAGCTTGTTGGTCTTGGCGTCGACGACCGACAGGATCGGGCCGTCCGGATTGCCGTTGAGAGCCGAGTAGTACCGCTCGTTCTTGAGATCGGCCGCGGATTCATCCGAGCCGCCGACGCCGGGAATCTCGGCGACGGTCTTGCCGGACTTCCAGTTCACCACGACGAGCTTGGCGGGCACGCCTTTGCCGTTGGCATTGCAGCCGAGGAACACGTTGCCGCCCTTGCCGAAGGCGATGCCGTGCGGAACGCAGCTATCGACCGGGATGATCTTCAGCTGCTTGGCGGTCTTCGGATCGGTAACCAGCAGCCCGCCCTTGGTCTTGTCTTTGTCCATCTCCGGGATGTCGGTGTAGAACAGGCCATCTTCCGGGTTATACATGGTCTGTTCCATGCCGTCGGAGAAGTGCTCCTCCACCAGCTTGCCGAGAATCTTGTGGCCCGGCTTGGTCGAGATAAAGGAGAGGAACGGCGGCTCGTCGGCATTGTTGGCGATGGCGATGATGCCATCCTTCGGATCATAGCCGAGCTCGTCGGCGCGAGCTTCACCGCCGGTCTTGATGGTGTCGAGGAGCTTCAGCGTCTTGGCATCGTACACCTTCACGGTGCTGTCGCCGTCACCGACCCAGATATCCTTGCCGGCAACCAGCACGCCGTTCGGACCGGAGTGGTCGTTGTTGCAGCAGGTGCCGTCCTTCTTCATGACCGGGCCGACCGCGCCCTCGGCGCGGCCCACGAAGGTACCCTTCTTGGTATCGATGATGTCGATGCCCTTGTTGCTGCGGTCGGCCAGATAGTAGAGGCCGGTCGATTGATCGATGAAGCTGATGTCGAACGAGTTCAGCGGCTGACCCGGGATCGAGATCGTCCCGATTTGCCTGAGTTCGGCGGCGTTGGCGGCGCCGGCAAACGCCGACAGGCCGACCGCCGCTGACAGCAGCAGCTTAGTTACCGTACGCATAGGCTTTCCTCCGTTTGACGCACGAAATGGTTGACGCCCGAATTGTAAGAGTGCTTCGCCACCCTCCGAGCTGACATTAACCCGGCGTTAACGCAGCTACAACCTGTTTATGCTGGGCGCCTCTCTATTTGTTTAGTTAATTCTGGTTAATTTGCCGGTGCAGCGATCATTTTATGCCGTAGCGGGCGAATTCCGTCGCTATATCGGCATCGATCGCCTTCGCAGCCGCAATATCAGTGCTGCCGCGCCGATCGCCCTTGCGCAATCGCGCGATTCCGCGGCCATACAGCGAGGTCGGAAGCTTGGGATTGATGTCGAGAGCATCGCTGTAGTCGGCCATCGCCTTGTCGAGCTGACCGAGCTTCAGGTTGGCGAACCCGCGCGTGTCCAAGTACTCTGCATCATAGGGTCGCAGCTGCAGCGCCTCTTCGCAATCGGGGAGCGCCTGTTGCGCCTGGCCGGCCTTGGCGCGGGCGAAGCAGCGGTTGTTGTATGCGGCCGCGTTTTTGGGATTCATGCGTATTACCTGATCGAAATCCTGCACCGCCCGATCGTACTGGCCCTGCATCGAATACACGGTGCCGCGGTTGAAGTAGCTGTCGGAGGATTTTGGATCGAGCTTGATCGCCTGGTTGTAGTCGAGAATGGCGAAGTCGAGCTGCCCCTTGGCGACGAATACCGAAGCGCGGCCGAAATAGCCGCCGGCCAGCAACTTGTTGAGCGTGATCGCCTTGTTGAAGTCCTGCAGGGCACGATCGAGGTCGCCGCTGTCCCGGTAGGCATCGCCGCGATTGACGTAGGCGCCGGCGACATTGAGGTCGTTCTCACCGCCGTAGTCGATCACCGCATTGCAGCCTTCTATCTGCTTGTCGAGCGAAATCCCGTCCTGACCTTCGCACTGCTTCCAGAGCTCCGGCGATCCCTTCTGCTGGCTGAAGCCCGGCACGATCGACTGCAACAGGCCGTTGGTCTGGCTCGCTGCCGGTAGCGTCACCGCGACCAATATCGCACCCGCAAGGCAAAATGCGCTGCGCATCTTCTCAACTCCGCTGAATTCCACGCCGCCCTCACGGCGCCCAAAGCCCCCGTCAGATCGAGCCCACCAGGCGATTGCGCCCGTATTCCAGCCGGGGAAACGATACTCGATCCTGCATCGCCGGGAAACCGCACCGGTTAACGAGCGGCGAGAGTCCCAAAAACGCCCGGTCTATTCCGCCGGCTGCAACGGCTGCGTGGGCTTGCGGCCGCCGATCGCGCCCAGCACGGCGCGGCGCGCGTCCTCGAGCGACAGATAAATGACGGGCGTGATGAACAGGGTCAGGAGCTGCGAGGTCAACAGGCCGCCGACGACCGCGACGCCGAGGGGCTGGCGCAGCTCGCCGCCGGCGCCGAGCCCGAGCGCGATCGGCAGGGTTCCCATGATCGCCGCCATGGTGGTCATCATGATGGGCCGGAAGCGCAGGACGCAGGCGCGGTAGATCGCCCGTTCCGGGGGCTCGCCCAGGTTGCGCTGCGCATCGATGGCGAAGTCGATCATCATGATCGCGTTCTTCTTGACGATGCCCACCAGCATGATGATGCCGATGATAGCGATCACGCTCAACTCCATGTTGAACAACCAGAGCGTCAAGAGCGCGCCGATGCCCGCCGCCGGCAGGCCCGAAAGAATCGTGATCGGATGCACGAAGCTTTCGTACAGGATGCCGAGCACGATGTAGATGACAATCACGGTCGCGAGCAGGAGCCAGCCCTGGCCGTGCAGCGACTGCTGGAACACCTGCGCGGTGCCGGCAAATCCGGCCGTTATGGTCGGCGGGAAGACGAGCTGGCGCTCCATCTGCTGGATGCGCTCGATCGCTTCGCCGAGCGAGACCCCGGGCGCGAGATTGAACGAGATGGTCACCGCCGGCAGCTGGCCCTGGTGGTTGACGGTCAGGGGGCCCGCTGCCCGGCTCACCGTCGCCACGGTTTCGAGCGGCACCAGCTGGCCGGACGCCGCGCGGATGAAGGTCTTCGACAAATTGTCGGTGTTCTCCTGGTACTTCGGATCGAGCTCCAGGATCACCGCGTAGTCGTTGCTGGCGGTGTAGATGGTGGCGACCTGCCGCGAGCCGAAGGAATCGTACAGCGTGTTGCGAATTTGATCGGCGGTGAGGCCCAGCGTCGCGGCCTTCTCCTGATCGATGTTGAGCACCGCCTGCGGGCTCCTGATCTGCAGATCCGAGGATATGTCCTGCAGGCCCGGCAGCTTGCGGATGGCCGCATCGACCAGCGGAGCGAAGCGGAACAACTCCTGCAGATCGCCGGCCTGCAACGTGTATTGATAGAGGCTCTTGCTCGGGCGCGCGCCGATATTGAGATTCTGCACCGGATTGAGGAACACGTTGATGCCGGTGACCGCGCTGACCTCGCGCCGCAGCTGTTGGATGACCTCACCAATCGGCGGCCGCTGGCCGCGCGGCTTGAGCTCGATATAGAGATCCCCGCTGTTGATGCCGAAACGGGAGCCGCCGATGCCGACCTCCATATTGTAGGCGACCACGTAAGGATTGGCGCGGATGATGCGATCGACCGCGAGCTGCTTCTCCACCATGCCCCCATAGGAGGTGTCTTCCGCGGTCTCGGTGCCGCCGACGATGAAGCCGGTATCTTCAATCGGGAAGAAGCCCTTCTTGATGGCATAGAAGCCCCAGCCGGTCGCCGCGATCGTCACCAGCGTGAGCGCGATGGTGACCCGCGCATGGCGCAGGACGACGCCGAGCGACCGCTCATAGGCCCGCAACATGCCTTCGAAGCCGCGCTCCAGGATGCGGGAAAAAGCTCCGGCATCAGCATGCTGGGCGCCCGGGCGCAGGAAACGGCTGCACAGCATCGGGGTGAGCGTCAACGAGACGAAGCCCGAGACCAGGATCGCCATGCCGATGACGATCGCGAATTCATGGAACACGCGGCCGACGACGCCGCCCATGAAGAACACCGGGATGAAGACGGCGACGAGCGAGAGCGTCATCGAGATGATGGTGAAGGTGATCTCGCGCGCGCCCTTGAGCGCGGCCTCCATGGGAGCGAGGCCGTCCTCGGTATGGCGCACGATGTTCTCCAGCATGACGATCGCGTCGTCGACCACGAAGCCGACCGCCAGCGTCAAGGCCATCAAGGAGACGTTGTTGAGCGAATAGCCGCCGAGATACATCGCCGCGAAGGTGCCGACGATCGACACCGGCAGGGCGAGCGCCGGAATGATGGTGGCCGAGGCGCGGCGCACGAACAGGAAGATGACCAGAATGACTAGGATCACGGTGAGGCCGAGCGTATATTGCACGTCGCGGACCGCGTCCTTGATCGGCGCGGCGCGGTCGTTGAGCACGGTGATGTCCACTGCGCCCGGCAGCTCGGCGCGAAAGACCGGGATCAGCGCCCTGATCTGGTCCACGACCGCAACGGTGTTGGCGTCTGGCTGGCGCGAGACCGCGACCGTGATGGACCGCTTGCCGTTGTACCAATTGCCGTTCTTGTTGAGCTCGACGCCGTCGATCACATGGGCGACATCGCGCAGGCGGACCGGCGCGCCGTTGCGATAGGCGATGATCAACGGCTCGTAATTCGCGGCCTTCATCGGCTGCGTATTGGCCTGCAGGGTCGCTGCCTTCCGCGGTCCGCTCAGCGCGCCGACCGGCGTGGTCGAGCTGGCGGCGGCGAGCGCCCGCTGCACCTCGTCGAGCCCGATCCCGCGCACCGCCAGCTGCTCGGGATCGACCTGGACGCGGACGGCGAATTTCTGCGGACCGAAAATATTGACCTGGGCCACGCCGTCGAGGGTCGAGAGCCGCTGCCCGATATTGACCTCGGCATATTCGTCGATCGTCGACAACGGCAGGGTGTCGGAGGTGAGCGTCATCTGCAGGACCGCCGCCGATCCCGGATTGACCTTGCGGTAGGACGGCGGGGTCGTCATCTCGACCGGCAGCTTCTTGGCCGCATTGGCGATCGCCGCCTGCACGTCCTGCGCGGCGGCATCGATGTTGCGCGTCAGGATGAACTGGATGGTGATGCGACCGTTGCCGAGCCCGCTGGTCGAGGTGATGGAATCGACGCCGGCGATCGCCGAGAACTCGCGCTCGAGCGGAGTCGCGACCGAGGACGCCATGGTCTCCGGGCTCGCACCCGGCAACGTGGTGGTGACCGCAATCGTGGGGAAGTCGACTTGCGGCAGCGCCGCCACCGGCAGGAATCCGTAGCCGACCGCTCCCACCATCAGGATCGCGGCGGTCAGCAGCGTCGTCATGACCGGCCGTTCGATGCACAGGGTGGGGAGATTCACGGCGTGCGCTCCGCGACCGGGGTAGCCTGCGGCTTGGCGGGCGAAGCCTGCGGCCCCTGCACGTTGACACGCGTGCCGTTGCCGAGGCGCAGCTGCCCGTCGACCACAACCCGCTCGCCGGCGGACAGTCCCGCCGCAATAACGGTCTTATCGCCTACATTTCTGTCGGGCTTGACGAGGCGCAGCTCGACGGTCGAGTCCTGCCGAATCACAAATACATAGGGGCCATTCGGCCCGACCTGGATGGCGATGCTGGGCACCACAACGGCGTTGGGGTCCACGCCGAGCGTCAGCACCACATTGACGAACTGCCCCGGCCACAGCCGCTCGTCGTCATTGGCGAACTTGGCCTTCAGCGCGATCGTGCCGGTCGTGGTGTCGACCTGATTATCGATGAATGTGAGCGTGCCGGTGATCGGCGCCTGATTGGGGACGGTGGCGGAAACGGCGACCGGGCCGGCCGCCATGGCGGTCCGCAGATCCGAGAGGTAGCGCTCCGGCACCGTCAGCGCCACGTAGATCGGCTTGACCTGCGTGATGGTCACGAGCGGAGCGACGGTCGGCGCCGTGTCGACCGCCTTGACGATATTGCCACGCTTCAAGGCGACCGAGCCCGTGCGGCCGGAGATCGGCGCGCGGATGGTCGTGTAGTTGAGGTTGACCCGGGCATTGTCCAAGGTGGCCTGGCTCGCACGCACTGTTGCGTCCGACACCGCTACGCTCGTCTCCACGTCCTCGAGCTTTTGCGCCGGCGCAACCCCGCGGCCGGCGAGCTCGGTCTGGCGCTTCACCTCGACGCGGTTGCGCTCGAGCTGCGCCTTGTCGCGCTCGAGGTTGGCCTGCGCCTGCTCGAGCTGGGCGCGCACCGCGCGGTCGTCGAGCGTGAACAGGACGTCGCCCTCGTTGACCTCCTGGCCTTCCTCGAAATTGACGCTGGCGATCTCGCCGTCCATCCGCGATTTGATCATCACGGTCGCGATCGGCTGCACGGTACCGATAGCGCCCACCAGGATCGGGGCCGGCGATTGCACCGCCACATCGGCAACGACCGACTGCGCGGGTGCTGGGCGCGCCGACCGCGTCTCGCCACCAGCCTGGAAAAAAAGGTCACGAAAGAAATAGCCGCCGGCCAGCAGCAGCAACAACAGAACCGCAAGCAAGACGCGCTTCATCCGCGTTCCCTCTCGTGCCGCCAATTTGACGTTCCGGTGCAAACTCGCGCAAGCGCTAGCCCGGAAACCTCAATTCCATAGCGACACCCCTAGACCAAAATTTTTTCTTGTCTTTGTTTTGTTATTTTTTGCGATTTGCGCGCGGCCTTTGCCGACAGCGCTCGGCAAGATCGCCTCATCGCGACGGATTTGAACCGCTGTCGCGGCCGCCCACAAGTCGCGAGCGCGCACGCCCTTGGGAATGCAGTCCGCGTTTGCACCAGCCCGGCGGGCGCGCTGCCGCATCATGCACGCCCACTATGCTCCGCGAAAGGTGCTTGCCCCCGGCTCTGGGCCCTTCCCACTCGTACGGCGGCTTTGAGGTTCCGGTCACTATTGCACTGCGGCAAGGTCTTTCAAGGGCACCCAAGCCAAAGCCGCACTAGAAATCAGACCGGGGCTCTAGAATTCGGCAACCTCGATCTCATCATATCGCTTGGCGCGATAGATGAGGAAGGAGACGAGCCAGCTCACGACGAAGATCCCGACGATCAGATAGCCGAGCACGCCGAAATTGTCGTTGATGGAGCCGACCAGGCCCCAGAACCCGCCGCCGTCGGTGAGGCCCAACTGATCACCGATGAGGTTGAGCACTTCAAGGCCGCCGACCACGACCGCGACCAGCACGGAGACGGCCGTGATGGTGAGGTTGTAGTAGAGCTTGCGGATCGGCTTGTCGAAAGCCCAGCCATAGGCGCCGAGCATCAGGATGCTGTCGCTCGTGTCCATCAGCGACATGCCGGCGGTGAACAAGGCCGGAAACACCAGGATCGACCAGATCGGCAGACCATGCGCGGCTTGCGTGGCGGAAACCCCCAGCACGCCGACTTCCGTTGCGGTGTCGAAGCCGAGCCCAAAGAGCAGGCCGAGCGGGAACATGTGCCAGCTATAGGAGACCACGCGAAATAACCGGCGAAACAGACGGCCGAGAACTCCCCGGTTGGCAAGCGCCAGATCGAGATCCTCCTCGATGAAGCGGCCACCCTTCTTCACCGTCTGAAAGGTTCGATGGATCGAGATCAGGACCAGGGCGTTGGCCATCGCGATCGCGAACAGGAAGAAGGCCGAGACCAGGATCCCGACCACGCTGCCTATGCTCTTGAAGCTTTCGAGGTCGCCCTGCAGAGCCGTAGCCGTTGCCGCGATCGCGACCGACAGCGCCACCACCACCGTCGAGTGTCCGAGCGAGAAGTAGAGGCCGACCGCAACCGGACGCTTTCCCTCCTGCATGAGCTTTCGCGTCACGTTGTCGATCGCCGCGATATGGTCCGCATCAAAGGCGTGGCGCAGCCCGAACGTGTAGGCGAGCGCCGCCGTTCCGAGCAGGATCGGATAGCCATGAAATGCAGTGACGGCCCAGAGCCAGGCGGCGATGTTCGCGCCGATCAGGAGCGCGTAGATGCCTACGATTTTTCCGCGCAGGTTGGTGGTGTCGTCGCCGAACATACCCGTCGAAACAGATGTCATTTTTTGTTTTTCGCTTTTCACCAAACCTGATCAATTCTTGGGATGGGCATGCGCATGCCGGTGCGCCCCGCTCCCGTGAGCGTGAGCAGCGGTGTCGACTGCAACCGGAATGAGGCTCACGGTCCCGTAAGTGACGCCGCGCTCCGCAATGACGCTGTTGGCAAAATCCTTGACCGCCGCGACCTTGCCGCGCAGCACCGCGACCTCGAGGCAGCTGTCATGGTCGAGATGCACGTGCAGCGTCGCGATCTGGAAATCGTGGTGGGCGTGATGCGTATTGGTCAGGCGCTTCGCGAGCTCGCGCGTGTCATGACCGAAGACGTAGGAGAACGTGGCCACGCAGTCGCTTCCCAGGGCCTCTTCGTTGCGTGCCTGATTAAGCCCGAGACGCGCGAGGTCGCGCACCGCTTCCGAGCGGTTCTCGTAGCCATTGCGACGCATGAACGCCGCCAGCTCGGCCGCAAACTCCTCGGATACGCTGATGGTGACCCGCTCCATGGGTTGCGCTCCGCGCACGCAGCTTCTGTATGATCTTTTTTCAGAAATATCCTACCTGGCGGTGGTGCGGCAAGGGAGGCGCGTCCTCGTCGCAAGGAACCGATTCCTCGCAGCAGCACCAAGGCACCAGATTGTCGAGATTTCGCGCGATGCCCGCGAGCCAACCGGATCAGCGCGTTTGCGGCCCGTAGTGGAGCACCTGGACCTTCTCGATCGTGACCAATCCACCCGACATCATGGTGTCGAGGAAAGGCAGGAATGCATCGATCTTCTCCTGGGCATCGACGATCTCGACCACGACAGGCAGATCCTGAGACAGGCGCAGGATCTTGGTGGTGTGAATGCGGCTCGAATGGCCGAAGCCGACAGCCCCGCGCAGAACCGTCGCCCCGCCCAGCTGCATCTCCCGGGCCTTCAACACGATCGCCTCGTAGAGCGGCAAGCCTTTGAACTTGTCGTCCTCGCCGAAAAATATCCGCAGCAGAACGGCGTCACGCGGGATCTGCATGTCAGGCCCACTTCATCGAGTTTATCAACGCGGCAAGGAGCGCACCGATCCACACGGCGATCAGGCACAGCAATACCGAAAACACGATATTGCCGCCGGCGCGCACCCATTCGCCATCGTTCACCAAGTTGAGCGTCTGCAAGCTGAACGAGGAAAAGGTGGTGAAGCCGCCGCAAATCCCGGTCATCACGAACTGACGCCCGGTCGTCGGGACGAACACCCGCCCCTCCGGTCCGGTCAGGACGGCAAAGAAACCAATGATGAAGGAGCCCGAAACGTTGATCAGGAGCGTCCCCCACGGAAAGGTCTCCCCGACCAGATCCGCTACAAGGCCGGAAAGCCAGTACCGACCGATGGTGCCGAGCGCACCGCCGATTGCAACCCAGATGTAATTCTGCATCGAACGCCCGCTCCCCGCCGTTCCTCGATCCTCACACCAAGCCTGCGCGCACCGACCGGCGGCGGCGCGGCACAATCCGTTCGGGACCACCTTTGTTGCAAGTAGGGGAGATTGAGACGAGCCCCTACCGACGCCAAGGCGCCCAGTAGGAGTCATCAGCCTCATCGGCGGTTACGGGGGGACTCCATCCCGCACTGATCAGCGCAATATAGCCGCCGAGCCGCTCGTTGCAAGCGCCGCTCCGCATTCTGAATTTGATGCGGAGAGGCGCCGACAATCGGGCGAGGCGTCAAGTTATGCAGCCGATGGAGCGGCGGCCTTAAGCGCGCACCCGCTCGCCGCGGCGCGCCTTGAGATCGACCGCGCGGTCCGGAATGGTGACCCGAAAAGTCGCTCCGATCGTTCCTTCAACCAGCCTGATCTCTCCCCCATGTGCACGCACGAGCTCGGCCGCAATGGCAAGGCCGAGCCCGGAGCCGCCGCTTCTGGTTGACCCCTGAAACGCTTCGAACAAATGTGCCCGTGCGGTTTCAGCAATCCCGGGCCCGGTATCGGATACTTCGATCACCACCACGGCTCCTTCGCGGCGCCCGGTGATGCGTACCTGGTCGCGGTTTGGATCGAGCGTGGCGCGACTCTCCAGTGCCTGCATGGCATTGCGGGCAAGATTGAGCAGCACACGAAACAGCTGGTCGGGGTCGGCATCGACGATCAATCCGCGCTCGACGGCGCTGATCCAGCGCACACGCCCGCCCGGCTCGATCCCAAGCGTTTCGCGCACCTCTTCGACGCAGGCCGCGAGCTCGGTGTCGCGGCGGTCGGGCGGCGGCTCCTGGGCGCGCCCGTACGACAAGGTCGACTGGCAAAATGCGATTGCGCGTTCGAGCGCCCGCATCAACTTAGGGGCAAAGCGTTGGACGTGCGGATCGGGCAAGCTGGACAGGCGATCGGAGAACAATTGCGCCGAGGACAACAGGTTGCGCAGGTCGTGATTGATCTTGGAAACCGCCAGCCCGAGCGCCGCCAGGCGGTTCCGCTGTTGCAGCATCGAGGCGAGGTCGCTCTGCATGGCGGCGAGCTCGCGCTCGGCAGTGCCGATCTCGTCCCGCCGCCCGGAGGCGACGATAATGCGCGCAGGATTTTCCGGGTCGCCGTGGAACGCCATCATATTGGCGGTCATCCGCCGCAGCGGGCGCACAAACAGATAGTGGAGCGACAGGTAGACCAGCATCGCCGCTATGCCGGACACCATCAGCGATACCAGCAGGATCGAGCCGGAATAGCGCAGCATCGCGCTGCGCAGCGGCGCCTCGTCGATGACGATTTCGACGAACTCGCCGCCCATCGGCGCCGGTCCCATCACCCGCAACGTGACGTCATGGGTCGCGAACAAGGTCCCGAACGCATCGAGGATCTCCCGCGTAGGGGACATGTTGCGCATGTCGATGTCGTAATCGACAGTAGGCGGCTTGTCGGACGCGAGCAGGCGACGCTGCGTGCCCATCTTCATGGCGACCGCGCGGGCATCGATGCTGTCGAGGATCTGGCGGGCGAGACTGTCGGGCACCGAGCCCGGTGCGGCCTCCAGGACCAGTGCAGCCGTGTAGGCAGCCGATAGGCGATCGTTAAGCCAGTTGCGCCGGAACGTGGCGATCGAGGGCACGTAGATGAGCACCTCGGCAATCATCACGAACAGAAGCGTGAGGACCAACAGCTTGCCTGAGAGCCCGAGGCGCAGCTTGCCGGCTCCCTCCACCGTAGGGGGTCGATCTGTGACCGACATCGATGCAACCTTCGCCACTACTGGTGCAACATGATCTTTTTTCGAAAAACCCGGACCACCTCTCGGGATCCTACCAGCTTAACCAAGTGAGCCGCAGCCAAGCGGCCATGTGCCGAGCCCATTTACTGCCGATTAGCATTGAAATAGGCGGCGAGGGCCTATTTTCCAATTGCTTCCGGTTGCGGGCGTGGCCGGACACAGCACCATGATACCGCAAACGGACCCTCGCGGGGCTGAAGCGACCCGCTCGCCGGTTTCCCGCCCCCGGAAATTGGCACCGAGAACCCCGGAACCGGCTGCGCGCGAGCGCGATTGCGCCCATGCAACTTGTCGGCTCACTGCCGCCCGCAGCCGAACGTTGTGGTCGACTGGCGCGCTGCGGCACCCGGTCACATCGAAGCCATTGAGGGCGCGGCGAAATTCATGCCGACCGGCCGCGCCAATGCGGACGATCGCGTCCCCTTCACGAGTCTGCGTCGCGCATTGACGGCTGAGCCTCGTCTCCCGTATAAGCCGCGGGACTTTGAATCAGCCCCTTTTCACGGGGTCCTTGGGGCGCGTAGGCCGGCGTCCAGGAAACTAAAGGTGCGCTGTTCGCCTGAAGCGATCGGCGACCCGTAATGGCCCTGCGGAGACAGACGACGTGAAGCGGACCTATCAACCGAGCAAATTGGTGCGCAAACGCCGACATGGTTTTCGCGCTCGCATGGCGACGAAGGGCGGCCGCAAGGTTGTCGCAGCCCGGCGCGCACGCGGTCGCAAGCGACTGAGCGCCTGAAGACGCCAGCCCCAAACGCCGGATTCCCATGGAGCGGCTGCTGCGGCGGGCCGATTTTCTGAAAGCGACTGGCGGTCGCAAGGTCTCGACACCAGCTTTTGTCTTGCAAGCCGTCCGCCGGGCTGACCATGACGCGGTACGGGTCGGTTTTACCGTGTCGCGCAAGGTCGGAACGGCGGTCGAGCGGAACCGCGTGCGGCGGCGGCTCAGGGAGGTCGTTAAGCGTACGGAGGGCAGGCATTCGGGCGGCCGGCTGTCGGCCGGCCATGACTACGTGCTGATCGGGCGCCGCGCCGCCTTGCAATTGCCGTTCGATCGCATGATCGAGGAATTCGAGACAGCGCTGCGGCGGCTCAAGCTACTCGGGTCGGCCGAGATGGATCGTTGAAAGATGGAAGACCAAAAAAACCTGCTGCTGGCAGTCGTGCTCACCGGCATCGTGCTCCTCGCCTGGCAATATTTCTTCGCCAACCCGCAGCTCGAGCGACAGCGACAGCTCGCACAACCGCAGCAGCAGACGCAGCAAACGCAGCAGGCCCAGCCGAGCGCACAGCCGAGCGCTTCCCCGCAGGCAGGTCCTGGCGCCCCCCCGCAGGCGGGATCGTCGGCGGCGGAGGTGCCGCAGACGCGGGAGGCCGCGCTTGCGACCTCTCCGCGCGTGCGCATCGACACACCTAGCTTGAGCGGCTCGATTGCGCTGATCGGCGGCCGCATCGACGATATCGCCCTGGTGCGATATCGCGAGACTGTTGATCCCAATTCGCCGCCTGTCCAGCTGTTCTCCCCCTCGGGCAGCCCGCATCCTTATTATGCCGAATACGGCTGGACCGGAGCGGCCGGCACCACCGCCAAGCTTCCCGGACCGGATACGATGTGGCGGCAGGAGGGCACCGGAGCGCTATCCGTCGATCACCCGGTGACGCTCGTCTATGACAACGGCGAGGGCCTGCAGTTCCGCCGCACGATCACTGTCGATGACAGATATCTCTTCACCATCAAGGATGAGGTCACCAACAGCGGCGGCGCCAGCGTGACCCTCTATCCCTATGCGCTGATCTCACGCCACGGCACCCCTCCGCCCGGCTATGGCGCCTCGCATGAGGGCCCGATCGGCGTGATGGGCGACAAGTGCCTGCGTCAGGGCAGCTTCAGCCTTTACACCGAGTGCCACGAGGAGAGCTACAAGACGCTCCAGGACAAAGGCGCCATCACCTTCGATGTCACCAATGCGTGGTTCGGCTTTGCCGATAAATATTGGGCTGCGACGCTCATCCCCAACACCGATGCCCGGCTTCGAGCCAAATTCTCATCGGGCCTGATCGGCCAGACCAGGACCTATCAGGCCGACTACCTGCTCGATGCGCGGACGATCGCGCCGGGCGGCACGGCCTCCGCGGAGGGGCGCCTGTTCGCCGGCGCCAAGGAGGTAGCGACCGTCAACTACTACAACGAGGCGCTGGGCTTGAACCGGTTCGAGCTGCTGATCGACTGGGGGCGCTTCTATTTCATCACTCAGCCGATGTTTTGGTCGATCGACCACATCTATCGCTATGTCGGCAATTTCGGCGTGGCGATCTTGATCATCACACTGATCGTCAAGCTTCTGTTCCTGCCGCTCGCCAACAAGTCCTACGCCTCGATGGCGAAGATGAAGGCGGTCCAGCCGGAGATGCAGGCCATCCGCACCCGCTTCGCCGACGACAAGGTGAAGCAGCAGCAAGCCATGATGGATCTCTACAGGAAGGAGAAGATCAACCCTGTCGCCGGCTGCTGGCCGATGCTCATCCAGGTTCCGGTCTTCTTCTCGCTCTACAAGGTGCTGCTGGTGACCATCGAGATGCGCCACGCACCTTTCTTCGGTTGGATCCGCGATCTCTCCTCGCCCGATCCGACTACCGTGTTCAACCTGTTCGGCTTGCTCCCCTTCGACCCGACGACGCTGCCGATGTTTGGCTCGTTCCTGCACATCGGAGCTTGGCCGCTAATCATGGGAGTGACGATGTTCCTGCAGATGAAGCTCAATCCGCCGCCGCCCGATCCGGCGCAGCAGGTGGTCTTCAACTGGATGCCGGTCATCTTCACCTTCATGATGGCGAACTTCTCGGCCGGCCTGGTGATCTATTGGGCGTGGAACAACACGCTTTCGGTCGCCCAGCAGAGCTTCATCATGCATCGGCACGGCGCCAAGATCCAGCTGTGGGACAACCTCAAGGCGCTGTTCGTCAAGAAGAGGACGGTGGAGCGGTAAGCGCCCAAAGCCCGACACAGCGCGCCACGGAGCGTCCCACCATGAGCCGCGCTGATTTCACTGCCGCGGAGATCGAGGCGGGCCGTAAGCTGTTCACGGGGGAGTGGCAGTTCGCCGCCGCCGCCGAGAAGGTTGCTGCGCTGCCGAAAATGCGCGGACTCGAGATTGCGTTCGCGGGCCGCTCCAATGTGGGCAAGTCGAGCCTCATCAACGCGCTCACCGGCCGCAAGGCGCTTGCCCGCACCTCGCGCACCCCGGGCCGTACCCAACAGCTCGTCTTCTTTTCCGGCCACGGCGACGTGGTCCTGGTCGACATGCCGGGGTACGGCTATGCGGCCGCGGCCAAGAGCAAGATCGCGGCATGGACCGCCCTGATCGATGCTTACCTAGCCGGCCGCGCCAACCTCGCCCGCGTCTACGTGCTGGTCGATGCCCGGCATGGCCTTAAGGCGATCGATGAGACGGTGCTCGCCACTCTCGATCGAGCCGCAGTGAATTATCAGCTTGTGCTTACCAAGGCGGACGCAATCGGAGCCGCGGAGCTTGCAGAACGCATCGCGGCGACAAGCGAGGCCTTGGGCCGCCACCCGGCCGCCTTCCCGCAAGTGCTTGCCACTTCGGCACGCGATCCCCGCGGAATCAACGAGCTGCGCGCCGCCGTCGTGCGGCTGTTGGCAGAGCGGAAGTAGGGACAAAAGAGAGAGCGTTGCTAGGCTCTGCTCATCCCGGCTTGTTCACGCGATAGAGCTGAAAGTGCCGACCTTCGTTCACGATCGCCAGCCGCGCGGGGTCGGGATCGGGTGCGCCCTGGTTGGTGAACAGGATGAGCACATAGTCATAATGCCGCGGCCAGTCGCTGAAATAGTACGGTCCCGGACCACGGGCGGCTTGGGCGAGGAAGGGCAACGAAGGCGGAGTGCCGTCGCGCGTATCGACGAAGGTACGGTAGGCGCTGCGCACCTGCAGGATATGCTTTCCTTCGACGGTGAACGCGGTCGATACCAGGGCCGAGCGCTCGATGGTCGCAAGCGAAGCGATATGCACGAGACCGAGGTCGCTGATCAGTCCCGTATGCGCGCGGTCCCCGTAGACGACGAGCACGCGTGCGCCACGCTTGATGGCCGGCACCGCGCGCAGCGCTTCTATCTGGCCGCGTGTGAGATCGTTCCACACAAGCTCGACCTCGGAGAGACGGAGCGCGAGCAGCACGCCCAAGAACGCGACAAAGCCGGCGCGGAAGCGGCTATCGGTGAGATCGACGCTGATGCAGGCGATCAGCATGAAGAGGAGCGCTGTCGGCAGGCGCTGATCGGCGAGATGCGCAGCGAATATGGCGCGCGGCATGGCGAGATAGATAATGGCGCCGACCGCGAGCAGCGCCCCGCCTAGCGGATGTACGTTCAGGAGGCCGCGGCGGCGCACGAAAACCGCTGCCAGCGCGAGCGCGGCGACGAGCCCATAGGCGACCTCCGGATAATAGATGCTGAGCGCGAGCGTGAGGCCGTCGAGCTTGCCGGAAAAATCCCAGTAGGCGGGGACGCCGGCGGAATCACCGGTCGGCCCGGCGAGCAGCAACGCCAGTGCCGGCAGAAACGGCACCCCGGTCGCAGCGAAGTCGAGGAATGGAGCGAGCCCTTTGCGCCTACGTCCCCACAAGCGATGCAGCTCGAAGGCCAGGAGCTCGAGGCCGTATAGACCGAGCGCATAGAGATGGCAGAAGAAGATCGCCAGCACGATCACAGTGGAAGCCGCGAGGCGCAGGAGCAAGGCGCGCTCGCGCAAGCCCACCCAGGCCGCAAAGCCCCACAGCGCAAGCCCGATGCCGAACATATAGTTCATCACACCGACCAAGAGCACGCCGTTGTAGACGAACAGGCTGGCGATGAGCGGCAGCGCCGACCAGCGGCCGAACAGCGCCCGGTTGACCAGCAGGGTCCCGGAGAGGATCCCGACAAAGGTCGCGACGAAGAATATCTGCCCGGCGAGATAGATGCTCATGAAGCGGTGCAAGAGCGGCACCATCAGGTCCATCATCAAGTCGGGGATCGGCTTCCATTCGATGCGGTAGAACCGATTGAGATCGGGGTCATGGTCGATAACATCGACCACATGGTCGGTGGCGAGGTGATTGATGTAGTCGGAGATGGGCGGCAGCGGATGATTAAGGATTGGAATTGCGACCGCGAACGCCACCAGCGCGAGCAGCATCGCGACCGCAGCGCCCGAGAGGCCTGCGGTCGTCGGTCGTGAAAGGTGCTCTAGCGGCCTTTGCATGCGGCAGTCCGGTGCCGCCTGACCCTCCCTTTCGCCCACCATGCGGGGGCTGCCGGGCTGGCGCCGAGCGGTGAAGGAACTTCAGAGAACAGCAACGGCACAGTATCGCTGCCCCTTTCGCCGGGCGCAACAAATCCGCTAAAAGGTCGCCGGTTTATCGTTCGGCTTCTGCGTCTCGCGGAGCCGATCGGCCGCGCCGCGAGCTGCACATCGACCGCAATCGCTTCGCTATCGCATTGCACCCACCACCCGAGCGAGAGCCACGACCGCCTCCATGACCGTCTCACCCCACGACATCGCACACGTTCTATCCGAGGCCCTGCCGCATATGCAGCGCTACGACGAGGAGATCGTCGTGGTTAAGTATGGCGGGCATGCCATGGGCGAAGAGGAGATGGCCAAGAATTTTGCCCGCGACATCGTGCTTCTGGAGCAGACCGCGATCAATCCCGTGGTGGTGCACGGCGGCGGGCCGCAGATCGGCGACATGCTCAACCGCCTGGGCATCCAGTCGCAATTCGCCGCCGGTTTGCGCATCACCGACCAGGCCACGATCGAGATCGTCGAGATGGTGCTCGCCGGCTCCATCAACAAGCAGATCGTCGGCTTCATCAACGGCGCCGGCGGCCGCGCGGTCGGATTGTGCGGCAAGGACGGCAACATGGTGCTGGCGCACAAGATCAGCCGCAGCATGATCGATCCCGATTCGCACATCGAGAGGATCATCGATCTCGGCTTCGTCGGCGAGCCGGAGCGGGTCGACGTAACGGTGCTCAACCAGATCCTGGGCCGCGACCTCATTCCGGTCTTGGCGCCGCTTGCGACCTCGCGCGAAGGGGTTACCTATAATATCAATGCCGATACATTTGCGGGCGCGATTGCCGGCGCGCTCGGCGCCAAGCGGCTGTTGCTCCTCACCGATGTGCCGGGCGTGCTCGACAAATCGAAAAGCCTGATCCGCGAGTTATCGGCAAATGACGCGCGGGCGCTGATCGCCGACGGCACCATCACGGGCGGCATGATCCCCAAGGTCGAAACCTGTCTCTATGCGCTCGAGCAAGGTGTCGAGGGAGTCGTCATCCTCGACGGGCGGGTGCCCCACGCAGTCCTGCTCGAGCTGCTCACCGACCACGGCGCCGGCACGCTGATGCGACGGTGAGCCGCCGGCCATTCGCAATGCCGCCGCCCCATTCGCCCGTGCACGAGTACGACGACTTCGCGCATATCGACACGTGGGTCTTCGACCTCGACAACACGCTTTATCCGCACCACGTCAACCTGTGGCAGCAGGTGGACGAGCGCATTCGCGACTATATCGCAGCGTTCCTCAAGATCCCGCGCGACGAGGCGTTCCGGGTCCAGAAGGACTATTACAAGCGCTACGGCACCTCGATGCGCGGCCTCATGACTGAGCACGGCATGGAGGCGGACGACTTCCTCGACTTCGTCCACCAGATCGATCATTCGCCGCTCGAACCCAACCCTGCGCTCGGCCGCGCGATCGAGAAACTGCCCGGCCGCAAGCTCATCCTCACCAACGGCACGCGGCGTCACGCGGAAGCCGTCCTGGCGCGGCTTCACCTCGATCGTCACTTCGATGGCGTTTTCGATATCGTGGCCGCCGAGCTCGAGCCCAAGCCCTCGCCGCAGACCTATGCGCGGTTCCTCGCCACACATGCGGTCGAGCCCATGCGCGCAGTGATGTTCGAGGACCTCGCACGCAACCTCGCGGTGCCACACAGACTCGGCATGATCACCGTCCTGGTGGTGCCGGAGGCGACGCGCGAGGTGTTCCGCGAGGACTGGGAGCTCGAAGGACGCGATGCCCCGCATGTCGATCACGTCACCGACAATCTTGCCGCGTTCCTCGATCGCGTGCTCGCCGCGCGAGCTTGATGAAGCCCCCGGCAAGGCCCCGACTTCAGGCTTCCCGCGGTCATGTTCAATATTCATCAATTTCGCACTGCGAGAGGCCGGCGAAGAATGATGCCGGCCGTCGACGCCGTCGACGTGGGCGGTACAGGGAGAAATTCGTCGCAAGATCGAGGGCGAGAGCCGTCGGATATCCCTGCTACAATCGAAATGCGCTGCTCCATTCCTCTGCTTTAGATGCGGTACCGACTCTAGATGGACGAATCCCGAGGCAAGTACCGACTCAGCGTCGTTATCTCAACGGTCAATCCACCGAGCACGGTCGCTCGCAGCATCCAACCGCTGATAGCTCAAGTCGCCGCGGTCGGGGGCGAATTGATCATCATCAGCGGCGCGAAAAACACCGCCTTGCCGGGCATTGACAACGTGCGCGTCCATGCAATTCCCGGAGCCTCTGTGTTTGATTGCCGCGCCGCGGCGCTGCGGATTGCTTCCGGCGACATCATCGCTCTGACGGAGGACCACTGCGTTCAAGGCAAAGACTGGTGCACACGTATCTTGAAAAATTTTGCCGAAAGACCCGATCTGGTCTTGCTCGGCGGCGCCGTTGCTAATGCGTCGACGGAGCGCATCGAGGATCTTATGAATTACTGGATGACGTTTGCGACCTTTGCGCCAGGTCAGGTCGTGGCGCGACATCCTTGTGTGGCGCAATTCATCGTTAAGGCTGAAAGACTGGACGGTCCGATCGAAACGGGCGAATTGGAGGACAGGCTCATCAAGAAATTCGAGCTGGTTCCCGGCGCGATCCACATCGATCCAGAGCTCCAGGTACGACATGTCCAGTCGCACGGGTTCTGCAATACGTTCCTGGTCCATTACCATAATGGTCGCGCGACCGGCGGCTTCTCTGTCCGTCGGACCAGCGGTCGTAATTTGTCGGTCTGGCAGTCCCTGCAATGGGCCTGGATTGACGCTCTGGCGCATTTGCGCCGCACTGCTCGCGCGTTCGCTATCGGGGGCAAATCCGCCTTCGCGGTCGCGGGCTATTGCTGCTTGATCCTTCCGCTCGTCGCGACCCACTGCATCGGTGAGTTTGTCGGCTATCGTAGCGGCCCTGGCAAAAGCCCGAGATATCTCGGCTGATGCGGGCTGCTCGCGCATCTTTATTCGGTATCCCTTTCCCCGCGTGGCAGTCTCAATTATCGCGACGCTGGTAAGGCCCGAGCTCCTTGACCGCCGCCGAGGCGTAGAGCGTGTCGACAATGCGGTCGACGGTGATCTTCGGATCCTGGATCAGCTTGCGCTCCTTGAAGAACTGGAGGTCGTTGCGCAGCCCGGCCACGTTCATCTTGCCGTCGGGATCAATCGCCGGCGGGGTGATGTCGCGATTGACTTGAGGATCCTTGATGAAGGTATTTTCAGTGAGCAACGAGATCACCTCGTCGGCATTAGGCCCGGCGATCTTCCCGTCCTTGAGCGCATCATTGTACTCGCGAATCGCCTTGATGTAGGCGCGCATGAAGCGCAGCGCCAACTGCGGCCGCTGGCGCGCAAAGGTCTCCGCATAGAGCACGACCGCGGTTTGCTGATCGGGATAGATCTCGTCGTTGCCGGCGATTCGCACCGCAAGACCCTCTTTCACGGCCTCCGACGCGGTCGGCTCATTGGTCATGCTGGCATCGATCGCCTTATTGGCGAAGGCGGCGAGATGCTGCGGGAATGTCAGCGCCACCATGTGGGCGTCGTCCCAGGTGAGTCCGCCGCGCTTGAGCGCTTCGTTCACGGCCGAGGAATTAGCACTGCCGAAGGTGCCGACCGCGATGGTCATGCCCTTGAGGTCCTTGTAGCTCTTGTAGCGTCCGGAATCGACCAGATCCTTGCGTACCAGAAGTCCGGAGAAGCCATAGCCAGGCCGCATGGAACCCTTGTCGGCAACCGCCCGGATGGTGACGCCCTGTGACACCGCGTTGTAGAGACTGGCCGCGACGGTGCCAGCGCCGACGTCCAATTGGCCCATCCCGAGCGGACCGATCATCTGCGGCGAATTGGCGAGCGTCGTCAGCTGGACATCGAGGCCCTCGGCTTTGAAATATCCCTTCTTCTCGGCAATAAAGAAGCCGATATCGCTGGCAATCCCAGCGGAGGCGAGCTTCACCACGTTATTGGTTTGTGCCCGCGACTGCGGACCGCCGAGACTGAGCATGAACGCTCCGGCGATGACCAGAGCACCGCCCAGAAACACCGCGAGCCTGCTCGGTCGGGAAGCGGGAGCGCCCATGGTTTCCATCATCTTCGACCGCATGCACGCGGGAGCGACATTTGCGCGCGAACGATGCGGCATCAAGGTGACATCCGTCAACGATCGTCGGGTCGCATCCCTTGACAGACCGCTGCACTCCCCCGACAACGCGCCGCCGGGTTCCGGGTTCGCCGCAAATGGCCCTACCTTGCCGTTCCTCTGATCGGGCGGGCGGCAACCCTCCGACAGTGCCACAATCCCGAGGCTTTCCTGATGTCGCATGCCGCGCTTGCCAAGATCATCGATGAGGCGTTCGAGCAACGGGACGGGATCGGCCCAACGACCAAAGGGGCGGTGCGCGAGGCGGTGGAAGCCGCGCTTGATCTGCTCGACAGCGGTCAAGCTCGCGTCGCCGAGCGATCCGCCGACGGCGCCTGGCGCGTCAACCAATGGCTCAAGAAAGCTGTGCTGCTGTCGTTCCGCCTCAATGATCTCGCGGTCATTCCGGGTGGACCGGGCCACGCGGTCTGGTGGGACAAGGTCGCCTCCAAGCTCGACGGCTGGAACGAGGCGCGCTTTCGCGCCGCCGGTTTCCGCGCCGTGCCCGGGGCGGTGGTGCGGCGCTCCGCCTATATCGCGCCCGGTGTGGTGCTGATGCCTTCGTTCGTCAATCTCGGCGCGCATGTCGGCGAGGGAACGATGATCGATACCTGGGCGACCGTCGGATCGTGCGCGCAGATCGGGCGCAACTGTCACATCTCCGGCGGGGCCGGCATCGGCGGCGTGCTCGAGCCCCTGCAGGCCGGACCGGTCATCATCGAGGATCACTGCTTCATCGGGGCGCGCTCGGAAGTGGCCGAAGGCGCCATCGTCCGCGAAGGCTCAGTGCTCGCCATGGGGGTCTTCATCGGCGCCTCGACCCGTATCGTCGACCGCGCGACCGGCGAGGCCTTCCAGGGCGAAGTGCCGGCCTATTCGGTGGTAGTGCCAGGCGCGCTGCCCGGCAAAGCACTGCCCGACGGCAGCCCGGGCCCCGCCCTTTCGTGCGCCGTGATCGTCAAGCGCGTCGATGAGAAGACCCGAGCCAAGACCAGCATCAACGAGCTGCTGCGGGACTGACCATGGCCAACTATCTCCTGCCGCTTCCGTTTGCGCTGCTCGGGATCGTCTCCTTGGTCCGGCTCGGCTTTCGCCGCGGCTCCGGGGGACGCAACCGCTTCGCAGCCGCCCCGCACGCAGGCAGCGCTTGAGCGCCGGACGGCTCGAGCTCAGGTCGCAAGATTGAGAACCGCGAGAAGCAAGATGGACTGGATTTACCTGTTCACCAGCTTCAACGGCCGCATCAGCCGCCAGCCGTTTTGGATTGCGTGCGTGATTCTCGGGCTCGCCGACGTCGTGCTCGAGTCACTCGCCGCGCAGCTTGGCAACGATACGCTGAGCACGCTCCTGGATCTGGCGCTCACCTACCCGCAATTTGCAGTCGCGGTAAAGCGATCTAACGACCGCAATCTACCGCCCTGGTTGGTCGCGCTACTTTTTGCGATCAATGTGGCGCTGGACCTGTTCATCCTCATGAACGGCAGCATCGATACCGACAGCGCGATATTCCAGCTGATCGGCTACCCATTCGGCTTTCTGGCTCTCGTGCTATTGGTCGAGCTCGGCTTTCGCCGCGGCACCGAGGGCCCCAACCGGTTCGGAGAGGATCCGCTCGCCGACGGCGGGCCGCGGCTCTTGCACCAATATGCTGCAGTGCGCCGGCTCGACGGCTTGATACGCGCCCTCACACCCGACGAACCGTTCATTTTTCGCCGGCAACGCCCGTCGAGCTTTCAGGAGGAATTGCCGAGAAGCGTCAAGTACTGGTGCTTCACAATCACAGCGGTGAACGCGCTCATATGCTTGATCGCCGGCCTCATGCTGCACAGCTTTGCTCCGGCGCTAATGTTCGCATTCTTTACCGCGGTCGGCCCCGTCAATCTGATGCTGAGTTGGAAGCGCACGATCAGGCACCTGAACAACCATCTGCAGAAACCACGGATGACCCCCACGATCCTGAATCTGGGATTCACGCTCAGCATCGAATGGTGCGCGATCGTGGCGCTGGTCGGAACCTCCCTTTTCTTGATTATCTTTCTTTCTTTGTGGGCTCCGCATTGAGCTATCGTCGCTTGTCGAACAGGCCTGACCATCAACCATGAGCCAGAAAGCCGATCCTGTCTCGATTGCGCGCGATCTCTTGCGCTGCCGCTCTGTCACCCCGGCGGAGGGAGGTGCGCTCGCTCTGATAGAAAATCTGCTACGGAGCGCAGGCTTCCGGGTCACGCGCATGACCTTCGCGGAGCCCGGCACCGCTCCTGTCGAAAATCTGTACGCACGGATCGGCAGGAGTGCACCCAATCTCGTGTTCGCCGGTCATACCGACGTGGTGCCGCCCGGCGATGAGGCGCGGTGGTCGCATCCGCCGTTTGCAGCCGAGATCGCGGATGGCGCCCTCTATGGCCGCGGCGCCGTCGACATGAAGGGCGGCATCGCTTGCGCGCTCGCCGCCGCGCTCGATCATGTGGCCGCAGCGAGCGGCAACCCACGCGGCTCGATCTCGTTCCTGATCACCGGCGACGAGGAAGGCGTGGCGGTCAACGGCACCGCCAAGCTTCTGCAATGGGCCGCCGAACAGGGCGAGCGCTTTGACCACTGCATTCTGGGCGAACCCTCGAGCACCGCCGCGGTCGGCGATACGATCAAGGTCGGCCGGCGCGGATCGCTCAACGGCACATTGGTGGTCACCGGACGGCAGGGACACGTCGCCTATCCGCAGCTCGCAGATAATCCCATTCGCCTCCTGACCAGCTTGATGGCCGCCCTGATGGGAGCCCCGCTCGATTCCGGCAGCGCGCATTTCGAGCCTTCCAACCTCGAGTTCACCTCGGTCGATGTCGGCAACCGGACGGTCAACCTGATCCCTGGTGAAGCGCGCGCGCGCTTCAACATCCGCTTCAACGATTGCCACACCCAGGCATCGCTCAGGGCTTCGATCGAGGCGCGCGTGCAAGCGGCCAGTCTCCATCCTAACCCTCCCCCGCCAGCGGGGAAGGGAATGGGAGGGGGCTCGACGCGCTGGCAAATCGACTGGGAGCCGTCGAACGCCGACGTTTTCCTGACCGCGCCGGGTCCGTTTCTGGAACTGGTCACCGGCGCCATCCGGCAGGTTGCCGGCGAGGCCCCCAAGCTCTCGACCACCGGCGGCACGTCGGATGCCCGCTTCATCAAGAACTATTGCCCGGTGCTTGAGCTCGGCCTCGTCGGCCGCACCATGCATCAGGCCGACGAGTGCACGGCGCTCGACGACCTCGAGCGGCTCACCGCGATCTATCGCCTGATCATCGACCGGTATTTCGGTTGAGCCTCGCAGGCGCCCTCACGGCCGCTCAATAGTCGACCCGGACCAGATAGAGACCCTCGGGGGGCGCGACTGGAGCGCAGGCGGCGCGGTCGCGCGCATCACGCGCGCGGGCCAAATCACCCGCGGTCCAACGGCCCTCGCCCACGAGCACCAGCGCCCCCACCATCGAGCGCACCTGTGAATGCAGGAAGGAACGGGCGCTGGCGACAATCCGCACCTCATCGCCCCCGCGTGCTACATCGAGCTGATCGAGCGTCTTGACCGGCGATCTGGCCTGGCAATCGACGTCGCGGAAGGTCGTGAAATCATGCCGGCCGACGAGCTCACGCGCGGCGGCCGCCATGGCGGCGGCGTCGAGGGCGCGTGGCACACGCCAGGCGCGCCGCCGCTCGAGCGCGAGATCCGCACGGCGGTTGATGATGCGATAAAGATAGTGGCGCTTCATCGCGGAGAAGCGCGCATCGAATGTGTCAGCGACCCGCTCCGCCGCGAGCACCGCGATCGGGTGCGGCCTCAGGTGCGCCGTCAGCGCGTCGCGCACATTGTCGACCGACCATTCCTTGGTGAGATCGATATGCGCGACCTGGCCGAGCGCATGCACACCCGCATCGGTGCGGCCGGCACCCTGCACCTTGACGCGCTCGCCGCAAAACGCCGCAACCGCATCGGTCAACGCCCCCTGCACCGATAGTCCGCAATCTTGAACCTGCCAGCCGACGAATGGCGTGCCATCATATTCGATCAGCAATTTGTAGCGCGGCATGTTAATCGATCCGCGTGCCGGGCGTAAGCGACACGCCGCGCAGGAAGTCCTCGGCCGTCATCGCTTGGCGGCCGGCGCGCTGCAGCTCGAGAATGCGAACGGCGCCTTCGCGGCACGCAACGGTGAGACGCTCATCGAGAAGCGTGCCGGGCGCGCCACTCCCCTGCCCCCGCGTCGTGCGCAGGACCTTGATCCGCGCCGGCCTGCCGTCGAGCGGCAATTCGAACCACGCGCCCGGAAACGGCGAAAGCCCGCGAATGTGATCATGCACCTCGCGCCAAGCCCGTTGCCAATCGATGCGTGTTTCCGCGCGATCGACCTTTGCCGCATAGCTGACGCCTGTCTCGGCCTGCGGCGTGAGCGTCAGCGCGCCGCGCTCAAGGTCAGCGAGCGCGTCCGCCATCAATTCGGCGCCGCGCCGCGCCAGCTGATCATGCAGCTCACCCGCGGTCATGTCCGGCGCAATGGGGACACGATCGACCATGGCGACCGGCCCGGTATCGAGGCCCGCCTCCATCTTCATCACCGCCACACCGGTTTCGGTGTCGCCGGCCATGATCGCGCGGTTGATGGGCGCAGCACCACGCCAGCGCGGCAACAGAGATGCATGCAAGTTGAAGCAGCCGAGCGGCACCGCATCCAGAACCGGCCGTGGCAGAACGAGCCCATAGGCCACCACTACGGCGGCATCGGCGCGATGCTCGCCGAATACGGATACGGCCGCCGCATCGCGCAAGGTCGCGGGCGTGAGCACCGGGAGCCCCATCTGTCTCGCCTCGCGCTCGACCGGACTGGGCGTGAGCTCGAGACCTCGTTTGCCGCCAGGCTTCGCAGCGCGTGTGTAGACGGCCGCAACCGCATGGCGGTCGGCGATCGCGCGCAGCGTCGGCACCGCAAAATCGGGCGTGCCCATGAAGATCAAGCGCAGCGACACCGGGGCGAATTCCGCTAATGGGAAACCGCTCTCCAAGTTTCATGGCCGGGCTCGTCCCGACCATCCACGTCTTGCCGAAATGACGGGACGCAAGAAAGACGTGGATGCCCGCGACCAGCGCGGGCATGACTCGGAGAGATGCGATTCACAATCGTCAAGAAACTGAGCGGCCGGAACATCACTGGCATTCGCCCACGCGCTGTCCCTCGATCGTCATACGCCCAGATTGCATCAGGCGACCCGCCATGGACGCTGCCGTCGTGACCACGGCTGTGTAGTGCTCCGGCGCATCGAAGGAGAAGTCGCCGGTCAAATCCATATCCAACTGGCCGGTGCATTGCAGGTGCCACTTGAGGCGTTCCGGTGTCAGCTCGTGCTCGACCATTTCGCAGGTGGAATTGACGGTGCGGCCGACCGGACTGAAGGTCTTCTCCGGATCCGCGACGTCGGCTGGGGTGAGGCAGCGCGTGTTCTCCTGTACCCGTCCGGCAACACCGTCGATCACAGGCCGGCTGAGGATGCGCCAAAGCCCGGGTTGCAGCCCATCGGCGCGAGCGGCCGCGAGGCCCGCCGAGACGAATGCCAGCGCCACGAGCGCGGTCCCGCCCCGCAATCTCCGGATCATCATCGCGCAACTCCAAATTTCCTGCCGCCGCGCGGCAAATCGAGCGCTCGTTAACTAGTCGCTAACCATCAACCAGGCAAATTTTGCCGGGACTGGCGCGAACCGGGGGCAGGCCTTGGACGCAGGCGCGGTTCACCTCGTGGGAGGGGGCGGCATGACCGCCCCCGTACAGGCGTTCCATACCCGCGACCGTGCAAAACGAGACGAATCGGCGCCCATGTCCGACTCCACCGTAGACAGAGTCCCTCCCGGAAAATTCGGCCTGCCAAGCTTGAACGAAGTCAGCGCCCTGCTGCGGCGCGGCGACATCGGGCTCGCCGTCGGCATCATGGCGATCCTGGTGGTGCTGATCCTGCCCTTGCCCGCGCCGCTGCTCGACGTCGCGCTCGCCACCTCGATCACCTTCTCGGTGCTGATCCTGATGACGGCGCTATTCATTCAGGCGCCGCTGGAATTCTCCGCCTTCCCGACGGTGCTCCTGATCTCCACCATGCTGCGCCTCGCGCTCAACCTCGCGTCGACCCGGCTCATTCTGACGCGCGGACACGAGGGCACCGATGCCGCCGGCCACGTGATTCAGGCCTTCGGCAACTTTGTGATGGGCGGCAATTTCGTCATCGGCATCATTGTCTTCACGATCCTGGTCATCGTCAATTTCGTGGTCATCACCAAGGGCTCCGGCCGCATCGCCGAGGTCGCGGCCCGCTTCCACCTCGATGGAATGCCGGGCAAGCAAATGGCGATCGACGCCGATCTCTCGGCCGGGCTGATCGACGAGGTCGAGGCACGCCGTCGACGCCGGCAGCTCGAAGACGAGAGCGGCTTCTTCGGCGCCATGGACGGTGCTTCCAAATTCGTCCGCGGCGATGCGGTCGCCGGCCTCCTGGTCGTCTTCATCAATGTCATCGGCGGCATGATCGTCGGCATCGCCCAGCAGGGCCTCGCCTTCTCGGAGGCGGTGCGCACCTACACCTCGCTCACCGTCGGCGACGGCTTGGTGACGCAGATTCCGGCGCTGATCGTCTCGACCGCAGCGGGCCTGCTCGTCGCCAAGGCGGGCGTCTCCGGAGCGGCCGACAAGGCCCTGGTCAAGCAGCTCTCCGGCTACCCCAAGGCGCTCGGCATGTCGGCGGCCGCCATGGTGGTGATGTCCCTCCTGCCCGGGATCCCGATGCTGCCGTTCCTGTTGCTCGGCGGCGGCGCCGCCTACCTCGCCTACAACGCCGAAAAGGGAAAACGACAGCAAGTCGTCGCCGAGACCAAGAAGGCGGCCGAGGTAAAGGCGCCACCGGCAGAGGAACCGATCTCCGCCTCCCTCAAGATCGACGACGTCAAGATCGAGCTCGGCTACGCACTCTTGCCGCTGGTGAACTCGCCGGACGGCACCGATCGCCTGACCGAGCAGATCAAGGCGCTGCGGCGTTCGCTCGCCATGGAAATGGGTTTCGTCATGCCGCCGGTGCGGCTGCTCGACAATGTTCAGCTCGACGCCAATACCTATGTGATCAAGATCAAGGAAGTGGAGGCCGGCACCGGCCGCGTTTGGCCGGGCCAGCAGATGGTCATGGACCCCGCCGGGGCGGCGGTAAGCCTGCCCGGGATTCACACCGTCGAGCCGACTTTCGGGCTGCCGGCGACCTGGATCGATCCAAGCCTCAAGGAAGAAGCCGCTATCAAGGGCTATACGGTCGTCGATGCCGCGACCGTGCTGTCCACCCACCTGACCGAGCTCATCAAGATCAATGTTGCGGAGCTGTTGTCCTATGCGGAGGTCAGCAAGCTGATCAAGGACCTGCCCAAGGAGCAGGGCGAATTGGTCAAGGATCTTGTGCCCTCGCAGATATCGATCTCCGGCATCCAGCGCGTGCTGCAGAACCTTCTGGCGGAGCGCGTCTCGATCCGGGACCTCGCCACCATCCTGGAGGGCATCGCCGAAGCGATCCCGGCAACACGCAGCCCGACAATGTTGGCGGAGCACGTGCGCACGCGACTTGCCCGGCAAATCTGCGCCCAGCATTCGACCGCGGCCGGCCAGCTGCCCCTCATCGCACTGACAGCCAAGTGGGAACAGGCTTTTGCCGAATCGATCATCGGCCAAGGCGACGAGCGCACACTCGCCATGCAGCCATCCAAGCTGACCGAGTTCATCACCCAGGTGCGCGAGCGCTTCGAGGAGGCGGCCCGTGCCGGCGAGGCACCGGTTCTGGTCACCTCCGCCGGCATCCGCCCGTTCGTGCGAGGGGTGGTCGAGCGTTTCCGCGCCCAGACCCCGGTGATGTCACAGGCGGAAATCCATCCCCGCGCCAGACTGCGAACGGTTGGCAGCATCTGAATCCCGACTAATGGGGATGACCGGCAGGGCCGGCCCATCAGGCTTCAAAATTCCGTGAAATCCTTGGGAACCGGAGGCCGGGCGACCAAGTTGCTACTGCACCGCACAAAGGGGGGGAGCTGGGGTCGTGCCGGAGGCACGAGGTGGCGTTGCTTTGGGTGAATGATTCGTAACCGTCGATGAACCTTTTTCCGGCTCGCGGCGACCAATGAGCAAGACCTGGAGGATGCCATGAACAACTCCTCGATGTTCACCGCTGATCGCGGGACCCACCTCAAAATCGTGGTTGTGTCCCTCGTCTGCGCGACGATCGTGGCTGGCATTGGCATTGCGGCTCGCGTCACCGTGCCCAACGGCAGGATGGAAGCGACGGTGATCACCGTCGGCAAGCCCGTGACGGCGGCAACCAGCGACGGCACATCGATCCGCTGACCCGGGAAGCCACCCAACCATCCTGGCAAGGAGAAACAGGAATCGGAGCGCCCGTTTTCGGGCGCTTTGTTTTTTCGCGTTGACGGGTTGCGCTCGGCGCTACTCGTCGAACTGGCCGGCCGGAGGCGTTGGACGAACCGGCGGCGCCTCGGCCTTGGGAGCCGGAGGGGGCGCAACCCCGATGGCAGCCATGAATTGAGCCGGTTGCAGCTCGGTCGGCAGACGCCCGGGGGCGAAACGCCAAGTTGCTAAAAGTCCCGCCAATCCGAGCAGCAGGATGCTCATCAGCACCGCGAAGGCACGCCAGCGGCCACGGCTGCGGATCACATCGATGGTGATTTCCGGACGCCTGCGGCCGACACTTGGCGCTTGAATTGGCTCAGAAAGTCGTTCCGGCAGTCGGGGGACGTCCGGCAACAAAGAAGGCTGCTGGCTGTCGCCTTTTGCCGTCGGCTCCAGCTTGTTCTCCGCCGGTCCTGTGGTGTCGGGCGCAGGCGAAGCGAGTGCCGGCGGAAACATCGCCGGCAGCTCTGGCTGGAGAGCAGTCGACTGGTCGGATGCGGGTGAAGCAGCTTCCGAAGGCGTGGTAACGGGCGGGTCGCCTGCTGCCGGCCCAGTGACGGCAGCCGCAACTTCGGGGGCAACGCTTGCGGATGGGGCCGCGACAGGACCGGCCGCCTCTACGGGCGGGGGTGCCGTCTCGGCCACTTTCTTCCCCTCGTCGACGTTCGCGATCGCGCCGGGGGTCGCGGCAGCAATATCTGAGGCCGCCTGCAGAGGCTTGAGCTCGATGTTTGCGGCCTTGGGCATCGACGGCGCCGCGGGTGTGTCCGCCGGGGCGGCTGGCGGCGCCGCCATTGGTGCGACCGCCGCTTTCGCCTCCGGTGCGGCGGCTGCCGCCAGCGTGACGACTTTGGCCTTGATCCGCCGCAGGATAGCGGGATCCGGCTCGACCGGCTCGACCATGAGGTGGAGCTCGCCGAACCGGCGTTCCCAGATCCGCACCATGGCGATGAAAGTGTGATCCGACCGCAGCAATTCGTGCGCGTTTGCGCGCTCCGCAGAGTCGAGGGTGCCGAGCACGAATTCGCCGGCGAGGAGGTCGGTTTCCTCGTCGATCAGGAAGTTAGACATTGCTCGAGCTCGAACAGGCTGCGCCGAAGTGAGGCCTTGAGGAGGTTGGCCGGCATATCGAGCTTGGCAGCCAGCTGCTCGCGGCTGAACGCCCCATAATAAGCGAGCAGCAGCATGCGCTGGCGCTCAGGGTCGAGTCGCCCAATACAGGTGAGCAGGCGCTTAAGCTCATCCGGCATCTCCCGGCGCGGCAGCACGCCCGGGCTGTCCGCGTCGGCGATTGCGGGCTCGCTCTCCTCCGCACCGATATTGGGCTTGCGGGCAAGATCAATCGCACGCCTTCGCGCGATGGCCACCATCCAGGCGGTTGGGTTGGAGAGCGCCGGATCGAACTCGCCGGCGCTTCGCCAAATTTGCAGGTAGGTGTCTTCCATAACATCGGCTGCAAGGTCATGCCGCCGCAGGATGCGCAACACGACACCGTAGATCTTGGCGCAAGTGCTGGCATAGAGGCGCTCGAAGGCCCCCACATCCCCCCGCGCAACGGCGGCCAGAACCCAAGTCATTTCAACGGGCGTCATAGAGGAAGTCATTATAACCGATTGTCCCCTCGCAGATGCTGTCCCCTTCACGCGGGATTATCGCCGCCGAACTGGCCCTTCGTCGAGACCGGAATGCGATGAATCGTACCGGGCACGCCCGCGGCAATTCGCGCAACTGATGAGAAACGCGAGGATGCCCGCCGTCGTCCACGATAATTGGCAGCGATCCGACCGAAAGGTCAAATCGGCCGCATTGGCGACGCAAGGGGGACTTGCGGGCTTCAACTTTGGAGAATGTGCTACCCGTCGCGTCGGGATCGCGGGACCAGCATCAGGCGCGGGCGCCGTTGCGCATCAGCCCGATTGCGTCCAGCTCGGCCTGCTCGCGCGCGCTTTCCTCTTCGCGCTCGCGCATCTGGTCGCGCTCGTCCAAGAGCTCGATCTTCTTCATCTCCTCGAAGGCCTCGGCAAGCGCATCGGTGGCGCTCTGGAGCTGGATTTTGAGATCATCGGCCGAGCGCTGCAGGTTTTCGCGCCGCTGCATCGCCGCCTTGGCATAGGTCGGGTAGGCGAAATGTCCGGGATCGTGAATCCCGGCGCGATCCTGCTCGGATTTTATCTCACGGTCGAGATCAACCGCCATACGCTCGAACTCGGCGATCATGCCCTCGATCTGAGCGACTTTGCGCCGTCGTTCGTCGACCTGAAACTTCTTGAGGCGAATGAGCGTTTCGCGTGACTTCATCGACTCTTACTCCCCCGAAGTCCGGAACCATCCTGAAGGCCCCGGCAGGCGGCTGCGCGAAGGCACCCTGCAGCGGACCGGCGCACACTGTGGCGACATAAAGTTAGTTTTCGGTTTCCGCGCTGCCCAGGATTTGTTCAAGGCGTTGATATCCCTCCCCGAGACCCGTCGCCTCGTCCTTGCCCTGGGCGAGAAAAGTCTCGATCGGCTGATGCAGGCGAATGGCTTCGTCGACCTCGGGGCTGGTGCCGGTCCGATAGGCGCCGAGGCGGATGAGCTCCTCCATGTCGGCATATGTCGCCATTACCCGCCGAGCCCGGTTGATGACCGGCAGGTAGGCGGGGTCGGCAGCCCGCGGCATGGTGCGGGAGACCGATTTGAGAATGTTGATCGCCGGATAGCGCCCGCGCTCGGCGATCGCGCGCTCCATGACGATGTGCCCATCAAGGATGCCGCGCACCGCGTCGGCGATCGGCTCATTGTGATCATCCCCGTCCACCAGAACGGTGAAAATCCCGGTGATTGTGCCGCGCTCGGCTCCCGGGCCCGCCCGCTCGAGCAAGCGCGGCAGCTCGGTGAAGACGGTCGGCGTATAGCCTTTGGCCGTCGGGGGCTCACCGCCGGAAAGCCCGATCTCGCGTTGCGCCATGGCAAAGCGGGTGACCGAATCCATCAGCACCAGCACGTCCTGCCCTTCATCTCGGAAAGACTCGGCGATGGCGAGGGTAAGGTAGCCCGCTTGGCGGCGCATCAGCGCCGGTTGGTCGGAAGTGGACACGACCACGACCGAGCGGGCCAAGCCCTCGGCACCAAGATCATCCTGCAAGAATTCCTGCACCTCGCGGCCGCGCTCGCCGACCAGCCCAATGACGGAAACATTGGCGGCCACGTTGCGGGCCAGCATGGAGAGGAGCACCGACTTCCCCACGCCCGAACCGGAAAAGATGCCCATGCGTTGGCCGCGGCAGCAGGTCACGAAGGTATTGAGCGCACGCACCCCCAAATCGAGCGGCCCGCCGACTCGCTGCCGCGAATGCGCAGGCGGCGGCGTATTGCGGAACGGATAGGGCGAGGGCCCGAGCCGCAGCGGACCTTTGCCATCGATCGGCTCGCCCATGCCGTCGACCACGCGCCCGAGCCAAGCTTGGCACGGGCGCACCGCAGCGGCGACGCCGGTGACGATCGCACGGCAGCCGCGACGGACCCCATCGAGCGCTGCGAACGGCATCAGCAGCGCATTGGCATTGGAGAAGCCGACGACCTCGCAGGGGATCGAGTGGTCGGGCCGGGTCTCGATCATGACCCGCGCACCGACCGGCATGGCATGGATCGGACCGGCCACTTCGACCATCAGCCCGCGGACGCCGACCACCCGGCCGTAGATTTCAGCCGCGTCGAGCTCCTCGATCTGCTCGGCCAGGGCCTTCATGCGATTTCAGTGTCCTCGGTAATAGGATATGGCCCGATTCTTAACTTCGTGTTTACCCGGGTCATTAATCATTGCGTCACCGTCTGAGGGACATGCCGGGCAAGCTCGTCAAGCCAGAATGGCGGGGCGAGCCATGTGAATCGGCTGTTGCCGCCTGCTAACGTGGAACATGAACTATCGCTTGGCTAAAAAACCAACCCTGTGCAATATCTTAAGGCGATTCGCGGGCGCTTGCCCAGGGGATCGGAGCGCACTGGAATCAGGTTTCGTTAACCATGCGCGGTTAGTGTTCCTCCCTGTTTGTTCCAAAAGGCGTTTGCATGGGCCGCCGCTGCGGCGTGCCGACCTGAGCCCGAAGCGGCGAGGAAGGGGACTGGCATGCGCGTTTTGCTGATCGAGGATGACAGCGCCACAGCTCAATCCATCGAGCTGATGCTTAAATCCGAGAGCTTCAATGTCTACACGACGGATTTGGGCGAAGAAGGTGTCGACCTCGGCAAGCTGTACGATTACGACATCATCCTCCTGGATCTGAATCTTCCCGATATGTCGGGATTCGAGGTGCTGCGCACCTTGCGCGTCTCCAAGGTGAAGACGCCAATCTTGATCCTCTCCGGGCTCGCCGGCATCGAGGACAAGTGCAAGGGGCTGGGCTTCGGGGCCGACGACTACATGACCAAGCCGTTCCACAAGGACGAATTGGTCGCGCGCATCCACGCGATCGTGCGCCGTTCCAAGGGCCATGCTCAGTCGGTCATCCAGACCGGCGATCTGATCGTCAATCTCGACACGAAGACCGTCGAGGTGACCGGGGCCCGCGTGCACTTGACCGGCAAGGAGTACCAGATGCTGGAGCTCCTGAGCCTGCGCAAGGGCACGACGCTGACCAAGGAGATGTTCCTCAACCATCTCTATGGTGGCATGGACGAGCCAGAGCTGAAGATCATCGACGTCTTCATCTGCAAGCTGCGCAAGAAGCTAGCCAACGCGTCGAGCGGCAAGAACTACATCGAGACGGTGTGGGGCCGCGGCTACGTGCTGCGCGAACCGAGCGACGACGAAGCCAGGATTCCGGCTTGACCGCCTGTTATCCAAAGCTTTCTCACCTCAACTTCTAGCAAGACCCCGCCCAACGGCGGGGTTTTTGCTTGGTTTGCGGCGCGTCGCATCTGGGCGCACGCGGTCTCGACGCGAAATGCTTGTGCGCGCCCACGCCGTACCGCAAAATCACGAGTGCCCCGGTTCCTACATTCGTATGCGTTTGCGGCGCCCGTGCTTATACGAATGACGGAAGCAAAGGGGCACTAGAAAATATCTGGTTTCTAGTACGGCTTTGGATTTGACATTCCTAGGAATGACCTGCCGCAGTGCTGACCGGAACGTCAAATCCGCCGCACCAGTGGAGCTGCGAAACCATGACCTCGGCGGACCGTTTGAGCCGGCGTTCCCTGCTGATCAGCGCCGCAGCCAGCGGCGGCGCGTTGCTGCTCGGCTTCGCGCTGCCGCAGGGCGGCGTTGCAGCAACGGAAAGTGCCGAGGTCAACGCCTGGATCGTGATCGGCCCTGATGATTCGGTCGTCATCCGCGTCAGCCGCACCGAAATGGGCCAGGGGGTTCTGACCGCGCTGCCGATGCTGGTGGCGGAGGAACTCGGCTGCGATTGGGACAAGGTCAGGCCCGAGCTCGTCGCCCCGGAGGAAAATCTGCGACGAAACCGGGTGTGGGGCGACATGTCGACCAATGCGAGCCGCTCGGTGAGCGCGTCGCAGCTTGCCCTGCGCCAAGCGGGTGCGATCGCGCGAGAAATGCTGATCGCGGCGGCGGCGGCACGCTGGAATGTGTCGGCGCCGGAATGCCGGGCCGAGCGCGGCCTCATCACCCATAGCCCGAGCGGCCGTCGCCTGCGGTTCGGCGAGGTTGCGGCTGCGGCCGCGAGCCTCCCGCCACCGAGCAGCGTCAAGCTGAAGCGGCCGTCCGAATGGACGCTGATCGGTACACCGCGCAAGCATTTGGACGCGCGGGAGAAGCTCACGGGTGAGCCGGTCTACAGCATCGATATCCGCCTGCCCGGCATGCTGTACGCCGCGATCCGGCAATGTCCGGTGTTCAAGGGCCGCCTGCGATCGGTCGACGAGGCTCCGGTCGCCGGCCGCAAAGGCATCCGGAAGATCGTCAAGCTCGCCGATGCAGTCGCGGTCGTGGCCGAGAGCTGGTGGCAGGCGCAGCAGGCGATCGAAGCGCTGCCCGTCGACTGGGATTTCGGCGGCAATCAGCAAGTCTCGAGCGATACGATATCGGACGCTCTAGACGAAGGTCTGTCACGGCCGGACGGCACCGGACGTCATGATGGTGACGTCGCCGCCGCACTCGCCGGTGCGACGCGCCGGATCGAGGCCGACTACCGAATCCCATTTCTCGCCCATGCAACGCTCGAGCCGCAGAATTGCACCGCGCAAGTCGGTGCCGACCGCGTGGAAATCTGGGCCCCGACGCAGGACGGTGAGACCGCCCTCGCTACGGCCGCCGACGCGCTCGGCCTGCCGCGCGACAAGGTCGTGGTGCATCGCTCGATGCTCGGCGGCGGCTTCGGTCGACGCGGTGCGGCCCAGGATTTCGTGCGCCAGGCGGTGCTGATCGCCAGGGAAATCGGCGCGCCGGTACAGCTGGTGTGGTCCCGGGAGGAAGATATCGGGCGCTCCTTCTACCGGCCCATGGCGCTCGCGCGGCTCACGGCAGGCCTCGACGCGGCCGGGATGCCGATCGCCTGGCAGGTCACAGTCGCGGGCCTGTCGATCCTCGGCTCGGTCATCCCGGAAATGAACATGATGATCGACCGAAATTTCCTGCAAAACCTGCTTGAAGACATGCCCTACCGCATCCCGAATTATCGGGTCGACTATGCGGTGCGCCGCACGCACGTGCCGGTCGGTATCTGGCGCAGCATCTATTATTCGCAGAATGCCTTCTTCAAGGAGAGCTTCATCGACGAGATGGCGCATGCCGGAGGCCACGATCCCTATTCCCTCCGTCGCCGCCTGCTCGCCGGCAAACCGCGACACTTGGCCGTTCTCGATGCCGCCGCGCGGCGCGCAGGCTGGGAGCAGGCACCGCCCCCGGGCGTCTTCCGCGGCATCGCGATCAACGAGGCCTGCGGCAGCATCTGCGCGCAAGTCGTCGAGGTTTCGGTCGACGCTTCAATTGTGAGTGCGGGCGCGGTTCGCGTGCACCGCGTGGTCTCGGCAATCGATTGCGGTCACGTGGTCAATCCACTTACCGTCGAGCTGCAGACGCAGAGTGCGGTCGTGTTCGCGCTGACGGCTGCGCTTTACGGCGAGATCACCATCGCGGCCGGCGCCGTCGAGCAGAGCAATTTTCACGACTATCAGATGCTGCGGATGGCCGAGATGCCGCGGGTGGAAACCGTCATCGTGCCGCGCGGCGGCAGTCAAGCGGACGACGCGCCGGATGACGCACGAAGCGAATCCTGGGGCGGTGTCGGCGAGCCGCCGGTAGCGCCGCTCGCGCCGGCACTTTGCAATGCCGTGTTCGCCGCGACCGGCCACCGCCTGCGTTCGCTGCCGCTGAAGAACCACCAGCTGCGCGCCCAGACCGCGCGCTGAACGAGGCGCACCGTCCCGACCGAGCGCCCGATAAACTACAGCGAACTCGACGAGCGTCGCGTTACGCCCTTATAGGCAAGCGATTCCGCTTCTCAACCCGGACAGCGGTGCAGCACGGCCTTGTAGGTGCCTTCGTTCTGCGCCATGTCGAAGGTGTTGTCATCCTTCTTGGTGAAGGTTACCGAGCTCGCCATCACCGCCCCGGACTTGAACTTGCATGTCAGTCGCATCACCAGCTTGTCGCCGTCCTGCTGCTTGTTGTCGATCGTGCATACGCCACCTGAATAGGAGACATCCTGCGCGGTCACCACCACGCGCTGAAACGGCTGCTTGGTGCCGTCGCCGCGACAAAGGTCGTTTTGGGTGAAAGTGCCCTCGATCGGGAAATCGTTTTGAGCGAAAGCGCAGGTCAGCAGTGCCGCAAGAGCTGAGGTGACTGCAAGCGTGCCGGCGCAAATTTTACGGCCGCAAAATGTGTTGCCATGAACTAGGTTGCCGAGAATTTCCGACATGAACGGTTCCCTCGAGTCTCAGATCGACGTTTCTATTGCATCGAATAGGCTTGCCGACAAGCGCGGCGGTGCCACCGAGATCCTGCCCGCGCTGCCGCGAGCCCATGTCGCAAAAGATCAGATCGAACAGCCGCTATTAGCGCGTGTTTCGATCGAAAAGACTCACGCCAGTCGTCACCCGCGGGCATAGGCATAGCCCGTCGAAGACGGGCGTAAACGCCCTTATGAACCCGAGCGGGTCCATCTTTTTCGCAAGAAGATGGATTGCCGGGTCAAGCCAGGTCAAGCTCGGCAATGACGCTGAAGCGGGTCAATTCGACCGGGAACCGCCTTAGTATCCCGATCCGAAGCTCGCTCTACCTTGCGGCGGCCCATCGAGCGAGCCTTGGAATCAGTGTGGTTCTGGATTTTGAATTTCCTTTGAAAATCCAACCGGCCAAGAATGAAAGGGACTTCAAACCCACCACACTAGGGTAGCGTATCCTGCGCTTACCGGTCACCGGACGTCAGCGGCCACCAATCGCAGCTCCGGGCGGGCGTCGCGCTCCGGGCGACCGAGCATGGCGGCATTCGGTATGTAGACGCCGCGGCGATCCGGCAGCGGCTTGAAGCTGTCGCTGAGCCCGACTACGGTTTCGGCGGCCCCCAGCACCAGATAGCCGTCGTGCGGCATCACCCGAGAGATGCGGTCCAGCACGCGCGATTTGGTCTCATGGTCGAAATAGATCAGCACATTGCGGCAGAACACCAGGTCGAACGGCCCAAGGTGGGAGAAATCGTGCAGCAGGTTGAACTGCCGGAATTGAATCATTGCGCGGACATCGGGATTGATCTGCCAAGTGTCGCCGACCTGATCGAAGTACTTGATGAGGAGCTGGATCGGCAGGCCGCGCTGGACCTCGAACTGGCTGAATATCCCGGCCTTCGCCTTTTCCAGGACCTGGGTCGAAAATTCGGTGGCGACGATCTCGACCGTGCGCCCGGCAAGCTTGTCGCTCATCTCCTTGAGGCTCATGGCAAGCGAATACGGCTCCTGTCCGGTCGAGCAGGCGGCGCACCAGATGCGGATACGCCGATGCGTCGGCCGCGCCGCAAGCAGCGCCGGCAAGATAGCGTCGCGAAAGTGATCGAAGGGAAGCTTGTCGCGGAAGAAGAACGACTCGTTGGTGGTCATCGCCTCCGCCACCTCGGTGGCGAGCGGCTCGCTCGAGATGCCCTTCAGCTTGCGCACGAGTTCACTCAGATCGGCGATGCCGAAACGGTGCGCCAGCGGCAACAATCGGCTCTCCACCAGATAATGCTTGTCGGCGGACAGGACGAGGCCGGAGCGGTCCTTCAGGAGCTTGCGCAGATATTCGTAGTCGGCGGGCGTCACGGGCGATCCCCGCAGAACAGCTTGGCCACGGTATCGGCGATTGAATCGAGCGGCAGCACGGCGGAGCAGAGGCCGGCTTTGACCACCGATCCCGGCATGCCCCAGATCACGCTCGTTTGCTCGTCCTGCGCGATCACGGTGCCGCCGGCGGCGACGATGTCGGAAGCGCCGCGCATTCCATCGCTCCCCATGCCGGTGAGAACCAGCGCGAGATTCGAGCTGCCCCAGGTCTCGGCGGCCGAGGAGAACATCGGGTCGACGGCGGGACGACAGAAATTTATCTGCGGGCCATCATCCAGCGCGACGGTCGGCACCCCGGCGCGGCGCACCACGCGCAGGTGGTGCCCGCCCGGGGCAACGTAGATCGCACCGGCTCGCAGCGCCTCGCCATCGGTGGCCTCGTGCACCGGGCGACCGGCGGCGCGTCCGAGTATCTCGGCCAGGATGGTGGTGAAGGTGGGGGGCATATGCTGAGTGATCAGGACCGGCGCAGTATCGATGACCGGGCCGATACGGCCGACAAGCGCGCCGAGCGCCTGCGGTCCGCCCGTAGAGGCGCCGATCAACAGGGCGTGCGGCGGCACCGAGGGCATGGGACGCAGCTTGAATGGAGCGCCTTCGGCAGCCGGCACCGGAGCGGGGCTGGAAACGCCCCGCAAGGCTGCACCACCGGTCCTTTCGCCGAGGCGAGCCGCCGTCGCACCGGGTGCCCACGGCAAGGGCCAGGCCGCCTCCGTGGCCTGCTTCCGGCGCGCGCCCAGGGCACGGATCTTTTCGATGAGCTCACGGCGAAAGGATTCAGAGCTGACGATCTCGCGGGTCGATTCCGGCTTCGGGATATAATCAGCCGCGCCGAGCGAAAGAGCGCGCAGGCTCACCTCGGCATTGCGGCGGGTCAAGGTCGAAGACATGATCACGACCAGGTCCCGCCGCTTTTCCAAGAGGTGCGGCAACGCCGTGATCCCATCGATGTCGGGCATGTCGACATCGAGGATCACGACATCGGGATTGAGGTGATCAACCTGCTCGATGGCTTCACGGCCGCTGCGCAGCGAGGCCACGACCTGAAGGCCCGGCTCCGCCTCGATCCAGCGGCCCAACAGGCCGCGGACGACGATGGCGTCGTCCACGATCATCACACGGAGCGAGTCCTGCCTGCTCGCGCTTGCCGGCTGCAGCTTGATGTCGGCGATACTCATCGCAACAACGCAACTCATGTTGGTCCGAGCCGAGTGGCCGGAGCCGATTGACCTTTGGCCGATGACCTGAGGCCGAACAGGGGCGCCGAGGCGCCGTCAGATCAGACCGACCTCTTGGAACTTGGCCTCGACGATTTCCTTGTCGAAGGGCTTCATGATGTATTCATTGGCGCCTGCATGCAGCGCCCGCGCGATGTGCGCGACGTCGTTCTCGGTGGTGCAGAAGACAACCTTCGGCCGATCCCCGTCCGGCAGCCGCCGCAGATTGCGCAGAAACTCGTAGCCGTCCATCTTCGGCATGTTCCAATCGAGCAGCACTGCATCCGGCATGGCACTGCGGCAGGCCTCGAGCGCCTGCTCGCCGTCCTCGGCCTCGACGATCTGGAAGTCCAGCTTCTCCAAAATGCGCCGCGCCACCTTGCGAATGACGCTCGAGTCGTCAGCGACCAGACAGGTCTTCATGGCAGCCTCTCTTGCTTTGCGGGGGAGCCCGCCCTTTGCACGATTCGTCCGCAGTATTGATGGGGTACTTCATGCCGCTTCCGCCTGCTGCCCGATGTCGAGCACGCGGTCGACGTCGAGCACCACCAGGAGCCGGTCTTCGAGCCGGTGCACGCCCGCGGCGACGCGCGCGAGGCGCGGCTCGAGGTTGACCGGATTTCCTTCACGGCCGGCGATCGGCAAGCTCAGCACTTCCCCGATCACGTCGATCAACAGGCCGTAGGACTCGCCTTTGTGCTCGATGCCGATCGCCATGCGTTTGCGCGCCTCGTCCACCGGCGGAAGCGCCAGGCGCCGTCGCATGTCGATCGCCGTCACGATCCGGCCGCGCAGGTTGAGCACGCCGGCGATTTCGCAGGACGCCAGTGGCACCCGTGTCAGCCGGTCAAGGACGAAAACATCCTGCACGCGCGCGATCGGCAGGCCGAACAATTGGCCGCCGACGGTCGCGGTGACGTATTCGATCATGGTCTCGAGCATGATGGTGAAGATGTCATCTCCCTATGCGGCGCGATTCATGTCGGCGGTCTGCTCCTTGATCGCGGCGATCAGGCCCTGGCGGTCGAACTTGGCCACGTAGTCGTGCAGACCGACCTGGCGGCCGCGCTCGACGGAATCCGCCGACAACAGCGAGGACAGGCCGATCACGGGCAGCGCCGCCGTGCGCGGATCGCCGCGCACTGCCGCCGCGAGATCGAAGCCGTCCATCTCCGGCATTTCGATATCGGTAATGACGATGTCGACGCGCGCGCCTTCGCGCAGCAAGGCCAGCGCCTCCGCGGCCGAGCCCGCGCTTATGACCGCAAAGCCGGCCGCGTTCAACAGCGGAGCCAGCATGTTGCGGAAGAACGCGGAATCATCGACCAGCAGCACGCGATGGCGACTGCCGGAGACGCGTCGCTCGCGCCAGACGTGCCAATCGTCGAACGCGAGCGGCAGATAATGGCCGATGTCGATGACTTCGGTCGCCTGTCCCCTGATCAGCGCCGAGCCCAACACGCCCGGGCGCTGGCTGAGCAACTCGATATCCAGCTTCTGCTCGACGATATCGACGATCTCGTCCACCAAGAGAGCCATCGAGCGCCCTTCGTCGGAGAAGACGAGGAGCGGTTGCTTGCCGGCAGGCTTCGGCCGGACCTCGTCGTTGACCGGAATCAGCGGCATCAACTGACCGCGGTATTGCACCAGTGCACGGCCGTTTGCGCACTCGATCTTCTGAACGTCGATCTCTTCCAAGCGGGTGACCAGCGACAAGAGCACCGCCCGCGGCTGCGGCGAGCCGGCGCGGAACACCAGCATGGATTCGACGCCGGAATCGCTGTCGTGCCGCGCCGTCCCGAGGTCGGCGGCAGCGGTGTCCCGCTCAACGGCCACGTTGCCGATCGATTGGGCGATGCCGTTCGGCTCGATGATCATGATGACCGAGCCGTCGCCCAGGATGGTGTTGCCGGCGAACAGCGGGATGTGGCGAAGCTTGCTCGACATGGGCTTCACCACGATTTCCTCGGTGTGAAACACCGCGTCGACAACGATGCCGAAGGTCTGGCTGCCGACCTGGGTGACGACAATGAAGCCGTTCTCGGCCTGGCACTCGGTGTTGGTGTCGAGCTGCAGCAGCACCTTGAGATGCACGAGCGGCAGAAGCTTGTTGCGCAGGCGCAGCACGGCGGCGTCCTTGATGTGCTCGATGCGATGCTCCGAATTGCTGCGCACGCGCACCAGCTCGATCACCGCGAGCTGCGGGATGGCGAAGCGGTCGCCCGCGGATTCGACGATGAGGGCGGAGATGATCGCCAGCGTGAGCGGGATCTTGATGCTGAAGGTGGTGCCGTGGCCGAATGCCGATTTGACGTCGATCAGGCCTCCGATCGCGTCGATGTTGGAGCGCACGACATCGAGCCCGATACCGCGGCCGGAAATGTTCGACACCGTCTGCGCGGTGGAGAATCCGGCCGAAAAGATGAATCGCTGAATCTGCGCTTCCGACATCTTCTCGATCTGCGCCGGGCTGGCGAGCCCGCGGGCGATCGCCGTCTGCTTGATCCGCTCGGTATTGAGCCCGGCGCCGTCGTCGCCGATCTCGATCACGATGTGTCCGCCTTCGTGCCGGGCACTCAAGCGGATCGTGCCTTTTTCCGGCTTGCCGCGCGCCCGCCGGGCCGCCGGAGCTTCCAGGCCGTGATCGGCGGAATTGCGCACCATATGGATCAGCGGATCTTTGATCAGCTCGAGCACCTGGCGGTCGAGCTCGGTCTCGGCCCCGTGCAGCTCGAGCTCGATCGGCTTGCCGAGCTCGGTAGCGAGATCGCGCACCATGCGCGGCAGCTTCTGCCAGGCGGCACCGATCGGCTGCATGCGCGTCTTCATGACGCCTTCCTGCAGCTCCGCAGTCACGTTCGAAAGCCGCTGCAGCGGCGCCTTGAACTCGGAATCCTCGTGGCGGCGCACGATCTCGAGCAGCTGATTGCGGGTCAGCACCAGCTCGGAGACCATGGTCATCAGGTGCTCGAGGGTATCCACATGCACGCGGATCGACTTGGCGGCGATCTTGTCGTTCACGCGTTCCTCCTCGCGGGGAGGAGCCTCGGGCGCTGGCGCTGCCGGCGGAGGGACCTCGCCGGCTGGCGCAGCAACCGCTGGCGCCGAAGGTGGTTCCGCAGGCGGCCGCCGGACAGGCGAGCGGGCGGCGAGCTCGGCCCCCTCGCCGGGATGCGGCTCGCGCGTCCGCTTCGCAGCACCATGGACGTAAGCAAGGCGATTGAGCTCGCGGATCAAATCCTGATCGTCGCCCGGCTCCTCGGCCTGATTGCGCTCGAGGCTGTCGAGCAGTGTCTTGATCCGGTCGATGGTGGCGAGAATGAGCGAGACCGCCTCGCCGGTGACCGCAGCGCCGTCGCGAAAGTTCCCCATCAGGGATTCGGCAGCGTGGGTCAAAGCCTCCAGCCGCGGCAGGCCGAGAAAGCCGCAGGTTCCTTTCACGGTGTGAACGAGACGAAAGATGTTATCGAGAATCTTGGCATTGTTCGGGTCATGCTCGAAGCGCACGAGCTCCACGTCGACGACGTCGATGCTCTCGTTCGTCTCGGTCAGGAAATCCCGCAGCAGCTCGTCCATCGAAACGCTTCCAAGCAATGCGCCGGGACCATCCTCCCGGCGCATTTCGGCACCTTCGTCACTGTGTTGGGAAAGGGTTTAATTTTGGTTGCAAGCGCGCTGGCGCAAGGACTTATGTTGGAGACGTCCTCTCGCCCTACGCCATTGGCAGCGCATGCACTTTTGCGAAACCGGGCCTCTGCGTACAGATCCGCAAGGCGGGCTTTCCGGCCACTGCGCACTCTTCGCCGGCACCCATTAAGGTGCTGTTAGGAAAAGGTGCTGCCAGGAAACAGCCCTCGACCAGGCTTCACGTCTTATTTTTATGGCGCGGAGCCGCCCTACTGCGCGGTGACGACGGCTTGGTCACCTTCGAGCGCGAGGCTTACGGCCATTCCGCAGGACTTGGCGAGCAAGCCGGTATAGAACGGCTGGATCGCGTGAGCATCGACGGTACCATTCTCCGGACGCCCTTCGAGCAATCCGGTCAAGACTTGCGGAATCCGCGCGTTGAGGCCGCTTGCCGAGATGCGGAAGCCCATGGCTTCGCCTTCGCCGATAGCATCGACCGTCAAGGTGCCGCCGCGCGGAATCGTCTGGCTGGCGATGACCATCAGGTTCAGCAGCAGCTTCACGCGGTTCTTCGGCAAGAGCAGGCGCGGCAGATGCCACGCGAGCTTGGTCTTATCCTCGTCGAGAAACCCGCGCACCATTCCCTCGGCATCACCGAGATCGATCTGCGCGGCGCTGGAGCCGGCGGCCCCGAAGGCAAGCCGGCAGAACTGCAGCCGAGCTGACGCCGTCTTGGCGCTCTTCTTTATGAGCTCCAGGGCAAAAGTCTTCGTCTCCTCGTCACTGTCCTTCTCCTCGAGCACCTCAAGCCCGTTGACGATGGCGCCGGTCGGGCTGATCAGGTCGTGACACACACGCGAGCAAAGCAGCGCCGCAAGATCGAGGGCGTCGAGGTTCACTTGGCCGGACATGCCGATGTCTCCGGTGGGGCTGGTTTGCCCAGAATCACAAACTGCGGCGAAAGCGCGAATCAAGAACCAAGTCAGGCAGGCGCGCCCTGATACACCGCGTGGAAGCGACCTGCCAAGATGCGAGCCGATTATGCGGTCAGGGGACGAGTTGGCGCCGTACCGCCGGCCATTGCTGCTCGGCAGCGTCGATCATGCGCTCGGGGTCGCCGGCAAATTGGCTTCGCGCCTCCGGCGTGTAGAAGAGATAGAGCCGCTCGCCGCTGATCAGCCAAAGCTGCGGATTTCCGGCGACCGCCACCCCACGCGCGATCCCGACCGGATCGTAGCCGCCGAAGCGTGGCATATAGACCTCGGGGTCGGCCGCGAAGGCGGCCTGGTTACCGGGGTTCCGAAAACGCCAGGGCGCGCCGGCAACTACCTGTTCGAACGTGCCTTTTCCCGGCAGTGCCGCCCGGTCGGTGAAATAAGCGACGGGGTCGAAGCCGCTGATCGCCAGCCCGCTCACCGGGTCGGTGACGATCCGTTCAGTGATAAGCGCCCGAATCGGCTCCGCAAGGGCAAGGCCGGCCGACAGGACGGCCGCCAATACGATTGCGCAGCGGGGAATGGGAAGAACAGAGCACAGCTTCCGCTGCCGCCGTGCCGCGGTCATAGTATTGCCTATCATGTGGCGATTCGGTTGCGTTCGCGCCGCGAAGCTAGGGTAGGCGCGTGAGCGAGGAGTTAATCCAGCCTTCGATTTTTAATGGAGCTCTCGATGCGCAACTTTTTGCGAACAATGGCCTTGGTGGCGGTGCTCATCGGTGGTGGCGTCGGCCCGCTGCTCGCACAGCAGACCCAAGAGGCGCCGCGTGATCAGAGGTACTCGGACAACGAGCTCATCAATGCCGGTCATCAGTTCTTCGGCACGATTTCGCAAGGGCTTGCCTCCGTCATCGAAAAGGCCGTGAGCAATTGGGGACTGCCCAATGGCTACATCCTGGGCGAGGAGGCGGGCGGCGCCGTGGTGGCCGGCCTGCGTTACGGCGACGGCACGCTCTACACCAAGAATGCCGGCGACCTGCGGGTCTACTGGCAGGGACCCTCTGTCGGCTTCGATTGGGGCGGCGACGGCGCCCGCGTGATGATGCTGGTGTACAGCCTGCCGCGGACCGATGCGGTCTATCAGCGCTTCGTCGGCATTGACGGCTCGGCCTATTTCATCGGCGGTTTCGGCATGACGGCGCTGACGGCCGACAATATCGTCGTCGTTCCGATACGATCAGGCGTGGGGCTGCGGCTCGGCGCCAATATCGGGTATTTGAAGTTCACCCCGACGGCCACCTGGAACCCGTTCTAAGTCCGCTTGGCAGCCGGCCGTGGTCTATGGCCACGATGGCGCATGGAAGAACGCGGCGCCAGCACCGCCGATTTGAAGCTTCTGCCGCTCTTTTCAGGAACTTCGAATCGAAAAGTCGCATTGCAATCATGGACTTGCTGGCGCAGTTTTGTCTTTAAGCCGGCGCGGAGGAGTGGAACTGCAAACGCACCAGCTTAGGTTAACTGCCGCGGACGCTGGTGGCAGCGTGCACGGCGTGGCATGGTGCGCAAACGAGCGCCAGGCGGAGATCAAAGTGCGGGTAGGAGCACATTCATGATCGAACCGATCATGTATATCGGCATCGGATTCCTCCTGGCGGCGCTTCTCGTCATCGGCGCCATTCCGATGGTGCACGCCCGCGCAGTGCGCCTGACGCAGCGCCGCCTCGAAGCCATGACCCCGATATCGATGGCGGAGATCCACGCCGACAAGGATCAGCTCCGTGCGGAATTCGCCATGACGACGCGACGGCTCGAGATGAGCGTCGATCAGATGAAGGCGAAGACCTCGAGCCAGCTCGCCGAGATCGGCAAGAAGAGCGAAGCGGTCGGTCGCCTCAAGCTTGAGCTCGGCGAGAAAGCCGCTGCCCTGCTTGGTGCCGAGGCCAAGATCAATTCGCTGACCGAGGAGCTGGAAAGCCTCAAGGACGAGCTTGCCGCCAAGACCAACAAGCTGCACCAGACGGAGCGGGCGCTGGCCGAGAGCGCGGCCGAGCTCGGCAAGTCCGCGAGCGAGCTGAGCGAACGTGCGCTCAAGGCCGACAGCCAGACGATCGAACTGGCAACTCTGCAGGCGCAGGCACAGGTGCTCAAGAGCCAGCTCGAGAGCTACGAGCAGGAGGTCAGGAGCCTGCAGGGCCGGCTCGATACCCAGACCGGCGTCGCGGAGACTACCAGCGCCGCACTCGCCGAGGAGCGGATCAAGAGCGAGACCTATGCGGCACGCATTCGTGAGCTCGAGAAGCAGCTCATGGTGCAGACAACCGAGGGCGAGATCCTGAACCGCCACGTGCAAGAGCTGCTTGCGCGCGTGGAGGGCCACGAGCGCGACGCGGCGGAGCACGAAGCCTCCTCCGAGCAATTCCGCAATCAGCTCGCCGCCGCGGCCGAAACCGAATCCGGCATCCGCGCCGAGCTTGTCGCGCGCGAGAAGGAGCATCGGGAGGCTTTCGAGCGGCTCGCGGCCGCCAAAGTTGCGGTCGAAGAGCAGCTCAAGCTCGCGACCGCGGAACGCGACCAGCTGCGGCGCCAGGTTGCCGCCATGAAGCAGGAGGCGGAGACCGCCTGGGCCAACGAGCGCATGGAAACCGCGGTGATGCGCGAGCGCATCAATGATGTCGCCGCCGAGGTCGCCCGGTTGACAGCCGCGCTGGAAGGGCCGAGCTCGCCGATCGAGGCCATTCTGGCGGAAGACGGCCAAGCCGCTCCCTCCGGCCTCAACGTCGCCGTCAACGAGAACGGCAAAGGGGAGGCGCTCAACGGGGTAATCGCGGCCAATGGCGGAAACGGGCGGGCATCGCTTGCCGACCGCATTCGCGCGCTGCAGAGCCGCCGCGACCGCGTGGCCCAGACCGGCTGAGCCGCGCAACGCCACGACCCGCATTGCTTGACTTCTGCGACCCCTGCCGTAAACCCTCGCGGTACGGGCGCTTAGCTCAGCGGGAGAGCGTTCCCTTCACACGGGAGAGGTCGTAGGTTCAATCCCTACAGCGCCCACCAGCCTTCGCTTGCTTCGCAAGCTACGGCTGGCAAGCCAGCCTGTGCGTTTCCTGCGAGCGAGCGAAGGCTGCCTATCTCAAGGAGTGATGCGCGGATCACAGCGCGCGACGGATGCCCGCTGGAGCATTCAATCCGTTTGCAGGTGGGCCATTCGTTCGCGCGGCACATCCCAGAGCGGGCGGCTCCCCTCCCGATAGGCGATTCCATTGAGACCCAAATCCTTGAGCATGCGCTCGTCCATGCCCATGAGCACGCGCCGCTCGCGTCTGACCTGAAGGGCGAGCTCGAGCGCACCGAGAAGATAGGAAATCCGCTGTGCCCCCACCCTGATCCTCCCCCGCAAGCGGGGGAGGGAGGAGAGGCGGATGCCACCAAATCCGCCGCCTCGGCGCGCAATCGCAAGCTCGCTGTCCGAATTGTAGGGGGACAACATGGTTCATGCTCCTGTTGCGGCGGACGGTGCAAAAATCAAATCGGTCGCAACCAGCCGGTCGCAGCCGTTATCTAGGGGACCTCCTTGCATAATCAAATCGAATGTTGTTTATATCTTGTATAAGCCGAGCTTAATCAAAGGACGCGGCCACGAACCCATGCACCGGGATATCGACACGGCGCTGTTGCGCGCCTTCGTGGCCGTGGTGGAGACCGGCAGCGTGACCGGCGCGGCGGCGCTGCTTAATCTCACCCAGGCTGCGGTGAGCCAGCAGCTCAAGCGGCTCGAGGAGCTGTTCGGCACCCAGCTGTTCGAACGTCATCACCGCCGCCTGGCGCTGCGACCCGATGGCGAGCGGCTGCTCGCCCATGCACAGAAGCTCATCGCGCTCAACGACGCGGTGTTCGGCGCCATGAGCGCGCCGGCCTATGAGGGCGAGGTGCGCTTGGGCGTTCCGCACGACATCGTCGGCCCTTATCTGCCGCCGATCCTGCGGCGCTTCGACCAGGCCTGGCCACGGGTGCGGGTGTCGCTCAAGTGCACCACGACCCCGCAGTTGCTCGCGCTCCTGCGCAAAGGCGATGTCGACCTCACATTGACCACCGAGCAGCGGTGCGGCGCCGGCGGCAAGACGCTGCTCGAGGACCAGCTCACCTGGGCGGGCGCCACCAACGGCAGCGCCCATACCCGCGATCCGCTCCCGGTCTCGCTCGGCGACGACAAGTGCGAATTTCGCGCCTGCGTGCTGCGCGCTCTGCGCGCCGCCGGCCGCGATTGGCGGCCGGTCTGCGAGGTATCGAGCATGGAGCCGCTGCTTGCTTCGATCGAGGCCGATCTCGCCATCGCGCCGCTCTTGCGCACGACGATCCCGCACTATCTGCAGGCGGTCGAGGACGACCGCCGTCTGCCGCGGCTACCCAAATTTTTGATCAATCTCTATCTGCCTCCGGCGCGGCAGAGCGAGATCGCGGTCGAGCTCGCCCGCCACATCACCCAGGAATTCGAGGCCCGCGCCTTCCGGCCCGGTCGCAACGGACGTTCGTTGCGCATGCTGCCGAGCGCAGGCTCCTCCGGAATGCTGGCGGGGTGATCCCATACACTGGAGTCGCTCCTGCGAAAGCAGGAGCCCATACAGCTGGCGCTATCATTTCTGCCGAGGGCCATGGTTCCCTGCTCTCTCATGCTTCGCAGGACGACGCCGAGCTGATCGCTACTCCTCCGCCTCTGTCTCAGAAAGCCGATCGATCTCGGCGAGCTCTTCGCGCGAAAGCGCCCAGCCGGCGGCTTTCACGTTCTGCTCGACCTGCTCGGGCTTGGTCGCACCCGCGATGACGCTCGCCACCGCGGGGCGGCCGGCGAGCCAGCTGAAGGCAAGCTCGACCAGCGTGTGGCCGCGCTCGCTGCAGAACTGTTGCAAGTGCTCCACGACGCTCCAGTTCGCCTGCGTCAGAAACCGCTCGGCGAGATTCTTGCGCAGCGTCAAGCGCGCGCCCGCCGGCAATGCGGCGCCGCGCCGGTACTTGCCGGTCAAGAAGCCGCCGGCGAGCGGGAAGTATGGCAAGAGCCCCAAGCCGAAGGCCTGCATGGCGGGAAGGAGCTCGGCCTCGATATCGCGCACCAGGAGACTGTACTCATCCTGGCAGGAGACCAAGCGGTTGAGACCGAGCGTGCGGGCAGTCCAACAGGCATCGACCACCTGCCAGGCGGCAAAATTGGATACACCCGCATAGCGGACCTTGCCGGCGCGGATCAGATCATCGAGCGCCCGCAGCGTCTCCTCGAGCGGAGTCTTGGCGTCGAACCGATGCACCTGATAGAGGTCGATCCAATCGGTGCGCAGGCGCTTGAGCGAAGCCTCGGCCGCCGCGATCACGTAGCGCCGCGAAGCTCCGCCGGTCGCGCCCTTCTCATCCATGGGCAGGCCGAACTTAGTGGCGAGCACGATATCGCGGCGGCGGTCTCCAAGAATTTCCCCGAGGCATTGCTCGGAGCCACCTTGATTGCCATAGGCATCGGCGGTGTCGAACAGCGTGATGCCGAGATCGAGCGCCTTGTGAACGACGGCTCGGGACTCCGCGGGACCGATGCGTCCGCCAAAGTTGTTGCAGCCAAGCCCGACGGTCGAGACCCGCAGCCCCGATCTGCCCAGATTGCGTGTCTCCATCGCCTTCTTCCTTCTTCTTAAGCTACCCGAATTTGCCCGAAGGCCATGCCGGTCCGCCACTGCCACAGCACGATGGCTCTCATGTAAACCGGTGGGCTTGTAAACCCATCGGACTAGCCTTTTCCCTCCCCTCCCCCGCAAGCGCGGAGGTTTTGGGCGCGGCAGGTGACGATCCGATTTGTCGCGTCCGGGAACCTGATGGCCACCTCCACCAACTCAGCCGCCGCGCCGCGCTGCCGCGCGCACAAGCCGCTGCGGGCGTCTCTGGCTTCGCTCGGCCTGCTTTGGATTTCCGGAGCGGCCTTACGCATGCCCGTGCTGGCTGTGCCACCACTCCTGCCGCTGATCCATTCCGACCTCAACCTCTCGGAAACCGAGATCGGCACCTTGGCGGGCCTGCCCCTGTTGTTGTTTGCGACTGCCGCCGTGCCAAGCTCGCTGGCGATCGCGCGGTTCGGGGCGAAATCGACGCTGGTCGCGGGTCTTTTCGTTACGGCAGTTGCTTCTGCCCTGCGCGGAGCCGCAGTCGATGCCGTAACGCTGTTTGCGGCCACGATGGTGATGGGCGGCGGCATTGCGGTGATGCAGCCCGCGCTGCCGCCGCTGGTGCGCGCCTGGCTTCCCGAACGCATCGGCCTGGCGACCGCCACTTATACCAATGGGCTCCTTGTGGGCGAGATTCTCGCCGTCAGCCTCACGCTGCCGTGGCTGCTGCCGCTCGCCGGCGGCAGCTGGCGCACCGCCATCGCACTGTGGGGTGTCCCTATTCTGGCGATCGCTCTGCTGGTGGTCTGGCGGGGCGCGCGCCCGGTTGCGGTCGCGCCCGGCGAGGCGCGAGGTCCGCGCTGGTGGCCGGATTGGCGCGACCCGCACATTTGGAAGCTCGGCTTGCTGTTCGGCAGCGTCAACAGCATCTACTTTTCCAGCAACGCATTCCTGCCCGAGTATCTGAGCCATGTCGGAGCCTCCGCTGAAATCAGCAGCGCACTGACGGCATTGAACTTCGGTCAGCTGCCCGCATCGCTGTTGATGCTGGGCTTGGCGGAGCACCTGATCGGCCGCCCCTCCGCCTATGCGGTCGCTGGTTTGCTGTGTCTGGCGAGCGTTCTCGGCATCCTGCTGATGAGCGGGATCTGGGTCGTATTCTGGGCCGGCATGCTCGGCTTTGCGGGCGCGATCGCCTTCGTGCTGATACTGGCGCTGCCACCGCTCTTGAGCGCGCCCGATGACGTGCACCGCACCGCCGCCGGCATGTTCACCATCAGCTACACCTGCGCGGTCGCGATCCCGATCATCGGCGGCCTTGCCTGGGACGCGAGCGGTCTCGCCCCGGTCGCGTTTGCCCCGATCGGCGTTTGCGCGCTGGTCATCGTCGTGCTGCCGTTCTGGATCGAGTTCCGGCGGCGCATATAATCAAGGCGCGCACGACCAAAGAGCCTGCTCCTCAAAATGGCGGCGATCGCGTCTTTTTGAATGGCGCGATTGCGGGTTGCTGCTCAAAAGAATCTGCTTCAACATCCAAAGTCTCTCAGGGAGGAGAAGGCTTATGAAAAGAATTGTTACAGCGTTGCTCTTGCTGCCATTGGTCGGGCTCGGCGCGTCGGCGCAGACCACCGGCGATGCAGCCGCCGGGAAGGCGTATTGGGACCGCGAGGCGCCGAACCCGACAGCGTGCAGAAACTGCCATGGCCCGCAGGGCCAAGGCGCATTCGGGCCCGACCTGGCGGGCCGCGGTTTGAGCGCGGCGCAGGTTCTGCGCGCCGTGCGCAAGCCTTGGGGCATCATGCCGGCTTTCGTGGAAAGCCAGCTCAGCGACCAGCAGGCCGCCGACCTTGCCGCTTATTTCGCCTCGCTGCCGAAGGTCGCCGAGCCCGGCAAATGGCGCTTCGAGGTGCCGGCTGGCGCCTCCCCGGGGCAGGCCATGTTGATCAATATCGGTTGCGCCCAATGCCACGGTCCAACCTTCAACGGACCGCGCGGAAATCTGGGCGCCGTCAATGCCAGTTTCGATGAGTTCACCAACCTGGTTTACAACCACACGACGGCGCTGCCGCAGCTCCGCGCGTCGCTCGGCAACAAGAACCCCAACATCGACATGGGCAATTATGTGCGTACCCGCGTGACCGAAGGGATGCTGCGCCAGATCTACTTCTGGGCCCGCGACGAGATCGGCTTCCGGGTTCCGATGCGCGGGCAAATCGCCAAGGGCGAGGCAGGACCTAGCGGCGTCACCTATGCGGTGACGGTCGGCAACGGCGGCCTGCAGGGCAAAGGCGTCATCGCCGAAGGCGTGACGGTGGCACTCAACATCCCGGCCGATACGCAAGTGGTAGCCGCGACCGGCACCGGATATCAAGGCGTCCACACTGACGAGAAGACCAAGGGCAATGTCGCGGTCTGGAAGTTGCCGCGCAGCGCTCCGAAGGACGAAGAGAAGCTCACCATCACCTTGTCGAAAGCGGCGACCGCGAGTGACAATCTGCATGGCAACATTCGCTGGGCAAAGCCCGCCCCGAAAGATGGGCCCAGCACTGACGTGGTTGATATCGCGCCCGCCCCGCTCTGAGACTCACGGAAGCCTTTTGCCCCGCTCGCCGGCAATCGGCGGGCGGGTTTTGTTTTGCGCCAGCACTGATTTCATCCAAGAAAATCGAGTTCGAATTGCAAAACGGAGGTAAAATAGCACCCCCAAAATCAGGACGACTTCCTTATTGAAAGGCGCCATTGAAAGGCGTCAGCGCGTGCGATATTCTAGTCAGGATGACTAGAATATCAAAATCCAAGATGCCCAAGGCCGTCAAGCCTCGCCGACGCGCACGAGACCGTCGCCCTGGTCGATGGCTGCTGCAGGACGCCAAAGCTCGCTTCAGCGAGCTCGTCCGTCGCGTGCGCGCGGAAGGGCCGCAGCACGTGACCGTTCACGGCCGCGACGAAGTCGTTGTGCTCGCGGCTGAGGAATTCCGCCGTCTCAAGGGCGATCTCACAGGCGAGGCACTTGTGGCTGCCGTCCAGGCGTCGCCCCATCGAGACATTGACATCGAACCGAGGCGGGCGCGAATGCCCGTTCGCGATGTAAGCCTGTGACGGGTTGGCTGCTCGACACCAACGTTCTCTCCGAGCTGCGTCGCCCGAGACCCGAGCCCAAAGTCGTGGCGTTCGTCGCGGCTCAGCCACTCGATAACCTCTTTATCAGCGCGGTCACCTTTGCCGAAATCCGGTTCGGCATTGAGCTCGTCACCGACGCGGGAAAGCGCGCGGAGTTGAACGACTGGCTGACGCATAAAGTTCGGCCGACGTTCGAGCAACGCGTCCTGCAGGTCACGGAAGACGTGATGTTCAAGTGGCGGCTTCTGGTCGAAGAGGGGCGCAAGGCCGGGCATACCTTCTCACAACCTGACCTTATCATCGCAGCGACAGCATTGGAGCATGGGTTGACGATTGTGTCGCGAGACACCGACGACTATGAGAAGACGCGGGCGGCCGTGATGAATCCGTGGACCCTATAAGGCGATGGCGATCGGCGCATGCCTGCCTTCTCTGATTACATCGGGATCGACTATTCCGGAGCGGAGACGCCCGATGCGAGCCTGAAAGGCTTGCGGATCTATCTGGCGAAAGGAGATGCGCCCCCCACAGAGGTGCTTCCGCCGCCTTCGCCGCGCAAATATTGGACGCGGCGTGGCCTCGCCGAATGGCTCGTCGCCCGGCTGGCCGAGCCAACCACTACGATTGTCGGCATCGATCACGGCTTCTCGTTTCCGCTGCGCTACTTCGAGGCATATCGGCTCAAGCCGGACTGGCCGGTATTCCTCGACGATTTCCAGCGTCATTGGCCAACTGATGAAAAGCACACCTATGTGGACTTCGTGCGAGAGGGGATCGCAGGCAATGCAGCGGCGCGCATGGGTGCTGCCAACTGGCGGCGGCTGACCGAGCTGCGTGCACGAGGCGCAAAGTTTGTATTCCATTTTGATGTGCCCGGCTCAGTCGCGAAATCAACCCACGCGGGGATTCCGTGGCTCCGTTTCATCCGCCACCAACTGGGCAATCAGGTGCACTTCTGGCCGTTCGACGGTTGGAAGGTTCCGAGCGGGAGCTCCGTAGTTGCAGAAGTATTCCCGTCTCTGTGGCGGCAGAGCTCTCGGCGCGGCGCCCGCGACGAGCACCAGCACGACGCCTATTGTGCTGCAGATTGGCTACGTGTCGCCGACCGCGACGGTGCGCTCATCCGCCATCTCGAGCCCCAGTTGACGCCGGATGAGAGAGACGTCGCGCGGATCGAGGGCTGGATATTGGGAGTTTGATCCGAGCCAGGCCCAGCGGACCCGACGAGATAGATCGTGATCGCGTGCACCCGCCAGGGCGCGGACGGTTCACCCCCGCAGGTCGCCGGTGGTGAAGATCGCCACCAGCTCGATGCCCTCCCGCGCGAGGTTGTCCGTCGCGCCCTCGAGGCGATCCACGATGGTCACGACCTTCTTGATGGTCGCCCCTTGCGCCCGCACCGCCTTGACCGCCTCCATCACCGAGCCGCCGCGCGTGGTCACATCCTCGATCAGCGCCACGGTGGAGTTGGGCCGGAAATTGCCGTCGATCTTCTTGTCGGTTCCGTGCCCCTTCTTCTCCTTGCGGACGACGAATCCGTTCAAAGGCCGCTCGCCATTGCTGCGCATGCAGATTGCACTGATGATCGGAACGGAACCGAGCTCAAGCCCACCGATGGAGTCGATGCCCGGCTCGTCGCGTAACAAGCCGTAGGCGAGCTCGGCAATGAGAGCGAGACCCTCGGGCGAGAAGGTCGTGGGCTTCATGTCGAGGTAGTAGTCGCTCATTCCGCCGGACGCCAGCTTGAACGGTCCGCCCTGGGTCAGGAACGATCGCTCCTTGATGATGGCGCGCAGGCGCTCTCTGTCCTTCGCGAGAGAAGACGGCGGATTCGATGCCAAGGCTGACGGCATAGGAGGTTCTCACGATTTGCGTCGCAGGAAATGCGCTGCGCAGGCTTATCGCACACGGCTCTGCTTGTCATTGACCAATCTTGGACCAACCTTGCACCGCTCTTGGCGGAGCGGGCCCGCGACCGGGCAGGTGGACGCCCCTTTTCCCCGGAAGGTGCAGGGTTCCGGGCATGGCCCCGATGGCAAATTCAATTTAAGGTCCCTTGACCCGCTCGCTAGCTGGCGAAGGGTCGACAAAGCAAGCCGATCGCGCATCAAGATGCCCCGGCGCCACGACAAAATAAATCAGCGAGGAAGCGAATGCGAAGATACCTCATCTGCGGAGCTCTGGTCAGCCTGTGCCTTTCCGGACCGGCGCTGGCGGAGGACCACATCAAGGTCGCCTGCGGCGACATCGGACCATTGCAGGACATGGTGCCGGAGATCGGCAATCGCATCGGCACGTTCAAGAAGCATGGGCTTGTCGTCGAGCCGCTCTACACGCAAGGCAGCGCCGAAAGCCTGAACGCGGTCCTTTCCGGAAGCGTGCAGGTGGGCATTGCGGCCGGCAGCTTTGCGGTCCTGTCCGCTTACGCCAAGGGCGCGCCGGTCAGGGTGATCGGCGGCACGATGACGGGCGTCAGCGATCAGTTCTGGTACGTGCGCGCAGATTCGCCGATCCATTCCTTCAAGGAGACCGAAGGCAAGACCATCGCCTTCTCGACCCCGGGAGCTTCGACGCAGATCGCGGTGCTCGCCCTCATGGACCTTTATGGGGTCAAAACGGCACGGCCGGTCGCAACCGGCGGGCCGGCGGTGACGCTGACCCAGGTTATGACCGGGCAGATCGACGTCGGTTGGTCGACCGCGCCGTATATCGATGCGCTGCAGGAGGGCAAGATCAGGATCATCGCTCGGCCGAGCGAGGTCCCGCAATTGCGCGACCAGACCGTGCGTATGATCGTGGCCAATGCGGACGCGCTCGCGAAGAATCGAGATGTCTTCGTGCGCTATATGCAGGCGGTGCGCGAGACCACGGCCTGGATCTACAACGATCCGGCGGGTCTCAAGACCCTCGCCGAGGTCGCCAAGATCAGCGAGCCGGTCGCCGCGCGGGTACGCGACGAATTCCTGCCCAAGGAAGCAACAGACCCGGATCGCGTCAGCGGCCTCGACGAGATCATGCCGGACGCCGTGAAGCTCAAATACATACCGACGCCGCTGACAGCTACTCAGATCAAGGAGTTGATCCAAGTTCCGCTTAAGTGACCCGCTTAATCCTACTGCGTGATAACGCGTTGAAGGGTGTGCACCCGCGCGCTTCTCGGCATAACGCGTGCGCAAAATCGCGTCGCGCGGTTGCGCACGCCGCGAGACCTGACAGCGCGACTTTGCGCACCCTACGAAGTAAGACATGAACGAGACCGCACCCGTCGTCGTAGGCAGGAGAAGGGTCCGCGCTCTCCTGTTGAGCGATCGCATCGAGACCGCCAATCCCGAGCAGGGCGCCGTGGTCTCGACCGTTCCGCTGACCTACAAGTATGGGCGAGACGGGGTGGTGACACTGTTCCGCTACGGCGTGGCGGTGCTGATGTGTCTCACCGCGGCGGAGGAGGACGAGGTGCTCAAGAGCCTCGCTGCGCGGCTGATACGGCCGCTCACGCCGCGCGAGGAGGAAATCGCCGAGATCGTGATCAGCCCCGATAAGGAAGACCAGATTCTCCCGGGCGGGCCGATCGCCCTTAAGGCTATGACCACGGAGCACCTCATTCTCGTCGCCGATGCGCTTTCAAAGAGCGTCGTGCTCGCCCGCGACGAGCGCGAGGTCGCGGCCGTGTTCGAATTGGTCGAGCCGTTCGCCCGCCATCTGGCGGAGAAGGGCCGCACCACCGGCGGCCGCCGCGCAATTCTCCGGCATATCGGCAATACGTTGCTGGTGCGGCAGCGCCTTTCCGGCCGTGTTGCGGTTGCCGAGAAGCCCGACGTGGTCTGGGACCGGCCCGATCTCGACCGCCTTTATGCCCGCCTCGAGGACGAGTACGAGCTCAAGGAGCGGGCCGAGGCGCTCACCCGCAAGCTCGCCGTCATTGCCGAGACCGCGGAGGTGCTGACCGACATCATCGACACCCGCCGCTCGCTCCGACTGGAGATCATCATCGTGGTGTTGATCGCGGTTGAGCTATTGGTCGCCGGCTATCAGATCTTACGGTGACGATCTTAAACCGCCGATCAGTACCGTACGTGACCCCGAGCATGACCGAGCTTGCCGCCGGTGACGGAGGCCGCGAAATCGATCAGTGCGTCGGAATAGAGGTAAGCGACAGCGGCGACCGCAAAGCCCAGAAAGACCAGGATGAGCCTGCGCAGACGCATCGTCGCTGTCGGCCGCGGCACGCTCAGCCGGTCCTGGCATCACCGGCCCTACTGTGGGCGAACCAGGGCGCGAACGAGCCATACAGCCGGTAGCGAGAATGCCGGGCAGGATTGAAGTTGGGATGCTCCGCGCGCGGCAGCGTACGTTCCTCGGTGCCGGCCCCGTAGGCCGGCACGACCAAAAGCTCCGGTCCCGGCCGGCCATACCAGCCGTCAGCGACGACCTGCGCCACCGGGATGCTCAAGAGCGCGACGAATAACGCGACAACCCACCTCATACACGTCCGTCCCGTACACAATTATTTTTCTCCGAATATAGGCATCCTGGACCGAAGTGAAAGTTCCGGCGGCTGCTTTTTGCGACATAATCGCCTGCGACAACCGCGAAACAACGTGAATTCGGGTCACTTTCCGGTGAATTTACGCTCTGAGCCGTGCCCGGTCGGTGCTGCAGTGCGAAAGGTCCGCTGCCCCCCATCCCTTGCACTGTTGCGAGCCAAGGTCGGGCGCTGCATAGTTCCAAAATAAGTTCCAAATTAATCCTGATCCCGTGCGGGTGGCCAGTGTCCCGATTCCGAAGTTCGTGCCAAGGGGCACTGCCGGGTTTCACGAGCCTCGGAAACGAGGCGATGCGTGCGGTGTCAAGCTCGCCGGCCACGCACGTTGCGGCCCCCAAGGTGGTCGCGGCGCTCGCCGTCATGCTTTCCGCGATCTCGCCCGCGCCGGCGGCCGATGACGGGCACGATTTCTATCGGGGCAAGACCATCACGGTGATCGTCGGCTTCGGGGCCGGTGGCGGTTACGACATCTACGCGCGACTGCTCGCGCACCACCTCGGCAACCATATTCCGGGACAGCCAAACGTAGTGGTGCAGAACATGGAAGGCGCCGGCAGCGTGCGCGCCGCCAACTACGTCTATTCTGTGGCGCCGAAGGACGGCACGGTGATCGCGGCCGTCAACCAGAACATGCCGATGTACCAGATGCTCGGCGGCGCCGGCGCCCAGTTCAACGCCGCGGCAATGAACTGGCTCGGCAGCATGGCCTACTCGAACGGCACGCTCTACACCTGGGCCAAATCCGGCATCGCCACGCTCGAGGACGTCAAAGCGCACGAGGTCGTGCTCGGCGGAGTCGGCACTACGTCTGATTCCTACATTTACCCGACTCTGCTCAACGGCCTATTGGGCACGCGCTTCAAGGTGATCAACGGCTATGCGGGCACCAAGGAAATTCATCTGGCGATGGAGCGCGGCGAGGTGATGGGCCGCGGCGGCAATACCTGGGCAAGCCTCATGAGCAGCAGCCAGGATTGGATCGAGCAGAAGCAGGTCAACATCCTGGTGCAGATCGGCTTCAAGACCGAACCGGAAATCCCCAGCGTGCCGCTGCTGATTGATCTGGTGAAGACGCCGGAGGAAAAGCAGATCGCGACCGTGGTCACGCTGCCGACCGCGCTCGGCTATACCGACTGGCTGGCACCCGAAGTGCCGCCCGCGCGCATGCAGCTCTTGCGCGCAGCTTATGATGCGACCATGCAGGACAAGGCATTTCGCGAAGAAGCGCAACAGCACGCGATGCTGATCCGCCCGCAGACCGGTGCCGAGATCGAAGCCCTCATAGCCAAGGCTGCCTCCGTCCCCAAGCCGGTGCTCGATCGGACCGCGCAATTGCTGGGCTGGCAAAAATAGACTGCTCAGTGCTTTGCCGCCGCCGGCGCCGCGTCGGCGACTTTCGCGGTCGGCGACCAGCCACCGCCGAGCGCCTGGAACAGGCTCACCGTCGCCAGCAAATGGGCGAGCTGCGCCTGCACCAGCTGGCTCTCGGCCTGAAACAAGGTCTGCTCGACCTGCAGGAGCGTGACCAGGTTGACGGTGCCTTCGCGCAGCTGCTGCTCCGATAGATAGAAAGCCATCTGCGAAGCGAGCACGTCCTCGCGCAGATATTTCTCCTGCAGCGCGGTCTGTTGCATGGCGATCAGCGCCTTCTCGACGTCCGAGAAGGCCGCCAGCACGTCCTTGCGGTAGGTCTGCAGTGCCTCCTGCCGGAGACTCCGCTCAACATCAAGCTGCCCGGCGAGCAGACCGCCATCGAAGATGGGCTGAGTAAGGGCGGCGGTGGCAGTGTAGAACCAGGCACCAGGTCCGAACAGCGTGCTCAAAGCGGCGCTCTGGAAGCCGGTCTGGGCGGTCAGCGCGATGTTAGGGAAGAAGGCGGCGCGCGCGGCATTGACGTTGTAGTTGGCGGCGGCGAGCAGCGCCTCGGCCTGGCGCAAATCCGGGCGCTGGTCGAGCAGCTGCGAGGGCAGGCCCGGGGTCACGCGCGGAATCGTGAGATTCATCATGCTGCCGCCGCGGGCCGTGAAATGCTCGGGCGCACGGCCGACGAGAACCGCCAGCGCAGCGAGATTCTGCTGCCGCGTTTGCTCGACTGGCGGGATCTGCGCTTTCAGCGAAGCGACCAGGCTTTGTTGCTGCGCCACGTTGATCTGCGACGCGGTGCCGGCGCTGAACTGCTGCATGATCAGATCAAGGATGCGGCTCGAATCTTCGACGTTCTGGTGGAGGATGCGCAGGCTGTCCTCGGCGCCCAGGATGGTGAAGTAAGTCGTGGCGACCGTGCTGATCGTGGTCAGCGCCACGACCTCCCGATTGTAGCGGCTGGCGACCGCGTCTTCCTCGGCGGCAACGAGCGTGGATTGGTTCTTGCCCCAGAAATCGAGCACATAGCTTGCGCTGAGCGAGCTCGCATAGATCGTGGATGTTCCGGATTTGGCGTTGAGAACGCTGTTGCCGCCAGTTTTCCCGAAGGCCACGTTGGCGCTGGCGTTGCCGTCGATGGTTGGGAACAGGGGCGCCTGCGCAATACGCACCTGCGCATCGGCCTGCTCGATCTGCGCGACCGCGACCGCGATATCGAAATTGTGCGCCTGGGCTTCGTCGATCAGCGCGGTGAGCTCGCGCGAGCCGAATCCGCGCCACCAGTCGAGCCTAGGGGTAGCGGCTTCGCCGTTGCCGGCGCGGTATTTGGCGGGTGTATCGAGGGCGAGCTCCGGCTTCTCCGATTCCAGGGTGCAGCCGGCCAGGATGTGGATAACGCCAAAAACGCCGAGAATCCGAGCCGCCACGCGCAGCCCGGCACGCGCGACGCGCGGTGGCGCAGAGCTTCGGTAATCCCGACGCATCTAACGAGCTCTCCCCCTCGCGCCCGGCGCAACTTGGCCTCAAGTCCCGCGCAGATGGAACTCCCCAATGGGCCATCCGGCGCCACGTACAGGCGCCCCCCGCGCCCGTGCTCCCCCTAGGCGAATGTGCGGGCAATTTCATCGCCAAGCAATCGGAATCCACCGGCTGGGGAACGGGTTACAGGAGACCTGCAGCGCGAATGCAACACCCGCGCTTTACCCGCCCTTTACGCACGAATTACTCGCCGGGCATCAGGCCTCCCTCCCTTGGCGACACATTGTGACTCTGACGCTTGTTTCACTTGTCCCCGGCATAGCGCGTCGAAGACGCGCGTAAACGCGCTGACCCGGACCGTTGCAGGCAAAGGCCGGAGCCTGAAGCGATTCCGGATCAGCGGCACAGCTGCGCTGCGCCGCGTACGAGAAACGATCTGGTGAATCACCCGTCAGAAATGGAGTGCTAGCGCTTCAGCCCCTTGGCGGCGAGCTCGTCGAGATAGTCCCGCCAATTGGATTCGCGATCCCGGCCGAGGTTCAACAAATAGTCCCAGCTGTAGATGCCGGTCGAATGTGTGTCGTCGAACACCGGGCGCACCGCATAATTGCCGACCGGCTTGAGCTCGAGGATGGCCACGTCGCGTTTGCCGGCAACGGTCTTGCGCTCCTGCGGCGCATGCCCCTGCACCTCGGCGCTCGGGCTCTTCACCCGCAGATACTCGGCCGATAGATCGAACCGCTCGCCGTTATCGAAGCTGATGGTGAGCGTCTTGCGGTCCTTGTGCAGCCGCAATTCAGTCGGCCAGGGGGAAGACTCTTGGTCCATAGAAGATGTCTCCGCCTCACTACGGTCATCCCCGCGAAAGCTGTGATGCATAGTCTGCAGCGTATCGATAAACCGCCATGTATGGGCCCCCGCTTTCGCGGGGCGACAGCCTCAATTCAATCTCAATACCCGGTCTCGCGGTGGCCCAACGCCGAGATGACGGCGCGTTCGGGCGGCGGATCGACATGGAAATCGATGACGCAGACGCCGCCCTTCTTGAGGATGGCAACGCCCTTCTCCAGCGCCGGTTTCACGTCGGACGGCTTCAACACCGGGCCGATGCCGACGGCGCCCTGCGCCTCCGCGAGCTTGGCGATATCGGGGCTTGGATTCTCCAGGCGCAAGCCGATCCAACGGTTCTTGGCCTCGCGCCCGCGCGTTCGCGCGACAGTGTCCTGGTGCAGCTCATCGTTGAAGTAGGAGCGATTGTTGTTGACCAGTATCAGCAGCGGAATGCGGTGCCGCGCCGCTGTCCAGATCGCGGTCGCACCCATGCAGAAATCGCCGTCGCCCAGCATCGAGACGGCGTAACGCCCCTGATCGTGGAGCGCGACAGCAGCGCCGACCGACAGACCCGGACCCGAGCCGAGCCCGCCGCCGCCGTCCTTGCCCAGATAGGTCATGCCGCTCTCGATCGGCCAGATGTCGAACGGCCAACCGCGCCCGAGCGTGCAGAAGGAGACCTTGTCGGGGTCGTTGAACTCGGCGCGCAGCGTCGAGGCGATCTGCTCCATGGTGATGATATTGGGGTCGGCATTCTTCGCCTTCCCGGCCTCGCGCGTCTTCCAGGGTGCCTTGGTGCCGCCTCCACCGAGCGCTTCCAGGAGATCGGCCACCACCGCATCTCCGGTCGTCGCCATGGCGACGTCGACGGTCGGCAGCGCCTGATACTCCATATTGGCGCCGGTATGGAGATTCTGGTCCAGGCTTGCGCTGATGATCTTGGCGGTGACCTTGCCGACGTTGCGGGCCTGGCGCAGCGCGCCGCCCAGATCCGCCCAGTCGAGGGCAAGAATGACATCAGCCTCGCACAGGATTTCGCGCGCCGGCTTGCCGAGCACGTTGAAGGGCGGCAGGTAGTGCGCCGGATGCGCGCTTGGAAACACCGCGCCCTGCTTGAGGTCGGTGAGCACGCAGGCGCCGAGCCGCTCGGCAAGCGCGATGCGCGGCTGCCAGAATTGCGGCTTGCGCGAGCCGCGCCCGAACATGATCAGCGGACGCTGGGCGCCGGTCAAAAGCTTCACCGCCTCTGCGACCGCATCCTTCGGGGGCCGCGGCGGCGACGGCGGCTTGAAGCGGGAAAGGTCCGGCCATTCGGGCTCCTTGTCGAGCCGCTGCTCCTGAAAGCCGGCATCGAGGCAGATATAAACGGGCGCGGTCGGGGCCGAACGCGTCGCCAGATTGGCGCGCGTCATCGATTCCACCAACGCTTGCGGCGAAGTCGGCTGATCGTCCCACTTGATGATAGAGCGGATAAAGGCGCCTTGATCACGCGAGGTATGGATCCAGTCGATCCACGGCCTGCGCTTCTCGGAATCGACGGGCCCGGTTGCGCCGAGCACCATCATGGGCACGCGGTCGCACCAGGCGTTGAACAGGCCCATCATGCCGTGCAAGAGCCCCACATTGCTGTGCAGCACGCAGCCCATAGGCTCGCCGGCAGCCTTGGCGTAGCCGTGCGCGATCGCGACCGAATGGTCCTCGTGCAGGCACAGGAGTATGCCGGGATTTTCGTTGCCCAGGTGATTGACCAAGCTGTCGTGCAGCCCGCGATAGCTCGCACCCGGGTTGAGGCTGACATAGCGAATACCGCAGCGGCGCAGCATCTGCGCCGCGATGTCGCTGCCCCAGGCGACCTTGTCGTCGATCTTTCCTTCCGGCTTGTCCAACAGCATTGCGTGAACCCCTTCGCACGAACATGTCCCGCAGGCTGTAGCCCGCATGGGGCGTCAGCGCAATGCAGGTGCGTCTATCCCGGATTACGCGTCCGCTCCATCCGGGCTGCACGAGCATCACTTCGCTGATGCGAGCCGCCGATAGGCCGCGATCGTCTCCGGCGTGGCGGAGCCGGAAAGCTCGTCGATCATGCGGGCAAGCGTTGCTCCGTCGAGCGCGGCTCCGACCGGCAGATCGGCCTTGACGGCATCCGCCTGGTAGTCCTTGTCAGCCACCATAGCGAGGAACGCGCTCCGCAGGATCGCGGTCGGTTCGGCCGCCATGCCAGGCGGGCCAACCAGCGGCAGGCCGAAATTATCGGTGCCCATCACCAAGGTGAGAAGGTCGCCTTGGCGCGCCGGCAGCACGTCGCGCAACAGCGGCAGGCCCGGCAGCTCCGGCTTCGACTGCAGGATCGGCACGATCAGGCCCTTGGTGATCAGGTCCTGCCGGCGGGCAAAAGAATCCGAGACCGTGAACACCGCGTCGATCTCGCCCTGCTCCAGCGCCACCAGAACGCGCGCCGTCGACACGTAGCCCAGCACCACCTTGACCGGCATGCCGACTTCGGCGAGCAGGAGCGGCACCATCGCGGTCGGCGTGGTCGCGGCGAGCGAGCCGAACGTGATGGTCGTCCGCGCGGCTTTAAGATCATCCAGCGATTTGATGCCGGTCGAAGCCCGCACATAGGCGACAGAGTTCGACCCGCCGGCGCTGCCGATATAGGTGAACTTGGTCGGATCAAATCCGATTCCCGGCCCGCGCACGATCCCTTCCACGAACCACGAACGCCCCGGTGTCGAGATGGTCAGTCCATCGGGCGCGACGCGCTGATTGAGGTAGTTGGCCGAGAGCGCCCCCGCAGCACCCTCCATGTTCTGCACCACCATGCCGGGCTGGCCCGGGATGAAGCGCACCAGATGACGCGCAATGGTGCGGGCCTGCGTGTCGACGCCGCCGCCGGGCGCAAAGCCGACGATCAGTGTCAGGGTCTTGCCGCGATAGTAGTCGGCGGCGTGCACGCCGCGCCCTGCGGCACTGATAGCAAGGACGCCAATGCCTGCCACGACGCCTCGACGCGAGAACCCCCGGCGCATGGGCTCACCGCATCTTATTCGGCAGCCTCGACCGCCGCGCCCGCAAGCCCAACCTCGAGATCGGACAGATCGGGCAGACCGTAGTGCAGGAGCTCGATGATCTCGCTCGCACGCAGTGTCCCGCTCTCTCCCGTATCGAGAAACACGGTCGTATATTTTTTGAGCGGCTGCCCGCCCGCACTGCCGGTGCCGGAAAGCGTGAGGTACACGCCGCGGCCGTTCACCGGCAAGGCAGCGCCCGCCTCGAGCTTGATGAGCCGCGCCTGCGTCCGCCGCTCGGTGAAGATGCCAAACAGCTTCTCGGCTGCGCCGCGCACGCCCTTGATCGGCGCCCAATGATAGTTCGCCGCGTCCATCGTGATGGGTGCGTCGTAGCGGCCCTTGGGATAGACCATCTCGCGGCCGTGCACGTGCTCCCAGATCGCCTGATAGGCATCCATATTCCGCTTGCCGGGCACGCCCTCGCGGCGATGGAACACGCCGTCCCTAAACTCGCCGAAAGCTTTCAGCTCCTCCATGCCGGCCTTGACCTCGCGCGGCTGCAGATAACCGGAGCCGCTGGCGCCGCCGAACTGCAGCACCGCACAGACGATCGGAGTCTTGTTCACCTGCGGCCCATAGGGCACGCCCTCCGGGTAATAGCCGAGCATGCCTTCTCTGAGCGGCCCGTCCTGCCCATAATCGGACTCGCCCGCCAGCATGAAGCGATATTGATCGAAATTGTGCCGGTGCCGCGGACCCGAATAGTCGGTGCCGAGCTCACTGATGGAGAACTTGAAATTGCCCACGGTGCCGGGCACGCCGGCCACGGTGGTGCGCGAATGGAAGGTGCCGCCGCGATGCTCGAGGCCGCGCACCGCCGGCACGTCTTCGAATTGGACGACTTTCATGGGGGGCTCCCGGTTGATCGAGCGTGGCCAAGATCATAGCACAAGCATAGTAGCCCGCATGAAGCGGAGCGCAATGCGGGTGGCTCGCCTGTGCGACCCCGGATTGCGCTCCGCTCCATCCGGGCTACAACACTGGTTCTAGTGACTCGCCAGGAGACGACGGAGTGAACGCCGAGAAAGTCGAGTTCCGCTCGCCCGCAACCGTGCTGCGGGCCTCTTCGGTGGCGCTGGTTGGTGCGTCGGAGCGCGGCAAGTGGCCGCGGCTCATCTACGACAATCTGCGCCAATTCGGCTATTCGGGCCGCATCTATCTCGTCAATCCGCGCCAGCGCGAAGTCTATGGCGAACGCTGCTTCCCGTCGCTGCGCGAGCTGCCCGAAAGCGTCGAGCACGCGATGGTGATCGTGCCGGCGGCCGGCGTCGCCGACGTGTTGACTGATGCGAAAGCCGCAGGGCTGAAATCCGCGACCATCTATGCGGGCGCGGTCGGCGATGGTGAGGACCCGGAATCGAAAAAGCGCGGCGCCTGGCTCAAGTCATTCCTGGCCGACGCCGGTCTGCGGGTCGCCGGGCCGAACTGCATGGGCGCGCATAGCTATCCCGAGCGGCTGTTCGCCTATCCGAACACGGAGCTGTGCCGGGTGCCGGCGGGCTCGATCGCCTGCGTGTTCCAATCGGGCGGCACGCTGCAATTCTGGCTGCGCACGGGCGCCGATCGCGGCTTGCGCTTTTCCTACGGGATCACGTCCGGCAACGAGGCCGATCTCGATCTCGCCGACTATCTCAACTTCCTAGTCGACGATCCGCACACGCGCATCATCACGCTGTTCATCGAAGGAATCAGGCGGCCGCAAGCCTTCATGCATGCGGCTGCCCGGGCGCTCGAGGCCGGCAAGCCGATCCTGGCGATCAAGACCGGCGCCACTGCCAAATCGCAAGCTGCAGCGCAGTCGCATACCGGCGTGATCGGCGGTGACTATGCGGCGTATCTCGCGATGTGCGAGCGCTACGGCATCTGCAATTGCCGCTCGCTGGACGACATGGTGGAGACGGCGCTCGCCTTCCAGGGCGGGCGCCTGCCCAAAGGTCCGCGCATGGGCTTTGTCACCACCTCGGGCGGGACCGTCGATTTGTTGTTCGACTACGCGGAAGCCGAGAAGGCGGTGCTTGCCGAATTCACACAAGCCACCAACACGGCCCTCAAGCCATTCATGCAGGACAGCATCGTCCCGAAGAACCCGCTCGATCTCGGCATTCCTTCGACGCTCGAGCATGCGGCGCAAGTGTGCGATGTGGTGGCGCGCGATCCCAATGTCGACATGCTGGCCTGGGCGGCGATGCTGCCGAACAAGAAGGGCGCCTGGGACGGGGTCGAGGCGCTCAACCGGCTGCTCACGCTGACCGACAAGCCGGTCATCGGTTTTGGCCGCATGAGCTACCAGATGCGGCCTGAATCGGTCGCAGCCCAGGAGGAGGCCGGCTTTCCGTTCCTGCAAGGGCTCGAACCGACGCTGCGCGCCATGAACGCGCTGTGGTTCTACGCACAGCGCAGTGGACGGCGTCCGCCGATGCCGGCGCCCGCGCCGGCAAGCGATCTGACGCCCGCAAATCTCGATGCGATGCTCGCGCGCTACGGCATCGCGTTGCCCGAGAGTCGCACAGCCGCGTCGCCGGAGGGGGCCGCGGTCGCGGCGACGACAATCGGGTTCCCGGTTGCACTCAAGATCAAATCGCCCGACATCCTGCACAAGACCGAAGCCGGCGGAGTTGCGCTTGACCTGCGCAACTCCGCCGAAGTGACGGAAGCCGCCCGGGCGCTGCTCGCGGCGGCCCGGTCCGCGCATCCTGAGGCGCGCGTCGACGGACTGCTGGTGCAGAAAATGGCGCGCGGCGTCGAGGCCATCGTCGGGGCGCACAGCGATCCGCTCTATGGGCCGCTGCTCTTGATCGGCGCCGGCGGCATCCTGGTCGAGCTTGCCCGCGACGTGAGCCTGAGGCTCCTGCCGGTGACCCCTGCAGAGATCGCCGCCATGATCGATGGCCTGCGCCTGGCAAAGCTGCTTGCCGGTTTTCGCGGCCGTGCCGCCGCCGACCGCGGAGCGCTCACGCAAGCGGCGCTTTCCCTTGCACAATTTTATCTCGACCACCGTGCGCGCATTGCCGAGATCGAGATCAATCCGTTGATGGTCGATGCTGCGGGAGCGACAGCGGTCGACGTGCGCGTCGTCTGGCGCGAATGATGGTGGAGTTGATGAAAGAAAGACTTCCGGCAGACTGGGTGCGCTCCCCTCCCCAGTCGAAGTCGGATCTATCCGACTTCGACCACGTTCGGTGGCGAAGTCGGGTATACCCGACTTCGCGTGGGGAGGGATTAGGGGTGGGGGTTGTTCGACCTCTATTGCCTAATAAGCCCCCCTCCCCAACCCTCCCCCACACCAGCGCGTTAACGCGCGTCTTACGACGCGCTATGGGGGGAGGGAGCACTCCCTCGCCCGTGGCAAGGCGGCGTTGCTATTACTGAGGAGGCAAGAGAAATGGACTTCGAGCTTCCCGAGGAGCTGCGGATGTTCAAGGAATCGCTGCGGCGGTTCGTAGACGGCGAGCTCATTCCGGTCGAGCGCGACACACTCGAAGGCGAGGAGCTCAAAGCCCATTATCGCGCGCGCTTCACCGAGGGTGCCAAGAAGCTCGGCATCTGGATGATGGAGGTGCCGGAGGAATACGGTGGCGGTGGCCTCTCGCTGCTCGCGCGCAGCCTCGTGACCGAGGAGCTTTCGCGCACCATCGCGCTGCCCTCGCGCGGGGAAAGCATCACCGGACCGACCGTGCGCGGCATCCTCTACACGCTGACCGGCGAGATGAAGGAGAAATATCTCTTACCGGTGCTGCGCGGCGAGAAGCGCGCCTGCTTCGCCCAGACGGAGCCCGATGCTGGCTCGGATCCGGGCGGCATGCGCACCACCGCGGTGCGCGACGGCGACACCTATGTGATCAACGGCGTCAAACGCTTCATCAGCGGCGCCAACAAAGCCGATTTCATGCAGCTGATGGCCGCGACCGACCGCGCCAAGGGTTCGCACGGCGGCATCTCCTGCTTTTTGGTGGATATGAACACGCCGGGCGTGAAGCTCACCACGTCCTACCAGACCATGATGGGCGATCGGCCGTGGGAGATTGTGCTCGAGGATGTGCGCGTGCCGGCAAGCCATCGTGTCGGCGAGGAAGGCGGCGGCTTTGGGCTCGCGCAAAAATGGCTCGGCGCCGGCCGCGTGAAGCACGGAGCGCGAGCGCTCGGCGTCGCCGAGCGATGCCTGGAGATGGCGACCCAATATGCCAAGCAGCGCTCGACCTTCGGACGCCCGCTCGCCGATCGACAGGCGATTCAATGGAAGCTTGCCGATATCTTCATTGAGCTGCAGGCCGCGCGTCTGTTGGTCTACAAGGCGGCAACCCGCCTCGACAAAGGCGAGGATGCGCGCGAGGACGCCTATGTGTGCAAATATTTCGCCGACGAGATGGCGTTCCGCGCCGCCGATCAATGCCTGCAGATTCACGGCGGCATCGGGCTGACCACCGATTTGCCGATCGAGAAGCTATGGCGCCAGCAGCGCAGCTATCGGATCACAGAGGGCGCGAGCGAAGTCATGAAGATGGTCATCGCCCGCCATGTGCTGAAGGCCTACGGGTAGATCGGATGCCTAATCTCCAGTCGACAGTGCGCGCCCACCCGGCGGGCATCCCGGTAGTTGTTTCGCCGGCGCTTACGCCATATTACCACATGCTCTTTAGTCTACGCGGCACTCCCGACAAGCAGAGGATTGAAAGCACATGGCAGGGGCGCCATTGCGGGTCGCATGCATCGGCATGGGCTGGTGGTCGGACGTATTGGCCGACGCCATCAAGCGCTCGGAGATGCTTAAAATCGTCGCCTGCTACACCCGCTCGGCGGAAAAGCGCGCGGCCTTCGCGGCCAAGTACGGTTGCGGCGCGGTCGACGAGTATGCGGCGATTCTCAGCGACCCCCAGATAGAGGCGATCATCAACACCACGCCAAATGACGCGCATCTCGCCACGACTGCGGCTGCAGCCGCCGCCGGCAAGCATGTGTTCCTCGACAAGCCGATCGCCAACACGATCGCCGACGGGCGCGCCATCACGGCGGCATGCGCCAAGGCGGGCGTGGTGCTGGCGCTCGGCTATCAGCGGCGGCGCGAAAGCCATTTCCGCCTGCTTCGCGGCCAGATCGAGGCCGGCATGTTCGGCAAGCTCGTGAATGCGGAAGCCAATATCAGCCGCGACCGGCTCGGCAAGATCGACTTGAGCTCATGGCGCTACCAGGCGGCCGGAATGCCGGGCGGAGTCATGCTGCAGATCGGCATTCATTATGTCGATGTGCTCGAATATCTCATGGGGCCGGTCACGGCCGTCAGCGGGCGGCTCGCCCAACTGGTGCTGCCGGGCGACAACCCGGACGTGGCAAGCCTCATTCTCGAGCACGCAAACGGGGCGCTCTCGATCCTGAATGCGAGCTATGCCTCGGCGTCCGAGTTCTATCTGATGAACATCTACGGCAAGGAGGCGACCGCCTATTTCGACCTGCATAACGGTTTGCGGCTCTTGAAGCGCGGCAGCGACCGCCCGCTCCCCCTGCCCTGCGCGGCCAACGATACGATCGTCGAGCAACTCGAGGAATTCGCCGCGGCGGTGCGCGGTTACGGCCGCGTGGAAGTAGGCGGTGACTATGCTACGACCTCGCTCGCCGTCATCAGCGCTGGTATCATGTCAGCGCATGAGGGGCGTCGGGTCGAGGTCGCGGAAGTCCTGCAGAACAGCTGAAAGCTGAAAAGACGATCGATGAAGCTCGCCAAGATCGCGGCCTCGGCTATTGCCCTGCTGGCCTGGCTCACCATCGGCATCGCATCCGCGCAGGAGGCGGCGGTTCCCGCGTTGCCCTCCCGCGGCGTCATCGAGATCACCGTGCTGTTTCCAGCCGGCTCGTCAGCGGACGTGACCGCGCGCCTACTGGCGGAAGGCATGTCCCGGCGGCTCGACAACAAGGTGATCGTGGTCAACCGGCCGGGCGCCGGCGGGGCCATCGGGTATCGTTACGTGGCCGGACAAATGGCCGACGGCCATTCGCTCGTCTGGAGCTCGAACTCCGTCTCGACCACGCACCATATGGGCCTGTTGCAGCTCGACTACCGGTCCTTCACGCCGGTCGCGCAAGTGCTGGTCGAGTCGCCGGTCGTCGCGGTGCGCGGCGACGCGCGCTGGCACACGCTCGCCGAGCTGATCGCCGACGCCAAAGCGCGCCCTGAGGCGATCACGGTTGGCAATTCCGGCGTCGGCAGCCATACGCACATCACCTCGGTTGCGCTTTTCCGGGCCGCGGGCGCGCGAGTCGTGGACGTGCCTTTCGGGGCCGCAGAGGTCATCACCAGCCTGCTCGGCGGACAGGTGGATGCGGTGGTGCAGCTGCCGGCCGCGCTGAGCGAGTACGTCAAGAACGGGCAGGTGCGGCTCTTAGCGAGCATGACTGACATACGTGATCCGGCCTTCCCGGATGTGCCGACGGCGCAGGAGCTCGGGCTCAAAGTCTCGCTCGAGGCTTGGCGCGGCATTTCCGCACCCAAGGACACAGCCGCGCCCATCGTCGCGACGCTTGAAGCCGCCATTCGCGACACAGTTGCCAGTCCCGAATTCGTGCAGACCTGCCTTCGCCTGGGCGCCCGTCCGGCCTTCCTGCCAGCCGACCGGTTCGGCCGGTTGATCGCGGCCCAAGACCCCGAGCTGGCGCAGCTGATGGAAGTCATCGGCTTGAAAAAGTGATATGCGCGCAGACGCGGTTGGCGGCGGCGATAAGGACGATTGGCGGAATCATGATGGCGGGCGCGGGCGTGGCGCATTATCGGCTGGGCGTGGACGTCGGCGGCACGCACACCGATCTGGTGCTGCTCGATTCCCTCACCGGCGCCGTCATGGTCGAAAAGGTTGCCTCAACCCCACAGAACCCGGCATTGGGCGTGCTCAACGGCGTCGCCCGCTTCGTGGCGCGCGGCATCGCGCCTGAAAGCATCGCCTTCTTCGCGCATGGCACCACGATCACCACCAACGCGCTGCTCGAGATGCGCGGCGCCAAGGTCGGGCTGCTCATCACCCAGGGCTTCCGAGCCGTGCAGGAGACCCAGACCCAGGCGCGCGACGGCAATCTGTTCGATTACTTCTATGCAAAGCCGCCACCGATCGCTCCACAGAGCCTGACCCGCGAGATACCGGAGCGCTCCGACTATAGGGGCGAGGTGCTGCTGGGCTTGGATCTCGATGCGGTGCGGCGCGCTGCCCGCGAGCTGCAAGCAGCGGGCGTGGAGTCGATTGCCGTCTGCTACCTGTTCTCGTTCATGAATCCGACGCATGAGCAGGAAACGCGGGCAATCATTCAGGCCGAATGTCCCAACATCCATGTCTCGCTCTCGAGCGAGGTGTTGCCGCGCCTGCGCGAATGGCCGCGCATGTCGACGACGCTCGTCAACGCCTATCTTGAGCCGGTGCTGGTACGCTACATCGATCATCTCAATCGCGGTCTCGATGCGGCGGGCGTCGAGACCGGTCAGCGCTTTCTCATGCAATCGAACGGCGGAGTGATGCCGTTCTCCGCCGCGATCGCCGGCGGCCGCACGGTGCACACGCTGTTCTCCGGTCCGGCCGCGGGCGCACAGGCGAGCGCTCATCTCGCCGAAGACGACGCCAGGGGCGGCCTCGTCACGCTCGACATGGGAGGCACCAGCGCCGACATTGCCTTCATCGAAGGCGGAGCGCCACTCGAAGTCACCGAAGGAACCATCGCTCGCCGCCAGATCGATGTGCCGGCCCTCGACATGACCACGATCTCGGCAGGCGGGGGCTCGATCGCCTGGGTGGACGGCGGCGGCTTCCTCAATGTCGGGCCACAGAGCGCGGGCGCTGAGCCGGGCCCGGTCTGCTATGCTCGCGGCGGGAGAGAGCCGACCGTGACTGACGCCGACCTCGTTTGCGGCCTGCTCAATCCGGAATATTTCCTCGGCGGCGCGCAGACACTGGACATAAAAGCGGCGCGCGCCGCGCTTGCGCGCGAGATCGCCGAGCCGTTGCGGATGGAGCCGCTGGAAGCCGCTGCCGGCATCCAGCGCATCGTCGACATGCGCATGGCAGACGAAGTACGCGTGTTCGCCGCCAAGCGCGGCGTCGACCTGTCAGCCTTCACGCTATTGCCTTTCGGCGGAGCCGGCGCCGTGCACGCGGCTGCCGTCGCCGAGGAGCTGGGCATGCGGCGCATTCTGGTGCCGCCGCGGCCGGGCGCGTTCTCGGCGCTGGGCCTCCTCTGCACCGATGTGGTGCACGATTATATCCGCTCCGAGCTCACCGCCGTGGCCGAGGTGGACCCTGAGCATGCCGAGCAAGTCTTCGCCACGCTCGAGGACAGGGCGCGCGCGGAGTTGATGACCGAAGGCCTCGATCCGGCCGGTGCCCGCTTCGTGCGGGAGCTCGACCTTCGCTATATCGGCCAAGGCTACGAGCTGCGCACACCTCTCGACGGACTGTATGGCGCGAAGCTGAGTGCGGAGTCGCTATCCGCCGTGCGGGTGCGCTTTGACGAGCGTCATGCTCATATTCATGGCCATGCCGCCAAGGAGCGGCCAGTAGAGCTCGTGAGCTATCGCGTGCGGGTGCGGGTGGCCGTGCCCAAGTTCAAGCCGGTTGCGGAGGCGGCACCGCCGGCGGCGCGCTCGACCGAAGCCGCGATCAAGGGCCGGCGCCGCATCCATATTCCGGTCCACGGCTCCCAGGCCGGAGCAAAGAAGAGCCTGGGCTCGCTGCACGCGGTGCTCTATGAGCGTGACCGGCTCGACATCGGCGCGACGATCACCGGCCCGGCCATCGTCGAGCAGTTCGACGCCACCACTGTGATCCCACCAGGATGGAGCGGCAAGGTCGACGGCTATCGCAACTTGATTCTGCAGCGAGATTTGTAGGTGTGCAAAATCGATGCGAGGTCCGCCCGCGGGCGCAAGCGCGCGAAGGCGATTTTGCACAGGCAATACACCAAGGAGCGCGCAGTCGCACACCGTGCTGGGAGGCGGGCCACGCTATCCCGTCACGGGACCTCACTCAAGAGCGCGATGTCCTTGGCGGGCTTCGGTTGCGGCCGCGATTGCAGATAAGCGTAGATGTCCGCAAGCTCTGCGTCGGGAACGACCTTCGCGCTGAACGAAGGCATCGCTCCATTCGTGTTGCGGACGAAGGACGTAAAGGCATCGAGCGGCAGCTTTGTATCGGCAATGACCTTGCCGCCGCTGGTCGCGGTCGAGCCTTGCCCTTCGAAACCGTGGCATTCCCAGCAGCCGTGCTGGATGAATGCCGTCCTGCCATTTTCGGCGGACGCCGCAATGCCGGCTGTTGGGATGGCGAGAAGGCCCGCCGCAAGGGTCGCTCCCACGATGTGACTGGAAATTTTGCGCATGGACGACCTCCTGGTTCTGTGCATTTGCGCATGTCCTTTTCGGAGCACCGGATCCACTTTTCCGGGACATGCGCTAACGCGGTTGCGTCCAGACGTTCAGCAGCGCCGGCTGGCCCGATTTCACGACCGCGACTGCTTCCTTGATTGCGGGACCGAGCTCCGCCGGATCCTTGATCGGACCTTTCGCCCACCACCCCACCGATTCCGCAAGCTTGTGGTACTCGATATCGGGATTCATGATGCTGGTGCCGATCGGGCCGAGATCGCTGCCCTTGTTTGCGGGCCGGTCGCGAAAATTAGCCAGCCGCTGCACGTGCATGACCTCCTGATGGTAGCCGCGATTGTTGTGCATCACGGCGAGAAGCGGAATCTTGTGACGCGCTGCAGTCCACAGGGCGCCGGGCGCGTACATCAAGTCGCCGTCCGACTGAATGGAGACGGAGAAGCGTCCTTCATCGCGATTGGCCAACGCGCCGCCGACGGAGGCCGGCAGACCGTAGCCGACGCCATAGCCGCCCGATGTTCCGGTCCATTTGTAGTATTTCTCCATCGGCCAGAGCCGCAGCGGCCAACCGCTGACATTGCCCGACTGCGCCACCAGCGACCAATCGAGATCCTTGATTTGCCCGTACAGTTCCATGACCATGCGCGCGGTGCTGATCGGGCTCGCTTCCCAGGCGATTGCCGCCATCTGCTTGGTGGCGTCGCGGCCCTTCTCGTGGTCGGCTCGAACGGCCTCCCCGCGCTTGGCGATCGCCGTCTTGCGGTCAGCCGGGATCGCCGACTTCACCGCCTCGATCAATGCCGGCAACGTCGCCTCGACATCCCCGCTTATCGGCACATCGACGCTCTGGAAGCGTTCGAAGTTTTGATAATTGGACTTGGTGATCAATCCGGACGCGCTGATGCTGATCAGCTTGGTGCCGGGCTTCACGCGCCGCTGGTTCGTGCCCACGCCTTGCGCGTTGTTGTCGGTGAAGCTGTTCACCGTCGCCCAATAATCACTCAATTCAAGGCCGAGGATGACGTCTGCTTGTCGGATGACGCTCTCTGGCCGGCTCAAGTAATGCGTCGTGGGAAAGTTGAGCCGCGCGCGTTGGCGAACGACCGGCGCCTGCAGGACCTCGGCAAGCTCGACGAGCAGCTCCATGCCCTTCTGCGTGTTTATGGCGCGGTCGGCGACGATGACCGGATGTTCTGCGTTCGCGAGCAGGCGAGCAGCTTCGCGCACCGCGCTCGAATCGCCCTGGGGCGGGGCTTCGGGCACATATTCAGGGATATAAAGCGGCTGGCCGAAATCGCGGACCGGCCCTTGCGCGAGCCCATCATCCAACGAGAGCGCAACCGGAGCGCAGGGCGGCGTCGTGGCAATCTTGTAGGCGCGCACGAATGACTGGGCAAAAGCCTGCGCGGACACCGGCGTATCATCCCATTTGGTGAAGTCGCGTATGATCGCATTGATGTCCTGCGCCGAATGGATCGTCGGCACGCCGGGAGGGCGATACGCGGCATCAAGATCGTTCCCGTTGATCATGATCACCGGCACGCGATCGCAGAAGGCGTTGTACACCGCCATGGTGGCGTGCTGGAGCCCTACCGTTCCGTGGCACAAGGTCAGCAACGGCTTGCCGGCGATCTTGTAGTAGCCATGCGCGATGCCGACTCCGGATTCTTCATGCATGCAAGTGAGATATTCCGGCATCGTATTGCCGCCGTAATCGATCAGCGATTCATGCAGCGCGCGATAGCTAGAAGCCGGATTGGCCGGAGCGTATTTGATGTCGACCGTCTTGATCACGTCGACCATGAAATCGGAGGCAGGCCGCCCTTCTCCCGAATAGGGTGGAACATCCGGCACGTCCGTCTCGGCGATCGCGACGCGCGCATTCGGCGGGATGGCTGATGGCAGTCGCGCCTGTGCCTCTGATGTACCCGTCGTTGCGGCTCGCGCCGGGTCGACGGCGCCGGCAGCACCCGCCACAGCCGCTGCAGCGAGGAACTTGCGACGATTTAGCTTCACGCTGGAATCGGTATTGGGCATCTTCGGCTCCCTTTTAGCTGCAGTGCAAAAGGCCGCGGGTACGCAAAGCAACACAGCGGCATCCGGCTGCGACGAGCTGCATCGGCTTGCCGTGCTGGCATGCCAAATTCCCCAGCTCCAATTTTTCAGCGGGAACGCCTCCGCGGCCCGGAACGCTGCGGACCCTTTCTGCAGCAGCACCTGCTTGGAACTCTTCTGCAGCACGGAATTATCGAAGGCCGGAAAGGTTTCAGGCTGGGATAAGATGCCGCGGCGAGGGCAAGGATTAGGTCGCGACGATCGAGCATTGAAGAAGCGAATTCAGCACTCAGCTACCAAGTGCCGCATCGGCTTGCAGGCTCGCACCACCATCCAGATTCTAAAGACACGTGTACGAGTGCTCTCGTACAAATCCCCAGGTCCTGTTTTGGACCGTGGCGAGGGTGGGTGATCTATTGCTGCGGGACGGTCGGCGGCAGTCCGTCCGCAGATTCTCGGGGAGCGCACGGGCTGATCGACAAAGCGTGCCGCTGTCGAAGCTCGAAATATTGGAGAACCGTCATGACCATGACAGACCGAAATGCAACCATGACACAACGTGGTGGGATCTTCGAGACCGCATCAACAACAAGCTACGGAGGTTTTGCCGATGCCATCGGCGGAATTGCCACAATCGTGCTCGCCATCGTCGCGCTGACGGGCACCCACTCGGACATAATCGTCCCTATTGCGACGATTGTTTTTGGCGCGGCCCTCCTTGTGCACGGAGGTTCCCTGCTGTCGGAATATGCTCACATCATCTTTCCTCCCGGAACGGCCACGGACTCCCAACAGGAATTCACCGGCGGGAGCCTATCGGCAGTGTTCCTGGTCGGAGCGGCAGGCATCGTGCTTGGAGTGCTCGCTTTGCTGGGCATTCAGCCGACGGTGCTGACGGCGGTAGCCGTAATCGCTTTTGGTAGCGCCCTTGTGCTGAGCAGCAACGCAGTCTGGCACCTCTACCTGATGAAGCGATCGACCATTCTCGGGCGCGAACCGCGCGAAGGCTGGCACCTCGGAAGCGAGATGCTTGCGGGCGAGATGGCATCCGGCTCCGCGGGGATGCAGGCGCTCGCCGGGCTCGCGGCTGCGGTGCTCGGAATACTTGCCGTGGTCGGAACCAATCCGGAGGTGCTGACCGTGATCGGCTTGCTCGTCCTGGGCACGACGATTGTGTTGACTGGAGGCGCCCTGAGCGGAGCCGCCTTGAGCTTCATGCGGCCCTCCGCACAGTCCTCCGTACAGTCAAGTCGCACTGCCACCACCACGATCGGCTGAGTTCGAGCCTTTGAGTGGTGCGTGCTTGGCCGCCGGGCCTATTCGCCCGGCGGCCGCGCGAGGACCGTGGAAATGCGAAAGCCAGGATAGGGAGCCCCGCAAGTGGGCCAAGATGAGCCGAGACCTGTAAGATGCGATTCAATCCATTGCTGGCCAAGCTCGGGCGCCGAACACTGCTTGGCGCCGGCCTCGGATTTTGCGCCAGCCAGATAGCTCGTCCACTCCTCCTACCGGCCCGCGCGCAGCCCGAGGATGGAAGCGGTCGGTCCGCGAGCCGGACGGCCGATCCGGCGGTGGCTGATTTCTACAAAAAGCGGGACATCACCCTGCTTGTTGCGAGCGCACCGGGCGGTGTCAACGACCTCGTTGGTCGTCTGATTGCCAAGCACCTCACCGATTTCATTCCCGGAAGCCCTAGTATCATCGTTGAAAATTTGCGAGCCGCGGGCATCGTGCTGGCGAACCGCCTTTATGCGAACGAACCGAAGGATGGATCGGTGGTCGCCATGCTGGAGCGCAGCACGCCACAGCTCGCTGTCGTAGGCGATCCCAACGTCCGCTTCGATCCACTCCGCCTGACATGGCTGGGCAGTGTATCGTCCTATGCCCACGACGCTTACGTGTTGGTGGTAAACGCGAGCTTCCCGGCCAAGACGGTCGCCGATCTCAAGGTCGTGGGTGGGCCGGTCGCCAGAATAGGCACGACCGGGGCCGGATCGACCAACGCGGTGTTCACCGACATTTGCCGCGACGTGCTGAAACTGAACGTCAAGAACATTCGCGGCTATCGGGGTGCCGCCGACGTCTTTCTCGCCCAAGAGCGCGGTGAGCTGGACGGGCAAGTGGTGGGCTTCAGCTCAATGAAGGCCGGCCAGGCCGCATTGTGGAAGCAAGGTTTTTTCCGGCCGCTGATTGCATTCGGGCGGGAGACGCGCCTGCCCGAGCTGCCGGAAGTCCCAACCGGCCAGGAGCTGACGAAGGATCCCAACGCCTTGGCGCTCATCAAATTTGCCGAGGCGCCCTTCCACATGGCACTGCCGCTGGTCGCGCCGCCGGAAATTCCGCAAGACCGCGCCGGCGCTCTGAAGACTGCCTTCATGAGCATGGCAAAGGCCCCAGCATTCGTGCAGGACGCACAGAAGCTCAGCCTCGATGTAAGCCCGGTCGACGGCGATGCCGTGCTTCATCAGGTCGAGATGCTGCAGAAGACCCCGAAGGCGATCATCGCAGAGTACAACCGAATCGTTCCTCTGAGCGACTGAGCTCTGACATTGTTGCAAATCGAGCGTTCGACTGTACTTTGGACCTGCTACGCCTCGCCGGCGATCGGGCCGGCAGTTGAACGGGCACATTTGCGGCTACGAAGCCCTAGCGGGTGAAATCCACGATGGACGCCATCACCATCCAGATCCTACGCAACAAGATCACCAGCCTGGTCGAGGAAATGCACTATCATTTCTACCGCTCGGGCTATTCGACCATCATCCGCGAGTCGCGGGATTTCAGCTGCGTCATTCTTGATCGCAACGGGCGCCTGATCGTGGCGCCCCCGATGTTCTTCCACGCGCCGGTTTACCGGCACCTGGTCGGGCGCATATTGCAGGTCTACGCCTCGCCGGGCGCGATCGCAGACGGCGACGTGTTCGTCTCCAATCATCCCTATGAAGGCGGGTTGCCGCACGTATCCGACATGGCGTTCGTGGCACCCGTCTTCATCGATGGCGCGATCGTCGCGTTCGCGGGCTCGATCGCCCACAAGGCGGATGTGGGCGGCACCGTCGCGGGCTCAACCTCCGCCAATGCGACCGAGCTCTATCATGAAGGCGTTCTGATACCGCCGCTCAAAATCTGCGAGGCCGGGCGTGCGCTGCCCGACATCGAGCGGCTGATCCTGGCCAACAGCCGCCAGCCCGAACTGGTGCGCGGCGACATGCAGGCGCAGATCGCGGTCACCCAAATGGGTGTGGCGCGAATGAAGGAGCTGTGCCTGCGCTTCGGCGCCGCGACCGTCATGGACGCCTTCGCGGGCATTCTTCAGGGCGCGGCTGCGGAGCTCAAAACCGCAATCGCGCGCCTGCCCGAGGGCAGCGCCGCAGCCGAAGGATTTCTCGACAGCGACGGCGTGGTTGTCGAGCAGCCGGTCAAGCTCGCCGTGACCGTCACGATCCGCGACGGCGAGGCGAGCTTCGACTTCTCCGCCAGCGATCCCCAGGCCAAGGGCCCGATCAATCTGCGTCCCTCGATGGTCGAGGCTTGCGTCTTCTATTGCCTGCTCGGCAGCCTCGATCCGCGGCTCCATTTCAACGACGGTATGCGCGATGTGGTGCGCCTCGTGTTCGCCCCGCGCACCGTCACCAATGCGGAACCCCCTGCCCCGGTCTCCAATTATCAGATGGTCAATCTGATGCTGGTCGACGTGATCCTCGAGGCGCTCGGCAAGCTCAATCCGTTGCGCGCGATCGCGCATTCTGGCGCGTCGAGCGCGCTTGGCATTGCCTGGGCCAAGGCACGCCCGGGGCAATCCGCCATGCAATACGAGATCGCGGGCTCCGCCTATGGGGCCGGCGTCGGCTATGATGGGGCGACCGCGACCGCCACGCATTTGAGCAACCTACACACGACCCCGATCGAGATTCTGGAATCGGAGTTTCCCTGCCGCATCACCCGCTTTTCGCTGGTGCCAAACTCGGGCGGTGCCGGGCAATGGCGCGGCGGGCTTGCCATCCAGCGCGAATACGAATTGCTCGAAGATGCGACCGTCGTTCGCCGCTTCAACAAGACGCGTTTCCCACCGCAGGGCCTGGCCGGCGGCAAGCCGGGCAGCCGCGCGCGCTTCCTGGTGCGGCCGGGCACCCGACAGGAACTCGAGACCAAGGCCTCGGCTCGCGTCGAGATGAAAGCGGGCGAGCGCTTCCTGCTGCAAAGCGCCGGCGGCGGCGGCTTTGGCGATCCGCGCCGGCGCGACCGCACAGCGCTTGCCCGCGATGTGGCCGAAGGTTATGTGTCCGCCGACGCTGCGAAGCGGGAATATGGGGGCTAGCGCCGAGGGACGCTCATTCCCGCGGAAGCGGGAATCCAGCACTTCAAAGAGCTGCGGGACTGTTGCAAACAAGATCTGGGTTTCCACTTTCGTGCGCTTTCGTGGGGACGATCGGGAATCGTTAAGCTCGCTCGTTTGCATCACCGTGATCACTCGGGCGTGGCCAAAGTAGTAGGACAATCATCATGGCCTTTTCCAGTTGGCGCGGCCTCGTCGGAATGATCAATCCGACGATGCGGCCGGGTGTGACCGAAGAGGTGATCCGCCTCTTGCCCGAGGGCGTCGGGCTCATTCCGATCTTCCTCAATATCCGGCGCGGCACCGAAGACGAATTCGAAACCATGATGCCGCACTATGAGAAGGCGATCGCGCTCTTGGCCGAGCAGAAGTGCGATCTCATCCATCCGCACGGGGCACCGCCCTTCATGGTGCACGGCTTCAAGGGGGAAGCCCGCATCGTCGCCGGCTGGGAGAAGAAATTCAAAGTACCCATCATGAGCGTGGCGCAGAACCACGTGCGGGCGCTCAAAGCGCTCAAGGCCAAGAGCATCGTCGGCGCCACCTATTTTCCGCCCAAGCTCAACTCGATCTTCGCGAAATATTTCAAGGATGCGGGCTTCACCGTGCGTGACATGACCGGGATCGACGTGCCCTTCGACAAGGTGCAGGAGCTCTCCGGCGAGCAGGTCTACGCGCACATCAAGCGCAATTTCTTGAAGAGCAAGGGCGCCGATGCGATCTACATGCTCGGCTCCGGCTGGCGCACCCTCGACATCATCAAGCTTCTGGAGCAGGACCTGCAGGTCCCTGTGGTGCATCCGGTGCCGGCGCGAGTCTGGGAATTCCAGAAGCGTTTGCACGTGCGTGAGCCGCGCGTGGGCTACGGCTATTTGTTGGAGAAACTGCCCTGAAATAGCGAGGGCAGATGAGATGCGGGCCTCTCGCGAGGGCCACGAGATAAGTCAGTCCCACTCGATCGCGCGAAGTTCTTCTTTTTAATTTTTCTAATGAAAGAACATACAAGTTGACAACTTTGCGCGCCGATCCCTAACAGATGGATCAAGCACAAAGTGGTCCTCGAGGCTGAGATGAAAGTGTTGCTTTTCGTCGCTCTCGGCGTGCTCACGGTCGCGCCCGCACAGGCACAAGGCCAATCGGGCACGCGCGACGCGGAGAGCATCGTCGTCTATAACGCCCAGCACGAAAGTCTGGCTCAGGCCTGGGCGGACGGCTTTACCCGCCGAACCGGAATTCGCGTCGTTCTCCGCAATGGCGGCGACACCGAGCTCGGGAACCAGATCGTCCAAGAAGGCGCCGCCTCTCCGGCCGACGTATTCCTGACCGAAAACTCCCCCGCCATGGTGCTGGTCGACAATGCGGGCCTGTTTGCTCCGCTCGACAAGGAAGCGCTCTCGGAGGTGCCGGAGAACTTCCGCCCCGAGCATGGCCGGTGGATCGGAGTGGCGGCACGCACGACCGTGTTTGCGTACAACAAGACCAAGTTGCGCGAGGACCAGCTGCCGAAGTCGATCATGGATCTCGCCGAGCCGGCCTGGAAAGGGCGCTGGGCAGCCGCACCGGCGGGCGCCGACTTCCAGGCGATCGTCAGCGCCATGCTCGAGCTCAAAGGCGAGGCGGCGACCAGGACCTGGCTCAAGGCCATGAAGGAAAATGTGACGGCGTACCGGGGCAACAGCGTGGCCATGAAGGCGGTCAATGCCGGTCAGGTGGAAGGAGCGGTGATCTATCACTATTACTACTTTGGCGACCAAGCGAAGACCGGCGAGAACAGCAACAATGTTGCGCTGTACTACTTCCGCCACCAGGACCCGGGCGCCTTCGTGAGCATTTCGGGGGGCGGGGTGCTAGCATCAAGCAAGCACCCGGCGCAGGCGCAAGCCTTCGTGAAGTGGATCGCCGGCAAGGATGGCCAAGTCGTCCTGACCAGCAGCAAATCTTTCGAATACGCTGTCGGCAACGGCGTCGCCTCCGACCCGAAGCTCGTTCCGCTCGCCGATCTGCAGGCTCCGAAGGTCGAGCCCTCCAAGCTCAACAGCAAGAAAGTCACCGATCTGATGATCGAGGCGGGCTTGCTTTGAAACAAATAATCAGTTGCCCATAAGCGGGTCTCGAGCGCCAGGGCAGCAATTCTTCCTATCAGGCAAAGATGGGCTCAGAGCCAGGAAGGACAACAGCGTGAAAATGGGCGGCCGGCTGCCGGGCGCTATGGCGGTTGGGGCAGTCCTCGTTTCCGCGTTGGCCTTGCTTCCCCTGGGCTTCATCGTCTGGATCACGATTGAGACCGGCTGGCAGACCGCCTATGCGCTCGTCGTCCGCCCGCGAGTCGGCGAGTTGCTGATCAATGTCGCCTTGCTCGAAGCCTGTACGATTCCGCTCGCCGTCCTGTTGGGGCTCGTGGTCGCCTGGTTAACTGAACGGACCGACTTGCCGGGGGCACGTATATGGGCCTGGCTTGCGGTCGCGCCGCTGGCGGTTCCCGCCTTCGTGCACAGCTACGCCTGGGTCAGCCTGCTACCCGGATTGCACGGTTTGCTGGGCGGCACGCTGATCTCGGTTCTGGCTTATTCTCCATTTCTCTACCTGCCGATTGCCGCGCAACTACGGCGCCTCGACCCTGCACTCGAGGATGTCGCATCATCGCTTGGCCACGCGCCCGCGAGAGTCTTCTTCGGCGTCGTCCTTCCGCAACTTCGGCTCGCTATTTGTGCCGGCGCGCTGCTCATCGGCCTGCATATCCTCGCCGAATACGGTCTCTATGTGATGATCCGGTTCGACACTTTTTCAACTGCGATCGTGGATCAATTCCAGTCTGCCTACAACGGACCTGCCGCCAACATGATGGCGGCCGTCCTGGTCGCCTGCTGCCTGTTGCTGCTGGCGCTCGAGGCGGCTGCGCGCGGCAATCGGCGCTACGCGCGCGTGGGCTCCGGGGCTGCTCGCATGGCGGTCCGCTATCGACTTGGCCGGCTCACCGGGCCATGCCTGCTGATTCCAGGCCTGAGTGCCGCCATGGCACTCGGCGTACCGCTGATCACGCTCGGCCGCTGGTTGGCGATCGGAGGCCTCGGGGCCTGGCATTCGGCGCAACTTGGCAGCGCCCTCGCCGAAACGCTGATTTTCGCGATTGCCGGTGCGCTCCTCACCACGCTGGCGGTGATCCCGATGGCTTGGCTGACGGTCCGCAGGCCGGGTCGCTTGCAACGGATTCTTGAGACCTGCCACTATTACGTCGGCTCCATCCCCGGCGTTGTGATCGCGCTCGCGCTCGTCACTGTCACGGTCAGAATCGCTCTGCCGCTGTACCAGACGATGGCGACCCTGATTCTGGCCTATCTGCTCCTGTTCATACCCCGAGCGCTGATCGGCTTGCGCGCCAGCTTCGCGCAGGCGCCGCTCGAGCTGGAATGGGCCGCCATGGCGCTGGGCCGGACACCGTTGCAGGCGGTGCTGCACGTCACCCTGCGGCTGGCCGCCCCCGGGGCCGCCGCCAGCGCGGCGCTGGTGGCGCTCGGTGTCACAACCGAGCTGACCGCCACCTTGTTGCTGGCTCCTAACGGCACCCGCACGCTTGCGACCCAGTTTTGGGCTCTCACCAGCGAGATCGACTATGTGGCAGCGGCACCTTACGCCACGCTGATGGTGCTGCTGTCCCTGCCGCTGACCGTGCTCCTTTATATGCAATCCAAGCTGGTGGCAGGGCGATGACCTTCCTCAGCGTGGAACGCGTCAGCAAACGATATGGCCCGGTCACAGCGCTGAAGGACATTGACCTTTCCGTTGAGGTCGGCAGCCGCACCGCGGTTGTCGGGCCTTCGGCCTCGGGCAAGACCACGCTTCTGCGCATTCTTGCCGGCTTTGAGGTGCCGGACGAAGGCCGCGTCATGCTCGACGGGCAGATGCTCGCTGAGAGCCGCGATATCGTGCCGGCTCACCGGAGGTCCATCGGGTTTGTCGCCCAAGAGGGTGCCTTGTTCCCGCACCTGAACGTTGCGGAAAACATCGGCTTCGGGCTCGACCGCCGCGAGCCGAAGCGCGACCAGCGAATCCGAGACCTGATGGAGTTGGTCGAGCTCAACGCCACGATGGCCAGGCGGCGGCCGCACGAGCTTTCCGGTGGCCAGCAGCAGCGGGTTGCACTCGCCCGCGCGCTGGCCCGCCGACCCAGGCTCATGTTGCTCGACGAGCCTTTCTCGGCACTCGACACCGCGCTGCGTGAGAGCATGCGGCGTGCCGTGGGCCGCATCCTGCGGGCTGCGGGGATGACGACCATCCTGGTGACCCATGATCAGGCCGAGGCGCTCTCTTTCGCGGATCAGCTTGCCGTATTGCGCGGCGGCCGGTTGGTACAGGTGGGCTCGCCGCGCGACCTCTATTCAAAGCCTGTCGACCGGGACACAGCCACGTTCCTGGGCGATGCTTTAATTTTGTCGGCCGAGCTGGAGGATGGATGGGCCCGCTGCAGGCTCGGCCGTGTTGCGGCAGCGACCGGGGCTCGCCGCGGCGCAGCCGAGATCATGCTGCGTCCCGAGCAGGTGAGCTTGGAGCCGGCTCCGGGCGTTGCTCTGCAGGGCGGGTCCGATGCTTCCCCATGTTTTGGCCTCGTCACCCAGGTCGAGTTCGCGGGTGCCGCGTGCACCATAGCGGTCGTGCTGCGAGGTGCCGGCGCAGCAGACGAATCCACGGCAGCGAGCGACCCGCTGCTGATCAGAAGCCCAAGCTTCAATTCGCCGTCCGTGGGCTCGCATGTGCGGATCGCCGTTCGGGGCGAAGCGCATGTTCTCGCCAGCGCCGACCCACAGGGCCGGCAAGCGCCTTGATCCGGCGCAACAGGGCTTTCTGCGCCGGAGCACGACCTGAAATCCGCAGTTGATCGCGGAGCGCGAAGCAGGGTGTATGTCGTCAAAGGCGTTTGGCACTCTTCGCGCCGCGTTCTGATTGAGAGCCACCTGATTTGGCCCCCCTGGATTGATTCGAAGAAAAATCATGCGGATCGAGGGCCGCAGGCTCGTCTGTCACAGCAGTTCAGCGGTGGAAATCTCCTGCGCAAGGCGCGCGCGCAGCGGCTTGAGTCGTTCCGCATGATGCCGCCATTTTCCAACCGATGAGGAATAGATAGGCCGCCGGACCTGCACCGCGCTCGCGGTTGCCGACGGCGCTGCACTTTCGTGAAACATTAAGACCTCCTCCTCCCAGGGCAGCCCGATGAATTCAATCAAGCGGCGGCTTATCCCGGCCTGATCGGCCACGATGTCCTCGTAGCCAATTTCGAAATATGCGTGCGGGGGAAGCGTCGCCCGCCAATGCTGCGCCAAGCGGCGAAAAGCCAGATAATAGTCGGCGAGCTCCCGCTGGTCATAGGAGAACAAGAAGGTCCGCTGGAAGCGGGATTTGTAGATGGCCCAGCACGCATCGAGCGGGTGCCGGCGGATCAAGATGATCTTGGCACGCGGCAAAGCCGCATGGATGATTCCGCAATAGAGATAATTTGCCAGGGTCTTGTCGACAAAGCGGCGCCCGGGCGGAATTCGCATTGCGGTCGCCGCATCGATGTAGCGGCGGCCCATCTCGGCGAGGTCGAGTGTCTTGGCACCACCCCGCATGGTGCGGCGGAACTCCGCCGCGAATGCGTTCGTCTCCCCAATCGAGACCATGGCGCTGTGGCTGGCGATGATCCGCTCCACCAGCGTGGTTCCGGTGCGCGGCAGACCGACCACAAAGACCGGCTCAGGGCCGGCGAAGCCCGGCGGGCAAGCGGCGCGCCAGGCGGGCGTCTGCGAGCGGATGATCCGGTCGATCTGGGCAATTTCTGCACGACCGTCATAGTCGATGATCCGTCGCTGCAGCGCGCAGGCCGCCGAGACATGCGCGAAGGCATGCGCGTGCTCGTCCAGATCCTCGTATTCCTTACCCAATGCAAACCGCACGAGAATCTCGCCGTCGCCGGAAAGCTTCCCTCCCGAGATCAGCTGCTCCATCTCGGCAATGTGGTTGCGATCACGGCTCTGGATACGCAGGTCGGCGCGCAGGTAGTGGGCGAGACCGTATGCGGGATCGAGCGCCACCGCGGCATCGCAGTGCGCTTCAGCCGCCGCCAGCCGGCCTGTCATCCGCTCGGTAGCGGCGAGATTGAAGACATATTGCGGGACATCGGGACGGGCTGTGACGGCGCGCTGAAACAACTCCTCTGCGCGATCGTGCAGGCCCAGCTGGCCGAAGATCGCCCCAAGGGCATCGAGCGCAGCCGGCGCAGTGCCGACGACCCTGGCGGCGGCTTCTGCGGCCGCCAAGGCCGCCTGCGCCTCCCCCGATTGCAGCAGGCACTTCGCCTGCAGGACATGCGCAACGGGATCGCGTGGACAAAGCGCCACGGCCCGATTGGCAGACACGATGGCGGCGTCCAGGCGGCCCCGCTGCAGCGCCGTCTCGGTGAGCAGCGTCCAGGCACCGCCATTGGCCGGCGCGTGCGCGAGGACATCCTTGCAAATCAGCTCCGCGGTCGCGAGATCGCCGCCAGAGAACGCCCGGCGGGCACTATCCAGCGCCGCCCGGTCATGCGCCGGCGATGTAGTGGGCACGGCGATCCCCAACTGCGGGGCCGGACAGCCATCCGGCCTCCCCTGCGAGTAGGTTACGCCGACGCGGCGTAGGCGATGCTTCGTCCAGCCGAAGACTCAAGTTGTGATCACGGGAAGCTGAAATTCCCGAAAAGATCGCCGATCGCCGGGCTGTTCAGCGGAACATAGGGATTGTCCGCTGCGGTTACCGGGTTCGGCAGGTTGTCGCGGCTGCGCGGCGAAAGCTTGGAAAGCTTCCAGTTCCTTTCAATGAATTTCGGGATCGACGCGTGGTCGGAATATTCATGTGATACGCGCCCACCTTCCGAGTATTTCGACACGACGAGGAGCGGGATGCGCGTCCCGTCACCGAAGAAGTCGACTGGCTGGACGTAGCCCGAATCATAGTATCCGCCGCCCTCATCGACGGTGACCAGGATCGCAGTCGAATTCCAGAGATCCGGGTTGGACCGCACCTGATCGATAATGCGGTGCGTGAACGACTCGAACAGACTGAGCTTCGAGGACGCGGGATGGCCGTCATTAAAGGTGCTCGGCTTCACAAATGAGACGGCAGGCAAGTTTCCGGCCGCAATGGCGTCGTACAGATCCGTCGTGTCCTTGAGATGCTGCTGACGTGCCAGCGGGTCAGTCATGACCGAGGCCGAGTAGAGGAACGGATTGCAGATATTGCAATAAAGGTAGGCAATCGGGTCGAGCCATCCGAAGTTGGCGCCCAGACCCGGCGCGGTCTGAAATTCGTTCCAACGCTCGCCGAAATACGCCCAGGAAACCTGGTTCTTGGTCAGCTCATCGCCGATATGACGTTGTTTGATCACCGGCGGCAGAGTGAAGGGGCCGTTGTTGATGGGGTCCGTAGCACCGCTGCCGATGAAGGCCGGAACATAGTTGTTGAGCAGATAGTAGGTGCCGGGCGCGCAGTTGGGCGGCACCTCGAGTGCATTGAGATAATTGATAATCGAAGCCACGCCCGGTTGGTGAGTGTTGGAGCAATTCGTGTAGCTGCCGCCGCTATAACCGTCCTGCTTGTACCAGTTGTTGGTGCCGACCTGCGGATCAGGGTCCTCGATCTCGTTGACATAGGCGGGTGGATTCGAGCCCGGAATCAACACATGGTTGGGAACCGCCGGATCGCCTTTGCGGTCGGCGTAGTAGAGCGCGTCGGCATAGCCGATCATCATGTGATTTGCATAGGTTCCACCCATCACTGCCTGATGGTAGTTGTCGTTCAGGGTGTACTTGCGCGCCAGCTCCGTCAGGTAGGGCGCGTCGCCGTTGGCGACATTATAGAAGCCGAGAGCGATGTCGCCTTCCTTGAGCGGCTTCGGCGGGCCGCCGTTGGCACCCGACGACACGGTCTGCTCGACCCAGGCGAAGAGATCGGCTTGGCAGCCGCTTGGGTTCCGACGCGTGCCGTTGGCGGCGTCGCAGTCCAGCTGCTGCCACATCTGATAGAAGCGATGAACCGGGCTGCCGCCATAGGTATTATAGAGGCTGGCGCCCTGCTGCGTCACTAGCGGATAGGGACCGGGGGGAAGGCTGGTGGCATTCTGGATTCGCGTATCGGGCGAGCTGCCCGGCAAACCGGTGGCGCCGGTCGTCAGCAGGGACAGATCCTGCGGCCGCAGGCCATAGTCTGCTTGCTCGGCCAGTGTCAGGCTGGCCATGCATCCCGGCCCGTCGAGCGCGGCGGTATTGACGTCAGTGTAACAGGCTTGCGGCGCGTAAGAAGTGCCCGGCGTCTGCAGCGTGCTGCTGGTGTAGGGCATCTTGTATCCGGGATTGATCCGGTAGACATCGGTGTCCATTGCCGAGTTTTGCGCCGCGTCGAGGTAATTCGGGCCCGGCGTTCCATCCTTGTTGACGATGCCCCGGGACAGAAGATTATCGACCGTCTGGTCCCGCGGCGGCACGTAGGTGGCGAAGACATGATCGAAAGTGCGATTTTCACCAATGATTACGATCACGTGCTTGATCGGGCTCGTGGTCCGCTGATCATTGACGCCCGACCCGAAGAGATCGTCGCTACCGTCTGCGCGCGCCGCGCCGGCGCCGACCAGCGACAGGATCGCAGCCGTTACCACGGCTTGATCGCGCAAACGCTTGTTGAGCTGCCTGAGCTTCATGAGATTCCCCCAAATTGCTGAGTCGTGCGAATGGACGCCGGACGAAGGCGCGGGCGATCGTAAGGAGCGAATGTGTCGGCCATTGATCGTGGCCATGTCAGATTTGTAAAAGCTGCGCCTGAGTGCCGGGCGACACCTGTGGACAATCTGGATTCGGAATTGAGCGCGGTAAGATGCTCCGCGGGAACACCGGTAGGTTTCATCCCGAGGAGGCGATCCGCCGCGAGGAGGAGAGAACAATGACAAGTCATCCGATGAGCGAGCCGACATTCAGCCGCCGCACCTGGAGCGCGACAATTGCGATCGCGAGTTGCGGCCTGGCTCTGGGCTTGGCGGCATCGTCACCGGCGCGCGCACAATCGGCGGAGCAGTTTTACAAGGGCCGCAGCATCACCATGCTGGTCGGCACGGCGCCGGGCGGTATCAACGACATCTCCGCTCGCCTGGTCGCCAAATATCTCGGCCGCTTCATACCGGGCAATCCGGCGGTCGTGGTGCAGAACAATCCCGGCGCCGGCGGGCTCATCACCGCCAATAAGCTCTATAACAATGCCGAAAAGGACGGCACGGTGCTGGCCAAGTTCGAGCGCGCGGTGCCGCAACTGCAGATCCAGGGCGATCCCAATGCGCAGTTCGATTCGACCAAGTTCGTCTGGCTTGGCAGCATCTCCTCCTATGCCAATGATGCCTATTTCCTGTTGGTCAACGCCAACGGCCGGGTGAGGAGCATCGGCGAGCTGCAGAGACCGGGCGTGCCGATCAATCTCGGCTCCGACAATTCGGCTTCCAGCAATTTCATCTTCGCGGTCATCGCCAAGGAAGTGCTTGGCCTCAACGTCAACGTGATCCGCGGCTATACGGGGGCTGCGAGCCTGTTCCTAGGGATGCAAAGCGGCGAGCTCGACGGCCAATATGTAGGCCTGAGCTCGATCAAGAGCGGCCAGCGCGATCTGTGGAACAAGGGCGCCTTCCGCCCGCTGATGGCTTTCGGCCGCACCAGTCGGCACCCCGATTTCCCCGATGTGCCGATCGGCCGCGAGCTCACGAGCGATGCGACGGCGCTCAAGCTCATCAGTTTCGCCGAGCTGCCGTTCTTCATGGCGCTGCCGTTCGCGGCGCCGCCCGGCATCCCCCCCGATCGCGCGGCGGCGCTGCAGACAGCGTTCATGAAGATGAGCCATGACACAGATTTTGCCGCCGAGGCAGAGAAGATCGGCATCGACGTGAGCCCGATCGACGGCGGCGCGATCCTCAAGCTCCTGAACGAGACTGCCGCGACCCCAAGGGACGTGATCGCGCGCTACAACGCGATAGCGGGGGAAAAGAAGTAAGCTCTACCCGCTCGTTCCCGCGAAAGCGGGAGCCCAGTCACTGGCAAAATGCAAATTTTATCACGCCCTCAAATGACTGGGTTCCGCCTTCGGCGGGGAGCGGCGGCGAGGTTCACGCCCCCTCCAGAATCTTGTCCTTCTTGCTGAACTGATAGCGCGGCATGTGGTCGAGATCCGTGCCGGTGACACGGATCACCCAGGCTTTCTGCGCATGCGCGGTCGAATGCATCACGCCGGGACCATAGGCGCGCGTCTGCCCCGGGGTGAGACTGTATTTGCTTGCAGCAACAAGCTCAACGTGATCGTCGCTTTCCGGATTGGTGCGACGCCATTCCGTCATGTCGGTCGAAGCGCGCGCGTTGCCGTAGACCGCCCATGAATCGCCATGGCTGTGCGGCTTGCCGACCTTACCGCCCTGCTGCACGTGCGCCAGCACATAAAAATCGAGCTCGGGATCGTGATAGAGCTCGCGCTTGCCGGGCGGCATGTCGTCATTGAAGGTCTCAGCCACGAAGGCCGGATTGGCCAGCAGCCGTGACAGCGCCTCGGCGATCTGCGGCAGCGCGTCGTTGAGCGGCTTGCCTTTGAGAGCGGCGCGCGTATCGGCGCAAAACTGCTCGAGAACATAAGGCATTTTTCTTCTCCTTCTTGCATTCCCTGCCGAAGCCTAGCGCCAACCCGCGATTTGCGCATGCCGTGCCGCCGGCTACGATAGGTCGCAAGTCCCATCGAGAGGCAGCCATGTGGACGCACGCGCTTGTTGGTTTCGTGGTCGCGCTCGCGATCAGCATTTTCGCACCCGAGGAGAGCCGCGCTCAGAGCCCTTATCCGGCCCGCACCGTGCGGATCGTGGTGCCGTCCGCGGCAGGCTCGACTACCGACACGGTGGCGAGAATCGTGGCGGATCGGCTTGCGCGCGTGTGGGCGAATTCGGTGATCGTCGAGAATGTGGCCGGTGGCGCCATGAATACGGGCGCCGCTATGGTTGCGCGCGCCGCACCCGATGGTGCGACCTTGCTGGTGGCGCCGCCGGCACCGCTCACGTTCAACGATCTGCTCTATCGGGACCTCGCCTATCGGCCGAGCGAATTTGTCCCGATCACGCTGCTTGCCAAGATTCCGAACATCCTGGTGGTGCGCAAGGCGTTTCCGGCGAGCTCTCTTGGAGAGCTGATCGCCTACGCCAAGGCCAACCCGGGCCGGCTGTCCTACGCCTCGCAAGGCGTCGGCTCGACCGCGCATCTCTCGGCGAGCCAGCTTGAGGTCCTGGCCGGCATCAAAATGGTGCATGTGCCCTACCGCGGCGCGCAGCCGGCGCTGGCCGATGTGATGGCCGGCAACGTCGACCTGTTCTTCGATACGCCGACCACTTCGGTTCCCCTCTACCGCGCCGGCATGATCAAGATTCTGGCGGTTGCAGATGCCGTGCGCACGCCGGCGCTGCCCGAGGTACCCACCTTCGGCGAAGCCGGGCTCCCGGGCTTCCGCTCCATCACTTGGTTCGCTTTGGTCGCGCCGCCGGCGACCCCGGCGGCACTCGCCGAGCGGATCAATCATGACACGGTCGAGGTGCTCGACGATCCCGACGTCGCCAAGAGACTGCGCCAGCTCTCGCTCGAGCCCGGCGCGACCACGCGAGCCGATACCGCGAAATTCTTCGCTGAAGAAACCGCGCTCTGGAGCAAGGTGATCCGCGAAGCGAAGATTGAGCCGCAATGAATCTTCTGCGCTCATGCCCACAGGCGGGACCCAGTGCTTGTTGCATTGATCGGAGCAAGCGAAGACGAAGCTTTGGTTCTGCTACAAAGAACTGGATCCCCGCTTACGCGGGGATGAGCGGAGAGACTATCGCGGCTACAGCAGCCCTGCCTCGCGGTATGCGCGGACCGCGCCCTCATGCAGCTCCACGCCGAACTCGAGCGCCGTCTGCCCCTGCCGCCTTAGCGGTTCAAACAAATCCAGCAGCCCGGTGAATAGCGGATTGATGCGACCGAGCTCGCCTGCATGCTCGATCACCGCGTGCACCACGTCGTACACGATCGGCTCGGGCACGCGCGCATGAGTGACGAGCACGTTGACGACGGCAATCTGCGCCACATCGTGCGTCAAGCCGCGGATGGCTCCGGCCCGCATCATGGTCGTCCGATAGTGCGGCACCGCGTGCAACACTGTCTCGATTTGCCCTTCCGCATAGGAGAGAACGCGCAATTCGGCGCGCGCCGCAAGCTCCGTCATCACCTGGTTGGGAATCGGGCATTGGAACTGAGCATCGACCTCGCCGGCCGCAAGCGCTTCCGCGCCCGCGGCGAAATCGAGATAGACCGGGGTGAAATCGCTGGAGGAGAGGCCGAGTGCGCCGGATATCGCGTGCACGTGCTGCACCATGCCGCTCGTCGCCAAGCCCACAGCGACGCGGCGACCGCGCAGATCGGACACGGTGCGGATCGCCGAGCCCGCCAGCGTAATGAAGAACAGCGGGCCTGCATTCATGGGCGCAGCCATGCGCAGGTCGATCGGCTCCGCAAATGGCAGCTCGCCGCGCTTGGCGCGGCCGATCCAGTTGGCCGCCATGAAGCCAAGCTCGATTTCGCCGGATTCGAGGCGGCGCGCATTGTCGATGCTGGCGGATTGCGATTCCTCGACCTCCACCGGGCCCAGCGCGGCGCGCTGCTCGAAGATTTGCTTGAGCGCGCGACCTTGGGAATGGAAGGTGCCGTCGCGCTCCGAGGTGCCGATGCGGATCATGCTGGAAAGTAGTTGGCGAGCCAGTCGCGCATCACGCCCCAGACGCGGGCGCTGTTCTCGGCGAAAAGGAAATGATCAAGCCCGCTGAAGAGGTGCAGCTCGCTGGGCTGACCGGCACGCTTGAACATCTCGACCGACTGCTCGGTCGGGGTGACGGAATCGGACGCGCTGTGAATGAGCAGGAGCGGCCGCGGCGCGATGCGACCGACCACGTCCTCGGCACGGAAATCGAACATGCTCTGTGCCGTCTCGGCCGGGAACATCTCAACGTGATTGGCGGCAAGCATCTCGACCGATTGGCGGGCGAGGTTGTCGCGCACATGCTGCGGGATCGGCACGATGTCATAGCGTGACACCATCAGCGACTTGCCGGTTCGCTCACGATGCGCGCGGCCCTCGGCCAGCATTGCGGTAAAGCGCGCCCAGGCCTCCGGCGTGGGGTGCTGGCCGCGGAACTTGCGCTCGCCGTGGCCCCAGCCGCCGTTGGAAACGACCGCCGCGATCCGCTCGTCGACCCCGCCGCCATAGACCGCGACCGCTCCCCCGAAGCTCGAGCCGATGACGCCGATGCGCTGGGGATCCACGGCCGGATGGCCCGAAAGAAACGTCACCGCATTCCGCAGGTCCTCAACCTGCTCCAGGCAAATGACCCGGCCGAACTCGCCCTCGCTCTCGCCGCAGCCGCGCATGTCGAAGCGCAGCGTCACATAACCGAGCTCGCCCAGCACGCGGGCCGGCTGCAGCACGTTCTGGGACCTACAGCTGCCGCCGAACCCGTGCAGCACCAGAAACGCGGCGCGGCGCTCGCCTGCCCTCACGTCCGCCGGCATCCCGACCACGCCATGCAGGCGCAGGCCGGCCGACGGAATGGATACGGTCTCTTCAAGCACCGCTACTCTCCCGATCTATTGCGGCGGCCAACTCTGAAGCAAACTCTCAGCGCTCGGGCAAGTCCCGCGCGGGAGGGCCGCGCGCTTGTGGCTCACGCACGCACATGCAAGGATCGCGTCGAGCGCCGCCGGGAGAGATAAATGAAGCGCAAATGGACCCGTCGTGCATTCACTCGCACAGTCTTGGGCGCAACTGCCGCGGCACTGGCGCGTCCGGCACTGTTGCGCGCGGCCGAGCCGTTGACCTTCGGCTGCGTTCCCGCCAATTCGGTACATTGGATCGCCTGCGTGGCTGTCGATCAGGGCTTCTTCAAGAATGTCGGCTTCGAAGCGCAGGTCGCGACCTTCCAAAGCTCCCCGCAATCGATGCAGATGCTGATTACGGGCGGCTATCAGGTTGCGAGCACGCAGCCGGAATCGGCGATTGCCGCCATCGAGCGCGGCGCCAGCGCGCTCGCCGCCATTTCCGCGCCCATGAATCGGGCCGATTGGGTGCTTGCCGGCGCCCGCGGGATCAAGAGTCTTGCCGATCTCAAGGGCAAGATCATCGGCGTCTCCTCGCTGCGCATCAGCGAGGTGTGGCTCACGACCCAGCTCCTGGAGCGGGCAGGCCTGAAAAAGGACGAATTCAGCTTCATCGCGGCCGGCACCTCGCCGCTCAAGATCACGGCGCTGGAGAAGGGATCGATCGCCGCGGCGGTGTTGTTTCGCCCCTCCGCCGATCTCGCGCTCAAGGAAGGTTTCGCCGACCTCGCCCGCTACAGCGATTTGCGCGACTATCCGACCGTGCTCTACATGGTCGACAAATCCTGGGCGGGCAAAGGCGATGCCGGCAAGCGCGCCGCACAGGCGATCCAGGACGGCCATCGCTGGCTATGGGATCCGCAAAACAGGCAAGCGGCGATCTCCATCCTCGCCAAATATACCAAACGCGACCCGGCCATCTGTGCCGCAGTCTACGAAGATTATTTCGTCGAGGAGATGACCTATTCGAAGACGGGAGAAATATCGCTCTCCGGCTTGCAGAATGTGTTGGACGACGTCGCGGCCGACGGCGACATCGTCAAGCCGCCGGCGCCGCCACCAAGCAAATACGTGCTGGACAAGAGCCTGGGCGGGCTGTGGATGTGAGAACGTGAGCCGCGCGCTCATCCCAGCGAAAGCGGGAATCCAGCAGTTTGGATGCCTCCCTTAGATCTGGTCCCCCTTTCGCGGGGGTGAGCGGCAGGGAGCTATCTCTTTCCCTTGTCCAGACCCAGCTCCGCCCAGCGTGCCTTCACGGCCGCGACGTCGCCTTCAGCCGGCCAAACCGTGGGCGGAAAGCGGGCGCCGCCGAGATCGGGGTCGGGGTCGTAGTCGATATTCATCGTGGCGTCGATGAGCACGCGGTTCCATTTGCCGGTCCCGAACAGCGCCGGGTTGCGGTCGCGGCGGCGGGTTGATGGATCGAGCCCGAGGCCGAACGTGCCCGGCATGATGACGATGTCGTTCTCGCCGGCATTGACGCGGTGCGCGATCGCCCAGTCGACTGCGGCATAGTCGTGAATGTCGATGTCGTCGTCCACAACGGTGACGTGCTTATACCGCACATGCGCGGCGGTCGAGCCCCACAGCGCGTTGGCGGCCTGCTTGGCCTGTCCTCGATAAGTCTGCTGCATCCGCACCAAGATGTTGATGCCGGCCTGCACCGGCGGGCACCATACGTCGGTGATGCCCGGCACGCCGGAGCGGTCGAGCACGTTCCAGGCGGTGGCCGCGCGCATGATCGAGGAGCCGACCGCGTTCTCCGAATAGCTGCCCGGGAGGCAACCCTCGATGGTGCCGCGCAGGATCGGGTCGTCACGATGGCTGATGCACGTCACCCGAATGGTCGGCTTCTTCGAGCTTTCGCTGGCGAGATACCCGGTGAACTCCGCATACGGGCCTTCCATCATGTAGGTGTCCGGCTCGAGCCCGAGATAGCCCTCGATCACGATCTCGGCTGAGGCCGGCACATGGAGATCAACGGTCTCGCATTTGACGAGATCCACCGGCTCGCCCCGCATCGCGCCCATTACGTCGTATTCGCAGATGCCTTTCGGGACCGGCGAGCCGGCGCAGAAGCCAAGCGAAGGCTCCCAGCCGATTGCGACGGCGATGGGCATTTCCTTGGCTCCCGCCGCCTGCCAGGCGGTGACGTGATGGCCGATATGCTGGGCGCGCCACATCAGGATCGGGATCTTGTCGCGTTCTGCCAGCATGCCGCGATAGACCCCGACATTCATCACATTGGTGCTCGGGTCTTTGGTCACCACGCCCGCGTAGGTGATGAGGTAGCGTCCGCCGTCCATACGGTTCCAGTACGGCACCGGCAGCTCATAGAGGTTCACGTCCTTGCCGGTGACGATGTTCTCCTTTACCGGGCCGCCATCGACGATCCGCGGCGGGATCGTGCCTTCGAGCACATTGCGTCCGATCTTCACCAGCTCACGCGGATGCGAATCCGGCGGCAGGCCCAGCATCAGGGCGATGCGCCGGTAATTATTGAGCGCTGAGCCGAACACGCGCCGGCAACGGCTGTCGGGCTTGTTGTAATCCTTGATGTTATTGAACAGCATCGCTCGCCCTGTACCCGGGCCTTGCGCCAGGCGCATGATGGTGCCGAGCTCGATGTTCCAATCCACCTCGGCGTCGATCTCCTGCAATTCGTCATGCGCCTTCAGCGCCGCGATCCATCCGCGCAGATCGCCGAACGCGGCGGGCTTGCGTTGCATCATGTTTGTTCTTCCTGATTGTTAGACTGGCAACGGCTTTCCCTTGGTCTCCGGCAGGAACGGCGCCGCGGCAAGGCCGAGCACATAGATCAAGGCCACGATCATGGCGGCGGGGCCGAAGCCACCGAAAGACGCGATCAAATAGCCGGCGGAAAGCGGACCCAAGAAGGCGATAAAGCGCGGCGCATTGAAAGCAAAGGCCATGGCGGTTGCTCGGATGCGAGTCGGAAACAGCTCGGGCAGCCAGACCGGCATCCAGGAATACTGGCCGAGGCTGAAATAGCCGTTGATGGCCGCCACAAGCAAGAGAAGCGTCAGATCCTGCGTCCACAGGAACAAGACCGGCGTCAGCGCCAAGGCGAGCGCAAAATACGCAATGGTCACTCCCTTGCGGCCGAACCGGTCGGCAAGGAAGCCGAAGCTTGCGTAGCCGAGGACTGCACCGAAATTGTAGGTCATCCCGGCATAGCTCGCCCATTGTTGTGCGGAAAGGCCGGCCTTGGCGGCGACTGAGCCGATATAGGGCGGCACCCAGGTGGAGATGCCCCACCAGGCAAGGGTGGTGGTCAATGACATCAGGAACACCACCACAGCGCGGGCGCGGCTCTGCGGATCAATGAACAGCTCGGCAAGCGTGAAGCGGGTGAGCGCCTGCTCCTCCGCGCCCAGCGCGACGCCGCTTTGGGCCCGTACGCGGGCAAGCCTGCGGCTTTGGTCGGTCCGCTCCCAAGGTGCGGATTCCGGGATGCCGGATCTGATCCACAACACGAACAGCGCCGGCAGAATGCCGAGCACGAACATGATACGCCAGGCTCCTGGGCCGAGCGCGCCCACAAACAGCCAAACCAAGGAAGCAAGGAAAAAGCCGAAGCCCAGCCCGCATTGCATGAGGCCCGCGCCCTTGCCCCGCGCCTGATCGGGCCAGACTTCCGCGGTGATCGAGGCGCCGGTCGACCACTCCGAGCCGATAGCGACGCCGACCAGGAAGCGCAGGGCCGCGAACGAAACCCAGTCCCAGGCAAGCGCGCTCAATCCAGTGACCAGCGAATAGGCGAGGATCGCGTAGATCATGGTCCGGCGCCGACCGAGATAATCGGCGAGGATGCCACCAAGAATTCCGCCGACACCCCAGCCGAGCAGGGTGATAGCGATTATGGTGCCCGCATAGGCGGGGATTTGCGGGTATTGAGCGGGATCGAGAAGCTGGCGCAGCGCAACCCCGACCGTGAGAATCAGGGCGAATGTTTCATAGCCGTCGAACATCCAGCCGAGATTTGCGGCGAGAAGCGTTTTCCATTGGGTGCGGGTCAGCGTGCCGTACCAGGGACCCGGGCTGGCAGCGATGATGCCTTGCATGGCGATCACCTCCCTTCGAGGTCGTCCCTGCGAAGGCATGCGAAAGCAGGGACCCATACTGCTGTGTCCTCTCCACAGCGCGTAGCGGTATGGGTCCCTGCTTTCGCAGGGACGACGCTTTGCCTGTTTCTTTTACTATGTTTCCTTCCGCATATTCCGTGCCGCGAGCTTCACGGCCTCGATGATTTCCGGGTAGGCGCCGCAGCGGCAGAGATTGCCGGCGAGATAGTGACGGATCTCGTCCTCATCGGGATCAGGATGCTCCTTGAGCAGCTCACCAGTCATCAGCACGAAGCCGGGCGTGCAAAATCCGCATTGGAATGCGCCGCAATCGATGAAGGCCTGCTGGACCGGGCTCAGCTTTCCGTTCACGGAGAGATGCTCAACGGTCGCGACCTCGGCGCCATCGATGAAAGCCGCGAGATAGAGACAGCCCGACACCGCCGAGCCATTCACCAGAACCGTGCAGCAGCCGCACAGGCCTTGCGCGCAACTCTCCCGTGCGCCGAACAGATCGAAATGCTGCTGCAGCACCTCGACCAGACTCTGGTGCGGGGCGATCTCGGCCGCAACCTTCTCGCCATTCAGGGTGAATTGGATGGTGCGGCTCACCTAATCCTCCAGCGGATCATTGGCGGCGGCGCGCAGCGCGCGATAGAGCGCTTCGGCCGAGAGCGGCAGCGACGTCAGCCGCACCCCGACCGCGTCTTCGATCGCATTGGCGATCGCGGGCGAGACGCCGAAAGTGCCGCTCTCACCTACGCCCTTGGCGCCGAACGGGCCGGAATGCTGCTCGGCCTCCACTGCCTCGCTCTGCATCGCGGGCGGGATATCGAGGATGCTCGGTATCTTGTAATCGGCGAGCGAAGCATTGACGATCTGCCCACCGTCGAAGGCGATCTTCTCCTGCATGGTGAAGCCGAGCTGCATGATTGCGGCGCCGGAAAGCTGCGTCTCGACGATGCGCGGATTGACCGGCCGCCCGACGTCCGCGACATTGACGAGCCGCATCACCCGCACTTGGCCGGTCTCGGTATCGACCTCAACCTCGGCCCCGGTCGCGCCGATCATCCAGAACGGCGTGGCATTCGGGGTTTGGCCGGTGGCATGATCCGGCGGCGCATAGGCCGGGATAAAGCTGCCGATTCCGATAATATTGCCAGCCTGCATCTTGTATTTCTTCTGGAACAGCTCCGCGACCGGCACGTTGCTGCCCTCCGGAAGGCCAAGCTCGCGCGCGAGCGCCGCGATCTTGTCGCGCGCATCCTCGGCCGCCAGCCGCACTGCATTGCCCATGTGGAACATCGAGCGCGAACCGAGCGTCGCCATATCGTAGGGCGTCACATCGGTGTCCGGATGCACCACGGTGACCTGCTCCGCCTTGATGTTCAGCACTTCGGCGACGAGCTGCGCATTGGCGGTGTCAGAGCCCTGCCCCATATCGACGGTGCTGCAATAAAGCGTGCAGCTGCCGTCCGCCGCCACATTGACGATGGCGATCGAGGTGGTCGGCGAGATCGAGGCTTTGAAGCCCAATGCGATACCCCGACCGCGTCGCAATGTGCCATTGCGGCGCGCGAACGGCTTGCCCCAATTCATCCGCGCGGCAAGACGATCGAGCACAGCTTCGATCGCGGCGTCCTGCATCAGCGTGCCGGTCGCCTGCGGCCGTCCTTCGCGCAGAATATTGGCGCGGCGGAACTCGACCGGATCGAGCGCAAGCGCGCGTGCCATCATGTCGGTGTGGCTTTCGTACGCCCAGACCAGCTGTGGAATGCCGAAGCCACGCAGCGCACCCGCCGGCGTCAGATTGGTGTAGAGCGAATAGGAGTCGATCGCCACGTTCTCGATGTCGTAGGGGCCGGGCGCGGTGAATCCGGATTTCTGCGTGATGCGCGGCCCGATATCCGCATAGGCGCCGCCGTTCCACCACACCTCGCACTGGCGCCCGATAATACGCCCGCCCTTCACCCCGCTCTTGATGCGGAAAGTGCTCGCGTGCTTGGTGAGCGTGTAGAACTGCTCTTCCATGGTCAGCGATATCTTGACCGGCCGGCGCACGAGCAAAGCGAGCGCCGCCACCAGCGCTTCAAGCTTGATGTAGAGCTTGGCACCGAAACCGCCGCCCAGATACGGCACCTTGACGCGTACCCGGTTCTCCGGCCATCCGAGCAGGCGCGCGATTTCGATACGGACGAAGGACGGTGACTGCGACGCCGTGTGGATGGTGAGCCGGACGTCATTGGCGCCGCCGGTCGTCTCGGCAGCCGATACGAACGGCTCGAGCGGCAAATGCAGCACCTGCTGGGTCCGGAAGGTGTGCTCGAAAACATGATCGGCTTCGGCGAAGCCGCGCTCGACGTCGCCGCGCCGGAGATGGAAGTCGAGCGCGACGTTGGTGTTGCGCTTGCCCTGCAGGTGCTTGAGATCCGGGAAGGTGCCGGCCGGCTTCAGCTCCTCGTGCACGATCGCGGCCGAGGTCATGGCCGCGACCTCGTCGTACACGGCCGGCAGCTCCTCATAGTCTGCGACCACGAGCTGCGCGGCCGCCTCCGCCACATGTGGATCGGCGGCGAGCACCACCGCGACCGGCTCACCCACATAATGCACCTTGTCGACCGCGAGGATCGGCTGATCGTGGAAGGCGGGCCCATAGAACGGCACCGGGACGACGGTGCGGATATCATCGATGGTGACAACCCGATACACGCCGGGAAGCGTGCGCGCCTCCTCCGTATTGATCGAGCGGATGCGGCCGTGCGCGACCGTTGAGCGCACGATCTTGCCGTGGAGCATGCCGGGCAAACGTAGATTGTGCACGTATTCGGCGCGGCCCGTAACCTTGGCGGCGCCCTCGAGGCGGCCGACCGAACGGCCGACTTGTCCGCTGCCAATCGCCGCCATCAGTGCGTCGCTCCGGTTTGCCCAAGCGCCGCGCTGAGCGCGCGACGGACATAGACCCTGACGAGCTGCCGCTTATAGGCGGCCGATCCCTGCGCGTCGTCGATGATCTCGGCCTCTGCAGCGGCTGCATCTGCAGCACGCCGAAAAGCCGCCTCGTCTGCGGCCCCGCCGACGAGCGCCGCCTCCGCGCCAGGCAGCCGCAACGGCTTTTCGGTCGCCGCGCTGACTGCAATGCGCGCGCCGCGTACCGCGCTTGTCTCGAGGTCGAGCGAGACGGCCACGCCGAGCGCCGGCCAATCATGCACAGCGCGCGTGGTGCACTTGAGGTAGGCGGCGCGGCTGCGAACTTGCGCCGGCACCAGCAAGGCGGTGATGAGCTCATCGCGTTTGAGCACGGTCTCGAAATACCCGGCAAACAGCCCCTCGACGGGAATCGAGCGCTCGCCGTCACGTCCCGTCACCACAACCTGCGCACCGAGCGCGATCAGCACTGGCGGGAGGTCCATGTGCGGATCCGCGTGCGCCAGATTGCCCCCCACCGTCGCAACATTGCGCACCCGCACATTGGACAGCGTGCGCAGCGTTCGGACCACGACGGGCGCATGTTGGCGCACCAACGCGGAACGCTCGAGTGCGGAAAGCGATGTCATAGCCCCGATCTTGAGCGCGCCGTCGGCCTCTTTGGCGATTGTGGAAAGCTCATGCAGCGCGCGCAGGCTGACCAACCGCGCAGGGCGAAACACGCCGGCCTTCATCATCAACATCAGCGCGGTGCCGCCGGCGATTGGACGCACCTGTGGATCGTCGGCATCGAGCAGCTTGATCGCCTCGGGAAGAGAGACCGGCTCGGCAAGCTCGAAACCAATCATTGCGCAGCCTCTATTCCGGTGCCGGGCGCGGGCGCCGCGAAGGCTGCCTGCAGGCGGGCGGCGAATTGGCGCTCCATCTCCTTGGCTTTGGAGCGGAGCACTGGCTGCCCGAGACTGCCGAGCTTGCCGGTCAGACTAGAGTCGACCGTGTAGTCGATGACGGTTTCATCGCCGATCTCGTTCAACGTGGTGTACGAGATGGCAGTCAACCGCCCGACAACACCGAGCGGCACACCTTCCACCTTGGCCTCGATCTCGCGCGGCGGCTCGGCACGGGTGAGCTCGACCGTCACCTTGAACTTGAACGACATGTAGGCGACCTTGGTCTCGAGCACCGCCTCATAGCGATCAGGGCCGACCTCGGTCAGATCGTGCACGCCGTCGACGCAGGACGCAAAAAATCGCGCATCGCGCAGCTTCGCGTAGACGGCCGCGTGCGGCGCCCTGACCCTGACTTGTCCGGTGATCTTCATGTTGGATGTTGGCTCCGGCGTCAGCCGAACTAACAGATTTGGATTTGCCGGTCGAGGCTCCCGACAGGCCGCGAAACTGCATGACCCCGGCGCCGTCCATGCAGAGCGAGAGGCCGAAGACCCGATTTCGCTCCGCCTCCATTCCGGCTACGCTTGCACCTACCGAGCGAACAACCTCGCCAAGGAGGGCGCGATGGGCAGGAGACGCAAGGAGACGCCGTCAGCAGAGGCCGCGGCCGGGAACGGCATTCTGAACCGCCGTATCTTCCTGGAACGCACGTTCTTGGCGGGTGCTGCAGGTATAGGAGCGGGCGGAACAAGCGCAGTCGCCGCACCCCTCACGGTGCCCCCCTGGTCTAAGGAGCCGGGTGGAAACTTCACCGCCTACGGGATGCCCTCGCACTATGAGGACAAGGTGGTGCGCACCTGGGCGCCCCCCAACAATCCGGCGACCCCTGGCATCGGCTCATCGCGCACCCCGCACCAATTTCTCGACGGCATGATCACGCCGAGCGGACTGCACTATGAGCGCAGCCATGCGGGCGTGCCGGACATAGATCCGGAGCAGCACCGGCTGCTTATCCATGGATTGGTCAAGCAGCCGCTGGTGTTCTCGCTCGAGGATCTGTCGCGCTATCCGCGCGTCTCGCGCATCTCCTTCCTGGAATGCGCCGGCAACAGCGGCGCGCTTTATACGGCGCAGGCGCAGCCGCTCAATGTGCAGGCGATCCATGGCCTGCTGTCCTGCTCCGAATGGGGTGGCGTCAAGCTCTCGACCCTGCTCGATGAGGCCGGCGTCGATCCGCGCGCCAAGTGGGTTTTGGCCGAGGGGGCGGACGCCTCCGGCATGAGCCGCAGCGTACCGCTCGCCAAAGCGATGGATGACGCGATCGTCTGCCTCTATCAGAACGGCGAACGGGTCCGGCCGGCCAACGGCTATCCGCTGCGGCTGCTGTTGCCGGGTTTCGAAGGCAATATGAACGTGAAATGGCTGCGCCGGCTCAAACTCGTCGATGCGCCGATCATGACCAAGGACGAAACCTCGAAATACACGATCCTGCTCAAGGACGACAAAGCCTGGCAGTTCGTGTTCCCGATCGAGGTGAAATCGATCATCACCCGCCCCTCGCCCGGTCTCACCCTCAAGGGCCCCGGCTTCTACGAGATTTCCGGGCTCGCCTGGTCGGGAAACGGAAGGATTCGCCAGGTCGAGGTGTCGGCCGACGGCGGGCAAAGCTTCGCGCCGGCCGCGTTGCAGGAACCGATCCTGCCGAAGGCGCTGACACGCTTTCGCGCCGCCTGGCAATGGGACGGCGGCCCGGCGGTGCTGCAGAGCCGCGCCACCGACGAGACCGGCATGGTCCAGCCCTCGCGCGCGCAATTTGTCGCCGACCGCGGCCTGCGCGGCAACTATCACTACAACGCTGTGGCGAGCTGGCGTATCGACCCGGCCGGGGAGGCGAGCAATGTGTTTGCTTGAACGCGTTTTTCTTTGCGCCGTCCTGGCGGTGATGGCCGCGGCACCGGTTACGCGTGCGGTGGCGGCGGACGAACCGCATTTCGGCAAGCCGATCACCGCCGAAGATCTGGCGCCCTGGGACATCAGCATCGGGCCCGACGGCGCCGGGCTTCCGCCCGGCAAGGGAACAGTTGCCGAAGGCGCCAAGGTTTATGCCGAGAAGTGCCAGGCGTGTCACGGTGAGAAAGGTGCCGGCACACCCAATGACCGGCTGGTCGGTGGGCAAGGGACCATCGCGGCCGGAAAGGCCCCGGTGAAGACAGTGGGCAGCTACTGGCCCTATGCCACGACGCTGTTCGACTATGTGCGGCGGGCAATGCCGTGGGACCGGCCGAAATCCCTGAGCAATGAGGAGATCTACGCGGTCGCGGCGTACGTGCTCTATCTCAATGGCGTGATTGGAGAGAATGACGTGCTCGACGCGCAGTCCCTGCCAAAGGTGAAGATGCCGAACCGCGAGGGCTTCGAACCGTTCCCGCGGTGGCCGTTGAAGTGAGCGCGCTTGGCTCCGGCAGCGACCCGGTCGGCCCGAGATAAAGCTTTGTCGCGGGCGCAGGTGCGGCGCGCCTAGGAGTGCGGCCCGCCGCGCAGGCGCACAAGGCTGCCAAGGATAGATCGCATCTTGCCGGTGAGCGCCGGCGGCGCGGCCCGAACGGCCGCCGGCGGCGCAGGGACGGCGGATTGCGCGGAGCGGCCATGGTCGAAAACCTGACGCTTCTCAAGATCGCTGCAACCGACGCATTGGAAAGTCCTGAACTCGAACCCTCGTACGGGGATGACATGGGGCTCGATCTTCACGACGCGCATCTCCCCGCCGCAGACAAGGCATTGCATGCCACGGCCACCGCCCTAAGGCCTCGGGTAGGATAGCACTTACCGCCGGCCATTGTTGCAAAGTGAACCGGGTCAGCAAAGTGAGCTGACCTTCACATCTGCCGCTACGCGCAACACCCATGCGGTCCTGCATGGCCGCTGGCCCGGCACATGTCAGCTCGCCCAAATTGGTACGGTTATTGCTCGACAGTGCTTGGCATCATTGAGGAGGTTTCGACTATGCGCTACGTGGCACTCTTGCTTCTGCTCTCCGGTACCGCGTGGGCGAGGGACAATGGACAATGGAACGACAAGCCGATCGCCGTGCGCGAATGGTTTCAGAGCCTGATGCAGCCCGACAATCCCTACATGTCCTGCTGTGGGGAGGCTGATGCTTTCGAGGCCGATACGTTCGAGGTCGACGGCGATCACTACGTGGCCGTCATCACCGACGGGAAAGGCGTGATTCCAAGCGGCACCCGGATTGCGGTTCCGAACCAGAAAATGAAGTGGGACCGGGGCAACCCAACGGGGCACGGGATCATTTTCATCGGCAGCCAGGGGCAGGTCTACTGTTACGTGGCACCGGGGGGAGTCTGAGCAACGTCCTGCCGCCCCCGAACTAGGCGGCTGTCGCTCGATCCTTGAGCGACTGGCAGCCGAAGCCTCGCGCTGCCAAATTGGTTCTGCTCAATGCACTCGGCCCGGCCGAGTGCATTTTCTTTTTACGAACTGTTAATTTGCTTTCACGCGAACGGGCCGATACGACAATTCGTCCCCGGCGCGGACTAGGGTGCCCCCGCCGTCCGCCAATCGGGTAGACAGCTTTCAAGACTTTCTTTTCACCCCGCCCTCGTGGCGGGGTTTTTCTTTGGCCGCGGGCTGCAGACAGTCCTACTGGCTACACTGGATATTCCGGCAGTCGTCGCAGCTGGCCTCCCGGCGCCGTGCTCGAGCTCACTTGCGCCGGAGCCCCCGCGGCGATCCGACGCGGAGCGATCCAAGATACCCGGCGCTCGGTTTGTTGCGGGTGCGCAGGCGGCAGAGATTGCCTCGATGGGTAGCTTCGATAGGTGCGACCCTTGCATCACATTAACAAGGATTAATTTGTTCGACGGGAGGCGGAAAGGATCGTTCGCCAAATATCCGAGCGAGGCGGTGTCCATGGATGCGGCACGCCGAGCAGTGAAGTTTAATCAGAAAGTTCAAGGAGACCACCAATGAACCAACCAAACCTCCCGCGCACCCCCCTGCGCCGCCTGGCGCTGATGGGGTCAGTCGCAGGCGTCGCACTTGCGGTCGTGCTCGGTGGACCAAGCTTCCGCCAAGCGTCGTTTTCCGCCTTCAGCAACCCGGTCCAGGCCGCCGAAACGAACCTGCAACACCCGGCGGACTTCGCCGATCTGATCGCACACGTGAAACCCGCGGTGATTTCGGTACGCGTCAAGATGACCGAGAGCAGCTCCGACGACGGTTCGGACAATTCTCAGATGCAGAAATTCTTCCAGCAATTTGGTCGGCAATTCGGTCAGGAGTTCGGCCAAGACTTCGGCCAGCAATTCGGCCAGCCGCAGCGCCGTTCAGTGACGGGTGAGGGCTCCGGCTTCTTCATCTCGGCCGACGGATATGCGGTGACCAACAACCATGTGGTCGATCATGCCACCACCGTCACCGTCACCACCGACGACGGCAAGACCCACACCGCCAAGGTGGTCGGCACTGATCCGCGCAGCGACCTCGCACTGATCAAGGTCGACGGCAGCAACTTCCCGTATGTGAAATTCTCCGATCATCCGCCGCGCATTGGCGAGTGGGCGGTGGCAGTCGGCAATCCGTTCGGGCTCGGCGGCACCGTCACGGCCGGCATCGTGTCGGCGACCGGCCGCGATATCGGCAGCGCCAACGACTACATCCAGATCGACGCGCCGATCAATCGCGGTAACTCCGGCGGTCCGACCTTCGATACAGATGGCAACGTGATGGGCATCAACACCGCCATCTTCTCGCCGTCCGGCGGCTCGGTCGGCATCGGCTTCGACATCCCGGCCGCGACCGCCAAGAACGTGATCGCGCAGCTCAAGGAAAATGGTCACGTGACCCGCGGCTATCTCGGTGTTCAGATCCAACCGGTTACGTCGGAGATGGCAGATGCGCTCGGCCTCAAGCAGACGAAGGGTGCTCTGGTCGCCGAGCCGCAATCGGGCAGCCCGGCCGCCAAGGCTGGCGTGAAATCCGGCGATGTCATCGTGTCTGTCGATGGCAAGGACGTCAAGGATGCGCGCGAGCTCTCGCAGAAGATCGCCACAATGAGCCCGGGAACTTCGGTCGAGCTCGGCATCATCCGCGACGGCAAGGACCAAACCATCAATGTGACGCTCGCGCAGATGCAGAACGAGCGGCAGGCCCAGGCCGACACCGGTGAGCAGGATCACGCGACCCCGCATCTCGGCCTGTCGCTGGCTCCCGCACGCGAGACCGGCGCCAACCGGGAGGGTGTCGTGGTCACCGCAGTCGATCCGAACGGCCCGGCCGCCGATCATGGCATCCAGGCTGGCGACGTCATCCTCAACGTCGGCGGCGCGGCGGTCTCAACTCCAAACGATGTGCGCAAGCAGCTCGCCGAGGTGCAGAAGTCCGGCAAGCATGAGGTGCTGATGCGGGTGAAGTCCGACAACGGTACTCGCTACGTGGCGCTTCCGCTCGCCGCCGGTTGAACCGAGCTATTACCGGATCGCAGTTTTCAACTTCCTCCCATGCTTCGATCCGGAGACTTGAGGGCGGGCGCGAATGCCCGCCCTTTTTTGCGCTTCCATTCACCAGGGTCGCGGTCCCGGCGGTGTGAGCGAGCCGAGCCGGACGGTCCCACTTAGGCTACAATGCACACAAGTGCCGCCACCCCAAAAGTGGAGAACGCGCCCGATGCGAAACTTCCCGTCATCCTGTCGTGTGCGATTTCTCGCGGTCCCGGCTGCCGCCTCGGCGCTTGCGGCTCTGATCGGGGTCGGCGCCTTACAACTCGATCGCAGCAATTCGGCGCGCGCGCAGGGCGTGGTCAGCACACAGGCGCTCGGCGGCACCGCCGCATTCGGCTCGTGGCACGATGATATGCCGGGCAGGCGCCGGCACCTCACAGTCGATGCGTTGCCGGCTCCCTATGCGACACGGTCGGTTGGCAATACCGTGCGGGTCGTGCGCGCGAGAGCGGATGCAAGGCTCAACGCGCCGCCAGGGTTTACGGTCAAGCAGCTGGCCAGTGGATTGTCCAATCCGCGCCTCCTGCGCATCGCACCCAACGGCGACATATTCGTTGCCGAGACCGGCGCCGGCCGAATCCGCGTGCTGCGAACGGACCGGAGCAGCGCGGCGGTCGAGAAGAACGAAATATTCGCGAGTGGGCTTCGCGGACCTTTCGGCATCGCATTCTATCCGGCCGATAACCCCACGTGGGTTTATGTAGCCAACATGGATTCGGTCGTCCGCTTCCCGTATCGAGCGGGCGACATGGAAGCGAGCGGACCTGCGGAGATCATCGTGCCCAAATTGCCGGCCGGCGGTCACACAACGCGGGACATCGCCTTCTCCAAGGACGGAATGCGAATGTACATTTCCGTAGGGTCGGCCACCAACGATGCGGAGGGCATGGGCCGCCTCGATGCTGCGGCGGTGAAGCGTTGGGAAGAAGACAGGCCCGCCGGTGCCGCTTGGGGCAACGATGCGGAACGCGCCGACGTGCTTGTATTCAATACAGAGGGCCAGAACGGCCGGATATATGCGGTTGGAATTCGCAACTGCGTCGGCTTGGCGATCAATCCGGCTACCGGCGACCCCTGGTGCGCGACCAACGAGCGCGACGGGATGGGCGACAATCTCCCGCCTGACTATGTGACTCGCGTCCGCGAAGGCGGATTCTACGGCTGGCCCTGGTACTACATGGGAGCGCACGAAGATCCGCGTCATGCCGGTGAACGCCCCGACCTGAAGGACAAGGTCATCATTCCGGACGTGCTCGTTCAACCGCATTCGGCGCCACTGCAAATGATGTTCTACACCGGGGACCAGTTCCCAGCCGATTTCAAAGGCAACGCATTTGTGGCGCTGCATGGCTCCTGGAACCGTGCGACCCGTACCGGGTACAAGATCATCCGGGTGATCGTGAAGGACGGCGCGCCAACCGGCGAATACGAAGATTTCATCACCGGTTTTGTTATCGACGATACATCCGTCTGGGGCCGGCCGGTCGGCGTCGCGCAGACCAAGGACGGCGCCCTTATCTTTTCCGAGGATGGCAACGGCACCATCTGGCGGGTGAGCCACGCTGCAGAATAGAGGATTGTGGCTAGGCGCGAATGAAGCTTCGGGAGGAGATCGCCTCTAAGTCTCCCCATTCGCCGCTTACCCTCCCGGGTTAGATCGAGAGGCGAAAGCCAAGCAGGCGCGAACCAAAGAGGCGCAAACCAAAGAGGCGCGACATGGCACGCGAACGCACTATCAAGCCGGAGCAACCCCGTTACGAGCCGGAGATCATTCCGCCGTCGCGCGGACGCCGCGACACCTATCAGGCCGGTCCGAACTGGTTTGCCGGCAGGGAGCGCGGCGAGAGCCGCATCTTCGTCGCCAAGCTCGGACCATGGAGCTTTGTCGGCATTGCGCTGCTGATCGGATTGTTCGCGGGTGCGACGCTCGCGATCATGCTCGGTACCTTGCTGCTTGCTGTTCCGGTCATTGCGCTGTTGATTGCCGGCGGCCTGATCGCGAGCACATGGCGAGGGCGCGGCCGCTAAGGCGGTTCCCGGTCGAATTGATCCACTTCAGCGTCGTTGCCGTGGGTCAAGCCCGGCAATCCATCTTCTTGCGAAAAAGATGGACCCGCGGGTCATCAGGGCGTCTTACGCCCGTCTTCGACGGGCTATGCCCGCGGGTGACGACGGGAGTGAGTCTTTTCGATCGGAACATGCGTTAGTCCCGGCGGCATGCGATGTGATTTCACTCCTGACCGTGATCTTGACACCGAACGCGCGGCTCCTGCACGAACTGCGCGGCCCGGAGCAAATCCGGCGCGCCGCAGGAGGACCGATCCGTTGCCCGAGCAAGCCGCCGATCAGGCATTCAGGTCGCCACTCCCATTGCTCAATCCGCGCTCGGTTGCGATCGTAGGTGCATCCGAGCGCGGCAAATGGGCAACGCAGATCTTCCATAACCTGCGTCGGTTCGGCTATCCGGGCAAAGTCTATCCGGTCAATCCGCGCGTCGATGAAGTGTGGGGCAGCCGCTGTTACCCGGATCTCGCTTCCCTGCCGGAACCGGCAGATCATGCGCTGGTGATCGTGCCGGCTTCCGCAGTTCAGGCGGTGGTGGAGACGGGGGTCAAGGCCGGGCTGAAGAGCGCCACCATCTATGCGAGCCAGATCGGCGAAGGCGAGGATCCGGAAATCGTCGCCCGCGGCGCCACACTGAAAGCTTTGATCGAGAGAAGCGGCCTCGTCGTCTGCGGTCCCAATTGCATGGGCGCCAATGCGCTGCGCGAAAAGTACTTCGGCTATCCCAACACGGAGCTCTGCCAGCTGCCGCCGGGCTCGGTCGGCCTGGTCACGCAATCGGGCGGCACGCTGCAATATCTCGGTCAGGTCGGCGCACAGCGCGGTGTAAAGTTCAGCTACATGATCTCGAGCGGCAACGAGATCAATCTCGACCTCGCCGACTACATCAATTTCCTGGTCGCGGATGTGCACACACGCGTGATCACGCTGTTCATCGAGGGCATCAGGCGGCCACAGCAGTTCATGGCGGCAGCCGCGAAGGCGCTTGCGGTCGGCAAGCCGATCATCGCCATCAAGACCGGCAAGTCGCAGAAATCGCGCGACAGCGCGCGCTCGCACACGGGCGCGATCGCCGGCGACTATGCGGCGTTTGCGGCCATGTGCGAGCGCTATGGCATAGTGATCTGTCCAACGCTCGACGACATGATCGAGATGACGCTCGCGTTCCAGAACGGGCGCCTGCCGAAGGGCAACCGTGTTGGCTGGGTCACGACCTCAGGGGGCACCGTCGACTTGCTCTATGATTATCTCGACGAGATGGGCACCCTCGCCACGCCGGACTTCGATGCAGCGATCAAGGCGCGGCTTCGCCCTCTGGTTTCACCGGAGCTCGCGTTGAAAAATCCACTCGACGCCGGCAATCCGGGCGGTGAAGCAGAATCGGCCGAGCTTTGCCGCGCCGTGGCGGCCGATCCCAATGTCGACATCTTGGCGTGGGGCAGCACCTTGCCGAGCGGCAAGCGTGCACGCGACCCGGCCCTGCTGCGCAGCATCTCGCAAAGCACCGACAAGCCGGTCATCGCCTTCGTGCGCATGAACTTTCCGGTCGAGAAGCCGGCTGTAGAATTCCAAGATCAGGTCGGCTTCCCGTATTTGATGGGGCTGCCACAAACCATCCGCGCGCTCTCAGCGCTGGCTTTCTATGGGGCGCGGCGGGGGCGGCACATTCCGCGCCTGCCGCCAGCGCGCGGTGACGCGCGGAAGCTGCAAGGCGCTGCCTTTGAGGCTGCGCTGGCCGATCATGGGCTAACTCCGCCCCGAAACGGGGTGGCATCCTCGCCACAGGAGGCGGCGAAGATCGCGGCCAGCATCGGCTTTCCGGTCGCGCTCAAGATCGTGTCCGCCGCGATCAGCCATAAGACCGAGCTCGGTGCCGTGCGCCTCAATCTCAAATCACCGGAAGAGGTCGAGCGCGAGGCGGCTGCGCTCGCCACGTTGATCCACAAAGCCGCACCGGATGCCTCGCTTGATGGATTCCTGGTGCAGGAGATGGCCGAGGGCACCGAAATCATTGTCGGGGCCCGTCTTGATCCTCTGTTCGGACCGCTTTTGGCGGTCGGCGCCGGCGGCATTCTGGTCGAACTCGTGCAGGATGTCGCCTGCCGGCTGCTGCCGATCACGCCGCAGGACGCGCGCGACATGCTCGGCGAGCTCAAGGTCGCGAAGTTACTGGAAGGCTTCCGCGGGCGGCCGCCTGCCGATGTCGACGCCTTGACGACAGCGATGTGCGGGCTCTCGGACTTCTATCTCGAGCATCGGCATCTCCTCGCCGATATCGAGATCAATCCGCTGATCGTGTGCGCGAAGGGCGAGGGAGTGCGCGCCGTCGACGTGCGCATGTCGCCGCTTGTGGGTTGACGTCGAGGGTCATTGCCATCGGAAGAACGATGGCGGAAAATGGCCCGTCGGCGGGAGGGGAACCATGCGCGCAAAGGCCTTGACGCTCATGTTGATGCTCATGGCCGCACTTTGCGTTGGCGCCTGCGTACCCGATGTCGTCAGCCTGGAAGCGGTTCCGACATCCAAGTTCGCGCGCGACCTGGCGCAATGCCAAGCGGCAATCGGCGATGACAGCCTCGCCATCGGCAATCCGACCAAGCAATGCATGAAAGCAAAAGGCTATCGATTCTTGCGGCCGTACTAGCAGGCGCGCTCAAACAATCCTCTTGCGCATCGCGATGTGGGCAATTCCCGCCTCATCGAACCTGTCGCCCTCTTCGACATAACCCAGCCGACGGTAGAACCCCGCGACTGTGATCTGCGCATGCAGGAGGATATCGCGGAATCCGCGGTCGGAAATGATTGTCTCTGCGCGCTGCATGAGCCTGCGGCCAATTCCATTCTGCCGCAATGCGGCCCGCACCGCGACGCGGCCGATCTTCGCCGCGCCATGGTCCTGCAACAGGCGCAGTGTCCCCACGATCGCGCCATCGCGGATTGCCGCAAGGTGCATCGCCTGTTCGTCCAGTCCATCCAGCTCGAGCTCAGGCGGGACGCCCTGCTCAAGCACGAACACTTCGGCGCGCAAGTCGAGGATCTCCGCCATCAGCGGCGAGCCGGCCTCGACAGTCTTGATCTCAATGGACTTATCATCCGTCATCTCGCCCATCCTAACACCGGGACTGCGTCGCGCATGGCGCAGGCGGCTGACCGCGCGGCGGATCTGACGCGAGCGATGCCGGCGTTTTCGCGCCGGCAGCCGCTACAAGGAACCGCAGGAGCGATCTGGGGAAGGCGATCACGCAGGCACTGGCCAGACGGCCGTGACCCCACATCAGGCCGGCAGCGGCACCGGCAGAGTGTTGGCGGCCGGGGCGGTCTCGCGTCTGGCAAAGTGAATGCCGAGACCTGGCTCCAGCAATCGCCGGCCGCGCACCAGCGTGGCGCGCGCGGCACGCGCGTCGAGCGCGGTTCGCACCACCGCCGGAAAGTCGGTCGGCCGCTTCAGCATCGACCAGATCATAGCCGGTACGTCAGTAGTCCCATTGGGACGCATGGCCGCCAAAGCCGAAGCAGGAATTGCCCGCGCCGCCGGATCGGCGATGACCCGAACCGCCGCCATGGGAATGCCATGCGCAGCCGCCACCCCTCCGACCACATGGGATTCCATATCGACCGCGATGGCGCCGGTTTCCATGTAGAGTGCTGCCTTGGCCCGCGGATCGATTACCGGCTCGGTGACGCCGAGCAGGAGCCCGCGAACCGCGCCCGGAATAGTCTGCAACAGCTTTTGCGACCAGTCGTGATCCGTGTTGATCCGGCTTATGCGATCATTCCCGAACAATATGCCGGACCCGATGATGCAGGTGCCGGGTTCAAGCGTCGGGGAAAGCCCGCCCGCCACCCCGAAGCTCATAACACCGGTCGCGCCCTCGGAAATCGCCCGCGAAAGCGAAGCCGCCAAATCCTTGCCGTTGCCGCTGCAGATGACACGGACTCCTGGCCCCGCCGCGATCCGAGCTTCGAAAGCCAAGCCCACCACGGCGATCAATCGGACATCCATCGCTCCCGCCCAATCCCCATCAGTTCCAGACCGACCCCAATGCCGTGCACCGGAGAAGCATTTCCCGTGCCAAGGCGTAATCGCTGGATCGACGACTTCCCCTGGATATGGCAGTAGACGCATTTTCAGGAAAAGTGCAATCCGATTTCGGAATTCCACTTACGCATCTTGGATTGGGCGATGGCAGCAGAACCAGAAGGCAGCGCGCGCGACCTGATCCTCGTTACCGGCGCCAGCGGATTTCTCGGCGCCGCAATCGCCAACAGCGCTCGCGCCGCCGGCTATGCTGTCCGCGTGCTGGTCCGCTCTACCAGCCCGCGCATCAACATTCATCGCGAGGACGAAATCGCGCTCGGTGATCTGCGCGACGGCGCTGCCGTAGCGGCAGCACTGCGCGGTGTTCGTTACCTGATCCACGCGGCGGCAGACTATCGGCTTTGGGCCCCTGTACCGGACGATATCGTGCGCAACAATGTCGAGGGGACCCGGACGCTGATGCAGGAGGCGCTGCGGGCCGGGGTCGAGCGAATCGTCTACACGAGCAGCGTAGCCACGATCGGGCACGGCGACGGCAAGCCGGCAGATGAGAGCCGCCTGCTCCCTCCCGACGAGGCGGTGGGCGCCTACAAGAAAAGCAAGGTGCTGGCAGAGCGCCTCGTGCACGAGATGGTGGTGCGCCAAGGTCTGCCGGCCGTCGTCGTGAACCCCTCAACTCCGATCGGTCCACGCGACGTCAAGCCGACTCCGACCGGTCGAATTATCGTGGAAGCCGCGCGCGGCCGAATGCCCGGCTTCGTCGACACCGGGCTCAACCTCGTCCATGTCGATGACGTGGCGGCCGGCCACTTGGCGGCGTTGCATCGGGGGAAAATCGGCGAGCGATACATTCTGGGCGGGGAGAATGTCCATCTTGCCAGCATGCTGGCTGATATTGCCCAGATCGTGGGACGGTCGCCGCCCCGGCTGCGGCTCCCTCTCGCGGCGGTCTACCCGATCGCGTGGGGCGCTGAGCTATGGGCCCGCTTGACGGGTCGCGAACCATTCGCCACCCGTGACGGGCTGCGTATGGCGCATGTGCATATGTTCTTTTCCGATGCCAAGGCGCGGCGCGATCTGGGCTATGTGTCGCGGCCCTACCGGGAGGGAATCGCCGACGCGATTTCCTGGTTCCGCGCCGCCGGCTATCTCCCGTGATGCGATCTCTAGCCCCTCAGCCTCCCACCGATTCGGGGGCGCGACGGGCGGAGTTGACAAAGGCGCTCTGCAACATTTGCCGCTCAATCGGCTTTTGCAGGACCGGGATCTGCGCGAACCGGCGATCAATCCCCTCGGCGCCGTATCCGGTCACGAAAACAAACGGCACGCCGCGGGCCAGGATCGCTTCCGCGACCGGATAGACCATCTCGCCGTCGAGGTTGACGTCGAGAACGGCAGCCTGAAAATCTTCGCGCCCGGCCGCAGCCAGCGCGTCGGCCACCCGTGCGAATGGGCCGATCACCTCGAAGCCGAGGTCTGTCAGCATGTCGCTCATCATCATGCCGGTAAGCGCCTCATCCTCGACCAGGAGGAGCCTGTTTCCCAGCGCGAGCCCGCGCCTGGGCGTGGCAGCGTCGTCGTGCGGCGCACGTGCATCGGGCTTAGCTCCAGCGGGGCTTGATTTTTCTCCGAGCGGGATCGTCATGGTGAAGGACAAGCCCTCCGGTCGCCAGTCGAAGATGGCGCTCCCGTCGAGCTGGCGTTCGACGCTGGCGCCGATGACGCGCGTGCCGTAGCCCTCGGTGACCGGCACGCGGACAACGGGACCGCCGGTTTCCGTCCACCGCATGCTGAGATGGTTGGGACCCAGCTGCCAAGTCAGCGCCACGCGGCCGGAGGAAGAAGACAGGGCCCCGTACTTGGCCGCATTGGTGGCGAGCTCGTGCAGGGTGAGAGCGAGGATCTGTGCGGTCGCCGGGTCAAGAAACACTTCGGGCCCAGAGGCCACGATCCTGTCGCCCTCACTGCGGCGGTAAGGAGCAAGCTCCTCATCGAGAATTCGGCCGAGATTGGCCCCCTGCCACCTCGATTGCGACAACAGCACATGGGCGCGTGACAGCGCGGTGATGCGGCCTTCGACCGCGTCGATATAGGCCTCCTTGGACTCCGCCCGCGTCAGCCGAATGATGGATTGCACCACCGCCAGCGCATTGCGGGCGCGGTGATCGACCTCCCGCACGAGCAGATTCTGCCTCTCTTCGGCGCTCTTGCGATCGGTGATATCGACTGTCACGCCGCTCAAGCCCACGACACGGCGATTGGCATCGATGCTGGCGGCGGCGGCGCCGATGCACCAGCGCATCTCTCCGTTGGGGCGGCAAACCCGGAACTCGGTCTGGAACGTCTGCCCGTGCTCATTTACGCCCGCCAGCGCCGCCCTGAGGCGCTGCCAATCCTCCGGATGAATCAGGGCGCGCACGCTTTCGGGCGTGAGCGAGAAGCGCTTGGGATCGACGCCGAAGATGTGGTACTGACCCTCGTCCCAGGAAAAATTCCCGCTGACCGCGTCCCAGTCCCACGAACCCATCTGGCCGGCAGCCAGCGCCAGGCTGCGCAGCTGCTCGCTTTGCAGCAGGCGCGCAGTCGAGGATTTGAGCTCGGCGGTGCGCTCGGCCACGCGCCGCTCGAGCTCGAGATTGAGTTGCTGCAGCTGACGGGTCTTGCGAAACAGCTCGGCAAAGACCCGCACCTTGGCACGCAGCACCTCCGGGACAACCGGAACCGGCACATAATCGACCGCCCCCATCTCGTAACCGCGCAACCGGTCGACATCGGTCAGGTGAATCGCGGAGATGAAGATGATGGCTGTCTTCTGAAAGCGAGGATGATCGCGGATCATCGCCGCCAGCTGGAACCCATCGAGCTCCGGCATGCAGACGTCGACCAGAACGACCGCGACATCATTCTTCAGCAGGCATTCGAATGCTTCGCGGGCCGAGGACGTCTTGATCAGATTTTCGCCGAGCTCCTGCAGTATCACCTCATAGGACAACAGCTTCGCCGGCTGGTCGTCCACCAACAGAACATTGACCTTGTCGTACACAGCCATCGTTTTTGCCCGCTCAGCGATGGAGCCACATCCGCAGCGAAGACAATAGCTGCTCGGTGTTGACCGGCTTGGCCAGATAGTCGGAAGCCCCAGCTTCGAGGCACTTCTCGCGGTCGCCTTTCATGGCCTTGGCGGTCAGCGCGATAATCGGCAGACGGCGATAGGCCGGGCTCCTTCTGATCTTCTCGATCGTCTGATAGCCATCCATCTCGGGCATCATTATGTCCATCAGCACGATGGCGAGATCGGGCGTGGATTCGATCAGCTCGATCGCCTCGCTTCCCGTGGTCGACGTCAGGACCTGCATGCCGCGCCGCTCAAGGACGCTCGAAAGCGCGAAGATATTGCGCGAGTCATCGTCCACAAGCAGCACCTTGCGGCCGACGAGGTCCTCGTCCGACGAGTTGAGCCGCTCGAGCATCCGCTGCTTCTCGGCCGGCAGTTCGGTGATCACGCGATGCAGGAACAGCGCCGTCTCGTCGAGCAGGCGTTCCGGCGATTCCACGCCCTTGACCACGATGCTGCGTGCCATGGTGTGGAGTTGCGCATCCTCCTCGGCTGACAATTCGCGGCCGGTGAAGACAACGACCGGTACGTCCGCTAGCGCCGCATCGCCCCGCATATGCTCGAGCACCTCGAAGCCCGACATATCGGGCAGCCGCAGATCGAGCACCACGCAATCGCAGGCCTCGTTGCGCATCTTCGACAAAGCTTCGATGCCGGTGCCGGCAGTCACGATCTCGATGTCGTCGTAGCCCAGGAGCTCGCGAATGCTGAGCTGCTCGGCCTTGTTGTCCTCCACCACCAGGAGACGCTTGCGGCGCGGCCTGGCGAATTCCTTGATCCTGGCCAGCGCATCGGCGATGCCGTCCGGGGTCGTCGGCTTGACGATGAAGGAGAAGGCTCCGCGGGCGAGGCCATGCTGACGGTCCTCGTCGAGGGTGATCATTTGCACCGGAATGTGCCGGGTCAGCGGGTTCTGCTTGAGCTGGCTCAGCACGTTCCAACCCAGCATGTCGGGCAGGAAGACGTCGAGCGACACCGCAGTCGGCTGATATTGCTTGGCGAGCTCGAGCGCATCGTCGCCACGCATGGCCAAGAGGGCCTTGAACCCATTGTTGCGCGCCAGCTCGACCATGATGCGGGCATAATGCGGATCGTCCTCGACGATCAGGAGGATAACATCGCCCGGTTGGATGGCCAGCCGATCATCGGGGATCTGCTCGATCGGGCGTTCCGGCGCCGCGATCGCCACGCCGGCCTGCGGCGCGACGCCTGTCCGCGCCTCCGCTACCGGGCGCAATGCCGTGGAAGGACCGACATAGCGCAGCGGCAGGAACAGAGTGAAGGCGCTGCCCACGCCGGGCGAGCTGCGCAGGTGAATTTCACCGCCCAACAGGTTTGAGAGCTCGCGGCTGATCGCGAGGCCAAGCCCGGTGCCGCCGTACTTGCGGCTGGTGCTCGCATCGGCCTGCTGGAATGCCTCGAAAATGATCTTCTGCTTCTCGGGCGGGATGCCGATGCCGGTATCCACGACCTCGAATGCCACGACGGCCGGGACCTGGTTGAGCACCGGATGCTCGGCGCTCCAGCCGCCGGCCGCCGCCGTCACATTGAGGCGCACGCCGCCCTGCGCCGTGAATTTGAAGGCATTGGACAGGAGATTCTTCAGCACCTGCTGCAGGCGCTTGGAATCCGTCACGATGCTGCGACCAAGATTGGCATCGATATGCACGTCGAAGGAGAGCTGCCGGGTCTCGGCCTCGTGGCGGAATGGACGCGCCACCATATCGAGCAGGTTGGAGAACAGGATGTCCTCGGCCTCCACCGTCACCGTGCCGGACTCGATCTTCGACAGGTCGAGAATGTCGCTGATCAGGTTCAGAAGGTCGGTCCCTGCCGCATGGATCGTGCGCGCGAACTCGACCTGCTTTCCGGTCAGGTTGCCTTCGGGATTCTCCGTGAGCTGCTGGCCGAGGATCAAGATACTGTTGAGCGGCGTGCGCAGCTCGTGCGACATGTTCGCCAGGAATTCCGACTTGTAGCGCGATGTCAGCGCAAGCTCGGTGGCCTTTTCCTCGACTGCGCGCCGCGCCTGCTCGATTTCCTGATTCTTGCGCTCCACCTCCACGTTGCGTTCCGCCAGCTGCTGCGCCTTCTGCTCGAGCTGCTCATTGGTCTGCTGCAGCTCACGTTGCTGCGCCTGCAGCTCGCCGGCGAGCTGTTGCGACTGCTTGAGCAGGCCCTCGGTCTGCATCGTCGCCTCGATCGAGTTGAGCACGATGCCGATCGAGGATGTCAGCTGCTCCAGGAAGGTGGTCTGCAAAGTGGTGAAGGCGCTGATCGAGGCGAGCTCGATCACTGCCTTGACCTGGTTCTCGAACAGGACCGGCAGCACGATCACGTTGTGCGGCACGACCTTGAACAATGCCGAACCGATCGGGGTGGCGCTGGCGGGCATTTCGGTGATCAAGAGACGCCGCTTATCGGCCGCGCACTGTCCGATCAGGCCCTCACCGAGGCGCAGGCCCACCGGATGGCCGTTTGCCCCATCATCCGCGTAGGCGGACAACAGCTTCAGACTCGGCGAATCCTCGCCTTCCATCTGATAGATGACGCCCTGCTGGGCATTGACCAGCGGCGTCAGCTCCGTCAGCAGCAGCCGGCCGACCGTCGTGAGATCGCGCTGGCCTTGCAGCATATTGGTGAACTTGGCGAGATTGGTCTTCAGCCAATCCTGCTCGGTATTGCGGTCAGTGGTGAGACGCAAATTGCCGATCATCGTATTGATATTGTCCTTGAGCTCGGCGACCTCGCCGCGCGCCTCGACCTGGATCGAGCGGGTCAGGTCGCCCTTGGTGACCGCGGTCGCGACTTCGGCGATGGCGCGCACCTGTGTGGTGAGGTTCGCGGCCAAAAGGTTGACGTTGCCGGTCAGGTCCTTCCAGGTGCCGGCGGCGCCCGGCACGTTGGCCTGTCCGCCGAGGCGCCCCTCGACACCAACCTCGCGCGCCACGCTGGTGACCTGATCCGCGAAGGTGGCAAGCGTCTCGGTCATGTTGTTGATGGTCTCGGCGAGCGCGGCGACCTCGCCGCGAGACTTGACGGTAAGGTTCTGTGAGAGGTCGCCGTCGGCAACCGCGGTCACCACCTTGACAATGCCGCGTACCTGCTCGGTCAGGTTGGCGGCCATGACGTTCACTGTGTCGGTCAGGTCTTTCCACGTTCCGGCGACGCCCGGCACCTGCGCCTGGCCACCGAGCCGGCCTTCGGTGCCGACCTCGCGCGCCACGCGGGTGACCTCGGAGGCGAACGCATTGAGCTGATCCACCATCGTATTGATGGTGTTCTTGAGCTCGAGGATCTCGCCCTTCACGTCGACCGTGATCTTGCGCGACAGGTCGCCGCGCGCGACCGCGGTCGTCACCTCGGCGATGTTGCGCACCTGGGTGGTGAGGTTTGCAGCCAGGAGATTGACGTTGTCGGTCAAATCCTTCCAGGTACCGCCGACGCCGGGCACCACCGCCTGGCCGCCCAGGCGGCCGTCGGTGCCGACCTCGCGCGCCACCCGCGTCACTTCCGCCGCGAACGAGCGCAGCTGCTCGACCATCGTGTTCAGCGTCTCCTTGAGCAGCAAGATCTCGCCGCGCACATCGACGGTGATCTTCTTGGAAAGGTCGCCGCCCGCGATGGCGGTCGCCACCTCGGCGATGTTGCGCACTTGCGCGGTCAGGTTCGAGGCCATGAAGTTGACGTTGTCGGTGAGGTCCTTCCAGGTGCCGGCGACACCCGGCACCTGCGCCTGTCCGCCCAGCTTGCCTTCGGTGCCGACCTCGCGCGCAACACGCGTGACCTCGGAGGCGAAAGCGTTGAGCTGATCCACCATGGTGTTGATGGTGTTCTTGAGCTCGAGAATCTCGCCCTTCACGTCGACGGTGATCTTGCGCGACAGGTCGCCGCGCGCGACCGCAGTCGTCACTTCGGCGATGTTGCGCACCTGTGCGGTCAGATTGCCGGCCATGGAGTTGACCGAGTCGGTCAGGTCCTTCCAGGTGCCGGCCACGCCGGGCACGTTGGCCTGCCCACCGAGACGGCCCTCGGTGCCGACCTCGCGCGCAACCCGCGTCACCTCGCCGGCGAAGCGGTTGAGCTGGTCGACCATCGTGTTGAGGGTTTCCTTGAGCTGCAGGATCTCGCCACGCACGTCGACGGTGATCTTGCGCGACAGGTCGCCGCCCGCGATGGCGGTCGCCACCTCGGCGATGTTGCGCACCTGCGCGGTCAGGTTGCCGGCCATGGAGTTGACCGAGTCGGTCAGGTCTTTCCAGGTGCCGGCGACGCCCGGCACCTCAGCCTGGCCGCCGAGCTTGCCCTCGGTGCCGACCTCGCGGGCGACGCGCGTCACCTCGGCCGCAAAGGCATTGAGCTGGTCCACCATCGTGTTGAGCGTTTCCTTGAGCTGCAGGATTTCGCCGCTCACGTTCACGGTGATCTTCTTCGACAAGTCGCCTTGCGCCACCGCGGTCGCCACTTCGGCGATGTTGCGGACCTGGCCGGTCAGGTTCGAGGCCATGGAGTTGACGCTGTCGGTCAAGTCCTTCCAAGTGCCGGCAACGCCGCGCACCTGCGCCTGGCCGCCGAGCTTGCCCTCGGTGCCGACCTCGCGGGCGACGCGCGTCACTTCGGAAGCGAAGGCGTTGAGCTGGTCGACCATCGTGTTGATGGTGTCCTTGAGCTCGAGAATTTCGCCGCGCACATCGACCGTGATCTTCTTCGACAGGTCGCCGCTGGCGATCGCGGTCGACACCTCGGCGATGTTGCGCACCTGCGCGGTGAGGTTCGACGCCATGGAGTTGACGGAGTCGGTCAGGTCCTTCCAGGTGCCGGCGACGCCGAGCACGTTCGCCTGCCCGCCGAGGCGGCCATCGGTGCCGACCTCGCGCGCAACGCGCGTCACCTCGCCCGCGAAGGCGTTGAGCTGGTCGACCATCGTGTTCATGGTCTCTTTCAGCTGCAGGATTTCGCCGCTCACATTGACGGTGATCTTCTTCGACAGGTCGCCGCCCGCGATCGCAGTCGCGACGTCGGCGATGTTGCGCACCTGAGCGGTCAGGTTCGAAGCCATGAAGTTGACGTTATCGGTCAGATCTTTCCAGGTGCCGCCGACGCCAGGCACGACCGCCTGGCCGCCGAGCTTGCCTTCGGTGCCGACCTCGCGCGCAACGCGCGTCACCTCGGAGGCAAACGCGTTGAGCTGGTCCACCATGGTGTTGATGGTGTTCTTGAGCTCGAGAATTTCGCCCTTCACATCGACGGTGATCTTGCGCGACAGGTCGCCGCGCGCCACTGCGGTCGTCACCTGGGCGATGTTGCGCACCTGATCCGTCAGGTTGCCGCACATGGCATTGACCGAGTCGGTCAGGTCCTTCCAGGTGCCGGCCACGCCCGGGACAATGGCCTGGCCGCCGAGCTTGCCATCGGTGCCGACCTCGCGCGCGACGCGCGTCACCTCGGAGGCGAATGAGCGCAGCTGGTCGACCATCGTGTTGATGGCTTCCTTGAGCTGCAGGATTTCGCCGCGCACATCGACGGTGATCTTCTTCGACAGGTCACCATTGGCGACCGCGATGGTCACCTCGGCGATATTGCGCACCTGCGCGGTGAGGTTCGAGGCCATGGAGTTCACGCTCTCGGTGAGATCCTTCCAGACCCCGGTCACCTCGATGACCTGCGCCTGCCCGCCGAGCTTGCCTTCGGTACCCACCTCGCGCGCCACCCGGGTGACTTCCGAGGTGAACACGTTGAGCTGCTTGATCATCGTATTGACGATCTCGGCCGAACGCAGGAATTCGCCCTTGAGCGGGCGCCCGTCGACATCGAGCCGCATTGTCTGCAGGAGATCGCCCTGTGCGACCGCCGCGATCGCGCGGGTGACTTCCGTGGTCGGCCACAAAAGGTCGTCGATGAGCGCGTTAACCGAGCTCTCCATCTCACCCCAGGCGCCGCTGCCGATGCCGAAGCGCACCCGCTGCCGGGTCTTGCCTTGCCGGCCGACGACCTCGCCGACACGTTCGAGCTGTTGGGCCATACGCTCGTTGGCGGCGACGATCTCGTTGAAGGTGTCGGCAATCTTGCCGATGATCCCGACCCGGTTGCCAGCCATGCGCACCGAGAAGTCGCCCACTCGCACTGCCTGCAGCGCGTGCAGCAGTTCGTGGATCTCCCCGAGCGAACCATCGACTTCGCTCGGCATCGGAACCGGCGCGGAAGTTATCCCATTGGCTTTGACTTCATCGGCTTCGCGGCGCGGCTCCATGCTTTGCTCCCAGCTTTGCTTCACGCGGCAAGGGTGATCGTGACCCGAACAGAGGTCGAAGAGCTTCGTGGCTCAGCTTCCAACACGGATCGTGCTCGGACCGGCTCATCAAGCATCGAGGAAGTGGCTCGCGAGACAAACGCTTTCGCGCATGCTGCAATGAGCCTGGCGGCGCCGATCCGACCTCGGGCAAGTTTCTTCATCACGCGCAACTCTTTCGACGCGTGGTCTCTCGCCCGAGAGCCATGCTCGACGTCCCCAATCTGCTCAATATTTCGGGAAATGCGAAGACCGTCGCTGATTTTCGCCCCTCCCCCGACCGGCCGCGCCTAGCCGGCAGGTATTTTCGCCCAGGCCAGAGCAAACGCACAAAACGCCGGCACGGTTCCATTGGTTCCGCGGCAGAGAAAATTTTTTCTCAACTCCCTGGCCCGCCTGGAATCGATTTCAGAGACAAGGGCTTTTCGTCTGCTCCAATTCGCAGAATTGTTTCGTCCGGGCCGCGGCGACCGAGCAGGAACCATCGATGCTGCAAGGCGTTAGATGGGTTTCGCGGCTGGGCGGCCGAATGACGATGCGCGCTGGATCGCTGAACAAGCCGCCCGGAACGAGCGAATACCCCCCGCCATCCGGGCCTGGGGCAGCCAATTCTCCTGCGGTGTCCGATCGCCTCGAGGCACCAGGGGCGACCTTGATCGAGACCGACGTTCCGGCGCGGCTCGATGCCCAACCATGGGGCGGCTTCCACACCCGTGTTGTCATCGCGCTCGGGATCACCTGGATCCTGGATGGGCTTGAAGTGACCCTGGCGGGCGCACTATCTGGCGTCCTTAAGGAGGGCTCGACGCTCGGTCTGAGCAATTCCCAAATCGGTGAGGCCGGCACCGCCTATCTGGCCGGCGCCGTCTTGGGCGCCGTATTCTTCGGTTGGCTGACGGATCGCCTGGGCCGGCGAAGGCTCTTTTTCATCACAATCGCCGTCTACCTCACCGCTACCGCTTGCACCGGGCTGGCATGGGATTTCTGGAGCTTCGCAATCTTTCGTTTCTTGACCGGCACCGGCATCGGCGGCGAATACACCGCCGTCAATTCGACCATCCAGGAGCTCATTCCGGCTCGCCTGCGCGGGTGGAGTGATCTCGCCATCAACGGCAGCTTCTGGGTCGGCGCCGCAATGGGGGCCGGCAGCTCAATCGTGTTGCTCGACCCCGCGGTGGTCGATGCAAGGATCGGCTGGCGACTGGCCTTCTTGATCGGCGCCATCCTGGGGGGAGTGATTTTCATCATGCGACTGTGGATTCCGGAAAGCCCGCGCTGGTTGATGATGCACGGACATCCGCAAGCTGCCGAAGCCGTGGTAGCGCAGATCGAGCGCCTTGCCGGCGGTCCGGCCCCGCACACGCACTATCCGACCGTGAGACTTCAGGCTCGGACGCATACGCCCGTCATTGACGTGGTGCGGGCGCTGTTTCAAACCTATCGACAGCGCACTCTCGTCGGCTTGAGCCTGATGGCCGCCCAGGCATTCTTCTATAATGCGATCTTCTTCACCTATGCGCTGGTCCTGACCGACTTCTACAATGTGCCGGCGGGGGAGGTGGGCTGGTACATTCTGCCCTTCGCGGCGGGAAATTTCGCCGGCCCGCTGGTCCTCGGCCGCCTGTTCGACACGATCGGCCGCCGGCAGATGATCAGCCTGACCTATGGGCTATCCGGCGTTCTCCTCATCGGCACCGGATATCTGTTCAGCGTCGGCCTCCTGTCGGCCACAGCGCAGACGATCGCCTGGATGATTATCTTCTTTTTCGGCTCGGCGGCGGCAAGCTCGGCCTATCTCACAGCCGGCGAGACTTTCCCGCTCGAGATACGAGCGTTGGCGATTGCCTTTTTCTATGCGATCGGCACCGGTGTGGGCGGGCTGGCCGGGCCGTGGCTGTTCGGTAGGCTCATCGACAGCGGATCGCGTGCGAGCGTAGCGAACGGTTATTTTCTCGGCGCCGGCCTGATGATCGCGGCCGCCGCGATCGCCTGGCGCTGGGGCGTCGCCGCCGAGCGCAAGTCTCTTGAGTCGGTCTGCCCGCCGCTCGGCTTCGTCGATTAGCGTTCTACGGGTCCGCTCCGAACCGCCAAGAAATCCGAGTTGAAGCTATGGATATCGCTGCACCGTCCCTTGTTCCCAATCTTCAAGAATGCGCCATCTTGCTCGACGTCGACGGCACGATTCTCGACCTGGCCGCGACGCCGCGTGAAGTCTGGGTGCCGCCTTCGCTCCGGCGTGACATGGCTCGGTTGAGCGAGCGCACGGGCGGAGCTCTGGCTCTGGTGAGCGGCCGATCCGTACAGGATCTCGACTTGTTGTTTGCACCGCTGCAGCTGCCGGCGATCGGCGGCCATGGGGCCGAGTTTCGACCGCATGCGGGCGGCGAGCTGAAGGCCCGGCGGGTGCTGCCTCTCGAGGCCAAGCTCAAACGCCGCTTTGCGGCAGTGGCCGAGCTGGGACCCGGCGTCGTGGTCGAGGATAAAGGTTACTCGATTGCGTTGCACTACCGATTGGCGCCGGCGCTGGAAGGAGCGATCACGGACGCGGTGGCACGCATCTGTGCCGAGAATGCGTCAGCGCAGATCGAGGTCCTTCCCGGCAAATCGGTGTTGGAGATCAAGCACCGCGGCTTCAGCAAGGGCAGTGGCGTACGGGAATTGATGCGCTATCCGCCATTCCGCGACCGTCATCCGATCTTCATCGGCGACGATGTCACCGACGAATCCGTTTTCAGCGTCATCGCTGAATTCGATGGCTTGGCATTCTCCGTAGGCCGCGTAGCCGCCGGCGTCGACGGGCATTTTGCCGAGCCTGGTGCGGTGCGCGGCTGGCTCACCCGCATCGCGGACGGCAGCGCGAGCCTCGCGCAATGATCGACCACGGACTGGATCTCGCCGTCATCGGCAACGGGCGCACCGCCGCGCTGGTCGATCCCTCATCGCGGATCGTCTGGTGGTGCTTTCCCAATTTCGATGGCGACCCCGTTTTCTGCCGCCTCTTGTCCGGCGCTGAGGAGAAGGGCTTTTCCGACGTCGTGCTGGACGACATGGTCAGTTGTCAGTCCGAGTACCTGCGCAACACCGCGATCGTGTCGACCGTGCTCACCGACCGGAGTGGCGGGGCCGTGCGAATCACCGATTTCGCACCCCGTTTCCGGCAGTACGGGCGCATCTTCCGGCCGCCGCAGCTGTTCCGGATCATAGAGCCCATTGCCGGCCTGCCGCGCATCACGGTCAGGGTGCGGCCGGCGCACAATTACGGCCAGAGCTTTCCGCGCCGTTCCGCCGGCAGCAATCACATTCGCTACCTGGACGAGGGAACGGTCATCCGCCTGACCACCGACGCGCCGCTCTCGCTCATCGAGCACGAGTCGCCTTTCGTGCTCACCCGCCCGGTGCATTGTGTTTTCGGCCCCGACGAGCCGCTCACGGCCGGTTTGGCGATCACCAGTCGCGAGTTCGCTGACCGTACGCGCGATTATTGGATGGACTGGGTGCGCGGCCTGTCGATCTCGTACGACTGGCAGGAAGCGGTCATCCGCGCCGCGATCACCCTCAAGCTGAGCAGCTTCGAGGAAACCGGTGGCGTGATCGCGGCGCACACAACCTCCATTCCGGAGGCTCCCGGTTCCGGCCGGACATGGGACTATCGCTTCTGCTGGTTGCGCGACGCCTATTTCGTGGTGAAGGCGCTCAATCGGGTCGGCGCGACACAGACCATGGAGGATTTCATCGCCTTCACGCTGAGCATCGCATCCAACCCGGAAGAGGCGCTGCGGCCGGTATACGGCATTGTCCCGACATTGCCGCTCGACGAACGCGTGGCGCCTGACCTCAGCGGCTACCGTGGCGATGGACCGGTGCGGATCGGCAATGCGGCTGCCGGTCAGATCCAGAACGACGCCTATGGCAGCATCATCCTGGCCGCGATGCCGATGTTCTTCGATCGCCGGCTGCCGCGACCGGGGGACGAAGGATTATTCCGCCTGCTTGAGCAGCTCGGTGGCCGGGCAGCGAAATTGGCGCTGTCGCCGGACGCCGGAATCTGGGAATACCGCGGCCGTCAGCGCATCCACACCCACTCGAGCGCGATGTGCTGGGCCGGCTGCCATCGGCTCGCCGCCATTGCGTCCCGGCTCGGACTGACCGAGCGCGCCGACTATTGGAACACGGTCTCCGATCCGCTACATGCCGCGCTGGTCGAGCGCGGCTGGAACGAGAAGCGCGGCGCCTTCACCTCGGCATTCGATTCCGACGAGCTCGACGCCAGCGTGCTGCTACTGCCGGACCTCGGCGTCATCGAGGCGGCAGATCCGCGCTTCAAGAGCACCGTCGCGGTGATGGAGCGTGAGCTCCTGCGCGAACGGCACGTCATGCGCTATTCGGGGGCGGACGATTTCGGGCTCCCGGTTACAGCTTTCCTGATCTGCCGGTTCTGGCTGGTGGACGCCTGGTGGTCGCTTGGCCGACACGACGATGCGCGCGCCCTGTTCGACGATGCCTTGAAGCATCGCAATCGCTACGGGCTCCTGTCGGAAGATATCGACCCGCAAACGGGCGCGTTGTGGGGCAATTTTCCGCAGACCTACTCGATGGCCGGCTTGATCCTGACAGCGATGCGCCTGTCGCGTAGCTGGGAGGATCGCTACTGGCGCTGATCACGCGGCGGCAAACTCGACCACGACCTTGATGTCGTCCGGGCGGTGATCGAGCGCTTCGGTCCACCTCTCGACCGGGACGCGTCGTGTGATCAATCCGGCGAGCCAATCGGGCGCGGCCTGCCGCAACGCCTCTGCGGCGGCTTCATAGTGCGAGCGGTTGGCATTCACGGCGCCGAAGACCGTATCGTTGTCGAGCACAAGGCTCCGGTTGGTGCGGCCGACATCGAGCTTGAGCTCATGCCCCGGCGCCGTCACCCCGAGCAGGCACACGATCCCGGCCGGCGCCGTGCGGCCCAATGTCGCCGCGATGACGGTCGGAGCGCCGGTGCATTCCATCAGGATGTCGGGGTTGAGGCGATTAATGATCTCGACGCCATCGACATGGTATGTGGCGCCGAGTTGCCGAACGAGATCGGCCTTCGGTCCGTGAGTGCTTCGCTCCAGCAGGTGGACTTCGAGTCCGCGCTGGGCGCCCATCAGGGCCGCAAGCAATCCAATCGGGCCGGCGCCGGTGACGAGCAGCCTTTGCGGCCGCCATGATTTCGAGCGCTCGCCAATACGCCATGTGTGGTCCCAGGCCTTGGCGACGATGCTGGCCGGCTCGAGCAAAACGCCAAGCTGACCGAGGGCGCGATCAATCTTCACCGCGAATTCGGGCTCGAGGCGAAACCACTCCGCCCCATAGCCGTGCCGCTCCTTGATCCCGCGCTCGGTGTAACGGCCGTTGCGGCACATGTCCCACTCCCCGGCCGCGCACGCAACGCAAGGCACCGGATCCGGACGGCGCACGATCCCGGCGACCAGGTCGCCCACCGCCACCCCGCAGCCTGGCGGCGCCTGCTCGACCACACCGAGCGATTCATGGCCGATGACCAGACGCTGTTGACCCGGCGGCGCCCAGCCGTATTCACCCGAAAGGATCTCCCGATCAGTCCCGCAAACTCCCAGGACCAGGGTTCGGACCAATATCGCCCCGTCCGATTCCGGCGGCTCGGCGACCGTCTCAAGCCGAGCCGAATTGGGGACCCCCGGCGCAGTTGTCAGGGCACGCATGTGCGGTTCAAGCATTGGTGGCGGGCGAAAAGCGCGCTCATGATATGTCGCCGACAACGCAACGACGCCCAATATTGTTCCTGATCAGCAGCGGCGGGATGAAACCTCTCAGCCCGCTCGGACGTTCTCCGGCTCAGCCGGGAGGAACTGTCTGGAGGGTTTCTGTATGGACGCGATCGGGCGCAAACGTTGGGCCATCGCCGAAGGTTATATCCCCTCGCAAAGCTCCTTCTCCGACCGCGCATTGATCTCGCACGAAACAGCGTGCATCCTCAATGCCGGTGATCGCGACGCGCAGGTGAAGATCACGATCTACTTCGTGGATCGCGAACCCGTCGGGCCCTATCAGGTCACGGTGCCGGCGCGGCGCACTCTGCACCTGCGCTTCAATGATCTCAAAGATCCGCAGCCAATCCCGCGCGACACCGACTACGCGTCAGTGTTTGAATCGGATCAAGCGATCGTCGTTCAACACACGCGGCTCGACTCGCGCCACGCCGAAGTGAGCCTGCTCTCGACTACGGCCTACAGCGAAACCTGATCGTGGTCCGCATACGATACCGGGGGAATAATTAGCTTCAAAGGTATCGGCCGGTTCCCAGCAAGCCGTCGCTCTCGACTAGAATGATTCGGTGTCGTGCAGCGTGGATTCGCGTAGGAAAGTTTCATCGAAGTCGGCGAAAACAAGCTCTAATTTCACTGCTGCATTTGCCGTGGCGATTATGCGGCGATAGCGCGGCGAATGGAACCAAAAGCTCCATTCGTCGTTGTCGTGGTCGAAACAGCCAGGAGATCCCCTTGTGATCATTGTAGTTTCGAACCGCGTGGCGAAGGCTCAGGGCGATGAGCCGATCGCCGGGGGTTTGGCCTCGGCCCTGTTGCCCGTGGTCAAGGGCTCCGGGGCGATTTGGGTCGGATCAAGCGGCCGGTTGCGCGAGGCCTCGCGCAAGGACTCGTTCGCTGAAATCGAAGCGCTCGGCGCGGGCGCGTTGGCGACCGTCGACCTGCCCGCCGCGCACTACCAAGGCTACTACGAGGGCTTTGCAAATTCCGGCTTGTGGCCCGCGCTGCATTCGCGTCCGGATTTGATCCGGACCACGGTCGCCGACTACAAGTCTTACCGCGAAGTGAACGCGTTCATGGCGCGCACGCTGCTCCGGTTCAATCGATCGGACGCCAACATTTGGGTTCAGGATTATCATTTTCTGACCCTGGGCTCGGAGCTGCGACGACTAGGGATCATGCAACCGATCGGATTTTTCTTGCATACGCCCTGGCCGGCGCGTTCCATCATGCACAGCGTGCCGCAACATCGCGACCTGGTTCTGGCGATGCTGGCCTACGACCTGATCGGCTTCCAGACCGACGAGGACCGGCAAAACTTCAAGGACTATGTGCGCTACGAGCTCGGCCTTGGCATCGTCAAGGACACCATCACCTCTAGCCACGGCCGATCACGGCTGGCCACGTTCCCGATCGGCATCAACGTCGATGAATTTGCGGCGCGCGCCGCCAAGGCTGCGGCCCGACCGGACGTCGCGCGGTTGCGGCTCAGCCTGCAGACCTCCAAGCTCCTGCTCGGGGTCGACCGGCTCGACTATTCGAAAGGCATCTCCAACCGCATCCGCGCTTTCGACAGCCTGCTGCAGGCGCAGCCGGAGTTCAAGCGTCAGGTCTCTTTGTTGCAGATCGCCGTTCCGTCACGCGGCCAGATCGAGGCCTACCGGGCGCTCAAGACCGAGCTCGCGACGCTGGTCGGAGAGGTCAATGGCCGGCATGCGGAGGTGGACTGGATACCGATCCGCTACCTCAACAAAGGCTTTGCCCAATCCACGCTGGCAGGTTTCTATCGTACCGCGCAGGTCGGCCTCGTTACACCGTTGCAGGACGGGATGAATCTGGTGGCCAAGGAATACGTGGCCGCGCAGAATCCCGCCGATCCGGGGGTGCTGGTCCTTTCGGAATTTGCCGGCGCCGCCCGCGAGCTGGACGCCGCCGTGCTGGTCAACCCGCATGACATCGACGGCATGGCGCAAAAGATTTCGGTCGCCCTCGCAATGCCGATCGAAGAGCGGCGTGTACGCTGGTCGGCGATGATCGACAAGTTGCGATCGGGAACGGTTGAGGGCTGGTTTGCTGATTTCGTCCACGCATTGGCCGAGGTCAGGCAAGCCCCCGATTCGCAGATCGCCATGCCGACGCGCTTCCCGCTCTTGCGCGGCCGGGCAGAGCTCAACGCGGCGCAAACCCACTGAGAATCGCTCTGTGTGCCGTCGCCGCGCCGTTTGGCGGCGGATCAGAGCGCCATTCCGCCATCCACCAGGTACGGCTGTCCGGTGACGTAGCTCGCTTCGTCGGACGCGAGGAACACCGCGAGCGCAGCGACCTCAACCGGCCGGCCGAGCCGACCCATCGGCTGGCGATCGACGAACCCCTTGGCGACATCCTCGCGCGGGCGGCCGGTCGCGCTCGCCTGAGTGGCGATGCGCTCTTCGAGCGACGGTGACTCGATGGTGCCGGGGCAAATCGCATTCGCCCGGATGCCTTGTCGGATGAAATCGGCCGCGACGGCCTTGGTCAAGCCGATGACTGCGGCCTTGGTCGCCCCATAGGCATAGCGGTTTGGCACGCCACGAATCGAAGAAACGGCGGATGAGATGTTGATGATCGAGCCGCCGCCGTTCGCGAGCATGCCGGGTAAGAATGCGCGTAGCATGCGGTGCATCGAGGTGACATTGAGGTCGAAGGAGAAATTCCAGTCTTTCTCCGTACAGTCGAGCACGCTGCCATTGTGGACATAGCCGGCGCAGTTCACCAGCACGTTCAGCGCGCCTGCCTGTGTGGTGATCAGACGGGCGATCGCCTCCACATCCGCGGTCGCACGGACGTCAAGCCTGTGCCGCTCGGCACCGGCTAAATCCTCGAGCTTGGCCTCGTCCAGATCCGTCGCGACCACCCGGGCGCCCTCAGCCACGAACGCCTCGGCGATCGCGCGGCCGATGCCCTGCCCTGCCGCCGTAATGAGTGCGAGCTTGCCATCAAGGCGTCGCGTCATGGAGTTGTCGCGTCTTGCAGTGTGGCCTCTTGGCAGCGGCCACGTCGTGATTCATCTGACGGCACAGCATCAGGCCGCCTGCTGCGCGAGACGGCTCATCTCGCGCTGGACCAGGCTGCGATACAAGCCGTTGCGCCTCAGCAGATGGTCGGGCGGTCCATCCTGCACGATCTGTCCGGCCTGCAGGACAATGATGCGGTCGAAATTGCGCACAGTCGACAGGCGGTGCGCGATCGCCACGACGGTGCGCCCTTCCATCAGGCGGCCAAGCGCCTCGCGAATGGCCTCCTCGGAATCGCCGTCGAGGGCTGAAGTGGCCTCATCGAGCAGCAGCAATGGGGCATTCTTCAAGAACGCGCGAGCGATCGCGATGCGCTGACGCTGGCCGCCTGAAAGCTTCACGCCGCGATCCCCGACAGTCGTATCGAAGCCCTCGGGCAAGGCGGCGATGAAATCGCCGCAGCGCGCCAGCGTGGCTGCCTCCAGCACTTCGCGATCGGAAGCCTCCGGCCTGCCGTAGCGTATGTTCTCGATAACGGAACGGTGGAACAGCGATATGTCCTGCGGCACGACCGCAATGGCATCGCGCAGGCTCTCCTGCGTCACCTTCGCGATATCCTGCCCGTCGATCAGGATCCGCCCGCCCTGCAGATCGTAGAAACGCTGCAGCAGGGCCAACAGTGTCGACTTGCCGCCGCCCGATTGGCCGACGAGACCGACGCGCTGGCCGGGCTCGAGACTGAGATTGAGCCCCTCGAAAACCGGACTGCCGCCCGGATAGCGGAAGCTCACGTCAGCAAATTCCACATTGGCGCCGCGTTTGATCAACGGTGCGGCGGCCGGGTGATCGCGCAAGTCATGCGGCACAAGCAGAGTCGAAAGCGCCTCCGACAGCCTCGCGACATGTTGCGTGACGTCTACCAGGGCGACCGCCAAGTCGCGCGTCGCGTGTAGAACTGACATGCCCAATGTGCACGCAAGGACCACATCTCCGGTCGTAGCCGCACCTCGTTGCCACAGCACGATGGCCCAGGCGAGCAGACCGAGCGTCAAGGTGATGGTCACCAGCGCATGCATTATGCGCAGCTTTTCCAGATAGAACAGGCTGCGACGGCGCGCCGCCAGCTCGCGATCAATGGTGGCATCGAAACGGCGGTGCTCGCGGCTGAGGCCGCAGAATGCCCGCACCAACTGCATATTGGCGACGACGTCGACCATCTCGCCGTCGACTGCCGCAGTCTTGTCGGCGAAGTCGTGATGCAGCGGCCGGCCCGCCGCCGCCAAATGGAACATCGCGGTGACCATGACGCCGCCCACCAGCGCCAAGCTGGCGGCCATGGGCAGACTGATCGTGGCCACGAAGCCGATCGCAGCGACGGTCGCCGCGCACGGCGGCAGCACGTTCCACATGGTCATGTTTTCGACGGTGAATATCGCGTTCGAGGTCGCAGTCACTCGGCTCGTCAACATGCCGGGAAGGCGGTCGGCAAAATAGCTCGGCGAGTGTCCGGTCAAATGGCGGAACAAATCCCGGCGCAAGTCACCAGTCACTCCCACGAACGTAAAATTTGCGATCCAGCTCGCCAGCCGCCAAAGGAGATTGTCGGCTGCGATGAGAGAGACCAACAACAAGAACGCGACCCACACGCCGCTACCAGGTGCATGACCGGATAGGGTATCAACCAGATACTTGACGCCATATTGGGTACTGACCGAACAAGCGACCGCCGCCAACACGGCACTCAAAATGAGCAAATGCGAATGCGGCCGCCGTCTGACATAACGAAACATAAAAGCAAACGGGCGGCCGGCGTAGCGGCAAAGATCGTCCATTGCTGTCCAAACTCCCTGTTTACGCCGGCTTTGCTTTTCGGCCGGTCTGTCGGTCCACCGATTGGGGTTTCCCAGCGCGACTACCCGCACCGGCAAAGAACCAGAACTTGCAGAGCCATTAACAACGAGCTCGAGGTGTTGGGGCAGTGTTTGTCCGTTGCGTAGCCCACTATTCGTCGCGGCATTCCCGTGGTCGAATCGCGGCGGCCACCCGCACGGGGCGGTCCGCTGGCGTGCACTAGCCTCGACGTTACAAGCCGCAAAAGGTTCCCAAACGTCGAAAAAATAAGTCTGTTGCCAATCGGAAATTTCTCCAGGCATCCTTGTTCTAATCCCGATGCCGGGTTGGAGGAGCGGGCTTTCTCAGTACAATAGGAGCACCTTTCATGCGCATCGCCCAGGTGGCACCGCTGACCGAGGCAATACCGCCCAAACTGTATGGAGGAACCGAGCGCGTCGTACATTGGCTCACAGAGGAACTGGTCGAGCTAGGTCACGATGTCACGCTGTACGCGAGTGGGGATTCGGTAACATCCGCAAGGCTCGAGGCGCCATGGCCACGCGCGCTGCGCCTGGATGGCTCAGTGCGCGATCCGAATGCGCTGCACATGTTGATGCTCGAGCACGTACGCCAGCGTCGCGGTGATTTTGATTTTCTGCATTTTCATCTCGACTATTATCCGTTCTCACTGTTCTCACGCCAATCGACGCCGTTCGTCACTACGCTTCATGGTCGGCTAGACCTGCCGGAGCATCAGCCGGTATTCTCGACCTTCTCCTCGGTGCCGGTCATTTCCATCTCCAACGCGCAGCGACGTCCGCTGCCGCAGGCCCGTTGGGTGCGGACGATTCATCATGGGCTGCCCGAGCGACTGCTCACGCCTCATCCGGTGAGGCCGCGGTATTTCGCCTTTCTGGGGCGCATAGCTCCGGAAAAGGGGGTCGATCGCGCAATCCGGATTGCGGAGCATTGCGGCGTACCGCTCAAGATCGCCGCCAAGGTCGACCACGCGGATCGCGATTATTTCCAGGACAAGATCAAGCCGCTGCTCAACTCGCCCAATGTCGAGTTCATCGGCGAGATCAGCGATCAAGAGAAGTCGATGTTCCTGAGTGGCGCCATCGTGCTCCTGTTGCCGATCGATTGGCCTGAGCCGTTCGGGCTGGTCATGATCGAGGCAATGGCGTGCGGGACCCCGGTCATCGCCTTCAACCGCGGCTCGGTGCCGGAAATCGTCGAGGATGGCGTGACCGGCTTCATCGTCGAGGACGAGATCGGCGCAATCGGGGCGGTCGATCGGCTGGCGCAGCTGCCGCGCACCAGTATCCGCAAGCGCTTCGAGGAGCGCTTTACCGCGCGACGGATGGCGCAAGACTATCTTTCCGTCTATCGCAGCCTGATCGAGGGCGCTTCGGCACGCCTGCGGCTGGTGGTCGATGAGGCGCCGCGGTTAGCCGCCGACGGAGGTTAGTTGGGTCCTCGTCGGCCCTATTCGTCGGCAGCTGCCGTCTCGGTCGGCTGCGTCTCGGGCAGCCAAAGATAGACGGCGGCCAAGCCCAGCGTCGCGACGACAGCCAGACCGAGGAACGCCGACTCGCTGCCGAAGTGATCGCTGGCGTAACCGGCGAGGGTCGTGCTCAGCGAAGCACCGATCCCGGTGGTCGTTCCCACGATCCCCTGCCCGAGATTGAAATGCCCGGTGCCGCGCGTGAGGTCGGCGATGATGAGCGGCACCATTACACCGAACACAGCGGCGGTAAGGCCGTCGAGCACCTGCACCAGGACCAGCAGATTTGGGTCCTTGACCACAGCAAAGAGCACGCCGCGGACCGGCAGCGCTGCGAAGCCGAGCAGCAGCAACGGTCGTCGTCCCAACTTTTGCGCATGCCGGCCGACCCACGGCGAAAGCGCGGCGACCACCAGCTGCGGCACCACGATGCAGGCGGCAATCAGCACCGTGGCCCATCGGCTCGAGCGCATGGTGACCACGCTCCCCATCAACGGCAGCATCGCCGCATTGGCGAGATGGAACAGCATGACGCAACCGGCGAGGATCAACAGAGGGCGCTGGTGCGCTAAGTCCGCGAAATTGGGCGGCGGCCGGTTGTCGCGGCGGCGGGCGACGCCGCCATGCGCTCGCTCGGCATCGATCTCGCTTGCCGACATGGCGCGCAGGGCGATGAGAGCCGGTCCGAGCAGGATGGCGGTGACAAAGAACACCGCGCGGGCGGAGAGGAAGTAACCGCAGGCGCCCATCGCCGCCGCCGCCAGGCCGTTTCCAATGGAAGCAAAGCGCGCGTTGCGGCCGAGCCTCTCGCCGATTGCCGCATGGCCGACCAACCCGAGGCTGATCGCCGCGATCGCGGGGCCGAGCACGCAGCTCGCGGCCGAGTGCAGCACGGCTGCAGACATCACCACCGGCAAGATCGGCCAAGCCGCATAGGCGAGCGCGCTCGCGGCGATGGCGGCGATTGCGATCCCGGCCACGAAGCGCTCCGAGCGGGCATAATCGACGAGCGCTCCCCCCGGAATCTGTCCGAGCAAGGAAACCAGGCCGGCCACGGACAAAACGAGGCCGACATCGACCTGCGTCCATTTCTGCGCTGTCAGATAGACTGAAACGAACGGGCCAAATCCGGTCTGCACGTCGGCGACGAAGAACACGAACCAATCCAGGCCGCGCAACGTGGCACGCGACGGCGCCGGCGGCGGTTCGCTGGGCTGCAGCCGCACAGGCAGGTTCGGCGTCGCACCCGGGCGGTCGCCGGAGCGCCATATTCGGTCCGCGGTCAGGACACGTCTCCAACTTGACTGGAGTGGACGTCCCGATCGCATGGATCGGGATACCCTCCTTTTTTAGGTCCGCGCATGTCCTTTTTCGGGCAACCGGTATCCGCTTGTCTTGGACATGCGCTTTTTATCTTGGCGCACGTGTTTTTTCGGAGAACCGGTATCCACTTTTCCGGTTTCCGGGACATGCGCGAATCGACTTACTGATATGGAAACGGCTCAAGCTTGCCCTGAGAGCCCAGCACTACCACCGGCTTGCCCTCCTGGTACTCGGGGCCTGCCTTGACCTGATCGCGGGTGAATTCCAGCGTCACCGGACCCGATCTGTTGCCGGGCTTGGGAAAGGTCAGTGCGTCCCAATCCACGGCAATTTTGCGGCTGCCGACGCCGAGGAAGCCACCGAAGTCGATGACCGCCGCGCGTGCCTGTCCGTTTCGATCAACCAATACGTCGACGATCCGGCCCATATTCTCGCCGGTTGCGCTGCGGACCTCCCTGCCGAGGGTTCCCTGCAGCTCATGGCTTTCGAGAATGGGGACTGCCGGCGGCACATCGGGCAAGTTCGCCGCAGGATTATTGGGAGGCGCGACATCGGGTTGGTCGGTGCGTGCCGGCGCCGGGCTGTCCTCCGCCATGGAAATAGGGACGGCCGCCGCCACAGCGAGCAACGCGAACGCCGCCGCCGCCATGACCGCCGGATGGTGCTCGCGCATGCGTGCCACGACAGTATGCCCCGCCACTGCCAGATGCTCGATGCACCAAGCCGCAACGGGCGCCCGAGTTCCCTTGCGCCAGCAAATAAGGTCACGCTGTTGCGTTCAATCCAGGTGGAGTGCAGACGATCGAAACCTGGATCTTGCCGTGCGTACGCAGGATATCGAGTGATACCGCGTCCCGATGGCGCCGGACCCTCAAGTCGACGCTGGCCGGGCCGAGCCGCAGACGCCGCAACGTGACTTCGTCGAGAAACGAAGGCAGGTGCGGATTGCGCAGGCGGATTTCGCCCTTGCCGGGATCGAATTCGAGCCCGAGCGCTGCCTCGAGAAGGCTGAAGGGTGTCGCGCTCGCCCAGGCCTGCGGCGAGCAGGCAACCGGATAGAGCGTAGGTCCGCGGCCACGCTGGCGCTGGAAGCCGCAGAATAGTTCCGGCAAGCGCCGTGAATCCATATAGGTCGCAGCCCTGAATATGCCTCTGAACAACTGCTCGACGGCAGCGGCAAAACCGTAGCGGGCGAGACCGAGCGCGATCAATGAATTGTCGTGCGGCCAAATCGAACCATTGTGATACGACATCGGATTGTACCGCGCCTCTCCCTTGGCCACGGTACGGATGCCCCAACCCGAATTGAACCGGCTCTCCATCAGGCCATTGGCGACACATGCGGCCCGATCGCGGCTCGCGATTCCGGCAAACAGCACCTGTCCGGCATTCGAGGTGCGAACCCGGCAAGGCGCCTTGTTCCCGTCAAGCGCCAGCGCGTAGGTGCCGATTTCCGGACACCAGAATGCCGCTTCGAAACGCTCGGCGAGAAGGCGCGCTTCGCCCTCTAGCTTGCTCGCGAGCGCAGCGTGTCCGAGTTGCAGCGCGCAGCGCGCTGCCGCTCGCTTGGCGGCAAACACATAACCCTGCACCTCGGCGAGCGCGATCGCGCCATGCGCCAAGCACCCATCGGCATGAAAGATCGCGTCGTGGGAATCCTTCCAGCCTTGATTGGACAGGCCCTGCTCTGTGGCGCGCAGATATTCGACAAAGCCGTCCCGGTCGGCGTCGCCCGGACCATCGATCCAGGCGAGCGCGGCCTCGATGGCCGGCCAGAGCTCCGAGATGGTTTCGATGTCGCCGGTGCGCTCGAAGTAGTGACCGGCGAGCAGCACAAATAGCGGAGTCGAATCGACACTGCCGTAGTAGAGGCCGAAAGGCACCTCGCGCAACGCCGCCATCTCGCCGGCGCGCATCTCATGTAGGATTTTTCCCGGCTGCGCGTCGGAAGCGGCATCGGTCTCTTTGGCCTGGAAGGCGGCGAGCCGGCGCAGCACACCGCGTGCCACACCGGGGTTCCACCACAGCATCTGCAGCGCAGTGATCAGCCCGTCGCGGCCGAACGTGGTCGAATACCAGGGAATGCCCGCATAGGGGTAGCGCCCCTGCGCCGTGTCGGTCATCAACATCGCAAGGTCGGCTGCGGAGCGGCACAGGATCTCGTTGAACACATCGTTCGAGCTTTCGACGGTGGTGACGTCGGAGGTGGAGGCGCGAAGCTCGCGCCGCGCGGCGAGCAGGCCGCGCAGAAATGGCATCGGACGCTCATCAGCTCTATCGCACGCAACCGCGATGAACAGCGGCTGGACCGTCCCGGGAGCAACCCGCAACTGATAAGTCGCGGCATTCACAGCGAGCTTGCCCGGTGGCGGATCGAAGGTCAGCCGAGTCTGCCGCGTCACGCCATCGAGTCCGCGATAGCTGAGCAAGACCTGGTCGGCGCCCATGAGGCGGCGGGTGAGAATGCCACGGCGATCGCGGCGCAGGCCGCGCGCCTCGAACAGGTCGGCAAAATCGCTGTCGAACAATATCATCAGGCGCAGGTCCGCTGCGCAATCACTGAAGTTGCGGATGCCGAGCCGCTGGTAGAGGGTGCCACGCCAAAGAAAGATCGTGCGCACGATGTGCAGCGTATCTTTCGGCAACACGATGCGATGATCAGAAAAGACGTCCGGATTGGTAAGATCGATCGCCAGCAGTGCGTTGTCGTCACGCAGATTCGAGCCGAGCAGCAGCGGCTGAAGGTCGCAGATTGTGACCTCGAGGCGCGAGAGGTAACGCGTGTCAAAGTGGAAGAGACCGTCCGGGCCGCCGGCGGACGCGCCGACATCGCCGTGCGTATCCATGACGATGAAGGTGTCGCCGGATTTGAGCGTGCGACGGGCGCGCGTCGGCGCCTCCGCGACCGCGATGTAAAACGGCGCCTCGGGAATCGGATCGACGTGCAATGCCGGCGCAGCCGCTTCGCTGGGCATGGATATGATCTTTGTGATGATGTGGTGTCAGCACCCTCTCAGACCACTTGAAACGGCCGAGTCAAGCCATCGGTTCCCACAGCTGGCTCCCACAGCCGGCTGGCCATGCCGGGACGGCTCTGGCATGTTTGGGAGCGCGCGGTGCCGCGGCCGCGTGCGGTTAGTCCCCTCCTCGGTCTGACGTCTTCCTGCCCCTCGCCCCCTGCCCCAGCATATGCATTTTTCAGGGTCAAATCCGACGGAAATCATTGCCGCCCTCGACCAAGCCGGAGCGCGGCTCAGCTTGTCGAACGGCGGCGCCAATGTCGTGTGGCGAATTTGGGGAAAGGGCACGCCACTTGTCCTCCTGCACGGCGGCACCGGCAGCTGGATGCATTGGATCAGCAATATCGAGCCGCTTGCGCGGGATTTCATGCTTCTGGTTCCGGATATTCCGGGCTCGGGCGAATCCGGCGACCCCGAAGCCCCCGTCTCCGCCGACCGCATTGGGGCGACACTTGCAGAAGGCGTAAGCAGCATCATCGGGCCGCAAGCCAGATTTGCGGTTGCAGGCTTCTCAATGGGCGGGCTGATCGCCGGGTATCTGGTGCGTCACGCGCAGGCGCGCGTTCAATGCCTCGTCCTGGTCGGCGCGACCGGTACCGGCGCTGCGCGCGGCGAGATGGAGCCACTCAAATCATGGCGCCGCCTCCCGACCGAGGCGGACAGGATCGCGGCGCACCGGCGCAACCTTGGCATCCTGATGATTCACGATCCCAACCGGATCGATGATCTCGCGGTATACATCCAAAAGGCCAACGCGGACCGCTCGCGGATCCGTGGCAAGCATGTCTCGCATACCGGAACGCTTGCCGAGTGCCTGGGAGGCTTTCGCGGAAATCTCGCGGGGATCTGGGGCGAGCACGATGCCACCGCGGTCCCCTACCTGGCGGAACGAGCCGAGCGGCTGCGCCAGTTTCAGCCGCGAGCCACCTTCGACGTTCTTCCCGGCGCCGGCCACTGGGTTCAGTACGAGGCGGCGGCGTCCTTCAATCGCCGCCTGCGCGAGCTGGTCGCGGCGACCTTCTAGTTCAATTTGTTTGATTGGCGGCAAAGACCAGAACGGGCTTTTCCCGATAAAGGTCGGGGAAGATGCGACGTAGATTTTCCACCTTCGGGAGATCGTTGAAAGCGATATACGGGCTGCTCGGGTGCAGGCTCGCGTAATCCTGATGATAGTCCTCGGCCGGGTAGAAAGCGGGAAGCCGGTTGACCTGGGTCACGATCGGATGCTTGAACACGCCCGCCTTGTTGAGCTGGGCAATGTAGGCCTCGGCCACATTTTTCTGCGCCTCGTCCAGATAAAAGATCGCGGATCGATATTGCGGCCCGAAATCCGGACCCTGACGATCAAGCTGGGTCGGATCATGCGCGACAGAAAAATAGATTTGCAGGATCTTCCCATAGGAAATCTGCCGTGGATCGTAGGTCACTTGCACCGACTCGGCATGGCCGGTCTGCCCTGAGCCCACGATCTGATAGACCGCAGTCTCCTTCGCCCCACCCGCATATCCGGAAACAGCCCGAGTGACACCCTTGACGTGCTGGAATACCGCTTGAACGCCCCAAAAACATCCGCCGGCGAGAACTGCGGTCTGCACGCCGCCGTTCGCGGCATCCGCCGGCACATCAACTGCCGGGGATGGGACAACGATTGCGGGCTCGGAGGCGCGAATGGGTGCGAGCCAGCCCGCCCCAGCCAGGCATAATAGGAGCGCGGCCCATAGCGCCCATCCGGTCCAGGAAACCTTGCGAAAACCAGCGGAAGATGCACGCTCGATCGACATGGCATGTCCTCTCGGGCCAGGAATCGCCAACTCACGCAGCCGTATTGTAGCGCAACACGGGCACGCCAAGGGCCGTTCCCACCCCGCCCCTTCGCACATGTCCGTGAACTGTTCGGCCGGCAGTCTGCATGCTATGGTTTATAAGCACTGCATACGGGAGATCGCATAATGGCAAGACCCAAGATCCGGCACATTGCACTGGCCACCAAGGACCCTCACAAGGTGGCGGAGTTCTACAAGGCCGCCTTTGACATGCAGGAGGTCGGGCGCGCGGGTCCGCCCAATCCGAAGCCGGGCCAAGTCTACGGCGTTTATTTGAGCGATGGAACGCTGAATATGGCGATTCTCAATTTCGGGGACGACGATCAGCTCGGCAAAGGTCCCGACTATGTCGGGCTGCACCATTTCGGGGTCCTGGTCGACGATCTCGCCGACGCGCGAAAGCACGTCGAGGCGCTCGGCGGCGACTGCTTCCGCCACACGCCCCCGCCCGGCCATACGGGCTTCTACGAGACCAAGTTCCACGGGCCCGACGGCGTGGTGTTTGATATTTCCGAGCATCCCTGGCCGGGACTGGAGGCGCAGGATTCAGAGCGTCCCGCCGTTCTCGCGAAGAAGAAAGCGAAGCTTCAGGCGGCCGAATAACCGACAAGCTCAGCCTGATTTCGCAAATCCGTAAACGGCCTCCGGATTCTCAACAAGAATCCGGTGCCGGATCTTCTCGTCCGGCGCCCACTCTGCGAGCAAGTCGAACAAGAGCGCATCATCGGGCTTGTGCGCGGCATCGAGTGATGGATGCGGCCAATCGCTTCCCCAGAGCATGCGTTCCGGCGCAGCCCTGACGAACGCCTCGGCTACCTTGGTTGCATCCGCGTAAGTGGGCGGACCTACCTTGGTCTCGATATAGGCGCCTGAAATCTTGACCCAGGTCCGGCCCTTGTCGATCAGGCGGCGCATGACCGCAAACGCCGGATCCTCCACGCCTGCACTCTGCAAGCGTCCCATGTGATCAAACACGATAGCCGATGGCAGGCGATCCCAAAGATCCCGCGCGGCCGCGATCTGATCGCCACGCATGTGAATCTGCAAATGCCAACCGAGCACGGCGACGCGCTTGGACAGCGGCTCGATCATGTCGATCGTGGTGGTGGCGGCTGCGGGGTCGTTCTGGGTGAAGCGGATGCCGCGAACGCCGCCGGCATCGAGCATCTTGAGCTCGGCATCGGTGATGTCCGGATGCACGACCGCCACGCCGCGCGCATTCGGCTTGAGCTGCGCAATGGCGTCGAGCGTCACTGCATTCTCGGTCACGTAGGCGGCGGGCGTCACGATCACGGTGCGGGTCAAGCCGAGGCGCTTCTGCAAGAGGCGATAATCGGCAATCGTGGCATTGGGCTGCACCCGCGCCGGATGTGGCGGCGGAAACCGCGCAGGATCGAAGGCATGCATATGGCAGTCGCAGGCATTGGCGGGCGCCTTGAGCTTCGGCGGCGCAGTGCCGGCGGAGTTCGGAATGGCTTCTTGCGCAGCACCGCTCGCGGGCAGTGCTCCCAAGATTGTCACCGCGCCGACGCCCTGCAGGAAGCGCCGGCGGTTTGGGGCTGTGGTTCGATCAATTACCTTCGTGTCGGTCATGGTCTCCTCCCGAAGATCGATTGCTTGTCCCGGGCGCAGCGCGGCCCTCGCAGCTCATCGCTTGCGCGGCGGCTGCTCCGCGATGCGCTGCAGATCCGGGTCGTTCCAGAGAACACAGGTCCAGGCTTGGAGCGGTCCCGGCTCGGAGGCCGGGACAAGAATGTAGCGTGCCAACAGCATGATCTCCGCAACCGCCGCGATCAAGCGGTGACGCGTCAACGTGCTGCAAGACGTCAAATTGACATCGGGGCGATGTGATCCTACAGCCTGACCACAACCTGTCGGACAATCGTTAACATGCGTCGTCATCTCCCATCCGCTCTCGCCTTCCTCGTTGCCGCCCTCGCCTTCCCGGCGCATGCCGATCCGGTCGAGGACTTCTACAAAGGACGCACCATAACGGTCTCGATCGGCTACAGCCCCGGCGGCTCCTATGATGCAGCCGGCCGCGTGCTCGCCCGCTACATGGGCCGCTATATTCCGGGCAATCCGTCGCTCGTGCCGCAGAACATGCCGGGCGCCGGCACCCTCAATCTCGCCAACTATCTCTACAACGTGGCGCCCAAGGACGGCTCGGCCTTCGGCATATTCGCACGCGGCATGGCGATGGAGCCGCTGATCGGCGGCCTCAACGCCAAATTCGATGCCACCAAGTTCACCTGGATCGGCAGCGCCGCCAACGAGATCAGCGTGTGCGCGACCTATGCGACCTCGCCGGTCAAGACCTGGCAAGACGCGCTGAGCAAGGATTTCACCGTCGCCGGCAACGGCTCCGGCTCCGATCCCGACGTCTTTGCCAACGTGCTGCGAAACTCCTTCGGGGTGAAGGACCGCCTCATCTCCGGCTTTCCGGGCAGCGCCGAGATTTCGCTCGCCATGGAGCGTGGCGAGGTCGACGGTCGCTGCGGTTGGTCGTGGAGCAGCATCAAGGCCGAGAAGTCGCAGTGGCTCGCCGAGCATAAGCTCAATCTCGTCGTGCAATTGGCGCTGTCAAAGGCGCCGGACCTGCCAAACGTGCCGCTCATCACCGATCTCGCGACCAGCGACCGGCAGCGGCAGGTTCTCAAGCTCATCTTTAGCCGCCAGACCATGGGGCGTCCCTTTGCGGCCCCGCCCGGAATTCCGGCAGACCGCGCCGAGGCGCTGCGTGCGGCGTTCGACAAGACGATGAAGGATCCGGAGTTTCTCGCTGAAGCCGAGAAGCGCGGCCTGGAGATCAATCCGGTGTCAGGCCACGACGTCGAGAAGCTGATCGCCGAGCTTTATCAAACTCCGAAGGACGTGGTCGCGGAGGCACGTGAGGCGGCCGAGAAGTCGCATTAGATGACACCTGCCAATCGTGCATCCGGCTCATGACCAAGCTCACCACTCGCGGCCATCCTTCGAGACGGCCGGCAAGATGCCGGCCTCCTCAGCATGAGACCGTAGGGATGCAAACAACAAAAGCGCCCGGCACGCGAACGTCCCGAGCGCAAATGACGAGTTTCAATTTCATCAATAATTTGGTTTGGCGCAAAACGTCAAAAAAATGGGGCACTGCGCGTCCGCACAGTGCCCCCGACAAACATGGTGAAACAAATAGGCAGTCGATCAGGACGCCGCCTTCTGCGGCGCCGCCTTGCCGACCTTGAACACTTCGTCGAGACACCAGCGGGCGACCTCGCTACCGGTCGCGAACCACACGCCATCCTTCTTCATGTGCCGGATGATGTTGCGCAGCGTGTTGGCACGCCCGGGCCGGCCGGAAATGTAGGGATGGAACTGGAACGGCACGTAGGTTGGAGCGATCTTTGACTCGTCATAGAGCTCATCGAACATCGCCTTCCACACCAGTAGGGTGTCGTGCGGATTGCCGGCGTCGTTATTGCGATGCTGATAGGTGCGGCCGTCACCGAACGGCTGTCGCGGCAGCTCGACCAGCACGCCCCCGTTGGCCCCCTCCCACAGGAACGGGAGATCATGAGAGAAGGAATTGCTGTTGAACAGGTAACCGTGCTCCATCAGGAGCTCGAGGCTGTTGGGGCTCTGCGTGCACGAGCGCCAGCCGACCGGCGTGTGCCCGGTGGTCGAGCGGATCATGGCGGTGGTGCGCCGCATAACCTCGATCTCCTGCTCGCGGGTCAAGTCACGGGCGACCTCGTGATGATAGCCGTGGCCGGCGATCTCGTGGCCTTTGCTGACGATCGCCTTGACGGCCGCCGGATAGCGCTCGGCAATGCCACCGCAAGTGTTGAACGTGCCCTTGACGCCCTCCTCCTCGAGGATGCGGAGAATGCGCCAGATCGCAGTATGCGGCCCGTACTCGGCCTGGGTGTACTCTTCATGGTCCATCTTGCCGTCCGCTCCCGGCCGCACATCCTCGCCGCCCTGGAAATCGAAAGTCAGAGCGACCGCAACCCGCTGGTCGTTCGGCCAAGAGAACTTTCCGGCGTAGTGGTATTCCTTCAGCATCGCATCTCTCCTTGCACATTCACGGGCGCTGGCTGTCAGCCGTCTCAAACCATCAGAGCGCGGGCAGCCATACGCCGCTTCCGCGGTTTATACAATTGTTTAGCGGCATAACGTTCTCTCCGCCGCGTGCTTACCTGGCCGCATCAGCGCTCATTAACCTCTTTGCGAGCGGCCCCCACCGCTCGAGGCTTGAGCGAACATAGGCGGTGACTTCCGCCGGCGACATTTTCTGAAGCTCGAAGCCCTCCGCCTGCAGCCGATCCTTCACGGCCGGTGCAGCGAGCGCGTCGCCGACTGCCTCGTTCATGCGCAGCGTGATCGCAGTCGGCACGGCCGCCGGCGCCGCAAAGCCGAACCATGTGGTCACCGCAAGCTCCGGATAGCCGAGCTCTTTCAGAGTGGGCACCATAGGGAACTCGGGCATTCGGGCGGAGGAGGAAACGGCCAGCGGAATGAGCGCGCCCGCCTGCATCTGGCCGAGCGCTGCCGTAAAGGTCATCGAGCCCATCTGCACATGGCCGGCGACGAGATCATTGATCGCCTGGCCCGCGCCCTTGTAGGCGACGTGCGCCAGCTTGACGCCTTCCTTCTCGGCCCAGTATTCGGCAATCAGGTTGCCGATCGTGCCGGGACCGGGCGACACATACGGCAATGGCTCGCTCCTACGTTTCAAGAGCGCAAGCAACTCAGCAAGAGAATGCACGTCGAGCTGCGGGTTAACCGCAATGACGGTCGGCGGACCGCCGACAAACGCCACGTGGGTAAAGCTTGCGATCGGGTCATACCCGGGATTTGGGCTCACCGCCGGCGCCGTCACGTGCGTGCCGATGGACGATATTAAGAACGTGTAGCCGTCGGGTGCGGCGTTCGCCACGTAGGCTGATCCGATCAGGCCTCCGGCTCCGCCCCGGTTCTCGATATAGAACTGCTGGTGCAGCTGTTGGCTGAGATTTTCGGCAATGATGCGTCCGAGCGTATCCGAGCTGCCTCCGGCCGCGAAGGGCGAGACGATCCGCACCGCCCTCTTCGGCCAATCCGCCGCGTCCTGGGCCGGCGCCGGGGCCCCGAGCAGACAGATCACCATCGCGGCAATGCTTGACGCAACAAGTCGCCGGCGGAGCGCGTGCTCACGAGGAGCAGTCGGGTGGCTCGGGCACATTTAATGCTCTCCGTCTTTGCGCTCGCTCAAGGCGCGCCCTCCAACGGCATGTACTTCCTGCTGTTCCCAAGGGCAATCAACCGGCGGCCACGAACCTCGCCTCCGGTCAATAGAAGGCACGGTGATGGAACGTCAAATTCAGAATTGCGCCACTCTAGAACGAATCTATTCTGGAATGGCTCTAAGTCACTAAAACATCAGCAAAGTTTTCATCTTACGTATTGCAGATCAATACGGACTATTGCATGTTGCGGCGTCGCATAGGTGAAGCCTTCATGAATACGTCCAATGCCATGCCTCGTATGCGCGCTCTCAAGTGGCGACATTTCATTGCCGTAGCGGGTCCTGGGCTCGTGGTGATGCTGGCCGACACCGATTCAGGCAGCATCATCACTGCGGCGCAGAGCGGCGCCGAATGGGGTTACGGGCTCCTGCTCTTGCAGGTGGTGCTGATGCCGGTCCTGTTCGTGGTGCAGGAGCTGACCGTGCGGCTCGGCATCGTGACGCGCAAAGGGCACGCCGAGCTCATATCCCAGCAGTTCGGTCGCGCCTGGGCTTGGGTCTCGGTCGGCACACTGGCGATTTCCTGTATCGGCGCGCTGTTGAGCGAGCTCTCGGGGCTGGCCGGCGTCGGTCTGCTCATCGGCGTCCCGAAGGCCGTCACCATGGCGCTGGCGGTTGCCGCGCTCACCTTCATGGCATACCGCGGCTCCTACCTCTCGGTCGAGCGCATCGCGATCGGGATCGGCTTGTTCGAGCTGGTGTTTCTCGTGGTCGCCTGGCGTGCGCAACCCGGTCTCGGCGATCTCGCGGCTGGCGCGGTCGACATCGCCTGGCGAGACCCGAGATATCTCTATCTGGTCGCTGCCAATATCGGCGCGGTGATCATGCCGTGGATGGTATTCTACCAGCAGTCATCCGTGGTGGAGAAAAAGCTCACGCTAGCGGACCAGCCGGCCGCACGGCTCGACACGGCGCTCGGCGCGGTGTTGACCCAGATCATCATGGCGGCGGTGCTGATAGCGACAGCCGCAACCTTGCACGGCAATACCAACACCGGCTCGCTCGATACCGTGCAGCAGATCGCCGATGCGCTCACCCCATTCCTCGGCGAGTTCACCGGCAAGCTTCTGTTCGGTCTCGGCCTGTCCGGCGCGGCGCTCGTCGCCACTATCGTGGTGACGCTGACCGCGGCGCGAACGCTGTCCGAGGTCATGGGCGTCAAGCATTCGCTCGAGCATGAGCCGCAGGAAGCGCCCTGGTTCTACGGCATCTACACCGCGGCGCTTATTGCCGGCGCCTTGCTCATCGTATCGGGCATCGATCTCGTCAGCCTCAGCGTCGGCGTGCAAGTCATGAATGCGCTGCTCCTGCCGATCGTGCTGGGCTTTCTCTACATGCTGGCCCGACGCCTGCCCGAGCCGCATCGACTCCGCGGCGGCTATGCGGGCCTTGTCGGCATCATTGTGGCAATATCGGTGATCTTCGGCGTCTATTCCGGTATCGCCGGCTTGTGGGGGGGCGCGACGTTCGTCCCACTTGGCCATGCGTGCTGGGCGGGCTCCCTCAGCTGAACCACGTCTCTTCGACGCGCCGCTCGAGGTTTTCCATACGCCGCCATAATTCGTCCAGCGCCCTGGCCATCGTGGCCATCTGGCGCTGACGCGAATCCTCGTCATGCCGCAGAATTTCGAGCTTTTGTTCGACGGTCATTTCACTCCACGGCCTGGGTTTCGCCATCCGTTCTCTCCCGCAGGTTCTGCAACCAAAGGTACCCGAGCCCGGTATACCGGGCTTGGGAAATGTCACCGAGCCCGCTACGGATCGATCTCGCAAGTTGTGCGTTGCCGCCTAAGAGACTCACGGGAAGGCCCGGGACGCTTCTGCTCTGATTTTGGTCAAATGGTTGACCTGGAGATAGGGGCATCATCTGCAAAGAGAGGCCTTCATGCCCTACCCGACCAATGCAGCACTTCCACCATCGATCCGGCAGCACCTGCCCGCACACGCGCAAGACATCTACCGCGAGGCGTTCAATCACGCTTTCGCGGCCCATTCTGGTGACCTTCGGCAGGAAGAGGCCGCGCATCGGATCGCATGGGCGGCCGTGAAGCGCGCATACGAGAAGGCTGGCGACAGCTGGGTCAGGCGGGAAGCGCATCACTAGGGAACGAACAGCGAGGCGCACGACATGCAGGCCGACAACGACACGGCAGCAAATCTTCCGACCTTGTCCATATCCCCGGAAAAGGTTTGCTTTATCGTCGTCAAGGCGCGGGAATTCGACGCCAAGGACGTCGTGACCGACCCCGGCGACGGCTCGAACCCGAGCGACGACGCCATGATCTCGGTGCTTGAGGACCACCGCGACGATCCGGTGCAACAGGAGCTCCGGGGCTTTATCAATGCGCTGAGTGAGGACGAGCAAATCGACCTGGTTGCCTTGGCCTGGCTCGGGCGCGGTGACGGCGATATCGGAGACTGGGACGCTTTGCGCGCCGAAGCAGCGCGAGAACACAATACCCGGACGGCAACCTATCTTCTCAGCATGCCACAGCTGCCCGACTTTCTCGAGAATGCGCTCGACGAATTCGGCCGCTCATGCGGGGAGTTCGAGGTCGGCCATCTGTGACAACGCGCTGGTGGGGCGGTTTTGACGTTCCTGTCACGATTGCGAGCCGTTTATAGGAACGTCCAGATCAAAGGCCCACCAGAAATCAGATACTTGCTCGTGTGCCTTTGGTTCCGGCGTTCGTAAACCGGGACATTCGCAAGCAAAACGATTGCGCCCGCTGGAAAATGGTCGCAAATGAGAGTGTGACAGCCGCAGGGCCGGTTACCGCGTCGCGCCTTGTTGCCACTGCAAGGAACCCGGCCTTAATGTCCGGAGGCGGCTGGCAATATCAGCGACGGTTCCTCCATATGACGCAAGATATTTTGGCCGACGAGATCCTGGCCGATCTGGAGCGCCGCCTCGGCCGGCTGCATGCAAGACAACGGCTGGGGATCGAGACCGATCACGAGGCGCAGATTTTCGGCCAAGGGCGCAACTTCTTCCACTTGGAGAATTGGTACTCCAGTCATACGGTCATTCGCACCGTATTGCGCCTCCTCGGCCTCTATGGCCGCGGCTTGCGCAATGCCGAGCGCGTTGAGCTCACGCACAACACCGTCGGGTTTCCCGACTTGCCGCCCGCGTTTGACGGCTTCACCATCCTGCACATAAGCGACATGCATGCCGACCTGAACCCGGGCGCGATGCGGTCGCTGATCAAGCTGCTCGACGGCTTGACTTACGACATCTGCGCACTGACCGGTGATTTCCGCGGGCAAACATTCGGGCCGTTTGATGCGACGCTTGCGGGGGTCGCCGCCGTGTGCAGTCACCTGAAAGGCCCACTGTTCGGAGTGCTGGGCAACCACGATACGATCCGCATGGTGCCGGGACTTGAGCACATGGGCATCCGAATGTTGCTCAATGAGGCAGAAGTCATTCGTCGCGGCGACGCCTCCATCTTCCTTGGCGGGATCGATGACGCCCATTTTTATCGCGTCGACAATATCGAGAAGGTAGCGGCCGGAATCAAAGACGGCGCTTTTCCGATCCTCCTGTCGCACACGCCGGAGATCTATCGGCAGGCCGCTCATGCGGGCTTTCGGCTCTTGTTGAGCGGCCACACCCATGGCGGCCAGATCTGCCTGCCGAGCTCGATCCCGGTCACGCTCGATTCGGCGCTGCCGCGGCGCTTCGGCTCCGGCGGCTGGAGGTACAACGATATGGCGGGCTATACGTCGGTCGGTGCCGGCTCGAGCGTCGTGCCGGTGCGCATCAATTCGCGGCCCGAGATCACGCTCCACCATCTCAAGCGCGTATAGCGGCTCAGTACGGGCGGTCGCGGATGTGCACCTGGAACAGCAGCACCGACAAGACCACCTCGCCGACAAAGAAAATCGCGGTCCCGATCAAAATGTCGACGAGCGATAATGACAGCGCACCCCGGCACGCGAGCAGCGGCAGCAAAGATTCCGGCACTTGATCGAGTCCGCTGGCGCGGCTGCTGGACGGAAGTCCGATGCGGCGCTTGATGAAGCTCGAAAAGATGTCGCCCGCCATCGCGGCGCTCCCGGCCACGACACCGAGCCGCCAACTGAGCCCGAGGAGCGGCGCCGTGATGGCGCTTGCGAGGATCGCCGCCGTGACCCCGCGCAGTGTCTTCGATCTTCCAAGCAGCGGCCGGCCGTCACCGAAAGTTGCACCGCCGTCAAGCGGCCAGGCGCAGTACGATCCCAAAAGCTTGGCAGTGATCACCGGTGCGCCGTTGGCGACCGCAAGCAGAAGGCTCATCTGCACGATCGCCAACAGATGGATGGTCACCGCTTCCTCTCTTCAGCTCTAGCGATCCGCATCAGTTCTGTTGGGTTTGCATTCCGGCAATGCGCCGATCGGCTTCTTCGGTGAGTTCGGCCAGCACACGTGCCACCTCGACCGGATAAGCGATGGCGGGCTCAAGCCGTTGCAGCGCCTCCGGCAGGCGTGCCAGATCCTGCTTGGCGCGCGCGCGGGCTGCCGAGAGCGGAGCGGGCGCAATCCGGCGGCCGCCCTTCATCACGGGCTGCAGCAGCGGTTCTCCCTCACGCCCGTCGCCTTCCACCGAGAGAATGTCGCCGGCCATTCGTCCATCTGGGCCATAGCGCCGCCATACCTGCTTGCGGCCGGGCCAGGTCGCCTTGCCGGTCGAACGCTTGCGGCGCGGCCGCCCGGCATATTCCTCGAGCTTGTAGGCGCAATCGAGCGCCGGCACGTCCGACGAGACGGTAAGGCTCGTGCCGACCCCGAAGCCGTCGATGGGAGCACCGGCCCTTACCAGCGCGGCAATCGAGTCTTCATCAAGCCCGCCGCTCGCAAAAATGGTGATCTCGCCCAGACCACCGGCATCGAGAATAGTGCGAACACGGCTCGACAGCGCCATAAGGTCACCGCTGTCGAGCCGCACGGCGCCGATCCTGATGCCAGCAGCCGCCAGGCGGGGCGCCAACTTGACGACCTTCCGGGCCCCTGCCTCGGTGTCGTAGGTGTCAATGAGCAATGTCAGGTTCTGGGGGCGCGAGCGGGCGAACTTCTCGAATGCTTCGGCCTCGTCGTCGAATGCCTGGATGAAGGAATGCGCCATGGTGCCGAAGGTCGGGATGCCCCACAATTGCTCGGCCGGAACTGTGGCGGTGCCGGCGAAGCCCGCCACATAGGCAGCGCGCGCCGCCATGAGACCGGCTTCGGCGCCATGGGCACGACGCAAGCCGAAATCGACCGGGCGCCGCCAGCACGATACGAGCCGCCTTGCTGGCAACGAGCGACTGAAAGTGCAGGATGTTGATGAGCCTGCTTTCGACGAGCTGCGCCTGCGGCATCGGCGCGGTGATCCGCAGGATCGGCTCACTGGCGAAGAAGATCGTGCCCTCCGGCATCGCATGGACATCGCCAGTGAACTTGAAGCCGGAAAGATAGTCGAGGAAGTTCGGCCGGAAGCGACCCGTGCCTGCCAGCCATTCGATGTCGGCGGCGGAAAACCTTAAGCCTTCGAGATAATCGAGCGCCTGTTCGAGGCCCGCAGCCATGAGAAAGCCGCGCCGCGCGGGAAGCTTGCGCATGAAGAATTCAAACGTCGCCGCCTTGGTCTCGCCATGATCCAGATAAGCCTGAATCATGTTGAGCTGGTAGAGATCGGTCAGCAATGCCCCGGCGATGTTTGCGCTCAAGCTTCGTGCCCCCCTCGGCAGCGCCGCAGCCGCCGCGCGCGCTACGCCGGCGCAGCCGCAACCTGATGCGGCGGCGGCCCATCGCCCGCCGCGGCTTCGGCCATGTCGTTCTGCCCAGGCTTCGGCTCCAGCGCCGATGCGATCGCTTCATCGACCCGCTCGAGCCAGACGAATTCAAGCTGGCGGCGAACCTCTTCGGGAATGTCCTCGAAGTCCTTGCGGTTACGCGCCGGCAGCATCACCCGCTTGATGCCTGCGGCATGCGCGGCAATGACCTTCTCCTTGATTCCGCCGACCGGCAGCACCAGCCCGCGCAGGCTGATCTCGCCCGTCATCGCGGTGTCGCTGCGGATGGTTCGACCGGTCAGCAACGAGACCAGGGCCATGAACATTGCCACGCCCGCGCTCGGACCATCCTTGGGGATCGCGCCAGCCGGAATGTGGATATGAATATCCGACTTTATGAGTCTGCTCTCGTCGACGCCGATTGCAGCGGCGCGATTCTTGACGATCGAAAGCGCGGCCTGGGCGCTTTCCCGCATCACCTCGCCGAGCTGCCCGGTGAGGATGAGCTTGCCGCTGCCGGGAATCCGCGTCGCCTCGATGAAGAGGATGTCGCCGCCGACCGGAGTCCACGCAAGTCCGGTCGCCACCCCTGGGACGCTGGTGCGTAACGCCACCTCGCCTTCGAACCGTGAGGGCCCGAGAATGGCGGCCAAATCATCCACCGTGATGCGAATTGGTCCGCTTTGCCCCTCGGCAATGCGGACGGCGGCATGCCGCAACGCCCTGCCGATCTCGCGCTCGAGACTGCGCACGCCGGCCTCGCGCGTATAGGATTGAATGATTGCGCGCAGCACCTCGTCCGCAATCTCGACTTGGCCAGCCTCGAGGCCATTGGCCTCGAGCTGCCGCCGCACCAGATAGCGACGCGCGATCTGCAGCTTCTCCTCGGCCGTGTAGCCGGCAAGACTGATGATCTCCATCCGATCACGCAGCGGCCCCGGTATGGTGTCCAGGATATTGGCGGTCGCGATGAACACGATCCGGCTCAAATCGAAAGGCACTCCGAGATAGTTATCGCGGAAAGTGTTGTTCTGCTCGGGATCGAGCACCTCGAGCAGCGCCGAGCCCGGATCGCCCTGGATGCCGCTGCCGAGCTTGTCGATCTCATCGAGCATCATCACGCAATTGCGCGCACCCGCCTTGCGGATGGCCTGGATGATGTTGCCGGGCAGCGCCCCGATATAGGTTCGGCGATGCCCGCGGATTTCCGCCTCGTCGTGCACGCCGCCGAGACTGACGCGCACGAACTTGCGTTTCATCGCCCGCGCAATCGACTGGCCGAGCGAGGTCTTGCCGACGCCGGGCGGCCCGACAAAGCAGAGAATGGGCGCCTTGCCCTGCGGGGCGAGCTTGCGCACAGCCAAGTATTCGATGATCCGTCGCTTGATCTTGTCGAGTCCGAAGTGGTCCGCATCAAGGATGCGGCGCGCTTCGCCAATGTCGATCGGGCTCTCTTCCGGCAGCCCCCATGGCAGCTCGATCAGCCAGTCCAGATATGTGCGCAGCATACCGTATTCGCCGGCCGCTTCCGGCATGCGTTGCAGACGCCGGAGCTCCTTGCGGGCTTGCTCCTCGACCTCCTTCGGCATTTGCGCCTTGGTGATCGCCTCGCCGAGCTCGGCTATTTCCGCGGCCTTGCCTTCATCGCCTTCGCCCAGCTGGCGCTGAATCGCTGCCATTTGCTCGCGCAGGAGCACCTCGCGCTGACGTTCGTCGAGAGCCGCCTTCGTCTGACGGCCAATCTCGCGCGACAGCCGCAACACCTCGATGCGGTGGGCGAGCATCCGCGAGACCTTGTCCATGCGCGCGACAAGATCGACGGTTTCCAAGATTTCCTGTTTCTCCTCGACCGCCACATCCATGTAGGTCGCGACCAGATCCGCAAGCGCCCCTCCCGACGAGGCGCCCTGCACCGCCGCGAGCAATTCCGGGGGCGCCTGCGGCAGCAATTGGACGGATTCGACAGCCTGCTCTTTCAAATTGAGCAGGCGCGCCTCGACCTCGGGCGCCTGCGCGACCGGCTCCGGGACGCGCAGGACGCGCGCGACGAAGAACGGCCAGCCGCCCAGGAACTCGACGATCTGGAACCGCTGCTCGCCTTGACACAGCAGATGATGAGTGCCGTCCGGCCCGGTGAGATAGCGCACCACATTGGCGACAGTTCCCATCCGGTGCATGTCGATCGGCGACGGATCCTCGGCTGTCGAATCGCGCTGCATCAGGATTCCGATCTGACGCTGGTCGCGCACAGCCTGTTGGGCCGCCGCGATCGAACGCGGGCGGCCGATCGTGATCGGCAGCATGATGCCCGGAAACAGAACCGTTTGCCGCGACGGAACGATGATCAGCGCGTCCGGCGGCAGCGGTGGCAATGCCCCCGCAGCACGCGGATCGGCTTGGTTGGTCGACATCTCAACCACGGAACGCCTCCGCCTTCTGTAACGTGATCAACAAGCAGCCATCGACCGCGGCACGGCGTACGGCGCTGTAGCGCCCGGCTGGAAGGCGGACGCGGCGTTGAAACCGGCCTTGCGGCAGTTCGAGCCTATGGATGATGGCGGTCCTAAGCTCACCAGGAAGTACGCGCGTCCCGGCGACCACCAGATCACTGCCGTCGATTGCCGCCTCGACCCGATCCGGATCGACCCCTGGCAGAGCCACCAGAACCAGCACGTCGCGATCAGTCTCCAGGACATCGACCGGCGGCTCCCAGGTAGATGGGGCGCTCGGGCCCACTGGGCGGAACAGTTCGCGATGCAGTCCTTCGGCACGAGCGAGCATGGCACACGCCTCCGACCACATCCAATCCCGCGGAAAGTCCGCCGCCATTGCGCGCTCCCGATTCTTCTCAACCCGACAAGGGGATAGCGACATATATGTTGACGGCAAGGTCCAACATCAACCCTGCCGGCGCTAGCGGAGGCGCTGAGAGCGAAGCGCAACTTTGATCAGGATCAATGATCCCGGTGCGGTTCCAGTCTTTCCTTGCATGGAGATCACCGGAGATGAACATGACAACTCTCGAAACAGCGCATGTCCGCATTCATGGCGTGGCCGCGGGCTGGGCGTTTACCGCCGTCCTGCAGGTCGTCTTTCTGGTGTGTGCCTTCTTTGCTTTCCTTTGGCCGACTTCGGCCTTGGGCCAGGGATGGATGGCCATCTTCGCAGCACATCCAGACGGCTTGTTTACAAGCCTGCTTGAGGCTGCGCTGGCCATTCTGGTCCTCGCCTGGTTGATCACGGGAGTTTTTGTCGGTGTGTACAACTGTCTGCTGCCACGCAGCGGCATTAGGGTATCTCCCGATCAAAATGAGGCAGCCAGCCGTCCTTCGCGACCATAGTGGGCAAGCGCGCCTCTGACCCGCGGATCCGGCTCTTTCGTCAGAAGATGGATTGCCGGGTCAAGCCCGACAATGGCCTGGATCAATTCGACCCGGATTCGCGCCGGCCGCATCAGCGAACCAAACAAGCGGAGGCGCGTTAGCGCCAAGAGGAGAAATTCGAATGAGCGAAGTGCAAACGCCCGTTACCCTGCCGCATGACACGCTGGTGCTGGTGGGCGATGGCCGCAAAGCGCTGTTTCTGCGCAATCGCGGCGACGCGAAATTTCCCGATCTCAAGGTGGAACGCGTGTTTGCCGATGCCAATCCGCCGACGCACGAACAGGGTACCGATAAGCCGGGCCGCGCCTATGCGGCGGCCGGCAGCAGCCGGCGCAGCGGAATGGACCAGACCGATTGGCACGACATGGAAGAGCATAGGTTTGCCCGCGACGTGGCGATGGCGCTCGAGCGCCTGGTGCGCGAGGCAAAGATCAAACGCCTCGTTATTGCCTGCCCTCCCAGGACCCTTGCGGACCTGCGACAGATTCTGCGCGACGACATAAGAAAATGCATCGTCGCCGAGCTGCCGAAGGACCTGACCCATCATCCGGTGGCCGAGATCGAGAAATACCTGCTAGCCTAGTGCCCCGCTTCCAAAATTCGTGACACATTGCGGCATCCCTCGCATGAGCGTCGGAAGCAAAGCGGCACTCCGTACCTCCCGCATGGCGCATCGAAGCCGCACGTAAATCCGCTGATGCAGGGAGGGCCGCTTTTCGATTTCCTGAAACGGGATCGCTGCGGGTACGTGTAGCAATTCACATACCTGCACCATCGGGATTGCAGCGACCGCGAGAACCAGCGCGAGTCGGCTGATCATCAACACCGGTTGCGCTGCTCGAGGCAGGATGAAACCATGCCCGCAGCCGGCGCGGCGATTTCTATAGTGCAAAGGAATGTCGATGACCTATGTGCCACATACCGAGGCCGAACGCGCCGAGATGCTGGCCGCGATCGGGGCGGATCGCCTCGAGGCGCTGTTCCGCGACGTCCCGGAAAATGTGCGGTTCCCGAAGCTCGAGCTGCCGCCGCCCTGCTCGGAGATCGAGATCGAACGCGAGATGCGCGAGCTTTCGGCGCGCAATTTCACCCCCGATCCGTCTTCATGCTTTCTGGGAGCCGGCACCTATCATCACCACCGGCCCGCAACCGTCGACTATGTGCTGCAGCGCGGCGAGCTCTATACCGCCTACACGCCCTATCAACCCGAGGTGAGCCAGGGCGTGCTGCAGGCTTTGTTCGAATACCAAAGCATGATCTGCCGCCTCATGGGGCTCGAAGTGAGTAACGCCAGCCACTATGACGGCGCGACCGCGCTTGCCGAGGCGGTGCTGCTGGCGCTCAATGTCGGACAAGGAAAGCGTACGAAGGTCCTGCTGTCGCCGGCCGTACATCCGCAATACCGCGCGGTGGTCAAGACCTACCTGCGCGGTATGGATGCAACGATAACAGGCGATGCGGACGGCAGCACTGGTCTCGACCAGCTGACGACGCAGCTCGACGAGACGACCGCCGCGCTCGTCATCCAGAACCCGAATTTCTTCGGGCAGTTCGAGCCGGTCGACGGGCTTGCGGCGGCGGTTCACGCGGCGGGTGCCTTGCTCATCGTGGGAACCGATCCGATTGCGCTCGGGCGCTTCCGCCCGCCAGGCGCCTATGGGGCCGATATCGCGGTGGCCGAAGGGCAGTGTCTGGGCATTCCGCCAACGTTCGGCGGACCGCATCTCGGCATCTTTGCGACCCGCTTGGCGCATGTGCGGCGCCTGTCGGGACATCTCGTCGGCGAGACGGTCGACCTCGAGGGACGTCGCGGCTATGTGCTCACGCTCGCAACCCGCGAGCAGCACATCCGGCGCGCCAGGGCGACCAGCAATATCTGCACCAATTCCACAGCCTGCGCGCTCGCGGCCGCGGCTTATCTCGCCAGCATGGGAAAGAGCGGGTTGCGAAAGGTCGCAGAGCTTTGCTTCCACAACAGCCACTATGCGGCAGCTGAGATCGCTTCGCTGCCCGGCTTCGCAGTCAACCCGCCGGCCGTCAACCCGCGAGCGCCGGACCGGCCCTTCTTCAAGGAGTTCGTCGTCCGACTGCCGCGGCCTGTCAGCGAGGTCAATCGCTCCTTGCGTGAGCAGTTCGGAATCATCGGCGGTTATGATCTCGGACGCGACTACCCGCACCTGACAGGCCACACGCTGCTTGCTGTTACGGAGCTTCACACCCGCGCCGACATAGACCGCCTGGTCGCAGCGCTGGGTCATGCGGCGAAGTAAGGATCTCGGAGGATGCTCGCAGACAAGATCGCGCCGAAAAGCACAACCGTCCCGACGCTGTATGAGCTCAGCGTCTCGGGCCGGCAAGGCATTGACCTGCCGGAGCGGGAGGTGCCGGAGGCAGCGCTGCCGAAAGACGAGCTAAATTCCGGCTGTGATCTGCCGGAGCTCTCGCAGCTCGATGTGGTGCGGCATTTCCTGGCGCTGTCGCAGCGGAATTTCGGCGTCGATACCGGATTTTATCCGCTCGGCTCTTGCACCATGAAGTACAATCCCAAGATCAATGAGCAGATCGCGCGCCTGCCCGGATTCGCTGAGACGCATCCGCTGCTAGACCCCGATTCAGCTCAGGGCAACCTTGGGCTGATGTTCAGCCTACAACGGTTTCTTGGCGAGATCGGCGGCTTCGCCGGCGTTTCGCTCCAGCCTTCGGCCGGAGCGCACGGCGAGCTCACCGGCCTGTTGATGATCCGCGCTTATCACCACGACGGCGGCGAGGCGCAGCGCAGACGCATTCTCATTCCCGATTCCGCACACGGCACAAACCCGGCTTCCACCACGATGGCGGGTTTCACGGCGGTCGAGCTGCCGTCGGATGGGCGCGGCAACGTCAATCTTGATGCCGTGCGCGCAGCCTGCGACCAGAACCTCGCCGGCATCATGATGACCAATCCGAACACGCTTGGCCTGTTCGAGGAGCATATCGCCGAGGTGGTGCGCCTGGTGCACGACTGCGGCGGGCTCGTCTACGGCGACGGCGCCAATATGAATGCGCTCGCCGGCATCGCGCGACCGGGCGACCTCGGCTTCGACGTGATGCATTTCAATCTTCACAAGACATTCTCGACGCCGCATGGCGGGGGCGGTCCCGGCGCTGGGCCGGTCGGCGTCTCGGCCAGGCTCACCGATTTCCTGCCGGGACCCATCGTGGCGCTCGAAGGGAGCGAGAATTGCAGGTCCCGCTATGTCCTGGCGGAACCGAAGAAGTCGATCGGCCGGGTTTCGACATTTTTCGGCAACTTCGGCATGTTCGTGCGCGCCTATGCGTATATCCGGCAGCATGGCGGCGAGGGTCTGCGGGCCAATTCAGAGCACGCGGTGCTCAACGCCAACTACCTCCGCGTCAAGCTGCGCGATTCGTTCCGGGTGCCGTTCGATCGGACCAACATGCACGAATTCGTGTGCCAGGGCGCCATCGAGAGCGCGGACGTGAAGGCGCTCGACGTGAGCAAGCGGTTGCTCGATTACGGCTTCCATCCGCCCACCAACTACTTTCCGCTGATCGTGCCTGAAGCCTTGATGATCGAGCCGACGGAAACCGAGAGCAAGCCGACGCTCGACGCATTCGTGGCCGCCATGAAAGCGATTGCGGCTGAGGCAAAGAGCGATCCGGCCCTGGTTCGGGGCGCGCCGTACAGCACGCCGGTCCGGCGTCTGGACGAGGTGAAGGCGGCTCGGCAGATCGTCCTTTCGGATCGATCCAAGGTCGGCACCTAAAGCGGGCTCGGGCATGGCGCAGGCAAGCGAAATCCCGCTCAAGCATACGCCGCTTTACGAAGCCCATGTTGCGCTGGGCGCCCGCATGGTGCCATTCGCCGGCTATGAGATGCCGGTGCAATACCCGCCTGGCATCATCAAGGAACACTTGCACACGCGCGCCGCCGCCGGCCTGTTCGATGTCTCGCATATGGGACAGATCGCGCTGCGCTCGCGGTCCGGGCGGCTCGCCGACGCGGCGCGAGCGCTGGAAACACTCGTTCCAGCAGATATCGTCGGGCTTGGCGCGGGTCGTCAGCGCTATTCACTCTTCACGAATGAAGAAGGTGGCGTTCTCGACGACTTGATGGTGGCCAATCTCGGCGATCACTTCCGCCTCATCGTCAACGCCGCGCGCAGGGCCGATGACGAAGCGCACCTGCGGGCGGGGCTTGCCGCGCAATGCAGCATTGAGCCCCTGCCCGCCCAAGCCCTTCTCGCCCTGCAGGGTCCGCGCGCCGAAGGGGTGCTGGTGACCCTTTCGCCGGAAATCGCCGCCATGCGCTTCATGGACGTGCGTCGCTTGCGCTTATGCGGCGCCGACTGCATCATCTCCCGCTCCGGCTATACGGGCGAGGACGGCTTCGAGATCAGCATCGCCAATGATGCGGCTGCCGCGCTCTGGAGCACGCTCTTGCAGAACGCAACCGTCATGCCGGTCGGGCTCGGCGCCCGAGACAGTCTTCGGCTGGAAGCCGGGCTTTGTCTTTATGGCTCCGATCTCGACGCGACTACTACTCCGGTTGCGGCGGCGCTGGAATGGTCCATCGCCCGCGTCCGGCGCAGAGGCGGAGAACGTTGCGGCGGATTTCCCGGGGCGGCGAATATCTTGGCCGAGCTCGAGCATGGCGCGGCACGCCGGCGGATCGGGCTAAAGCCGGAAGGACGCGCGCCGGTGCGCGGCGGCGCGCTGCTGTTTGGCGGCGAGGAGAACGCGGCTTCAATCGGCGCGGTGACATCCGGCGGATTCGGGGTAAGCCTGGGCGTACCGATCGCAATGGGTTACGTCCCGGTCGCGCAGTCCGCAGCCGGGACCCGATTCTTTGCCGAGTTGCGCGGTCGGCGGGAGGCCTTGCAAGTCTGCGGGTTGCCGTTTGTGCCGCCGCGCTATCGCCGAAGCTGACAAGGGGTTAAGGGGATGATGAAATATACCGCCGACCACGAATGGCTGCGTCTCGACGGCGAGGTCGCGACCGTCGGGATCACCGACTTTGCCCAGGAGAAGCTCGGCGACCTTGTTTTCGTGGAACTGCCCGCTGTCGGCGCGAAGTTCAAGAAGGGCTCTGCTGCTGCCGTCGTCGAATCCGTCAAGGCCGCGTCCGATGTTTATGCCCCGATCGGCGGCGAGGTGATCGAGGTCAACGGCAAGGTCGCAGCTGAGCCGGCGCTGGTGAACTCGGCCCCGACCGGCGACGGCTGGCTGTTCAAGCTCAGGATCGCCGACACTTCCGAGCTTGATACCCTGCTCGACGAGCGGGCCTATAGGGCGTCGCTGACCTGATCGCCTTCATCCGCGGAAACTGCGCAGCGCCTCGAGCGCTTCGTCGATGTCGGCGGCCGTGTGGTCGGCGCTGATCTGAAAGCGGATCTCTTCCTCGCCTTTGGGCACGACCGGATAGTTGAGGCCGGTAGCCAGGATGCCGCACGCCCGCAAGTGCCCGACCAGCGCCGAGGTTCGCCCCGTGTCACGCACGATCAACGGCACCACCGGATGCTCTCCGGGCAGAGTTTCGAATCCGAGCTTCACCAAGCCGGTTTTAAAACGCTCCGTCATGGCGCGCAGATGTGTCAGCAAACCGAGCCCGACCGGGCCGTCGACCAACTCGATCGCCTTTAAGGCCGCGCTCGCCTCGGCCGGCGTGATCGGGTTCGAGTAGATGTAGAACGGCGAGCTCTCGCGCAGAAACGAGATGAGCGTCTCGTTGCCGGTGACGTAGCCGCCGTTCACCCCGAAAACTTTGCCAAGCGTTCCGACGAGGATGTCGCATGGCGGCGCACCGGTATGCTCCTCGGTGCCGCGCCCGGTTTTCCCGAATGCGCCGACGCCATGCGAATCGTCGACCACCACAATGGCGTTCTCGGCAAAGCCGGCATCGTACCGGTGCGCCAGCTCCAAGATGCGGTCGAGCGGCGCATGGTCGCCCCGCATGCTGAAGATGCCGTCGGTCACGATGACGGCACGAGCGCAGTTGCGCGCCGCCACCTCGAGGCTCCGCTCCAGCTCTCCCATATCGAGATGCCGATAGATGTGCTTCTCAGCCGGGCGTGCCAGCGCGATCGCGTTGATGATGCAATTGTGATTGAGCGCATCGCTGATCACCGCAGTCTTGTCGGTGATCAATGGTGCGAGCGTGCCCATGATGGTCGCATAGGCGGAGCTGAACAGCATGGCGGCCTCGCGGCCGTGAAATTGCGCCAATCGTTGCTCGAGCATCACGTGCGGCGACCAGGTCCCGCTGATGAAGCGAACCGCACCCGGACCGGTGCCGAATTTGCGCACCGCCTCTTCCTCGGCCGCCACGACTTCAGCGCGGAACGACAGGCCAAGATAGCTGTTCGCGTTCATGCGCAGGAACGGCCGCGCGCCTTCGCCTTCGAGCAGATAACGCCGGCCTTTGGGAGGCAGCGGAGAAAGAACGCCTGAGATCACGCTTTCGCGGCCCTTCAGGCGGCCGGACTGCTTCATCTCGTCGAGCGTTGCGGCCAACATGCGGCTCAGAGCTTGACTAGGCATGCACGACCTCGCGGCGGAAGTTTGCTGAAGTGATCAACCTTGCTCAGACGCCGACACCTGCCCAACACCAGGCCCTGTCACCTTCTCGCCGAGGCGCGCCAGCATATCGGCCGTCATGCTCGCGAGGTCATAGTGCGGGGCCCAGCCCCAATCCTCCCGTGCCGCGCGATCCTCGATGGAGCGCGGCCATGATTCGGCGATGGCCTGGCGAACCGGGTCGACCTGATAATCGATGACGAAACCCGGAATATGCTTGCGGATCTCCGCCGCCATTTCCTCGGGCGTGATGCTCATGGCTGTTATGTTGTAGGCGTTGCGGTGCCGCAGGGGAGCGGTGTCGGCCGCCATCAGCTCGATCATCGCCCGGGTAGCGTCTGGCATGTACATCATATCGAGCCGTGTGTGTGGACCGAGGAAGCATCGATAGTGCTTGTATCGCAGCGCCTGGTAGAAAATCTCGACCGCATAGTCGGTCGTTCCGCCGCCGGGCGGGGCAACATAGGAGATCAAGCCCGGTAGGCGCAGGCCGCGGATATCGATGCCAAACCGCGCCGCATAGTAATCGCAGAGGAGCTCGCCCGACGCTTTGGTGACGCCGTACATGGTGGTCGGCCGCTGGATCGTCACCTGCGGGGTGTGATCGCGCGGCGTCGACGGGCCAAAAGCGCCGATCGAGCTCGGGAAGAAGACCCGGCAGTGATACTGGCGGGCAGCCTCAAGCACATTGTAGAGGCCGCCCATATTGATGCTCCAGGCGAGTTGCGGCCGCTCCTCGGCGACCGCGGAGAGCAGCGCCGCGAGGTGATAGATCGTGTCGATATCGTGGCGGCGGACCGCCTCGAGGATCTGCTGCGGCTCCGTGCAGTCAACATGTGCGAAGGTCGGTCCGCCCGCGCCAGCGCGCGGCGCCATCCTGATGTCGGACAGAACCACATATTTGCTGCCGAACCGCTGCTGCAGGGCCGGGACCAGCTCCGAGCCGATTTGACCAAAGGCGCCGGTGACCAGGATATTGCGCATCATGCGCCTCGCACCTTCATATCTCCAGGAGCTTGTCCGGCAGAGCGTCGCGCTGCAAGGCGCCGCGCGGGAAATGACCGGCCAGTACGGCGCCGCATTGCTCGATCGCGGCGAGGAATCCTTCAACCGGCCGGCCGGCGCCGATCGCCTTGGTCAGCGCGTTCACCGCCTCGTCCCACACTTCTGGCCCGACCTTATCGTTGATCCCTGCGTCGGCAACAATTTCCGCATAGCGCTCCGCCGTCGAAGCGAAGATCAGGACGCCGGTGCGGTGCTCGGTCTTGTGCAGCCCCTGCGCAAGGAACTGACGTATCGCCTCGGTGTGTGCGCGCTCGTGCTTGGTGCGACGCGGCACGATGAGGTAACGCAGGCGCGGGTGGGACAAGACCAGCGCCGCCGCGACGAAGACCGCGAGCTGGGAGAGGTAAATCACCGCCGCCGGCCATCTGGTCAGCGCCACCAGCGGTAGCGGCGTAAGCAGCGCAAGCGCAGCGGCCCAGGCGATAGGCACCAGCCTATAGTCGCTGGAATGGGCCGCGATCACACAGAAGATCTCGCCGTCGGTGCGCGCCTCGGCGGAGCGGATCGCCTGGGTAACGCGCGCTTTGTCGTTGGCGGAGATCATCAGAGCGATCTCACCAGCTGCCCGAGGCGCCGCCGCCCCCGAAGGAGCCGCCGCCTCCGCTGAACGAACCACCGCCGCCAAACGAGCCCTGGCGCGAAGAGTCGCGCCCACTGGATAGCATAACAAAGATCACGTACTGCAGAATCGCGCGACACACAAAGCCGCCCCAGATGGCGCAAAACAGTAGGAAGGCGACGCCCCCGAGAACCACCATGATGAGCGGCCAAACCGCTTGGTCGGGCGAGACGGCATCGTCGAGAGAGACTCTCTCCGCGGCGCGGTCCTGCCATTCCTGCGCGTCACCGCTGAGCACCTGTACGATATCTTCCACGCCGCGCTTGATGCCGCCCGCATAGTCAGACACTTTGAAGCGAGGCAGGATCGAATTTTCAATGATCAGCTTGCTGACCGCATCGGTCAGCTCGCCTTCCAGGCCATAGCCAACCTCGATCCGAACCTTCCGTTCGTTCGGCGCCACGATCAACAGCACGCCGTTGTTCTTGTCCTTCTGTCCTATCTGCCAGGCGCGTCCAAGTTGATACCCGTAGTCTTCGATCGAGGTGCCCTGCAGCGACCTCAAGGTCACCACGACGAGCTGATCCGTGGTTTTCTGCTCGAGATCGGCCAGCGTCTGTGTCAGCCCGTCGCGCGTCGATGCGTCGAGAATTCCAGCCTCATCCACCACCCGTCCGCTGAGCGGCGGAAAATTCAGCGTTTGCGCGGCGGCCGCGCAGGTAAGAGAGAGCCAGCCCAACGCCGGCAGGAGGGCGCGCCGCAGCATAATGGTTCAGAACTTGAGCTGTTTCAGAACTTGACTTGCGGTGGCTGCTTGAGGTCCTCGGCCACCGTGAACTCCTGCATTGGCTTGTCGCTCTTGTAGAGCGTCGAGGCCCAAATCACGCCCGGGAATGTCCTGAGCTCGGTATTGTAGACGCGCACGGCCTCAATATAGTCGCGGCGGGCGACCGCGATCCGGTTTTCGGTGCCCTCGAGCTGCGACTGCAGCGCGAGAAAATTCTGGTTCGATTTGAGATCGGGATAGTTCTCGGACACGGCGAGGAGCCGGCCAAGCGCCCCGGTCAATTGCGCCTGGGCGTCCTGGAACTTCTTGAACGCTTCAGGATCGGTGATCGTGTCGGCGCTGACCTGGATCGAAGTCGCCTTGGCGCGCGCTTCCGTCACACCTTCGAGCACGCTCTTTTCCTGCTGGGCGTAGCCTTTAACGGTCTCGACCAGGTTGGGAATGAGGTCGGCACGGCGTTGATATTGGTTCTGCACTTCCGACCACTTGGCCTTGGCCTGCTCTTCATAGGTCGGGATATTGTTGATGCCGCAACCGGACAAGAAAAGCGCCAGAAGCGGGACCAGCAAGACGATGCCCGCCCGCCAGGAACATTGTGCAGACCGATGCATCATCGTAGTGTCTCCTTCATTTCAGCCGTTACATTTCGCCTTGGCGAGGGAAATAGCGCCGCGCCGGCCCAAGCGCCGGTGAAATCGCTTTTAGGCCGCGGTATGCGCGGGCGCTTGATTTAGGTCAAGGCCACAACGGCTGCAATGTTGGACAAAGCGATCCGGCAACAATCGATAGTGGGCGCGGCAGCAATGAAATCGATTCTGGTACCCATCGGCGGAAGCGGTTCCGACGAGGCTCTTCTCGAGACCGCGCTCGCCGCCGCCCGCCCGGTAGCCGCACATCTGCATTTCCTCCATATTCGCATCGGGGTGGGGCAGGCTGCCCAATACACACCGCACGTTTCCTTCGCGAGCGGGCCGGCCTTACAGGATGCCTTAGAGGACCTGGACACCCAGTCGCGCAGCCGGTCGACCAAGGCGTTTCAGCACGTCCACGAATTCTGCGCGCGGATGGGCGTCACGGTCTGCGAGGGGCCGGCGCGGGCGAAGACCGTGACCGCAAGCTGCCAGGTGGAAGAGGGTGACGCGGTCGAGCGCCTCATATTTCATGCGCGTCACAACGATCTCATCGTCGTCAGCAGGCCGACCAAGCCGAACGGGTTGCCGCCTGACTTTCTCGAGCTGCTCATCATGCGCAGCGGCCGTCCCGTCCTAATTGCGAGCGCCTCGCCCGTCACAACCGTCGCAGACACCATCATGGTATGCTGGCGCGAGAGCGCCGATGCGGCTCGTGCCCTTACCGCCGCGGCTCCACTCCTGGATCATGCTAAACGTCTCGTTTTCGTCGGCGTGGCGGAAAACGGCACGGCGACCCAAGCAGCTCTCAATGAAATCATGTGCGGGTTCGCCTGGTCAGGCACGGCAGCCGAAATGCAGATCATTCCACCCAATGGTCGGCCGGTACAAGAGCTACTGGCGCGCGCAGCGCGTGTCTGCGGCGCCGACCTGATCATCGCCGGAGCTTACGGACATTCACGTTTGGCCGAGGCGGTGTTCGGCGGCTGCACCCAGTCGTTCATCCGTCACTGCGACCGGCCGGTCCTCTTGATGCACTGAAGAGGAGCGGCTCTAATCGAAATCCTTGGCAAGCTCGGCGCGTACCTCGTCGGGCAGCACCGCGAGGTGGCCGTAGCGCGGATGGTCGAAGCCGAGCGAGACCTGCACGGAGGCGGTGCGGAAGCGCGCGATCTGTCGCGCAGCGAACGGGAAATGCACGAACTGCACCGATGACGCCTTTCCGTCGGCCGAGGTGCGGTCCATGTCCTGCTCCGCCGCCGCGCGGATGCGCTCGCCGTCGATCGCCATGAAGGCGGTCTCCTCGATTCCTCCAAGCTGGCTTAGAACATTCTTGCGTCGCAGCGGATCGTCGATCTCGATCATGAAGGTTGCGACCAGCTCCTGGCCCTTGGGGATGAGCGGATTGTAGGCCTCGAGCTCGCCTGGCACTTGCTCCGCGCCACCGCGCTCGATGTAGACCATCTCGTGCACCTGCAGCCACATGGTATCATAGTTTTCGAAGTGGAATGTGACGTGCGGCCCGACGTCGACACGCCGGTTGCGCTTCTGTGCGGCAATGCGACGGCGGCTTTCGCTGCGGATCTTGCCGTACTCATCCATCGGCAGGATGTCGCTTGCCCAAAGCTGGTGCTTGCCGAGCATCTTCTTCTCCATTCACAGCAACTCTCAAACGGCGATCCCGTAAGCACGGCCGATCAATTGAATCGGATGATCGATCAAGACCAGCTGGCCGCCTTCGAACCCGAGCTTGGCGACCCCTTGCACGATATGCGCTCCCGCGAGCGGGCATTCCGAGGTGACGAAGGCCTTGGCGCCATCGCGCGTCTGCCGCGCGACCGGGCGGCCTGCCTTCAGGGCGGTCTCGAAGTGCGGTGTCTTGAAGCCCCAGGCACCGCCGTGGCCCGAGCAGCGCTCGATCACCTGCACATCGGCGCTGGGGATGAGCCTGAGCATCTCGGCGGCCTTCTGTCCCATGTTCTGGGCGCGCGAATGACAGGCGACATGCAGGGTGATGCCGCCTGCTATTGGCTGCAGGTCGGGAGCGAGCCCTTCGTTACGGGCAATGTCGACGATGTACTCACTGATGTCGTAGGTGGCGTTGGCGAGCTTGGTGATCCCCGCATCCTCCGCAACGATCAACGGCCATTCGAACTTGAGCATCAATGCGCAGGAAGGCACGAGCGCAATGACGCTGTAGCCCTTGTCGATCCAGGGCGCGAGCGCAGCCGCAACCGCACGCGCAGCATTCGCCACCTCGTCGATCCGTCCCTGCTCAAGCATCGGCATGCCGCAGCAATGCGGATGCACAACTTCCGTCTCGACGCCGTTCTGTGCCAGCACGGCGCGAGCGGCCAACCCCACGTCAGGCGTGTTGAAATTGGTAAAGCAGGTTGCGTAGAGCACGGCCTTGCGGCCGAAGGCCGGCGCCGCACGATTGATCGCGGGCGCGTCGGCCTTCGCCTTCGCAATGAATGTTTGCTTGCTGTATTTCGGCAGCGCCGCCTGATGGTGCAGGCCGGCGGCACGCTCGAGGAAGGTGCGCGCGCGGTTGTTGCCGGTATCGGTCGCCCAATTGACGAGCGGCGCTGCGAGCGCCGCCAGCTTGCCGTTGCGATCCGTCTTGGCGAGCGCGCGGTCGACCAACCCGACCTTGCCGGCCTTGGCCTCGGCGGCGCGATAGCGCAGCATCAGATGCGGAAAATCGAGATTGAACTCGTGCGGCGGCACATAGGGGCACTTCGTCATGAAGCACATGTCGCACAGCGTGCAGGCATCGACGACGGAGGCGAAGTCGGCGCTGGCAACGGAGTCGAGCTCACCGGTCCTGGAGTTGTCGATGAGATCGAACAACCGCGGGAACGAATCGCAAAGATTGAAGCAGCGGCGGCAGCCGTGACAGACATCGAACACCCGACGCATCTCGGCGTCGAGCTTGGCGGCATCGTAAAAATCGGGATTGTGCCAGTCCAGCGGATGCCGGACTGGCGGCTCGAGACTACCTTCTCGCATTTCGAATTTTCGGGCTGGCGCTATTTCAACTCGCCGAGCGCGCGCTGGAAGCGGCCGGCATGCGAGCGCTCCGCCTCGGCGAGCGTCTCGAACCAGTCGGCGATCTCCTCGAAGCCTTCCTCGCGGGCGGTGCGAGCCATGCCCGGATACATGTCGGTGTATTCGTGGGTCTCGCCGGCGACCGCGGCCTTCAGATTATCGGCGGTCTTGCCGATCGGCAGGCCGGTGGCCGGGTCGCCGACCGCCTCGAGGAACTCGAGATGGCCATGCGCCTGGCCAGTTTCGCCTTCTGCGGTTGAGCGAAACACCGCCGCAACATCGTTGTAGCCTCCACGTCGGCCTTTTGTGCGAAGTAGAGATAGCGGCGGTTGGCCTGGGATTCTCCCGCAAAGGCGGATTTCAGGTTCTCTTCGGTCTTGCTGTTTTTCAGTGCAGCCATGATTCCCATCATTCCCATTCGTTCGCTTTGCTCTCGGAATCGAGAAACAAAAATCCCGCGCGACCGGCGAATTCCACGCCGGCGGCCCGGGCTCACGCGGCGGCATATTGCACAGGCGGCTGATAAGTTCCAATTGTATTTTGTGCGTAAAAAGATAAGTTTGCCTTATGATCACCTTGAAGCAATTGCGTTATCTCACTGCGCTTGCCGAGCATAGGCATTTCGGCCGCGCCGCGGATGCCTGCGCGGTGACCCAGCCCGCGCTCTCCATGCAGATACGGGGGCTCGAGAAGGATCTCGGAGTGACCCTGGTCGAACGTCGTCATGGCGATGTCAGCTTGACGGCGACCGGGTTCGAGCTTGCTCGGCGCGGTGAAACGGTGCTCGCTGCCGCGCACGACCTTGTGGATTTTGCCCGCCTGCGCAGCCGGCCACTGTCCGGCGGGCTTGCGCTGGGGATCATTCCGACGCTCGCCCCCTATGTCTTGCCCAAGGTCCTGCCGGCGCTGCAGCAGCGCTATCCGGACCTGCGGGTCGAGCTGAGGGAGACGCAGACCGAGATCCTCATCGAGGAATTGCTGCGCGGGTCGCTGGATGTATTGATGCTCGCCTTGCCAATTCCGCACGTCGAGGCCGCGACCATCCCTCTGTTCGAGGATCCATTCCTGCTGGCTGTTCCAAAGGACGATCCGCGCCAGGATGATGCGGTTGTGTCAGCCGACGATATCGATCTCGCGCGCCTCATCCTGCTCGAAGAGGGACACTGCCTGCGCGACCAGGCGCTGGCCTTCTGCACCGGGGATCGTCGCGACAAATCCTTCGGGCTCGGCGCGACCAGCCTCGCCACGGTGCTGCAGATGGTAGCCAACGGTTACGGAATCACATTGCTCCCGGAGGTGGCGGCCGATGTCGAGGCGCGCGACGGACGGGTCAAGCTGCTGCGGTTTGCGGCACCGGCGCCCAAGCGAACGGTCGGGCTCGCTTGGCGGCCGACTTCGCCGCGCAAGTCGGATTTCACGGCGCTGGGCCAGATCGTTGTCGATGCCCTGGGCCGATGCGGCGCCATCCGCGATCAGCATTTCGCCCGGCGGCCGGTCTCGCCGCGGCGGCGCGGACGGTGATGAAATTCAGTTCACTGACTTACACCGATCTTGCCAAGGCGCCCCGCCGCATTCTTGCCGGCGTGCCGGGCCGTTCATCGTTCAGCCGAAACGCGCCAACGCGATCATCCATGGCCTGTGCCTGTTGATCGAGCACCCTGGCGGTCGCGGCATTCTCCTCCACCAGCGCCGCATATTGACGCGTCGCATCGTCCATTTCGTTGAGGGCGCCGTTGACCTGCTCGAGACCTCCGGTCTGCTCGGCGCTGGCGGCCGCAATGTCTGCGACGATATCCGCCACAGTATTAATGGATGCGAGAATCTCGCCGAGCGCCGCCCCAGCGGTGTTCACCAGTTCCACGCCTTCTCGAACTTGGCTGGCGCTGGTCGTCAGGAGCTGTTTGATGTCCTTGGCGGCTTGCGAGGATTGCTGGGCGAGATTGCGGACCTCGGTCGCCACGACCGCGAAGCCGCGCCCAGCATCGCCGGCTCGGGCGGCCTCGACTGCCGCATTGAGGGCAAGCAGGTTCGTCTGCCGCGCGATCTCGTCCATGACACCGATGATGTCGGAAATTTTGCGCGAGGATTCGTCGATTCGGGTCATGGCCTGGACTGCTTTGGCCACCACTTGGCTGTTGCGATCGGTGCTGGCCCGGGCCTTACTGGCCGATGCGCTTGCCTGCTGAGCATTCTGCGCGGTCTTGCGCACCGCCGCGGAAATCTTCTCCAAATTAGCCGACGTCTGTTGCAGGCTTGCCGCCTGCATTTCCGCTCGCTGCGATAGATCGGCGGAGCTCGCCGAGATGTCGGTCGATGCGTTTGAGACCTCACGCGTCGACCCTGCCAATGCATGTATCGTGTCGCGCAGATGCGCCATCGTGCGGTTGAACTCTTCCTTGATCTCCTGGTAGGCCTGAGGGAAATCCTCCGTCACACGATAGCTTAAGTCGGCACCGGAGAGCTTGGTCAGGCCGAGCTTCAACGCCCGGACCACCTGCGCCTGCTCATCTGCGATCCTGACCTGCTCTTCCATGCTCCGGCGCTGCTTCTCGGCAGCGGCAGCGCGCGCCTCCTCGCCGCTGCGCCGCTGCGCGGCGGCTTCGCGTTCCAGACGCTCGCGCGTGATGGCATCGTCGCGGAAGACGCGTACCGCGCGCGCCATCGCTCCGATCTCGTCTGCATCTTCGGCGGCCGGAACCTCCAACCTGGTATCGCCCGCTGACAGCCGCCGCATGGTCTCGCCGATCGCGCCGAGGCGACGCAGCAGGTTTCGCTGGACGTAGAACACCGCGATGGCGGCGGAGGCCAGCAGGCTGAGCGCGGCGACGATGATCAAGAGTACGCGGTCATGATCGAGGTCGTCTGAAAGCTGGCCGATGCTGCCGTTCATGCGCCGCTCGATCTCGGTCACCAGATTGGATACCGCCCGATCGAGCTCGCTTTGGATACGTGCATTCTCCTCGATGGTCTGATCGGCCCGCTGCGAAGCCGCTATTTCCTTAGCGCGCAAGGCCAAGATGCTGTCCTCACCGACTCCAAAAACAAGCAGATCGTCGATTGCCTTGGTGATCTGCGGATCACGCGCGGTCTTGGACAGCTTCGCGAGCGTATCGGAGGACGCCTTGAACCGCTCCCCGAGCGGCACCAGCATCGCGGCATCCTTGGCGGCCGAAGCTTCGCTCAGCACGCTAGCGACGAGGTGGGCCTGTGCGGCCATTTCCAATGCATTGCGCAGGCCAGCGATCTGGTTTGTCACCAAGTCCTTGACTACCTTGCTGGACTGTTTGGCGGCGTCGTCGCTCCGTGTCACCAGGTCAAAATTGAGGTCATCGACCAAAGTGACCAGCACGCCGGTAAGCGCCTCGTGGACACGAAACACCCTCTGCAGCCGCGCCATGTCTTCGCCTTCGGCCGGCTGGCCCTTGGATTCGGGGTTGGAATCGGCTTTGGAATCGCCCTTAAAATTCGCAAGCTGCACGATATTGTCGACCCGTTTGCGCAGTTCATCGAATTGGGGGCCGGGCGGCAGCTTGGCGATCTCCTTCCGGGCGCGAAGCGCCGAGGACGTGAAGCGGTCTTCGAGCAAGGCCAGGATCGAAGGGGAGGATGTAAGCGCATTCGCGGTCAGCAAGCCGGTCATGAGATTGGTTTCGGCACCGGTATCGATCACGACCTGCATCACTTGCAGGCCATCGACCAAAGACTTGACGATTTTGTCCGCAGTCTTGCCGACGCTCTCGGCGGTGGTGACGACGTCGAAATAGGAATCATCCACCACCGGGGTGAGCTTTTCTCCAACGCTCGCGTGAGAGCGGTTCAGCGCGTCGAGCCTGTCCTGAAGATGACCGCGGATAGCGGCCCGCTCCTCGATTGCGGCGGCGAGCGCTTGCAGATTGTCGCCCAGGCTTTGCGCCGGCATCTCGACGGCCGCGAAGGCGGGATTCTTCCGTCCCTCGCCCATACGCTCCAGCAGGGCGGTGAACGCGGCGTAGCGTTCGCGGATCTTCTCCGCCAACGCATTCTGCTCGTCCGCTGTACGTGCATTGACCAAGCGCGCAGCCGCGGCCGAGATGTCGCCCGAAATGGCCGAGAGCCGCAGCGCATCGGTCATCAGCGGGACCTCACGGTCAGCGATGGTCTGGACGCCCTGCTCGGCGACCGAATAGGACGTAATGGCGACAGCGGCTGCCGTCAGCGTCATGACTGATACGGCACCGAATGCGACCGGCAGCTTGACCTTGATGCCGAAGCTGGCGAGCCAGTGTGACAGCCGCGCGCGCACCGATCAGTTCCGCGAAACCTTGACCAGCCTGTCGACTGCCTTGAACGAGCCGTCGCCTTGGATGACAGTCATGAAGACCGTGTCGAGGCCCGCGCGATCGGAGCCGTAGGAGATTTTTAAGCCGCCGATGTCAAAGGTCCCGTTCCTGATGGTCTGGAGCAATGCTTCGCGCGTCAGGTTGTCTCCGACCTTATCGATGGCGTTGATCACGAGGCGGCCGGCGATATAGCCTTCGAGCGAAACGAAGTCCGGCTGCGCCTGCGGATCGAGAGCCTTGATGGCTGCCTGATAGTCGGCCACCACTTTGATCGAGGCATCCCACGGGAACGGCACTACCTGGCTTATCACGACGCCACTGCCATCTGGACCAAGCTCTTTGGCAAGTGCGACCGCTCCAACGAAGGAGATATTCACGAAGACCGGATTGAAATCGATCTTGTGGGCGAGCTTGATGAACTCGGCGGCGGGCTTGTAGGGGCTTACCATGACGACCGCTTCGGGATCGGCGCGTTTTATGGCGAGCAGGGCGGATTTTACTGCCACTGTGTTGCGCTCGAACGTCCCTTCGGCGGCGATCTCCATGCCGCGCTTCTCCATCGCCTGCTTGAAGCCGGAGAGCCCTGCGCGACCGAAGGAATCGTCTTGGTAGAAGATGGCGATCTTCTTGACCTTGAGGTCTTCGACCAGATGCTTCGCCCAAGCCTCGGTTTCGGCGTCATAGCTGGCGCGAACGTTGATGACGTTGGTGAGCTTCGGATCGCGCAGAAAGCTTGCACCCGTAAAAGCACCGATGAACGGGACGCCCGCGGCGGTGGCAATCGGCTGAGTCGCCGCCGACGTCGGCGTACCCACCGGACCGATAAGGGCAAAGACCTTGTCCTCGTCGATCAGCTTCTTGGTCGCGACGATCAACTTCTCGGGCTCGTAGCCATCGTCGATGGTGTCGAGCTTGAGCTTGCGACCATGAATACCGCCTTGTTTGTTTGCTTCATCGAAGGCGGCCTGGATGCCGGTGCGCATTCCGGTTCCGAGCGCGGCGGCCGGCCCTTCGAACACGGCAGCTTGGCCGAACACGACCGCATCGTTGGTGACACCATCTTCGGCGCAAGCGAGTGAAGGGCCAAAGAGCAACCCGGCGATCGTTACGACATTCAACAGGTTAACGCGGACATGAACCGTTCGCTTCATTCGACTCTCCCGGCATGGGCCGCTCCGCGGCTGGAACCGCAGTTCGGCGCGATTGAGAGGATAACGGCTTGCCGTAAATTTCCCGTTTACTTCCTGTGCTTGCGGGGTCTCCAGTCCACTATCTCGTTGAAATACCTGCGCGGGATGCGGCCCGTCCGGTCGGGAAACGCCAAGGTTGGCTGGCGTGCTGGCTGCCGCGGCGACCTTGAAAACTGTAAGGTTGGGATCCGGGTAACCGCGGAGGGCGAAATGGCCGGGTTTGGTGGGCGCAAGCGAGAATTTGCAGCCGTATCGGTTTTCAGCGCCGCCGTGGTCAGTCTTCTGGCGCTTTCATCCTTGCAGGTGCGGGCGGCGGCGCTGGACGATGGCGATACGGCCCGGCTTGCCGGCTTGATCGATCAGGTCAAAACCTTCGAAGACGACGTCAGCTCGGCGCTGCATAACGTCCCGCCGAGCGACGCCGAGCAGATCGAGTCCTATGCCTATGTACAGCTCAATCTGGAAGCCGCCCACGAGCGACTGAACACGGTCTTCATGCTGGTCGCGGTGTCGAGCTATGTTGAGTCCTCAGCTGATCAAATTGCTCATCCTCGATCTCATGCACGCTCAACTGCTGCCGCAGAGCAAGACTTACCTGAACCAGAAGATGGACAATATTGCCAGCATGGCGGCGGCGCATCCCGACGACCAGACGCTGGCGACCTATGCAACGCGCGCAGCCACCGTGCTCGGCGAGGGAGGCGTTCGCCTCCTGGACGGATTCGCCCGCAAGATCGCGGATGCGCATCGATAACGGAGGCGATTATCATGAAGAAGCTCGTCCTCGCCGCAGCAATCCTGCTGCTCACTGCCGCGTCCGCCTCCGCGCAGCGGCCGCCGCCCGGCGAAGGCGAAGACCACAGCCAGGCGCTGGGCGGCGGCCTCTACAGCATCAACTGGGGGACGATGAGTCTTAATGTCGGCATGTCGACCGGCGACGACGGCATCCTGCTGGTCGATGCCCAGGACGAGCCGGCAGTGCCGCGGCTGCAAGCCGAGATCGCCAAGCGTTCCGGGGCCCCAGTCCGGATCGTCATCGATTCGCATTGGCATTTCGATCACGTCGGCGGAAACGAGCTCTTCCGGCGGCAGGGCGCCACGATCATAGCACAGGAGAACACCCGGCGGCGGCTGATGACCGAACAGGTGAATCCCCTGGGCGGCAAGCAGCGAGCGTTCCCGCCTTCGTTCTGGCCGACCTTGACGTTCACGGATTCACTTGCGCTGCACTTCAACGGCGACGACATCGACGTGGTGCACGTTCCGAGCGGCCATACCGACGGCGATGTGATCGTGCGCTTCCGCCAGGCCGATGTGCTGTTCGCCGCCGACCTGTTCAACAATGGCGACTATACGCGCGTCGATTTGCGCGGCGGCAGCCTCGACGGAATGATCGCCGCCTATCAGAAGCTGCTGCCGGAGCTGGACGACCAGGTGAAGGTCGTCCCCGGTCGCGGGCGGGTGGGCACAAAGCGCGACATGGAAGATTATCTCGCCGTGATGCTGGCGCTGCGTGACCGCATCGGCCGGCTCGTTCGGGATGGCAAGAGCATGGATGAGGCGGTTGCACTCAAGCCGACCGCCGATCTCGATGGCAGGTGGGGCAACGGCCCGATTCGTCCCGATCAGATCGTGGAAGAAGTCTATGCCGATCTGAAACGGAAGGTGAGGTAACGCGTTCGCGCAGCGCTGTCCGATAGGGACCGCGATTGCCAAGGAGCACGCGCATTAACTGCTTCGTCCGGGGACGACGCGCGTAGGTGGCGTTTGCCTTGACCCACAAGACCTCGGCGGGCAGAGTGCCGTCCCGCTGAGGAATCTCCGCAGGGGGCCTGGGTGCGCAGTTTCAGCTTTATAGCCATCGCGGTGCTGTATTGCTGTCACAGCGCGACAGCCGCCGACATGACGCCGAATGCGTTGCCGGCCACCGCCACCCAGCCGATCCCCACGCCACCACCGGAAAGCGGACGCATCACTTTCGTTGAAGAGAATGATGCTCTGGTTCCGAATCCCACCGACCGGTGGTACACGCAGGGCGCGCAGCTAAGCTATCTCTCCGCCCCGGTCGCCGGGCCCGGGCTGGCAGCCTTCCTCCCCTCGACATATTTCGACCCAGGCAGCTTTCGCACGTTGCGCTTCGAGCTCGTCTTCGGGCAGAGCATCTTTACTCCGCAGGATCTGCACCTCAACCCGCCGGACCCGAATGACCGCCCCTATGCGGCTTGGCTCTACGCCGGGGCGGGCTTGTATCAGGAAACCGATCATCGCTCGCTCGATCACGTGCAGCTTCTACTGGGCGTCGTTGGCCCGGCGGCTCTCGGCGAGGAAGTGCAAAACGGCTTTCACAATCTCATCTCCGGCATCAACAGTCAGTTCCCCTCCGCGGGGTGGGAAAGCCAGCTCAAGAACGAACCCGGCGTTGTGCTATCGTATGATCACCGGTGGCGCTGGGGGGGAGGCTTGGGAGCAGGGCTGGCGGCGGATGTCATTCCGGAATTCGGCGCCACGATCGGCAACGTGTTCGACTATGCGGAAGCGGGCGCAATGCTTCGCTTCGGTCAGAACCTGAGCTCGGACTATGGGCCCGCAAGAATACAGCCTGCATTCTCGGGGACGGCGTGGTTCGATCCGAGCCAGCTGCAGGGGCCGTGGGGGTGGTACATTTTCGTCGGCGCGCAAGGGCGTGTCGTCGCGCGCAACATCTTCCTCGCCGGCAATACGTTCGAATCCTCACCGCACGTGACGGAAGAAGTCCTGGTGGCCGACCTATCCGGCGGCGTTTCGTTTTTCTGGTCGGATGTCGCCAAAGTCGATTTGGTGCTGACGTGGCGCAGCAAGGAGTTCACCACGCAGCCCGAACCCGACCGCTACGGCGGCATCAACATCACGTTCAAGCTGCCCTAAGCTCGCCGAACGGGCCACGCGCTACCAAGCTTCCCTCGGCATGGCGATGCGAGATTGGGATTACTTTGTCGTCTCGTGGTAGCCACAATACCAAGTCACGAATTTGCGCAACCCCGCTTCAAGCGGTGTCGACGGCGCAAATCCGATGTCGCGCTGCAGATCGGTGATCTCGGCACATGTTTCCAGGACGTCGCCAGGCTGCATGGGCTGCAGGTCGCGGATCGCTGGCCGGCCGATGACGCGTTCGAGCGTCGCGACGAAATCCAACAAGTTCACCGGCTGATTGTTGCCGATATTATAGATCCGATAGGGCGCTTCGCTGGTCGCCGGATCGGGTGCTTGCGCATCCCAGCTTGGGTCACCTTGGGGCGGACGATCGAGCGTTCGCACCACCCCTTCGGCAATATCGTCCACGAAGGTGAAATCACGACGCATTTCGCCGTAGTTGAAAACCTTGATCGGACGATTGTCGAATATGGCGCGGGTAAATTGGTAGACGGCCATGTCCGGCCGGCCCCAGGGGCCGTAAACTGTGAAGAAGCGCAAGCCCGTGACCGGCAGCTTGTGAACGTGGGCGTAGGTGTGCGCCATTAATTCGTTCGCCTTCTTGCTGGCCGCATAAAGGCTGACCGGATGATCGACCGATTGCCGGGTGGAATACGGCAGGTGCCGGTTGGCTCCGTAAACCGAGCTCGACGACGCGAAGACGAGATGCCTCGCACCACAGCGGCGCGCGCCTTCCAGCACCGTTACGAATCCGTCGCAGTTGGCATGGATGCAGGCGAAAGGCTCTTGGATTGAAGCGCGCACGCCCGGTTGCGCCGCCAAGTGCACCACGCGGTCGGGCTTGACGGCTGCGAACGCATCCGCCGTGGCGACGGCATCGGCAAGGTCGATCTGGCGAAATGCAAAGCCGCGGTGCTGATTGAGATAGTCGAGGCGGGCCCGCTTCAATGCGGGATCGTAGTAGGAGGTGAGGGCATCGATGCCCACTACCTCTTCGCCGCGGGCAAGCAGCCGCTCCGCGACGTGCATGCCGATGAACCCGGCCGCGCCGGTGACCAGAATGGGTCGTGAAGGCATGGTTCAACTTTCGAGGTCATTGCCGTAACGTCAGCCAAGATGTTGCCAATTCTAATCAATGTCGAATAGCTTTTTCCGGCCTGATGCGGAATGTGCACCTTTTTCTTCGCTGATCGGCGGCGGTCCGATAGTGAAAGCCGGTCGCCGGAGTGGGCCGCCAATGGGTCGCACTGATTCATCGCCCCCTCGAATAAGGGGATGGCGCCCACACCAGACATCGTGAAGGCTAATCGTTAATCGGCAAATAAGTCGCGCAGTCGGAGCACGAACCATAACGCAGGCTCCAGAAAGAGCGAATCAAGCGATGCGTGGGCTCTTGCAAATTGTTGTGGATGGTTGGCCCGTCCTCGGCATCATGATCGGTGGTGTACTGACATTGGTCTGGATTGGCTTTATCGGGTGGCTACTGTTCGCAGTCGTCTAGTAGACGTGTTTCGACAAGGTTACGCGCTAGCTGCGTTTGCGCGTCCGCCAACTAAGATAAACCGCTATCGCAAGCGAAGGCGCAATAAAGACGGCCGCACCAAGAATAATATGCATTTCCCCCCTCCACCTTCGACTCCTTTGTTTTGTTTTGATCGTACCCGAAGACTGCCGGGATTGTCATCGATTGTCATGGGCCTCCGTGTCTGCGCCGGAGCAAGCGTCGATGTTGCACCATCACATTGCTTGGGACGAGACGACTTGTTGGCGTAGGCTGGCACCATTCTAGGAGGGAGACCGCGGCCACGAGCCTCTTCGATCCCTATTGGTAGATCCCCTCAACCCGGCACGCGAATTTTTGGCAGGCAGCGACGAATTCACCGTCAACGGCGTCGCATGATCGAGAAATGGTCGGCCGATTCGTGGCACCCCGAACGATCTCGTTTTCGCGGGAGTGACAGCTGACAGCCTTCCGTCCAGAGGTTACGCCGGCAGGCATCCAGCATTAGGCCGGCACCATCAGCACTTTCCTATTTCCGAATCTCGTGCGAGCCATCGGCTGCCGGCCTCGCATGGGGCGGAGACAAAACAGTGGCCGTTTCCAGACGGTTCAATTTCCGCCAGTAGGGTCATCGCCAAAGTTCTGCGTGCTCGCCTATCGCGGTCGGCACCTCAACCAACCGTTCGGAAGACAGCGCCGCGGCCGTCACCTTGAACGCCTACATCACGGAGTAGGGGATTGCGTCACCGTCCGGGCGCGTCGCCTTCACGAGCGCTTTCACCATCTGACGCCCAAGACACCTTGCGTCGGGACGGCCAACCGATTGGTTGGCCAACCTAAATATTTCAAGAGAGTCATATGTTTATATTGGAAGCCCCGCGCTTTCGCGCGGGGCTGGAGATGTCGCTTACCAGGGAAAAGAAGTTCCCAAAGCGGCACCATCATACTCCCACAACAACGTCCCGACAAAAATCAATAAAACATAAAGCTACGTGGGCGAATTGTCGCATGGCCGACTCGGCGAGACACCATCGGGACGAAGATGGCCAATGTCGTACCGAGCCCAGGCTGACACAGGTCTGGGCATCGGCAGCCACTTTGATTGCGCAAGGTCGGGAATTTTGGCCGCTACGCCGAGCGCACGACGCGTGACTCCCCAAAAGGGGCACATGACCCCTCCGGCCGCGAGGTCGTAGCGAGCTGAAGCCGGTAGGTATCGAAGATATACGTCCGAATAGCCGAGGACAGGTTCGAAAGCCTTCGTTCCTCATCAATGCTCGCCACGAGACTCGACAGGGTCAAGTTTCGACTTGCGGCGATTTCCTTGAGAGCATTCCAAAATACATCTTCGAGGCTAATGCTGGTCTTGTGGCCGGCGATAACTATTGAGTGCTTGATGACAGCCGATCTCATGGCGCAGCCCTCTTGAAGGAAGATTCAGACTGACCATTCCTTGGCCTGCTCGTTCGTACTTTCCTCGATAGTAATTCTGCACACGCAATTCTTCGCGTGCGTAAATGGGGCGGAAGAAATTAGCGGATCAGTTTAAATAAATTTGGCGGATCGCCCCGGTCCGTTCGGGTATCGACGGCAGCTCACAATCTTGCAGTTGCACGAACAGCTGAGCGAAACGAACTCGCCCCAACGGCAGCGATCCGTCAATGAGATCGCGCGCGGCGCGGATCATCAGGCCGCTGTTGGGGTGTCGAGCCGGTGATGTTTGATGCGGAGAAGTCACCGGCAATTTCAATCGCCTTGTTCGGATCGACAAGACCCGAGCCAAAGTCATTGGCATTGCCGAGGTGTCGCGCGCTCGAGGTCAATATCTTGCGCACGTCCTCCGGGCTGAGATTGGGGTTGCGCTCCAAGACCAGCGCGGCAAGTCCGGAGACCTCGGCGGAAGCAACCGACGTTCCGGTCGTGAGCTGATAGCTGTTCTGCGGCGCCGGCACCAAGATGTCGACACCGGGCGCCGCGACCGCGATGTACTTGCCGCGATTGGCACCGGGGAACAGCTTGTCGTCCTCATCCGTTGCGGTGACCGCGATCACGTTGGGATCTGCGCCCGGGTAAAGCGGCGGCGATTTCGGCCCGGCGTTGCCCGCCGCGGCGATCAGCACGATGCCCTTGTCATGCGCGGCCCTCAGCAGCCGCTCGAGTGAAGGATCGCGTGGGCCGGCGAAGCTCATGTTTATCACGCGCACGTCCTTCTCCGACGCCCATTCCAAGCCGCGGAGAATATTGAACGTGGTGCTTTCGGCGTTGGCCGAGCTGCTTGAGAAAGCATGGACCGCATAGAGGCGCGCGGACGGCGCAACACCCATCAACTTGCGATGCGCAAAAATCGCGCCCGCCATGCCGGTACCATGCGGATGCGGCTTATCGGCTTCCCCGACCGCATCGAATTGTTCCGCCACGACGCCATCCAGGTCGGGATGCTGAACATCGATCTGCGAATCGATCACCGCAACGCTGATGTTGCCGCCTTTGAACTGCCGATGAATATCGATCAATCCGAGCTTGCTGATCGCATATTGCGCCGCATCACCTTCGCTCTGGGTCAGGCTGGCGAGGTCGGGTTGCTGGCTCTGCATTTGAGTTTGCGTCGGGGCCGGCTGCGGCTGCGCTACGTCAGACGGCGTCGACTGCTGCTGCACCAGATCAAAGGTGTACTCCGCCTGCGCGCCAGCGATAAGCTGATAAATTGCCGCCGCCCGGATCACGGCAGCAACCGATTGGCCGCTGCCGATGTGCAGCCGGTAGCTAGTGACGCCGAGCAGGCTCAGGTTCTGCGAGCCAAGGACCGTCAGGCCAAGTCGGTTGAAGATGGGTTGCAGCTGCGACAGGGGAATGTTGGAAGGAATCTGCAACACCACCTCGTCCTTGACGAAGTGAGTTTCCCCAACAGGCGGGACGACAAAGAAGCGCGATCCAAATTCCGGAGACAAGCCGCCCGGTCCTTGGCCCGGGCCGGAACCCGGCCTGGATCCGCCATTCGTCGACGGCGGCTGATTGAGAAGCTGTGTGTTGACCACATCATTCGGCGCCAAAGAGACGAGTGTCAGGGTTTGGATCAGATCTTGAATGATCTGCACCTGCACCGGCGGAAGGACGCTTGGTGTGTTGCTCTGCGGCGGCTCGAACGGGGTCACAGTCCCTGCATTCGTGCCGATCAGTCCGCCGACATCGCCTTTGCCGGAGACGGTTCCGACGGCGTACGACTGTGTGATCGAAGCTCCCTGATCATTGAGGCCGGCCAAACCGCCGGTCCCAGCGGCAGCTCCGCCGTTGACGGGCCCGCTCGCATACGACCCGGTGATCGTTAGTTCGTTTGCGCCGACCAAGCCACCTACGTCGGCTCCAGGGGAGTTCGAGGCGTTTGTCACTGGCCCGGCTGCATACGACTGCTCGATGACGCCGAGGTTGAAGCCGACCAATCCACCAAGGAAGGTCCCGATGCCCGTGCTCGTATCGGTCACGGATACGTCGGCGTGGGACTGGCTGATGCTCCCGGCATTCATGCCGACCAGACCACCCGTATCCGGGGCGAGACTGGAGGTACTATTGCTGGCGACCGTCCCGGTAGCGAAAGTATTGATGATCGAGCCGTTATTGATGCCGGACAGCGCGCCGACATAGGCGTTGTCGTCCTGGCCGCTCCAAAAATTGCTGATGCTGACGTTGGTCAGGCCGAGATTGCGGATCGTCCCGTCGTTCTGACCGAACAGACCCGACAACACTCCGGTCGTATTGACGGTGAGGCCGTCAACCACCTTGCCGCCCCCGTCAAAAACTCCCGTAAACGGATTGTTCTCGGTCCCGATCGGTACGAACCCGGCGCCGCCGTTCCAATTCTTCGTCCCGCTCGCGTCGATAGCTTTGGCCAGAACGAAATTCTGCCCAAGCAGGCTTGCACTGCCAATGCCCTGCAGTCCGAACACATCGGCGATCTGATAAGGCTTACCGCTCGATCCGTCACCGCCCAAAGCTCGCAAGAACGTTCCCCCCTGCAGACGGAAATCGTTTGCGGAGAAGGACGGCAAGCTGGATGAGACTTGAGTCCAAATGCCGTTCTGTAACGTGAATGTCGCCACATTCACGGCCGCGATCGGATTGATGGTACTACCCGCATTCAGGATTAGTCCGCCTTTGGCGGCTGTGATCGAGGCGTTGATGTTTATATCGTGATAGGCATGAAGCGTCAGGGTCGTGCCCGCCGACCAATTGATGCTGCTCTGAACGTCGATATCGCCGGCGCCGGAGCTCTTCGTTCCAGGTCCGCTGGCGCCGCTGGCGCTAGTGACTATCGTAACATTAGCCGTCTTGAGATCGTTGGAGATCGTGGTGGCGGCGGTCGCGTCGATGGTGAGATCGGTCGGATCAACCAGCCAGGTCCCGGTGGCACCGTTAAGAGCCGTCGTGTTCACCTGCGCGCCGACGAAATTCACCGCGCCATGACTGGATGTCTCGACGAAGCCACCGTCCCCGCCGAGCGCTCCTCCCTGTGCCAGGATCGTGCCCGCGAACGTAGTTTGTTGGTTGGACCACAGCACCACCTTGCCGCC
>Ga0209062_1000209_pt1 | contig 221993 bp, 220 predicted proteins | sample Coa_R2_2_FD_187158 | JGI IMG/M metagenome (GOLD analysis project Ga0209062, IMG submission 187158) | Surface soil microbial communities from Centralia Pennsylvania, which are recovering from an underground coalmine fire - Coalmine... | ecosystem: Environmental > Terrestrial > Soil >... | reverse complement strand
CGCGCCCGCGCTGTTCCAGGCAACGTTATCCAGCGAGTGGGTCCACGCCTGCCAACATATCTGCTTTCTTGGGTCGGCGCTGCTGTTCTGGTGGTCGCTGTTCTACGCGCATCGCTGGGGAGGCTATGGCGCCGGTGTTTTGTACGTGTTTACCACCGCGGCACACACCAGCGTTCTGGGCGCGCTGCTGACGTTTGCGCCGCGCGTGTGGTACCCGGCGTATGCTTCCCGGGTCCGCGCCTGGGGCTGGGATCCACTGCAAGACCAGCAGCTCGGCGGACTCATTATGTGGGTTCCCGCGGGCGTGATTTACCTGGTGCTGGGCTTAGCCCTGTTCGCAGTCTGGCTTCGCGAAAGCGACTCAATGATATCGCCCCACCGTTTGCCGCATCGCTGGACAACGATCCCGCGCGCGGATCAGGAGGCGGAACCGTCCTGATCCCGCCCGCACACGCGTACTATGCACATTGTCGCGGCTATCGCGGGCTGCGTTCTTCTTTTTCTGATCCTTGCCGATGCCATGGTCACCATGGTGGTCCCGCGCCGGACACAACACGTGCTGCAGATCGCGCATCCTTTTTATCGCTACACCTGGGCGCCTCAAGATCTTTTCGCGTTTCGGATGCGTTTCAGAAACAAACAGACCAAGCCTAGATTGATGTTCCCGCCGCAGCGTGCACGTGTTTGTGCGCGACTCCGGACGGCGCTGCCCAGAGCGTCGCCGCTGACGCAAGCAATGCGGAAGCGGAGATCACCAGCAGCGCGGCAGTCATGCTGTGCGTTGCATCGCGTATGCTGCCGATCGCGTACGGTCCCACATATCCGGACAAATTGCCTAGCGAATTGATCCACGCGATTCCTGCCGATGCAGCAGTGCCGGACAAAATCGCCGTGGGAAGCGCCCAAAAGGTCGAAAAAGCGCACATGATACCCACGGTGGCGAACGTCAGCGCAGCCAGCCCGGCCGCGCCCGAGATGCCCGGCACCGCGCTGATGGCGAACGCCGCAGCGCCGACCACGCCGGCGAGCGCGATGTGGATTCGCCGCTCGCCGGTCTTATCGGAATGCCGCCCAAAGAAAATCATCGCCAGCGCCCCCGATCCCCACGGGATCACCGACAGCCAGCCGATAGCCATCGCGTTCCCCGTCAGCGTGTCGGCGATAAGTTGCGGCAGCCAAAAGCCCAGTGCGTAATTGCCCATCACGAATCCGAAATAGATCAAACCGAACAACCACACTTTTCCGCTCCGCAGCGCGGCTGTCCAGCTGTGGTGTGTAGCGGACGAGCGCGCCTTGGCTGCTTTCTCCTCCTCTAGGCGGCTCACTAAAAATTCCCGTTCGGCGGAGGTGAGCCAGGGCGCGCCCGCGGGATTGTCGGTCAGGTAAAACAGCGCTACGATTCCAGCCGCACAGGCGGGCAAGCCTTCTAATAGGAACAACCACTGCCAGGCGCGCAGATTTCCGGCCCCGCTCATCCTCGCCATGATCCAGCCTGACACCGGACCGGCGACCACGCCCGCCAGCGGCACCGCGCTCATGAACAAGGCCACCATGCGCGCGCGATGTTTTTCCGTGTACCAGAAGGTCAGGTAAAGAATGACGCCGGGGAAGAATCCCGACTCCACCAGCCCCAGCAGGAACCGCAGCAGATAAAACGCTCCGGCAGTTTGAACCCACATCGTCATGGCCGAAAGAATTCCCCAGGCGATCATAATCGGGCCGATCCAGCGCCGCGCGCCCACTCTCTCCAGGATCATATTGGCCGGTATCTCGAATAGAAAATATCCGATGAAGAAAATGCCGGCCCCTAAGCCGTACACGGCCTCCGTCATTCCCAAATCGCGCTGCATCTGCAGTTTCGCGAACCCGACGTTGACGCGATCGATGTAGGCCAGGATGTAGCAGAGGAACAGATACGGCATCAGCCGCAAAGTGACCTTCCGGTACACGGCCGCCTCGTTTACTCGGCACGCGGCATCGCTTGGCATACCGCATCAGTCTATCTCGGTTTGCGGCGGCCGTCACTTGCGCGCGCTACGCCCCCCGAAGTGCGCCCTGCGCTCCGGCCGCAACGGACCGGAACAAACGATCGTCTCTTAACGATCCTGATACGATAGTCCGAAGCTCTCGGAGGGCTCCAGCGATGCGGAATTTTCGAATGAGTGCGGCCGTCCTTATCCTGACGGCGCTCGGCTCGGCTGCAACATTGCCGGAAAAACAGGGACATTCGTTTTACAACGTCATCCGCAATAACGATCTCGGCGAGCTTCGGCAACTGCTCAAAACTCCAGGATCGGCCAACAGCCCGGATGGACGGGGTACAACACCGCTCATGTACGCCTGCGCCTTAGGCAGTTCCGACGCGGTGAAAATGCTGCTCGATTCCGGAGCAAACGTCAACGCCGCAAACGAATTCGGGGCCACTCCACTCATGTGGTGCGCCGGAGATTTGACCAAAGTCCGATATCTGCTGGATCGAGGCGCCGGCGTGAACGCCCGCTCCAAGGCCGGACGAACTCCACTTTCCATAGCGGTAACCTACAACGGCTCGGCGGAAATCGTAAGACTGCTCATCGCAAAGGGCGCGGACGTGAACGCTAAAGACGCCTCGGGCGGCACCGTACTGGAGCAAGCGGCCACTGTCAATAATTTGGAAGCAGCGCGCCTGCTGCTCGCGAAAGGCGCGGATCCGAACACGACGGATGAATTGGGTTACACGGCTTTGACTCAGGCCGCGGGTAGCAGCGAGCACAGCGCCGAAATGGTCAAGCTGCTCTTGGATCGCGGGGCCAAGGTCAACGTGGTGTCGGGCGAGACTGTCGAAATCGTTAAAAATGGCAAGATCCGCATCGGCCGCATCACACCGTTGATGATGGCGGCGGTTCAGGCCGACTACCGGGCCGTCGAACTGCTGATCAACGCCGGCGCGCAGGTTAACGCCACAGACATCCGCGGCCTGACTCCGCTGGTCTTGGCGGTCGCAACCGACCACGCCGACCCGCGCATCGTGCAACTCCTGCTCGTCAAAGGTGCAGATCCCAAGATCAAATCGGTGGATGGCGAGACCGCGCTGGACTGGGCTCGCAAGTACCGCAATCCCGAGGTCCTCCAGGCTCTACGCCTCCCGCTTGAAAAATCCGCTCCTGAGCCAACGGCTACGGCATCTCTCCGAACGATCGAAGCTGCCATCCAAAGCAGCGCCGCTCTTATGCAGCGCGCCAGCGCCAACTTCCTTCAGACCGGTGGCTGCGTATCCTGCCACGCGCAACACATGACCGGCATGGCCATCGATGCAGTCCATGCTGCTGGAGTCAAAGCCGACTGGCAGCTAGAGACGAGCCAGTCTCGCGTTACGGCGTCGCTGCGGGGTGCGCTCGAACAAACTTTATTCCAGGTGATCGATCCTACGGCCGGAGTCGATTCGCAGCAGTTCTCGTTGTTGCAGACCGCCGGGGCCGGCATCTCCCCCAGCCTCCCGCTGGACTCGCTGGTCTTCCATATAGCCGCCATGCAGCGCAAAGAGGGAGACTGGCCCAATTACGGACTGGCGCGCCCGCCGCTTGAAGATGGAGGCTTCTCCCACACGACGAAAGGCATTCGCGCGCTCCGTCTCTATATGATCCCCGCCCGCAAGGCGGAGTTTGACGACCGCATCGCGCGCGCCGCCGTTTGGCTCGAAAGAGCCACGCCCAGGACCACCGAAGATCGCACAATGCAACTGCTGGGAATCGCCTGGGCCGGCAAAGCGCCGTCCCAGGACCGCATCAAGCAGTTGATCGCCTTACAGCGCCCAAGCGGCGGCTGGGGCCAGACGCCCGACCTGCCCTCCGACGCCTACGCGACCGGCGAAGTCTTATACGCGCTGCACGAGAGCGGCATACTCGCATCCGATCCGGTCTACCGCCGCGGAGTCGACTTCCTGTTGCGCACGCAACAAACGGACGGCTCGTGGCACGTGAAAACGCGCGCCGCTTCCTTCCAGCCGTACTTTGAAAGCGGGTTTCCGCACGGCCACGATCAGTGGATCTCGCAGAGCGGCACAGCTTGGGCTGCGATCGCGCTTTCCTACGCGCTTCCCCAACGCGCCACAGTCGCGGCGGCGCACACGGGCCGGTAACGCCGCTACTCCGGCAGCACCGGCGCCCGGACATACTCCACCGGGATCTCGCCCGTCAGGGTCTTCAGCCAGGCGGCGATTCGCGTCACCTGTTGATCTTCGAGCGTCGTGCCCAGCTGGTATTCGCCCATTAACCGTATGGCTTGATCGAGCGTCGCGACATTGCCGTCGTGGAAATATGGTCCGGTCTTCTCGACGTTTCTAAGTGACGGAACTTTGAACACCATCCGGTCCGTCGCGCTCTTGGTCACCTGCGCCCGCCCCAGGTCCGTTTCGTTGGGCCAGGCCTTTTCAGCGCCCAGCTTCTGGAAAGCTCGACCGCCTATGTACGGCCCGTTATGGCATGTAATGCAGCCGTTGTGCCTGAACTCGTGATGCCCGGCCATTTCTTCGGCCGTGATCGCGCTCCTGTCGCCATTCAAAAAGCGATCCCAACGCGACGGCGTCAGCAGCTTCCGCTCGAAGGCACCAATCGCGAGCGCCATGTTGTCGAGCGTGATCGGCTCGGCGCAATCGGGAAAGGCTTTCGCAAAGGCCGGCCGGTAGCCTGGAATCGACTTTAGCCTTGCCACCACCTCCAGCTCCGATGCCATCGCCATCTCGACCGGATTCAAAACCGGCCCCTTGGCCTGTTCTTCCACGTCCACCGCCCGGCCATCCCAGAATTGTGCGATGTGCCCTGCTGCGTTGTACACCGTCGGCGAGTTGCGCCCGCCAAGTTGTCCCTTGTAGCCGGTTGAGACGCGCTTGCCGTCCACTCCATAGTGAGACAGATTGTGGCAGGAGTTGCACGATACATCGCCGCCCTTGGAGAGACGCGCGTCGTAAAAGAGCATCCGGCCTAGACTGATCTTGGCATCGGTGATCGGATTCGTTTGGGAATTCACTGCGGCCGGCAGCGGGGCCATCATCCCGCCCGGCATTCCGCCCATCATGCCGCCGCGCATACCGCCCGGACCACAGCAGCCCTCTTGCGCGGGCGCCTTCAGCAATACCAGCGCTAACGGTAGCGCTGCCAGTAGAGATGTTTTGCGGATCATACGCTCCTCGTTTTGCGCACGGGTTTAGCGCAATTGCCGATCCAAGGCAACAACCCACCGCATTCGCAGGGTTTATCCGGGTCTTAGAGAGATACCTGGGCGGTTCCACCCAGAGGCGGGTGCGTCAGGAAGCTTGATGTCAATCGCGTGCCCATGAGGACCTGCCAATGCCTCCCATTCTTTGTGCGCGATATGCCCCACTTTCCTGCGCGATCCCACCGACAATGATTCCCCTGACGCTCCGTAAACCTCTCGGTCTACGTGCCTAATTCCCAAGGCAGTAAACTTGCTTGCCAAGGTTCATCCCAAGAGGGCTTCCGAGCCCGGAGGAGACATACGGCTGTGGCCTTACACTACCGCTTGCTGGGACTATGCCTGTTTTTCGCCGCATTGCTGGGCGCTGAACCCATGCACGCGGTCGGCAACATATTTAAGCCGCTCGCCACCCCCGCCGAACTGGTTTCCGACGTCTCCATCCTCACGCTGGTGATCTGCGCCGGTGTTTTCCTGATCGTTGCCTCCCTGCTCACCTACGCCGTCATCCGCTTCGGTTATCGCGAGGGCGACAGCCGCAGCGAACCGCCGCAGGTTTACGGCAGCAACCAGGTCGAAATCGCATGGACCGTCGTGCCGATCCTCATCGTGTTCGTTCTGGCTGTCGCGACATCCCGCATCACTTCCGCGGTTCAAGATCATCGCATACCAACCGACGCCGTCAACGTCACCGTCATCGGGCATCAGTGGTGGTGGGAGTTCCGTTATCCCGATCTGAAAATCGTCACCGCCAACGAGCTGCACGTGCCGTTAAGCACCGCCGTGAATCCCCGCCTGACTTCGCTGACGCTGAAATCCGCTGACGTGGCGCATGGATTCTGGGTGCCGCAACTGGCCGGCAAAACCGACGTGATCCCGAATCGGACGAACATGATGTGGATCGACCCTAAGGAGGCGGGCATTTACCTGGGAAACTGTTCGGAATACTGCGGGACCCAGCACGCCAAGATGGAGCTGCGCGTCATCGTCGACACGCCCGAAGATTTCGAAAAATGGGTCGCACAACAGCAAGCGCCCGCTTCGGCCAACGGCGACGACCAGCGGCTTTTCATTCGATCGGGTTGCATCGCCTGCCACGCCATCACCGGAACGAGCGCACGCGGCCGGTTGGGACCAGACCTAACGCATCTCATGAGCCGCCAGACTCTGGTGGGTTCAGAAGTGCCCAATACAGCGGCGAACCTTCGCGACTGGATCGCAAATCCGCAACATCTCAAGCCGGGCGACAAGATGCCGGCGATGAAAATGTCCGACACGCAATTAGACCGTGTCGTGGCCTACCTGACCACGCTGCATTAGCCAGGAGATCTGAATGTCAGCTATCCCTTATCCGCTCGACGAAGGACGCGACGCCACTGCCGTCAAGACGCGCACGTATTCCTGGGCGCGCTTCGTCCATGATTGGGTCCTTACGGTGGATCACAAGCAGCTCGGCGTGATGTACGTCATCGTCGCTCTGCTGTTTTTCGTGCTCTCCGGCCTGCAAGCCGCTGCCATCCGTGCCCAATTGATGTACCCCAATAACGACCTGGTCACGCCGCAAACGTTCAACCGCATGTTCACTATGCACGGCACCACCATGGTGTTCTTCGTCGGGATGCCCTTCATCGCCGGGCTCGCGAATTACCTGATCCCGCTGATGATCGGGGCGCGAGACATGGCGTTCCCGCGGCTCAATGCGCTGGGCTTCTGGCTCACCTTGTTCGGCGGGATTCTTCTTTACAGCAGCTATGCAGCCTGGGCGGCCTCCGCCGGACAGGGTACGGCGCCCGATGTGGGCTGGTTCGCTTACGCACCCCTCACCGAAAAAGCATTCTCCCCCGGCACCAGCACTGATTTCTGGATCCTTAGCATCATCATGAGCGGCCTCGGCAGCACGATCACCGCCATCAATGTCCTCGCCACCGCATTATGCCTGCGCACCAAAGGCATGACGTTGGCCCGCATGCCGCTGTTCGTCTGGATGTTCTGCGTTGTATCTTTCCAGATCCTGGTCGCGCTGCCGCCCCTCACCGCGGCGCAAATCATGTTGATGCTCGATCGCTTTTTGGGCGCGCACTTCTTCGACACCGCCGCCTCGGGCGACGCCGTTCTCTGGCAACATTTCTTCTGGCTGTTCGGACATCCGGAAGTCTACATCCTCATGATCCCCGGCTTCGCCGCCGTCACCGAGATCGTGCCGGTCTTCTCGCGCAAACCGATTTTCGGCCGCGCCGCGATGATCGGCGCCAGCGTCTCCATCGGACTCATCAGCCTCGGCGTTTGGGCGCACCACATGTACACCGTCGGCTTGCCTTCCAAGGCGAACATCTTTTTCGCCGTCTCTACCATGCTGGTCGGCGTCCCCACCGGAATCAAAATCTTTAACTGGCTCGCCACCATGTGGGGCGGCAGAATTCGATTCAAGACTCCGATGCTGTTCTGCATCGCGTTTCTGTTCCAATTTCTGCTCGCGGGACTCACCGGAATCATGCTGGCCGTCGCTCCCTTCGATTGGCAGCTGGGCGATTCGTACTTCGTGGTCGCGCATTTCCACTACACCTTGATCGGCGGCCTGCTGTTCACGTTGTTTGCTGCCATCTATTACTGGTTCCCCAAAGCCACCGGCAAGATGCTGGACGAGAAGCTCGGCAAATGGCATTTCTGGCTGCTAATCATCGGTTTTCACGTCACCTTCGACCCATTGCACTTCGCCGGGCTACTCGGTATGCCGCGGCGAATCTATACTTATCCGGCCGGCCGCGGCTGGGAAGGCTTCAATTATTTTTCGTCGTGGGGCGTTGCGATCCAGGCCGTAGCGATTTCGTTCTTCGTCTGGAACGTCATCTATTCGCTGTGGCGCGGCCGAAAAGCCGGCAACGATCCTTGGGACGCATGGACGCTGGAATGGACAACCAGCTCGCCGCCGCCCGAATATAATTTCGCCGCCGCTCCGCAAGTCCGCAGCAGCCGGCCGCTCTGGGATCTCAAGCATCCCGAAGATCCCGACTGGAAATACGAACAGGCCTAAGGAGTACACCGTGACTAACGCAGCAGCCTTGCCCCTCAGCGCCGCCCAAGGCGAGGAACAGAACCTCGACAGAGGAAGAGTCGGCCTCGTGTGCCTGCTCCTCACCGAAGTTGCTCTGTTCAGCATTTTCGTAACGGCTTATCTGTTCTTCATGGGCAAGAGCCAGACCGGACCCTATCCCGCCGATGTCCTCACTGTCCCCATCTGGGCCACGATCTGCCTGCTTTCAAGCAGCCTCACGGCCGAGTTCGCCGTTCGCAGCTTACGTAAAAAGGCACGCTTGGCCTTTCAACTCTGGCTGGGTGTAACCATTCTGCTGGGCGCGGAATTTCTGCGCCAGACGTACATCGAATGGCACAAGCTGATCGCGGTTGACGGACTTACCATCGCCACCAACGTGTTCGGCACCACCTACTATTCGCTGGTCGGCTTGCATGCCAGCCACGTCCTGATTGGACTCACGTTGTTGTTGATTGTGTTCTTGCTCGGCTTGCGCGTCCCCTCTCTTCACCTGCACGAGCACCGGATCGAGCTGCTGAGCTGGTACTGGCATTTCGTCGATGCCGTGTGGGTGGTCGTATTCACCGTGGTCTACGTCATCGGGAGGTAACTCGCACTATGGAATCGGAACACGTACAAGAACGCATCTCAGTCGAGTTGCCCGCCCCGAGCTTGTGGCCGCTGGTGTTTGCGCTCGGCGTGGCGCTGATCTTCGCAGGGCTGCTCAGCAGCGCCTATATAAGCGTCGCGGGTGGCGCTCTGCTGCTGGTTGCCGCAGTAGGTTGGTGGCGTCAAGTATTGCCGGTCGAGCGTCATGAGTACGTCGCGGTTCAACGGGAGTTGATTGCCGAGGCCTCGCCCGCGGTAATCCCGGTGGAATACATCCGTGCGGGACGCGAGCGCCATCGTCTGCACCTGCCGGCCGAAATAAAGCCGTACTCGGCGGGAATCAAAGGCGGCATCGTCGGCGGGATCGGCATGGCGGCCGTCGCAATGTTCTTCGGACAGATTTCCCAGGGTAGTATTTGGTATCCCATCAACCTGCTCGCAGCCGCCGCAGTGCCCAGCCTGGCCGGCGCCAGCGTCGAGGAACTGCGCCAGTTCAGCGCTGTTGGCCTGATTCTCGGCACCATCATTCACGGCCTCACGTCGCTTGCGGTGGGTGTGCTCTACGCCGTCATGCTTCCGATGTTCCCCAGGAAGGCGTTCTGGTGGGCCGGCGTTTCGGCGCCGATCCTGTGGTCCGGCCTGATCGCCACCACGTTAACGCTAGTCAATCCCGCTCTAAGCGCCCGGATCGACTGGCGCTGGTTCGTCGCTTCCCAGCTCGCCTTCGGGCTCACGGGCGGGTATGTCATCGCGCGGTCGGAAGACATCTACACGCGCCAGAACCTCCCGCTAGCGGTCCGTGCGGGAATCGAAGCTCCCGGCGTGCTGCCTGCGGGCGAAGACAACCAGCCCTCCGGCCAGTAGGCGGTCGAGAAAGCATAAATGGCCGAAGCCGTCCTTAGATCCTGGCGCTTCGACTTGCCGTTCATTGCCGCTCTGCTGTTGCTCGCGATTTTGTATGTTCGCGGCTGGCTCAAACTCCACCGCGAAACGCCGCACCGCTACACGCAAGAACGCCTGGCTTCGTTTTTCGCCGGACTGCTGGCGCTGTTCCTGGCTCTGGCTTCTCCTCTGGACGCCTTCGGCAACCTGCTGCTCGAGGCCCACATGATCCAGCATCTGCTGCTGATCATGGTCGCGCCTCCGCTGATCCTGATCGGCCAGCCGGTTCTGCCGCTTTTGCGCGGACTGCCGCGCCGCGTGTTCAAAGACGGCCTTGGCCCATTCCTCGCCTGGCATGGCCTGCGTCGCGCCGGCCGCTTCATCACGCATCCCGTTTTCACCTGGCTTCCAATGACCGCGGCCATCGTGTTCTGGCACGCTCCGCGCTGGTACGATCTCGGCCTCAACTCACCGGGCTGGCACGGCGTGGAGCACGCTTCGTTCTTCTACGCCGCGCTGCTGTTCTGGTGGCCCATCGTGCAGGTCTGGCCCGGCACGCCCCAGTGGCCGCGCTGGGCCATGATCCCTTATCTGGTGCTGGCCGATTTCGTAAACACCGCGCTCTCGGCCTGGCTGGTTTTTTCCAGCCACGTCGTTTACCGCACCTATGAAATGGCGCCCCGCCTGGGCAGCATGTCGGCGCTCGAAGATCAGTCCACCGCCGGCGCCATCATGTGGGTCCCTGGCTCGATCGCGTATCTGATCCCCGCCTTCGTCTTGACTATGCAGGTTCTCAACGGCAGCAGACCGCGTCCCGCGGCCGTTGAGTTAAGGCCGATCCCCAAAAAACGGCGACAGGCATTCGATCTGCTTCGCGTCCCCGTTGTGGGCCGCATGCTCCGGCACCGGTATTTCCGCCGCGCGCTCCAATTCACTATGTTCGGCCTTGCCGCCACGACGGTGGTCGATGGCCTTGCCGGGCCACAAATCGCTCCCCTAAACCTCTCCGGAATCCTTCCCTGGACCTACTGGCGTGGCTTCGTTGTCATTGCCCTGCTCGCCGCGGGCAATCTCTTCTGCTTGGCATGCCCGTTCACCTTGGCGCGCGATCTCGGGCGGCGTATCCTGCCCGCACGATATCGGTGGCCCGCCAAACTTCGATCCAAGTGGCTCGCCGCCAGCCTGCTGATCGTTTACTTCTGGGCCTATGAAGTATTCAGTCTGTGGGAGAGTCCCTGGTGGACCGCTTGGGTTATCCTCGGCTACTTCGTTACAGCGTTCGTCATCGACGGCATGTTCCAAGGCGCGAGCTTCTGCAAATACATCTGCCCCATCGGCCAATTCAACTTCATCAACAGTCTGGTATCGCCGCTCGAAGTGAAAATCCGCTCAGAAGCAGCATGCAAATCCTGCAGCACGTACGACTGTATCCGCGGTAATCCAACCCAGCGCGGCTGCGAGCTGTACCTGTTCCAGCCACGAAAAAGCGGCAACTTCGATTGCACGTTCTGTTTGGATTGCGTGCAAGCCTGCCCGCACGACAACGTGGGAATCATCCCCACCGTTCCCGTCAGCGCGATTCTCAACGATCATCCCAGCTCCGGCGTCGGCAATCTGACCAAACGCGCGGATGCCTCCGCCCTGGCCTGGATTCTGATTTTCGCCGGACTCGTTAACGCCGCCGCCATGGTCGATCCCATCCGCGAACGCATGCACTCCCTCGCCATGACGCTTGGCTTCCATTCGACGGTCCCCCTCACAACAGGCCTCTTCGTTTTCGGATTGATCGCTGCGCCCCTGCTCCTGGCCTGGCTCTGCGGCGTGGTCTCGGCACACCTCGGGCACGCAGCCGGCGGATGGGCCGCCCTGGCCCGCCGCTTCGGATTTACTTTGATCCCGCTCGGACTCTCAATGTGGGTGGCGCATTTCTTGTATCACGTGGCCACCGGCTGGCGCTCGATCGTACCGGTTATCGACCGCATTCTCCAGCCTTCAATGCCGGCGGCCGGCCTGTTGGGGCAGATCCCCCCCTGGCTCGTGCCGGTTCAGATCCTGATCCTGGACGCTGGGTTCGTTTTTGCGGTTTACCTCGCCTGGCGCGCCGCCCGCCGTGAAACGGCTCGGATCGGCACCGCGCTCGGTCTGTTTGCCCCCTGGTTGGTGCTCGGCGCCGGCCTCTACGCCCTTGCCGTCTGGACCTTTTTCCAACCCATGCAGATGCGCGGGATGGTCATGTGATGAACCGCCGGCTCGTCTTCCTGCTGTTTGCCGCTGCCACGCCGGTGCTTGCCGACGGCGGCGCGGTCATTTTGCACAAACGAACCCAAGCCCTGACCGTGACCGCCTTCGCCTCGCCTGCCCCACCCCGCGCCGGCCCGCTTGACGTCAGTGTTCTGGTCCAGTCCAGCGACACGCTGGAACCCGTGCTCGACGCGCAGGTTTGGCTTCGTTTTGCAAAGCCCGGCTCCCAAACCGAAGAGGTCCAGGCCACCCGCACCCAAGCCAAGAACAAACTCCTCTACGCCGCCAGCACTCAACTGGCGGATCCCGGAGACTGGCAGCTTTCCATCGAGACCCGGACTCGGGCTGGCGCAACTCCCGTCACGGTCTCGGGTTCGCTCACCGTCGCGCCCGAACAGCGGAACTTAGACGCTTATTCGGCCTACATCGCCCTGCCGTTTCTGGCGCTAATCATCCTTGCCTTGCACCAGTGGCTGCGTTTGCGTCCGGACGATCGCTACCCCAAGTCTGCGCGACTAAACCCAGAGCTGGGTGCGTGACCACACGCAGTTATCGCTCCCCTCGCTTCAACCTGCGAGCCTTTGTGCCCTGGCCTGTAACTTGCACAAGTGCAGCCAATTCCGTGCTGGCCTTCGAGCCGGCACCCCTTGGAGGCGAACGAACGTGCCATCTAACGTCATGTTGCGCTGGTTTCCCGCAGTAGTTTTAGCCAATCTGACCGCCCTCGCTGCAACTCCCACCTTCTATAAGGACGTGGTCCCGGTTCTCCAGCGAAATTGCCAGAGCTGCCACCGGCCGGGCGAGGCCGCTCCGATGTCCTTCCTCGATTACGCGAGCACACGGCCCTGGGCCAAGGCCATCAAGTCCGCTGTCCAGATCAAGAAGATGCCGCCTTGGTCGGCCGACCCGGCTGCCAGCCACAAGTTCGCCAACGACCGTAGCCTCAGCGACGCCGATCGGTCGACACTGATCGCCTGGGTCGATGCAGGCGCGCCCGAGGGCAACCCGGCCGATGCACCCAAACCTCTGGCGTTCGTCGACGGTTGGAATATCGGCAAGCCGGACATGGTGTTCGCAATGCCGTCCGCATTCTCTGTCCCGGGGTCTGGCAAGATCGAGTATCAATACGTCGTCATCCCCACCAATTTCAAGGGAGACCGGTGGATTCAGATGGCCAAGATTCGGCCGGGTGATCGCTCCGTTGTCCACCACATCATTGCGTTCATTCGTCCGAAAGGCTCCAACTGGCTCGCGGACGCCAAACCGGGCGTGCCTTATGTCCCCAGCGAACAGGCCGGCCGCCTGCCCGCGGATCGTGCAAAACTCGAAGCCGATCCACGTCTGAGCACGGGCCAGATCTTCCAGGCTGAAATGCTGGTGGGCTATGCGCCAGGCATGCCTGCGCAAATCTTTCCGGCGAACACCGCCAAGCTCGTTCCGGCTGGCGCCGACCTGGTTTTTCAACTCCACTACACGGCCAGCGGCAAAGACTCCTCCGACCAAAGCTCGGTCGGCCTGATCTTCGCCAAGCAACCACCCGAGCGCCGCGAGCTAACCCTCACGGCCGCCAATGTGATGTTCGCCATCCCGCCGGGCGATCCCAACTACAAGGTGGAAGCCCAGGTCACCTTGCGCGACGACGCCGAGCTGATCAATCTCATGCCGCACATGCACCTGCGCGGCAAAGATTTCTTCTACAAAGTCGTGTATCCGAGCGGCGAAACGGAAACGCTGCTGAGCGTCCCCAAATACGATTTCAACTGGCAGCTCGTCTACGTGCTCGATAAACCTCTGCCGCTGCCGAAGGGCAGCCGCATCGAGTGCATCGCGCATTTTGACAATTCCATCAACAACCGTTTTAATCCCGATCCAAGCGCCACCGTTTACTTCGGCGATCAGACCTGGGAAGAAATGATGATCGGCTTCTTCGACGTGACCATTCCGGTCTCGGCCGACCCGAAAAACCTGTTCCGCGTCCGGCAACCGACGGGCGACTAAATCGTTAAGAAAAGGAAACTACACTCACATGAATCTTGAAAAACTCATCCATCGGTCGCGTGCGCTGGGAATCGCCGCAGCCCTCACCGGGCTTTGCTTGGCCGCCCTCGCGTTCGCCGCTCCAGGGGAAGACCAGCCCGGCGAAAAGCCGCTGACGTCGGATCAACGGTTCAAGAACGTTCAGGTCCTGAAAGACATCCCCATTTCCGAATTTATGGGAACGATGGGGGTGATGACCGGATCGCTGGGTTTCGATTGTTCGGACTGCCACACGGGCGCCGGCACCGATCAGGTGGACTGGGCCTACGATACGCCACGCAAAGCGACCGCGCGCCGGATGGTCAAGATGGTTGCCAATATCAATCACGACAATTTCGGCGGACGCCAAGTCGTCACCTGCTATAGCTGCCATCATGGCCGCGACCGACCATTGACCACGCCCACCGTGGAATCGGTCTATAGCACTCCGCCCATGGACATGGATGACGTGCTGGCGCAAGAGCCCACGCAGCCCGCGGCTGACCAGATCATTGACCGCTACATTAAAGCTCTGGGCGGTGCCGAAGCTCTGGCATCGGTGAAAAGCTTCGTCGCCACCGGCACCAGCATCGGATTTGGCGGACTGGGGGGAGGCGCCCAAGTGAAGATGTATGCAAAAGCTCCCGACCAGCGCGCGCTCATCATCGACTTCAAAGACGCGCCCGGCCGCGGCGACACCTTGCGCATTTATGACGGCCACCGCGCCTGGTTCCGGACGCCCATGAACATTCTGGGCGAATACGAGGTGAGCGGCGGCGAGTTGGACGGCGCGCGCTTCGATGCCATGATGTCGTTCCCCGGCCAGATCAAGCAGCTGCTCACCAAACTGCGGGTCAGTCTGCCACAGACCATCAGCGATCTTCCGGCTCCGTCCAGCCAGTCATCCAAAGAAGACAACACAGGCATCGGCCAGGATCGGCTGGTGGACGTCGTTCAAGGCAACGGCCCGCGCGATCTTTTGGTCACTCTGTACTTCGATCACGATACGGGTCTGCTGCTGCGCATTATCCGCTATTCGAAGTCCGTAATTGGCCGCTTCCCGACCCAGATCGATCTGGCCGACTACCGCGACGTTGGCGGCGGAGTCAAAATGCCGTTCCGCATGACCTTCGCCTGGCTGAACGGCCGCGACGCTATTCGGCTGAACGGCGTCAAATTGAACACTCCGGTCGACCCGGCTGTGTTCGGCAAGCCCGCGCCCAACACTGTCAGCAGCAAGTGAGCGCGGGTTCGCAGCCGTCAGCGACAACAATAGCGGTACGCAGTGCGCCGATGCCGGTAGAAACGTTGAACCGGTCCTGCGGCGCGCGCGGGTTAGCGGGCTTCATCGTCCGGCCTGCGGCTCAGAGCGATGGTAGTTTGGAAAAGCCGGACGGCGAAGCTTCGGTGGCGGGTTGTTTTTCAATTCGTCCAAGACTAGCTCAACTGCCTTTTCCAGTTGGGGATCGCGCCCTTTACGTATCAAGGCAGGATCCTGCTCCACCTCGAAGTCCGGAGGTATGCCGATATTTTCCACTTCCCACTCGCCCGTGAGCGGATTGTAGATACCGGAACTCGGCGCGCCCAAAAAGCCGCCATCCATCAGACCGGGACCGCCGGCCATGCCGACCAGACCGCCCCAGGTTCGCGTTCCGACCAGTTTGCCGACACCGGCCCTTTTGAAGTACCAGGGCATCGCGTCGCCCCCCGATCCGGCGCGCTCATTGATCAGCATCACCTTGGGCCCGAAGATTCCTTGAGGCTGAATAAGCGGATCTCCTACGCGATTCGATGCGGCGCTGAGCACCTTTCGGTTCAGGATTTCAGCGATGTCGGTGGCAAGCAGGCCGCCGCCGTTGAACCGTTCGTCAACAATGGCAGCTTCTTTTCCGATCTGCGCGTAAAAATAGCGGTTGAACGCCGCGAGCCCGCCGTTTGCCGTATCGGGCATGTAGATGTACGCTACTTTCCCGCCGGTCATCTGATCCACCTTACGGCGATTGTCCTCGATCCATGCCAGATTGCGAAGCCCCGTTTCGTTGGCAACCGGCACTACGCTGACCTCGCGCGATCCTGAGCCATCCCCATCCGGTCCAACTCGCAGCAGCACCGTTTTTCCGGCCAGCTCCTCAAAAAAGCTGTACACGTTTTCCGGCGGCCGAACCTCGCGGCCGTTCACCGAAAGCAGATATTCCCCGGCTTTCACGTTTACGCCCGGCTGTGTCAGAGGAGCACGAAGCTGCGGATTCCAGTTCTCGCCGCCGTAGACCCGGGCGAAGCGATAGCGGCCGTTCGCAACTTCGTAATCCGCCCCCAGCAATCCCGTCTGCGTGCGCTTCACTTCCGGAACATCGCCACCGCCGGTTCCCATGTGGCTGACCGTAATATTGCCCAGCATCTCCTGGAACAAATACGTCAGGTCGCTCCGCGAAGCAACGCCGCGGAGATACGGCTCATATTTCTTTTCGGCGGCTTTCAAATCGAGCCCATGGGTGTTGCGATCGTAGAACCAGTCGCGCTCTGTGTGCCAGGCCTCGTGATACATCTGCTTCCATTCCTGGACTGGATCGACATGTACCTCGATGCCGGCCGTTTTCAATGGCGCCGGCGTGGGTCCGGCAGGCGGAGCAGCCCCACCCGCACCGCCTCCAGGACCGTTCGGCATCGGCCGCAGAGCCGCGATCACCCAGTTGTCTCCCTGCCTGTAGAGTGCCTTCTCGCCCGCGAACGACATGGTGAAGTTCCGAACTCCCGAAAGCGGAATGTCGCTCTTCCGGGTTTTCAGGTCGTAACGGTGGACGATCATTCCGGGAGGAACCGGAGGACCGTCGCCCGGAGCTTCCGCCGGCGCAACCTCCAACGCCAGCAGCGTTCCCGCTCTTCCCACCTCAAGACCGGCATAGCGCCGAGCAGGCATGGGGATCGCTAGAATGCGCTGATCGATCCCGTCAAGGTCGATCTTCACCTGAGGTGCATCGGGCTTTGCATTGGCGGCGTCGGGATTCGCCGTGGGCCTCGGCAACTCCGGCTTCCTCTGCTCCGCGACTTTCTCTTCATCGCTTTCCGGAGCAAATGGCGAAGGCTGCGATTTATCGAGCACGATCAGATAAATCGAGCTGGTTGAATTGCGGCCGGCTGCGTGAATGTCGAGTCCCAGGCTTTCACCGGCATTGGTGCTGGCCGTGAAATACAGGTATTTTCCGTCCTTGTCGAACACCGGGTTATCGGCATCGCTCATTCCGTCGGTGACGCGCGTTGACTTTGCATCGCTGAGTGAGAACAGATGAATGGCGCTCAGACTGTTCGGCAATACTTTGGAATATGCAAGCCATTTGCTGTCCGGCGACCAGGCGCCCGCGATGTCGCCGCTGCGCATCTGATACGTGTCGCCATCCACTTCCGTCTGTTTCTTCGTGTCTAGATCGACGACCCAGAGCTTCTGGAAACTGTCGACCAGCGCGATCTTCTTGCGGTCCGGCGAAAATCTGGGCGAGCGGTAAAAGCCTGGCTGTAGGTCGATCTTGGTCACTTCGCCGTTGCCGGATTGCGGCGCGATGTGGAGCGCATACTCGCCGGATTCGTCAGACAGTAAGCAATACTCTTTCCGTCCGGCGACCACTGGGGCTCACGCTCCATTACGCCTGGCGTATTGGTTAGATTGCGCGGATCGCCTTTTTCCGCCGGCACCGTGATAATATCGCCCCGCGCCGAAAAAACCGCGCGAGCCCCGTTGGGTGACACGGCTGGACTCGCTAGCGTTCGCGCCACGTTCACGAACTTCGGCCGCAGTTCAGGCAAATCGCCTTGCACACGAATCGGAACCGGTTTCGTCTTGCCTGTTTTCAAGTCGTACAGAAAAATCGCCCCGAACTGTTCATAGACGATCGCATCCGGCCCGAGTGAGGCTGACTTAAAATCGAGCGCCGTATTCGGAATCGCCTGGCGGACGGCCTGCGATTTCGTGTCGTACGAAAACAGCGTAACCGGCCCGTTTCGGTCCGAGAGGAAATAAACCCGGTCGCCAGCCCACATAGGATTGAAGTCGTTGGAGTTGGTTCGCGGCACCTTTGTGACCGCGCTGTCGGACATTCGGGCCAGCCAAATGCGGGACGTCTGTCCGCCGCGGTAGTTTTTCCACATGGTGAACGCTTTGCCGATCGGTTCGTAGGCGATCGACTGGCCGTCGGGAGACATGGATGCCTCGTACCCGCTGGGGAACGGCAGCTTTTCTTCAACTCCGCCCTCAGCGGGGACGGTGAACATCTCGGCGAATCGTGAATAGGCAGTTCGCGGCGAACTGAAGATGATTCGCTTGCCGTCGGGTGTCCACCCCAGAACGCGGTCCGGCGCCGGGTGCCACGTCAATCGCTTCGGAACACCACCGGATGCCGGCACGACGAAAACATCTACGTTGCCGTCATACTCGCCCGTGAAGGCGATGAGCTTACCATCCGGGGAAAATGCCGGATCGGTTTCAGTTCCAGTTCCGCTGGTAAGCCGGGCGGCGTCTCCGCCTTCGCGGGGGACACTCCACAAGTCGCCAGCGTAGACGAAGACAATATGGGTCTTGTTTAGAGTGGGTTTTTGAAGGAGCAACGGCGTGTCGTCGGCAACGGCCAGCACGGATAGAGCGAGAAAGGCGATCGATAGGCGCATAGATCCTCGTTTCTTCAGTGAACCCAGGATACAGCAAGGCGACCGGTGCCGCGTGTACATCGCCGGAAGCATTCAGCTCGTAAAAATTCGCGCGGGATTTGCCGGACGGTTGTATTGTAAAAAGATACGCGACGGTATCCAAGGAAACCGCGCGAGGAGACATAAACATGAATGTGCAACGAATAATGATTCCGACGATCGCTCTGTTGTTGGCCGCAGTGGGAAGTGCGCAAACGCCGCCGGGCCGCGGCCGAGGAGCAGCTCCGCCCCGTCTAGTCTTCTCCGTCACCTCGGCGGCGTGGCCCGATGGCGGCGAGGTTCCCATGAAGAACGCCGGCAGGGGCGAGAACAAGTCGCCGGAATTTGAATTTCATTGGACGTTGGGGCCGAATGCTGCCGATCCGCCGCAGGATCTCCAGAGTTACGCTGTGATTTTCCATGACCTGGAGAATTCGACCAACAAGACCACTACCGATACGTTGCACTGGACTGCGTTCAATATTCCGGCAACGGCCAAGGGCCTTGCCGAGGGATTGGGCTCAGGCGACCTGCCGGATGGCACGCGTAATGGCCCCGGCATTATGGCGCGCGGCGGCAGAGCCGGCGGTTATTTCGGACCCGGCGCCGGTCCAGGACCGATCCATCATTATGTATTCGAGTTTTATGCTCTGGATACCAAGCTCGACCTGCCGGCCAACACAACGCGAGAGGATTTGCTGAAAGCAATGGATGGCCATGTCATTGGCAAGGCCGCCTGGTTCGGCCGTTTCCACGCGCCAGCCCAATAGGCGAGCGCCCGCGTCCATTTCAGGCTGACCCGAGTCTACGGTTTCCCGGTCTGCACTTGCGCGACCGCTTCTAACGCCGAGACGTGCTGGTAATCTTCGTTCGCGCCCGCCTGGTCGCCCTTGAAGTGGCGAGCCACGGCCCGGTTGCGATACGCATTGGCGTACGAAGGATCGCGCTGAATCGCCTGGGTGCAATCCGCAATGGCGCGATCGTAGTCCTTCAGCCGTAGGTAAGCATAGCAGCGCGCATTGTAGGCCACCGTTAAGTTCGGATTGACTTGAATAGCCTGATCGAAAAACGGGAGTGCATCCGCGAAGCGCTGCTGATCGGCATAAAGCCGGCCTTCTCGATAAAGCGCATTGGCATCCTGCGCCTTGGACACCGCGCCCCGTGAAGCGCTCGCTGGCGGCTGCGCAAGCCGAGCAGCTTGAACCGGAGGCTGGTTAGCAACCGCAGGCCCGGATGTATGCACCACAGCCGCCGACAACACCGGCGGCGCTGCGGAACCCGTGACTACTACCGGCTTGGTCACCTGATTTTGAACCGGCACTTGCGCCAGAGTTTGGGGTGACGGCATCCCGGCCGGAGGAGTCGTTAAACGCGCCACCGCTGCGGTAGTTGCCGTGCCGGAGATCCCCGCCGGGGCTGGCGCGGGCGGCGCCGGTGCTTGCGCCTGCTGTGCGGCGCCTTCTTTACCTTCCAGCATCTGTTTTGCCGCCGTCAGCATCGGTGCTGCCTGGACCGGATTTTGCCCATCGAGCAGCGCCCGATTAATATCCGCTATGGCGGGCTGAGCCGCGCCGCTCGCCAGATAAAACTCCGCCCGGCACAGATACGCCGCCGGATCCGACGGCCTCAGCTCGATCGCCTGATAACAGTCTTTAAGCGACGCCGCCAGTTGCCCTTGTGTGCGCAACAAGGCTGCGCGTCCCAGATATGCTTTCTCGAATTGTGGCGCCACAGTGATGGCTTGGCCGTAATCCTCCAGTGCCATCTGAATTTCGCCCGAGCGCTGATGCAGGCTGGCGCGCAGCGTATAGTTCTCCGGATTGGTCCCGTTGCGCCGGATCGCTTCATTGGCGTCTGCCATCGCCGCGCTCGCCTGCCCCATTTCCGCGAGTGCGGAAGCACGCATGCCATACGCTTGCGAATTGTTCGGCTGCAAGGCGAGCGACTGCGTCAGATCCGATACCGAGTCGGCGTAGTTGCCCAATTGATACCGGCAGACGCCGCGACGCAGATAAGCTGAATCGTTCTTGGCGTCCAGCTCGATCGCCTTCGTAAAGGATTCGATCGCCTGGCCGTATAACTTCTGCTCTTCGAGCGCCTTTCCATGCTCATAGGCGTCCTGTGCGCGCTGCAGCGCCGACGCGACCGGCGCCGTCGTCGCGCTTGCTGCCGTGCCGGCCGAAACCTGCACCGCCTGCGGCGGCCTGTCTTCCTTAGCCGTTCGCGAAAGCTGTTTGACCGAACCCCTCAAATCCTTGATATCGCCTTGTAGCTGGTGCAGCGACTGCTCGATGTTCCTGATTACATTGGCTAAATCCGGCCGCTCCATGTCGTCGCTGAACAGCCAGCCGGCCGACAGCGCCATCATAATCGCCAGACTGATCAGAACACTACGCCACATACTAGCCGCTCACTTCCTCTCTCGGGTGAAACAGAGTTCTGCATTAGTACCAGATCATTGTAGAGTCTACGTGGCAGGAAAAAACTCGTCGTTTCCACTTAGTTCGGGGTGCAAAAGCACCGGGTCATGCTATGATCGGGTGTCTTAATGTTCGGGGAGATAAAACCAACAGGGGAGAGGTAGTTATGGCAGGACAGGCTACCGACGTAAGAGGGTCAAAAACCCGCCCGGCGGGCGGCATCGAACAATTGGCTCTGGCTTTAGTTCGAGTGGTCGAAGAGGCGGCCATCGCATCGGCCCGGACCATGGGCCAGGGCGACGCCAAGGGCGCCGACCATGCGGCGGTGCAGGCCATGCGCCGCGCTTTCGAAGAACTGCCCATCGCCGGAACCATCGTCATCGGCGAAGGCGAGCGCGATAAAGCGCCTATGCTCTACATTGGCGAGCGCGTCGGGTCGATGCCCCCCGATGCCGTCGAGTATCCGGCCATTGATATCGCGGTAGACCCGCTGGAAGGCACCAACCTGTGCGCCACTGGCGCTCCCAATTCCATCGCCGTTCTGGCTGCCTCCGAAGCAGGTGGCCTGCTGCACGCGCCTGACTGCTACATGGAGAAAATCATCGCCGGCCCAGCCGCGCAAGGCGCGCTCGATATCAATGCGCCGGTGTGGGATAACCTCAAGGCCATCGCCAGCCGGCTAGATCGCCAGGTCAAAGACCTGGTGGTCATCGTCCTCGACCGCCCGCGCCATGAAAAACTCATCGAAGAGATTCGCAAAGCCGGCGCGCGCATCCGCCTGATCGGCGACGGCGACCTTTCAGCCGGAATTGCCGCCGCAGTTCGAGGTACTGGCGTTCATGCCGTCATGGGAATCGGCGGTGCACCCGAGGGTGTCATTACCGCAGCCGCGCTGCGCTGCCTGCACGGCGAAATGGTGGGCCGCCTGGTTGTGGATAGCCCTGAGCTCGAAAAGCGTATGGAGAAAATGGGCATCACCGACCCCAACAAGGTCTATCGCGCCGAAGACCTGGCTCCCGGCAAGGAGATCATTGTCGTGTCTTGCGGCGTCACGCCCGGCAGCTTGCTGCAAGGCGTCCGTTTCTTCGGCGACGGCTACCGCACGCACTCGCTGGTGCTGACCTCCAACCCGAACAGCATTCGTTTTGTCGATACCGTCCACATGGCCCGCAAGCCCGGCCCGCGCGGGGTGCGGCTGTACTAGTTGAGCTTGTGGCGCACGTCCCGAGACGCGGGCGTCCGCTGCCGCTTAGTTCAACCGCGCCAGCGACTGGTGGATTGCTTGCAACTGCCGCGTCACATCCGCGCGGTCGGCTGCATCGGGCGAGTACTGCAGATACTTCTGGAAATCGTTCCGCGCCCCCGCCAGCTTCCGCAGCTTTAACCGGACCACGCCGCGCGCCTTGTAATACTCCGGATTCGAAGCAAAATACTCGATCAGAAGATCCAGCACCGCCGCGCACTTGGGGAACTCGCGCGAGCGGAAGTAGGCCGCGCGCAAATTGTTCAGCATCCGGACTACGATGTAGCGCACCCCAACCGGCTCAAGCGCCGAGCTATCCACACCGATGTCCGTTCCGGTGATCTCGCGTGCCAGGGCACGGCAATCCTGTTGGCTGAGCAGCTTGCCTTCATGGAAAGGATCGATGTAAGTCGCGAACGCGCCATCGTCGTAGCGGACGATGAAATGTCCGGGAAGCCCCACCCCTGCCACGGGCCGTTCCAGCCGGCGCGCCACCTCGATATAGACCACCGATACCGTGATCGGCAGGCCGATGCGGCGGTCCAGTACGTAGTTCAGGCAGCTATTGCGGGGATCATGATACTCGGCCTGATTCCCGCGAAAACCCAGTTCGCCGAACAGATAATCATTCGCGAGTTGAACGAACTGCTCACCGCTTTGATTGAGAACGCGCGGCCGCAATTCGTCGGCGAAGCGGTCCAGCACGGCGAGATACTTCGCTAGGTCCAACCCTGGGGACTCGAATTCGGCCATCGCAAGCGCCGCGGCGTCTAAAGTCACCGTGGAATCGCGGTCCAGAGCCTGGCGCAAGGCGTCCATTCAACTCTTCCGCACTACTCGAACCGTCACGCCCCGAGTGGCCACCTCAACCGGCAACAGGTTGGCTCCGCCGTCCCGCAGGGCCGCGCAAACCTTCTCTTTGGCTCCGCGTTCCACCAGGAAAAACACACAACCGCCGCCGCCCGCGCCGCAGACCTTGGCGCCGCTCGCTCCCGCCCGCAGCGCGATCCGAATGAACCCATCGATCGCCGGTGTCGAAATGCCCGGTGCATTCTTGCGCCGGTGCGACCATTCTTCCCGCAGCAGCCGCCCCGCTTCGGTCCAATCGCTTTTCTCCAGCGCCGCTCGCATAGCGCACGCAATAGCCGTAATTTGCTCGAAGTTCCGGTGCACCTTGCGGTCACCGTCGATGTACGCCTTGGTAACCTCCCAATTATTGATCCCGGAATTTCGCGGCGCGCCGGTGTAAGCCAGTACAATGCGATGGTTAAAATCTTCGACATCCAGCGCGATGGGAATCCGGCGCACGCCGCCGGGTCCCAGCTCGATCGCGCTCACGCCTCCGTACATGGCCGGGTAGTAATCCTGCACTCCAGTTGGCACTCGAATGATTTGCGCCTCGATATTCTGCGCGATCTCCCGTATCTTCTCCAGCGGATGCCGCGTGCCGTTCAGCCTGGTGAATGCGCTGGTCATGGCGATGATGAGCGCTGACGATCCCGAAATCCCCGCCCCCGCCGGAGCTTCCGAATTGGTGTGTACCAGCAGGCCGGTGTTTGGTTCGAAGAAACGGACCACCTGCGCGGCCAGCGGTAGGCGGGGCCGCCGGGCCGCCGCGAGTTCTTCCAGCGACCCGAACATCTCCTCGGTTTCCAGGTCGTCCGAGCGCAAGTGGATTCGTGAACTGGAAAGGTCGGGCGCGACAACGCAGCGGGTCCACCGGTTGACCGCGAAATTCAGTGTTACCGCGCCGGGATGGAACAGAAACAGCGGCCAGATATCCAGCGTTCCGCCCGCCAGATCGATCCGGCACGGCGCTTCGGCAGCGATCCTCAGCGGCGCCGCGCGTCCATGGCCGTTGTTACTGCGCAAATTGCTCAGAATCTCTACTATACGGCAGTCTTCAGAAACCCCGCGCGTCCGCCGATCATTTAACAGGGGCGGAGCATTGCAGGAATACCGCCCGCGAACCGTATGAAGCAGCTCTGGCTCATTTCGGCTATTTCGTTGGCAGCTTGGGCCCAAACCGCGCCCACAGCGACGCAGCCGGAGCAATCTCCGGCCCCACAAGCGCCGTCCGGCACCGCGGCACAGGGTCTACCTCCGACGGCCGGCGGCGCTCAAACCAAGAACTCCCAGCCTCCCGCCTCGAATCCGCAGGCAGCCATGGCGGAAGCGCAAGCCGCAATGGCCGCTTCCATAGCGCAGCAGCGCGCATCTGTATTGAAACAGGTCAGCGCCGTTACGGGTAAAGCTGCGCCGGCGTCAGGCGCGTTTTTCACGGTGCCCTGGGTGGAGTCCTCGGCGCAATTTATTGCCTCTCTCGGGGCGCCGCCTTGCGATCCGCTGCCCACGGAAGAACTCGACCCGCTGATCGTCGAAAACGCACAGCGTCAAAGCGTCCAGCCCGACCTCATCCGCGCAGTCATCAACGAGGAATCCGCCAGCCGCCCATGCGCTGTCTCTCCCAAGGGCGCCCAAGGCCTGATGCAGCTCATGCCCGCCACGATCGAGCTGTTCGGGGTCCATGACGCGTTCGATCCCAAACAAAACGTGGAAGCCGGGACGAAGCTCCTCAAGCAGCTCCTGACCAAATACAACGGCGATATTCGCCTGGCACTGTCGGCCTACAACGCCGGCTCCGAACGCGTGGACAAAGACGGCGGTGTACCCCAGATCCCAGAAACCGTTAATTACGTCAACGACATTTTGTCCAAGCTCCCGAAGTGATTGGCGCCCAGGAACCCGCAGGAACCGGTGCTGCTGGTTCCAGTCTGATTACCAGAGCATCGTGGCATCCATCGAAGACCGCTAGCCGTAAATCGTGTCGTCCATAGTGTAGGATGGGCGTACAAGATGACCCGCCGCTCCACGCGTTCGCAACATGATTGAGCGGCAGCCCGTTCTGCGGCGGGAACTCCGGTTCTGGCATCTTGTTTTATTCAATCTTTCCGCGATCGTGGGCGTCCGCTGGCTCGCATCGGCGGCACATGCAGGAGCAGGATCGCTCACGCTGTGGTTGTTGGCCGCGGCCGCTTTCCTGGTTCCGTCGGCGTTGGTCGTGGCTTCGCTTTCAGCGCGGTTTCCCGACGAAGGCGGACTCTACGTCTGGACAAAGAACGCGTTCGGCGCGTGGCACGGATTCCTGTGCGCTTGGCTTTACTTCATCAGCGTCATCTTGTTCCTGCCCACGCTCTTGCTGGCCGGAATTAGCATGGCGGGCTATTTGTTCGGCGCGACCGGCGTCAAGTATTCCGAAGACCCGGTGTTTACCATTCCGGTGACACTTGCCGCGCTGTGGCTCGCGTTTCTGGCTAACTTGGTCGGCCTAAGAATCGGCAAATGGCCCGCCCTTTTGGGCGGCGCCACGACATACTTGATCGTAATCGTCCTATCCGTGTTTGCAGTCATGGTCGGATTGCGTTACGGATCGGCTACGCATTTCCGCCTGATGCCGGAAGCGAGCTGGGGAACTCTGAACTTCTGGTCGCAGATCGCGTTGGGAATGACGGGGCTGGAATTGGCACCGATTCTAGGGGGCGAGATTAGAGATCCAGATAAAAGCGTCCCTCGCGCCGCTTGGATCAGCTGCGGCGCCTGCGCGCTGTACTACATTGCGGGGACCGCTGCGCTGCTGGTCCTGCTGCCAGCCGAACGGATCAGCCAGCTGACTGGGCTGGCCCAAGCGGGAGAAGTCGCGAGCCTGCGCCTCGGCGCCGGTTGGGCCTCGCCAGTATTCGCGCTGCTGATCACACTTGGCTTCATCGGGCAACTGAGCACTTATATTGCCGCCAATACCAGGCTGCCGTTTACGCTCGGGATCGATGATTACTTGCCGCCGGCATTCGCCGAGTTGCATCCACGCTGGGGAACACCGCATTTCTCGATTCTGTTGCAGGCAATCCTTGCCACGGTTTTGCTTCTGCTCGCCCAACTCGGCGAGAACCTGCGAGCCGGCTACCAGATCATGGTGGATATGGTGGTCATCTCCACCTTGGTCCCGCTGGTCTATATTTTCGCGTCTGGGTTCAAGTTCGGCCAGCGCTGGGCTGGAACATTTGGCGGGCTAATCGGGATGATTGCGATTGTTCTCTCCGTTGTACCGCCTGGCGATGCGCCATCCGTCTGGCGATTTGAACTGAAGGTTATCGGGGGAACCATTCTGCTGGCCTTTTTCGGCTGGATCGTTTTTAGCCAGGCAAAACACGCATGAATTACTCCGAGGCGGTGCGCTATCTCTATTCGCTCGGCAATGAAGTCCAGACCGCCAAATTTGGGCTGGAACGCATCGCGCATCTATTGGATGCCCTCGGGAATCCGGAGCGCGCTTGCCGCTGGGTTCACGTGGCCGGCACGAACGGAAAAGGCTCCACGTGCGCGATGATTGAGGCCGGGCTTCGGGCCGCCGGCCGGCCAACGGGCCTGTACACTTCACCGCACCTGGTGGAGCCCACGGAGCGGATTCAGATCGCGGGTGAGCCGGTCAGCCAAGCGCAATTCGCGGAAATATTCAACGAAGTTCACGAAACTGCCGAACGAATGCTCGAAGAGGGCGCTCTCGATCTGCATCCGACCTATTTTGAGACGATCACGGCCATGGCCTTTCTGGCATTCGCTCGCAGCGAGTTGGACACAGTGGTGCTGGAAGTCGGAATGGGTGGGCGCCTGGATGCGACCAATGTCGTGTCTCCCGCGCTGTGCGTGATTACGCCGATCGATTTCGATCACCAGGCGTTCCTGGGGCATACCTTGTCGCAGATTGCGGCCGAAAAGGCCGGCATTCTGAAACCGAACGTTCCGGCCGTGTTCGCCGAACAACACGAGGAGGCCGAAGTGGTCTTGCGAGCGCATGCCAGGGGTCCCTACACGCTCTCGCGCGACTGGAGTATCACGGAGTTGAAACTGGACGCCCGTGGCAGCCGGTTCCGGGTGCGGGGACAGGAAGTGATTTGTCCGCTGGCAGGCGCGCATCAAGTCGAAAACGCCCGCACTGCCGCCATCGCGCTGCACGAACTCGGAGCCCCCCTGGATGGGATTGCGGCCACGCGCTGGCCGGGAAGGCTGGAGCGCATTTGCGACCGGCCGGAAATTATCCTGGACGGCGCGCACAATCTCGCGGGAACGCGCGCTCTGGCGTCTTACATCCAGCGCTTCTATTCCGGCCGCAAAATCTGGATCGTGTACGGCGTTATGCGCGACAAAGACGCCGGCAACATGGCCTCAGTCCTGTTCCCGTTGGCCGAACGCGTCATCGTGACCGCCCCCGGGAATTCGCGCGCTCTGCCGCCCGAGGACATCCCGGCGCCGGCACCGCTGATTACGCATAGCGTCGCGGAAGCGCTGCAGCAGGCGGCCAAGGCCAGCCCCGATGCGGTGATTTTCATCACCGGTTCATTGTTCGTGGTCGGCGAAGCCAGAGCACTCCTCGTACAATAAATAAAAGGGTGTCGAAGCTCCGCGCGCTCTTCATCACCGATCCCCTCATCGTTATCGCGACCATCGCGTTCGCTTCCGTGAGCCTGGCCGCATCTGTCTACGACCCGGATAAACGAAAACAGGCTGCGGTCGCACGCGCTTGGGCAAGCGTGCTTTTGTGGGCAAGCGGTGTACGAGTGAAAGTAGAAGGTCTGGAGAAAATCTCGCCCCGCGGCAGTTATGTATTCGTATCGAATCACCTGAGCTACATGGATACGCCCGTGGTGCTGGCGAACATTCCGCTGCAGTTCCGTTTCCTGGCAAAACGCGGCTTATTCCAGATTCCATTTCTCGGCTGGCATCTGGCGCGCGCGGGACACATCCGGGTCCCGCGAGGAGACGCGCGCGCGGCAGTAAAGACCATGGCACTCGCCGCTCAAGTGATTCGCGAGTGCGGCATTTCCGTCCTGATTTTTCCCGAAGGCGGGCGTTCCCGCAAGGGTGAGCTGGGCGAGTTCAAGGAAGGAGCGGCGTTCATTGCGGTCCGGGCCGGTGTCCCGCTGGTTCCGATGTGCTTGAAGGGCACTCGCGAGGTGCTGCCGTTCGGCTCCGGACACATCCGGCCCGGCACCGTGGTGATGCGCATTGGCGATCCGATTCCGACGGACCAATCCACCGATCGCGATCGCGCACGCCTGACCGCTGAATTGCGCACGCGGGTGGTCGGACTGCTGGAACAGGATTCTGTTCCCGCCTAGGTTTTGAGATTAGGAAAACAACCGGTCGAAAATTTCGCGCGTCCGGTTCTGGATTTTCGAAAGCTCCACTTTCAGCGGCTGCTGATTCAGATGCTCCGGCGTCCAGCGATGTACCAGTTCCGTAAGAACCGCGAGCTGCGATTCGGCATTGGGTAAACTGCCTTCGGTGTGGCCGGAGTAAACGCGCAACCCATGGTCCATCGCGCGGTAAAACGTAGCGGCATCTCTCAGAAACTCTGCGTCTGGCCGGTCCAGGTGTCCCATGGCTTCGATGATATTGATTCGCGCCGGCGTGTTCAAAACCTTGAAAAATATCCCCGCGCTCTTAAGGCGCAAATACAAGAGCGAGAAATCAATGTCATAGAATCCGCCTAGGCCGGCCTTGAGTGGATGCCCGCTGCCCTGCTCTTTTTCCAGCCGAATGCGCATCTGACGCAGATCCTTTTTCGAGCGGCCGCTTTGGCCGTAGCGGCGCCAATCCACCTGTTGAAGCTCATTCAGGAACTTTGTGGCGTGCTCCAGATCGCCAGCCACGGCGCGAGCTTTCATGTACGCCAGCCCTTCCCACGCAGCAGCGTTTTTGGCAAAATACTCCAGCTGTGACGCCTCGGTCTGAACCAGTGCGCCGGCGCCTCCATTGGGACGCAAACGTGTGTCGACCGCGAACATCAGGCCCGTTCCTGTGTACGCGGTGATTAAATCGATCAGCCGTTCAGCGACTCGCGTCCAGAAATGATGTTCGTTCTGGTCGGCATCGGGCAGCACAAAAACGAGGTCTGCATCGGAAGCGAGGTCGAACTCGCGCATCCCGAGCCGCCCCAGGGCGACTACGATCAATTGCTGCCGCGCCTCGTACCCGGAGGTAGACGGCGGGTACGAAGCCAACACTTGCTCGAGTGCCATCCGGTAGCATGCGGCGATCGCTGCATCGGCAAGATCGGAAGTCAGCTCCAGGGTTTCGAAGACCGGCACACGGAGGCATACGCTGGCGGCCTGGATTCGGAACATCTCGCGCCGGAAGAAGCGGCGTAGCGCCGAGATGTCTTCGAATTGCGTCGCGGACTCCCCGTAGTTGTTGGCCGCGCCCGCGGGCAGCCGGTCTAACTCCTCAACCAGCTCAGGCAGGCGGATCAGCTCCTCGGCGAAATACGGGCTGTGCTCAAAAATATCCAACGTGTATCGCGACACCGGGCCGTCCGCGTTGAGAAGCGCGAGCCAACCCGGATTCTTGACCGCCTTCTCCAGGAAGTGTTCGAAGGCGCCCGCGCCCCGGCGTAATTGGGTCTGCGCCACCACCTTGGCCAGCTGGGGCGCGCATTGGTCGAGGAAGCGCAGAAGATTGCTGGAAACCGGCTCAAGCGTTGGGACGGCTTCCTCCACCTCCGCTGGCGCGGCAGGCGGCATAGTGTAATAGCTCGGCCGCTGGCTATGGATCACGCGCTCATAGATCTCTTGCACGGCTTCCAGATGCGCGTTCAATTCCTGGAGCAACTTTTCACCCGAGGGCGCACTGCCGAGCTGGGCCACGGGCATTTTCCGCGCCAGCAGGTCCAGTTCTCGCGGCGCAGCCGGCATCGTGTGGGTTTGCCGGTCCTCGGCGAACTGCAAACGATGCTCCAGATTGCGCAGAAACCTATACGCGGACAACAGCCGCGCGTATTCGGCGGCCGAAAGCAAATCCTTGTCGCTGAGGCGCGCCAGCGCCAGCATCGTGCCGCCGTGCCGTACCCAAGGCACCTGGCCGCCGTGCAGCCGCTGCAGGCACTGGACCAGAAACTCTATATCGCGGATTCCACCCCGCGCCAGCTTGACGTCGAACGCATCCTTGTTGAGCCTCCGCTTGTTCAGCTTTTCGCCGATGCGCTCACGTGTGACCGATACTGCCTCCACCGCCGAAAAATCCAAAGTCGTGGAATAGATAAGTGGTTCAACGGTGCGCAGCAACTCTCGCGCCGCATCGGTGTCGCCGGCCGCCACACGCGCTTTGATGAGCATTTGCAGCTCCCAATCGCGCGCGCGAGTTTGATAGTAGCTGGTGGCCCCTTCCAGCGAAATGCAAACTTCGCCCAGGCTTCCATCCGGCCTTAGCCGCAGGTCTACCCGGTAGCACAACCCCTCGGCTGTATAGGTGGAAAGCAGCTCAGTAAGTTGGTTCGCGATTTTCTTGTAGAACTCTTTATTCGAAATCTTGTTGGGGCCGTCGGTCTCGCCATTAGCAGAGTAGACGAACATCAGGTCGATGTCGGAGCTGTAGTTCAGCTCGTTACCGCCCAGCTTTCCCAGCGCAACTACCGACATACCGCATTCCTGCGATTCACCGTGAGCGTCGATATAGCGCGGCATGCCGTGCCGCGTGATCAGCTCGTCCCGAATGCCTCGATAGCTCACGTCTAAAATCGCGTCGGCCAGGTGGGACAGCTCTTCCGTGGTCTCCGGCAGCGAGCACAGACCTAAAACGTCCCGCAGCAGAATACGCAAGATCTGCTGGCGGCGGAATAACGCCAGTGACAGAGCTCTTGGTGTTCCGCGCGATTGCTTCTTGAGAAAGGAAATTAACCGTTTCCGGTATTCGCCCGCCGTGAGAGAGCGTTGCAGGTCACCGAGTTGCTCGATCCAATGCGGGTTTTGAAGCAGCTCTTCAGACAAAAACCGGCTGTAGGAAAATACCACGATCAGGTACTGCAACGAGTGCGCCGACTGCGTCAGCTTTGCGAAAGCGGCCGGTTTCTGCTGCTTCAGACTGTGCAGGTAATGCAGCGCCGCATCGGGATCGGCGGCCGAAACCAACAGAGTTTCGATCTGGTTTTGAACTCCGGGCGCAAGCCCTTCGCCGATTGCAGTTAGCTCGCCTTGTGCGCGGCGCGGTTGGCGGAAAGGTATGCTTTCGAGCGACGTGGCCATTCGGATGACTCAACCTACGCGTCCGGAGCGGCCGTAGTCGTTGCCCGTCGGCGGCCGTGATCAGCAGCCCGCGAACCGCCGGACATCAAGACTGGGAAGAACGGCATTCTTTTAGACGACCTGGTCTACTAGCGTGATTATATCGTGTGGGCGAATCTTTCCCGGCCGAAGCACCCGCGCATAAAACCCGCTCAACCCCCAGCGTAGGCTGGATGGATCTCCGGCCTTGATCTGCGGGTCGTACATTGCCTGTTGAATGCCCGGACCATAGATGTCTAAAGTTCGGCAAGGGACTCGCAGCTTGGTAATTTCGAGGTGCGCTTCGCCTGCTCGATAACGCTGTCCGGGACGCATCTGGCGCCGGTCCAGCCCTTTTGTTGTCAGATTTTCGCCCAGCGCGCCGTGGTACAGCGGATAACCTTGGGCCTCAAGTTCGGCAATTCCCTCCGAGGTGATGATCAGCACTGCTTTATTGGGGCCGCCATGAATCTGGGGATGGGCGTACGAATCGCCCAGCACACCTTCATAAGTTATTACTGCCTCGGGGACGGCTATCTTGGGAATTCCGCCTCGCGAGATGTTCACTTGAACGATGGATCCGGTCATGTCGGCTGGTGCGCGATGGAGGGAGGCATCGTACTCCGACCATAGCAGAACGCGGCCGCGATAAAGCTGCACCAGGTTATTTTAGAGAGCGCGCAAGCTGCAGTACGCTGCCTTCGCCGGATCTCCGTGTTCGTTTGGCGTGTTCCATATCCGCTTCCGCATGAGCCAACAGGGCGTCGGCATCGGCGCCGTTCTCGGGGAAGCAGGCCAGCCCTATGCTGATCCCGATACTGTCGTCGCCAAACATCGTGCGGCCAGCCTCACGGACTGTCCAATCGAGCGATTCGACGCGTCCGGAAAGCTCGCCGGCGTCAGCGCCGCTAAAGACGACCGTGAATTCGTCGCCACCCACCCGGGCGACGTAGTCGGACGCGCGGCAATTGTTCTGAAGAATTGCTGCTACGCGCTTCAGCAGTTCGTCGCCGCTGATGTGTCCGTACCGGTCATTTACTTGTTTAAATCCGTCCAAGTCGCAGGCCAGGACCGCCAAGGTTTTGCCGTTCAGTTCGCAGCGTTCGATTTCCCGGCGCAAGTGAATGTACAAAGACTCCGCGTTTGGCAAGCCGGTTAATTCATCGTGACGCGCTCCGTGCTGTGGATCGAGGTTAACGGCGATGTCAACCAGTTTTCCGACTTTGTCGCTGATAGCCAGCAGGAGCTTCAAATGCTCTTTCGTATACGCGTCTTTTTCGGCGCGATACAGTGTCAGGGCTCCCGTCACACGCTCGCCGCCGTCGCGCAGTGGGATGGAAAGCGCTGAGTTCAGAATGCTGAACCGGGTGGGGTCGTTCAGATACCCCGGCTCGACCGACGGATTGCCGTTCACGATGGGTTTTCCATTTTCGGCCACCCACCCAGACAGGCCCTGGCCGATAGGAATCTTCAAGGCAGCGAACGCGCGGCTGTTCTCGCCATTGACATAGCGCGGCTTCAAATTATCGCCATCTCTCACGTATACGGCGACACAATCGTAGGAAACGATATGCTTTAGACGCTCAGAAACCACCGAAAGAAGCTCTTGGGGCCGCAGCGAGCCGCTCACATCCTGCGCAAGTTCCAGGATGGCCTGCATATCCCGGCGCGCCGAAGCGACAGAGGCTGCCTGCGATTTAGTCGGATCTTCCATGCCCGCGGGCGCCTGGTTCTTTTCATATCCTGCGTCAGGTGCTTCACCGCGGTTGACAATGATGTCTTTCCGCAGGCGAGTAACAGCAAAAGGCGTGTTTTGCGCCAACTGTTCGAAGTCCCGATAGTGCTCCTTCAGAATCTCGATCACCTTTGGGTCGAAGTGGCGCCCCGACATGCCCGCGACGTAGTCCATTGCTTCGTCCAACGGCAGCGCGCGCCGGTACTGCCGGTCGCTCGCCAGGGCGTCCAAACAATCCACGGCCGAAAGGATGCGTGCACCAATCGGGATCTGCTCGGCGACGAGGCCGTCCGGGTACCCGCTGCCGTCCCACTTTTCGTGGTGCGACCGCACGATAGGCGCGACGGCGTACGGAAACGCCACCTGCTCCAAAATCTCCGCGCCCACGATGGTGTGGATCTTCATCTTGTCGAACTCTTCCGGCGTCAATTTGCCGGGTTTCGAAATGATATAGTCCGGTACCGCGAGTTTGCCTACGTCGTGCAGGATCGACGCAGCCTGTAAGGCATGTAATTCCTCCTCGGGAAGACCCAGATGCTTGGCCAATTCCAGCGAATACACCTGGACGCGGCGCAAATGTTCGTGCGTGCACTCGTCTTTGGCTTCAATGGCCATCGCCAGAGCTTCGATGGTTCGCAGATGCAGGGCCGCCATTTTTTGCGCGTGGGCTTTCTCCTGGTCTAGTTTTTCGAAGTATATTTTGAACGACCGGTAGATTCCGTACAAAAGCGGAAGCAAGGCGAGCGTGAAGGACCAGCCGAGGCGCTGTGTCGCGATATGCACAACCTCAGCCAAGGCAACGGCTACAAGGTGATAGATGAACGTCCAATTGCAGAAGCTTCTCAAAACGGCAAGGAAGGCCGTCGTCTCCACCAAGCATATGATTCCGGCGAGCAAGCTCATGTTTACGAGAAAGTAAGCCAAGCCGGCTAACATGAGACGTAACAGCTCGTTCTGCGGAACACTCCTCAACCATGCGCTTTCAAATATGCCACCGGCCGCTAAAACGGCCAGAATCGCGGACGCTGCATTGAAAACCAGGCGCGCGGGCCGCACCTTGCTCTTGGCGTGCCAGACCGTTTGCGTCGCTGCGCTCGCTACGGCGAGCAACATCGTGTCGGTAATGCCGAGGTCCAACAGGCCGAGCATGATCACGACATTCGATACCGACAGGGTTCCCATCACGCCCGGATAGGAAACCTTCATGCTGGCACTAGCTATGGCAAGAAAGATGTAGAGGAAAAATTTGAGCGAGATGCCGCTCGGCCCCATGGAAAAGACCAGCCATGCTGCCGCAATACTTGCGCAAACCACCACCGCTATGTAAGCTATTGCGGAGCTGTTAAGCGGCTGAGGGTGCCGATTTCCCACGTTCATTCATCCTTGGCGCTGTCGAGCTCCTAGATCCTTCATGTTGCAAGCGAACCAGCGCGCCCGCCCAAAAGAGCGCACCAACTCCGCAGCCGAATCTGTGTGGACCGCAAACAAATTGGCTAACTGATGTATCGGCAACGGGCGGGTGGAACTTTATGGCTAGGTACTTGGATTCGTGCGAGTTAGTACATCAGCGAAGGGTGGAGGGACTTCGGATCTGGCGTTTCTCTAGCCGATGATGGCAACCTACTCGGCGCGAAGGGCAATAGCGGGTTGTATCCGCGCAGCCCGGAGCGCCGGAACCAAGCTCGCGACCTGCGTGACGATGGTTGTAACAAGGCAGGCACCCACGAACGACACGAAATCCATCGCGCCAATGCCAAATAACAGTCTGGAGATGATCCAACTAGTTGCGGCGGCAATCACTAAGCCAATTCCCAGGCCCAACATCGTCAGACGCAAGCTCTGTCCCACGACCAAGCGGGCGATATCGGAAGGCATGCCGCCCAGCGCCATCCGCACGCCTAATTCGTTCGTGCGCTGGCTCACCGTGTATGACGTCACGCCGTAAAGCCCAATGGCAGCCAGTAGCAAAGCTACTACGCCAAATGCCGCCAGAAGCATCATCCGGAAACGCGGTTGTGCAATCGAGGCTTGTACAACATCGTCCATAGTTCGTAGGTTGAAGACTGGTTGATTCGGATCGGTCTCTCGAACCGTGCTTCGCGCCTGCGAGATCATCGAGACTGGATCGGTTTTAGTTCGAATCGCCAAGAACATGGTCGATTCCGCAATGTTCATCATCTCGGGCGGGACCTGAAGGTAGTGATAGTAGGTTTCCGGACTGGTCTCGACATCCAATCCAGCGTGTTTCATATCGGCCACCACGCCGATAATCGTAGACCAGGCGTTTTCATCGGTTCCCGACAGGATTCGCCGTCCTACGGGATCCTCGCCCGGCCAGTACCGCCGCGCGGCAGCTTCGTTGATGACGACGACTTTCGGCGTGTGCTCGCCGTCCGAGTCGTTGAAAACGCGCCCCCGAACTATGGGAATTCTTAAGGCGTCAAAATAGGAGCCGCTCGCGGCCCGGAACTTGGCGCGGGGCTGATCGGCGACGGCCAGCAGGGGCTTACCTTCAATTTGAAAATTGAGGCTCACATCGGTCCCGCTCATGGGCAGAAAGCGGCAAACGCCCGCCGCGCGAACGCCGGGCAGGGCTTGTAAGCGGTCGAGCAGTTGCCGGTAGAATTCGGCGATCTTCAAGCCCGAGTAGCGGCTGGCCGGCAGCGCGAGTTGCATCGTTAACACGTGATCCGTCCGGAAACCCGGATCCACCCTTTCCAGCCGCGCGAAAGTCCTAACCAGTAGTCCGGCGCCGATCAGCAACGCCGCACAGCAAGCGATCTCGGATACAACTAATGCGTCCCGCAGGCGCGTGCGACCACGATTCGCGGTGTTGCCGCGTCCGCTTCCGCGCAGCACGGAATGAAGATCAGGGCGTAAACTGACGAGGGCGGGCGCCAGTCCGAACAGGATGCCGGTCATGATCGAAATGACAAAAGTGAAGCCCAAAACCCGCCAGTCGAGCGAGATTTCCTGAAGCCGCGGAATGCTTGCGGGGGCGAATTTGACGATGGCCGCTGTCGCACCATGTGCCAATCCCAGTCCCAAGACGCCACCGATCAAAGCCAGCAGCACGCTTTCCGTTAGCGCTTGGCGCACAAGTCGGCCGGGATTAGCTCCGAGCGCCGTTCGAACCGCGATTTCCTTTTCCCGTGCCCCCGCCCGCGCCAAGAGCAGGTTCGCGATATTTGCGCACGCGATGAGTAGAATAACCACCGCCGCGCTCGTCAATAGCCACAACGTCGTCCCAATATTGCCCACCACTTGATCCCGCAAGGGAATCACTTCGGCGCTATAACCGGCGTTTGTGTCAGGATTCGCCTCGGCTAAACGGCGGGCAATGGTCTGCATCTCGATCTCGGCTTGGCGCCGGGTGGCTCCCGCCTTCAAATGCCCCAGTACCTGAAGACTGTGAAGGCCCTGTTGGGAAGGACTCAGCTCACGCGGGTCCGGAGTGTAGGGAATCCACAGTTCTGACGGGCTGTTCGCAATTCGAAACCCCGGTGGCGCAATCCCTATGACCGTGTACGCTTTGCCATCAAGCAGCAATATGGACCCGAGAATACCCGGCTCCGACGCGAACCGCCGGCGCCATAGACCGTCGCTGATTACGACTCGTGAGTTCTTTCCCGGCGCATCTTCGTCTGCCGCAAACGCACGTCCGACGGCAGGACGCATTCCCAAAATTCGGAAGACGCCGGGGGATACCGATGCGCCGTCAATCCGTTCGGGTAATTCTCGCCCGGTCAGAACGAAGGCCTGATTGCGAATAGCTCCGATAGCGTCAAATACCTGAGTGAATTGCTCATAGCTCTTGTAGTCCAAAGGGGATATGAGCTGCCGGTGCATGCCCTTGTCGAGCTTGTTCTCGAATACGGCCATAATGCGGGCGGGCTCAGGGTACGGCAGCGGACGTATCAGAATCGCATCGATGACTGCGAAAATGGCGCTGTTGGCGCCGATTCCCAAGGTCAGCGCGATCAGCCCAACGATCGTCGCTCCGGGCGCCTTGAGCAGCATTCGCAAGCCGTAGCGAAGGTCTTGGAACAATTCCTGCATGAAAAGTCTTGCGGCTGGGATAACCCAATATTGTACGGAATGCGGAGTAAGAACGAAACAAAAAAACCGCAGCTTCGACACTGGGTGCCGAGGCTGCGGTTTTCACTTCATTTCACGCTAGCGTCGCGCCGGATCGCAGCTGCGCTTGCCTTAGGCACGGCGCGATAGCTCTTTGGCGTTTAACTGCTGAGATGACTACTTAGTCACCCCAAACAGCGCTACCAGCTTTAATCTTCGTCTTGGTCCTCATTGTTTCCCTCCTTGTTTTTTCAACTTACGCGCCTTAGAACTGCAAGCCTAATGCCAACGTACTGTAACCGTGAACGCGCCGGTCCTATTCGTTTTTAGTTTGCTGATTCCAAACCGTTTGTCTTCTCTTGGGATTCGGGGAGGCGCCGCGCTTAAGCGGCGGCCGTACGACAGATGCTATCCGTTCAGATAGAAACCCTATCCGCTCGGATAGGGCATTCGTCTTAGGACTCTCTTAGGCCTAGACCCAGAGATAGAAATGCTGCGCAACAGATCGCCGGACGGCTGGCAATCCGTTCTCGATCCGCGATACTCTTACAAGTGCCGGAAAAAATGATCGAAACCCCCGAGTTGGAAGCCATAGCCGGCCCGCTCAAGGGCACTAGCATACCCTTGACAGAAGACGAAATCACGATCGGCCGCGAGCCTTCCAACGCAGTTTCCTTGCTCGACGCTTCGGTCTCCCGCCGCCATTGCTTGATCAAGCGCGACAGTGATGGCTTTCGGATTCAGGATCTGAACAGCCGCAACAGCACTTTTGTGAATAGCGTTCCGGTGGCTGAGCGCGTCCTGGCGTCCGGGGATGAGATCAAGATCGGCACCTCCCTGTTTGTGTTCGTGCTGCCCGACAGTGAGCCGACGCCGAACGCCTCTTCGGTGGAGATGACCGACACCGGCGCGGGATCCACGATAATTTTGCGCAAAGAAGATGCGCGTTATCTACGGGACCTGGAGAAGATCAAGCCCACGGCACGGATGGTGCGGGATTTGAACGCCCTGCTCCGGATCAGCAAGACGGTCAATTCTGTTCGCGGGCTGGTCGCGTTGGATAAGCAGGTGGTGGAACTGACCTTGGAGGTTTCGCCGGCCGAGCGCGCAGCTATTTTGTTATTCGAGCAGGGTATCGACGAGCCAACTTCGATTTTCGGCTGGGACCGCCGCACAGGCCCCAACCCGGCGGTTCAGGTTAGCCGCACCATTGTTTCCCAGGTGGTATCGGAGGGCGTAGCGGTGCTGTGCAACGATCTTCCTGCGGTGGAGGCGTTCGCCTCAGCCGACAGCGTCGTTGTCCGGCACATACACAGCGTCCTGGCAGTCCCGTTGGAGGTTTTCGACCGCGTGATCGGCGTCATTTACCTGGATGCCAGCAATCCAGAAGCGCGCTTTGACGAGGATCACCTGCAACTGCTCACTGCCATGGGAAGCATCGCAGCCCCGGCGTTGGATGCCGCGCGAAGGATGGAATGGCTGGAAGACGAGAATCGCCGGCTTCAAAGCGAGATGAATGTAGAGCACAACATGGTGGGCGAGAGCCAGCGGATGCGGGAGGTCTACCAATTTATAAACCGCGTGGCTCCGAAGGAATCCACCGTGCTCATCTTCGGAGAGAGCGGTACAGGCAAGGAGTTGGTGGCGCGCGCCATACATCGCAACAGCACGCGAGCGAGCAAGCCGTATGTGGCGATTAATTGCGCCGCCATCACGGAAACCCTGCTCGAAAGCGAGCTGTTCGGACACGAAAAAGGCGCATTTACCGGTGCCATCGCGCAGAAGAAGGGAAAACTGGAAAGCGCCGAGGGCGGCACGGTTTTTCTGGATGAAATCGGCGAGCTTGCGCCCATGCTGCAAGCCAAACTGCTGCGCGTTCTGCAGGAGCGTGAATTCGAGCGGGTCGGCAGTACCAAAACCATTAAGCTGGATGTGCGGCTGATCGCGGCCACCAACCGGGATCTGGACGAAGAGGTCAAGAAGGGGCGCTTCCGCGAGGACCTTTTTTACCGGCTGAATGTCGTTTCGCTGCGCATGCCCCCATTACGCGAGCGCCGCGACGATATTTCTCTGCTGGCCAGTTATTTTGCGGCGAAATACGCGAAGCGGGCGAACCGGAATGTAGTGGGAATCTCACCCCAGGCGCGCGCGTTCCTGGTGAACTATGATTGGCCGGGCAATGTGCGCGAATTGGAGAACGCCATTGAGCGCGCGGTGGTGCTGGGCTCCTCAGATTTAATTCTGCCGGAAGATCTGCCGGAGGTTGTTCTGGAAAGAGCCGGACCGTCCCAAGGACCGGCGGCGGTTAGCGCGTTTCACGACACGGTGCGCGAAGCTAAGAAGAACGCGATCCTCGCCGCTGTCGAACAGGCGGGCGGCAACTACACAGAAGCGGCGCGGATCCTTGGCTTACATCCCAACTACCTGCACCGTTTGATACGAAACCTGAATCTCCGCCCGCTGCTGCGGCAAACCGCGGCCGAATCCTAGCGGCGCGGCTTACGCGCGCGCTGCGTTAGGCGAGCGCGGCCTTGGGCACGGCTCCAAATCGGCGTTCTCGGGACCGGAAATCTTCGATCGCTGCGGCCAGGTCCGTGGCAGCAAAATCCGGCCACATCACCGGCGTGAATAGCAGCTCGGCATAGGCGCACTCCCAAAGCAGAAAATCACTGAGCCGCTGCTCGCCGCCGGTGCGAATCAACAGGTCGACATCCTGCGCGCCCATCGCCCGCGCGAAATCTTCACGGCTGCCGCGCTTCCTGAGCCTCGCCGCAGCGTGAACGATCGCATCGCGAGAGGAATAATCCACAGCCAGCCGCAGGTGCAGCTTCCGTCCTTTGGCTGTGGCCTGCTCGCACTCTTCTATGACCGGCAGCAACATGCGCGGCAGCCGGTCCCGCCGGCCGATCACCGAAACGCGCACGCCGTTGGCGACGCAACGCGCTCGCTCGCCGCGCAAGTAGCGGTGCAGCAATTTCATAAGCGCGGCGATTTCAGGTTGCGGGCGGCGCCAGTTGTCGGAGGAAAACGCATATACCGTAAGCGTTCCGATTCCCAACTCGGGAGCCTTCTCGACCGTTCGGCGCAACGCCTCCGCGCCGCTGCGGTGGCCGGCGACGCGAGGAAGGTGGCGCGATGCGGCCCAGCGTCCGTTGCCGTCCATGATGATGGCCACATGCAAGGGATTCGAAGTGCTTTGAGACATAAAGTGTGACTCCAAAAAAACTCGCTTACAGCTCCCGCATGGTTTCAATCAACGCTTCCATATGGCTGAGATACTTCTCCAGCGCCTGGCGGCCGGCTTCCGTCAGCCGGTATTCGGTTTTAGGCATCCGTCCTTCGAAGGACTTCGTGCACGCGATGTACTCGGCTTCTTCCAACTTCCGCGCGTGGACGCTCAAATTCCCATCGGTAGTCTTGAGCAGTTTCTTAAGCTCGTTGAACGTCAACGACCGGTTGGCTGCAAGCGCGCTCACAATCCCCAGACGCATGCGCTCGTGTATTAAACGGTCCAGTTCCGTTACTGCTTTGCCGCCGGCCAGTAAACGGCTGCCTGGTTTCTCTACCGGCGAATCTTTACGAACCGTATTTTGCCTAGCCATTTCGATTTACCTCTTCATCCGCCGTATTTCCAGGCGATGATCAATCCAAAAATCATGTGCAGCCCGCCAAAACCCGCCGCGAGAAAAGCGGTGCCCCAGGCAGCCGGGCAGAACAGCGCCAGTGCGCCGATAAGCATGAAGCACAGCCCCATTACGGGCACGACGCGCACCGAGAATGCGCCTCCGGTAACCACTCCCGTGCCATACAGCAACAACCATGTTCCAGGAATGGCACCCAACAGGCCGGCCTGGTAGAGAATTACAGTGAGCAATGCGCCCACGATAAACGGGGGCGCGAAGCTGAGTACGAATCTGCGGGCCGGGGCGGATAACAAGGGTACCTGCGCGGAATCGGCCTTGCGCTTCATTGCCACCGCGCCGAGCGCGATGGCGAATAGGCCTTCGATGAGCCACGCGATCAGCCAGCCTTCGCGGCCCAGCCGTCCGGCAATCGGGGCAGCAGCCACCGCGCTCAATCCGATCGCGAATCCGCCCCACCCGGGCACGGCCGTGAACGCCGTCGCCCGCTCCATGGTCTCGCGGATAAATCGCAAATTGTCCATTGCATGGACCTGAAGCGAAACCGGTTCACGCCGAACACCGCGAATGGGCTCAACGGTAGCCATGGGACAATTATACGGAATCCACTTTGCGTTGTAAAGTGAAGTCCCGGGACTTAGTCCGGACAGCGCTGAACAGCTCCAGTTGATCCGGCTGGGGCCATTCCAGCGCTTCGCGCGACTTCATGTGGTGGCGAGCCCGGATTTTTCGAACTCGCTCCTCGATCATTTCCGGGTAGGCCCCGTTTAAATAAGCAGTCTTATCGAAACGCTCGCGATAACGGCGGAGCAGGTGCGGGAAATGTGCCTCCAAGAATGGGAAGAAGACCTGCTGTGCACACGGTTTCAGGAAAAGGGGTCCGGCGCTGAATGCCGCGGCGCCATTGGCTGCCGCCGCCGCGCAAACATCGTTCAGGCTTCGCTCAGTGTCATTGATCAGAGGCATCACGGGATGCGCGAGGACGGATACGCGTACTCCCGCATCGCGTAGCGTCTTAAGCGCCTTGAGCCGCAGGCCGGGACGCGGAGCGAGCGGCTCCAGCAAACGAGCCAACGCCTCGTCCAGGGTGGTAATGGTCAAGTGCACGCCGACATTGTTGTGCCGGCCAATCTCAGCCAATAAGCCTGCGTCGCGGGCAACCAGATCCGATTTTGTCGTAATTCCCAGATCGAACCCACGCTCGCGCGCGAAGACCTCAAGGATGCGGCGGGTGATCTGGAACCGGCGCTCAGCCGGCTGGTAAGGATCAGTGGCGGTGCCGATCCAAACCGTTTCGCCCTGTTTCAAGCGGCGAAGTTCAGCCGAAAACACCCGTTTTTCGAACTTTTTGACGTAGATTTTGCGCTCGAAAAGCTCCGGATCGCGCAGTTCCATGAATTCGTGCGCATATCGCGCATAACAATATTTGCAGCCGAACTCGCAGCCCCGGTACGGGTTTAACGTCCAGATGGACCGCATCCGCCCGGAGCCGCGCCCGATGAACTTCCGGGTCTCGAGCGCGAAGTACTCCACAGAGCGTTTGGCCTCGAGGACATCGCTGGCCGCGGCGAGCCGGGCGATGCCGACGAGTTTCGGGGGAGAATCGCACTCGAACAGCATAGGTGCGCCCAATTATTATTCGCCTTTTATTCGCCTCGTGTCAAGCCCCTCGCCTAGCTTGGAGACGGCAGCATGTAACGGTACTGACACAATTCCTGTATTGATGCGTCAGACTAATGAGGCCGACATGTTGGGTTGGGCAATCGCATTTTTCATTGCTGCCATTGGCGTCGGCGCACTCGGGGCCGGAAGCAACACCACCCTGTCAGAGATGGCCAAGGTGCTCTTTTGGGTGTTTCTGGGCTTCATGGCATTGAGCTTAGCCCTGCACTTCACCCGCACCCGAGCGTGAAGGCCACGACGGCCAGCGGCGATCCTTACGGTTGTCACAAGACGATGCGCGAATCCCCCTCGCGCCGGGTAATGCGTTCCCGGTCCAGAAACTCCAGCAGCGGGATTGCATATTTTCGCGAAATTCCCGTCCAATCCTTGAACTCAGGCACAGCGAAGCGCTGGCCTTTCTTTTGACCCAGCAACTCTCGAAGCGCCTGCACGGCCGAGGCATGGAACACCAGCTCATCGCTTACACGCACCAAACGGCGTTCTTTCAGCAGCAGCTGCAGCAGTGTCCGGGCGCGGCTTTGTTCCACGCCGGATTTCGCCAGCACCTCGCCGAGACTTGGAACAGCCAGCCCAGCGTTCCGAAAAGCGCTCTCGATCTTGTCTGCCGCCTGCTCCTCGTCTTGCTTGAAGGAGATCTTATGGGAGGCCAAGCGGACATTCTCGCCGACGATGGCTATTGTCTTGGAGCGCGCCAGCAACGCGTCCAGAAGCCATGGCGGTGCTCCCGGCATCAGCTTACTGCGCAGCTCTTCCTTGGATACTCCCGCCAGCAGCGGGTTCCGCCGATGGAACTGTTTGAGTTGTTCATGGACATCTTCCAACTGCTTGGCGACCCAGCTTGCGTCCAGCACCCAAAACTGCGCGGCGCGGAGGACGATCACCTGCTGCGAGCGGGACGCATGTTCAATTTCGCTTTCGAGCCAGCCGGTGCGCGCCGCCAAGTCCGCCATACCGATGCCGTAGCGCGATTCCCGGGCCAACAGCGCGATTTTTTCGGACGGCGGCGCGTTCGCCAGGATGTTCAGGCGTTCGCTGCCGCCGCGTTTCGGCGCTGCAATGTCGAGCACTACACCGCCTCCGATGGTCACCACCGGAGAGAACATGCGCAGAATAAAGCGGTCGCCGGGCGCCAGCACCAGGGGCGCAGTCAACAGCAGCCGCACATAATCGCGGGTGCCGGGAGCAATCGGGTCGGTGCCCTTCAAACGGCGTACCTCGGCCTCCACCTCGGCGGTTCCGGCGTGGAAGTGCACCGGGGCGCGGTGTTTGAGCGGCTTGGCCGAAGGAAGCAACTGGAAGGCGCAGTCAATTTGCGTCGTAGTGCGAAAACGGCCGGTTTCAGCCAACGTCATGCCGCGCGCCAATTCCGAAACGTCCACTCCGGCGAGATTCAACGCGGTCCTCTGGCCGGCAGTTGCCCGGTCTACACTGTTGCCATGTACTTGGATTCCGCGGACGCGCACGCGCCGTCCTGCCGGGAAGAGTTCCACCTCCTGCTCCAGCCGAATCGAACCGGAAATCAGCGTTCCTGTGACAACTGCTCCGAATCCTCGCATCGTAAACGCGCGGTCGATGGGCAAGCGGAAGTATCGCGACGAGTCTTTTTCGGCGATGGATGCGGCCAGTTCGGTGATTTCCTCGCGCAGTTCGTCGAGACCGGCGCCGGTAGTCGAGCTGACGGCAACCACGGGAGCACTCTCCAAAAACGATCCGCGCACGAATTCTTCCACTTCCAGCCGCACCAGTTCCAGCAGATCCGGGTCTACCAGATCCGCCTTAGTGATAACCACGATGCCCTTCTGGATGCCCAACAACAAACAGATGTCGAAATGTTCCCGCGTTTGTGGCTTAATAGACTCATCGGCCGCAATTACAAACAGAACAAAATCAATGCCTCCGACGCCGGCCAGCATGTTTTTGATGAACCTTTCATGGCCGGGTACGTCTATAAAGGCGAGGCTCAACCTCTCGGAAAGCTCGAGATGCGCGAATCCCAAGTCAATTGATATGCCACGCTGCTTTTCTTCCTTGAGGCGGTCCGTGTCTATGCCGGTCAGAGCGCGCACCAGCGCGGATTTCCCATGGTCGATGTGGCCTGCGGTGCCGGCAACGATATTCTTCATCTCGACGCTCTTCATCCTAGCGCCACTGCGGGCTCAGGATGAGGGCCAGCCGCTGTTCAAGACCGGGGTTGCCGATGTGCGCGTGGACGTGCAGGTGACCCAAGGGAAGGACCTTGTAACCGGACTCGGCAAAGACGATTTTATCGTCAGCGACGAGGGCCAGCCGCAAACGATCGTCTCATTCGAACACGGCGATGAGCCTTTAAACCTGCTGCTGCTCTTCGATATCAGCGACAGCATGCAGCCATACATAGAGGAGATCTCGCATACCGCACGCCAGGCGCTGGAGCACCTGCGCCCGGGCGATCGAGTGGCGATCATGGTATTCGCGCGCAAGACCGCCGTGCACCAGGATTTCAGCGACAATCTGGCCGAAAGCGCGCGGCAGATCGCGAGCGCCGTTAAAGACTGGGACGTCGGAGTGACCACGCATATCAACTCCGCGATCGTCGATGCGGCGCACTACATGGAAAAGCACGCCGCGCCCGGCGCGCGCCGCGCCATCCTGATTCTGACGGACAATCTCGCCACCAGTTATCAGATCACCGACGGCCAAGTGATTCGAGAACTGGAAAGAGCTGACACGGTGTTTAACGCGATCGTGACCGGCCACGCGATCCGGCCGAATCCTCCGGGGCTGAGCATGTTTCCCAATAAAGACGAAACACCCACCAACGTGTTTCACGTAGCCGAGCAAACGGGTGGCGAGTGGGTGAAGGTGGGACAGGCGGGCGAGACGTTCGCCGAGATGATCCGCCGCATTCGCACACGTTACATGCTGGCCTATCATGCGCCGCCCGCCGAACCGGGCACATTCCGCCACATTACGGTGAAACTCTCAGCGGAAGCACGCGCGAAATACCCCTCGGCCGAATTGAAGTGCCGCAGCGGATACTACGCGCAGGCGCAATAGTCTCAACCCGTTCACTGGCGATATTGCTTCGGGCGGTTCGTTGCACCGATCTCGCGTCCACCTGCTACTGTTAGATTTCTATGTCCATTGACCGGTTTGCGGAAGTGCGCCGACGCCATGCCAGTGCCGAAGCGGGCGGCGGCGAGGAGCGGATGGCGCGGCAGCACAAAGAAGGCAAACTCTCGGCGCGCGAGCGAATCGATTTGCTGCTGGATGAGGGCACTTTCGAAGAAATGGACAAGCTGGTCCGGCATCGCGCCACTGACTTCGGCATGGACCAGCAGGTTATCGACGGCGACGGCTTCGTTACCGGCTACGGCCGGATTCACGATCGCCCGGTTTACGTATTTGCGCAGGACTTCACTGTGTTCGGTGGGTCGCTCTCGGAAACAAACGCGCTGAAAATCTGCAAGATTATGGATCTTGCCCTGAAGACCGGCGCGCCCGTAATCGGCCTGAATGATTCCGGGGGCGCGCGCATTCAGGAAGGCGTGTTATCGCTGGCCGGCTACGCCGATATCTTTCTCAGAAATACGCTGGCCAGCGGCGTCGTCCCGCAAATCTCCGCCATCATGGGTCCGTGCGCCGGCGGCGCGGTCTATTCCCCGGCTCTCACCGACTTCGTTTTCATGGTGAACCATACCAGCCACATGTTCATCACCGGTCCGGATGTCATTAAGACCGTAACGCACGAGGACGTGACGAAGGAAAAACTGGGCGGCGCCGAGACGCACAATTCCATCAGCGGTGTCGCGCATTTTCTTGCTCAGGATGATGCCGAGTGTCTGCGAATGATCCGCGAGCTGGTCTCGTATATCCCGCAAAACAACCGCGAAGACGCGATCCCGAAGCAGTCTTCCGACCCGATCGACCGCCGCGACGCCGCGCTCGATACAATGGTCCCAGCCGACTCGCATCTGCCTTACGACATCAAGGACATAATTCATCGTGTGGTGGACGATAGCGAATTCTTCGAAGTTCAAGAGCACTGGGCCAAGAACATCGTGGTTGGCTTCGCGCGCATGGGCGGACAAAGCGTCGGCATCGTGGCCAATCAACCCGCGTTTCTCGCCGGATGCCTGGACATAAATTCCTCGGTGAAGGGCGGCCGCTTCGTCCGCTTCTGCGACGCTTTCAATATCCCGATTCTGACCTTCGAGGATGTACCCGGTTTCCTCCCGGGCACGGATCAGGAATTCGGCGGAATCATTCGCCAAGGCGCGAAGCTGCTGTATGCGTACGCCGAAGCGACCGTGCCGAAAATTACGGTGATTACGCGCAAAGCGTACGGTGGCGCATATTGCGTCATGGGCTCCAAGCACCTGCGTACCGACGTGAACTTCGCGTATCCGACGGCGGAAATCGCGGTCATGGGGCCCGAGGGCGCGGTCAACATCGTTTACCGCCGCGAGCTCTTGGCGGCTGAAGACAAAGAGGCGATGCGCAAGCAAAAGACGGAAGAATTTCGCGACCGCTTTGCCAACCCATTCGTGGCCGCTGAGCGCGGTTTCATCGACGATGTGATCGAGCCGCGCGAGACACGCCCCAAAGTGATCCGCGCGCTTCGCATGCTGGCCAATAAAGTGGACAGCGTCCCGCGCAAGAAGCACGGCAACATTCCGTTGTAGGTAAACAAGCGTGGTTCTTGCGTGCCCTAACTACGATGAGCCAAACGGCAGGGCCAAGCTTGCCTACAAACTCCGTACGCCCATGGCCGTAATGTCGTCCACGCGCATCGTCTCTTTAACGACGAACGGCTCCCCGTATCTTACGCCGATCAGGTTGCCATAAAATCGCGCGATTGACGCCAGCCGCTCCTGGATCTCCTGCTGTTGCGGAAACAGATTTGCGCCTTCGGCGGCTTCGCCGTATTGAGACTGGTAGGCGAATAGCGCTTGCATGCGCCGCTCGAATTGCGCCGAAATATCCACTACAAACGACGGTGTGACGTTTGCATACAGCGCCGAATATAGGATCTTCTGTGGCCGGTGCGGCGGCGTTTGTTCGTCGAGCTTCTTAAGGCCGGCCAGAAAGCATGCCTCGAAGCCGATCTCTGCGGCGCGGTAGTGATCCGGATGGCGCGCTTCCCAATACGGTAGGATTACGACGCGCGGGCGCAGATTGCGAATCTCGCCGGCCAGGCTCATGCGCGCGGTCAAAGTATTCTCCAGTCGCGCATCGGGCCAACGCAAGTTGCCGCGCCATTTGAGCAGCATGCACTCTGCGGCTGCGTTCGCTTCTTCGAGGCGAAGCTCAGGTGTTCCGCGCGTACCCATATCGCCGGCGGTGAGGTCGAGCACACCGGTACGGTAGCCAGCCTCCGCCATGCGGATCAGGGTACCGCCGCAGGTCTGCTCCACATCGTCTGGATGGGCCGCGATCGCGAGAATATCAAGTGGCCTGTCGAGCCCCGCCGAAGGCGAATCTACTTCCTGAAACATGCTCAGTAGTAAGGCCGCAAGCGCCGCCGCGGCGACAGCAGCTTGATGAGAATAATGCCGGTAATGAATCCTCCAACGTGCGCGAACCAAGCCACGTCACCGCTGGAGGCCTGCGAGTAGCCTACCGAGCCGACGCCGTTGAAGAACTGGATCGCGAACCAATACAGCAGCAGGAACGCGGCCGGGATATCCACGGTGGTGATGAAGATGAACAGCAGCACCAGCGTGACAATCCGCGCGCGCGGGAAGGTCACCAGGTACGCGCCCATCACGCCGGCGATCGCGCCGCTTGCCCCAACGGTAGGAACTGTGGAGCCGGCATTGATCATGACGTGCGCGACGGCCGCAGCCACGCCGCAGAGCAGGTAAAAGAAGAGGTATTTTGCATGACCCAGGACGTCTTCGACGCCGCGCCCGAATACCCAAAGGAACCACATGTTCCCCAAGATGTGAAGGAATCCTCCATGAATGAACATGGAGGTGAAAATGGACGCGACATTCAGACGGTCCGGCACGATGCCGTAGTGGGCGATGAAGTAGTTCAGGCGGTAACCATTTCCCAAGCTCAGCTCGTACAGGAAGACGGCCACGTTGATGGCGATGAGGAGCAGGGTAACCCTGGGGCGGGTGTAGTGAGGTTCGGAGGATCGAAGGGGGATCATCGGCCGCTCGGCTCTAGACGCGCTGCTCGAAGTCGCGTTGCGAGCGGCGGCTGCCGCGATCGATCAGGCTCCGCGCCGCCTCAAGAGTCGCGACGCCTCCGCGAGCGCCCAAAGCCGTGCAGTTCAATGCTGCCATGGCATTCGAAAAGTCGAGCGTGTCGCGAAGCGGCATATTCTGGAAGACAGCATAACAGAACGCGCCATGAAACACGTCGCCCGCACCTGTGGTATCGACGCAATTCACCACGAAGGCGGGCGAGTAAATGAACCCGCCGTTACATCGCGCCAGCGCGCCGTAGGAGCCTAGCGTCATGGCCGCAACGCGCATTCCATACTCGGTCTGAATCAGCTCGAGCGCCCGGAACGGATCGCGCTCACTAGTCCATTGCGCGGGAAATTCCGAGCTGGCGATCAGATAGTCGACATGCGGTAATACGCGTTCGAAGCCATGATAAATCGTGTCGACATCGATGGTCACGGGGATGCCGTGCCGGCGGGCAATCTGCGCGGCGCGCGTCACTGCGTCCACGTCGTGAGCGTCGATGTGAAGCAAGCCGGCGCAAGCGATCTTGTCTTCGGTGATCGAGTCGGGCGAAAGGCGCAGGCAATCGTCGCGTTTCCAAAGTACCGTCCGCTCCCCGGTGCTCTGGTCGATAACGATGTAGGCGGTCTGGTTGGGGCAGTTCGGACGAACTTCGACGTCGTCTAAGTTGATACCGCTTTCGCGCAGGCTTTCGAGCTGAATGCGGCCCCTCTCGTCGTCTCCAACAGTGCCGATGTACTTGCTTCTCAGACCGAGACGGGCGCAGGTGACGAGCGCGCTGGCTACTTGTCCTCCGGGGCTCAGGATCTCGCGCTCGAATGCGATTTTTCCGGCGTAGGCCGGAAAATGCGGCACCAGGATCAGCGTGTCGGTGGCGTTCAGGCCGACGCCGGCAACGTCGAAGGAGGGCACTGATGAGGCCTGCTACTTCTTTTTAGGGACTTCGTAGAGATAAATTACGTGATGATGAGATTCCGGAAACTCTTTGTCCACGAGTTTCGGCTTCCAACCCGGGATCGCGTACTCGTGCGAAACCACCCGGGCGCCCGGCTTCAGTTGTTTTTCCAAGCTGGGCCGCAACATCTCGTTGGCATCGGTGGCTAGGTACATGGTGACGATATCGGCTGGACTGAGGTCGACGTGCATGAAATCCCCATTGATCACACGCGCTTCATTCTGCAGCCCAAGCCGCTGAATGCGCTCGGCGGTGCTCTTGGCCAGGGACTCCGAGATTTCTATTCCCACCGCCTTGGCGTGATACCGCTGCACCGCAGTGATGAGGATGCGGCCATCGCCACTGCCCAAATCGTAGACCAACTCGTTCGGCTTGGGATCGGCCAGCAGCAACATGCGGTCCACGATCTCCTGAGGCGAAACTACATACGGAGCCAGGCTATTGGCGTAATGCTTGATGTGTTGTTGTTGGGCGATGAACGGCCCTTGAGAAAATGCGGGCAAGCCGCACAAAACCAGCAACGCTCCTGAACTTACAAACCTCATAATGTCTGCGCCCCTGACGAGCTCTCCACCCTACTGAGTTGAGATGGATGCGGATTGTCTCGCGTTCCTTGATTTTACGATACGCGAAACCATTTCGGAGACGGCCATCCAGAGATCCCGAGGCTTGGAGATGGTGTACTCGTACCCGCGGAAGAAGTGTACCGTGCGGCTAATGGCGTCTTTCCAGGGCACAATCTGTGGGTAGAGATTGTAGTTCATGTAAAACACTGGAAAATCGACATTTGCGGCGTCTTTGAAGCTGTCTTCAGTCACGTTCGAGTCCAAAAGAACCTTAGGTCCGGCGAACACCACGGCGTCGGGCCGATCTTTGCCGGCGCCCAGCACCTCAGTCCGGACGAGGTTGGTCAGGAACTCGGTATCGCCGTGTTTATCGCCAAGGCGCTTTAGGTCAACGGTGCCCAGGTTTAGCGAGCTCAGCGCCCGGCCGAGCGCTGGAAAGTCCAGACGATCCACATCTTCCTGCCGGTACACAACCTTTTGCTCTTGCATGTTGAAGGCGACGATGGAGAACTTGCCGATGCGGGGCTCGCGCACGATACTGCGCAGGATGGAAACCAGTGCGGACGTATCCAGCGGCTGCAAAGTGGCGGACAACGAGTTCTGGGGGGCGAAATTGACCAGGACCTTTACATTTAGCGGCGCGTGATCGGTGACGCGCTGGACGGGCGGCTCATCCTTGAACTGTTCCGAATCCGTCCGTTGGACGGTTTCGGGTGCGATGGTCAAGCTCATGGGCTTATCTTTCGCCGACAGCGCCGCCTCGGTATCCCAAGAAAAAGCGCACACGCGTTCGGCACGGTCCCGCATGAGCCAGTCCACGTGGTACTGACCTTCCCCTAAGTCGAAAGCGCCCTGCAGGTACGCATCGCCTTTGGCATCGTCGTCAATTGCCGGCACGCGAATGTGTTGCGTGAAGTAAGTGGGCTGGTCGGAATGATCGCTCGGCTCCACTCGGAACAAGATGGTGAGCAAGTTCTCGCCACCCGCGAGATCCTTCAGGGGCATGGTGACCTGGTAACCGGAGTGGAACCGGAGGTCGAACCCGACGGTGGGCTTGCTCGGCGTGACGCTGCAGGGCAGGTCTTTGCGTGTTTCACCCGCCTCAAGCACCGCCAGATCGGTATTGAAGATGTTGACAGTTCCGGAAGGGCCAGAACCCGCCAGCACGGTTTGGGCGTACGCGGCGGTCAGGCCTTGTAACGCAACCGCGAGACTTACACAGCCAGCAAGTCTCAGCCGACAAACACCAAAGGGTCTCTGCATGCCCTCTCTCTACTAAATTGTTTCCTATTGTACATCCGAACTAAGGTACTGCAAATAAAAATCTTTCCTGATCAGGTCATTTCTTTTTAGCGTTCGACCAGCTTAAGTTCCAGCAGTCCTATAGTGCCTGTGCGCGGGGAATCGTGCGCTAAGTTTTCCGGCCGGATACGCTGTAACAATCGAATCTTAGACGCCCTGCCGATGAAACTGAGACGTTACTGTGTGATACAGTGCATGCAGTATGGCATCGCGCAGCGTAAACAAAGTGATTTTGATCGGCCACCTGGGCCGGGACGCCGAAACCAAGTTCACGCCATCGGGCGTAGCTGTGACCAAATTTTCGGTGGCGACCAACCGGCGCTGGAAGGACCAACAGACGGGCGAATGGAAAGAAGAGACCGACTGGGCAAACGTCGTGCTCTGGCGCCAGGAGAATCTGGCAAATTATCTCACCAAGGGCAAGCAGGTATATGTCGAAGGCCGACTACAGACGCGCAGTTACGACGATAAAGACGGCAAGAAGCAGTACATGACCGAAGTGATCGCCGAGGACGTCATTCTTCTCGGCGGTCGCGGCGGAGACGCTGGGGCGGAAGCGGGCCCGCAGCCCGTTTCGATGCCGCGCAGCGCGCCCCGGCCGGCTGCGGTACAGGACCGCGGTGACGATCAGGGGATCACGGACGACGACGTCCCATTTTGAGCTTCTGCCCGGCATCGGGGTTCCGGTGATCCGCCGGTTGAGAATCGTCATGCAGTTGTTCGATGCGGCTAAATCGCCGGCGTGGCAAATCGAGTCAACACGGTGAGTAAAACAGGCTATTCATAGTCTCCTCGCAGAGGGAGTCTGGGATTCCTGATGTGCTGGGCGCGGCCGGAGCGCTGATGAAACCCCGTTTCCGCTCGATTCGGGGGAGACCCTGGCCGCAACCGCACCTCTGACTTCGAGAGGGTTAGAATCCAACGTTGTTTACGAGCACGCAGTTCGTCAGGCTGAAAGCATCCGAAGACGTGTTTCCCTTGACGAAATTGGTCACAAGCAGGCAAAAACTAGCGGAGATGCCATTCAGGTTCTGAACCACTGTATTGCCGCTGATCACCGAGCCCGCCCCAACATCAATGCCTGAGCCTTCCAAGCCTTGGGCGTTCCCGTTGCCCATTACGACGTTGTCTACTACCCTGCTGGGGCTGAAGGTGTTGTTGGCGAAAATCCCGTCAGCACCGTTATTGGTGACGATGCACGACGAGACGATTCCCGTTGTGAACGATATTCCGCTTTCTCCATTGCTGGTAGCCTGAATATTCGTGATCCGGCTATTGGCGCCGAGGGCGATTCCGACAGCACCCATTCCCCGCACCGTTCCGTTAAAGACGGAGATGTTCGTATTAGGATTATTAAATTGGTCGCCGTTTACAATTCCGAATCCCGAACCAGCAGGGCTGCATTTTGTGACCGGAGGGCCACCCGAGCAAACCACAGGGCCGATGATTGAGAATCCGTTCAGGTCGATCGAAACATTGTCCGCACTGATCTGAATGGCTGTAGTATTGGCATCCGGCACCGTCAGGTTGCCCGACAACCGATAGCTGCCCGAAACAGAAATCGTTACTGGAAAGCCGGGCGAATCCCCGGGCGTCACGTTTCCAGCCAGCGCGATACTCTGATTGATGAGGATGACACCGTCGACCGCAAAAGCCCGGCCGGTGAGTAAGAGGAACAGAGTCAGAGAGAAAAGGTTTTTCATGGTCTCCTCGATTCGAGAACAGTGGTTTGCATTACGCGGGCGCGAAGTCGTCGGTTGAACCAGACCATCGCTCCCAAGCCAACAATCGACGGCACAATCGTGGCGGCTTCCGGGGTGGCGCTCACGCCGCTCGTTCCCTTATAGGAATAGCCGTTGATAAATCCTTGAAATTCGGTGTTCGCGTCGTCTTCTAGAAGGTCCAGTGCTGGATCGAGGAACGGGACATTTTGTGCAGCGACGTTGGTGGAGTTGAGCTCCGATGATAGTATCTGAAAGTTGGCCGACAAGTAATTTCCGAGCAAACAGCCGCTTCCCGTCGAAAGGCAGCCCAGCAGGCTGAGGTCGTAAAACGACCCGTCCGTGAGCACTGACAAACTCACCGAGCTAAAGCTCGATTCGCTTGCCGGTTCAGCCAGATCGGAGAATACGAGAGTCGCACCGGCCAGAGGGTATGTGCCGGGTGCCGTAATCGACCCAGTGAACGTGAGGGTGACCAGGTAGCTATCGTCGTCCTGAATGTTGTTCAGCGAGGGATTGTTGACCGCCGGGCCGGTGCCGCCAGGCGCCGTCGCGACGATCCCGCCAAAGGTGATGGTATCGGCAATGGCATGGTTTGAAAGCGCAATCGCGAAGAGAGTCGCGATTGTTACCAGCTCAACTGCGCGTCGTTGCATAAGAGTGCCTCTACTAGAGAGAACGGAATTGGGAGACCCTTTTAGCACGGTAGCCCGGCAGCATGGGTACCAACGGGACTAGTTCGAAGGCAGAGCCGCCAATTGCCGGCGCACGAAGCTGTTATTCGGAAGCTTTTTGTCCCACTGCTGCCACAGTTCGCGTCGGCTCCGTTCAAGCTCGATGGCCTCGCCGGCGCGGCCCGCCTTTCGTTCGAGGTTGGAAAACGCGGCTTGGATCGATGAAATGCTGTTGGCGTCCTGTAAATCGGTTGTGGGCGACGGTTTGGACGCCATGATCTTCTGAATCAGCTCGCGGTAAGCGTCGATAGCATCCTGCCGCCGTCCGATATCGGCGTTGTAGTCGGCGAGCGCGCGCAGAGCGAACACGCCATCATCGGCGGGACGAAGCGATTCAGCAGGCCACAGGTTCATAGTCCGCAGGAGCTCGAATGCCGCGTCGATTCTCTGCTTTGCCTCAGCAGTCCGATGTAAAGCGAGGAGTGGGTAGGACGAGTCCGCCAGGAGCCGCACCCGATCATGCGCCGACTCGGTATTTTTAATTTCGGCGGAGCGGCGCAGTCCGCTGTCGTAAACTGCCAACGCGCGGACTGGATCGGAGTGACGCAAGATGCCTCCCAAATCCCGTGCGGCCGCCACGAAACGCGCCCGGCTGGCGTAATCGGCCGCATCGCGCCGGGCCAGTTGATCGGAGAGATCGTAGGCAAGCTGCAAAGCTGCGATGGCTTCGGCCGGGCGGTTCAGGTTGATTTCATCGTCACCACCGAGAATGCGTCCCTCGCGCCAAGTCACTCCGATAAGGGTGTTTTGGCGCGTCGAGTCATCCGGCTGCTGCTCGAGGAGTGCACGCGCTTCTCTGGTGGTTTTGAGGGATTCCTCCAAATCTCCTCGCAGACGTAGCGCATTTGCCAAGATGCTCAATGCCCCAGCGAAGTAATAAGGCACATTCGCGCCACGCGTCGATTCCACTCCCCGTCGCGCATAGCTGACCGCGTCATCCAGCCGGTGCCTGTTCGTATGTGCCAGCGCAATGTTGCCGTAGAACCGGCCAATGGCTGCGGCATCATTTCCTGCGGGGCCCAAGCTCAAAACGGTGTCGAGGCGTGCCGCCGATCTCTGCGCGAACACCAGCGATCGATCAGGTTGGCGCAAGGCATCAGAGACGATCATGCGGTCATGCGCGATTTCGGCCGACTGGAGTAGCGCCCTCCGGTCGCGGGGCGCGACTGCGAGAATGGGGTCGACCATCGCATCCGCTTTCGCCAGGCTCTCGTCGGCCGAGTTCAATTCCCCCAGGTTGCTATTTCCGGGTACGCCCTGGACCTCGGCCACTGAAACGTACGCCGAACCGATCTCGAGTGCCAGATCTTTGTCGCCGTGCGCTTGCCGCCCCAAACGCTCGAGATATTGCAACGAGAGGGCTACGAGGGCGTGCCGCGCTTTGGTCGCGCCGGGCAAGCCGCGTATCTCCTCATCCAGTTTGAACACGTGGTTCGATAAATCGCGGACTTGGGAAAATCGCTGTTGAGCGACAATACGTTCGCGATTTGCAATAAATAAGCCCACTGAAAGACCGCTGAGCGCCACGGCGGCGGCACTAACCGGTATCCAATAGCGCCTTAGGAATTTCCTGGCGAGATACCATGCGTTCCCGGCGCGCGCGCGAACGGGCCGATTCTCAAGGAAGGCTCCCAAATCTTCCGCCAAAGCATCGGCTGTGGCGTAACGCTCTTCGGGTTCTCTACGCAGCGCCTTCTGCACGATGAAATCGATATCGGTTGGAATTCCTGGCTTGCTGCGGCTGGGCGGCGGGATAACGGCCGGGTGGGCTTCGGAGTCCGGTGCATTGGGTGCGCTGCCTGTCAGCAGCTTGTAGAGCACGGCCCCTAATGAGTAAATATCGGTCGCAGTGCTGTGGGCCTCACCGCGCATTTGCTCGGGACTCGCATACTCGGGCGTGAGAAGGCGTACCGCCGTGCGTCCTTGGTCCGAAGCATCTAGGATCTTTGCAATGCCAAAGTCCAGCAGCTTCGGTGTTCCTGAGCGGTCAATCAAGATATTGGACGGCTTGAGATCGCGATGGACGATCAAATTGCGGTGCGCATAGGCGACGGCGGCGCAGACTGCCAGGAAAAGTTTCAGGATTTCTCGCAAACTCAGCGATGCGCAATACTCTTCGATGGAGATGCCATCGACGTATTCCATAACCAGGTAAGACTGACCCTCGTCCGTGTGGCCTGCGTCCAATAGACGCGCGATACCAGGATGGTTCAGTGACGCTAAAATCCGGCGTTCCCGCAAAAACGCCTCCTGGAAAACCGGCAGATCCGTGCTGGAGTGAACCACCTTGAGGGCTACCTGCTGTTCCACCTCGCCATCACTCCGCTCGGCCAGGTACACGGCGCCCATGCCACCGCGTCCAAGCAGACGGACCACACGATAACGCCCCAAAACTTGACCCTCTGCGGCATCGCGGTAGGGTCGGAGGATCTCTCGAGCCGTTTCGGCAATTTGGCCTGTTAGCCATTTGGTGTGCGTGTCGAACCTGAGCAGGGACTCTACCTCATCCCGAACATCGGGAGGTACCTGTCTGCTCGAGTAATAATCCATACGTATCGCAAGCGGAAGATCTACGACTTGATGGAAGAGCGAAATTACGTCTTCACGCATACTGGCGTCTTCGTTCCGGTGATATTTAAGTAAGGTCATTATGTCGGAACACATCCCGGCCTGGCAATGCGCTTCTCGCAGCAAGCGCGGCAGGGAAAGCGGTGAAGGCGCGACAATATTGCTTACCGATCATGCCATCCGATGTAAGTGAGCTTTTGCAGCGCTGGCGGCAAGGAGATAGTCGCGCGCTCGACGAGCTCATGCCTTTGGTCTACGGTGAGCTACACCGGATCGCAGAAGCTGTCCTGCACAACCAGCTCCAGCAAACGTTGCAGCCAACGGCACTAATCAATGAAGCGTACCTGAAGTTGTTCGACGGCGCGGCGGAGCCGCAGTTCGCTGACCGTGCCCACTTTCTTGCTGTTATGGCGCGTGTCATGCGGCATGTGCTGATCGATCACGCCCGCACTGCCGCAGCCAACAAGCGCGGTGGACAGAACGAGCGCGTTAGTTTCGATACGGCGGTTGAATTCGAACTCGGCCAGGCACCCCAACCGTTTCGGATGCTGGACCTCGATCACGCCTTAGGAACGCTGGAGATCGAGAGCCCCTCGCTGGCAAGAGTAGTTGAAGCTCATTACTTTGGCGGCATGACGGCTGAAGAGATTTCTACCGTGGAGGGCCGCTCGCCGCATGCCATCCGGCACGATCTCCGGCTGGCGCGCGCCTGGTTGCGCCGGGAGCTGGATCGATAGCAGGAGGACAGGCTCTTGATCAGAAATGGGAGCAGGCCTGAATCCCTGAACTGATAAAACATTCTTGGAGGAAGTGTTTTGATCAAATCAGAGATCCTGTTAGGACTGCCCGACTATGAGATTACCGACTTACAGATGCGCAGTGGTGGCATTCGGATTTCAGCCCGACACATCGGCCCGAAAGCGTGCCCGCATTGCGGGAGCGGTCGGCTGCGCAACAAAGGCCGGTATGTACGCTGCGTGCGGCATGAAAACTGGGGGGTGCGACACTGCTTCTTGCAGCTGGAAGCCTGCAAGTTTCATTGCCAGGCCTGTGGCCGCTACTTCTGCGAGCGGTTTCCCGGCATCCAACCCTGCCCAAGATCCTCAGAAGCGTTTCAGAAGATGATCTTAGGCCAGCATTTGGACGGCATCAACCGCAGCCGGCTGGGACGGCGGGAAGGAATCGGCGCGGCGACGGTGGAGCGCTACTTTCAGCGCGGACTCCAACGCCAGTTTGGCGAATGGCACTCGCGGAGCTGTCCGCAGGTGCTGGGCATCGACGAACACTTCTTCACTCGCCGCAACGGCTATGCCACTACGCTGTGCGATCTGAGGAATCATAAGGTGTACGATGTCGTGCTGGGCCGTTCGGAACACTCGCTGGAGGCCTATGTTCAGCACCTGGAAGGTAAAGACCAGGTGCGCGTGGTGTGCATGGACCTGGCTTCCAACTACCGCTCCTTGGTCCGAAAATACTTCCCCAGGCCCGCATCGTGGCCGATCGCTTCCACGTCATCCGCATTATCAATCACCACTTCCTAGCCTGCTGGCGGGAGATCGACGGAATCGGGGCCAAGAACGGCGGACTGCTTTCCTTGATGCGTCGACATCGCCATAAGCTCAACCACGATCAGCAGCTTCGCCTCCAGGGCTATCTGGGCGAGCATCCGGTGCTGGAGACCATCTATCGCTTCAAACAACGGCTCTGTTATCTGCTGCTGAAGAAGCACCGCACCCGCAAACAGTGTGAATTACTGGTGCCGCGCTTCCTGCGTGCCGTGTACCAGCTCCGCCAAGCCGGCCTCCCACAACTGGTCCAGCTCGGCCAGACCCTTTCGGCCTGGTCGGAGGAAATCGTGGCCATGTGGCGCTTCACCCGCAACAACGGCATCACCGAAGGCTTTCACAACAAAATGGAGCTCATCAATCGACAAGCCTACGGCTTTCGGAACTTCCAAAATTACACACTCAGAGTGAAGGTGCTATGTTCTTAGAATCAGTTTGGGGCTGGGTTGCCCCCATTGTTGGCGTAGAGCCGGACAAAAGAGATGTTGGAGCGGGAGACGGGACTCGAACCCGCGACGTCCAGCTTGGGAAGCTGGCATTCTACCACTGAATTACTCCCGCATTCTGTCAAATCAGCTATTTAGCTGAATCCATTGGATTTCCTAGACCGGCTCCCAGTCTATTCCGTCCATGCTGTCTATCCAAAACCACCCGTTTGGATGCCAAAATGGACAGCAAAACAGACAGCACACCAGCCTGAGAATCCAGGCGGACCCAGCCCCCCAGATTCCGATTCCCATGCTGTCCATTCATGCTGTCCATTGTGCTGTCTAGAGCTCGTTTCAGGCACAATATAGCACAGCAATCGGTTCAGCGTATGAGGCCAGTTCGTCGGAGGGACATCGGTTGACGATTGCAAGTGAGCCGGCGCGCGGGAGCATTAATACGACAAGCGTGCCTCCACCCGTCGCCACCGCGCGTTGAACGCTCGGTAGAGCGACGCCAAAAGGAACCGATCACCAGAAGCGGTTGTGTTCGATCCGCTCCTCGCGATGCTCTTCCTGCTGGTCGTCATCCTTGACGGGTCTTTGGCCGCTTAAACCGGTACGGTGATCGCCAACCGGTCAAAACCATCGAGAGAATTATCTCGTCGCCGGCGAAACGATCGGCCATCGCCTGCGCAGGCGGCCTCCGGTTGGCGCTGGCGAAGCTGCGCTCAATGAGTGCCGTTGGTCCCCGTCAGCGGTAATGCCAACGTGACCTTCGTACCATGGCCGACCTGGCTCACGATTTCTACTGTTCCGCCGTGAAGCCGGGCGATGCTCTGGACAATCGGAAGGCCGAGACCGCATCCGCCTTTGTTTCTCGTTCGCGCCGGATCGGCCCGATAGAAACGATCGAAGACGCGCGGCAGGTCCGATTCCGGAATCCCGGTGCCGGTATCAGAAACTGAGATGGTCAGTTCCCCAGCTCCGTCGCTTGCGACGATCTCGACTTCACCACCGCTGGGAGTGTGGGCCAGCGCGTTTTGAACAAGGTTGCCGACCGCGCGTTTGAACAGAGTGCGGTCGAATTGGGACTGGAGTTGTTCGGGCGCTGAGACGCTCAAGCGAACGCCCGTTTCCGCCGCGGCCGGCTCATAAAAGTCGCACAACAAGCGCAGTTCGCGCGCGACGTCCGACAGCTCCTTGTTGATCTGTACCGCTGGCTGTTCGGCGCGCGCCAAGAATAAGAGGCTGTCGATCAAACGGGACAACTGATCGCATTCCTCGGAGAGCGATCCGAGGAGATCCACATATTCTTCGGGCGAGCGTTTCCGGGATAACGCCAGGTCGATTTCTCCACGAAGGTTGTTCAACGGCGTACGCAACTCGTGCGCGATGTCAGATGAGAACTGCGAGAGCCGCTCGAATGAGTCGCCCAGTCTATCGAGCATGTTGTTAAATGTCGAGGCAAGCTCTTGCACCTCCGACGGCATTCGATCGAGCCGAACGTGCTCGTGAAGATTCGTCGAGCGAATTTGACGCACCGTCTCTGAGATTTCTTTCAACGGACGAAGGCCTCGAATCGCAATGCGCCGGCCAATCAGGATAGAGGCGATCAAGCCCAGCCCAAGGACCAACCAGAGTTGGCGGCGATATCCGGCGAGCAGATCCTTTTCGAACGTCAGATCTACGGCTACCTGGAGCGTGTACGCTGCGGACTTCGTCGCGGCGAGCCGGTATACCCTTCCGGCGGTGCGGAGATCTCGCGTCTCAACATCCTCCGCGTTAAGATCGACCGGTTCCGGAAAAACCACTGGCGGCAGATCGGCGGACATGCCGGCGGTCTCCACAACGACTTTCTTACTGGCGTCCAAGACGCGCGAGAACACTCGTATCGAAGGATGCGCAATTGATTCGCCCTGCACTTCCCACTGAACTGTCGCCTGCTGGCCTGGATGCTCGCGCAGCAAGGTTTCAAGCGTGCGCGCCTTTTCAGTGACGTATTCGGTGTTCTCCCTGTCGAAACTCCGCGACAAGGCGAAATACAGGAATCCAGTTCCAACGGCAAGCAATAGAAACGCCGACCCTGCATACCAAACCGAAAGCCGCCAGGCAATGCTCTTTCGATTGCCCGAGTTCATATATCAGTCCTCTTCGAGGGCGTAGCCAACGCCTCGAACTGTTCGAATCAGTTTGCGCGCAAAGGGATCGTCCACCTTTGATCGAAGCCGCCGCACATGCACGTCAACAACATTCGTGTCGCAATCGAAATTCATGTCCCATACCTGTTCAGCAATCGCCGTTCGGGAGAGGACGGTTCCAGGATTGCGCGCAAGCAGGGACAACAGTGAGAACTCCTTCTGCGTCAGGTCGAGGCGGCGTCCGGCCCGTGTAGCGCGTTGACGCGCGAGATCGATTTCGAGGTCGGCGATGCGCATTACATCTGAAGCTCGCTGGGGCGAGCGCCGCAGGACGGTGTGCACCCTGGCAAGGAGCTCAGAAAACGCGAAGGGTTTCGTCAGATAGTCGTCGGCGCCGCCCTGGAGACCCTTGACGCGATCCTCCACTGCATCGCGCGCGGTCAAGCAGATCACTGGGGTTTCATTGCCGCCAGCGCGGAGCGCGTCCAGTACAGCCCAACCATCGCGCTTAGGAAGCATGATATCCAGCACAATCAAATCGTATTTGGCTGCCTCAGTGAAACACAGCGCCTCCTCGCCGTCGTGGGCCAAATCGATCACGAATCCGTTGTCGCCCAAACCTTTTTTGAGGTATGCAGCCGTTTTAGGCTCGTCCTCCACTACCAGAAGCCGCATAATGCCGTTCTCCCCACCAGTTTGACGCTTCCCCGTTTTGATAACAACTCCAAGCACCGTTGGATTACGAAATTGTCATTCTCGCTCCATGTGGGCGTCAGGTTCAGTTGCCAAACTGGATCTCGGAGAATGCGTGTATTTGTCGGCACTGTAACGGTGATGGCCGCGACCCTTACCGGCTGCGTGCATTATCGCGCCAGGACCTTCAGCGCGCCAGCCCTGGAGGATTCATTTCGAGCCCGTTCACTGGTTGACACTGGCCTAGTGGAATACCTGCGCGCCAACCAGGCAGGCGTGACGAATTGGCCTCCATCGGGACTCGACGTGCGGACGCTCGCCCTCGTCGGATACTACTTCAATCCTGAACTTACGGTTGCGCGGGCGCGCCTGATCACGGCCGAAGCTGCGGTTCGGGTCGCTGGCATTCGGCCAAGTCCATCGGTCGCCCTTGAGGGTGGATACAACCGGAACCCGGAATCGCATCCGACGTACAGCATCCTTCCTTCGTTCACGATCGAAACAGCTGGGAAACGAGGGCTGCGAATCGTTCAGGCACAACAGCAGATGGAAGCGGCGCGCGCCGCGTTCCTCCAAACGGGATGGGTTGTACGTAGCCGAATCCGCGGCGCTGTTTACAGCTATTTGCTCGCCGAGCGCCGGCAAAAGCTTTTGGAAGCCGAGGTCGTCGTACGCACTGAAGTCGTGGACATTTACGAAACGCGTCTCGCGGCTGGCGAGGCGCCCCGTCCGGAACTGGATATCTATCGAGTGGATCTCAACACGGCCCGCTCCTCACTTGGCGCCGCGCTCGGTGACACAGCGCAATCGCGCGTTGCCATTGCCAATGCCGTCGGCCTTCCCGCGGCAGCATTGGAAGACATCACCATCCAAACGCCCGAACTCGATTCGCCTCCAGCCCTGGACTCTCTGCCAATCGCAGCCGTTCGCAAAGCTGGAATTCTCCATCGCGCCGATGTCCGGCGCGCGCTGGCGGAGTACGCCGCGGCTGACGCCGCGGTACGGCTCGAAGTCGCCAAGCAATACCCGGATGTTCAACTCACGCCCAGTTACCAGTTTCAGGAAGGCTTTGGTGAGTACATTCTCAACGCCGCGTTGCAGCCTTTGAGCCTCTATCGGAGCCGGCCTATCATCCAGCAGGCGGAAGCCGAACGCGAACAGGCGGCTTCGCAATTTCAGCTTCAGCAGACCCAGGCTATTGGAGAGATGGAGCGCGCGGTCGCTCAATATCAATCAGCGTTCAAGGCATGGCGGGACGCCGGGAGTCGCGTCCTAATAATCCAGCGCGAACGCGAGGCGGCGGCCCGTCGCGCTCTCGAAGCGGGGGAGGGCGACCGGCTCGGTGTGGCAACCGCTCGACTGGAAACCATCACCGCATCGCGAACAGAACTGGAAGCGCTCACTCGGGTAGTGACGGCCTTGATCGCACTCGAAGATGCCATGCAACAGCCCATGACAGCCGCGCTTCAGATCGGCGATCCTCCGACCGGCACGTCGCCATCTGGGAGTTCAAAGTGAAGCCTTTCTGCCTGCTGGCCTGGGGACTTGCGCTCATCGTAGTCACCTCTGGTTGTAAACGGGACCGCGATGACGAGAATGCCACGAAAAAGCATACCGATCCGGCCGTCGTCACCCATACGCCTGAAGGCGATACCGTCATTCGAATCGCGGGACCGGTGCAACAACGGATCGGTCTTCGCGTTGCTGCTATCGAGCAGTCCTCTCTGGCCCCGGAGCTGGTCGCCTATGGCCGTCTTGAGGAGGACCCCTCGCATTCCTTCACACTGAGATCGCCGGTAGCGGGGACTCTCCGCGCCGGTTCTCGCTCGCCTTGGCCATCAATCGGGCAGACGATCGCTTCTTCCTCGGTTGTTGGAACGGTCGAGCCACGGATTGCGCCGACGGACCGTGTGACACTGACGCATCAACTCGCCACAGCGCGGGCAGATGCAAACGTCGCCGCCGCAACCGTGGAGGCGGCGCGGGCGGCATACGAACGAGCGCGCGTACTGAACGCAGATGCCAAGAACGTGTCCGATCGCGTTGTCGAAGAGGCCAGATCCAAATTTGAGAGCGAGCGCGCTCGCCTGGATGGAGCGCGCAAAACTGTGGAGACCATTGAAAGTTCCCTCCAGTCGGGCGGTCCTGCGAGCGCCGCTCCGCTCATCTTGCAGTCCGAAGGAACGGTGGTCGAACTCATGGCGCAGCTCGGCGAATCGGTGGAAGCCGGGACCCCTCTATTCCGGGTTTCGCGTCTGGACCGCCTTCTCGCCCGGATCGATCTGCCAGTTGGCGAGAACGTTCCCTCTACGGCTGTCACGGCCCGAATTGTTCCTGCCGGTGAGGAGCATAAGGCTATCCAAGCCGATCGGATCGCAACCGCCGCCGTGCTTGACCAGAAAGCTCCCGGTCAAGCGTTCCTTTTCAGGCTGCGTGAGAGCCGGTTCGGGCTCCGGCCGGGCCTCGCGGTCACGGCGTATATTGCGACTGGTCCCGCGAGACAAACCGGAGCAACGGTCCCCACTGCGTCCGTAGTGCGCCTGTCCGGCAAAGCATACGTCTACGTGCAAACAGGCGATGAACAATTTACAAGGAAAGAGATCCGTACAGACAGCCCTGTTGCTTCAGGCTATTTCGTTGGAAACAAACTCGCCGCAGGAACGCGCATCGTGATCGCGGGCGCTCAAACGCTGCTTTCGGAGGAATTCAAGCCAGAAGGTGTTAGTGAGGAGCAGCAGTAAAACAGCGTGCTTTCCAGGCTTGTAGCAGGCTCAATCCGATTCAGGGGCGTGGTGCTGGCGATCGCTTGCCTGGTTGTCGGATACGGAATCTATTCCGCTTACCATGCCCGGCTCGATGTGTATCCGGAATTTGCTCCTCCGCAGGTCGTCATTCAGACGGAAGCTCCTGGCCTCTCGCCCGAAAACGTCGAACAACTCGTAACGCGCGTTGTGGAAACAAGCCTAAATGGCGCGCCGAGCGTTGAGTCAGTCCGCTCCCAGTCGATTCAGGGGCTGTCCGTGGTGACTGTGATCTTCGAGGAGAAGACCGATGTTTACCGCGCTCGACAGATCGTCAGCGAGCGACTCGCGGAAGCCGGTACTCAACTCCCGCAGGGAGTGTTTCCGCCTAAGATGGCTCCGCTGACCGCATCAACGGGCCTCGCGCTCGTGATCGGCATCACATCGGACAAGCACTCGGAGATTGAGCTTCGCACACTCGCAGAGTGGACCATGAAGCCTCGCCTGCTCGGAGTTCCTGGGGTCGCGCGCGTCTCGCTGTACGGCGGCGGCGTCCGGCAACTACAGATTCAACTCGTGCCCGAACGCCTGACAGCCTATGGAATCTCTGTAAACGAAATCGCTGCGGCGGCGCGAACAGCCACCGGCGTCCGCGGAGCCGGCTTTGTCGAAACTCCGGCTCAGCGGATCGTGCTCGAAACCGAAGGCCAGTCGCTCACCGCTGAAGAACTTGGGGGCGTCGTGCTGCAATCGGCATCCGGAAGAAGCATCAGGCTTCGTGATGTTGCCACGGTTCAAGAGGGTGCTGAGCCGAAGATTGGGGACGCGACCATTATGGGAAAGCCAGGCGTCCTCCTTCTTTGCAGCTCTCAATACGGAGCGAACACCCTGGAGGTTACTCGCGGGCTGGAGAAAGCGATCGAGGACCTGCGGCCTGGACTGAATTCAGGCGGCATCACGCTGTACCCGGACCTTTTTCGCCCGGCGAACTTCATCACATCGTCCCTCGAAAGCATGCGCCACGCGCTATGGATCGGCGCAGCCTTGGTAGCCGTCGTTCTGTTCATCTTCCTTTTCAACGTTCGGGTGGCTCTGATTTCTCTCACAGCGATACCCCTGTCGCTTCTCGTGGCTGTTATCATCCTTGTCCAAGCCGGAATCAGCCTCAACACGCTGACGCTCGGAGGTCTCGCGATTGCCATCGGCGAAGTTGTGGACGACGCGATCATTGACGCCGAGAACATTTTTCGGCGGCTCCGTGAGGCCGATCCGAACCACGCAGCCAAAGAGATTTTCCGTATCGTGTATGAGGCTTCCGTCGAGGTACGTAGCGCCGTCGTCTACGCCACTTTCATCGTTGCGCTCGTCTTTCTGCCGGTGTTTACGATGTCGGGCGTCCAGGGCCGCCTCTTCGCTCCTCTCGCGACCGCGTATATTCTCGCCATCGTTGCTTCTCTACTCGTGGCGTTGACGGTCACACCCGCTCTTTCGTATTTCCTCCTGCCCAAGGCGACAAAGACTGCTAGGGAGACCAGATTTGTCGCCGCACTGAAGAGACGATATGTCAGTCTCCTTGGGGCCATCAGCCGCGCGCCTCGTATCATCGCCGCTTGCGCTGTTGTTTTAGTGTTGTTGGCTGCTGCGGTGATTCCTTTCCTCGGCGGAGAGTTTTTGCCGCCCCTGCGAGAAGGGCACTACATCGTCCATATGGTAGCCATGCCCGGCACGTCGCTCGAAGAATCGATTCGTCTCGGGAAGCTGGTCACGGCAGAATTGCGACAGGACGATGATATCCGCGTGATTTCCGACCAGATTGGCCGCGCAGAGAGCGGCGACGACACAGCGGGCGTGCACTATAGCGAGATCCACGTTGACCTAAAGCAACTCGAAGGCGATGTCATGGAGGGAGCTGAAGACCGCCTCCGCGAGATCCTTGACAGATTCCCAGGTGTGTCGATGTCGCCAAAGACTTTCTTGACGGAACGGATGGAGGAAGTCCTTTCGGGGGTTCAGGCGCAAGTCGTGGTACAGGTTTTCGGCGACGACCTCGACATGATCGACGAAAAGGCTCGCGAGGTCCTGGATGCCATTTCGAGCGTCCGTGGAGCGGCCGACGTACAGCTCGAATCGCCGCCAGGAACGCCCAGCATCGTAATCCATCTCCGGCCGGACCGCCTTATCCAGGCTGGGTTGCAACCAGTGACCGTGCTGGACGCAATTGAAACTGCCTATCAGGGCGCTACCGTTGGGCAGGTGTTCGAAGCAAACCGCGTCTTCAATGTCGCTGCAATCCTCGATCCGAGGATACGTCAGATTCCCGAAGCAATCTCGTCGTTGCTGCTGACCAACGCTGACGGCGCCCAAGTGAAGCTCGCCGATGTAGCCGATGTTTACCAAAGAACGGGGCGCTATAGCATCGCACACGAAGGTACACGGCGCCGACAAGCGGTGTACTGCAACGTTCGTGGGCGTGACGTGGCTTCATTCGTGGAGGAGGCCGAGCGAACGGTTCGTCAAAAAGTCAAATTCCCTGCTGGCGTCTACACAGTCTTTGGCGGTGTCTCCGAAGCGCGCAAGCAGGCCCAACAAGAGATCTTGACGTATTCGATTGTGGCAGGGGTCGGAATTGTTTTGCTTCTCGCAATCACATTTCACAACATGAAGAACATGCTGCTGGTACTGGCGAATCTACCGTTCGCCTTGATCGGCGGCGTTATCGGCGCGCTCTTGACCGGCGGGAATTTGTCGATCGGCTCGCTCGTCGGATTCGTGACCCTGTTTGGAATCACGACGCGCAATTCCATCATGCTGATCTCCCATTTCGAACACCTTGTTCATAAGGAAGGCGAGACGTGGGGCTTGCACGCCGCTCTTCGAGGCGCTTCCGAACGGCTGACCCCCGTGCTGATGACGGCGACGGTCACTGGCCTGGGTTTGTTGCCGCTGGCTATTGGTAGCGGACAACCCGGCAAGGAGATCGAAGGTCCCATGGCGATTGTGATTCTGGGCGGGCTCGTGACATCGACAGCGCTGAACCTTCTCGTGCTCCCGTCCCTCGCATTTCGCTACGGCCGTTTCGAAAGGGTGGTAGAACTCTAAAGTTAAAATGGCTGCGAGGGAGATTAGCATGAACGCCACGCTGCTCAAGGCGTTGGTCGCGCTGGTTCCGGTGGGGTATGCTGTTTCTCGGCTCAGCGATTCTCGTCTCCAGGCGAAAGGGGCTTGGCTATATCCTGCAAGTTGTCGGGGCAGGTTCTCTCATGGCCGTGGTGCTTGCTCATATTCTCGAGGCGCTTCATCTGCTTCCGTGGATGCAATGGGGAGCTGAGCATAGTGCTGGACACTATGTCGATCTTGGCAGCGCCATCCTCAGTGGCATATTGTTTCCAATCGGCTACTTGGTGTCTTAGTTTAGTTGACGACAAGACCGCCGACAAATCGTTCGGGTCGCTACACATGCCTTATTTAGGGCGTTAGTCCGCCATACTCGCCCGGCGACTGACCGTCAGGCTAACACGTGCCGCCGATGGAAAACCGTGCTGCGATGGTATCGACGGCGTTTTACCGGGACCGTACATGCGCGGACAGAAGCCGATGGCGTTTATGTATGACGGGATCTCTACCCCCACGTGATCCTTTAGCTCGTTGGGCGATGTCCGGAACCGCGCCCCAACAAGACGATCAGGAAAACCAAGGCTGCGGCGACTAGAACACTCCAGAGATTGCATAGTGTCATTCCCCCGCTGTCCATCATGCTCCCATCTGAGCCATCATTCCGGCACCAAAGGCCATCATCCCGAGCGCTACGAGGAGAGGTATAAGGAGGAGAACAAGCGAGACGATTAGGGCTGTTTTCGCGGTGGGATTTTCGATGAACATCATTAACTCCTTTCCGCAACCGATCGTGTTACCGTTTCCAGCCGCGCGGCGACACAACAGGTGCGCTATGGTAGTGCGCCGCAAGGCGAGTGCCAGCTTGGCATAGCCGTGACGGCGAGACGAATGCCGGAGCCGGGCGTCAAATTGGTGATAGGCTTGAAGATAGAAATGAGGCGCGGCGTTCAAATCGTTGTCAGTCTGCTGGCAATCGTACTGCTGGTCCGCCCATTTGACTGCTTCGCCAATGTGCGAACCCGCGAGGCGATGGATTGTTGCCTCAAGGGCAAATGCGTCCCCTCCGCAAATGCGGACGATTGCTGCAAGAATACGGTTCCCGCGGCAAACCATTTGCTGCTTTCGAAAGCCGCCGGTCATTGGACGCCGATGTTGGCCCTCGGTGTCCCGTTTGTTTCTGCACCGCTTCCACCACCGGCGGTCCAGATTCACGTCGATTTGCTTCGACGTGCACCACCTCCTCTTAATCTCACAGCGCTTAATCGACCTCTCCTTATTTAATCCTCGCCCGTAGTGTGCCTTGGCACACCGGTCTTGATCGTCCAAAGAGCGAATTTGTTGCGCGCACATGCCCGCACATCGCGGAAGCCCGTGCGCGTGGAGGATTTGATGAGGAGCAATTTGATCGTTTTCATCGTTGTAACGATTTGCGGCATCGCCGCTATACCCAACCCGATCTCTGCACAGGCGACACAGTGGCAAGCGCCGGCGAAGTGGCATCGGAGTTTGAAGAAAGCCGAGCCCGGAACGCTGCTGCTCGATGGGGACGGCGTCGAATTTCGATCCGCCAAATTCAACCACCGCTGGAACTACGGCGAGATCCACACATTTGATCTGTCCCAGCGGGAATTGACGTTGTTGACTTATCAGAACCGGCCCTGGCATGAACCGGGCGAGCGGCCGTTTCGCTTCACTCTGGGTGAGCCGATGCCGGCCGAGATCGCAGCCCAATTCACCGACCGCGTAGGCAAACCAGTGCGCAACGGTATGCCGATGGCAAAGAGCGGAGCCCTTGTCGAGATTCCCGCGCACCACCGCGTGTGGTCCGGCGGGAGCAATGGCACTCTCCGCCTGAAGGACGACGGTATCGAATACCTCACCGAGAATGGGCGCGACAGCCGGAGTTGGCGGTGGGTCGATATTCAAACGATTGCGAATCCCGAGCCATACGAATTTCGCATTACGGGATATCGCGAGATCGTCGACTTCGACCTGAAACAGCCGCTCGCCCGTGCTGTTTTTGAACGGCTGTGGGATCGCCTGTACGCCGCTGGCCTCAACCTCTCCGCGTCGCCCGGAGAGCCGCGGCATCGAGCCCATGAGGAGGCGCGCCGATGAAAGTTCTCAACGCCAGCGTCTTCCTGTTCTGCGTGAGCCTCAGGCTGCCGGCCGCAGATGCGCCGCCCACATCACTTGCGACTTTGCTCGATGAGGCAACGCGCAACAATCCCGATATTCTTGCGGCCCGGCGAGGCTGGCAAGCGTCGACTCAGGTTCCTTCGCAAGTCTCCACGATGCCTGATCCGCAAGTCACAGTGCAGTCCTTCTCCGTCGGTAGTCCACGGCCATTTGCCGGATACAGGAATAGCGAGTTCGCCTATATCGGACTTGGCGTCTCGCAGGATTTTCCGTATCCGGGAAAGCTGAAGCTCAAAGGCGAAGCTGCACAGCAGGACGCCGCGATCAGCAGGGACAAGCTCGATGCTGTGCGACGTTCAATCCTAGAACAGGTGAAGGAGGCGTACTTTCAGACGGCATACATTCAGCAGACCCTTGAGGTTCTGGACCGGAACGGGAAGCTCCTCGATCAAATCGAGAAAATCGCCGATGCCCGCTACCGTGTTGGGCAGGGTAAGCAGCGGGATGTGCTGAAAGCTCAACTTGAAAAAACGAAGCTGCTCCGCGAGGTTGCACACCATCATGAACTCATGGGAACACAGCAGGCGCTCCTGCTGAAGTTGTTGAATCGTCCACCGGGATCACCGGAGATCACGACGGAGCCGCTCGTCGAGACCCCGCTCCGCTATACGTCCGATGAACTGCTGGAGAAAGTCCGAGCTCAAAACCCCGAGGTTGCCACGCAACAGGAAATGGTGAAGAAGCAAAGTTTGCAAGTTGAGATGGCCCGAAAGGATCGCTATCCCGATTTCAGCGTGCAATACATGTGGCAGCGCACCGGTCCAAGCTTTCCTTCCTATTACATGCTCACGTTCAGTGCGCGACTCCCGATTTATAGACGGCGGAAGCTGAATCCGGAAATGACGCAGGCGATTGAAGAACTCAATCGCTCCCGGCGTGAATACGAGAGCCAGGTCCAGACCGCTTATTTCGACGTTCGCAACCAATACATCGCTGCAGGGACGGCGTCGCAGATGCTTAAGATTTATCGCGAAGGTTTGATCCCACAGGCCCTGGCGACGTACCAGTCAGGGCTCGCGTCGTACCAAACCGGGAGCCTCGACTTCGAGAGTTTGTTTTCCACGTTTCTCGACGTCCTCAATTTTGACGGCGAGTACTGGAAGACGCTGATGGAGCACGAAACGGCTCTGGCCCGGATCGAGCAGGTCACGGGCGTCCCGCTCAACTAGGAACATATGCAACGCTATCGAACCGCTTTCTTCGTGATGCTGGGACTCACGATTCTTCTGGCCGGAGCTCTCGTGTTCCTCTGGCTGAATCCCGATGCTCTGAGGGCGCGAATGGCGTCTTATGTACCGAACCGGGCGCAGCCGAAAACTGGTTCTTCTCCGACCAGCGAAATGCCTTCACCGCAACCGGCCTTGTCTGGAGCGAGCGGCGCAGAACCGAACCTCGTACCCATTACGCTGTCGCCACAGCGAATGCAGAGCATCGGTGTCAAAACAGGTCCTGTGGAATACAAGGTGGTCCATGATGAAATCCGGACGACGGGCAATGTTGAAGCCGATGAAACACGGCTCTCCGAGGTGCAGGTTCGTTTCGCTGGATGGATTCAAAAAGTTTTCGTGGACGCGACCTTCCAGCGAGTGCGCAAAGGACAACCTCTATTGACGATCTACAGCCCGGAACTCGTCGCCACTGAAAACGAATATCTGTTGGCCAAGCAGAATCGTGAATTCCTCGCGCAAAGCACCGTCCCCGGCGTCGCGTCGGGCGCCAGCAACCTGTTGTCGTCTGCAACGGAGCGCCTGAAGCAATGGATGATCCCAGATCGCGAGATCGAAGAACTGGAGCACACCGGAAACGTAAAGCGTGAGCTTGAAGTCGATTCGCCAGCGTCAGGGCTTATCACGGAAAGAATGGCGCTCCCGAATATGTATGTGCAGCCGGGCACGAAATTGTACTCGGTCGCGGATTTGTCAACCGTTTGGGTATACGCGCAGGTCTTTCAGAACGACCTCGGTCGTATCAAAGTAGGGGACTCTGCGGAGATTACCGTGGACTCCTACCCTGGGCGCATCTTTCCTGGGCGGGTTAGCTTCATCTGGCCCCAACTCGACCAGACAACGCGCACGACGAAAGTGCGCCTCGAAATCCGTAATTCAGAATCGAAGCTTTCGCTGGGAATGTTCGTGAATGTGAAGCTCGGCGTCGCATTGGGACGGCAGTTGACGATTCCTGCTTCCGGAGTCTTTCAATCCGGCACGCGCCAGATCGCGTTCGTGGATCGCGGCGGCGGATATTTTGAGCCACGTGAGATCGACATCGGCGCTCGCGCGGCCGACGACGTGGTTGTGATGAAAGGACTCAAAGCCGGAGAGCGGATTGTGACTTCGGCGAATTTCCTCATCGATTCCGAAAGTCAACTTCAGGCAGCGATGGGCTCGTTTGCCCCACCGCCGCCCGGCGTCGGCGCGGCTTCGGCAATGAATGCTCCCCAGGGGCAAGTGTCCATCGATTACTCTTCGAATCCGCCGACGCCGAAGAAGGGCAACAACACATTTCGTGTGAAGCTCACAGGACCGGACGGGAAGCCCATCACCGGCGCGCAAGTCACGGTCACATTCTTCATGGCGGCGATGCCGGCGATGGGAATGGCCGCAATGCGCAATGTGACGACTCTTAGCGAGAAGGGTGGGGGTATTTACGAAGGCCCCGGCCAGGTGCAAATGGGAGGAACCTGGCAGGTCACTGTGCTGGCCACGAAGAACGGTCAGACCCTCGCCCAGAAGCAGCTCTCTGTGGACGCTGAAGGAGGGATGCAATGATCGGCCGGTGGATCGACTGGTGCGCCCGAAACCGTTTTCTGGTTTTCACCGGAACACTATTTCTTGTGCTCGCAGGAATCTGGACGATGCGGCGCATCCCGCTCGATGCATTGCCGGATATCTCCGACGTCCAGGTCATCATTCACACCGGTTGGAATGGCGAGCCGCCAAACATCATCGAGGATCAGGTGACATACCCGATTGTGACCGCGCTGCTTGCAGCACCCAGCGTGAAAGCGGTCCGGGCTCAAACCATGTTCGGTGATTCATATGTGTTCGTAGTATTCGAGGACGGAACCGATCTGTATTGGGCGCGCTCCCGCGTGCTGGAATATTTGCAGCAGATTCAGGGCCGCCTGCCTACGAATGTGCACCCGACCATCGGCCCCGATGCGACGGGTGCCGGGTGGGTCTACGAATATCTGGTTGTCGATCACAACCACCGCTACAGCCTCGCCGATCTGCGCACTTTACAAGATTGGTATCTCCGTTATCAGATCGATACGGTGCCGGGAGTTGCGGAGGTTGCAAGCATCGGCGGCTTCGTTCGCCAGTACCAGGTGCGCCTCGACCCCGACAAGCTCCGTGCCTATAACATTCCGCTTTCGACAGTGATCGATCGGGTTCGTGACAGCACCAATGAAGTCGGCGGAAGGCTGCTCGAGTTCGGCGGCGCCGAATACATGGTCCGGGGGCTCGGTTATCTCCGTTCGTTATCTGATCTCGAAACAGTGCCTGTTGCGAGTAAGAATGGCACACCGGTTCTGGTGAAGGATTTGGGGAGCGTATCGTTCGGTCCTGATATTCGCCGTGGAGTAGCCGAATGGAACGGTGAAGGCGAGACCGTTGGCGGCATTGTCGTGATGCGCTACGGTCTGAATGCCCTGAACGTGATCTCGGGTGTCAAGCAGAAGCTGACCGAGATCTCCGGCTCATTGCCGCCGGGAGTCGAAATCGTATCTGGCTACGACCGCTCCGGCCTGATTCGGTCATCGATCGACACGCTGCAACGCGATCTGATCGAAGAGGCTGTGATCGTCAGCCTCGTCATTATCGTTTTCCTGTTTCACTTCCGTTCCGCATTGATCCCGATTCTCGCTTTACCGATTGCGGTCGTTGCTTCGTTCATCCCGATGTACTACCTCCGGGTGAGTTCCAACATTATGTCGCTCGGCGGTTTGGCGCTGGCGATCGGCGTGTTGGTCGATGCGGCAATCGTTATGGTGGAAAACGGATATCGGCAACTCTCGGAAGCTCAACACCTGGCGGAAACCGAGCCGCGAGAATTAACCCGTCGGGAGCGGAGGAAGATCCTCCTCGATGCCGCTAAGCAAGTCGGCCCGGCTCTGTTCTTTTCGTTGCTGATCATCGTAGTCTCCTTTCTGCCGGTTTTCATGCTCGAAGCGCAGGAGGGTCGCATGTTCCGCCCGTTGGCGTGGACCAAGACCCTAGCCGTGGGCTTTTCCTCGTTGCTGGCCATCACGCTAGTGCCGCCATTGATGCTGATGTTCATTCGTGGGCGGCTCCGGCCCGAATCGCGCAATCCGGTTTCACGCGTCACCCAAGCTGTCTACCTCCCGATACTGAAGCTCTGTCTGCGCTTCCCGAAGACCACATTGCTATTGAATCTGATCTTTCTGGCGGTGACGTTCCCGCTCGCGCTCAAACTCGGCAGCCAATTCATGCCGCCGTTATTCGAGGGAGCGGCTCTCTATATGCCGACGGCGCTTCCAGGCATTTCAATCGGCCAGGCGACGCAGCTCATGCAGGAGCAGGATCGTGTTCTGCGATCGTTCCCGGAGGTCGCGACGGTGTTCGGATCGATAGGACGTTCTGAAAGTGCAACGGATAATGCGCCGCTCGATATGTATGACACGACAGTGACGCTCAAGCCACGAGAGCAATGGCGAGCAGGTATGACATACGAGAAGCTCGTGTCGGAAATGGACGCCAAACTCCAGATACCCGGTCTTTCGAATACATGGACCATGCCGATCGAGAATCGTCTCGATATGGAGTTGACAGGAATCAAAACACCGGTGGGACTAAAGATTCAGGGACCCAATCTCGAAGGCATCCAGCAGCTTGGAGAAAAGATTCAGCAGATCCTCGGTGGCCTTCCAGAGATGAGATCCGCGTTCGCGGAGCGCGTCGCCCAAGGATTCTACGTGAACGTGGAAGTGAACCGGCCTGAAGCTGCACGCTACGGCCTGACGGTCGGCGATGTGCAACGCGCGATCACCTCTAGTATCGGCGGAGACAATATCGCCGAGAACGTCGAGGGCCGTGAACGCTACCCGATCAATATCCGTTACGCTCCCGATTTTCGGGACGATTTGGACAAGCTCAGACGAGTGGTGATTGCGATGCCCTCAAACGCTCAGGTGCCCTTGGGCGAGCTCGCTAAGGTCTCCTTCTCCAAAGGACCAACGATGATCCGGGATGAAGATGCCGCGCTCACCGGATATGTGTATCTCGACCTCAACACTCGTGATTACGGCGGATTCGTCGATAAAGCGAACAAGCTCCTGAAGGAGAAGCTCACGTTGCCGGCGGGCTATACGTTCAAGTGGTCCGGTGAATACGAATTCGAGCTGCGCGCGAAGGAGCGTCTCAAGATTATCGTTCCAATCGTGTTTTTCGTCATCTTCCTCCTGCTCTATATGGTCTTCAATTCACTTGCCGAAGCGCTGGTGTTGATCTTCCCGACAGTGTATGCGATGACGGGCGGCCTGCTGTTGCAGTGGTTTCTCGGCTACAACTTCAGCGTTGCCGTATGGGTGGGGTACATCGCTCTATTTGGTATCGCGGTAGAAACTGGCGTGGTCATGGTCGTTTATCTGCATGAGGCGCTCGACCGTAGGCTTAATTCGGGCCAAACGCTCGGACCAGGCGATATCAGAGAGGCAGCAATCGAAGGCGCCGTTCACCGCTTGCGGCCAAAGTTGATGACGGTCGCGGCGGTCCTGGCCAGCCTTATTCCGATCCTGGGGGAATCAGGTGTGGGTTCCGACGTGATGAAACCGATTGCGGCGCCGATTGTGGGCGGCATGATCACGTCCACGATTCACGTATTGATTTTGGTGCCTGTGTTTTTCGTGATGATGAAAACCCGCGCACTGCGACGAGGCACCCTGCGACGTGCGGGAGAAGTTGATGTTGATGAGTAAAGTAATCCAACGAACCCAAAGAGGAGATGAAAAATGAAGAGACTGATTTTCGTGACTATGTTTGCGTTTGCTACTACCGCCTTCGCCGCCGACCAGACCGTGACCGGGGTGATCACGGACAGCATGTGCAAGATGAATCACGCGATGATGCAAAAGGGTGCCAATAAAATGAGCGACCACGATTGCACGATCGCGTGTGTGAAGTCCGGCCAGAAGTACGTATTGACGAGCGGCGATAAGGTTTATCAGATCGAAAACCAGAGCTTCGCCGGGTTGGAGAAGAACGCCGGCACCACGGTTAAGGCGACCGGAACGGTAAGCGCCGATGGCAAGGCGATCACATTGAGCAAGATCGCGCCTGCTGGCAGATAGCAGGTCAAGGGGCTATGGGACGGCAGCAGCCTTCAACCGCCGTCCCGGCTTAGCAGAGTGATTTGAACGGGCTGGGAAAAGCCTTGACAAGATATAGGTTTACGACATAGCTTAGATTCTAAGCGATATCGTAAGCGTTATGGCCGCGAAGACGACACAGCCTGCCCACGAAAAACACCAGGAGGTGATCGAGGAGATCGTGATGCGGCTGATGCGGCGACACAGCACTGCAGTGGTCTTGTTTCACCACGCGGTGGCGGAGCGCCTGGGGCTAGGCCCAACCGATCACAAATGCCTCGACTTGCTTCGGGAGCGTGGTCCAATGGCCGGCAGCGATTTGGCCGCGATCACGGGGCTGACTAGCGGCGCGATCACTGGTGTTGTCGCGCGGCTGGAGCGTGCTGGATATCTGCGGCGCGAACCCGATCCGCATGACGGGCGCAAACAGGTGCTCCGCCTTGCATTGAAGCGGGCCCATATTCAGGACGTGATAGACCCCCTGCGCGGAGACGTAGCGGCTCTATTGGAGAATTTCGATGACCGCCAGCTTTCGGCCATCGCCGAGTTCCTCACTGGGAGCACGGACCTTGTCTACCGTCATGCGGCCCTGCTGCGAGGGCACAAGCTGTCAGGTGAGAAGGGCGATATTAAATGAGCCGCTCCACGATGCCTCCCACCTTCCGCAAGTGGGCACTCACGGTGCACATCACGTTCTCGGTTGGCTGGGTCGGAGCTGTCGCCGGTTTTCTAGCGCTCAGCATCGCCGGCGTGACCAGCCATAACCCTGAACTAGTTCGCGCCGCCTACCTCACGATGAACCTTGATCGGCTGGTTTATCATCGTCCCGTTTAGCCTCGTTGCGCTGCTATCTGGAATTCTCCAGTCGCTGGGTACCGAATGGGGTTTGTTCCGACACTATTGGCTCCTAGTGAAATTCGCGTTCACCATCTTTCCGACGTTCCTCTTGCTGCTGCACCAGTTCACGGCTGTGTCGGAGGCGGAGCGGCGGGTGTCAGCGACCGCCCCCGGAGCATCTGTCGATGTCGGCCGACTGGGCCGGCAACTCGTGGGCGATGCTGGTTTAGGATTGTTCGTGTTGCTCGTGATCACGACGCTGTCGGTTTTGAAACCGTGGGGCAGAATTCGCTTCAGCGAGGCGAACGCCGGCAGGCTGCCATTCGGACTTAAGATCCTCCTGGCCGCAATCGTTGTGATTGTGTGGTGTTCCGGTTCCTTCTGCCACACGGTGGCATGCACGGAGGCCATTAGCGAGAGTTCGTAAGGGCGGACTGGGACACTCACACATCGGCGGCCAGTCTCTGTGATAAGTTGAGAATAGCGTGCTTTCCCGATTCCCGCGAATTTTCGCCCTCCTCGTTGCTGCCGCGTTGATTTTGAACGCGCAGTGCTACGGGAATTGTGCGACCGCGGAATGTTCTGTCCCTCAATCGACATCATCCGGCAGTTGCCATCACCACAATGCGCCACACCACAATGTGCCGCCGAAAGACGGCTTCTGCCCTCATGAGCATGCTAGTTTCGTAGCCCCTGAAAGTGGGGCAAGCTTAAAGGCCGCTCCTGAGGGCACGCCGATCGTATGCGATCTTCCATCGGCTTCGCATGCATTGGCCTCCGCGGCGGCTTTGTCGCCGCTGCATCTGTTTTCCGGCTCGCCGCCACCGCTAGTTGAACACCCCTCCTTCACCATTCTTCGAATCTAGCCTTTTTCTTAACTCTTACAACTGCTCCGTCCGCGCGTAGGGCTTGACGTGTCTTGTCGAATGGGATTAGACGCAGCCCGCCATCGCAGATCTATTTTGATTACCCAGTAAAGGCAAGAAATATGAATGCTCGAAGGAATTTTTTCAAGAATATATTCAGTGTTGGAGCAGGCGCTGCTGCTGCGGCTCAAATCGGATCTGCCCAACAGGTGCGCACGGTCGAAACCGCCCCGGTAACGTCGCGGCCCGGCGAGCCCGTCGCGGTGCAGACGCCGGATATAAAGGACCTGCCCTACTCTCTTGACAACGGGGTCAAGGTCTTCAATCTCATCGCGGAACCTGTGAAACAAGAAATAGTCCCCGGCAGGGTCATCGATCTTTGGGGATATAACGGTAGCGCTCCCGGCCCGACGATCCAAGTCAATCAGGGCGATCGGGTCAGGATTATTTTCGACAATCACCTGCCCGAGCCGACGGCGATGCACTGGCACGGCTTCGAAATCCCGAACGATATGGATGGCGCTCCGGGCGTGAGCCAGGACCCTGTGAAGCCGGGCGGCCGATTTGTTTATGAATTTACGCTGCATCAAGAGGGCACATATTTTTACCATCCTCACATGGCCATGCAGGAAATGATGGGCATGCTCGGGGCATTCATCATGCACCCGAAGACCGTCCGCGTTCCGCGCGTTGATCAGGACTTCGTGATTATGTTGCAGGAGTACGCAGTTCTGCCGAACAACTCGGTCCCGAATTCGATGAACATGGAATTCAACTGGCTCACGTTGAACGGAAAGGCGGGTCCGGCGACTACGCCGCTGATCGTGCGGTTGGGCGACCGTGTTCGCGTGCGACTGATAAACCTCGGAATGGATCACCATCCGATCCACCTGCACGGCCATACCTTCTTTGTCACGGGCACCGAGGGCGGACCGATTCCCCAGACCGCCTGGTGTCCGGGGAACACAGCGCTAGTCGGCGTGGCGCAAGCGCGCGACTTCGAGTTCGTTGCCAACAATCCCGGCGATTGGATGCTGCACTGCCATCTTCCGCACCACATGATGAACCAGATGTCGTCGAATGTCGGACCTATGACTCGTGTTGGCAAAGGCATGCCCGCCGGCGTCGGCATGGAAGAGGGTATGGGAATGTTGAAAGGCACGCCCGGCGTCCCGAACGGGGACGACTACGGTCCGAGCCTAGGCCGTGGCCTTGGCGTAGGATCGACGAACGATCAACCAGTCTCAAACACACCATTGTCGCCTCAAAAAGCCATGGAATCGATGCCTGGCATGCAACACAACATGGCGGGGATGGATCACGGCGCCATGAACATGGGCGCGGATGTCAGTCCGAATGCGAACAGCGTACCCGGCTTCCCCCAGGACGCCTATATGGAAGGTCCAATGATGGCCATGGACCAAATGGTGAAGAAGCCGGAGAACGAGGGCCTGAAGCCGGGCTGGAGCGGCTTCATGCAGGGAATGATGACCTTCGTTCGGGTGCTTCCAAACGATCAATATCGAAGGATCATGAACCTCAAAGCCAACGGGGGCCAAAAATGACAAATACATGCCGCTGGCGGTCGGGCGCAGACTTCTCCGCGGTTGCGATGTTTTTGTTGTTGGCCCTCTTGCCAGCGCATGCCCAACCAACGGGCAAGAAGGAATACCAATTTCGCGGCACGGTCCAGCAGGTTGATATCGGGGCCAAGCGCCTCACAGTGAATACCGAGCCCATTGAGGGCTGGATGGGCGCGATGACGATGGCTTTTAAGATCAGTAACGAGGATATTCTCGCCCGCCTCAAGCCCGGAGATCGGATTACCGCGAAGGTCTACGATGGCGACTTCACCCTGTATGACGTGGCCGTGGTTCCTCAGCCAAACGCGCCATCGCGACAGGCACAACCCGCGAGGAACCCGGCTGGCGCTTCTCCCGATCTTTTGCAAGAAGCCTTCTCGCGGCCGGCGCTGGACCGCAAGCACCTCGAGGATCTCGCCTTGGCAAATAACCCCACGCTGAAGCAGGCTAGCGCAATTCAACGTCGGTCTGCCGGGCAGGCGCGGCAGGCGGGAGTATACCCTAATCCCAGCTTCGGCTATCAAGGCGAACAAATCCGTGGCGGAGAATATCGCGGCGGCGAGCAAGGCGCGTTCGTTCAGCAGACGATTCCTCTAGGAGGGAAGCTCCGGCTGCGACGTGATGTCTACGAGCAGCAGCGCCGTTCTGACGAACTAGGCGCGACCGAGCAGCGCTACCGGACTTTCGGTGAGATCGGCCAGAGTTTTTACTCGGCGCTGGCCGCGCAGCAAACGGTCAAGCTCCGACAGCAACTTTTATCGATCGCCCTGGACGCCGTTCAAACGGCCCGTCAACTGGCAAATGTCGGCCAGGCGGACGCCCCTGATGTCCTTCAGGCTGAGGTCGAGGCAGAGCAGGCGCAGGTGGATTACATCGCCGCGCAGCGCTCGTATATCCGGGAGTTCCGAAATCTCGCCGCTCTGGCGGGGACGCCTGATCTGCAACTGGCGCCGCTCGCAGGCGAACTCGACGCGCCACCGCCCATTGCAGACGACGTCCTGGTACAACTCGTACGCGACAGTCCGTCGGTGAAGCGCGCACAGCAGGAAATCCTTCGGGCTGAAGCTGACTTGAAGAGCGCACGTCGCGAAGCTGTACCCGATCTTCAATTTCAGGGCGGCCTTCAGCAGAACTTCGAGCCGATCCACCAAGCTAGCGGTAGGGCTGTGGGCTTGCAGGGTTTCGCTACGGTTGGGGTTGCGATCCCGCTTTTCAATCGCAATCAGGGCAATGTTGAGGCGGCAAAAGCGGAAGTCGAGCGCAGCCAGGCCGAGGTCTCCCGCATTCAATTGTCGCTGCGCCAGTCAGCCGAGCCGCTTGTGCAGGCGATATTGACGGATGAGCAACAGGCAGCCCGCTACAAGAACGAAATGCTTCCTCGCGCCATGCGCGCATACCAGTTGTATCTGGCCAAGTACCAGCAGATGGGCGCAGCGTACCCACAGGTCATCGTCTCGCAACGGACGCTCTTCCAGCTGCAGGTCGCCTACATCCGTATTCTCAAAGACCTCTGGCAAAACACGATAGCGCTCCAGAATTTCACGCTTTCCGGGGCCTTGGAATCACCGCGATCGAGCGGAACACCGGCAACCAACATCAATCTACCGGGCAGCGCGGGCGGATCGATCCAATGAGGGGAAAATCCTATGTCTAAAGTCAAATGGTTTTTTCTCGGTGCTGTTTCGCTGTTGATCGTCGGCATCGCCGCTGCGCTTCTCGGCATCACCCAGGCGCACGGTTTCAGTACCCGTGAACAGCCGACCGTATTCGAGCGCTGGATAGCGCGCCGCGCGCGATCAATGGCACTTCCGGCGGATGCCAGGACCCGGTCGAACCCGGTTCAATCAAGTCCGGAAGTCCTCGCGGACGCACGCGCTCATTGGGCGGATCATTGCGCTGCGTGTCATGCGAATAATGGCGGCGGCGATACCGAGATGGGAAAACACATGTACCCCCCTGCTCCTGACATGCGCCTGGCAGACACACAGAACCTATCCGACGGAGAGCTTTTCTACATCATCCAAAACGGCATTCGCTTGACCGGGATGCCTTCCTGGGGTAGTGGGTCAAGCCATGAAGAGCAGGATTCCTGGAAGCTGGTCTGCTTCATTCGGCACCTGCCAAAGCTTACCGCTGACGAGGAGCGGGAAATGAAGGAGTTGAACCCGAAGAGTCCGGACGAACTGAAAGAAGAACAAGAAGAAAGAGAGTTTTTGTATGGAAGTCAGGCAAACGAACACACAAAGAATGGAGAACAATCGCATGAACAGAAGCAGCATGAACATCACTAAGCTCAAGGTCCAGGTCGCGCTTCTCGCGATTCTGGCGCTTGCGCTCCTGCCCACAATCGCTCGCGCCCACGGCGGCGAGCAGCACGTGACCGGCATAGTGACCAAGATTTCGGACAGCTCCGTGACGGTTAAGACAACTGCCGGCAAAACCGTTGAAGTGGCGTTCGACGCTAAGATGACCACTTACGAGCGCGCCAAGCAGCCCATCCAGAAAACGGATATCAAGGTGGGAGACAAAATCGTGATCCACGCGATGGAGGTAAACGAGAAGTTGGTCGCTCATACGGTCGAGATTGGAACGGCGATTTCAGCCAAAAAAGCGGCGAAACACTAAACCCGAGCATGTTCGGAGTAAGGGGCATGTCAAGAGCCCGGGCCCCTTCCGACACGGCCCGTTGTTGACGGATAGCCATCGTTACCGAAGGCTTATTCAGATTCAAGGTCGCTGAATCCGCCAAGGAGAAATTCGGAGGCGACGCAATGTTGCGTACTCAGCCGGAGTTGCCGCCAGCAGAAGAGGTCAATGGTGGTGTCGGAAGCGATACGTGAGCGAAGCAGTGATATAAGATCTCAGCGGGAAACCCGTGATTCGCTCGAAAGGCTCTCCTTCACCGGGCAGAGCGAGAGTCTCCAGTGTCTGACCTCCATAGCCGCTGGCGATGAAAAAGTTCACCCCCACATCAATACCCGCAGCTTCGAATGGCCGGATGATCGAGCCGCGAAACTCGCGCACCGGAACTGCTATGAACCCGTCGCCAAGGGGCTTTCGCCCGACATGTCCATATTCGCCACGCGCCTGCAAATGAAATGGGAGCCGATCCGCTGTCGCGAGCACGTCCCAGATCAACCTGGGAGCCTCCGGCGTGGGCTCACCTGTGAGCCGGTCGCGGGCATCTGCCCGCGCAAAGGAAGCCTGAACCGAACCGAACGTGAAATAGCGTCGAGCCGACACCACCATTGACTTCACCAGGCCTGGTCCTTCGTCTTCCTGCAGACCCGTATCATTATTGATGCGTGCGAGCTGCTGGGCCGTGGTTACATGCGCCAAGGTGACTCTGAAATCGGTCTTCGCGATGCTCTTGCGGACAACCAGTTGGTATGCGCGGGCTTTGCTGATGACCGTGTGCTCGCTGATTCCTGTGGTTCCTATCCGAGGATCGTTGATGTGAAACGCCTGCCCGTAGCTCAATGAAACTGATGGCAGCCAGGTCGATTCCGGCGGCAGAAAGGAGAGCGTACCCTTCGGAGAGTTTACGCCCTGCCGGGCCGTGAACGAGCGCTCGGGCAGCAGCAGATCACGGTTATCGAACAAGACTTCGTCATATCGAGTCCCAACGTTGTAGTGGAAGTAGCGCGTTAGGGCACCGTCAATCGATGCATAAGGAGTCAGAAAGTTGATGTTGAGGTTGTTTCCTGTAGCCGGCTGAAAGACCTGAAGCTGTTCATCAAATTTATAAAGAAACAGGTCGTGCGGCGAATCGCGCCGGTGATCGAACCCTACTAAAATCGAAAAGGAAGGCGCGATTCGATTGGAGTAGAGCGCACTCTCCCCGTTTGCGGTTCGGGTTTCGGTCTGGCGTATCCAGCCGTCCCCGAAATTTGGCCTGACGTCGAGATAGTAATTTCGGAAGAATCCTGAAAACTGCATTTGCAATTGAGGCGAGAGGTGCCAGACATCATTCACGACAGCAATGCCGGAACTCGCTTCCTCGCGCTGCCTCGCATCGTAGGTGTCGTTCGGAACAGCGGTATCGATCGGGATCAAACCGGGCAGGAATGAAAAACCGTGGTATCCGATGCCATAGACCGTCAGGTCGTGATTGCCGAGCGTAAACACGCGCGAGGCATTCACCTTGTACTGCTTGCGATGTTCCAGGCGTTTAACGAAGCCATTGCCGAATGAGAATTCAAGTCCAATCCATTCTTTGATCGCAGGATTCCTGGGCCTCCATCCGGCCACGAGGTCGGCATCGCGATAATCGGCTGTCAATCGAATGAGCGGGTCCAGGCGGTCCCGAAGGCCAAAGATCATCGCCGAATTAACAGAGTTGTTACCTTCTCGAACATTGAAGGCGCCACCATCGGTTGCCACGCTTTCGATGGCGATCGGGATTAGCGTGTTGGGGTCGGCGTATCCATTACCATGCGCATTTGCGGGCAGATTGTTAGGGAACAGGAAGCTCCCGATTTGAAAGAACTGTGCGATTGGCTCGCCATGATCGCCCGCCACGCCGGGAACAAAGTACTGCGGTGGTTTGATGCCCCCGGCCGGGGACTCTACGGGCATCCCCGGAATGGAAATCGGCATTCCCGGCCGTCCAGGATTTGCATCGAGCGTCTCTTGGCGAACCAGGACGCGTGTGCCCGGATCTGGCAGGAACACGCTGGCGTCCGCAATGTCAGCGGTAACCGTAACGGATTCGCTCTGGGTTGCGAGTTGGGCAAACAGAAAATCGGCCGTCGCGTTCTGAGCCGGTGCCAGCACGACGGTTTTCGATATCCGGGGGAACCCAACAGCTTCGGCCGTCAACTGGTACTCACCGCCGTCAAGGGACGAAAACGAGTATCGGCCGCCCCGATCGGTCTTTGTTTCCCTGCGAGAATTGTCAGCACGCCGAAACAGCCGGACTTGGGCATCGGTACAGAGGCGCCTTGGGGATCGGTGACCTGTCCGCTGATGGATGCGTCCGCCGCCATCGTGGGGGTGCTGCACGAACAGACGGCAAGAAGCGCGCCAAGCAAACCTAAAGGTTGGAAGCTCATCCAAAGATCCCTTGTAGCAGCGATTGTCACATTCGTGGCACCAGCCGATGGACTTAAACCTAGCACGCTGGTAACACGAATCTCAAATAGGTGTTACGATTTTTTGAAGTGCCGTGGATTTAAAAAGTTCAAGTCCGACTCGCGTCGTTACGCGGCACCCACAGCTCCATCGCGCCAGGGCAATTGCCGCCTCTATACCTACAGCGCCAACTCGGAACCAGGCGAAAGGTGGCGCACGGATGTGAAGGCCAATTCAACGTCTACAAACGGCGTCACGCCGAATAATTTGAAGTTCGGACGGTCGCGATATTTGCGGTGCCGAACCGAAGAGATTCAAAACAGCGTTAGCGGGGATTGCCTCCGGGCCAGCATTAAAGGCGTTGCCTCAACTGCGCCAACTAATAGATGGCGACGGCTTCGATGGCCTGCGGTTTCGAAGCTTCGGTAGCGCGGAACGTCCTTGAAATCGGCGGCGAAGTAAGCCTGCCTTATTTGCGGCAATTGACGATCTGCGTTGGACGCTAAGAGTCCGCCTGAACACCTTCTGGAGGGGGTCCATTGAGCCTATGTGATTGGAATAGAGCGGGTTACCAGTTTGGAGCCTTCGGTGCCTATCTCTAAAGCGAAGGAGAAAACAAATGACTACTTCCAAGGCATCGCGATGGACCACAGCTGCGACGATCGCGCTGTTCGGTTTCGCCTCAGCGGCTCAACCCGCGTTTTCACAGCTTGGCCCCAAGAATCTCGTCTCCCCGACGTATCGCGCACCGGCGGTTCAAACTCAGGTGGAAAGCGGGCTTACAGACAGGGGAGCAAAACGGCTCGCTGCGACCGCCGAGACGCGCTCGGATCACTCGAGGCTCGCTGCGTTTTATACCGCGAAGGCCGAAAGGCTGGAAGCTCAGGCTGCTGGATATGAAGAGGCGGCGGCTTATTACAGGAATGGTCCGCTGATTAAGAACCTTATGTCGCCCACGACGCCAGGGCGGTACGAGTTCTTTGCGAAGGGGATGCGAGCCGAGGCCAAGTCCAATCGTGCGCTCGCTGCATCGCACGAGCAGATGGCGCTCATCGCCAGCCTCTAAACGAGGGATAGAGCGTCATCTGAAGAACCAACATCCTAAACTGGGCCGGAAACCACGTCGTGACCGCCGCGCCAGAAATTCAAAAGCAAAAGGAGATAAGACCGTGAAGAAACATCTGATGAGTACATGGACCCTACGGCTCGCCGCGCTGACGATTGCGCTTGCGGTCGTGCCCGGCCTAGTAGTACCGGCGGGCGCAAAGGATAAGACGATGAGCAAGAAGGAAGTCAGGACTCTGATCGAAAACGCCAAGACGCCGGCGGACCATGAGCGGATCGCGCAATATTTCGATGCCGAGGCAGCGAGATACGAAGCGGAATCCAAGAAGCACGAAGAGGAAGCGACCTACTATGCGTCGCACGTTCAACCATCGATCGGCAAGAACCAAGGCTTCTACTCGCGCGAAATGCAGGATCACTGCCCGAAGATGGCCGCAAAGCTCAAAGAGGCTGCACAAGAAGCTCGCATGGTCGCCGCTGGCCATAGAGCGTTGGCCAACGAAACAAAGTGATCGCTTCTTAGCTACGAATCACGAATCGATTCCATTGCCGGCAGGGGCATCTCTGCCGGTTTCTTTTCGTGTGAACGAGCTTTTGGGCCATGTCGTCAGCGGGAGAAATCGAAGAGTTCACGCGCCTTCGCACCGCTTCGGCAGGTATTCGCGGTATGATCCAGAAAGGATCAATCCGAGCTGACAAGTGAAAGAAAAGCAAGCACTTGCGCGAGTTATGGTTGTGGCAGTCGGCATCGCTATCGCAAGCGGGTTGCACTACCTGACATCTGAGGTGGACCCCATCGTTTGGACAAAATTCTGGCCGTCCTTAGATGGTGGAGCGGGCTGACGAGGAGGCGGCCCGAAGGCCGCCATCCACTCCGGGCTTGAATCGGCGCTCGGGTCGCATCCCTGCGTTGCCCTATCCTCCTATCAAGCCATTCCAGTGTACGGCGGGTGCCGCCACAGGCAAAGCAAAAAACATCCACTCCGGAAGAAAACGGCGGTAAATCCCAGGGGGTTTGGGGGACAGCGTCCCCCATCAGGGTGATGATCCTTTCCTTTTGAGTCTGTGCGGGAACAGGTCGGCCGGCGTACGATAACCAAGCGCCTGATGCGGACGCTGATGGTTGTAGAAGTGGAAGTAATTCTCCAGTGCCGTGAACAGATCCTGGCCGTTGATGAAGTCGCCGGGATAAATCAGTTCGTATTTCAGCGAGCGCCACAGTCGTTCGATGAAGACGTTGTCCAGCGCACGCCCTCGTCCATCCATGCTGATGGCGATGCCGCGCTGCTGGAGCGGAGCCAGGAAGTCGGCTGCGGTGAACTGCGAGCCCTGATCGGAGTTCCAGATTTCGGGCTGGCCGAAACCAAACGCGGTCTCCAACGCTGCGAGGCAGAAACCGGTTTCCATCGTATTGGAAAGTTCCCAACTGAGCACGAACCGGCTGAACCAGTCCATCACCGCAACCAGATAGAGAAAGCCGCCACGCATCGGAATGTAAGTAATATCGGTGCTCCAGACGTGGTTGGGCCGGAGGATTTCCACGCCGCGCAGCAGGTACGGGTAGATCTGGTGACCCGGCGCAGGACGGCTCAAGTTCGGTTTGGGATAGTGGGCTTCGATGCCCAGGATGCGCATCAGCCGTTGGATGCGCTTGCGGTTCACCTCCAACTCGACGGCCATTTTGCGGCTTCCGAAAAACGGACGCTTTAGGTAGAGTCGGTCGAGTTGGCGGAGCAGACGCAGGTTCTCGGCACTCTCCGGCCGCGGCTGGTAGTAGTAGGTCGAGCGTGGCACTCCCAGCAGTTCGCACTGCTGTTGGATGCTCAGGCGTGGGTGCGTGGGATCGATCCATTGCCGTTTGTCGTCAGTCGATGAGGCCAGCTCTTTTTTTGAGAAAGTCCAACTCCACTTTCAGTTGGCCGATCTGCTTGTAGAGCTCGTCCTTTTCGGCGTCGGACTGCTGGCGCACCTGCTCGCGGCCATTCCCGAAGATGTCGGGCAACCCGGCCAGCGCTTGTTTCTTCCAGCCCCCGACCTGGGTTGGGTGAACGCCGAACATCTGCGCGATCTGTGCTGCCGTCTTGTGCGCCTTGATGGCCTCAACGGCCACCTTGGCCTTCAGGCTGGGCGGGTGACTCTTGCGGGTTTTGGGCATTGACTCTCCTTTATTCTCAATGCCGCCCACCATCTAAGAAAGGGACGTTTTTCTGTCCAAAAAACGGGGTCCACTACAATCACCGTCGCTCATTCTCTGGCACGAACTATTTCAGAGGCTGTATTACCTGCCGATCATCTATGCCGCGATTTATTTCGGCTGGCGTGGTGGCCTGCTCGCGTCCGCAGCATCTGCTTTTTGCTACGTTCCCCACATCGTTATGGCTTGGCACCATATGCCAGAGTACGCGATGAACCAGTACGCGGAGATCATCGTATTTTTCATGGTCGGTAGCGTCACTGGAGTTTTGGCTGACCTCGGGAAAAAGCAGAGAACAGAGCTGGAGCGCACTTCTAAAGAACTCGCGAACGTGAACCGAGAGCTGCAGGACAGCTTCGAGCAGATCAAGAGGGCTGACAGACTGTCGGCGATAGGCGAACTGGCGGCTAGCCTCGCCCACGAAATCCGGAATCCCCTCGCGAGTATCGACGGAGCGGCAAACCTGATCGAGTCGCCTCAGACCCCGGATGAAATGCGAAAGGGTTCCCTCGCCATCATCCATAAGGAGATCCAACGACTCAACCGGTTGCTGACGAATCTCTTGGACTTCGCGCGCCCACGAAAGCCTGACTTCCACCCTGTAGAACCGAGCCGGCTTATCGATGCCATTACCAACTTGGCCGGCCACTCCGCACAGCAGAAGGGAATCACTTTTCGAAAGGATGTCCCGCTGTCGGTGCCCCCGTTCGAATGCGACCCGGAGCAAATGAAACAGGTCATCCTCAATCTCGCGATCAACGCGGTGCAGGCGATGAACGGGCCAGGCGAAGTGGTCCTGGCCGCTCGCTCCTCGGACTCGTCGGTGATCATCTCCGTGCGCGATCAGGGCGTTGCAATAGGTGACGAGAACCTCGACAAACTTTTCGACCCATTCTTCACCACAAAAGAAGGCGGCACGGGCCTTGGGCTGTCGGTCGTACACCAGATTGTGACCCAACACGGAGGCACCGTAAACGTCGAGCGCAATCCGGATCGTGGCATGACATTTTCGATAGTGATCCCGCAACACCAGAGGAGAAAGAATTGACCAGGAAGCGGATTCTGGTAGTCGACGACGATGAGAGCCTTCGTTGGGTGACACAAGCACAGCTTCAGCAGAGCGGTTATGACGTAAGCGCCGCGGCCGAGGCAAGCGATGCCCTACAGAGCATGCGGCAGGCTCCTCCCGACCTCGTGATCACCGATCTCAAGATGCCGGGCATGTCCGGGTTGGAGCTGCTGCGGAAGATACGCACAGACTTCCCCGAAATCATCGTCATCATGGTCACTGCCTTCGGAACCGTCGAAAATGCGGTCGAGGCCATGAAGGCCGGCGCTTACGACTACATCACGAAACCCGTGAACATCGACGAGCTGCGCCTGATCGTCAATCGCGGACTGGAGCATCTCGGCCTGCAGGAAGAGGTGCGACTGCTCCGCAGCAGCCTCGATCAAAAATACGGTTTTGAAAACATTCTCGGGCGCTCGAAGTCTCTGCTCTACGTCTTGGATATGGCTTCCCGCGCAGCTCAGGCGACCTCTACAGTGCTGATCCGCGGCGAAACGGGTACCGGCAAAGAGCTATTGGCCAAGGCCATTCACTTCAACAGCCGACGAAAAGATCGGCCCTTCGTCACTATCAACTGCGGCGCAATTCCCAAGGACCTCCTCGAATCGGAGCTATTCGGGCATGTCAAGGGTTCGTTCACCGGTGCGCTGGCGAATAAGCGTGGGAAGGTGGAGCTAGCGGATGGGGGCACACTGTTCCTCGATGAAATCGGCGAGCTCCCGCTGGAGCTCCAAGTAAAATTGTTGCGGTTGATCCAGCAGGGTGAAGTCGAGAAGCTCGGTGTCGTCGGCGTGACGAAAATCGATGTACGGATCATAGCCGCTACCCACCGGAATCTGCAGGCCATGATCGAGGATGGTGTATTCCGCGAGGATCTCTACTACCGGCTGGCCGTAATCCCGTTGGAATTGCCGCCCTTGCGCGACCGTGCGGATGATGTCCCTGAGCTGGTGCAACATTTCTTCGTGAAGGCGAAACACGAGCAGGGGCGGCCCGACTTGGTGTTACCACCACGTCTGCTTCAATACTTCAGCGGATATACGTGGCCAGGCAACGTGCGAGAACTGGAAAATATTATCGAGCGTATCGTTGTGCTGGCTCGTGGGGAGGAGATCACATTGAACGATCTCCCCGATTTCCTTCGGCGCGAGCGTCAGGCGGTTGAGGCTTTGCACCTCGACCTGCCGCCCCACGGGATCAGTCTCGAAGCAGTGGAGAAGGAATTGATCGTCCGGGCTTTGGAAAAGTGTAATGGGAACCAGACGCACGCAGCCCAGTACTTGGATATAAGCCGCAAGACCTTGATCTATCGGATGGAGAAATTCGGGCTCCGGAAGGAGACCGATGACGCAGGCGAGGCCGAAGGGGATTGACTGCTTTAATGAGCGTAGGCGGACGCGATCTCACTAAACGGTGAGACCTGTCCACCGTGCTGGCGCGCGAACTCCATCGCTGCGCTTTTTTGCTTAAACGCGAGCATGCTGGGTGAACATCGGTCGTAGTGGAGATCCGCCGGCCGCTTCTCCTCGTCCACCAGTTCGCGCGCGTGCGCACACATGTTCACATCGCTTCCCTTCACGATGAAAGCCTCGTCGGGCGTGAGCTTCTCACCGGTGAGGTATGAGGTCAGCTCTGTAACGCGGATGGGCTTGCCTTCCTGCTCGTGTTCGGAGAGGGCACATGCCGGACAGCAGAACGTCCTCGGCTTCCCATTCACGATCGCGACCGTGCGTGAATGTGCGTGAATCGCTCGCAGGCAGGCGTAACATTGCTCAGGCTGCGAGGCGCGGTAGACCCGAAGCCCGGCATATCCGAGGCCGGCGGCAACGAGGACCACCGCGAATATGGCCAACCAGCGTTTGGCTGTCATGCACCGTCTCCTCTTCAATTCTACGGCTGCCCGAGCTGACCCGCTATGCCCGTTCCAGCGAGGAAAGCCGCGGGGTCCAGTTTGAGTCGATCCACCCGCTCAGTGCTGATGTCCCGCTTGGGCAGAATCCACTGAAGATGCCTCGCCATCACTCGTTATCGAGTCCACCTTGAGGATCTTGGTCTTCTCGTAAAGCGTGCCCGTGATTTTGACCTTTTGGCCGGCGAACTGTTCCGGCGCCTTCTGATCGCTGAGCACGTAGGCCGTCTTGCCGTTGAACAGCGCGTACTTGCTGCCGTGTCTCACGCACTCCTGAACGCACTTCGAATTGGGCGTAACCTTCATCATTGCGTGGTCCTGTCCGCACATCGAGTCGGTAATCACACCGGTAAAGGTTTGCTGGCCCGTCGCTGCCGCTAATAAAGCTGCAGCGAATAGAAGGGAAATCGTCTTTTTCATGTTCTGTTCTTCCTTGATGTTTTGGTGCCTGATCTCAGACTCGCGCCGACGAGCGGGTCACCCTCCGTTGTGCATCGCCCCTGCCGATTCGGAAGCCGCTCAAATCCAACAACTTGCATTCGGTGGGCGACCTGGCGGGACGCCCTTGCTGGCGGACTGCATCCAGCAACCGACAGGTCCTGCCGCAAATGAGGCAGCGCCTCGCCCTCCCTTCGTTACTTCTCCGGGTCCGTGCCGCCGGTGCGGTACGAAGTGAGGATCTTCAGCCCTTTGGACTGGTTCAGCCGCAGCCAGAGATCGTTATACCGGTCGCCGTCCAGCCGCTGCTTCAACTCAAAGTTGAAGCCCTTGAGGTCGCCGTAATGCGTCTTGGCGCGCTCGAACGTAGTGACCGTCAATTGGAACGGACCCGAGCTACTGATGTTCTCGATATCCTCGAAGCGCCAGGTACGGGACTCCCCCGGCTTCTGAGACTTGTAGACGATTGAGTCGTTCCCCACCTGGAGCACACCTTCGTCACCGCCAAACCGAAGCAGATGCTTTACCGGAATCTCGCAAACAGGCTGGAGAACCTTGTCAGGCATTTCCGCCACGAGCCGCTGATCGAGGCGGTTCTTTAAGAGCTCGTACGCATCCGTAAAGGTCCCCTCGGAGACCAAGTCGAAGTCGTATTGGCGGTCCGCGCCGAATTTCCAGGCGTTGTCCTTGTAGGTAAGGACGGTAAGCGACTTGGGCGAGATCTTCAGCTGCTGGATATCCTGATAATCCCAACGCCAGACCTGCGGATGCTTGGGCTTCTTTCCGTGCTTTCCGGTCTCTTCGAACGCGATACCAGAATCCGAGACGCTCAGCGTGCCCATGTTGCCGACCTTCTTTATGCGCGGCGGTAGGTTCAGGACGCGCGATTTGCCGCGCCAGACTTGATATTGGAGCTGCTGCGCGAAGGTCGCACCGGACATCAGCGCAATACCGATTACGAGTGCGCCAATTCTCTTTTCAGTTCGAAATTCCATTTCCACACCTCATAGATTGCCGGGTAGACCACTAGTTCCAGGAGGAACGACGTGAAGATTCCGCCGATCATTGGGGCGGCGATGCGCTTCATCACATCCGCCCCCGTTCCCACCGACCACATGATCGGCACCAAGCCCAAGAACATCGTCGCCACCGTCATAAACTTCGGCCGGATTCGCTTTACCGCGCCATGCATGATCGCCGCCTGGAGATCCCCAAGACTTCTGAGCTTGCCTTCCGCCTTCGCCTGGTCGTGAGCAAGATCCAGATACAGCATCATGAAGACGCCGGGTTCGGCATCGACGCCTAGCAGCGCGATCAATCCAACCCACACACCGATGCTCATGTTGTAGCCGAGGAAGTGCAGGAACCAGACGGCTCCCACGGCTGAGAACGGTACGGCCAGGATGATGATCATGGTCTTGGTCATGGACTTCGTGTTTATGTACAGCAACATGATGATCAGACCCATCGTAAGAGGCAGCACCACGACCAGCTTCTCCCGAACGCGCTGCATGGCCTCATACTGCCCGCTCCAGGCAAATGAATACCCGGACGGAAGCTTGACCTTGTCGCGCACCACCTTCTTCGCTTCCTCTACATAGCTGCCGATATCGCGGCCGGCAACATCGACGTAAACGTAGCCGTTCAACATTCCGTTTTCATCTCGCAACATCGCCGGGCCGCTCACAACCTGGATCTCGGCCAGTTGTGCGAGTGGCACCTGGGTCTGGCCGTCCATGGTAGGCACCAGGACCCGCCCCAAGCTGGTGGGGTCGCTGCGATAGTCTCGCATGTAGCGTACGTTGACCCCATAGCGCTCGCGGCCCTCAATTGTGGTGGTGACGTTCTCGCCGCCGATGGCGCTCATCACTACGTCCTGAGCGTTGTCAATGCTTAAGCCGTAACGCGCCAACTCGTCGCGATTCCACTTGAAATCGAGGAAGTAACCGCCACTGGTACGTTCTGAGAATACGCTTCGAGTACCCTGTACCTTTGGCAACAGCGCCTCAATCTGAGTGCCCAGATCCTCGATCTTCTTGATGTCCGCTCCGTAGATTTTGATTCCCACAGGTGTGCGGATGCCTGTGGTGAGCATGTCCACGCGCGCCTTGATGGGCATCGTCCATGCGTTGGAGGTGCCGGGAATCTTTAGCGCCTGGTTCATCTCTTCTACCAATTGATCCGTGGAGATGTGGTCTGGCGTGAACCTCCGGAATATGCCCTTCGCCCACCTCGGTGCCCAAGACGAATACCAGGTGTCCACCTTGCGCCACTCGGTTTCCCGTTTGAGAACGATGACCGTCTCCATCATCGAGAACGGAGCCGGATCGGTGGACGTTTCCGCGCGCCCGGCCTTTCCCAGAACGGTGGATACTTCGGGGAACCGCTTGATGATGCGGTCCTGCACCTGCATTAACTCCTGGGCCTTGGTGACCGAAATGCCGGGGAGTGTCGACGGCATGTAGAGTAGCGAGCCCTCGTCGAGGGGCGGCATGAATTCAGAGCCCAGCCTTTCGAAGACCGGAACGGTTACCACGACCAGTGCTACGGCCCCGGCGATTACGAACCATTTCCACCGCAAGGCCAGTTCGCATATCGGCGCGTACAACTTGATCAGGATTTTACTGATCGGATGCGTCTCTTCCGAATGGATAGTGCCCACCAGGACGGCATTCGTCACGCGAGCCAGCCACCGCGGCCGGAACTCGTAGTTCTTCATGTGGGTAAACAGCAGCCTCATGGCCGGATCCAGCGTGATCGCCAACAGAGCCGCAATGACCATGGAAAACGTCTTCGTATACGCCAGGGGCTTGAAGAGCCTGCCTTCTTGAGCTTCCAAAGTCAGCACCGGCAGGAATGCGACTGCGATGACCAGCAGCGCAAAGAAACTCGGGCCGCCGACCTCCTTGACCGCGTCGATCACCACCCGGTGATAATCCTGTTTGCGGCCGGTCCGTTCCCATTCTTCGAGCTTCTTATGCGTCTGCTCCACCACCACGATGGCCGCGTCCACCATCGCCCCGACAGCGATCGCGATCCCTCCGAGGGACATGATGTTCGAGGTCAGGCCCATCATCTTCATGGGGATGAAGGAGATGATCACCGCCACGGGAATCGTGATGATCGGGATGATGGCACTGGGGAAGTGCCAGAGGAAGATCATAATGACGATCGCCACGATGATCAACTCTTCGATGAGCGTTTGCTTCAGATTGTCGATGGAGCGCAGGATTAGCTCGGAGCGGTCGTATGCGCTGACGATCTTCACCCCCGGAGGAAGTCCGCCTTCAATGTCTTTGAGTTTCTGTTTGACGCGTTCGATCACTTGCAGGGCGTTCTCTCCCTGGCGCATGATGACGATTCCTGCAACGGTTTCACCTGTGCCGTTCCAGTCCGCGACCCCACGGCGGATGTCTGGGCCGAGCGTCACATCCCCAACATCTGAGATGCGGATCGGGACGCCGCTCGCGCTCTTTGCCAGTACGATCTTGCCGATGTCCTCTGTCGATTGCGCGTAGCCACGTCCGCGCACCATGTATTCGGCGCCGCTAAATTCCACCAAGCGGCCGCCGACATCATTGTTACCGGCGCGCACCGCCTCCACGACCTTGTTGATCGGAATGTTGAACGATTGCAGCTTGTTTGGATCGACGTTGACCTGGTACTGCCGCACGAATCCACCCAACGGTGCGACCTCGGCAACCCCTGGAACGGACTTCAGGTAATAGCGAAGGTACCAGTCCTGATAGCTGCGCAGGTCGGCAAGGCTCTGCTTGCCCGTTGTGTCGATCAGGGCGTACTCAAACACCCAGCCAATACCGGTGGCATCCGGTCCGAGTTCGGTCTTTACGCCCTGCGGAAGCCGCGGTAGGACGTTCGAGAGGTACTCCAGTGTGCGGGAGCGGGCCCAATAAATATCGGTCCCCTCTTCAAAGATGATGTAAACGTAGGAGTATCCGAAGTCCGAGAATCCGCGTACGTCCTTCACTTTTGGTGCGCCCAGCATCGCGGTAACGAGCGGGTATGTGACTTGGTCCTCCATAATGTCGGGACTGCGATCCCACCGCGAATACACGATCACTTGGGTATCGCTCATATCGGGGAGCGCATCGAGCGGCACCGTCCGCATCGAGTACAGCCCTCCCATCAGGGCTGCCGCAATTGCAATGAAGACAATCATCTTGTTGCGACCTGCGAACTCAATGATGGCGTTGATCATTGCTTCTTGGTCCCCATTCCGGGCATGTCGTCCATCGCCTTCGAATCAGGTTTGGCCGGCGCGGCCTTTGGCTTGTTCGCAGGCTCAGGCTTGGCCGGCTCATTGGCCATTCCGGGCATCCCGGCCATTCCGCCCATGCCCGACGCGGCGGCCTTCATCTGGCTTTCGGAATCGATTAGGAAGTTGCCCGACATCACGATGCGTTCTCCGCCAGTGAGGCCGGAAAGGATCTGAATGCGATCTCCATTCCGTTGCCCGATTGTGACCTGGCGTGGCTCAAAGAACCCGTTTCCGCGATCGATGAAGACTGTCTTCCGTTCACCAGCATTGAGCACGGCATCCGCAGGAACAGTCAACTGCACCGGAATGCTCTGCTGAAATTCAACGCTGGCGTACATGTCCGGCTTGAGCAGGAGGCCGGGATTATCCATGTCGAGGCGGACCTTGAGCGTGCGGGTCATGGGATCGACTTGCGGCTGAATGTAGTTGACCCGCGCTGTGAACGTCCTGCCCGGAATTGCCTGGAGAGAAACGCGAGCGGTGTCTCCCTGGTGGATGTTCGGCGCCTCGTACTCGAACAGATCGGCCATGATCCAAACACCACTCAGATCCACGATCGTGTATAGGTCCGTGTCCGGCATGACTTTGAGCTGAGGAAAAGCTTTGCGATCGGTGACGTACCCTGAGATCGGAGAATAGAGAGTGATGTTCTTGATCGGCTGCCCCGTCTTGAGCACCTGGTTGATTTGCGATTCGCTCAGGTCCCAGAGTTCCAGCCGTCGCCGGGCCGCCTGCAATAGCGATTCACTCTGATCGAATGCCGTCGGCAGAGGGTTGCCTTTCATGGTGTCGCGCGCCTTCGACGCCAGCAATAGTTCACGCTGCGAGGCCAGCATCTCAGGGCTGTACACGGTCATCAGCGGGTCTCCCTTTTTGACGAGTTGCCCAGTGTAGTCGACGAACACCTGGTCGATCCATCCTTCGACCTTGGTGTGGATGTGCTGTATGCGCGTCTCGTCAAACGCAACCTTACCTTCGGCACGGATCGTCCGAGACCCACCAATCCTTTCGACTTGCCCGTACTTCACCCCAATGAGTTGCTGTTTGTCTGGCGTGATTTGCACGGTGCCAATGGGCATGGCCGAGATGTCGTCCGCGTAGACAGGCTCCAATTCGTTGCCTGTCTCGGGATTGAGCCCCGGCTGTTGCGACTTGTGGTTCGGGTCTTTCGGGTCGCGGTAATACAGAACCTTGCGATCAGCGGTTGGAGCACCGCCCGCAGGTCCGCCGCCATCGGCGTAAACCGGTTCGAGCTTCATTCCGCAGTCCGGCGCAATGCCGGGCTTGTCCGACTTGTACGCGGAGTGCATGGGGTCGACCCAGTAGAGGACCTTCCGCCCGCCGGCGCCCGCCGAGCTTGCGCCGCCTTTGATGGCTTTATAGACGTAGCCGCCGGCGAACGCAGCGGCAATCACAACCAGAAGTCCGATAATGCGGATAGCCTTCATATCAATCGCCTCAGTCCGTCAGTGGCTGGCCGGTCATCTCTTCCAGACGGCTCAGCGCCAGCGCGTAATTGAGCGCCTCGTCGTAATAATTCATTTCGTAATCGAGCACCGTCGTGAAGTTCGTGAGAACCGAAAGAAAGTCCACCGAGCCGGTTTCATACGTGCTTAAGGAGGACTCAAGCGCCAGATTCCCCTGCGGAACCACCGTCTGCGTATACAACTTCATGAGCTTGGCCGAGGCTTGCGCCAGCGTGAAATCCCCCTGGATTCGCGCATGGAGCGACTGATCCGTGGCCTCGTACGTCCGCTTCGCCTGGGAGAGCATGCTCACCTGCTCGTTCACGCCGGCGCGCTGTTTCCGCCAATAGAAGAGCGGCACCTTGAAGCTCGCTTGGAACTGGTACATGGGTGGCATTCCACCCTGATTGAAATAGCCGCCGGAGAGCGTCATGTCCGGATAGTATTCCTTGCGGGCGGAATTCACTGCGAGTTCGGACCGCTCAATCATCTTCTGATCGCGCCGAAGCATTGGTGAGTTTTGGGCAGCCGAGGCATAGAGCTCTTCGAGGGTCGAAGAGAGTTCCTTCGGTTTCACGTCGTCGGGGCGGCCGACTGGAGTTCCCGGGCGGCGGTTCAAAATGCTGTCGATCTCAGCTTCGATGCTTGCGCGCTCCTGTTCGAGCTTCACCAGGCGAGTTTCAAGAATGCTGGCTTGCGTCTGGGCCTTGAAGACATCCTGTTGCGCGGCTTTCCCAACGGAATAGCGGTCCTCAGTAACGCTCACCAGCTTGTTCAGGAGGTCGCGATTCCGTTTGAGGAGGTCCGAAGCGGCATAGGTGTATTGGAGCCGGTAATAGGCCTGCTTGAGCCTCGAAATGACGCTGAGTTGCACTGCCTGATACTGCTGGAAGGTGGCGTCAGCCTCTTTGGAGGCGATTTCCCCTCGCAACTTCAATTTTCCCGGATAAGGAATCTCTTGGGAGTACATCACGCCGATGTTCGCCGTTGGCTCAGTGCCCAGGCCAAAACCGGGCAGCGGCTTCCCTATGCTCGTGTAGCCGAGCGACACCATTGGGTCCGGCAGGCTGCTCTCCTGAGTTGGCTTCTGGCGGGCGGCTTCATAGCCCTTCTGGGCTGCGACGATTTCGGGGTTGTTCTTCATCGCCTCGCTGGTCAAGTCCCGCAGGCTTACTCGCGCTTCTGGCGTTTGTCCCACTGCGGGAATCGCGAGCACCAGTGCGATAAGGATTCGTCGTCTCAATGCATCCTCTCTTCGGGGAGTTCCTCCCCGGTTAGCGCAATGTATGTTCCAAAGCGTTCAACATTCGCAATATCAGCACGTTGCGCGGTTTCGATGCTGTTCGAGATATCCAGGCTTCCTGATTTCTCTGCCGGACATCAGACAGGCGAAATGCCTTGCTGCCGTATTTGAGGCAGCGGATCAGAGTCGCGGTTTGGCGCTGGATCCCGATGTCTTTAGAACGCAAGATTTTAGGCTCTGGTTATCAGTTGGTTTGGCAGGTGCATTCTCCTGGTTTACATCGAGTGCGGATACTAATGGAGGTCTCATGAGCGGGCGTAGACGAAGGCTAAAGATGACGTGGCGCCAAACGTGGCCGATCTGGCTCACGTTCGCACTTCTATTTGGATTGGGGGCATTTGGCGTTTGGTTCACCATTCCTGGCTCGCCGGCCGCCGCCAAAGTGCTGGCCCAAGGCGAAGACGTTAGACTCACTGGCGGTGACCTTCAGGCCGGCGAGCCGCGTGTTTTCGCGCTACCGCTGGCCTCAGGGGAGAAAACCGAGCTCTTCATCGAGCGCGGGGCCGACAGCAACATTACCGTGGTATTTGCGTCATGTCGCAAATGCTATCGATCAGGGCACTACCGACAGGGGAACGAGATCTACTGCGGCCGATGTAACGAACCGATGCAGCGGCTTTCTCACGGCCAAGCGCCGGCTTCGGAGATCGACTGTACGCAAATCCCGATTCCATTCGAGAGAGTCGGCGACAACGTAGTAGTCCGGGCAAATGCCGTGCGCGATGCCTTCCGGCAGTGGTACGTGCCGACGATCTCAACAAACAGGCCCGAAGGTGGGCGGAAATGAGCCGACTCGGTCCGTCGGCAAAACAGGGGTGAACAGTTTGAAGATCATCTTGCTCATTGCGGCGGCGGCGCTCAGCTCTGATGCGCAGCAATTGCTGTCTGGACCGGTCCGGGCCCCAGATAGCAGCGCGGTTCTTCGCGTGGATGCCAATCTCGTGCTCGTACCTGTAACGGTCACGAACAACCGGGGTGCGGTGGTACCGAACCTGGAGGCAAGCAATTTCATCCTGAGCGAGGAAAAACGGCCTCAGTCGATCGTATCGTTTTCGCACGAGACCGCACCGATTTCGCTGGGGATCATAGTGGATCTCAGTGGCAGTATGGCGTACAAGCTCGCGAAGGTACACGTGGCGCTCGCGGCCCTGTTGGACAGCCTGGAGCCTGAAGACGAGGAATTTCTTGTAACCTTCGCGGACACGGCAGACCTTCGACTGCCCTTCACCTCTGACCCTTCATCCATTCGCAGCGCGCTTTCGTTCGCGGCGGCTCGTGGCAGCACGGCGCTCTTCGATGCCGTCGCACTCGCCTTAAAGCAAATGCACGCGGCGAGGAATGGCCGGAAGGTCCTTTTCCTTATTTCTGATGGAGGGGACAACCACAGCCGGCTGACGGAACGGGAACTCCGCCGGATGCTTGACGAGGAGGATGTTCAGATCCACGCGATCGGCATCCACGACCACATGGCGAGCCCGGAAGAATCCCGAGGGCCCTGGGTCCTTGAGGATCTTGCCCGAATGACGGGCGGAGAGCATCACATGGTCGAGAACATCGATGAGCTTCCGAAAATGACTGGGCAGATGAGCTTGGCGCTGCACGATCGGTATCTCCTTGGGTATAGGCCCGCGCCGCTTGGCGAGTCGGGGATGTTTCGGAGAATCGACGTTAAGGTGGTGCAAGCAGCCGCTAGAGGTAAGGTTTACGTGTACGCCCGGCGTGGATACCGACTACCTTGAGGCGAGACAGCATGCACCCACCTGCATGAGTCGCCCGCAAGCAAATGCGAGGGCAAAAAGAGCCTTTTGTCTTTGCGACTGCGACGCGGCGAAGGAGCCGTTCTGACACTTAGGTGGTCCTCGTGTTCGCCTGGGTCGAATCGCCGGTGGGCATCGAATAGCGGATTGAGTTTCGCCTCTGTGCGGAATAACGTGCGCGATGAAATGGGAAGGACGCCGGGTCAGATTCGCGTTTACGTGGGGGAGAATTTTGGTGGACCTCGTTCCAGCGCTCGAAGGTTTTTGAGGCGGTCAATTCGCTACGCCAGTCGATGCGAAGACCCAAGCGTCTCGCTGTGTCATCTCGGGGATTGGCGGATCAATTCGTGTCGTGCCCAAAAGCTCCATCGCTGCCAGGACGGCCGGCACATAGCTTCTAGTCTCCGCTGGAAGCAGCCCGGCCGAACTGAGTTGCGAAAATGTTGTCGCACGCCCCTTCTCAAGGGCGGACTGCACCGCATTTTCACCGGCATTGTAGGCGGCGAGTGCGAGAGGCCAGCTCCCAAACCGGCCGTACAGATCTCGCAGGTAACGCGCCGCCGCCCGGGTGGCAGAGTCGAGCTGGACCCGCTCATCTTTGGCCGTGCTAACGGCCAGTCCATAACGGCGGGCCGTCTCCGGGATGAACTGCCAGAGTCCACGCGCTTGGCGAGGAGAGCGAGCAAGCGGCTGTGCGCCGCTTTCGACCAGAACGACGGCAATCAGCTCTTTAGGCAAGCCCTCGGCTCCGAGGATCGATTCCAATGTTGGACGGAGCCGTTGCAGGCGGGCGAATGCCGCCGCGAATTCGGCGTCGCGGCCACCCCAGTAGCGCTTGGCAAAACTCCTGAGATCCAACTCGCTATACAGCTTTTGCGGAGCTGGCAGGGTCTGCTGAACCGGCGCTGCCTCGGGAACTTCACGCGGACGGACTTGCTGGCGATCCAGCATTGCCGAGAGTTGGGTTTCAAACGATCGGTGGTACTGGGCGAACGGATCGTCGGCCACGAGGAGTCCAGCGAACGAGCAAACTGTCAGGATTATCAGGATTATGCGGAATAGCCTCATGCGATAGGAGGAAACGCAAATGCTAATCCAAATGCAAGTTGAAGGAAACAAGAGCACTTTGATGTTCGAAATCGGCTTTCGCGGCGCAAAACCGCCATCAACAATTGCGAGTGCCTCATTTCAGGCAACGACCTGCTCGGCCACGCTGCGACGCTTCGATCAGCACGGAGTGGGCGCAATGTCCTACCATTAGCGGCTTACAGAGGCAATCGCGCGGCATGAGGCAAAACGCATTCCGGACAAGTCGGCCAGCAGTTGCGATCCGCTCGATTTACCTTCTTTTGCTAGTGGTAACACTTCCGGTGCTGGTCTGGAACGAACTGGTTCAGCAGGTTAACGCCAGTCTCAATGACATCTTCCTCTGGACGCGCGGTCAGATTCGATCGCAGGCTGTTGGTGATATCGCCCTCGTAGCCATAGACGACACTACCGCCGCACGGTATGGTCCTTTGCCCCTTCGCCGTTCCATCCTCGCAGACGGAATCAGTCGCATCGCATCTTTTGGACCGAGGGCGGTCGCTGTCGACCTGCTTTTGGGAGAACGCGGACGAACCGAAGATGACCGAGCCTTGGCCGATGCTCTTCAACTGTTGCCGAGTGCTGTCTTAAGTGCAGCACTCGGTAGCGATCCGCGCGCGAGTCACACCTGGATTCTTCCATTGCCAGACTTTGCGGGCCCCCATCTCGTCGCCCACGTTCATGTGGAGCCGGACGCCGATGGCAAGGTCAGATCGATCCCGCTACAGGAAGCCGACGGAGGAAGGCGGCTCTGGGCGCTCGGTCTGCAGGTTGTACGGGCGGCAACTCACGCGGACGCACCTTTGGAAAGAGCTGATAGTCTTGAACTCGGGCCGATCCGTATACCGACGACTGAATCTTCGAGACGGCTTATGCTGATCAACTACGCTGGACCGGAAGGGACGTTTCGTCGCATTCCGTTTTCAGCGTTGCTCGACCGCACAGCAGACTCCAGCGAATTCCGGGGCAAAATCGTATTTCTGGGCGTCACGGCACAAGGCAGCGGAGACCGCATCTTTACTCCTCTCTCCTCCCGCATCGGGATGAGCGGGATCGAAATTCATGCCAATGTGGCGCGCACGATTCTTGATCGAAGCTTCCTTACACCGCTGAGTGAGACCGGCGAATTCGTGGCCCTAATATTGATCTCCGGAATCGCCGTGCTCGGTATCGGCGCACTGCGCGGCATCCGTTTACAGGGAGCGCTTGCGACACTCGCGATCCTGATTGTAGGGACGTGCTTCATTGCCCTCCGTTTCGGGTACGTGTTGCCAGTTGGAACTCTTCTCGCTGGGTTTATCGTTGCCGGCAGTTTCGTCGGCTTCGGTGAGTACGCAATCGTGACAGCCGCTCTCCACAAGGCCGAAAGACGGCAGCGTGAATACGCATCTCGTGTACAAGCCATCGCCCACGAGATCAAAACGCCGTTAACGGCGATTCAGGGATCGAGTGAGATCATCTCCGATCAACATATACCGGAGGATCAGCGCGCGGAGATCGCGGGCATGATCCACAAGGAATCGAAGCGGCTTACTCAGATCATTCATACTTTCCTGGACGTGGAGCGTATGGCTGCTGGATCTCTCCCACTCGAAAAGCAGCCACTGGACATCGCTTCGCTCTGCGATGAGGTGTCGGAGCGCGCCCGCTTGTACGGCGCCCGCAAAAATATCACCGTCGCAGCCGAAGTTCCACACGTCACGGTGGCAGCCGACCGCGATCTGCTGTCCTTTGCGATCTACAATCTGCTGACCAATGCGGTCAAGTACAGCCCCAAGCGAACAACCGTCTCCCTGTCGGCTCACATGCAATCTGATGCCGTCCGCATTTCGGTGGTGGACCAGGGATATGGAATCGCACCCTCAGAACAGAAGAAGATCTTCGACCGTTTTTACCGGGTAAAACGGAGCCAGCCTAATAATGAGGAGGGTACCGGCATTGGGCTCGCGCTGGTCAAGGAAATCGTTTCACAACATGGTGGATGGATCGAGGTAGATAGCCGGGAAGGCCACGGTTCCCGTTTCACCATCGTGCTGCCGAGCCAATCTTCATGAGCAAACCACGCATTCTCGTGATTGATGATGAGGAGTCGATCACAAAGACGGTCTCTTCTTTTTTGCGCGCAAAGGGATACGATGTCACCGCCATCAATGATGGCGAAGACGCCCTTGATGCTGTCTCCCAAGGTACGTTCGGAATCGTTATCAGCGACATTTATGTCGACCGAGTCACGGGTCTCGACATCCTGGAACGCTCCACGCGCGCTGGCGGAAAAGCAGCGGTAATCCTGATGACCGCCCGCGGCTCTGTTCGGACCACAGTCGAGGCCGAAATGGGCGGAGCGTTCGACTATATAGCGAAGCCTTTCGAGATGCGGACCCTCCTGTCGGTCGTTGAACGCGCGGACGCATTCTTATCTTGCGACGAATCGCCGGAGCTAGAGCACGACCAGTCCGAGGCATTCGGGAATATGGTTGGCTTCTCGCCGCCAATGGTGGAGGTATATAAAAAGATTGCTCGTTCGGCCAAATCGGATGACACCGTTCTCATTGTCGGGGAGACAGGCGTTGGCAAAGAACTTGTGGCCAAAGCAATTCACGAGCACAGCGCGCGTTCAAAGGCGCCATTTATACCCGTGGACTCCGGTGCCGTCACCGGGTCCCTCTGGGAGTCTGAAATATTTGGATCTCTCCGGGGCGCGTACACCGGCGCGGACCGCGACCGCCAGGGAGTAATTGACAGCGCTCGCGGAGGATCGGTCTTTTTTGATGAGATCGGTGAGATCCCACTCGACTTCCAGCCAAAGCTGCTTCGCTTCCTGCAGGAAAAGGAATATCGACCACTTGGCTCGGGCATACCGAAGAAGGCCGATGTCCGGATTATTGCGGCGACGAATCGATCTCTGGACGCGATGGTCCGGGAGAACAAGTTTCGCGAGGACCTGTTCTATCGCCTGAATGTCCTCCGAATTGAAGTTCCACCCCTCCGGGAACGCCGATCTGACATTCCATTTCTCGTGAGGCGATTTCTGACTGAGGCTACCGACGCGGCCCGCAAGCGGATCTGGCTAGAACCCGGTGTGGAGCGGTTGCTGAACGAGTACGCCTGGCCTGGCAACGTTCGCCAGCTACGAAGCACGATTCAGCGGCTTGTCGCGCTCGGCGCCCCAGGGCCGGTGACGGAAGCAGCTCTTCGGCCGATTCTGACCGATCCACTGCCCGATGCCGATGAGGAGCCGGCGAGTGAACTCGGCGAACTGGAACGCCGTCAGATCCTGCGTGTTCTCCAGGAGACGGGTGGGAACAAAACGAGGGCGGCGGAAATTCTTGGCATTCAACGGCGAACGCTCTACAAGAAGCTCGCGCGCATCGAGCGGGAGCGAGACTCTGACAGCGAAGCCCCTTCGTAAAACGCGCCTCACCATCCGTCCGTGCTACAAACTGGCTTGCTATGGCACAAGAGCCGTGCACGAAGGGCACATCTAGTGTGCCCTCGTTCCGTAGTGTTGTTCAGCAGGTCTCGTTTTCGTAGCCTCCGATCAGGGAGCTAGCCCCAGGACCTCGTCTGAACTGCGCCATATGACGCAAGACTGCCTGTCACCTCTGCCGAAAGATTGAATCCTTTGAGTGTAGAGCCCCGACATTTATTGGCACGGCGATTGCTGAGTGTAAGAAAACAAGGATTTCGATTGCGTCTCATCGGCACAGTGACGGGCGCCGTTATCGGCATACTGACGTGGTATGCCGGGCCGTTGGCTGCTCAGGTGCCGCAAGGAGTTCAGGCTCGGGTCGTTACCGTAAACGGGACGCTGTCGGTAAGGCGTGCCGGTTTTCCGATCCGGGCGCTTGCCTTGAATGAGGCTGTTGGGACTGGCGACGAACTGATCACCGATGCGCGTTCCGAGGCGACCATCCAATCCGGTGATGGGAGCACCGTTCATATTTACCCGGACTCCCGCGTCATCTTCAATCGGCAGTCGTTCGGGATAGCGGACTTCCTGCACTTGTTTTTCGGTTCCATCAAAATGCACATCGAAAAGCTGGGGGGCCGCCCCAATCCACACAGCATGACTACGCCGACGGCGGTCATCGCGGTTCGGGGAACAACTTTCAGCGTTTTCGTGGACGACACCGACGCCACTCTTGTGGCTGTGGACGAGGGCCTGGTTGCAGTGGCAAATCGTAATAATCCCTCGAACGAGCTCCTGCTACGGCCAGGGCAGCGCACTTGGGTACGGACGAATCAGCCTCCACTGAGGGCCCAGGCATTTCGCGGCGCTTCCGAACATGCTGACATGATGCCGGGCGCGGGCGCGATGAAGGTCATGGCAGGGAATGCCAGCGGGATGTCGATGGGGGGAGCGATGGACGCCCGTTCAGGAAGCGCTCTTTCCGGCCATATGCCGGGCACGGGTGGTGGAATGCCCGGCGCGGCAGGCCCTCACCACTAGGACGTCATGATACGGAATCTGACGAACCCGTTTATTCTCTTGGCAATTCCAATCGTCCTGTGTGCTCAGACTGCCGGGTTGCTTCAAACTGAAATCAACAGACTGGACACCCTGGCCGCGAACCCGGATCTAAAGCCTGTAGTCGTCGCGGCGATGGCTGACGCACTCGATGTACATCGTAATCATCTGCTTTTGCAGCGCAAGGACACCGGACAGAGTTTCGCCTCGATTTTCGTGTCGGACCTTCGTGCTCGGGGAATGAATGATGCCAACATTCTCCAGAGTCTCAGAGAGGTTGACCGCCAAGTAGATCGACAGCTCAAGCACGATGGCGTTGGGAGTGCTTCTGCCGCGCGCCCGGTCCTGTTGCTGGGATCCAACGTGGACCACAGCTGGGCAGCGACGGTCTACTCGCTCGCGCCAGAAATCGGATTCGACTCAAGCCACGTGGCCGCCGCGATCGGAGTCCCTTTCTATCGCATTTCTAACTCGAGTCTGTCCGCCGGCGGCCTCGGCGATGTGTATGCTTCTGTCTTTCTACGCGGACGGAGTGGTCGATTTGATGTCGGCTCGACAGTCACTGTAGGTGCACCCAGCGGCGATCGCAACAAGGGTCTGGGTGCCGGGAAGGTCACTGTAGATGCGACAGGAACGATCTCCCGACGGTTTGGGTTCGCCAAACCGGCGGTATCGGCAGGATTTGCGAATTCCGTGTTCAACAACGTCGGCTACCAGCGGCCGTATGTGACCGCTGGGAATGCGGCGCACTTCGCCGGTGGAGTCGATTTTGTATTGCCCCGGGGGTTGAGTGTGGGGGTCGGGGGCTTTGGTTTGGTGCCCGTGGGCCAACAGGTCGTTTACAGCCAGGCAGTCCCACCGGGCTCACAATCCGGCGGCCAACCTAACATGCCAAGCGGGACCGGGATGATGCCGGGCGACGGGATGGGTACAGGGATGCCTGGTGGCGGCGGAATGACAACGCCATCGCCGTCCTCTCCGTCTATGCCGTTCTATATGGCCGCGCAGCAAAGCGTGGTCAACGCGAGCGAGCTTCGCGACTACGGGCCTTCTCTGTCCCTCTCGATCCCGCTACACGCTGGGCTCTCGCTGAATGCCACAATCACGAGAAGCCTGCCATTTGACCTCACAATTACTCGCGTAGGGATCGCAGTCGATGTTGCACATTTCCTTTTCCCCGGCAAACACTTCTAACGTATTCGTTGGGCACACCGACTGTGCCCTCCTCGCATCGGCAGCCGCCGCGCGGGCATTCGAACCACTGAAAATATTCAAGGCAGTCTTCGGACCGCTGCGGCACGCCAATTGCGTAATAGGACATCGAGGTTTGAAATGAGAACTCTTTCCGCAGTCGCACTCGTTAGCATTTGGGGCATCGTTACCGCATCCCAAGCCGTTGCTCAGATGTCAGTGGTCAACGGAGCATCGTTCGACCCGGCCCAGCCGATCGCACCCGGCTCGTTTGCCACCGTGTTCGGGCAGAATCTCTGTTCCCAGACGATGGCTGGAAACTGGATCGCGCCTGGCCAACTCCCAACCACCCTGGGCGGTTGTTCGGTCAACGTGAATGGCACTGCAGCCATGATGCAGTACGTCTCGCCGGGACAGATGAACTTCATCATGCCGCCTGGGACGGGCTCCGGCCAGGCGACGGTGACGGTCAACAATGGATCGCAAATGATGACCGGAACGATCACGATGGGTGCCGCGGGGCCGGGTATGTTTGCCGTGAACGGCATGGGAATGGGCGAAGGCGCGATGTTGAACGCCGGCATGTGGCAAATGGGCCCCTTCAGTACGACTACGAATGGCCAGCCGACCTATGTCGCGCTTTACGCCACCGGCTTGGATCTGTCGGTCCAACCGACGGTGACGATTGGAGGCATGCCCGTGGACGTGATGTGGTTTGGGAATGCACCCGATTATGTCGGACTACAACAGATCAACATTTCATTGCCTTCGGGAATGGCGGGCGTCGGACGCGTGCCCGTGATGGTGACCTCCAATGGGCAGAACAGCAACGTCACCTTTATGCACGTTCTGCCTACGACGGCGATGATGCAGAACGCACCCGGGTGGGGTCAGGGCATGATGGTCGGTGAGAACATGCCTCGCGGGCATGAGATGAGTTATATGGCGTTCAACGTCGCCAGCAATACCGCCTTGGTGACCGATGAAAATGATGACGTGGTGCGCGTCATCTCGATAACATCAAATACCACTACGGCGACCATAACGCTGCCGAGCGGCTCACAGGCGCACGCAATCGCTGTGAATGCGGCCGGCAATCTCGCCGCAGTGACCTTGAGTGCAAAGGCTTCGATCGCGATCATTGACCTCACCCAAAACAAGGTGAAGTCGGTTGTCGGCACTGGCTATTATCCGAGCCGCGTGGTGTTTTCGGGATCGAACATCCTGGTGACGAACAGCGCTAGCGGAACTGTCTCAGTCATTGACAGCAGCAGCGGTACAACAACCCAAACTGTAAATGTCGGACTCGGGGCAAGTGGAATTGCTGTCGCGGGGAATACGGCGGTTGTAGCGAACATGCAGGCTGCTTTGGTCTCGATCGTCAATCTCACAAACTACCGCGTGTCTACCGTGAGCCTGCCGGCTGGATCTCGTCCACACGAAGTTGCCATATCCTCGCAAGGGAATAAAGCGATCGTCACGACACCGATGTCGAATGCATTCTTGATCCTCGACTTGGGCACGAAGGCCATCACGCAGGTCGGCACGAGCACCTGGAGCGGAATGGGTCCCGGCGCCGTGGCGGTGAACGGCAACACAGCATACATTGCGAATCAAATGACCGCAAGCGTCACGGTCGCGGATCTGGCTTCCGGCACGGTCGTAAAGGCATTCCCCGTCGATCCCGGCCCGATGGCGCTCGCACTGAACCCGGCGAAGAACCAGTTGATCGTTTTGGCAGAAGGCACGGGGACGCTCGACATTGTTGATCTGGCGAGCTATGGGATTACCGCCAGGATCGACGCGGGGAGCACAGAGCGGCAGGGCCAGTTTACGATGCCGCTCGTTTCCACCGTCTCGCCCGCCAGCGCGGCTCCAGGTAGCAGCTTCACCTTGACGATCACAGGTTCCGGGTTCCAGGGTGTGCAAGGCATCGAGTTCACTTTGACAGGCACTGGCGTCGGCGGCGGAATGATGGGGGGTGGAATGGGCGGCGGAATGGGGCAGGAGGACGCGAACATCAAAGTGTCGAACGTTCAGGTGAATTCCACTGGAACCCAAATCACCGCGTCTGTCCAACTCCTCGCTGGGGCGGCCTCTGGTACCCGCCAAATCCGGCTCGAAACCAACTACGGTGAAATCATGGGGATGATGACGAATTCCCTCTTCACTGTGACGAAATAAAGTGCTCGGGCGGTGCGCTACGAAACGCACCGCCCTTCTTGTGTTCGGCAACAGTTTGGATCGCTAGAGTAGAAGAATATGACACCGACTGGCTATGGCTATGTACGCAATGTGCCCCTGTCGTTTTCAGACGCTGTTTCGAAAGCGGAGGCGGCACTCAAGAAACAAGGATTTGGAGTGCTCTGCCAAATTGACATTCAGTCCAAGCTCAAAGAAAAGCTTGGCGTCGATTTCCCCCGCTACGTAATACTGGGCGCGTGCAATCCACCGCTTGCCCACCACGCACTGCAGCAGGAGATCAACCTCGGTCTGCTGCTGCCCTGCAACGTGATCGTGTACGAACAAGGCAACGAAGTTCGGGTCGGAGCGGTGGATGCCGTAAAAATGCTTTCCGTTGTCGGTAACCCATCGATGGAGCCGCTCGCAGGTCAAGTGAACGAGAAGCTTCGCCGTGCGATTGACGATGTTGCGGCCTCAGAGGGCTAAGATCCGCGTCCTGTTTGCCGCCTGAATGCGGGATGGCCAAAAGCGTCGCGTTGAAAGGCGCAGAGTCACATTGCCTTCTTGAGGCGCTTTCGAATTAACCACCAGTTCGCCGGGAAGGCCGTGGCGAAGCCCACTGCCATGGCAATCTGCATCGACAGCCAGTACACAGGCTGGGTTGGCTCGGGCCGGGGCTGAATGAGTACCATGCTTGAAAAAGCCATCCAGGCGAACATCCCGACCTCGAACGCGACCAGCGGAATCGTGTCAGCCTTGATAGCCGCCTTGATCCCCGGCCAGCCCGACAGGTTGCGCATCGGCGCAATCGCGAAGTACTGAAAGACCAACCCGAGCAGGTATGCGAATAGGAAGTCAATCGCATAGTCCGCCCACAGAACGGAACCTGCCACGGTTAGACCTGTCAGAAACACGATCCACTCACCAGCGAAGTCGCCGAGAGTGCATCCGGCCCCGCAATGGCTGTCTCCCACAAACACAACTGCCTAAAACGACTTTCGTTTCTGGTCGGCCGACGACTTGGCCCGCCCGAACAGCCAATAGGCCCCTAGGGCCACAGGTCCGAAATAAAGAGCCGTGATCGGCCACACGAGGTTCATCACGGCCATTTTTTGCCTTCGACCCGCGAAGATATCGACGGCAATAACGGTGGCGCAGATCAAACCGATAGCCAGGGACGCCCACGCGAGCGCGGTCATCCAGGCCGGGATTGATCTTCCGTTGATCAGAGCTGCACCTTCCTCAGCCTCAGCGCATTTGAGATAACGGAAACCGAACTAAACGTCATTGCCGCGCTCGCAATCATCGGGCTGAGGACCAGGCCGAAGAAGGGGTAGAGAATTCCAGCCGCGATCGGTACGCCGATCGCATTGTAGACGAACGCGAAAAACAAGTTCTGCCTTATGTTCTTCATCGTGGCCTGACTGAGTCGCCGCGCACGCGCGACACCCCGCAGATCCCCACTGATCAGCGTGACGCCGGCGCTTTCCATTGCGACGTCGGTTCCGGTACCCATCGCGATTCCGACGTCCGCCTCCGCAAGTGCGGGAGCGTCATTTACGCCGTCGCCCGCCATTGCCACCTTGCGACCTGCAGCTTTGAGATTCCGAATCACCTCCAGCTTTTGTTCTGGGAGCACTTCCGCCTTCACGTCGTCAATGCTCAGCTTTCGAGCGACGGCCTCCGCGGTCCGACGATTATCGCCTGTTAGCATCGTAATGCGGACTCCTGCCCGATGAAGGAGATCGATGGCCTCTTGTGTCGACGCCTTTATTGGATCAGCAACACCCAGCAGTCCAGATAATAGGCTATCTACGGCAACGAACATAACCGTCTGGCCCTCTGACCGCAGGCGCTCGGCCTCGGGTTCGAGGGCCGCTATGCTGATCCCCAGTGATTGCATCAATGCTGAATTCCCGGCTGCGACACTGTGCCCATCTACGACACCGGTTACGCCTTTACCGGTGATCGACCGAAACTCAGTGACTGATGAAAGAGTGGCCCCCTTCTGCTCGGCGGCCTCCACGATTGCCGAAGCGAGCGGGTGTTCGCTGACCCGCTCAAGGCTTGCCACCTGTTGTACTACCTTCGGTTCCTCGAAACCCGGCACCACTTTGACCGTCACCAGTCGCGGTTTCCCCTCGGTAAGCGTCCCCGTCTTATCAACGACAACCGTGTTGACCTTTTCGAGTGTCTCCAGCGCCTCAGCGTTTCGGACTAGAACCCCGGCCTGCGCCCCGCGACCAGTACCGACCATGATCGACATGGGTGTCGCGAGCCCCAAAGCGCAGGGACAGGCGATGATCAACACAGCGACGGCATTGACTAGGGCGTGAGCCATCTTCGGCTCCGGTCCGACGAGCGCCCATCCGATGAAGGTCGCTACCGCGATCAGCACGACTGCCGGCACGAACCAGCCCGAAACTCGATCTGCCAGACGTTGAATCGGAGCTCTCGTCCGTTGAGCTTCGCTGACCATGCGCACGATTTGAGAAAGCATTGTGTCCGAGCCGACGCGCTCCGCTCTGAAAACGAAAGCCCCAGTGGCATTGACGGTCCCGCCGGTCACCTTGGAGCCAGCCGATTTCTCAACGGGGATCGGCTCTCCCGTGATCATCGATTCATCAACTGAACTCTCGCCTTCCAGAACCTCGCCATCGACTGGCACTTTCTCGCCCGGACGGACACGGATTCTGTCCCCGATTACGATCTGCTCGACGGGAACATCTTGCTCGACCCCCTCTCTTCGAATGACACGTGCTGTTTTCGGAGCAAGGCCGAGCAGCGCTTTGATTGCACTCGATGTCCGGCTGCGCGCACGCAGTTCCAAAACCTGCCCCAGCAGCACGAGCGTTGTTATGACGGCCGCCGGCTCGAAGTACACCGCGATCTGCCCGCCCATGTTCCGGAATGACGGTGGAATCGCGCCCGGAAATAGCAGCGCGAATACGCTGTAAAGGTATGCCGCGCCAGTACCGAGCCCGATTAGCGTAAACATGTTCAAGCTTCCATTGCGGACGGACGTCCAGGCGCGTTGGAAAAAGGGCCAGCCTCCCCAGAGGACGACCGGGGTTGCCAGAGCGAATTGGGCCCACTGGGAAGTTCGCATTCCGACGGCGTGAAGCAGCGGGTGACCCGGCATCAACTCCGAAATCATGAAGGACAGAATCGGGACGGTTAGCACCACGCCGGTCCAAAAACGACGCGTCATGTCCACGAGTTCCGGATTCACTTCCTCACCCGTGACCTGACGTGGTTCCAGCGCCATGCCGCAGATCGGGCAAGCGCCTGGCTCGCTCCGGACAATTTCCGGATGCATCGGGCAGGTGTACTCAACCGCTGCCGAAACGGAAGGTGCGGCGGGAGCGGAGGCCGCCGAGGTGATGTATTTGTCCGGGTTTGATTGAAATTTCTGCAAGCAACTCTGGCTGCAGAAAAAGTACTGACGCCCATTACGCTCTACCGAGCCCGCCGCGTCCTCCGCAGTTACGTCCATCCCACACACAGGGTCGCGATGAGCAACCGCAACGGGTTCCTCGTGACGGATGAATCTACTGGGATTCGCCTTAAAGCGATCCTCGCACGCCGGCGAACAGAAATAGTACGTTTGCCCTTCAAATTCGATCCTTCCCGATGCGAACTCGGGCGCGAACCGCATTCCACAGACCGGGTCCGTCACCTCCGTAGCCGTCGTAGTGGTCACCTGTTCACCCCTACGTTCCCAAGTTGGTTTTGTTGCGTCTTCTTCGTGTTTCATGGCTTCACCTATTGCTTTGGACTGGCGTCGAACTTCTTCTTGCACACCGGGAGCAGAAGTAGTAGGTCTTTTCTCGGTGCTCGCTTTTTCCTGCCGCGTTCAGCGGGTCCACCTGCATGCCACAAACTGGATCTCTTTCCATATGCATCGCACTCCTGATACTTTGGTTGTCTGAATCGCGAGAGGCGCCTTGCTCCGAGTCCGCGCTCGCCGGATCTACGGCTAGCGGGAGTGTTTATAGATCAACTCCAGCAGCTCGTCATACATGGCGTTGGCCTGATCTGTCGGCCCGTCGGTGACCGCTTTTCTGACGCAATGCCTCAGGTGGTTGCGCATCAATTCTCGCCCAACCGTCCGCAATGCCTCCTGGGCTGCCGATATCTGAATCATGATGTCGGGACAGTAGCGGTCTTCTTTGATCATGTTTTGTAGGCCGCGAACTTGGCCCTCAAGCCGCCGCAATCGCCGGAGGTTGGCAGACTTAGTCTCGGGATCAACCGCGACCGCCTTTCTACCCGCGCCATTGGGCTCGGCAATGGAGGCGCACCCACACGCGGCCGGTACCGCTGCCTCGTGGGGTATTCCTGGCTTCGTCTTTCCCATATACCCCTTAGAGGTATACTAATACCCCTAGGGGGTATTGTCAAGGCGTGTTATGCGATCGTGTTATGCGATCGCGTAGGCGGCTACACCAGAGACATCGCCATCTTTAAAGATTTTGAAACGGGCATCGGGGCCAATGCTACGGCCTGTACGCTGCCACCAGCAATCAAGCTGTACTACGGCGATCGCCCTTGGGGCATCAACGTCTATGTCCGGCTTCGGATCAAACTTGCGCAATAGGAGAACGCATGAAAAGAATCATTCTACTTGCGGCGGCAATCGCCAACACGGTCGCCGCCGCCGATCAACAAACCTTCACTGGAACCATCACGGACACGATATGCGGCAAATCGCACGAAATGATCGCCGGCCAGACTGGCACACTAAACGAGAAAACCCAGACGATCAAAGTCAACTCGATTGAACCCGAAGGAGTTTCCAAATGAAAACGACAGTTGCAATCAGCATTCTGGCGCTAGCCGCGGTTGGTCTCGCGCATGATGAAGCGGAGGGAAAACCGGTAAACATCAGCGGCACGGTTGTGGACACCGGCTGCTATATGAGCCACGACGCGATCGGCGAGAAGCATACCGACTGCGCGACGATGTACGCGAAAAATTGCGTGCCGTTGGCCATCGTGGACACGGGCCGGGAGAGTTTACATGCCCGTCGCGGCCGACCACAAGAATCAAAACGCCAAGCTCCTGCCATTCGTTGAGGACAAGGTCAAGGTAACTGGCACTCTGCTCGAAAAGGGCGGCCTGGCTGGGCTCACGATAAGACGATTGAACCGGCGCAACAGTGAAGCCGACCTCGACTGCTGGGATAGAATGGGCCAGACGACACTATGATGACCAGAAGAGAAGCACTACTTGCTTTTGGCGCAGGGTTCGCCGGTTTTGCGGGTGAGGCGGACAGTCGCCGAATCCGGCTCTATCGAGTTCCAAACGACGGCATCCAGCCACAAGCCGCTTTCGACGACAACGGTACGCTCCACCTCATTTACTACATCGGTGACGCACACCACGGCGATATACTCTATGCGCATTCGAAAGATGGCGGCGCGACTTTTTCACCGGCTTTGAGGGTCAATACGGGTGGTTCTGCGATTGCCGCTGGAACCATCCGCGGACCACAATTCGCGCTCGGCAAAGCCGGTCGCGTGCACGTCGCATGGAACGGTTCAACCCAGGCGGGGCCGCTCAATCCAGATTCCGGAAAGCCGGGCGCACCGATGTTCTACAGCCGTATAAATGATGCAGGAGATGCATTCGAGCCAGAACGAAACCTCATGCTCCATTCGTTTGGCCTCGATGGCGGCGGCTCAATCGGCGCCAGCGTTGATGGGGACGTGTACGTCACTTGGCACGGCATCGCACAATCGGAAGCTAAAGACACGGGCAAAGAGGGAGAAGCTAGGCGGCGCGTTTGGCTGACTCGATCAGCCGATAACGGGAAGACGTTTTCTGAGGAGTCGAAGGCTTGGGCGCAGGAGACGGGTGCGTGCGGTTGCTGTGGGATGAAAACCTTCGTCAGCAAGAACGGCGATGTATACGCGCTCTACCGGTCGGCGACAGAATCCGTTCATCGTGATATTTACCTGCTGCATTCACGGGATCGCGGCAAGACTTTCCAAGGCACACTGCTCCACAAGTGGAACATCAACGCTTGTCCTATGAGCAGCATGGATTTTGCAGAGAACGCAAACACTCTCGTCTGCACCTGGCAGACCGGGGGCCAAGTCTACTGGACCCGCATCAATGGAGATAGAACAGGCGAGCCTACCGGCGCTCCAGGCGAGGGAAAGGGCCGAAAGCACCCTCGTCTTGCAGTGAACGGGAAAGGCGAGGTTCTGCTCGTTTGGACGGAAGGCACCGGCTGGCAAAAAGGTGGTTCACTCGCCTTCCAACTGTACGACTCCACAGGCACGCCGAGCGGCGACACCACTCGATTTCCGGGTGTCCCGACTTGGAGTTTTGCAGCTACCGTTGCGACTGCGGACTTTTCAGTCATCTATTGAATTTCCGCACATCGGCAGATCTGATATTGCGATCGAGAAAGATGCGGACTATTCACCCAACTACCCATTCATTTCGTTCGAGCCTGTGTCCGTACCAGGGAGCGGAGCCCAGCTTCCTCCTGCTGCGTATTTGGTGAGCGCAGCCCCGGCTATCCCCGGCACGGCACTCTTCCTGCACACACGGATGTCACCGGCTGCGAATCTCTTGCCAGTCTCGGCTGACCACCAGTCAGCCTACACGCAACTGCAAGATTGGCCCTCAATACTGAAGAAAAAGCCCCAACGCTGGCCAACTTGCCGCCCGCCTGACGGCGGCCCGAGTGCCCGCCGCGTACCTGTCCCCCCTCGGGTTTGTGGCTCCGCCGGAGAATGCGCCCGCGTTGTATCGCGTCTCCGTCTCCAACCTCGGTAACCGGAGATGGCCTAGCTATGCCCCCTGCGTCGAAGGAACGCCCGAGAACCGCGGCAGACGAGACCGGACGTTTCGAGAGCGGACTTCACCTAGTGCATGACGGCGCTCAGCCTGGGGATGGAGCATCGAGGACATGGCCGCGCGGCTCACGCAGGAAAGCGCGCTAAGGCGCGGGAGAACGGCGAGCGCTATGCGCACAGGACCGCGCAGAATGCCGCCGCGGCGGTCGAGCGCAATCGCCAGCGCAGCCGGGCGTGAGCGCAGAGCGCAGGGCTTTCGTATCCCCTGCATAGATGGCCCCGTACTTCGTATGCAGCCCTTCTTGCCAACACGAAAGCACGATTGCGTTCTTTCGTGCTTCTGTTATATCCTTCTATGTCGCCCAGAACATTTTTGAGCGATTGCGTCAGAAGTCCGGTGACGCGCTAGGAAGGCAAGAATCGTATGGCGAAGGTTCGAAAAGCCCGAAGGGCAGGGCGGTCGGAGAGCAAGCCCGAACAGGCGGAATCGACCAGGGCGATGCCGCTCAATTTCAAGGTCTCGGCCGACTTCCGCCGCGAATTCAAGACCTACGCCGCCCAGCACAACAAGAAGCTGAACCAGCTTCTCTATGAATCCTTCGCAGCGCTGAAAGCGAAGCATGCCGAATAGAGCACAACGCCCCATGGATCGCTCAGACGCCGTCCAGACGACTTTGAACAGGTATCGGCCATGAACCAGCTCGAAGAGTACCTGCGCGAAATGCACGACATCCGAGCCTCCGGCAACGCGGTCAAGGAAACGTCGTATTACCCGGCGCTGTCGAACCTGCTCAACGACGTCGGCAAGAGGCTCAAGCCTCGAGTCCGCTGCATCATCAACCTGAAGAATCGCGGCGCGGGCGTCCCCGACGGCGGCCTGTTCTCCTCCGACCAGATCCAGCGCCGCTCTGCCGAGGAGATACCGCAAGGCACGATTCCCTCGCGGGGCGTCATCGAGGTGAAGGGAACCGCCGAGGACGCATGGGTTGTAGCGCAGGGAGAGCAGGTAACCCGGTACTGGGGCAAATACTGCCAGGTGCTCGTCACGAATTACCGCGACTTCGTCCTGATCGGGCAGGACGCGGAAGGCAAGCCCGTTAAGCTCGAAACCTACCGTCTGGCGCCGTCCGAAACCCAATTCTGGAGAGCCGCGACTCTTGCCAAGGAGTCCGCGGAGCGTCTTGGCGAGAGCTTCCAGGAGTTCCTCAAGCGGGTGTTGCTCAGCACCGCGATGCTTGCAACCCCGGAAGAGGTCGCATGGTTCCTCGCATCTTACGCGCGCGAAGCGAAGTTCCGAGTGGAGGAGGGGCACCTACCGGCGCTAGCCACCATACGCACGGCTCTGGAGGAAGCGCTGGGCATGAAGTTCGACACCGAGCGCGGCGAGCACTTCCTCCGCTCCACGCTCGTGCAGACGCTTTTCTACGGCATGTTTTCGGCTTGGGTGCTCTGGAGCAAGAGCCATCCTCCCACCGACAAGAAATCCCGGTTTGACTGGCGTCTTGCCGATTACTACCTGCGCGTTCCGATCATTCGCAAGCTGTTTCGCGAGGTGGCCGATCCGGGCCAGCTTGAGCCGCTGAACCTCCCCGAAGTTCTCGATTGGGCCTGTTCCGTGCTCAACCGCGTGGACCGCGCTTCGTTCTTCTCCTCCTTCGACGAAGGCGCGGCCGTGCAGTATTTTTACGAGCCCTTCCTGGAAGCATTCGACCCCGAACTGAGAAAGGAACTGGGCGTCTGGTACACGCCGCGCGAAGTCGTGCGGTACATGGTGGAGCGCGTGGACCGCGTGCTGCGCGAGGAGTTGGGCCGTCCTTCGGGACTTGCCGACCCCTACGTCTTCGTGCTCGATCCCTGCGGGACGGGGGCCTTTCTAGTAGAGGCGCTGAACCGCATAGCCCAGACGCTGAGCGAGACTTCCGGCGACGCCCTCATGGGAACCGACCTGAAGAAGGCGGCGACGGAGCGTGTTTTCGGCTTCGAAATACTCCCTGCGCCGTTCGTGGTGTCCCACCTCCAGATCGGACTGATGCTCCAGCATCACGGTGCGCCCCTGTCGGAAAAGAAGAAGGAACGGGTAGGGGTCTATCTCACGAATGCGCTCACAGGCTGGGAGCCCCCGAAACAACCCAAAAAGCTCCCATTCGTAGAGTTGGAGGAGGAACGCGACGCGGCCGACCACGTCAAACGCGAGACGCCGATCCTTGTGATTCTCGGCAATCCGCCATACAACAGCTTTGCCGGCATTGCGCGCATCGAAGAAGAGCGCGATCTCACGATTGCCTATCGCACAACCAAGAATGCTCCGGCACCGCAAGGGCAGGGCCTCAATGATTTGTACGTTCGCTTCTTCCGCATGGCGGAGCGCCCGATCGTCGAAAAGACAGGGCATGGCATCGTCTGCTTCATCTCGAATTACTCGTGGCTGGACGGCCTGTCCTTTACCGGCATGAGAGAACGGTACCAGGAGGTATTCGATTACATCTGGATCGATTGCCTCAACGGCGACAAGTACAAAACCGGCAAAGTCACGCCGGACGGACAGCCCGACCCGAGCATCTTCTCGACCGAGTTCAACCGAGAGGGAATCCAGATTGGAACGGCAATCGCGCTTCTGGCTCGCAACGCAGGGACGGGCAGCGCAGAAATCAACTTCCGCGAGTTCTGGGGCAAAACCAAGCGTGCGGATCTTCTGGTATCCCTGACGAACGAAGCGGACCGTCCCTACACTCCGCTTGCCCCGCAAGTGGAGCTTGGATTGCCGTTCATCACAGCGGCCGTCGCCGCGGACTACGCCGCATGGCCGCTCATTACAGAACTCTTGCCCACTTCATTTCCCGGTGTCCAGTCAAAGCGCGATGAAATCGTCGTCGATATGGACCGGCAGGCTCTCGTTGACCGCATGCAGGCGTATTTCGACCCTAACGTTTCCGATTCGGAAATGCGGAAGATCTGTCCGAAGGCTCTTGAGAGCACACAGCAGTTCGATGCGCCCGCAGTTCGCGCGTCATTGATAAAACGCGGACTGAAGCCGGACTACTTTGTTCGCTACTGCTACCGCCCGTTCGATTTTCGCTGGATCTACTGGGAACAGGAGTACGGTCTTCTCGGCCGAAGGTCGCCGGCCTACTTTGCGAACATGCAGCCCGGCAATCCCCACATAGAGGCCAGGCAGAAGCAGCCGATGGCGGATTTTGACCGGGGCTACGTCACTTCGGTAGTCGCAGACAATTTCGGCAACGGGTTTTCGAACTTCTTTCCGTTGTGGATTCACGAGGAAGGCAATTTACTTTCCGCCGCCGCGACACACCCCAACGTTTCGGACGCCGCGCTGAAATATTTGGCATCCATCGCGGGAAGCGCGGAAGCTCTCTTTTTCCACGTCGTCGCGGCTCTGCACTCGCCGGCATATCGGCTGGACAATCAGGGTGCCTTACGTCAAGAATGGCCTCGCATTCCCCTTCCCGGAAATGCCGAAGCGCTCGCATCGTCAGCAAAGTTGGGCAAGCAAATAACGGCCCTTCTGGACACAGAATGCAAAGTCAAGGGTATCAACGAACCGCCTATCCGCGGCGACTTTCACCTCATCGCCGTAATCGAGCGAGAGGGCAAAGGAGCCGTGAACCCTGACGAGGGCGATCTGGAGCTTACCGCAGGTTGGGGACACGCAGGTAAGGGGGGTGCGACCATGCCGGGCAAGGGAAAGGCGATAGAGCGGCCCTACACTCCTCAGGAGGCGAAGGCGCTCGGAGAACATATTTCGATCTTCGGCGAGAAGACCGTGGACGTGTACCTGAACGACCGCGCTGTACTGGCGAAATGTCCCCGTCAGGCTCTGGGACTACACGATCAGCGGATATGCCGTCATCAAGAAGTGGCTCAGCTATCGGGAAAAGGCACTGCTCGGCCGGAGCCTGAACGTCGAAGAAGCCCGCTACGTCACGGAGACGGCGCGCCGCCTCGCGGCGCTGATGCTCCTGGGGCCTCATCTCGACGAGAATTATCGGACCGTCGTGAAGGGAGCCCACAAATGGTGATGGCATCCCGCAACGCGCTGAAAATAAACCGTGCCACAACGGTGGATCACGGGAGGTGTCTGGGCTTCACGTGGGCCGAATTTGTCGTATTCGCTTTTCCTTCGCCTCGGCGCTACAATAGCATACAGGGCATTCTGAAGCCTCGCTCGCAAGGCGTGTTTCCGGAACAAAGAAGCCACCATGAGTGATCGCGCACAATGGCTTTTCGATTTCGACGCCTCCGCGACAAGCGTGGACGTGGACGGTCTCGTGCCGGTCAACGGTTATACCCCTCACGGCCGCCCTCCCGAAGAAGTCGCCATGATGGAAAAGGCCGCCGCGTATCGGGCGCACGCGGTATTCTTTGAAGCTGGCCGTAACGGCGGGCCGCCCGTTGCACAAGCCTTCGTATTTGTGTCGGACGGCCCGGCAGACGATCCCCAGTTCGCCGAAATGCACCAGCGCCTCTGGTCGTGGGGCTGCGTGCCGCTCGTGTACCGCAAGACGCCGGGCCTCGTGCAGCTCTTCCGGTGCGCGCATAAGCCGGATTTCGTGTCCGCGACCGGCGAACGTGTGTGCAAGCCGTTCAAAACTCTGAAGACTGCGGGAGCCATAAGCGACGATCCCTGGTGGGATTCAGCCAGACTGCGCAACGGCACGCTTTGGGACGATCCAGCGGTCTGCAAAATGATGCTGTCGGCGAGCAAGTCCGCCCACAAGCGCCTTATCGACGCCGTCAGGCAGCTCAATGCCGACCTGAACGAAGAAGGCATCCTAAAGAAGCATCTCCGGCGCAAGCTGCTGATTCTCTCGCTGCTCATAGCCTACTTGGAGGAGCGCGGTGTGCTCCTCCCGGATTACTTTGGACAGTTCCATAAGGGAGCGTCGAAGTTTTTCGAAATACTGGCCCGCGGCGACGCCCTGGTAAAGCTGCTAGGGGCGCTGGAAGAGAGATTCAACGGTAACGTGTTCACGCTGGAAACGGCCGACCGTCGGTCCCTGCGAGGCAATAGCCAGCTCGCCCGGTTCGCCCGACTGATCGAAGGCCGGGAGGAGTTGGACGGGCAACTGACGCTGTGGCAGCTTTATTCATTCAAGGACCTGCCGGTAGAGCTGATCAGCCACATCTATCAGTTGTTCGTGAATGATTCCAACACCTCGGTGTACACGCCGCCGTTCCTCGTTCGTCTGATGCTGGACGAAGCGTTGAGCTGGAAGAGGCTCGACCGCCTTCAGCAGAAGAACGAGATCATCCTCGATCCCGCCTGCGGATCGGGCGTCTTCCTCGTCGAAGCATACAAGCGGCTGGTTCTGCACTGGCGCAGCCGGAATGGGTGGAAGCAGCCGACCATCACGGTGCTCAAGGGCCTGCTCAAGAAGGTCCACGGCGTGGATTTGGAAGAAGGGGCCGTGGAGCTCGCCGCGTTCAGCCTGTGTCTGGCGCTGTGCGATGCGCTTGAGCCGGAGACTATACGCGCCAGCATCAAGCTTTTTCCACTTCTCGCGGGAAAAACCCTGCATCACTGTTGCTTCTTCCAGGCGAAGGAAGACGGCCTTATCAAGGAACCCATCGGCCTCGTGACGGGCAATCCCCCTTTTACCTCTAGTCTCGGTACTCCCGGCGCGGAACGCAGTTACCGGCGTTACGAGTCCACACACGGTTCCCTGCCGGATAAGCAACTGGCGTATCTCTTCCTGCACGAAGCAATGGAAATGGTCGCTGAAGGCGGTGCGATTAGCATGCTTCAGCAATATAACTTCCTGTACAACCAGCAGTCGCTCGCTTTCCGGCGCGACTTCATCGGCAAATGGGATGTGCGGGAGATCCTCGATTTCGTTTCGGTGCGCGGCCTCTTTCATAAAGGTGGAGCAGACACCAAGGTAATCGTTGTGCTCTCGGAGGCGGTAAAGCCGCCCGCCGACAGGCGAATCCTTCACGCTACCTTCCGGCGAAGCGGACGTGTCGATGCCGAGCAGGGCTTTGACATCGACTACTACGACCTGCATTGGTTGCCTCGGCAACTCGTGTTGGAAAACGACGGCGTATGGAGGAGCGATTTACTAGGTGGCGGCCGGGTTCTGGGATTTGTTGACCGATTAAGACAATTCCGAACTCTGGAGCAATTCGCGGAAAGCAGGGGATGGGACTATGGCGAGGGATACATTGCAGGCGGACAGAATATCTCCCGCCCGGCGGGGCATATCATTGGCAAGCCCTTGCTACCTTCTGATGCACTGACATCAGAAGGAATCGATGTCGCAGCGATAACGATAGCTCCAAAACAACCCATTGAAGGGCCACGCTCAGAAAGAAGGTTTACGCCTCCGATGCTTCTTGTGCGTGAGAACATGAACCTGCCCCACGATGTCTGGGAGAAGCACTATCTCACGTTCAAGGCCCAGCTTGTAGGTTTCGCCGCGCCACCCGAGGACCTTCAAAGCATCCGCAACGCTGGAGCGTGGTTGAGTGAGACGAAACGGCCCCTTCAGGCTTACGTTGCGGCAATTAGCACGAGCCTGTTTTCTAGGAGGGCGACTGCAGTTTGCGCCGATGAAATACTTGCGCTTCCGTATCCAGAGTCCGCCTCTCTTGATCTCAGTGCCAACGAACAGATCCTCGTCGATGACATTACTGATTATTACCGCGATCTGATACGGCTGGGCGAGGACTCGCAGGCGATGAAGGAAAGCGGCCTTCCGGCGCTTACCGCATTTGCGGCGACCTTCACACGGCAGATCAATGCAATCTATAAGCAAAACCCACTTCGGACCCTGAAGCCCTATGCATGGCCTGGCGCGATGTGTCTGCCGTTCGTTTTTGGCGACGGCAAAGTGGATTGGAACGGAGCGGAGGAGCTGAAAGGAAAACTGGATTCCCTCCTGTATGAACAACGCAATACGACGCTCCATGTCACGCGCATAGCGCGCATTTACGACGTCTCGTTTATATTCCTGCTGAAACCGGAGCCGGTTCGTTACTGGTTGCGCTCCACGGCGTTGCGCGACGCCGATGAGACATTGTCCGATCTGCGAGCGCAGGGGTTTTGAAGCATATCTATGCTGGCCGATACCCCGGATACTTCAGCTCAGTTCGGCACTCTCAGCAGCGATGTGCAGAAGCCCTCGACGTTCCGGCATGAGCTGATTGACTTCATTGCCGGTGAGCTGCCCCGCTGGCGGGACCGCCCCGACCGTCCGGCAGCGACGGCAGAGATAAGTCTAACATCGCAACTCTGCGGACACTTGAACGGTGCTAGCCGGCACACTCCGGGTTTCGACATTCTGCAGTTTCGGGTGGAAGAGCAGGATGAACAGCAGCGCGGGCGAAAAATCGATATGGTTGCCTCTCCGTGCGGGGCATCCATTTGCGTGGAGGGCCGCAGGCACACGGAATTCGACAGCTTAATGCCGATCGAGTGTAAAAGGCTACCCACCCCGAAGGGCATCGACCGCGACGAGCGGGAATATGTCATCAGCCGCTACTCCTCGACGGGGGGTATTCAGCGCTTCAAGGAGGGAAATCATGCGAGTGCCCATACGTTTGGGGCGATGATCGGGTACTTGCAGGAGGAGGCGACGGCGGTGTGGGATACGCGCTTGGCAGGATGGATCAACGAATTGGCAGGCGTAGAGCCCGGCTGGACGACATTCGACCTGCTTCATCTGGACCACGAAGACAAGACTTTGCGCTTGGCTGTGTTCCGTTCCTCTCACGGAAGGAAAAAGGGGCTGGCGGCGATAGAACTGCGCCACCTTTGGCTGGAGATGAATTAATCGGGGAGAAATGGTCTCGGAACCGAGAATCGCCGTGTAGAAGATGAGGTAATAGATAATTGTTCGACCCAACGTTAAACGGCATAATGGCCCAGGTCGAGGCTGGCAAGATCGTCCTGCCGGCGATGGAGCGGCCCTTTGTCTGGAAAGACGACAGGATCACCAAGCTTGTGGACAGCCTGTTGAGCGGATTTCCAATTGGAACGGCATTGTTGTGGAAGACGGCGACTATGCAGCGCTTTCGCCGGTTTCGGAAAGACGTGCAACTGGATGGGGGCATCACCGTAGATTTCCACAGCGACCAAGACCTGGTGATCGGCCATGGAATCAGATACTTAGCGCGCCTACTCTGGCGATCACACCCCCAACATCGTCGACTGAGTCCAGATGTTCCCACCGAATCAATCGCCGTCACCGGCGCTGCTTCATCCGCGCTTCGACTCACTGCGCCGGAACTGCCGCTCGCGCTCCTTCACCCAGCGCTCCATCTGACCAGCCAGCTCGGTGAGAGAAACTTCGAGCACATCGGCGATCCGCCATAGCCGGCTCACGGTCGGATTGATGATTCCGCGCTCTACCCGGCTGATATAGGTCCGGTCGAAGCCGCAGTCGGCGCTCACGCGTTCTTGGGAATGACCGGCGCGCTCCCGCAGCTCGCGCACGACGGCGCCAATCGCTCTCAGTCGGAGATCGCTCGGGTGGATCTGCTTTTGGCGCCGTTGCATCCGCAGATCCGAGGGTGATACTTTGAGGCGTATCAGCCAACGGCATATACGCCTCATTTTCGATCTTCGGGAGTCCGGTCCTCCACGAATCGCGCGTCAAGCTCTCGCGCGAATGCAACTTTTCCGTGCCACAGTGGCCGTTTTGGTGTATCTTATGTTGAGCCTCCCCGACATTGAAGTCGCTTTCCCCTGAGGATCGCTGGTGAACTGCCTATGAGGAGGAAGACCGCTCAGCTCCGCGAAGCCGAAGCTGCCCTTGGCGCCGAATCGCAGCGCTTGGCTGAGGTGCAATTGAAGCACGTGGATGCCGAGCGCCTGGCCCAAACGATTACGGATTACATTGAATGGCGCACATTCGCGTACTGGATGCGCCTACTCGTGGAAGCAGACGGAAGCGTCTCCGACGAAATGAAGCGAATTCTGGAACAGCGTTGTCCAGGATGTCCAGGATTCCTTCAGTACGCCGACGATTACCGACGAGCTCATCCGAACGAGCGGGAATTCCTGTGGTTACGTTTTATTTCGTGGATCGATGAGGAGATCTTCAGCTTCGCTAGGACTGAAGGTTGGCAGCATGCGCTTGGTTATTTTGCCGCTCGGGATTCTCGTCTGGACCGCGTGCGCGCGTACTGGTCGCTCTGCGATCACGATCGAGCCCAGAACCGTCGCGAGCGGCTGACGGCCTTTGAGGAATGGCGTCGGGTAGCTTTGGCTCATGCTCCATAGCCTGCTCCTCGTCTTCACCCTCCTCACCCTTTGCATTCACCTCTTCGAGCCATCCTCGATCCGCGCGATCCCAGTTGATCTCGTCTCCGTGCTCTTCAAGAAATGCTCTTAAGACACGATCTTTGATGCGCCGATTGCGGCCCAACTTAAGCCACCCCTTCTCGATCCATCCACGCACAATCGGCGCGCGGACGTGCAGTTTGCGGCACAGTTCGCGCTGACTGTGGTCGGCTTCATAGCGCGCCGTCAGGCCTTCTTCCCAAATCTTGCACCACACGGCATTCTCGGTACGGCCAAGCTCGTGCGCGATGGCTCTTACTGGAACATGGCAAATCGACTGCACCAGGAAATTTCGGTCGGCCTCGGTCCACGGCACACGCCCGCCCCGTGGTTCAATGGGCACGCCCAACTTGTGTGCGCGGCGGACGACGGCTGCTCGCGACCAGCCCGTCTTTTGGCAAATTTCCGATACAGCGGCACTGAGTCCGACGATTGACGAGCGGGCCAGCAACTCCTCCTCTAATTCATCGGTCCACTTGTATCGCATTCCCTTCTCCCGCTTACCAATGGCTCGTTTACGGAGCCTTCGAACGCGCGCCCAAATCACTTCGACTCGTAGCTCTCGAAACTCCCGTTCCACTTTGCCGACCGCTTTGAAGACTGCCTGGCCGCCAGCTTTGAGTCCGGCTATCAGGATCGGATCGATGTCGTGCCAAAAGCCGTTGCACAAGAATGCGGGTAGCCCCTGATTCGCAAGCTCTTCCATTCGCTGCTGCAAAATCTGCGAATCCAGCCATGGCCAGGTGTCGCAGAGTCGTTTAATGACATCGCCCTGACCGTTACGACCGTTATGAATTCCTTCCAGCAAAACCAGGTCGATTTCCTTCATCCAAAACGCGGCAGTGGACCATTGAGGGGAACCCTCTGGAGTGCTCGCCGCGAGCTTGGCCTTGATAGCGGCCGTCTTCATCTTCGGATGTAGCGCGCGAATCAATTCTTCGGACCGGCTGCGCGCTAAGTCCTCGGAACCCGCGGCGAGAATGTCTTTCACCAAAATAGCGTCGCCGTCGGGCAGCCAGAGACCGCCCACCGGGATCGAGTTCATCGAGCTTTGCGCAGTCGCCACCGGGCCCCTCCCTAAAACTTGGGGACTAGTCTCCTCCGAGGCGGACGCGAGCATTGGGGACGGAGACCCTCTGAAGGTTGACAAGTATTCCCCCGAGGCCATGGTCGACCTCGGTTTTGTGTCCTGCTGAATTAAGAGGTGCTCGTAACCAGAAACGTCACCTTGCCGTCAATCTGGCAGAACGCCCCTTTTTTCAGGGCAAAAGCGTTTACACGAGGAAACATCACTTTGGGGTGAGGTTCATCTTCATCGAGTCCTCTTTAGAGTGAGGAGACCGTTCGATCCGGTCGTTCGGCGTTTTCCATGGAACCGCGGCAAGACGCGCAGACCAGTTTTTGGATTCGGCAGCAGGACAGCCTCGGGAACAAGATCGATCAGCGGATTATCGAGGCGGCCCACCGGATTTGGGATCGGGCGCGATTGATTGTAATCCGGTATCTCGCGGACGACGCGGAGGCGGCGGAAATCCTCGAAACCGCTGTCGATTCGACGTCGCGAAGCATGAACAATCAAAACAGAATCGAGTGCTTCGACGGTTATTTGCTAAGGTCCGTCGCGCGTGAAGCAATTCGACGCCTGCGCAGATATCGAAGGATTTCCTACGTGGACAACGGCAGCCTTGAACGGCTTGCCGGTCCCATCTCCACGAACATCGAGCAAAAACTGGACGAAAAGAAACAAATTGAGTTGATTCGAGCCTGCATGGATGAGGTCTGTCTGAAAATGTTCGACCTTCGTGTCCTCGAACGCAGCTGGCGTTCCATCGCTAAGGAAATGGGCTATTCGAATGCCCACACTGCGGAAGTCCAGTTCGCCAAACGACTTGACCAGGCGCTAAGGCGAATGCGCCTCCACCACGGTTCGCGACTCAAGCGACCGCTGAACGAAGATTCTGATGAATAGAGGCAATCAATTCGCGTCTCGCAAGCAGGTGAACGAAATCGTCGCGCTGGGCAGACAGTGCGCTCGTACGGCTTATCCTAACCCCCGGCGCGAGGGATGCCCCGATGCTTCGAAGTTGCGAGCCATCGCGTATCGTGATCGCCGGTACAACTTGGCCGACCTTCCGATCTCACATGTGGTCACCTGCTCGCCATGCTTCAGACAATACCTGCGCTTTCGGTACCGATTAATTTTATTGACGACAGCTCAGGTCGCTACCGCGTGTGTAGTTTTGGTCGCCGCCATCCTTGTGTCCGCAAGATTTCTGCGGGACCATACCACCACAGCGGTCCCGCCGGCGATTACGCAAAACGAACATCGGCCGGGAGGGGCGCAGCCGGCTGAGACGACAGAGAGGCGTAATCCGCCGTTTGCACTTCAAGTAAGCCTCTCGGCCTTTTCGCCTGTGCGCGGCGACGATTCAAAAAGCTCGCCCACGAAGATCCACCTCCCGGCGAAATCTCTTCGGATCACATTTCTTTTGCCGTTCGGCATGGAACCGCGGGCCTACACCATCCGAGTGCTGAATTCCGACGGTAAGGAAATCTTGCAACAGGCCGTTGTGGCGCGGTTACAAGATGGGCTTGCATCGTTCGACGTGGAACTGGATCTCGAGAAGGCGACCGCGGGAACTGAATTGACCCTGCTGATTCGAGAGCCTGGCCTGAGCTGGCGAAGATACCCAATGGTGGTGGATTAACAAACTTTCCTGGAAAGCGAGGAGACGATGAAAGAGCCGAATCCTCAGACACGCATCCAAGCGGCGCTTCGCATGAACGGTAGAGCCTTGCTTTGCTCAGCCGCGTTACTGATATTGTGCAGCCAAACCGCGCACGCACAACTCCAAAAAGCCAAGGAATTGCTCGACCGCGCGCTCCATCTCGCCGATCTCTACAACTGGGCGGATGCAGCGCCCGCATTCACCGAGGCAGAACAACGGTTCAGCAACGCAGGTGACCGCCGCGACGCCCTGTATGCTCACCTCGGGGCGATCCGAGCCAATGTCGAGCGCGGCCAGCAAGGATTGCCAGCAGTTTCGGACCAACTTGCAGACGAACTCCAAAATGATCCACTGCTCCAGACCGACCGAGAACTGAGGATGTTCTGCCTGATCGTAAAGGGTGACATCGATACCGAAATGAATACCGGCGCAATGCGCAGCGACTGGCAGGGAGTTGCGTCTCTTGCTCGCGAGCTTGGAAACGAGAAATGGCAGTACCGCGCCTTGGCCCAACTCGGCATCGCAGCATTTTACGACGCAGATCTCCCAACCGCGCGGACAAGTGTTGGCACCGCGCTTGAAGAAGCAACCAAAGCGGGCGATCAGGCGGCTCAAGTTCGGTTCCTGATCATTCTGGCTAATGGCTTGGTGGAGACGAAGGCATTCGATCAGGCCCTCGCGTATCTTGATAACGCGACGAAGCTGGCGAGCACGATTCCGGATGCCGGCTACCAGTTTACCGCACAGGAGCTTCGCGCCGAAGCCTTGGTCGGCCTGAAGCAGCTCGACGCCGCCGAGCGTGCGGCCAATGAGCTGTTGGCGCATGCGCGCGAAGCGCGACGGGGATCGCATGAGGCAAGCGCGTTGGGTCTGTTGGCTGACATCGCCGCCGCCCGGAATGATCGCAAGAGCGCCCTCCTGATTCTTAACCAGACCATTGGCCTAGCCAAAAGCGGCGGGTACACGCGGCTCCTCGCCGGAGTGTACGCCAGAGCCGCGGAAGTATACAAGCAGGAAGGCGATCTGACCGACGCAGAGAGCTCTGCTGAGTTGGCTGCTGAGTCGAGCCAGGCAAGCGGCGATTTGTGGGCGGTTCCGCAGCGCTTAGTGACGCTCGCCGGAATTGAGGTGGCCCGGGGCGACTTGGCCGGCGCGGACCGCGTGTACGACCGTGCGGAAGCATTCGTCGATTCTATGATCGGGAATCTTTCGACCGCTTTCGAGAAAACCGCCGTGATTACCGCATCCAGCCAAATCTACACCGAACACTTTGCTCTCGTGGCCGGCAAGCTCAATGACATCTCGAAAGCGTATTCCATAATCGAGCAGGTCAGGGGTCGAGTGGCTGCTGATCTTCTCAGCGCGGGGTTAGCAAGCCAGGCCGGCGAGGAGGCACGAGAGCGGACGATCTCACAGCTAAAGCTGAAGCTCATGGCTGCTAAATCCACGGAAGATGTTCGCAAATTGCGCGATCAGATATTTATGGCGGAGCAGGCGAAATGGATATCGCCGGGAGCGGACATCCTCAGAACCAAATCGCGGGAGACGATTGGGATTGATCAAATTCGCGAGTCATTACCCGCATCTGCCGTCCTCCTGGAATATGTCATCGCCGATCCAATATCGTACTGCCTGTCGATTTCACGCACGTCGGTTGGTATCGCCCGATTGGACAGCAAGGCCCGAATCGAAGGACTTGTCGCATCGTATCTAAAAGCGGTGAAAGATAAACAGCCCGCTGTATCGGAGGGCCGTGCCCTATACGATGCCGTCCTCCGCCCGGTGCGCGAAGTTGGCCAGAAACAGACCGTGGTTATCGTCCGCGATGGGCAGCTTCACTTGGTGGCCTTTGATGCATTGCGTGAGCCGTCCGGACGATATGTGGTGGAGGCTCGGACAATTCTGTACTCACCTTCGGCGACCACGTTTTACCTGCTCGCCCAGGAGGGCATGAAAACCCGCGGAGCGCACAAGGCCCTTTTGGCAGTTGGAGGCATCCCATATGCGCGAAGTCCCATGAACCGGGCGGCCCTGACCAGAGGGTTCAGTCGTAGCGGCTTCGTGGATCTGCCGTCATCAGAGGACGAGGTGAGAGTTGCGCAGAGGGCGTTCCCTCTGCGCCAAAGCTCGCTGCTGCTGGGAAGATCTGCAACGGAGGCAGCGTTTAAGCGGGAACCACTTCAGGAGTTTCAAGTAATTCATCTTGCCGTCCACGCCTTCGCAGATCCTACATTTCCCGACCGCGCTGCTCTGGTGCTGATGAGTGATCCGTCGACCGGCGAAGACGGATTTCTGCAGGCTTCAGAAGTCGCACAATTGCGCCTGGATGCCGACCTTGTGGTCCTGTCAGCATGCGACACCGCTGTTGGCGCATTGAATGGACAGGAGGGTATAGCCAATCTGTCGAGGGCTTTCCTGCTCGCGGGCGCACGAACCGTTGTCTCGACTTTGTGGGAAGTCGATGATAGTTCGTCGCTGTTTCTGATGCGGCATTTCTATGCCCATCTGGGCGCGCACCAACTTCCGGCTGCGGCTTTAACGGCTGCCAAGCGGGACATGCTACGGACATTCGGTCGCAAAACGCTCCCTGCCCAGTGGGCGGCTTTCACTGTCGAAGGACAGTTTGGACGTTCCGTCGTGTCGAGCCAAGGCAGGAGTATCGAATGAGAGGAAGATCGAAATGGCATTGGATGCGAAACAACGCGCCGGCATTCTGAAATCCATAAGGAAGCTCGTTCTTGCGCATCATATCAACGTGGCTGGAATCGATTACCGGATCTGGGCCGAACAGGTGGATGCGCGAACGCCGGAATTGCTGAACTGTGACCTACCCACATTCGAAGCCGGCGTACGTCAACTTCTAGGCGAACTGAAAACAAGTCACACGGTTTTCTACCATTCCCTTCCGAAGGAAATGTTGCCTCAGCACACGATCAACGCGAGTCTACGCGACATCGCTTTAGACGGCGAGCGCAAATGGATGTTCCTGGACGTCTTCGAAGCCGGTCCAGCCAACCTGGCCGGAATCAGGCCGGGAGACATCCTTGAAGGTGTGGATGGCACGACTGCTACACCACCGGCCACGCCTTACTTCGGAATCGGCCAAAGACACACACTGCGCGTTCGCCGAGGGTGCGAGAGGGAAATCGCCGAGGTCATAATAGATGTGCCTTTGCGCAAAGGGACGAAGCAACGTCCTCCAATCGTTGAGCCGAAGAGCCCGATTCATTCGGTGATTTCACCCAAAATCGGTTCCCTGAAAATCCCTTACTTTCCAGGTGCAATGGGCATGCGGTTTGCAGCCGCACTCGATCGGGCAATAGACGACATGAAGCGGGAAGGGTGTGATCGTCTGATCATTGACCTTCGCGGCAATATCGGGGGGAGCCTTGGATTCGCGCGGCTCGCGAGCTATATGTGTCCAGGCAAGATCCCGATTGGCCACAGTCTCACTCCGAAGCGTCTCCGCACTGGCTACGATCCAGCGAGCCTTCCCCGAGTGCCGATGCCGCGAAGCCGCGCAGAACTTCTGATTACGCTCGGATTATTCGCTTTTCGGGATAAGTCCGTCATGCTTCTAACACAAGGTCTTGGACCACAACCCTTTCATGGCAGGATAGTTCTCCTCGTCAACGAATGGACGAACAGCGCCGCGGAAATGCTCGCCAATTTCGCCGCTGAGAATCGACTTGCAACGCTTATCGGACAGAAGACCCGCGGTAACGTCCTCGGGGCGGCGAACTTCAAGGTTGGCGGCGGATACTGGCTGCGAATTCCGGTTTTTGGATGGTTCACTTCTAGGGGCATCAGCATCGAAGGAAAAGGAGTTTCCCCTGATCGTTTTGTGGACATAACGCAGGACGCGCTTGCCGCCGGTCACGATCAACAAATCGACGATGCGATAGAGAACTTGTCGGGATGAACCGCGGTAATCAACGAAGGCCTGTGCTGTCGGCCTCGTCCCTCAATACCTGATTCTTAGATTTCGCTACAGGCCGGTTCGCTTACTGGTCTCGCACTACGCCGCCGAACTCGCTCTCGCAAGAGCGCCAGTATCCGCAGTACTGTCGTGAACAAAGATGACTGCCTCGGTGTGGGAGGTAGATTCCCTCCCGGATCGATTCCTGCACCATCGGATAGATGGTCTCCGCATATTTGCGATCCGCCGGACCGAATATTTGCGATCCGCCGGACCGATCTGGAAGCTCTTCTGCGCAAGGCTGACTGTGCGTCCCTTCGTGACGGTATCGAGTCGGCACAAACCGCTGGCAGCCGGGGTAATCATAGCGTAGCTGGTCAATTGAAGCCTGTGGTCATGCGAGATGCCCTTGATCGGCTTAAGGGCGCTCTTGGTATCGATGATTCGTCCATCGGCATCGAGAAGATCGACGTACCCGCGCACTTTTACGCCGCCGATCATGCCCGTTACGGCAGTCTCGACAGCTGCCGGTTGAATCAATGGTGCTGCTTCGCACAGATATTTCTGGAGCATCACGGTCCCGAGCTCGAGCATCTCAACTGCGTCGACGCCACGAACGAGCGCGGCGCTCTCCAGGTGTTGGCCCAGCGACGATCGGAACGATTCAACGGCGTCGGTGAGCGGCAAGTCCGAATGTCTCTGGAGCTTGTGCCGGAAATTGTGTGCGATCGCTTCATGAAATGCCTTGCCTAGGGCTGTAGCAGTTGTTGCCGCCTCCGGAAGGTCAAGAAGATACCTGAAATACCATTTCGCCGGGCAGTGCAAGAACTGGGTCACCTGCGACGGCGACAGGACCGCTGCGGGCTGCCACCCCTCTTGTGCCGTCATATGCCACCGCCTTACCGCGATGCGTTCGCATAAATCCGCAACGCGATTTCGCGGACGTCCTCGCTCGTGAACTGCAGAGAGATGCCGTGCGTGCCGGCGTACCGTTCACCTTCGGCGACTGCGTCGACCGCTAGCGCCAATGCCTGCTTGAGGGATTGGGCGCTCGCACCACCGGGCGCCACCGGCCCGACTGTGCCATTGCCGGATGCTTGACCCAAAGTTTGCTTCTCTGGACGCGCATTGACCGCCCACCCGTTCTCCACGATGGATTCTCCGTTCCGATGCCTGGAGGTGCGCCCGTTGGCAACTACTTGCCATTCGATGGTCCGGCGGGTTCCCTTCTTCTTCTCGGCCTTGGTGATCGTGAATAGCTCGCCCCGGCCGATCTCCAAATCCTCAATTTGCTTCCGTACGATCGGCGGCACATACATGACACGGCCGTCTGTGAGCGTGTAAAGAACCTGATCGCCGTATTGGCCGGTGACATCTTTGCCGTCCCCGTACTTCAGCGCGACTTCCACCGGAATGTTGGTTTGAAAAACAAGTTTGTCGGCCATACTCAACTCCTATCGTGAGCGTCGAATCGTCGTTGCTGCTGCTTTTCAGCCGCGCACGTCTGCCGTCGATGCAGGTTCTTGCAAGCCAAAACGCGGCCAGTATCGCGATCAACGCGTCTGCCGGATTTTTCAATCGATCGGCAGCCGAGTTCGAAGCAGGCTCAAATCACCTCTGAATACGGCGTTTGCAGACTATGCAACCAATTCCGAAACTCGAGGCGCTCGGCCTTTTCGATCCATCGCAGTTGTTCGTCTCCGAGGGGATTAGTAACCGGCCCCGCATTCCGGAACAAGCGGATCAGATGAAATCCGTACAATCGATGCCACTTCTTCTGAAAGGCAACACGAACTCGGGCGTGGCACCGCCGGTCGAACGGAAAGACAGGATAAGCGACTTCCAGTCCTTCGCGCCGATGAAGCTGTTCGAGACGGGCACAGGCGCGGATGATGAGGGGCTGTTCGTTAGCGGAGCAGATCCATTCGAGGAGATGCCAATCCGCGAGCTTGTCGCGCGTGTAGTCGGTGATCTGCGTCAGCGCCGCGTCGTTGCGAACCAAGTGTGACAGCGACTCGTCGCTCAAAACACGCATCAGGCCACGAAAATAGTGTTCGTAATCGAGCTGGTCGAGGATCTCGGCAAGCGATTCGCACTCCCTTACGAGCGTCACGAGCCGCTTTCTACCCCTCTCCATCGGTGCCGCCGGATTCGCCAGCTGCGCGCTGCGGCAAATCTTCAAACATTATAAACCCGTTTGAAAGAGCGTGGGCCAAGCGTGCCAAGCGTGCCAAGCGTTCAAACGGCGATCCACGAAGCAAAATCCACGGTGCAATATCAGCGCCTCTGGGACCGAAGGTCTGATCCAGCGCGACCGCCGTACACTGAAGAATGTGATTGGACGATTCACAGTCCAGCTCAGGCAGGCGGTTTTTGGCAGTCCGGAGCTATTCTTGCCCGTTTTCCTGTTGCTGACCTGGAAGATCACCGCCATCGCCAGCACAACCAGACCCCTGATTCTGGCACTTCTTCTCACCGGAATGCTCGTCCTGTACGGTGTCGCCGTCCATGACGGTGACATGTAATCCGTAAGGGTGACCTTGAACGAGCATCGCCTGGTGGAGGTAGGGCAACCCTCCGAGGATGGAACTGCCGGTCCCACCGCACCCAACGACCAGCACCCTCACCTCTGCCAGGGCCTCTTTCGGCCGCAATGAGTTGTGCGTCGGCGGATCTGTTTGAGATCTGGGGCGGCCGAAACCGCCCCCTCCATTCCGGCGCTTGAGTCGGCGCTCGGGTCGCATTCCTGCGGAGCCCTGTCCTCCGCTCAAGTGCCTCTATTGTATTCGAACCAAAACAGCCATTCTGGCCGAAAAGCGATAAATTCCGGGGGTTTGGGGGCAGAGTCCCCAATTCACCAAAGTTCCCTTACCGAATTGACTCGGCCTTGGTGCCGATAAAGATCCCTACACAGGCATACGCATTTTTGTTATGCATGCTGGACCGCACGCTAATCTATACGGCGTTGACGCGCGGGACAGAACAGGTGGTGTTCATCGGTGATCGGGACGCGTTCAATACCGCAGTGACCGCACCTCCCCCGCATTAACGCCAGGTCGGCTTTTTGGATCTGAGCCGCGTTCTCTCTTCTGAAACCAGTTTCGGGCGGTGACTGGCGCAGCCGGAAGGTGGCCCGAAGGCCGCCATCAATTCGGAGTCGGGGTGCAGGCCTGTGCGGCCAGTTCGGCAACGGTAGCTAATAACCCAAGCCGCCTCGGTTCTTTGACCACCAGTCTTTCCAAAACGAGATATACGAGGCCTCGTTCGCCCCAATTGCCTGCCGCCCTAAGGCAAAATGTGCCACCGTATCTTGGGTTTTGTACGGGGCGTTCGCAGGGAACTGCAGGTATGCTAGCGTCGCCACTGTTTGCCTGGTCTGAACCGGGAGCCCATTCGCGAAGGCACCCATGCCGCCAACCGCCTCCACGCGCAAGTTCAAATCTGAATCATCCAGTAGCGTTGCCAGGAACGGCAGCGCAACAGCAGTGTGGACAGCGGCCAAAGCGTGCGCGGCAACTTCTCGAAGCGTCGTTGGTATTGAAGAGTCGGTTGTAACTTGGCCAACTGCCATTACCGAAGCAGGGTCAATAGCCCGAAAGTGTTCTCGGAGGCTCAAGAGCAACACCCCTTCCGCAGGACGACCTGCGACCATGGACGCGATCTTTGCAGCCGCGGTTAGTGCTGACGCATCGCCGGATCGAATCAAGCCGCTCAAACCCAGGATACGTTGTTCAGCAGAAGAGGAGTTAACCAGTCGCCGATAGAACACTTGAGGAATAGATGACTTCAACTCATCTATTCCGCCACTAAGCAGCGCGTACGACTGAAGACTGTAACTGGTCGCACTTTCAGCCGCCGAACAGATCTCTGAGGCAAGCTTGTCGTCAACGGAAGCTGGGGCGCTGTAAGCGTAGGCGCTAACAACCGGGCCCGGCGGTGCAGGAACGTAGATATTGCTTAGTTGCATTGTCCCCTGCACAACTGGAACTACCCGCCATGCGCCCGGCGTGCGCTGAAGAAACCAGATTCCTGTACTGCCGACATCCCCGCTCCCTCCACTTCCCGCCGTACCTTGATTTCCACTAAGCCAATATGCGCCGATCGAACTGCCCGTTACAGATCCATCGCCTTTTATAACCCGATTAACCTGCAGCGAAAAATCGAACCTAGAACCGTTTTGAACAATACCAGCGGCAGTTCCGTTAACGATAAGATCGGCTGTCTGCTCAAGCGTAACGATGGACTGGGGTGCCACCAAGGCTCCCCGCAGCAGGTCCGTGCCGCCCAAGAACAGTGTGAGAGCTAGCCAGAGACCAACGATATTCGCCTTCATAGTTCTCGCCATTTCCATTGTCTCCTTAGTAGTGGGCACCGTGGTCAAGATACTCGGCCTGCGTATCTGCTCTCACTGGTGTGCCAGACCCGCTTGTTTGGGAGCCAATACGGAGCGCTCACGGGTAATTGTGACGCACCAATGTGGTTCCGTTCCCAGGCGGCTGAGCAGCCGGGGAGCCGCCGGAGTGTCCAATCTCGTCTCCTATCAGGTAAGTCGTCATATAAATCCCACCCGATGAAGGATAAATCCAATTGTTCGAGATATCGTTGACGAAAGTTCCAAACTTTTCGTTTGCATCAATGCCGCCGTCGAGATTTCCACAAGAATCCACGACGCTCCATACGTACTGCGTCAGATAACCTAAATACCAAGGATTGGTCTGGGGATAGCCAGATTGCAGATTCGTATAACTCGGAGCGACTATAGTCACGTTGAATGGAGCCGAAGAGTAGCCTCCATAACTAACGTAAACCTGGATGTCCGAAAGGCAGCCACTGCTCGTCGATTGGGCTGTGGCAACGGGATTCGCGCAGTCATAGCAACTGAGACTGATCTTGCCTTGACTGTTTTGGACGACCGTCCAGCTTGGGCTGCCCGGTGCTCCGTTGGGATCGGATGTTAATTGGGACTGGGCATAGTAACATGGTCCAGTCTGCCCGCTACACGTCCCTCCGTCTGCCAAAATGCCGCTGCCGAGCCACCAGAATGCGTTTGCTCCCGAGATTGTTGGCGTGTATTGGGCGAATGCGTGACCTGCAAGGCCATTTGCAACGACAGAAATGACAAAAAGATTAACAATTCGTTGCAACAATGTCATGATTGTCCTCCCGTGAACTGCTGATGGGCATGGCGACGACAGTTTCAGGCCATTCCTGGAAGATGAGATTTCTCAACTCTAGTCTGCATGGACCACGGCATCCGTATATCGCAGAGAACGAGATCGAACGAGATCGACAATGCCAGGATACTCTCTCAAGGCCTTCAATGCTGTTCCCCGTCTTCTGCGGTCAGCAGAGTGTATCCTTGCCCTTCCGGCATCGCTGCCGCAACCTTTCGGACCATCAGTTCGTTATCGGCAATGAGAACTGACGAACGGCATTCTGTTCGTCTTCGGGTCCATAGGGCCAAGAACCGTCACGCCGCAAAAATTCGGGCGGTCACCACCCACTGTTACGGCCGGAACTCCCCAACTGAACCACACCTCGGGCATAGCCATACCTGATCTGCTTTGCCGTTGGATTGCGTTCTAAACTCGCCAACTGTCAACTTGACGATCCCACACTTTTTGCAACGGATACGGCAGCCGCTATAGCTGCTATCCCGTGGTGAGCGGACGACAGCTCGTTGAGCTTTGATCTCTTCCATTCCTTCCGGCGAACGCGCCCCGGGCGTGTAATGCAACAAAGGCTGCGTTGGGAGCGAACCTGAACGTGCCGGGTTCACCGATGGATTTTAGCAGAATGACGTCCACGAATGAAGCAGCTGCCATCGGAGCATCGCAGCAGAAGCATGACGGCGACTCCGTCCTCGGTTCCCCGGAAGCGTGGTGCCACCAAAAGTTGGTGCGCTATTGAAGAAACGCAGTGACCTTGCCGACCTCGAATCTAATGAGGCGGCGTTCCAGCCGGGGCGACCGGCGGTTGAATATGCTGTGGTACCGCTATGACCTGAGCGGAATTTTCAAGCCCGCCCAACCAACGGTGAGAAACGTGCTCTCCGTCTCGTCCGACGAACTGATGGCTTGCGTCTGATCTTCGGCCCTACGCAAGAGTGACCCGGTGGCGCTCGGCCAAAGTGACCCCAGGCCCGGAACAGGACTGGAAATGACGGCGGGATTTGGGATCGTTCATCGGCGCTGGGAGGATTTGTAGGGGATTGAGTGGGGGAGGCGATATCATCCACGCCGCAGGCGTGCGGTTTGCTTTTTGCCAGCGTCAGCGCGGCTGTAAGCAGACTGCGCAGGATTATCCGCCCGCTCACTGCGACCGAGATACTATTGGCCCGGGAAAAAGCGGCGGGTCCAACCTCCCTTTTGGGGCCAGCAGAGCCAGGCCAATGGTAGCCGGACCCACCATACGGTTCAGCGGATGTCCCGTTCGGCCGATTCAGTTGCCCTTCTTGCCTAAGCGCTGACCCGTTGTCGGAGGCTGTTGCGGTGGGCTTGGGGGATTTGGTGGACTCAGCGCAGCGGCGTCGACCTGCATGTTGAACACGTAATATCGCTGCTGCGGTTCGAAGAGCGCCATGTATGAAACCCCGGGGGGTGTGCCCGGCTGCACGTGATAGGCAGCGGCCAGCAGCTTCGCGATGACGTACTTGGCCGGCTCGTTCGTAGCCGTGATGCTCACCTTGGTCCACGGCTTGGCCAAAGCCAGAGTTCCGGATCCGGCTTGGAATTTGACGCCGGTTTTCTGGGCCACCTGCTGGAAGATGGCGTCGAGCACCTGCTGGGCGACGGTCTGCTGGAAGGCGACGGTGACGGGCGTGGCGAGGGCCGCCTGAGCGGCTACCGTGTTTCCCTTATTGTCGTGCTGACGTGATGGCTCAACGAAAAATACGCCAGGCTGCGACGAATCTACGATGAACGCACCCGGCACAATGCCGGCGGCTTGCGCGGCGGCGATTACTGCATTTAGCGCATTACTTACGCCGAGAGTATCGGCCAGTTTCCCCGTGGATGGGTCCACCGGCACGCTCACCGAAAATGATCCGCCCTTGGGCACGAGGACCTTCGCGCCTGGGACGGCCGCCTGTTGCGCCGGTGTCATAAGCGAACTGATGTCCTGGATGTCACCGGCAAAATTGTACTGAAGGTCTTCGTAATTTATCGGAATGGTCGTCAGGTTTTGAAGCTGCTGAATGGCGTCGTACACCGGGCGGCCGAAGTTTGGGGTGCTGGGATTCACTGTGACGGTGACCTGCTGACCCGATAGCAGTCCAGATACAGCGATGCTAAAAGCGGCGACGCGGGCCGCCCGCCGGATGGTCCAGATCCACTCGAAAGTTGTCGATTTTACTGAGGATTGCATGCTCCACCTCCGCAGGCATACTGCCGCCACGCCTGGTTTCCATTTTTGCCGACTCCGTACCAACCGCCGTTCTGGAGGGACAGAGTCAGTGTATCGTTAAAATACTGGGACGAGCCAGCGGACGTGAATAGCGACATGTTCTGGCCGATGGACATAAGGCATGGAACTCTGTTCATCCCGCCGTTTAGTCCATTATAGTAAGCAAGCATCGCTGGCAGCATACCGACATAGTCGTAATCCATCCGGTTGTCGAAGAAGTAATACCCGACATACCAGCCTCCTCCTGACAACCCACCGCCGCCGACGGCGTAAGCCGAATTTTGATACCAGCAGCTATCCTGGACATTTCCTGGATAGTTCTGCCATTCATAAGCTTGGCGGCCCGCCATAGACTTCGATGACTGAATGGCGTCCTCGAATAGCACGACCGTCCAGCCGCCCGGTTGCCCGCACTGATCCCACCAGCAGATTGTGCTAGTTGTCTGAGTGGGGCTCAGGTCAGGGGTGTCCGCTGGCTTCGTCATTGTGAGGTTTCCGTTGCCGCCATCTGAGTTACTCCAGGTGCCGTTAGCTTGGTCGCACCCATTGTTCGTAATTGTCACATTCACGCTTTGGGTTGAGGCAATGTGAATGGTGCCGCAATACCCCGAAGGGTTTGGGTTCTGACCGGTTAGGTTGAGAGTGGTCGTCCCCACGCCCGCTCCTCCCCAAGTCTGGGTGATTGTGCCCGATACCTGATAGACGACGGAACACTCCGCAGGCGACGCCTGAAATGTACCGGTCACATTGTACGTTCCGATCGCCGGGGGATTGTTATTCGAGCTCAGTGATTCAGTCCATCCAGTGTTATCCGTCCATGTACCCGTGCAGTGGGCGCACGGCACGGGATTGGGCGCGCAGGGCTGAGTGCCCTGCACGGGCGGCGTCTGGCAACCTTGCCCCCACGCCGCAACGGAGGCAGCTGAGCAGCAGCCTCCCAGAATTAACCACTTGATGAATATCTTAAAAGTTAACACTTGCACCTCCATATTGAAATTTCACGTGTTTCACAGACCTTTCAAGCAAGATTTATAGGCACACCTCCTCTCTTGGCAAGAAATGATCATAAATGTCTGGGAATCGGGGGGAAACGAATCCCTTTTCGTGCGACAGAGACAACTCAACCGGGAGCGTGCCGGCTTCGCTGAGCTCGGCATCAGATTGGAACAGCCTATTATCTTCGCCGGAATCCGCACTTCGCCCGATGCACGGTTCTTTAATGGCCAGCGCCCGGGCTGAGCGAAGGGGGCACCGGGCCCGGCACGCCAACGGATTGCGGCGGTAACGGCTGCCCTAAGAAGCTTAAGTTCGACCCTACCGGAAACCACACTGTCGAGGGCGTGAATGGACTTGCCGAAGACATCGACGGGGCCATGGTTTGCGCTGCGGCAGCTGCCGACGACGTGCCCAGGGTATTTATACAAATCTTAGCGGCATCTGATGCCGTCGGAGACGCTCCATGTACCAGAGCGACCGTGACGTTCGTGGGGTTGATTTGCTGCGGGCAGGAAAGTGCGGAAAAGCCTGGTGGTTGGACCACAAAATTCACCTGGTACAATCCAATCTGCCCGGGAGTCAATCCGACAAATAAAAATGGAAGCGCGGGGGCCGCGTCAGCAGGAACAGTCGCCGATGGCAAGAGCGGAAGAGGATTCACGTAATCAAATCCGATGCTGAATTGTGTCGTGACCGTCGGAGCGGGAGTGGGTGTAGCTTGGCCTTCAGGCACCAGGGGGCTAGTCGATCCCATCCCCAAAACATACATAACCAGGATCTCGCCAACTTTGGCTGGCGCACTCGCTGATACCGGCGTGCCATCCGCGTGAGTTATAGCAGGAGTGCAAGTAGCCGTCGGATTTCGGAGGACGGTATCACAGGAGGTGACGATGTGGCTCTTTTCCTGAACAGGTACAACGAGGAATGTTTCGCTTGTGCGGCCGTTCTCGGCTATGACCAGCTGCGTAATTTGAGGAACCGGTTGCGCCGATCCCGGATTCGGCACCGCCATGTCGCTGGGGAGCTGAAGCGTTAGGGAGGTCAGCATACAGTCCGGAGAAGATGCCGTTTGATCTGAGCAGATGTCAGTCTGCATGACCGAAAAGAGGGGTAGTTGCTTTGATAGCGCGGGAATATTCTGGGTAAGACTCGCCGAAAACCCGGCCAATGTTGTCGGAAGTGGGGCACCGCTGGCCCACTGCCCACGAATGCCCGAAAGTACCGGGAGAACGGTTTGGGCTCCTGTCAGAAACACTGTGAGCACCTGGCCGGGTGCGGCTTGGATAGGAGTGGGGCTCTGATACCCCGCTCCCGCTAGGCTCAATGACGATTGGGCGCAAACAGTCGTGCTAAACAGTGCGTACAAAAGAACGCGTCGAAGCATGCTCATCTCCATTAGTCCTTCGATTTCCAGCTTAGCCTCTTGCCTCTAATGGAGGGCAATGCCAGCCGTTCGGTTCGGAGGCTGTGCTTGGGTCAGCGGAGCAGTTGCCGGATTCACTACACCGAGGGGGCGCAGATCAGACCCAACTGGGTACGGAATGAAGTTCGGCTTGAAGTTTGGAACATTCGCCGTCGCTTGGGGATCTTCAGTGAAGCTCTGGTAGAGGTCGGTTTGAAAACTATCCTGTCTCACGAACGGAGTTGTTGCCGCCGCGAAGGGGTTCGAAGCGACTGTATTGTAATCTCCCGCCGCATAACAGGCCATGCTGCATCGATTACCGGCTGGCCTGACGACCCAAGACGTCGGGTCAATCCCGGTGTTGGTAGTTGCGCCGATCCCGCCCTGGCCGTGAGGAAAATATATCGCCTGAGTAATTAGGGGGAGCTGTCGAGTGTTCAGTGTAGAATACGTGAGATACGAAATCCAGTAACCTTGATCTCCCGACACGGATATGCCATTCAGAAATTGATCATCTGGTCCGCTGTTTACGATTCCACAGCCTCGATCGGATGCGCAGATGAAAACGTTGTTGTAACCGCCATTATTGATCTGAATGCCCATTGCCCACAGACCGTTCGTATAGCCGGTGGCAGCCAACAGAGGAGCGTAGAAAATGTAGGGCGAAGACGGGCTATTATTCAGGGGAGCAGCGAATGTGGCGAGATTGTAAGGTCCAGCCCAGTTAACGCCATCCGCCGATTCGTACCGGTCGACCGCCGAAGGATTGTAATTGCTGTCCAATTCCGGCACAAAAGCTTCAAAGAGACTATTTGTAGCAACAACCCGGCTTCGAGCGCCATGGCCGGTACTAGGATTGACAACCAACGATGGCGAGGAGAAATTGTAGCCATCTGTTGAAATCGCACTGTAATAGCCAGTGCCGTACAAGTTGACGGCCCCCATAATGATTCGTCCACTCGCATCGACACCGATCGAGGGATAATCCCAGAACCCGGTACTAGAAGGAAATATTGCCGCAGGTTGGAAAATCCAATTGGTGCCGCTAGAATCGGACGAGTAGCCGTACCAGACATTTCCACCGGGGCCATCAAGTGTGCAAAACACAAACCTGTTCCGCACGGAATCCCATGCGACATTGACATCTCCCTGTTGCACTCCATTTGGAGCCGTGAGTTGGAATGGCGTGCCCCAGGACGAACCATTCCAGGCCGAGACAAATGAATTGAAGGCGTTGGTGTTCGATACAGGAAATTCGGCCCAGCTATGCGCCCAAGTGCTGCCCACTGCCGCCGAGGGCTCCCAACGCCAAGCAACCTGGCCGGTACCGCTGACGAGATTGGTTGAGATCACGATAATTACGCCCCCGCTTGCCAGAAGCACGGTAGCCATCACCACTGGAATGGACGCAGAAGCGAGCCACTTCCACGCCTTCTGCACGAGCAACGTCCCACTCATACGTTTCACCTCTCTTACTTGAAACGGCCTTAGCCGCCAATCAGTTCTTAGCACGCTACTCCGCGGTTGTAATTGCTTTTCGGCAAGAAATCTGCGGAAGCGCTGAAGGGCAAAAAGAATTCGCGTTTGAATGGCGGGAATTTGGCGGCATGAGTTTTTCCGGCATTGTGGGAATAATCACAACGTGCTGATCGACGCGTATGATGCGGTGTTGCCTTTCCAATTTGCGTCGCATACGGCTGAAGTTCTCCTTTGAAATCCCGAGGAGAGCGGCGAGTTCGTGGTCCTTGAGAGGAAGATGGACGCGAACAGGCCCGCCTGCTGTGGATATCCCTTCAGCCTCAGCGACACGTAAAAGAAGCAGGATCATTCGCTCTGATGTGGGTAGGGTCTTCAATTCGATCAACTCAGCCAGCGCTTCGTAGAGATCTAGCCGCATCACTTCTGAGAGCAGGTGAAGGGCTGAGCAGTGCCCCGACACTTTACGATGGAAAGAATCGGCGCTGATGTGGTAGACCTCCACTTTGGTGACGGCAGTTGCCGTCACGGTGGGGGTGCCCGGGCAGTGCGGCGCCCATTCGATAAACTGCCCTGGCAGTCTGATTTGGACTAGCGTCTCGAGCCCAGAGGGGAGGGTATGATTCAGTTTGACAAGTCCTTGTTTCAAGAGAAGGACTTCAGATTTCGAGTCGCCCTGCCAAAAGAGGGTCGACCCCTGTTTGTGGGTCCGCGGCGCGGTTGGGCGCAATAGATCCTCCCATGCCGCAAGTACCCTTTTCCGATCTCCCATCGTCCACACGAAAAAAGTTCCCCTGATTCCTGGGTGAGGCCAGCAAATCGATCGCTGAATACCGATCGTTGGGAGTTGCGGTGAGGCCGCCGGCTTGACCACGACTCGCTTTGGAGCATCTGCGACCGGCGTACATCCGCCGCTCTACTAGTTCAGACATTCCATTCAGTTGGGTTTACGACAGTCCGAGAAACTTTCGCGAACAGTCGCTCGGGGTGTCGGAAATCCGGGCGTGTCGGTTGTCAATTTTATAGGGATAATCTTTAATCAGGGCGTCTCGACGGGTTTCGGAGAGGTGGCGTGGATACGCATTGGATCGGCAGCGAAATTAAAGCTGACGTCCTGGTCGACCTCTGCCCACGAGGGTCGAAGGTGACTGCCAGAGATCTGGTTGCGCAGGCGTTTGCCGAGTGGCGCATTGACCTGTACCGTTATGCATTGTCGATGGGACCGCCACCGGCAGCCGCTCAGGAGATCACCCAGGAGGCGTTTCTGCGACTGTACCTCGCCCTGGATAACGGAGAGACCATCGAGAGTCCGCGTGCATGGCTGTTTCGTGTTGCACACAATCTCGCCGTCAATATCCGCGCGAGGGAAAAACGGCTCGGGCCATGGACGGAAGATTTGGAGGATCGCTTTGTCGATCCTTGCGCTAATCCGGAACGGGCATTGCTTGATCGGGAAAAACTTGAAAGGTTGGAGCGAGCTATTGAAGAATTATCAGAGCAACAGCGGGAATGTCTACACCTTCGTGCTGCCGGATTTCGGTATAGAGAGATCGCTGAAATTCTCGGAATAAGAACCTCGACGGTCAGCGAATACTTGAAAAGAGCGATCGAGCGGCTGCGGAGAGCACGCCATGAATAGGTACAAAACATCACATCCAGACGCGGAGTGCCTGATCCAGTATGCTGATGGTGAACTGCCGAGCCGGGAGGCAGCCCAAGTCCGCACACACCTTGAAGCCTGTTGGCGCTGTCGCGCAGAAGTCGAAGACATTCAGGAGACCATCAATGATTATGTGCGCTATGAGCAGACGGCATTGGATGCGCCACCTGATCCCCCCGCACCCTGGGATAGTTTCTCAATGCGCTTGGATCGCCTAGTCGCAAAGCAGCAAACGCGATGGAACCTTCGCTGGACACGCCTTATAAATGCCGTCCTGCCCAACCGCAGAGTTCTAGCCAGTGCACTGGCGGCGGCAGGTATTATCGTGTTCGCTGTTATCGAATTGAACCATCCTCCCGCGGTGAATGCGGCGCAATTGCTGGAGAGGGCTTCGGAAGGGGAAGCCCGGGTTGCGTACCGTCCGCGCCTACGAATCAGAACCCGCACTTACACATTCGTCCGACCTGCAATAATCGGGGCGAGCCGCGGTGCGGATACCGCTATGGAAGAGCAACTTCGTTCCCTTTTCGTTGAGGCGAAGTACAGTTGGGACAATCCGCTGAGTGCAAGGTCTTTTGCCGCATGGCGAGCTGCGTTACCGGAACGGCATGATGAAGTCGTGTTGAGCGGTTCGGGTGATGCGGCAGTGTATCAAGTTCGGACGAGCACCCGTTCGAACAGCTTACAAGAAGCGACGGTGAACCTTCGTTCTAAGGATTTAGGCATAGTAAGCGGCACATTCCGCTTCCGAAGCAGCGAATGGGTGGAGATGACTGCCTTGCCGGACGAGCCAACTCCATCTTCGGAGGAAGCCAATGCCAAAACGACCGAGACGGCTTCGACTCTCAAGCCCCCCGATCAACGATCGCTTCGAAAATCAGTTAAGGCTGCCGAGGAACTGCGGGTCATCGCGGCCATCCACAGCGCGGGTGCGGACTTGGGAGAGCAGATCGAGTTGGACCACGATGATGGCGGGAATCTCGTTCTCACTGCGACCGGTCTGGGTCCAGAGCGACGAGCGGCCTTGCAGAATTCGCTGTCCGCCTTACCAGTATCTGTCCGCTTTCGGGACCCCCATGTTGATCTTTCAAAGCCGAGTGAGCCACAAGACACTCGCCGTTCTCCCAACCGTGAGGATACTGACTCCCTACAGCTGAGGCTTCAAGAAGCTCTGGGTGGTGCGACCGGCTTGGCCCGCTTTACCGATCAGGTGCTCGACATCACTGAGGCCATGATGGTTCACGTCCACGATCTGCGGAAACTTGCGGTGCGGTTTTCACCTGGAGTGGAAGCTGGTTTTGGTCGCGATGACCGTCTAATTCTCGACCGCCTGAGGGATGACCACGTCACGGTGGTTGTCGCGAAAGCATCGGAACTCCAGAATCTATTGGAACCCCTCCTGCGCTCATTGCGGGCGGCGGACTCTGTCGTCGTGGAAACGATTCCGAAATCGCCTACTTGGCAAGACGCAACGGAAACGCTGTTTGCCTCTGCGCGGCAGCTTGATGACGCTGTGACAAGGCTCCTCGCAGGTGGCGGCCCAGATCATACGGGCGACCTCGTCATACAAGTTGAGCAGGCTGTCAAACAGATGCAGGCGACCGTGGATTGGTATCGGCGGCGGTAGTGAGCGCATGCGGTTCAGACTCGCCATCTTCGCGTTATCGATGGCGCCCCTCCTCAGGGGAGCCGGTGGCGAGATCGCTCTGTTTGGAACCATCCTGGATCCCTCCGGCGCCGTTGTGCCTGACGCGCTCATCATTGCGTTCAACGACGACAGCGGTATCAGACGCGCTGCTTCGTCGGATCAGGAGGGGTTCTATTCGATCATCGGCTTGGCTCCCGGCCATTACAAGCTGCTCGTTCGCAAAGAAGGCTTCCTCACCGCGGCGCGCGTCGGCCTGAATCTCGGGACTCAAAAGAACGCCCGCTGTGATGTCGTCCTGCGGGTTGGACCTGTTGAGGAGGTCGTTACTGTCGAGAGCGGACCCTCGTTCTTAGAATCCGATTCCGGCGCGTCCGGGACCATCTTGGGGAAAGAACTGATTGATGAAGTACCCGTCGGCCGACGAGGTTTGCTGGGGCTCTTAGAGTTGATTCCCGTCGTGCTCGTGACCCCCGCGAATACTGGGGAGGCTGGCCAGTTGAGCACCAGCGGACAGCGCCCCAACACCAACTATTTCACAGTGGATGGAATCAGTCTCAACACCGGAATCAGCGGTGCTGGCCTACCTGGTCAATTTCCAGGTGGGACTTTGCCATTGATGACCGCACTCGGGAGCCTCCACAGCTTGGCCCCCCTTAACGACGTTGATGCGGTCCAAGTCCAAACGTTTAATTTCGCTCCAGAATTTGGCCGGATGCCCGGAGCACAAATCGCGATCAGCACACGGTCGGGTTCGAACAACTTTCACGGCACTGTATCCGACTCGCTGGGCAATAGTGCTATGAACGCGAATGATTGGTTGGCTAATGCATCACGCCTTTCAAGGCCGGCGATGCGTTCGAACGATTTCTCCGCATCTCTCGGTGGGCCAATCTTCCGCAATCGAACCTTCTTTTTTTTGTCCTATGAACAAGTCGGCCTACGGCAGCCGCTGGTATGGCTGACGCCGGTTCCATCGCTTGCGGCACGGGAGGACGCGTCGCCGGCCGTTGCGCCGTTACTCACGGCCTTTCCCGTTCCGAACGGCCCACCTTTCGGTGGCGATTTGGCACAGCTACGGGTCAGTACGACGCGTCCAGCTATCGCCCGGGTCGGGAGCGTGCGAGTCGATCATACACTAACGTCCAAACTCAGTATCTTCGCTCGATATACTACAAGCCCTTCGTGGTCTGATTTTGGATACTCGCAAGTGAATCGATCGGATTTCCGCGAAGGCAGCCTGACGGGCGGTCTGGTAGCCGCGATCAACCCCACAACCAGTAACGACATACGCGTCAACATAACCAGAGCAACTGTTCGATCCGGCTGGACGAGCACCTTCGCGGGTGCAGCTGGCCCTCTCGATCTCCGTGGCTGGTTCCCCAACGACGCGTCGTTTAAAAGCCTCTCTATTGATGGTGTCGGGAGCCTTAATGCGGGCGATGGTGGGCGAAACTCGCAAGGCCAGATAAACGTGGTAGACGCCGTTGCGATCATGCGTGGAAATCATCGCATTCGCATCGGAGCGGACTACTTGCATCTCGGACTGCGTGCCCAGGGCCCAGCTACCAGCGTGTCGCTCAATTTTGGAAGTCTTTCGGTGCTCCAGTCCGGTGGCCCTGGTTGGCTCACCTACGCTCAGAGCGCAGAGTCGTCAGTCGGAATCAACACGATGTCAGTCTTTGCTCAGGACAGTTGGGCCGTGAACCCGAGACTCACACTAACCTACGGCGCGCGTTGGGAGGCCGCGCCGGCCCCGCTGTCGGACCGTGGTCATCTTCTGTATTCAGAAATTTCCGGCACTGGTATGGCTGGCGTTCCGATCTGGCGTGCGGGTTTCGCCAACCTTGCGCCGCGGATCGGCGTCGCTTACCGACTAACATCAAATGCCCGGTCCGTATTGCGTGCCGGATTTGGCGTGTTCTACGACACCGGCTTTGGAGCCGCTACCGACGAGATCAACGCGTCGCCTTACAACAGCTGGCAACTGGGAGCGCCCTATGGAAGCAATCCGTCTCCGTCCGGACCCGCGATCCAATACGGCTTCGCAAGCGATCTTCGGTTGCCTCGGGTCCGGGAATGGAATATCAGCTGGCAGCAGGCCTGGGCCGGTCGCGCAATCGCCTCTATTTCTTATGTTGGTGCGAGCGGCGCAAACCTCCTTCGTCGTGAAGGATTCCTATTTCCCTCTCCAGAAGTTGCGGAATTGCAGTTGGCGAGCAGTCACGGGAGCTCGACATATAATGGTTTACAAGCGCAGTACCGATTGCGCTTGACAGGTGGCCTCGAGGGAATTTTCTCCTATACGTGGTCGCACTCGATTGATACTGGCTCCTGGGACTCCTCAGTCTATCTAATCCGGCCTGGTCTTATGGCGGCGCAAGACCGCGCAAGCTCTAATTTCGATGTGCGCCACGCTTTCGCAGCCACGGTCACATATAATTTACATTTCTCGAAGGGACCTCGGTTGTTGTCAAGCGGATGGGCCGCCGATACTATATTTCGTGCACGAACCGCTTTTCCGATTGACGTGTTGACAGCTGAAACCTTTGACGGCGTCAACTTGGCTAATTTTGTTCGGCCGGATCTTGTTACGGGGATACCAGTCTGGATTGCTGAGATGAATGTGCCCCGCGGCCTCCGGCTTAACCCTGCGGCTTTCGTCACGCCACCTGGTTCAGCGCAGGGTACGCTGGGGCGTAACGCAATTCGCGGCTTTGGAATGAGTCAGCTTGATCTCGCGCTTCGTCGGGTCGTGGCCGTAACCGACCGCGTGTCGTTAGAAATTCGAGCCGAGGCTGCCAACGTGCTCAACCAACCCAATTTTGCAGATCCCGAGCGATACCTTGCCAGTCCTTTATTTGGTCAGTCCACTTCGATGCTAAATCTGATGCTGGGGAGCGGCACTCCACGAAGCGGGCTGACGCCGGCATTCCAGATCGGTGGCCCGCGAATGGTTCAAATTGGGTTGAAAGTGCGCTTTTGAATCGATGGCAACACGCTCGATCCCCGATGACCTCTCCGCCCTGACGGTGTCCCACACACCGGAAGCTTGGCGCAATTCGGCGGTGGAAGAAAGCGAGCGCAAGCCGCTGTCTTAGAGTCTTGGAACGGTTATGTTGCGCAATGGTGATTCGGCGACTAATGTGGTCGGTGGCGAATGAGTTGGGCCATTCGGTTCAAGAGTTCAACCAGAAGCGCCGCCCATGCCAACACGTGGAGGCGAGCGGCAGTCTCCTGTTTTCAACCACATAGCTAAAGGTTGCACAATGTCGCAGGATCGGGCGGCCCAATCAGCAGACAACCATCGGCGCCCCGGTCCTGCATCCAGGCCAGAATTGCTCCGGTGAGCTCCGTCTTTACGCCGGACAGATCGGTGCCCGTCCCGGCGAATGCTTTCTCGATCTCGTCGAGAAACACGATTCCGCGCGGCGCCTCAGCCCCGTTTATCACCGCCTTCAGGAAGCGCTTAATGTTGTCACATCCGCCGATGTCGTCGAACGTCTCCCCGCCGCGCCACACGCTGAGGCCAGGCGTTTGCTCGATCACCTGCCGCTTTCGATCCCACAGCTGATCGAGGTCTAATCCGCTCCTCGACACCGACATCGCCAGAACCTGTTCCGCCGGGAAAGCTGCCAACCCGAGCAGCGCGTCCAGCGCCTGCTCAGAATGAGCTGCGGCATCGGGCAGATCCGCCGCCGTGGCCGTCTCCTCGAAAATGTGGGTTAGGTCCTCCAACCCAGGGAGGGGCTCGTCCAGCACGAGCACATCCTGCGTTAGCCCATCGGGAAGCACCGCGCCTGGAGTAGTCAAAAGCACGAGCATTCTCCCGTTAGCTTTGAAAGCGTCTCGAAGGTTCCAGATTCCCTGTGCGACCTGCGGATCCGCCCAGAAGCGCTGTGCGTTGGCGTAGAGCAGAACGCTGTCCTCAATCAGTTGGGCCGCAACTACCAAGGATTCGACGGGTCCGATGCCGGCGGGAAACAAGGCAAGGGAGCCCCAGAAGTGTCGGTCGTGCTCATCTATGACATTGAGAATGACCGGCTACGCACGCGCATCGCGGATGCTTGCATGGACTACGGGCTGGAGAGGATCCAGTTCAGCGCGTTCTTCGGTAAGATGAATCGGAATCGACGCCAAGAGCTCGCCTTGAGATTGAGGAACGAACTGGGCAACGAGTCTGGGCGGGTCCGTATAATTCCAGTTTGCGAACAGGACCTTAAAGACATGTGGGTGCTGGATCAGTACCGCCGCGACGCCGATCAGCTGAAGGCCGAGGCGGAAGCGCGGGATCGCGAGAAACCGCGCTTGAAAGTACTGGGGGCGGAGGACGACCAGTGATACTGCGCGTCACCGACTTGAAGCAATGGGCATATTGTCGGCGCATCGTCTATTATCAGCACCGAATGCCCGGAGTGGGCAAGCAGACCTACAAGATGGGTGAGGGCAAGGCGGCGCAAGATATGGTCGAACAGCTCGAAATGCGGCGGACGATGCGAGAGTACGGATTCGAGGGCGCCGTCCGTAAATTCGGTGTTTGGCTGGAGAACGAGGATCTGGGGTTAGCGGGCAAATTGGACCTGCTGCTGGAGACGGATACTGAGGCAGCGATCGTGGAATTCAAGTTAACCTCCGGGGAGGTAGGACATAACCACCGGCTCCAGCTCGCAGGCTATTCGCTACTGGTGGAAACCGAGATCGCAAAGCAAGTCAGGTGTGGATTCGTCTACCGGATCCCCGATGGGCGCGTATTTCCGGTCCCCATTGACGAAGGCTTGCGACGCGAGGTCCGCCAAGCTATGGTCGAGATGCGCGAGATGGTCTCAAACGGCTGTCTGCCGGAGCCGACAGACGTCCGGAAGAGGTGTGACGAATGCGAGTACGCAAACTATTGTGGTGACGTATGGTAGCGACAGAATTCGCAGATTGCGGGCTGTTGGACGCAGAAACCAGACACGCGAAGAAGAGGCTTTCCCGGCGGCATATAAGTGGTGTAGAATGTGAAAGATCAGGAGCGGATGCAACACCGTCCCCATCGAGAAGGGGACTGAAACGGATTCGCATCCAAGGGCTACCGCTCGATTCGGATTGATGCAACACCGTCCCCATCGAGAAGGGGACTGAAACCGATCGAATTGAACTTGTGAAAGCGTCGCCTGTTTTCGATGCAACACCGTCCCCATCGAGAAGGGGACTGAAACTGCCGATCGGCTCGGGAACTGGCATCAGCGGATCGGATGCAACACCGTCCCCATCGAGAAGGGGACTGAAACGCCTTTTTCAACCGAGCCGCCAGGCCCGACGGTCGATGCAACACCGTCCCCATCGAGAAGGGGACTGAAACCGAGTCCTGGCGCCAGGAAATCGGAGGCGTCTGATCCAGATGCAACACCGTCCCCATCGAGAAGGGGACTGAAACAGAAAAGCCAGAATCGCAGCAACGGCTACCGGCGTGAGATGCAACACCGTCCCCATCGAGAAGGGGACTGAAACGCACGAGCTCGACGGTCTCAACGAGCGCGGCCAGAGATGCAACACCGTCCCCATCGAGAAGGGGACTGAAACGAACTGACCGGTACAGGAAATGGGAGCAGCTCTGGGATGCAACACCGTCCCCATCGAGAAGGGGACTGAAACCCCTTTGTCGCACTCCCCTTTAGCACAGGCCGCTCGCCACCGCTTTGGCCTTGAGCGAACGTGCTAGATCGAATCTCTTAGCCTGACTATGAAATTTCAAACCTGTCGGCGCAACAATTCCGAAATCTCTAATCGCCACCAATTTGACGATCCATCTATCTATCTATTAGCCGTGATGGATTTACGAGAGAATTCGTGCTAAAAATACCCTTAGCCCGAGGCATTGCGCAGCAGCCGGAAAGAGGCATATGGGCGAAACGCGAGGCTCAACTGGTAATCAGGAGAACCAAGCGGACGTAGGCCGCCCCTTAGCCGATGAGGCATCCGAAACCGACGGCGGGTCCCTTGGTGTCCTTCCGGTAGTTGGCATTGGCGCGTCCGCCGGCGGGCTGGAGGTTTTTAAGCGCCTGCTCGGCGATTTGCCAGGCGACACTGGCTTTGCCATTGTATTCATTCAACATCTCGATCCAAATCACCACAGCATGCTGGCCGAGATTCTGGCGCGAGCTACCAACATGCCGGTCAGTGAAGCCGCCGATGGGATGCCGGTAGAAGGCAACCACGTATACGTCATACCGGCTAATGTTGATCTAACCATCGCGCGCGGGGAGTTGAAGTTGGCCCCCCGTACGCAAACGCCGAGATCGCACATGCCCATCGACCGGTTCCTGCGATCACTGGCTGACGAGTGTGGAAGCCGAGCAATCGGTGTGATCCTGTCGGGCACCGGGTCGGACGGCGCCGCTGGAGTGGAAGCCATCAAAGCGGCCGGTGGAGTGACGTTCGCGCAGGATGCCCTGACCGCTAAATTTCCAACCATGCCGCAGGCCGCTGTGGCCACCGGTTGCGTGGATTTCATTCTGCCACCTGATGGCATTGCCGCAGAACTGGAAAGAATTGGTCGGCACCCTTATATTGCGAATGCGTTAGGTGCGCGGCAGGAGCCAACGCCGTCCGCCGACGAAGAGCGGTTCGGCAGCATCCTGGCTATTCTGCACGGTGCCACCGGCATCGACTTTTCGCTATATCGGGAGAAGATGATCAAGCGACGCATCCTGAGGCGCCTCGCCCTCTGTAATATTGACAGTCTCACGGAGTACGCAGAGCGCCTTGAGAAGGATTCCGATGAGCTGATGGCGCTACGCCGGGATTTGCTGATCAGCGTTACCAGTTTTTTCCGAGATCGGGAAACGTTCGATAGCTTAAAGAAAGTCGTCTTCTCCCGCATTCTTCAAGGGAGGCCCGCCAACGAGACGATTCGCGTCTGGGTGGCGGGCTGTGCCACCGGGGAAGAGGCATTCTCGATTGCCATATCGTTACAGGAATACATGAACGAAGCGGAGGCCGCTTTTCCGGTCCAGATCTTTGCGTCCGATATCAGCCTGGCGGCGATTGAAAAGGCGCGCACCGGCAGGTACATCGAGAACATCGCGGCGGACCTTACTCATGAGCGCCTTAACCGCTATTTCACAAAGATCGAAGGCGGCTACCAGATCAACAAGAACCTGCGCGAGATGTGCGTCTTTACCCGCCATAATCTAATCGATGATCCACCGTTTTCGAAGCTGGATTTGATCAGTTGCCGAAACGTACTGATTTACTTGGGAAGCGTGCAGAAGAGCATCATCCCGCTGTTCCACTACGCGCTCAAGCCGGCTGGGTTTCTCATGCTGGGCGCATCGGAGGGGGCGGCGGCAAGCGATCTATTCTCGGTAGTGGATCGCGAGCACAGAATCTATGCTAAGCGGGAAACTGTGCGAAAGCCGCACCTCTTTAATGCGCGAACGCGCGGTTCACCCGGAGGCACCCTGGCTGGAGGCGCCTCGGCGGCGCGTGGTCCGGAATTGTGGGACGCCGGAGACGTGCGGAAAGAGGTTGATCGCATACTCCTGTCGAAGTACAGCCCTGCCGGTGTCGTAGTGGACGAGGATCTGGAGGTCATCGAGATCCGAGGCAAAGCCAGCGCCTACCTCACCTTGCCGGTCGGAAAGGTGAGCCTCAATCTCATGAAGCTGATTCCGGACACGGGATTGTTCCTTGAGGTTGAGAAGCTGATCGAGCAGGCTCGGAAAAGCGGGGAGCCGCTGCGGCAGGAGCGCGTACCTTACGAGCACGACGGTAACGTCGGCGGCCTGAACGTTGAAGTGGTCCCACTGGCCGCCAGCCAAAGGCGATCCACTCTGGTTCTTTTCGAACCCGTGCCGCGGGCTACCGAGCGCGAGGTCGAACCGCAAAACGCTACCCCTGAAGGCGATATGCGAGACCGCCAGATCTTAGGGTTGAGGCAGCAACTTGCCAACGCGAAGGAGCGGTTTCTCTCCGCAATGGAAGCGCATCAGACAGCCAGGGAAGAAAGCCAGAACACGACAGAGGAGGCGCTTTCGGCCAACGAAGAGTTGCAAAGCCTTAACGAGGAACTGGAGACCGCAAAGGAGGAGCTGCAATCCACCAACGAAGAGCTGATCACGGTCAACGACGAATTGCAAGCCAAAAACGTGGCGCTCGCGGAGGCCCGCGACTTCGCGATGTCAATCGTTGAAACCGTCCGCCAGCCGTTATTGGTGCTCGATACTGATCTCCGGATCAGAATGGCGAATCGAGCCTTTTATCGGACGTTTCGAGTGTCGCCACCGGAGTCCGAAGGACTGCTCGTCTATTCTCTGTCGCGCGGCAGTTGGGACCTTCCCGGTCTGCGGGATTCGCTGGAGGGTCTTCTCCATGGCGGCAACTCGTTTCCAGATTTCGAAACCGAGCAAGATTTTCCCACCGTGGGACGCAGGAGCCTGGTGCTGGGGGGTTGCCGGATCAATCATCTCAAGATGATTCTGCTGGCCGTTGACGACATTACCGAGCGCAAACTGGCCCAGCAGGCCCTACGCAAGAGCGAGGAGCACCTTCGCCAATCACAGAAAATGGAGGCCGTCGGCAGGCTCGCCGGCGGCATTGCTCACGACTTCAACAACCTGCTCACAGGCATTATCGGCTACAGCAGCCTACTGTATGAGAGGCTGGCCGGGGACGAGCTTGCCATCCAGCAGGTGCTTGAAATCAAGACCGCCGGTGAGAGGGCGGCTTCACTCACTCAACAGTTGCTGGCTTTCAGCAGGCGTCAGGTGCTCCAACCGAGGGTGCTCATCTTGAACGCCATTGTCGCAGACTTCGACAGGATGCTTCGCCGCCTGGTGGGGGAGCGGATCAAGGTGACTCTCGATTGCGAGCCCGACCTTTGGCAGGTAAGGGCCGACCCGGGCGAAATCGGTCGCGCGCTTATGAACCTTTGCTTGAACGCAAGGGACGCCATGCCCGAAGGAGGCACGCTGACAATTCAGACGGCCAACGTCACCCTGACGGAGGCAGATGCCCGGAGTCAAGAGCTTTCGCCGGGGCGCTACGTGTTGATGGCCGTGCACGATACCGGAGTCGGAATCGACGCGGAGGTGCGCGCGCATATCTTCGAGCCGTTCTTTACTACGAAAGAGACTGGCAAAGGAACTGGCCTTGGCCTCGCCACCGTTCTGGGAATCGTCGAGCAAAGCGGCGGTGCCATCCGTTGCGAGTCGCAACCGGGCGAGGGAACGGCCTTCAAGGTGTTCTTGCCCGCAGTCGCCGAGGCGGCGGGCAGCGTACTGCGTCCGGCCGGAGGGCTTGCCAAAGCACCAAAGGGCTCTGAAGTCATTTTGCTGGTGGAAGACGAAGATATCGTCCGCGTGCTCGCACGAACAATTCTAGAAGAGAGTGGATACGTGGTTCTCGACGCCGGCAACGGGCGCGATGGTCTGGCACTCTGCGAAGCTCACCAGGGATCAATCGATCTCCTTGTGACCGACGTGATGATGCCGGAACTCGGCGGACGCGAACTGGCTGAAGGCGCCCTAAAACTGCGCCCCAGCATGAAAGTAATGTTCATGTCTGGTCACACCCAGGACGTCCTCCTGAAGGAGGGTATTGAGCAGGGAACCCCATTCCTCCAAAAGCCTTTTACGCCCGTCCAACTAGCTCAGAAGGTGCGCGAGGCGTTGGATTCGGATGCCATTGCCGCTCAGCAGACTTGATCCTATCATGAGCACTAACTAGGATTCGAAACGATTCCTGCAAGGACGGAGTCCGACATATGCCATGAGGAAACGAATTCTCTAGGTCCTACTCCGCATCCCAGCGACTCACAGGATGATCGCGAGTGGCTCAAGCTGGGGGACTTGGCCGAAGTCGAGGTTACGTCGGAAGCTGACGGCTACCCGATTGAATCTGCCTTCAATTTAGGAACGGGACCCGGGTGGCGCGCTGCTTCGCCGAGCAAACATCGAGTTCGACTAGTCTTCGATCACCCACGATCGATCAAACGCATACGCCTCCGGTTCGAGGAACCCGACGTCACGCGAACTCAAGAATTCAGCTTGCAATGGTCCGGCCCTGCGGGTGGCCGCTTAATGGAAGTCGTGCGGCAGCAATGGAACTTCAGTCCCGGAGTTTCCGACATCGAATCAGAAGATTATCAAGTCAATCTCAAAGCAGTTTCGATTCTGGAATTAACCATTGATCCGGATCGGGGCGCGGGAGACGCAGTTGCAACATTGGCGGACTGGCGCTTAGCGTAATTGGGTGCTCGGAGCCACGGCGCGGTGGATTCGTTCGTCGGCCACTCCCTGCCTAAATCTAATTACTATCACACGCGCCGAGCGCAGTGCCGGTGTTGGGGCGGTCAAGCAGCAGCGCCTCGTCGGGAAAACCTGGGAGCGGACCTTCCCTCCTCCGCCGCCACGAGCGTGAAACAGAGAGTTGATCCTGCCCCCAGTTCGGATTCTATCCACATCGTGCCGCCTAGTCCCTCTACTATCTTCTTGCAGACCGCGAGGCCGAGACCGGTACCGGGCACATCTCGATTTACTAGACGGATAAAAGGCATGAATACGCGAGTTTGGTCCTCCGGAGCGATGCCGATGCCGTTATCCTTGATCCTGACGACCCAGCCTGATGCATGCGGTTCAGCACTCACATGGATTTCGATTGGGTCCTCACCACGATACTTTATTGCGTTACTAATTATGTTCTGGAACAGGCGCACCAAATGAATCTCGTTGCTCCGGACGATGGGTAGCCGGTCGACGGTCACGACGGCGCCACTTATCTCGATGGCAGGCACCAGATTGAGCGTTGCCTGCTTCACGGCATGCCCTAGGTCAACACATCGGGGCGATACATACGAACCGGTGCTGGCGAAGGTAAGCAGATCGTTAACTAAATTCGACATGCGCACCGCGCCATCGGCAATGAATTTAGCCATCTCATTGGCCTTGGCGTCCATTTGCGTTTCCTGGACCAGCATTTCTGAGTATACAGAAATTGCCCTGAGCGGCTCGCGTAGGTCGTGCGCCGCGGTGTAGGCAAACTCCTCCAATCTCAAATTCGATTGGGCGAGTTGCTGAGCGTGCTGCTGCCTTTCTGCTTCCGCTGCTTTCCGCGCATTGATATCCCGCTGGTGCATGACGATCGCTTGCACTCCGCGTTCAAACAGAAGGTTGGAAACCGTGCTTTCCACCCAAGAGTAGGTGCCGTCTTTACAGCGGACACGGGCGTCCCATTGGCATGGACCGGGTGGCTTGTCCAGTACGTCCTGCAACGCCCGGTTAGAATGGTCCCGATCTTCGGGATGAATCAGGTCCAAGCAGCTCCGCCCCAAGAGCTCCTCCGGGTGATATCCGAAGATTTTGGTGGTCGACGGACTGCCGTAGAGTATTTCGCCTGTCGTATCGATCAGAGAGATCGCATCGGGACTGTTCTCGATGAGCGAGCGGAAGCCCTGAAATGACGCCATTGGTGCACCTCAATCTCCGTGAATCGGTCGGAAACTATTTAAATAGCAATTCCCGCGCCAAACCAGCCGCGTATCCGCGTTCGCTCTTGGCATAGCGATTTCAGTGGAATGCTAGAGGGGCGAAGGCTGATTTTGCGCTGCTGCCCAGCGCCCGTGGAGCGTCACGTGACCAAATGTGGTCATGCAGAATAGCATTTTCTAATCGAACGATGAGCCTGGAGGAGTGAAAACTCCGCCGCCGGGTTCTCCTTTCTTAAATATCAATATGAAGCCGTCGCGGCGGTGGAAATGTGGGAATCGCGCCTTGGCGATTTCCAAGGGCTGTGGGCACAGAGGGAAACCTGCTTTTGGTTTTCCTCGGTGTCCATTGCCCGTCATTTCCACGGCCGTTTTTCACGCGCTCCGCTTCTGTCGGATTTGGGCGAATAGTTTGATCTTTGCCTCTTGCATCCGCTTGGCTGCGACCGTATCGCTTTCCGCGCCCGCCAACTTTTCTAAGTCTGCCTGGGTTGTGCCAGGTTGTAAGCGTCGTGCCAAATCCGGCAACTGTCGCAAGATTTCCCAAGGCGTCGCATACCATCGGTACACCCTCCGCTGTTTGCCTTTCGCGTTCGTCACCACCTCCGGCACGCCACAGGGTCGGTGATAGTTCAGGTACGGGTTCAAGTGCTGTTCGAAGAATTCCTCAATGGCTTCCGCATATCTCGATTCGATGTGCCCGTAGCCCATGTGCTTTCGGATCACCGCGCCATTCTTGGCTTCCGCTAGCCCGTTATCGTTGGAGTGCCGTGGGCGTGATTTGGTCTGATCTACCAGTAGCTTGTTCAGCAACTTGGCCACCCTATGATTGATGAACTCGCTCCCATTGTCGGAATGGAAACCTAATATCTGAAATGGGAACTGTCGCAGCATCGCTTCCAACACCGGGATCAGCCAGGCTTCGCTGATATACGCCGCCGCGCCCACTATCTGCCACTGCGTCACCTCGTCCACCGCGTTAATGTGGTACACCCCCTTGGCTCCATCCAGATCCCCTTGATGTACCGTGTCGACCCGCAAGAACCCCGGTCGCCCCTGCGGGTCTGGCCGCCTCCTCTCGCCGATCGTCACCTTCACCGGCCGCGTCTTCTGGTAATCGATTTTCCGCTCCAGGTATACGCGGCTCTTCCGCAGGTTGTAGATGTGCGGCGCCGAGATCGTTGCCAGCCGCCGATAACGTTCGTCGGCATATTCATAGAATTCGCGGTACAGAATCTTCTGCGTTGCTGGCCCGCTCAGCGTTTCATGAGCTTCGTCCACCGTCGCCAGCAACTCTACGTCGGACACGTGGTACTGCATCGCGAATCGGTTCCGGCGGTAGCTTCGCTCCTGCACCTTCCCGTTCTCCAAATACTGCCCGATGAGCCGCGTTACCTGTGCGCGGCTCAGCCCCGTCATCTTCCCCAGGTAGTTCCTCAATAGCCCTTTGGCGTCCCGCTTTTGCACGCCGTATTCCTGCTCCACTAGGGTTCGTGTCACCCAGTTGTATACTTCCTCCCGGTTGCTTGCTTCAAATCGGAACTCTTCGCTGGCCGTCAAAAACGTCCGGATCTGCTCCAGACTCAGCCGCTCTCCGTTTTTCATGCTGACGATCAACTCCCAGCATGCCGGTTCCCACCTCCTTCAGGCTCATCCTGCATTAGAAACACGCCCCTCCTCCAGGCTCATGCTGCGTTATACAAGACTGAATCTCCGCATCGCGCCCACGAATGATATGATATTAGGTTTACCGCCATTCTCGGCTTCCGACTGTTTGCTGGACAACGTGTTCTCCAGACCGCCTTCTTGGATCGGCGGTACGAAGGAGGAAAGCGTAGTGGCTTCTCAGCCACAAGCTGACGGTTGGCTCGCGGAAAACGGCCCGAAGGAACTCGAACTGCTTTTCCGAGCGTTCGTTTTCCATCCGTCGATACCCATTCTGATCACGGACAACGATCGCCGCTACCTGGAGGCCAGTGTTGGAGCCAGCAAGCTCTTGGGTCTCCCGCGGGAAAAGATCATCGGCCGCAGATTAGATGATTTCGCACAACCCACCTCCAAGCCGGTGATCTCGGAACGCTGGTCTGACTTTCTGAAGGAAGGCGAGCAAGAAGGAACGCTTCATCTCATGGATTCGGGCGGAGAACCGCGGGACGTCCTGTACTCAGCCAAAGGCAACGTATTGCCGGTAAGGCATCTTTTGGTGCTGCAGGACAAGATGACCAACACGCCAGCGGTTGGGCTTGCCGACCTGGACAAAGCCCCCACCAAAAGCGATGTTGCGGCTTGGGTGCAGGATTACGGGCTATTCCTGTTGGATGTAGACGGACAGGTTGTCGCCTGGTATGCTGGCGCGGAACGGATTTACGGTTATAAGAGCGGTGAGGTGATGGGACAACACGTTTCGCGATGTTATCCAGACGGAGATGCTCCCCGCACTGTGCAGGAAGAATTCAAGAGGGTCGCTGGCGAAGGCCGTCTAGGGACTGAATGCTGGCACGTTAAAAAGAACGGATCGCGATTCTGGGCCAACGTTATCACCGTGGCGCTTAAGGACGAGCGGGGCGATTTACAGGGCTTTGCGAGAGTAGTCCGCGACTTTAGCGAACGTCACGAGAGAGACGAGAAGTTACGGCGCAGCCGCGCACGTGTCAGGGTGCCAAGTGCGAAATCAACGATCGCCGGCATCGTTTCCGGTGAGTTCGAACGAATTCCGGAGGCGAACGATGCATTTCTCGAACTTGTCGGATACAGCCGAGAGGATTTGCTGGCCGGCCGGCTGCGCTGGCCTGATCTAACACCGTCAGAATACGTCGCTCTCGACGATCTCGCCCACGAAGAGGAGTTGCGGTTCGGCGCTTGTACACCGTTTGAAAAAGAGTTGATTCGCAAGGACGGTACTCGGGTCCCGGTTCTGATAGCCACAGCGGTCCTAAAGCTTTCTCCATTCCGATGGATCACATTCGTGCAGGATCTCCGGTCGCGCGACAGGTTGGAGAACATCGACGACGGAATCGTTGAGGGCAACGGCGCCTTTGAGGAAATTGTAGGAAACAGCCCGGCCATGAAGCGAGTAATGGGACTGGTGGAAGTAGTTGCGCCGACGAATGCGACCGTGTTGATCCTGGGCGAAACTGGCACGGGCAAGGAATTGATCGCGCGCGCCATTCACAAAATGAGTCCGCGCAGGAATCTTCCTTTCATCACTTTGAACTGCGCCGCGATTCCGACCGGGTTACTCGAAAGCGAGCTTTTTGGTTACGAAAGAGGAGCTTTCACCGGCGCATTGTCGCAAAAGATCGGCCGGTTTGAGCTGGCGCACCGGGGGACGTTGTTTTTGGACGAGGTGGGCGACATTCCTCTGGATCTGCAGCCGAAGTTGCTCAGGGCTCTGCAGGAGAAGTCCTTCGAGAGATTGGGCGGTACACGCACGATCCCCATCGATGTCCGGCTTTTGGCGGCAACCAATCGGAACCTAGCCCAGATGATGGGCGATAAACTCTTTCGCAGCGATCTATACTATCGGCTAAAGGTATTCCCAATCACCGCACCACCACTGCGGGATCATCCGGAGGATATTCCCCTGCTTGTCCGTTTCTTTACCAAAAAGTACGCCGCAAAAATGGATCGGATGATTCAAAGAATCCCATCGGACACGATGCGAGCGCTGGTGAGTTGGCCGTGGCCGGGGAATGTGCGGGAGCTTGAGAACTTCATTGAAAGGTCCGTGATCCTCTCCAGGGGGCCTACCCTTGTCGCTCCCTTGACTGAACTGCGCGCCACGGCAGTGGAAACAACAGGGGGTACGCTTGAAGAAATGGAGCGGGAGTGCATTCTGCGCGTTTTCCGGGAAACGGGTGGCGTGGTCAGCATCGCGGCAACTCGTCTCGGGGTGCCACGGACGACCTTGAACGCAATGATGAAGAAACTGGGAATTACTCGGAGCGATCTTTAAAACCCTTTATTTCTGACCGTGCTGCAGCGCGCATTCGGTCGCAGTTCCTCCAAGTTGGCCACGGTAACGACTTCCGGCCTGCAGACGCCTAGCGTGCGGGAACGGCCACCACGCTCAGCATACTTCGCGGCGAAAAGCGCAGATTTCGGCGATAAAACGGAGCCAGTAGGACGGTTTACCCGCACGGATTGTGGTAAGGGCGTCTGCACCAAATCAATGCCGAATTCGGCGTGAGCGTTCAAGTCGGACAGCCGAACGATATGGATTTTATCAACACTCCGGTTCTAGGAGAGCCGCTGGTGCTGGCTTCTTATCGCTGTGTTCCCTAACCTTCGGTTCAATGCTGTCCGAGCGACGATCGCCCGTTTCCTTGCTCTTGGCACAGTTCGGGTTCTTGGTGTCCTTGCGGCTGTCGAACTCCTGACCACCGAGCTGTGAGCGATCCTCGGAATGCAACACATCGGTGATCATTTGAACCAGCTTCGCCGTTACAAACGGCTTCTGAATAAAGGCCCACCCGTAGTTGAGAACCAGCAGGTTTCCATTTGATCCTCCAGACATCAACATGACGTGCAAATCCGGTCTGGCCTTCTTCAACGCCTCGCCCAAGTCAGGGCCTGACATCTCGGGCATGTCCACATCCGAAAGAAGCAGGTGAATCTTGCCCTTCGTTTGTTCTGCAAGCTTGATTGCGGCAGCTCCGTTACCAGCCGAGAGCACCAGGAAGTTTGCACGTTCGAGGATCGCGACAACCGCCTTGAGCACCTCGTCGTGGTCGTCTACAACCAGAATGGTTTCGAGGGTCCCTTTGAGAGAGTCCTGCATGTTCACCTTCCAGGCAACAAATAGCATTCTCGGAGCTCAAGAGAAACTGCCCTCACGGGATTGTGAGGATCGCTGCTCAGGAACGGAGTACCAAACGTTTGAATCTAAACTGCATTTGTGACGCAGCACGTTACGGGCCACGGTTCCATTCTTGTGAGCGCCTCCGCAGCCAGCCGTGCTATCCGGCAGGTTTGAGCCAGCGAATCGCCTGCGTCGTTCCGTTTATGAGGATTCCGGCGAAGCCGAACGCTGGTTCCGAAGGGACGCCGAACGGCATTCCGGGATGATCCCGAACACCATCGGAGACATCTGAGTTTCAAAGTCAAGCTGAAAAGGCTGCTGGTTTCGAAAAGCCAGCCACATTTTTCCACCTGATTTGCACATCGGTGTTCGGCAGGGCCGATCGTCGACCCAAGGCTTCGGTGTACCTGGTTTCGTCATAAGGCGTCCGAGCCTGCCAGCACCGGAAGAGAATGCGAATCCACTTAAAGGCGAGACTGCGGACCGCCGCCTGGTGACCTTTGCCGCGGGCTCGCTGTGAATCATAGTGTTTGCGCGCCCAGGTACAACGCGTCATCGAATGCTGTGCCCATTCCTGAAAGGTTTGTTTGAGGAACTTCGGGCACGCCCACCTAGCGTGTACCCACTCTCGCCTCCCACTGGCTTCACGTACCGGCGCAATGCCGCTGTAGCTTTGAATGCTCTTGGCGTCCGGGAAGCGCTCACGCTGTGTTCCGAGCGCGGCAATCAGCCGAGGCGCAAGTGCTTTGCCGATCCCGGGAAACGAACTCACAATCGGAAAGTCCGGGTGCTGTTGGGTGATGGCCTCGATCTGCTTCTCGTATTTTTGGATTGTGTTCCGGAGAACCTGCAGTTGGCACACGAGCTCCTGGACAAAGAGCGCTGCACTGGCCACCACTGCGCGATCCTTTGTGGCCGGTATGGCCTCACGAACCTGTTGGATGAATTCGTTAACATCGGCCGGGCAGGAACGGGCGTCTCTCATCAATAAAGCTTTCAACTTCTGCCGCGATGCCTTCTGTGCGGACTGCAGATCGGGCCAATGCTCAAGGAACTGCCACATCAGCACCGAATCCGAAGAGGAAAACCATCTGAGAATCTGCGGAAAATACAATTTCAAGCGGCTTGTCAACTGATTTAAAAGGCCGGTTTTTTGGTCCACTCTCCGGCGACGATCTTCCACCAAAAACTGAAGCAGACGGGTTTCTTCTGTATCGGGTTTCCAAACCTGCAACCGGTCTCGATGTTTCACCAGCAACTCAATCTGAACGTCCGCATCGAGCGGATCGCTTTTGCTTCCCGATGGGTACATGGCTTGCCGAAAGTAGCTGACGGTACCCGGGTGAAGTGGGTACAACACAAGGTTGGCGTACTTGCTCAAGGTAAACAACAAGGCGCCCCGCGACTGTTCGAGTGTCACCGCAATCGGCCGATCGGCGAAACGTTCCCGCAACTGCATTACCCAGGTGTCGATGGCTTCCGGAGTATGTGGCATTTGGCCCTGTTCTCGTTTGCTCTGGCCCGGCACCTCCATCGCCCAATCATGTTTTTGGTCCGCCCAATCGATGGCAATGAAAGCGGCCCAATCCGGCTCAGTTAAGCATTCTGTATTTCCAGCGTCCATTTCTGCTATTCCTCTCCTTGAGCTTCCAGTCTTCGGCAGGTGTGCTGGTTTCCGCTGCGAAGGGCTTATAGCAGAGTCCGAACTTGCGATCGGACGACATCTGAGAATTCGTCTGGGAAACCAGGCATCCCGCCGGTCGATGCTCTCCGAAAGACGTCACGCGTCAGCGAAGCGAAATTCGTACCGGCGGGTTCACCCTTCGCTTCAGTAAAACACAGGCAGTTTTCCACAAACCGCCGGCGCGACGACTGTGGATATCTCCATCGTGTCTAACTGAAGACAAACCAACTATAAGCCGAAGCGATTCTTGTCACCGGCTCAGTGATCGGAGCCTTGGGATATTGGCTATTGGTGCAGCTGTTCTGGTTTAGTTCACGTCGGTGGGCGAGCTGGGTTTGGGCAGTCGCGCTTTGTGCGACCTCGACGTTGGTGGTGGAACTTACCTTCCGCATGTTCGGCGGATATGATCTCGGCGTCGCGAAAACCGACCCTGAGGCCATGTCCGCGATGCTCACGTTTGGATGGTGGTTAGCGTTCTCGGCCTCACTGTATTGGAGCGAGATGAGCGAACGTACCTCTAAATCAGTGCAAGCTGTCACCTAAGCGTTCGCCTTTGATCGATTCTTGCGCATCGAATCGCCTTTCATCTCGATACGATGGGCGTTGTGGACCAACCGGTCAAGAATGCCATCGGCCAATGTCGGATCACCGATCTGCTCGTGCCAGCGCGAGACAGGGAGTTGCGAGGTGAGGATCGTCGAGCGCACCTGGTAGCGGTCTTCGCAGATCTCCCAGAAGTCGCGGCGCTCGGGTTCTGACAACGGGGCCATGGCCCAGTCGTCGATCACCAGGACATCGATGCGGCTCAGCCGCGCCAGCAGATTGCGAAGGCTGCCGTCTGCCCGAGCCATCGCAAGATCGCGGAACAGCGACTGGGCGCGAGTGTAGAGCGCCGAGTATCCATCGCGGCATGCCTTCTGCGCCAATGCGCACGCAACAAAGCTCTTCCCCACGCCGGTTGGTCCAAGGACGAAGATGTTCTCGTGCGTGCCGACCCAGGCGGACTGCTGAGTGAGGGAACGAATCACGCTCTTGTCGAGGCCGCGGGCAGTGCGATAGTCGATCTCCTCCACGCAAGCATTCGCTGTCCGCAGCTTCGCATTCTTTAGGCGTCGTGAGAGCGCCTGGTTCTCCCGCCAGTTCCACTGTTGATCCACTAACAGTCCGAACCGTTCCAGGAAGCTCATCTCGCGAGTTGACGGATCTTGCTCCTGCGCCTTCAAAGCCTCGGCCATTCCAAGAAGACGCATAGCCACCAGCTTTTCGATCATTGGTTGTTTCAGCATCACCGTCTCCTTACTCGAAGTACTCTGCGCCACGGATGTTGTCGTGCGGTGGTGTGGCAGTGGGCGGAGGCGAAGACGGAGACACCTGATCGAGCGAGTTCCTTAGAATGGATTCGACGCTTTTGTAGCGGCACGCTCCGGTGATCAGGGCGCGCTCGGAAGCGGCTTCCACGCGTTGCGTCGAGTAGCGTTCCGCCAGCCGGATAATGCCCAGGCAACCTCGATAGCCCATCTCTGGATGCGGCTTGTCGGCCAGTATGCGCTCGAACAGACGAGCGGTGTTCGGGCCGATGGTTTGTGCCCACCGCACCATCCGCGAGGGTGTCCATTCCAAATGTGCCTGGTGGGAACGCGGACGATGCTCGGCAATCGTGACGGCGTGCCCATGGCCGCGTGCGCGTAAGTGTGACGCTACGCGTTGACTCTTGTGGAAGATCTCGACGGTCGTCGGCGTCGAACGTACTTCCACCAGTTCCTGAACCAGGTTATATGGCACGCTGTAGTAGTTCGTGTCGAAGGCGATGTGATAGTCGATGTTGACGCGGGCGCGAGACCATTCGCTCAGGTCGAAACGCTCGGCGGGAAGCAGACTCAGTGCTGGCTTGTCCACGGCCGCGAACTGGCTGGCTCTGGAACCCTCACGCTTGCGGAACGGCCGCTGGTTGATGCGGTCGCGAAGCTCCCGGATCGCCTGGTTCAACTCCTCAATCGAGAAGAACTTCCGATTCCGCAGCGCAGCGATAATCCAACGCTCGGCCAACTGCACACCTGATTCGACTTTGGCCTTGTCGCGAGGCTTATATGGCCGAGCCGGAACCACGCCAACGCCGTAATGCATGGCCATCTCCTGATAAGTCGGGTTCAGGTCAGGATCGTAGCGGCAGGCTTTGGTTACGCCGGTCTTGGTATTGTCCGGCACCACCAGCCTTGGCACGCCGTTATAAAACTCGAAGGCCCGCACGTGAGCACCGATCCAGCTTGCCAACTGCTCGTCGGCAGTGGCTTCGGCGTACGTATAGGAACTGGCTCCCAGTACGGCGACGAATAGATGCGCCTCTTGCACTGGACCACCACGCGGATCATGGATGGGAATCGTTGTTCCTGCCCAATCCACGAACAGCTTCTCGCCGGCCTTGTGGTCCTGTCGCAGCACCACATCCTGTTTCCGCCGCCACCGCTGGTACAGCTCGCAGAAGCGGCTGTACTGGTAGCCGTCAGGATTCGCCTGCCGGTACTCCTCCCACAACAACTGCTGGGTCACGTGTGAATGTTGCTGACGCTGCAGATGAAGGTCGGCGAAGTCGGGCATGGGCAGCACTGCTGGGCGGCTGCGTGGCGGGCCGCCGAACAACGCGGCCTCAAGCCGGTCATCGTCCCACTCGGGTCCAAGTGGCCACCTGATCTTGGCAGCTTCGGCCCGCTGCAAGTACTCGTGTGCGGTGCCGAGGCCAATCGAGCAGCTTCGGGCGATCGCTCGCAGCCCCAGGCCCACTTCAAACTTCAATCGAAGAACTTCTTTGATCTTGCGCACGGACAATCTCCTCGCTGGCAAGCTGATCCTCCCTTTCGAGGGGAGGCTGCCTGCCATTGTGTTGTCCAGCGCTACTACGTGCCTGTGGAAATCATTCCGGCGAAGCCGAACACCTTTCCGGAATCTGCCCAAAACTGTTCGGCTTCATCCCGGAACCGGTGTTCGCCTTCATCCCGGAATCCTGTTCGAGATCATCCCGGAACACCGTTCGGAATCATCCCGGAATCGCGTTCATCTTCCCCCGGATTCCCCACCGTTTAGTCCGACCGTCTCCCGACGAAGAGTCGGCAAGATACCTTGGTCGATCAGAATGAACTCGACGCTTACCAGGCGGGCCATCTTTCTGGTCATAGCCGTTCATCCGGCGGATCGCCAGGCTGCGCAGGCCTTGTGCGGCACTTACGGCACCGTGTTCCTCTACCAAAGCCGCGGCGCTCCAGTAGAGATGTGCCGCGCGGCAGGTAGTAAATTTCTCGTCGAGCAAGGTATTAGATGCGGCATGCCCGCGCGGGAGAAATCTGCTCACCCCGGAGCGGCGCATCATCTGGGAAGCGGATCGGCTCGCTCGGATTCGCCCCCCTGTGAAGTTTTCACCGCCGCGGAACGCGCTCTACGCGCCCAACAATTTGCGCTTGAGAGCGGCATTGACCGGCTTCGAACCCAGCCAGGCCGAAAACAGCGCATCCGCAAAGTCCTTACCCTGAATCGTCATCTGCTGCCCCTGGCCGCGTACTACGGTGCCGGCCCCTGGTAAATAGGTAAAATCGAGGATATTACCTTTCTTGAGGGCGGGTAGCGCCTGTTCCAAGAGGTCGAGCCGCGCACGCAAGGTTGGCATCGCCAGGCCCGAGTTGCGCATAATGCTGGTCTCTACCGCTTGGACAAACATATCGCGGCTAACGTCGCGGAGCATAACAAGGACAATACGCTTAGCCTCGTCCGTGGTAATGACTGCCCTCGCGTCCGCCGTCGGCTTTTCGAGGTATAGCCCCACGACGTAAACTTTGAAGAAGGTTTTCTCCTTGAATACGCCCAAGCCGTTCAGCCGAAGTTCCCGGTCGTCCGCACTGATTACTTCCGGCATGCTGACGCCCAACACTTCGCGTTCGGGAACCGCTGCAACGTTCAGCGTCAGTCCGCAGCAGAAGGCTGCTAGTAGTGCAACAAACGTTCGCCCCTTCATCCTAAGTAATGCTGAGAACAGCCTGCGGACCTAGTAACCATTGTGGGACTCCGGCCGCCGCTTCCACGACTTCTCCCGGTCAATTTAGTGGGGCGAGACAGAGCCGCTCGCACCCGGCAGAACCTGCCGCAGTTCCAGGGCAGGGACGGAGAGGACGATCGCGTCGCCGACTGACTGAACCATGCCTACAGGCAACTCGATTGTTCCAGCATGGAACATTCCCCGAGAGGCGCCGAGCTGGTCAGCGACTTCCTTGCGTAGCTTGATCTGGAGCGACTCCACGCGCCATGCGTCGCTGTCAAGGAAGAGAGCGGCGACCTCGCCGATCGCCTGACCGTCTGCTGCAATTACCGTTCGCCCCCGAAGGTTCTCATCAGAAAGCCGCATCCTTAAACCCCCTTTCTCAATCAATAATCACCTTGAAGTTCGGCCGTTCCCTAAGTTGGCCGTGGACATTCAGCGCCCAACATCTCTTTGACCGCCAGCCCGACTGTGGAGAGGAACTCCCCCAATTGCGACGGTTTCTCGATGTAGCGAACGGCGCCCATCAAACTCGTACGGTGCTTATCGCTGTGTGCCTGCGACGAAGTGATAATCGCTATCGGCACATCGGAGAGGCGCGGATTTTGTCTCAATTTTCCGAGGACTTCAAAGCCATCGCTTCTGGGCGTGTTCAAATCGAGGAGAATGGCATCCGGGTGGAACCCGTCTTTCCCTGCCGCGTCCGCACAAAGAGAATCCACGGCCGCTTGGCCATTTTTGAAGCGCGTCAGCTCGTAGAGTATGCCGTTCTCCTTCAGGGCCAGTTCAACCAAAAATACGTCTGCAGAATTGTCTTCGATCAGGACGATCTGAGCTGCGTTCATCCTTCACCGCCTTTGCGCAGGAATCGTAAAGTGGAATGTCGATCCTTGCCCATATGTCGATTCAGCCCAAATCCGGCCCCGGTAACGCCCTACGATTCTTTGACAGATAGCCAGACCGAGCCCGCTGCCGGGAAACTCCTCCGCTGCGTGCAAGCGTTTAAAGGGGGCAAAGATCTTTTCCAGGTGTTGGGATTGGATGCCGATACCGTTGTCTCGCAACGAAATGGTCCAGATGTCCGCATTCCTTTGGGCCGAAATGTGGATACGCGGCGGCTCGCCCGGTCGAGTATATTTCAGTGCGTTGCTGACGATGTTCTTGAATAGCAACATCAGGGGTGTCTCTTCCGCCCTCACGGTCGGCAAAGGATCGTGGGTTATAACTCCGGCGCTTTCCTGGATTCGGACTTCGAGATGCGCAAGCGCTTCCTCAAGAACGCGGTTGCAATCGACGGCAATGGTTTCTTCGATTTTCCCATCGTTCACCGCCCAGTAATCGCGCAATCCCTTTAACAACATTTCCATCTGCCGAGCTCCCTCTACCGCATAGGCGATAGCCTGTTCGGCCAGCGGATCGAGCTTGCCCTTATTCTGTCTGGCCAAGAGTTGTGTATAGCTCGTTACCATCCGCAGGGGTTCCTGCAGGTCGTGCGAGGCGGCGTAGGCAAAGTGCCGCAGGTCCTGATTTGCCTCGCGCAATGAGGTTTCCGCTCGCTTCCGCTCGGTAATGTCCTCCATGACCAGAAGGATCAGATCCACGTGGTCGATGCGACGGGCATTGAGAAGCAGCGTTTTTTGCCCTATATTCGGGAACTCATGTTCCACCTGGAAATCTTCCAAAGTCTTTTTATCGGGGAGCAATTCGGTCAGCAACCGCCGCAGCTCGGGAATGTCCCAGTACGCCGAGCCGAGTTCAAAGAAAAGCTTGTCCACTGTTTCAATCGCCGTAAGGTGAAACGTCTTAAAGAAGGCCGGATTCGCCGACTGGACGCGCAGTTTGTCATCCAGCACCAGCAACGGCTCGCGTATGGTGTCCACAATGTTCTCGGCATAGATCTTTGCGGCGGTGGAGCGCTCTTCGGCTTGTTTTAACGGCGTAACGTCCGTGAAGGTGATCACCACTCCTTCGATCGCGTTATTCACGGTACGGTAGGGCAGGATGCGCACCAAATAGTGATGCCGTCTGTTAACTCCCGGCAAATCCCGCTCGCGCGTCGCAAGCGTTCGAAGCACTTCCTTGATGTCGTCTACCAGGTCTCCATCGGCAAACTGGGCCGCAAGGTCGGTGATCGGTCGGCCAACATCTCCGGCAATGAGGTGAAATACGCTGCCGGCGGCGGGTGTAAAATTCTTGATGCGCAATTCCGCATCAAGGAAAATCGTGGCGATCTGTGTGCTGTTGGTGAGATTCTGCAGGTCGCTATTGGCCTGATCGAGCTCGGAGACTTTCCGGTTCAGCTCTGTGTTAACGGTTTCCAGTTCCTCGTTAGATGACTGGAGTTCCTCCTTAGAGGTGTCCAGCTCTTCGTTGGTGGATTGATACTCTTCGTTTGCGGATTGCAGTTCCTCGTTCGACGTTTCGAGCTCTTCAAACATCGCCTGCGCGTGCTCCTGCGCCGACCGGAGTTCGCCTTCGAGGGACCGGATTACTTCTTCAGAATTGGCATCGTAGGCGGCGTGCGGAGTGGCGCTAACAGCTGCTGGGGCCACGTCCTCGAATACGATCATGTAGAGGTTGGCGGCCTGCAGCTCGGCGATTGGCTCTACGGTGAGATCAACATGGCTTGTGCCTCCGTTGGTCTGAACGCAAACCTGCTTCTGGACAACCCGCTCGTGAGTAGTAACCGCCTTGTGAAGGGCCGTGCGCAGCGGAACTCGAAGGCCTTCTCGCGCCATACTAATAACATTTGTGTCGGGACTGCCAGTGGCCGGTTCTAAGTAGTGGCCTGTGCGGCCGGAGAAATAGACAGCATTCCCGTTTTCCTGGACGGTGACGCAGGCAGGGCGATATCGCTGTAGGATGATCCGTTCGAGCTGCTTGGGGAGGTTCTGTTCTTCAGCCGCCGCCGTATTCCGGGCGTCCTGCTTTGGGCGATTGATATTCGCGAGCGGAAACGCAATCGCGGGACGAGGCCGCGTCTCTTTCTTTTGGAAAATCCGGAGCTTTTTGTCGACCGTACGGAACAGTTCCCGATGGGAGGAAGCGCTCTCCGAGGGGCCGAGGAACAGGTACCCGCCGGGACGCAAAGCGTAATGGAAGAGCGGGATACTTTTCCGCTGCAGATCCGGTCCGAGATAGATCATGACGTTGCGGCACGAGATCAGGTCCAGACGCGAAAACGGCGGGTCTTTGATGAAACTGTGGTTGGAGAAAAGACAAATATCACGCAGTTCCCGCTTAACCTGGTAGGCCGTATCCTGCTTGGTGAAGAAGCGCTCCAAGCGTTCGGGGCTCACGTGCTCGGCGACGCTCTCCGGGTAGCGTCCCTTACGGGCCATTTCCAGCCCTCGCTCGTCGATGTCAGTGGCAAATACCTGTACCTTGGGGGGATTGTCCAGCGTTGCCGCATGTTCGTACAGCAGAATGGCAATGGAGTAGGCTTCTTCTCCGGATGCGCAGCCGACAACGCAGGCCCGAACCTGCTCGTCGGTGGCCTTGCCGTCAAACAGCTTCGGAATCACCTCGCGGCCGAGTGCATCGAAAGCGTCGATGTTGCGAAAGAACTGGGTTACGCCGATTAACAAGTCTTTGAAAAGCCTATCGGTCTCTTCCGGCTCGCGTTCCAGGACTTGGACGTATTGCTCGACAGTTTCTATTTGCAAAGCTTTCATACGGCGTTGCAAACGCCTGGTGATCGTGCTCTCTTTGTACTGGCTGAAATCGTGACCGGCCTTACGCCGGAGCAAGGCATGGATCTTGCCCATGTGAGTGCTGATTTGCTCGCGGATACTATTGGGCTTGCCGTTGGTCGAATTCAAGTGTGCGGCATACTCCACGAGTTTGGCCGGCATCTCCTCCACTGGCAGCACATGGTCGACGAGACCCGTTGCAATGGCGCTCCGGAGTATTGCGTCGTACTTGGCGGATTCCAGGGTCTGGGCCATCGCCATGCCGCCGTATTCCTTGATGGCCCGAAGGCCGACTGTACCGTCTGTGCCTGTGCCGGACAGCATGATGCAAACCGCGTTCTCGCCGCAGTCTTCTGCCAGGGAACTGAAAAGACTATCGATGGGCGTACGGTGACCTCGAGCTTCGACGGGAGCCGTCACCCGCAGCACGCTATCCTTAATCGTGAGCGTAGCGTCTGGCGGGATGATATAGACCCGGTTGGGAACGACCTTCGTACGGTCTCGGGCCTGTTCCACGGCCATCGGAGTGTATTTGGCCAGCAACTCGGTCAGGGCGCTCGGATGATCAGGTGCAAGGTGCTGGACTACCACGAAGCCGATTCCAGCATCGGCCGGCATGTGCTTGAAGAATTTTTCGAAGGCTTCAAGACCGCCAGCCGAAGCGCCTAATGCGGCAATCGGGAATTCATGGGTATTGCGCTGGCTCATCGCTTCCGCCTTTCGAGGAGGCCCGCAGTTGGCGAGTTTCTCCTCGCTGTCCTGTGCCTTAGCTTTCTACCGGCCGGAGGCTTTATTGTCAACGATACCACGTTACGTGTGATCCTTCTCAGGTTTTCAATGCGCTCGCTTCCTCCAGCGAGATCTCGTTTTCGGTGCGGCCGTTACGCTTCGCCGCTACCCGTAATTCATGATTTGCGATCCGCTGCTCCACGTCCAGACGCCCGCGTTCTTCGTATATGTCGTGTCGCCAGGAGCGGCAATCCCGCCGTTTTGCCATGCGAATTTCAGCTCCAGCCGCGCGCCCGCTGATCCGCGCGTGAAATGTCCTGCTGGTCGATCCCGGCCCGACTGATGTATTCGTCCAGTAATTTGTGCGGTGATCGGAGGGCACTTGCTGGACCTTGCCGTCGCCGTTGCACCCGCGCCCGGACGAAATAATCTTCAACGCGCATCTGGAGTGCAGCGCCAGCGCGGGCAAGGTACAGGGCCCCCGCAGCGAGAAGCGCCACATCGCGCGAGCCCATCGGGTACTGTTTGGATGTCGAGCCAGGTGCTGTGCCTCGTCTACCTCTGGGGCCGCGGCCTTGTCCTTCTTTACTACATGGCGAGGCTTGGCTGGATTCCTTCACACGGCGTATTTGATGCGACATCGGACAAAGTTACCTTCAGGGCACGCGGAGGGCCGAACGTGTCTGGAGAGAGAATTTTAACCAGGCTGCCATGCCAATCGTACGAAGCGGCGTGCAACCCTGCTCGGGGAACCCTCAAGGCTGGTAACGACATACGGTCACGTGACCAGATATCGTCACGGGAGGACCCTCGAAGAGAACCAATGAGACCGAAGCACGGCCGATTTTGGAGATCTGCCTTCGGCCGGTGGTTGCGGATGCGGAGCAACGTCAGTATATAAATGAGACAACCGGCAAACGCTGGTGTGGGACACGTCAACCCGAAAAGCCTGCACAGCCACCGGATCGCTCTCCGTGAAGTCAGCACGCTAATGTGTGGGGATCTCCCGCCTGTAGGCTCTCTCCACGGGAATTGGAGCTGGTTCAAAACGAGTTGGTTTGGAGCGGCGCATCGAAAAAACTATCCCGCTGAGGCTTTGGGCGGCGGATTGCCTAGTTTTCAGGAGCAAGACGTGAAAACTTGCGTTTCGCAGATTGGGGACGACGCGAGTGTCGAGCCGGGATGGAACACCCATAAGGCCGAGGACATCGGCATAGACGATTTCCAAGCGAACCGTTCACTCGATCGATCCTACCGCACGGCGCCGCTAGGTGGGCTCTGGTCGCAACAGAAGGGCGGCTTCTATCACGACGGGCGATTCGCCACGTTGCGAGATGTGATCGAGCACTACGATACCTTCAGGCATCTGGACCTGGCCGAACAGCAGAAGAGCGACCTTATCGAGTACCTGAAATCGCTATAGAGAAAGTTCTTAGAGAAAGAGGAGAAAACAGATGAAACCCAGCACGAAAGACCAGATCAAAGGCAACTTTCATGAAATGAAAGGCAAGGCCAAAGAGAAGGCGGGACATGTGACAAACAACCCCAACCTGGAAGCTGAAGGACAGAACGAGAAAGTCACCGGCAAAGTTCAAAAGAAGGTCGGCCAGATTGAAAAGGTTCTGGAGAAGTAACTGACGCCGGTCCTCTCCGCCGTGGACACATTGACCATTGTCATGGCAGAGCGCCAGCTCGGTTTCGCCCGCCAGCGTTGACCCTTGCTCGGTCCCCAAGACTTCGCGCGCGGAGCGAGCTTTTAGACTCCGTGCTCCTTCCAGGGGGCCGTTCCAGCGGATCCGTTGGCTACCATTCCGGGCGGCCGGAGCCCGCTAAGTGGCTCATCTGCGTCATTTTGCCTGTGATTGCGGAACTGGCGGTTGGACGGCAAGGAATCTGCAATCCATGCGGCAAACGGTGCTTTTGGCTTTTAAAGGAGAAATGAAATGCTTGGCTTAGGAGTGGTTGGAACCATTATTGTGATTGTCGTAATCGTTTGGCTCATCCGTAGGGTGTGAACGATTGCGGCTGTTGATGCTCCCGCGGACTCCGGCACCGAATTTGAATACCGATCTCCTTGTGCGGGCTGCGTCGAGTATGCAACTCTCGCTGATTGGAGGCGGCTGGTGCGTTGTTTTTGCGTGACTATAAGATCTGAAGGGCGCAACACAGCTTCTGTTCACGATTTCGCTCCTGTCCCCTACGCGCGGGCTTCTATCAACGGGTTACGATCGCTTTCGCCACGAAGCTTTGGTTTAGCTGCGCTTGGCCTCCGAGCGGCGCGAGGACGATCGCTCGTGGTCAGCCACCCAGCGTTCCATTTGGCCCGTTAGCCGGCTGAGCGGCGTTTCCAGAGCGTCCGCAATCCTCCACAGCCGGCTTACGGTCGGATTGATGATCCCCCGCTCGACACGGCTGACGTACGTCCGATCGAAGCCGCATTCGGCGCTGAGGCGCTCCTGGGAGTGACCGGCCTCCTCGCGGAATTCGCGCACAACAGCGCCAATCGCTCTCAGTCGAAGGTCGGTCGGCTGGATCTGCTTCTTGCGCCGTTGCATTGGCAGATCCGATGGTGCTACTTTGAGGCATATCAGCCAACGGCATATACGCCTCATTTTCCCAGCGTGGGGTCAGGCTGTCCACAGTTCGCCGGTCGCGCGCATGCTGTCGAATCGCAAGCTTTTCCTGCCAGGGAGCGCGCTTTGTTGTATCGTATGAAGTGCCTTCCCCAACATTACAGTCGCAATCACCCAAAGCTCACAGCGAGTTCTCTATGAGGAAGACCGGTCAACTCCGCGAAGCCGAGGCCGCTCTCGGCGCGAAATCGCAGCGCTTGGCTGAGGCGCAGCTGAAGCATGTCGATGCCGAGCGCCTAGCCCAAACGATCACCGATTATATCGAGTGGCGCACATTTGCCTACTGGGTGCGTTTGGTTGTGGAGACGGAAGGATGCGTTTCTGCCGAGACAACGTGCATCCTAGAACAGCGTTGTCCAGGCTTCCTTCAGTGGGCTAGAGATTATCGGCGTGCCCACCCGAAGGAACGCGAGTTTCTGTGGCTGCGCTTGATTTCCTGGATTGACGACGAGATCTTCAGCTTCGCTAAGGCTGAAGGCTGGCCGCATGCGCTCGGGTATTTTGCGGCTCGGGATCCTCGGCTTGACCGTGTGCGCGCGTACTGGTTGCTTTGCGATGAAGACCGGACCCGGAATCGCACGAGTCGGCTGATGGATTTTGCCGAATGGCGTCAGGCAGCGCTGGCCCATGCTCCGTAGCCTGCTCGTCTGTGCCCTCCTCTGCTTTCGCGTTGCCAATCACTTCGTCGATCCACGCTCGATCCACCTGCTTCCAGTTGAGTTCGCCGCCGTGCTCCTGGAAGAATGCTTTCAGGGAACGATCTTTGATGCGATCATTGCGGCCTAGCTTGAGCCACCCTTTCTCGATCCATGCGCGCACGATCGGCGCGCGAACGTGCAGTCTTCGGCACAGTTCCCGCTGGCTATGGTCTTCCTCGTAGCGCGCTCTCAGACCCTCCTCCCAAATTTTGCACCACACGGCGTTCTCGGTACGGCCCAGCTCGCGCGCAATCGCTTTCACCGGAACGTGACGAATCGACTGTGCGAGAAAGTTTCGGTCGGCCTCCGTCCATGCGCTACGTTCCCCACGTGACTCGGTGGCTACGCCCAACCTGTGCGCCCGACGGACAATGGCGGCCCGCGACCAGCCGGTTTTCTTGCAAATTTCAGTCACGGCGGCACTCAGCCCACCGTCGGCGCAACGAGCGAGGAGATCCTGCTCCAATTCATTAGTCCACCTATAACGAACTCCCCTTCGCCGCTTTTTACGGCATTGCTTACGAAGCCGTCGGACGCGCGCCCAAATGACCTCGACCCGCAAGTCCCGATACATTCCTTGCACTTTGCCGACTGCCTGGCGGATCGCCTGGCCACCGGCTTTCAGTCCGGCCAGCAGGATTGGATCGATCCCCTCGTGCCAAAAGTCTTCTTGGAGGAAGTTTGGCAGCCCACCCTTGGCAAGCTCCTCCATCCGCTCCTTCAGGATCCTGGGGTCCAACCCCGGCCAGATGCAGCACACCCTTTTGATGACTTCACTCTGGCCGTGGCGGCCGTTATGGATCCCCTCCAGCAGAACCAGGTCGATTTCCCTGACCCAAAAGGCGGCTGTTAACCATTGAGGTGATCCGTCGGGGGCGACCGGGGCGAGCTTGGCCCGGATGGAGCTAGGCTTCAGCTTCGGATGGAGTGCGCGCATAACTTCTTCGGACCGGTTGCGCGCAAGGTCCTCGGGACCCGCGCCAATGATGTCTTTCAGCAGATTCGTCTCGCTCTCGGGCAGCCACGGACCGCCTATTGGGACCGAGTTGATGGACCTTTGCGCAGTCGCCACCGGAGCCCCTCCTCAACACACCTTAGGGACTGGCCTCCTCCGACGCGGGACGCGAGCACTTGGAACGGAGACCCCTCTATAGGTAATAAGCATTTTCAGAGACCAAAATTGGCCCGAATTCTTTGACCTTTTTTTGGAGTAAAATATGGGCATCATCGCGGGTGCTTTATGCCCTCGACGAAACCCTTTTGGATTGCTCCAGGTACCGGTCGGAAGCGATTCCCAGAACGACTCGTCCAGGCAGGGTATGAACTGAAGGATCGCATCGTTTGGTTTTCTTCTTACGTCCTGCGGGACGCATCCCGGGCGCCGGAATTCATTGAAAATGCAATCCAGTTTCTGTCCGAGCGCAAAGCACCGAGTCTGATCGAGCTTCATGCCAATCCCGGCGGTCTCCTTTACGCTCGTGTTCGCGCCCTCGTCCTCCGCGAGAAGCGCCAAAGCGACAAAATTGTTTACTACAGCGCGTCTGATCTGGACGATCGCTTCGGCTCAACCGATGGCGATGATGTGGATGAGAAGATCGACACGGCCCGGGTGCTTTCCCGATTGGCGGCGCAGCTCAAACCACAGGAAAAGGAGCTTTTGAAACTGCTGCTGATGGACTACGATGTTGAGGAGATCGCTAAGGCGCTCGGGATCAGTAGGAATGCCGCCTATAAGCGGCGCCGCAAACTGATTCTCAAGGCCCGCGCTTTACTTTGATCACCGGCGTGGGCCGAATTGATGCATAATGGCTCACTAAGTGGAAGACCTTAACCGCGTCCTAAGGGGTCTCCAGGAAGCCGCTCGACGGGAGTTCCCGAATCCGGAGCGAGTCGGTTGCCCTGAAGCCCATATTGTCGAGGCGCTGGCCCGCCGTAGACTCCCGCACACGCATCCCGCGGCGGAGCACGTCACTCACTGTTCACCCTGCTATGACGAATTCATGGCGCTCCGGCAGCGAATCCGCCGTGAACGCCTTATTCGAATCACCGCACTCGCGGCGTGTCTCCTAGTTGCGGCCGCCGGGGCCACTTACTTCGCGCTGCATCGTTTTGACGGCCAAACACAGCCCCTCGAAGCGATGATGCTCGATTTGCGGCCATATTCGGAAAACCGCGGTTTGGGCCCAAATCCTACAAGCTCGCTCGGCCCCCTCCTCCTTCCGCGGAAGCGTATCCACCTAACACTCCAACTGCCGGTTGGTGCCGATGAAGGCCAATACACTTTGAACATCAAGAATAGTGTCCACCAGGTGGTTGTTAGCAATCTGATCAACGCGTCTCTTCGGGACCACATTCTCACAGCCGAATGCGATGTCGATCTCAGGAAGCTCTCACCTGGGCGCTACGAACTTGCTCTTCAGACAGGCCAGGACGGCTGGCACACTTACCCTCTTGCTATCGGCGACGGCTAAAACTCAGAGATCCCGGACAACACGAATCGCCGCCTGAAGTTGTACATCCCTCCCTTCCCGGATCGCTTGAACCGAAAAGGGCTCCTCGACATCCGGTGCAACGCCGACACCTTCCAGGAGTTTCCCCTCCCACGTATAGTAAGCAGCCACGGGCAGTGCCACACGATAGCCATGCCCAACACGAACCGAATGGCCGGCCAGGAGTCGGCCTGCCGTCCTTGTGCCCACAATCGTTGCAAACTGGTGCTCGGCAGCGAACGCGGCGACCATTTCGCTCGAGCTGGCGGAATGTTCGTTGACCAGGAGTACGGTCCTGCCGTGAAACGGCTGTGGGCCGAGATTTTCAGTGGCAATACATACAGATTGATCGCGTAAGCCGAACGTAAAGATCAGGCGCAACAGCCCGATCTTGCGATCGGGAATCCGGCTGAAGACTGGCAACAGTTCCTTACGAAACGAACTCTCCGCCCGCTTCCGCGTAACGCTGTAGCCAACGCGTAATCGACCCGGCGTGAGGTAGCTCATCAAGCGGAGACATCCGATTCCGCCGCCAGTGTTCCCTCGGAGATCGATGATGAGGCGCTCACAGTCGAGAACTTTGATCGCTTTGTCGATATCATGCGCCAGGTCGATTCCGATGGCGCCTGGGAACATGCAAACCTTTAGCCAACCGATGTCGCCATCCAGCCGCCTAAAGGAAACTGGCTCAAGCTCGATCAGCGGACGTTGCTTGGTTTTCGATTTCGGGACCTCAACCATAGCGCGGGAATGGCTACCGTCACGCTGTTCGACCTCAACTGCAGTTGTCTCGCCCAAGGGGAACATAGGCATCTCCGGCGGAACGATCTCCTTCTCAGCCACGCGAAGCACAATATCGCCCGGATGTATGCCGGCGCGATGGGCGGCGCCGCCGGGATGAACGTCTTGGAAGACCCAGCGCGGCGGTGTTTCATCGGTACGGAAAAGGGTGGCGCTGATCGCAATCTTGCCGGCCGCACGGGGTTTGCTCTCGTGATAAAAACCAGCGTGGCTTACGCGCAGTTCCTTTATCAAATCGTTGATTTTCGATTCGAACTCTTCCCCACTGCGGCTCGCCAGAATGTCGGCTTTTCGCTGACCAGCCACGGCTCGCCAATTCACACCATTGAGATTCGGATCGTAGAGCTTGCGCTCGAAGGTTTCCACTACCTTCTCGAATATCGAATCCATCTCGACAGGAGCCAGTACATCCGAAGCCACAATCACCTCGAACCCAGAGTCCGCCGACTCTCTCCGACCATTATGAAACCAGCCCATAGGCGAGGCGTCGCATCAGCCCCGAACTTCTGCATCATCGCAAGTTTGGCTTCCTGCAGCGCCTTTCCTTTATCCACCCCCGCGGCGAGGCGAGTGTAGAACTCCCGCATCAACCCGTGGGTAAAGTCGTCGTTCGATTCCCAGATATTGGACACTACTGTCCGTGCGCCAGCCATCAAGAAAGGCCGAACCAGATTGGCAACACCCTCTTCGCCAAGTGGCTGTCCGGAGCCGACATCGCACGCCGAAAGCGTCACCAGTTCCGCATTAAGCTTGGTGCGCGCCACCTCCCTCGCTTGCCAGAACCCATCCTCCTCGGAAGCGGGATCGGGGTACAGCAGGAGTGCCGAGCGGTCCGGGAATTTTGCGCTGATCAGCCCATGAACCGCGAAGTGAAGCACGCGGAAATGATCGAGCGGCTGCTTCTTTAGGGCGCTCTCGGTCGCGGCGGGTCCAGTGAGGGCAATGCCGCCCGGCCCCAATAGCCCTGCCACTAACCGAGCTTCTCCATTGGCGGCGGTCAGAGGCACCAGGTGGCTCAAGTCGGTTTCAAATACTTCTCTATAGAGCGATCCGAAGGGCTTTCCGCTAGCTGAGGTTGGCTCTGCCCCTGGCCCGTCGTTGCCCGTTCCAACAGCCAGAACAGGCAGTGACGTTAGCGAAGTCTTTTCCTCCGATAGCATCGCATAAACAGTGGCGGATGGCACGTAGGTCACAACGTGAGATGCCAGCAGCAGCGTCCCCGGCTTCGAACCGAGCACTTCGAACGGAAGGTCGTATAGCGGCCCATCTGCAACTACCACGATCCGCTGCTTCGTTGAAATGCCGGAGATGACAGGGCCAATCACCGATGTATAAAGCTGGACCTCCGCGGCGCCAGGATTCGGCGTGGGCCTCTTCATCTGTTCAAGGATCAGATGCACCTGTTTTTCGAGTTGGCTCCGACCGGGTAGTTTGAAGATTCGAGTTCCAGAACGCTCGATCGCCAAACAGTGAGAAGCCGGCTCATCCAGTACGTATTCGATTAACACTTCATCGGGCGCAAGAACGGATTCGACCCGCGACAGCGGAACAGGCCGGTGCGGTTGCTGGAGCCATGATGGCATAGCGCTCGCTTCCGCCAAGCCTATGCGCTGTTCCCCTCGGAACAGGTCATCTAACAATCGCCTCCGCTCAGTTGCATTTGCGCTCAGCAGCCTCAGCTGTAATCGTGAGACTTCCTTTTCAGCAGCGGAAAGGGAAGCTGGCAACTGTGGCCTGTCCACCGTCGGATAACGCAGCGAATCTGCGACAGAGCGCCCGCGGGCTTCTTCGATAACCTGGAATGCCTTCGCCGGATTCTTTAGCTGGTCCGCCTCCAGTCCAAAGTACCCAAGGAAGATCTGATCCATCGAAGCCACGACGGAGCTCTTTGCGTTCGCGCTCGCGGTGTTCGAGAGCATCCCGTTGACGATATCCGTGGCTTGCTCAAAGAGGTTTTCTGCGTATTGAAATCGTCTTCTGGAAACCGCGACAGCCGCGAGCTGTGCAAGTGCGCGGGGCAGAAGAAATCTGTCACCGGTCCTCCGGCTTGCGTTGACAGCGGCGGCTGCGGCCTTTTGCGATTCAAGCGGCCGCCTCTGTTGCAACAAAATCCTCGAGAGCTCGAGGTTGGCATCGGTGATCAGGCGGTATCCATTGACTGCTTGCGCGCGCGCGACGGCCTGTCGCAAGTGATTGACGGCCGCCTGGGGATTCCCTGCCTTTTCTTCAAGCTTTCCCAGTTGCTCGAGAGCCTCGCTCTCGTACCCGGCCGCCTGCTTCTGTCGCGCGATCTTGATGAGGTTCTGCAAAAGAGTCCTTGCGTCAGCCGCACGGCCGAGCGAGACCAGTGCTGTCGCCTTGCCGGCGTACGCCATGACTGGTTCTCCGAGACCTGGCGTTTTCCGTGCCAAATCGATCGCCTGGTCGAACATCTTTAGCGACGGTTCGTACCGCTGCCACTCGACCAATCCATCACCTATGAGGGTCAGGTATCGAATTTGCGCTCCGACGTCATTCAGAGCTTGTGCTTTTGTGAGGGCGCCCGCCACCATCAAGGTCGCTTTGCGACTGTCCCCATGAAGGAAACTGATGATCCCCAACTCGCCACTGGCGCGGTTCATCCAGGCAGCGTCTTTCAGCTTCGTTGCGACCTCCAGCGCCTCCGCCCAGTCGCGCTCGGCCAACTCCGTGTCCAGATCCAGATCAACATCACCCTTCACCACCAGGCACCGCAACCGCAGCCGTAGGTCCTGTGCCATGAGCGGATCCTCCAATTTTTCCGCTAATAGTTCCGAAGTCTCGATGAGGCTCAGCTTCGGAAGTTCGCCTCGTAAGCGGCTGATCTCTGCGTAGAGGGCATTCCTCGCATTTCCGGCATTGCGAAAAGCAGCCTCGGCTCTCGCAAAGTAGGGTTCGGCGGCCTGCCAGTTCTTAAGCCACGCCAAACGCTCGCCTTCAGCGAGCAGGCGGTCGGCCTCGGGCACGTCACCGTACAGGGGGATGGCTGCTAAGGCGATGCCAAATAGGATCGGAAACAGTCGCTCACGAGCCGGGCGCATGGTAATTCTCCGGGGAGATGCGAACGCTGCTTAACCGTTAAACGCACAACACTACCCGAAAGTTTCGCGGCGATAAGGTTTTACAAATCTGTCACAATCTTTCACTCATCCCGAACCACGCCACCGAATTCGCGCTCACAGGAGCGCCAGTATCCGCAATATTTTCGCGAGCACAGCCCACTACTTCGCCGCGGGAGGAATATTCCTTCACGGATTGATTCCTGGACCATGGGATAGATCGTCTCGGCATATTGCCGGTCGGCCGCCCCTACCTGGAAGCTCTTCTGCGAGAGTCTGACCGTTCGCCCCTTGGTGACCGTATCCAGGCGGCAGAGTCCGCTGGTTTCAGGCGTGATCATCGCGTAGCTCGTCAACTGAAGGCGGTGGTCGTGAGAGATGCCCTGGGCCGGCTTAAGAGCGCTTTTCGTATCGATGACCCGGCGCTCTGTGTCTACAAGATCGACGTACCCGCGCACCTTTACGCCGCCGATTGAACCCGCCACTGGGGTTTCTACTGCAGCCGGCCGTATCAATGGTGCGGCTTCGCGCAAATACTTTTCGAGCATGACGGTCCCGAGATCCATCAGTTCGATTGGCTGAATTCCCCTTTGCAGAGCGACGTTTTCCAGGTGTCGACCCAACGAAGAACGGAAGTACTCGAGGCAATCCCCGACGGCTAGGTCCGAGCTCGTTTGGATCTTCTGACGGAAGTTGTAGGCGATCGACTCATGAAACGCCCTGCCGAGCGCTGTCGCGGCTGTCGTAGGCTCTTCGAGATCGAGAAGGTATCGAAAATACCATTTGGCTGGGCACTGTAGAAACTGCGTCACTTGCGAAGGCGAGAGGACTTCCGCAGGTCGCCAACCTTCCGATGTGTTCATACAGGCCGCTTCATAGGGCCGGCGCCGGCATGTATGCGCAACCCGATCTCACGGATATCCTCACTCGTGAACTGAAGCGCGATCCCATGCGTGCCTGCATAGCGCTCTGCTTCGGCGGCGGCATCCACGGCGGAAGCCAGCGCTTGCTTCAGAAGCTGTCCCGTTGAGCTTAGGGAATTGCTCCGGTCCGCTGCGTGATCCCTCCGTGGATCACCAGTTGCTCGCGCACTAGCGCTACGACGACCAACATTGGACTCGTCTCTCGCGGGCGGCCGTCCATCGGTGCCGATGGCCGAACGACGGTGGACCGCCACCTGCCACTCAATCGTGCGCCGCGTACCGTTCTTTTTCTCCGCTTTCGTGATCGTGAACAGCTCGCCCCTGGCTACGTCCAAATCCTCGATCTGCTTTCGCACGATTGGAGGTACGTACATGACCCGGCCGTCGGTGAGCGTGTAGAGAACCTGATCTCCGTATTGCCCGGTAACGTCTTTCCCGTTTCCGTACTTGAGCGCTACTTCGACCGGGATGTTCGTCTGGAATTGAACTTTATCCGTCACCCTGAGCCCTCCTCGTTGTCCTCTCGAACTACTATTGCTGCTGTTCCTGCTCCTCCGCGCGCGCCCGTCATTAAGACTGTTGCTGCGTAGAACGGGCATACGCGCCTAAACTGGAGAATGTGATAGCGCGGTTCGTAAGCCAATTCAGGCCGCAGGTTTTCGGCAGCCCAGAACTCCTTCTGCCTGTCGTTTTGTTGCTGACATGGAAGGTCACCGCTATCGCCAGTAACGACAAGATCCTGATTCTGGCTCTTCTCCTCACGGGAGCATTAGCTGTATATTCATGGCGCGTGCTCGATCGGAACGCTTGGCTGGTTCGCCTTGGCTGGACCCGTCCGTGCAGGCGTCAATGGACCTGGAGCGTATTCTGCGGACTGACGGCGGCCGCCACAGTTTCGGCGATCGCCCTGGCATTCCACGAATCCCTCGGCCCGTTTCCGAGGCTCAATCAATTGCTGTTGGCCAGTATCTCAGGCCCGATGGCAGAGGAGTTGCTCTTTCGCGGACTGCTCTTTTGGGCGCTGCTGAAAGCGTTGAGCCACATTCGTGTTCGCCAATCCCGCGCTCAGATCATTACCATTCTGTTGGTCGCCGTCGCTTTCGCGGGAGCTCATATCGGTCGCGTCGGCGTCAGCTTCATCTGTACGATACTAACCGGCGCCTCGTTCGGCGTCATGCGTGTCTGGTCTCAATCGACTGTTACTGCAGCTCTGATGCACGCCGCTTACAACTTCGGTCTTTGCTGGATGACTCTGATCTAGCCCCGACCACTCTGGTATTTAATTCTGCACGCACGCTACTCTTCGAGGGCGGGTTCACTGCGACCCAGAGGACGTTCTGTATAACATAGACCACCGCTGCTGCTACCCTTTAGACGCAACCCATGAACCCCGGATGGCGTTGGATCATTAGGCCGGCGTCCGATTCCGTTGCTGCCATCGCACGAGCTGATCACCCAATGACGGTTGCGTTTTCCTCACGGAACAAGTTGGTGATCGCCCCGCTCGCATCTTAAAGCCAGCTTGGTAGAATGCACGTCACGAATTTCTGCCCAAACCTTTGTCACTCCTCTTACCGCCAGCCAGTGAGCGCAAATTGCCACGATAATGAGACTCAGTGCGAAACGAGTCTTCGATGGCCCAATCACGTCGAAACGCATCGGGCTGATCGCGACAAGTCCGAGCGCTTCGTGGCCGGGCAGTACGTTTTCAATTCGTCTTTTCCTACATCGCTCGTGTAATGAACATACCTTGGCGCGCCTTTTTTTGACCCGTGAAGGCATCTTTCGCGCCCCGAGGGAGCTTCTTGTGCGCCCTGGAAGGCCGTTCGTTTCAGGACGGGCGGCGTACTTTCTGCCTGGAATCCGCGCCACCATCGCGTCTCTCGCCCTCAATTCTGACTGCTCGTACGACAAAGCGCTTTGGCGCGGTGCCGATGAAGTGGAACGGATAGCAGGTGACGAGTGTCACTACGTCCACTAGCGTATTATCGAGGACTTGAGCATCTTCGGGACGCACGACTTGCGCAGACTTCACGCGATAGAGAACGGTTCCCGTAGGCGTTTTGACCACGACCTCGTCTCCTGCTTTCACTCGGCGGAGTGGACGAAAAAACGTGTCGCGGTGCCCGGCGATGCAAAGGTTGCCGGACTGACCGGGCAGCGCGGTTCCCGGAATATGGCCGACCGCCCTTCGCAACGTGCCGGGCTCTGTACCTTCTAGAATGATCGACGATAAGCCAATCCGCGGAATCTCAATTTCTCCGAGCAAGCTGCCTTCGACAGGTGTCAGCCGTTCATGCTCTTTTGGACGATTGATGAGTATATGACCTCGTGCTTGAGTGTAATGAGCGCTCAGCCACACGTAGCCGACATAACCCATCAACACGGCGGTCACCCCAATCAACGCGATCTCAATTGCCAGGAGGGCCCGCTTCATCTTTCACACTCCTGGAGCAAAATAACCCGTTCGCGCCCGTATATGGGCGTCACGATGCTTAGCTGCGTTTAGCATCACTCTGATGCGTCGATAGCGGCCATCGTGAGATGGATTGTCTGACGAATACCCAATCGTGTATTGGTTTCGAATCTCGCGAGCGACGTGGTTGCAAGCCTCATTGACCTGGGAAATCATCGGGGGTAGGAAGCATTCACCTCCGGTCTCCGCCGCAATGCGCCGAAGGATTTTGGGATTGCGGTCCGCGTCTTCAGAGTCGAAGAGCCCGATCGTATAAATGATCGCGTTGGACCGCCCAGCCAGCCGAAGCACGTCACCAATCGTATGGGAGCTCGCGTTGTCACCGCCATCGCTTACAACAATAAGTACCTTCTTGTCTTTCGATCCCAGCGCAAGGTGCTGCAGGCCGGCCATGATGGCGTCATATAGGGCGGTGCGGCCGCCAGGCGCCATACGCTCCAGTGCCGCTTCCAGCTCACTTCTGCTACTGGTAAATGGCTCTGTATCCGGCAGCCCCATCCAGACCCGCTCATTGAAGTCCACCAGAAACATCTCATCGTCGGGATTTGACGAGCCGGCAAAGGATCGCGCCGCTTCGATGATGGAACTGCGTTTGGTTCGCATGCTTCCGCTGTTATCGACGACCATACCGACCGTTACTGGAACATCTTCGCGGTGGAAGAATCGGATCTCCTGCGGGCGTCCGTTCTCATAAACAGAGAAGTCTTGGCTCTCCAGACCCGCAATGAAACCGCCATGCCCGTCCTGAACGGTCACGTGCAGTACAACATGGTCAACGTCGATCGAGATTCTGAATGGATCCGCTTGATCCGCACGCAACGCAGCGGGATAGGCACCGACTATTCCGGCCATCGCTTTCAAGAACGATCTTCTTGCCGTCGTGGGCCTCCTCATCATTTGGCCCTCCTTCGCAAGAAAACGCCTGACGCGGCTTCCGGCGGATTTGCCGCGTCAGTCCATACGTCTTTGCCTATTTAAAGTACCCGCCGGAAGTAGCGAGCGATCATCGCCGCTCCCAGTGAGCATGCGCCCAGCAAGGAGAGCAAAGGAAGTTCGCTCCCGGTTTGGGGCAAGCGTTTCGGATGAGTCTGTGCCGCGGCGGCTTGCGTAGTGGTGTTAGCCGTGCTGGCATTCGGGGTGTTCGACGAAGACGCACTGCTCTGAGCCGCGTTGCTCTCGGTTGGGGTCGCAGCACTGTTCCCATTCTCCGGTTTGCTGGCTACCGCCTGGGCCAGCTGAATCGGCTCGCCTGATGGCTTCACTCCCGTGACCTCGGCCTTTTCCATTGCCTGCACACTCGGCTCACTGGCCGATTTCGCGGGCGTCGAAATATTCTGATTCAGTTCGTTAGGCATCGACAGCACATTTTGGTTCGTCCGCTTTGCCAGTTCCACAGCGCGCTTGTGCGGATACACGAACTGTTGGCCGTAGACATCGCCGGGGTAGAACCAAGCTTTGATCGCTTCGGGCGACCCTGAAGCCCGTTCCTCAAATCGGATCACCGGTTTATCGGAGGGCTGCAGGCGATAATCAGGAATCGCAAGCATTGTGGCAAAGAGCTGCTTTTCGTCTTTGTCAAAGATCTGGACGATGTTTCGGTTCGACGCCGAATTCAGCAGCCTGAAAACATAGGTGCCGGCCGGCAGCACCTTTCCCGGGATTTCGACAGGCCCGCTAAATGTAACTACGGTTTTCTTGTCCCATTCATCTGCTTTCGCCTGGGACACCAGTACAAACCCGAAGATCGCCACGAACAACATCGCGACTACTGCGCTTCGGATTCGATTTGACTTCGCTGTGATGTTGAGCATGGTTTTGTACCTCACTTTCCTTTCTTCTCCAGAATTCAAGAATAGTCTGAGCGGCTGACTGAAACGCCGCCGCCCGATAGGACCCGGACGGGTCTTCCGACAGTGAATACGTAGCTCGGTCGAAGCCGGTTACACAAGGCGCATGCATTCGCAGATGCGCGTGAAAAGCGTTCTGGCCTACGACCGTTCCGCATACGTACACCGACCTCCTGGCGTGATGAATCGTAAATAGCGCCGATAGCTGTGCTCAGCTAACCGGCGGCTTGACGCTTGTTACCGCCACTTTGAAGCTCGGAGTGGTCTTCGATGTAGCCGGCGAGGCGCCTGTTTTCAGATCGACTTGGCCGAGCTCTTGAGTAGGCTGGCTTTGCGTTGCCATCCTGAAGATCGTTACGATGACATGCGTCCAGGGCTTGTCGTCCACAAGTGTCGGCCGGAACCCGAACTCGCCGCCGGCGACCGTCGTTGTTGCTAGGCCGCTCTCGGGTGCGGTTAGGGTCTCGGTCTTTCCGTCAGGGAGCGTGATCGCCATTTCGACCACGGGACTATACGCCTGCCCGCTAGCGGCCGCTGCCGTAGCGAGGCAAATCCATGCCAGGCATGCGACTCTTTTCGTTGCCTTCATATCACTGTCCCTCCTTTTAGCGTGAGAAACGAACCGTCAAATAGAAATTCCTGATGCCGACAACCTCGAGTGAGGAACGTACCTCGGATCCCGAATTCGGCGGGACCCGGACTTCGATGGATCGCACACTCTCAACACGTCCGACTCCGTCGCAGTACCCACAGCGAAATGGCCATGCGTGTTGGCCCCCACGGCAGACGGGACAAACAGGATAGGCCGGAATGCCTATTTGAACTGTCGGGCCCGTCATTTGTTCCGGAGCCAGCTGTATATGGACCGTCAAATTCTCCTTGTGCTCAGATTTTGGAATTCGCTGGCCAGTGAAGTTGCGCAATAAGCGCTCGTAGATTTCATCAAACGATGGATGTGCGGCGTTACGGTCCTGAAGGATCGACACAGGCTCATCGGATTCTGCGACAAGCTCAACTGAGGGCTCTTTAATGCCAAGCTCCGCGCGACGCTGTAACTGTTTCTGGTACGTTCTGCGTTTCGAGGAATCCAGCAACACCGAGAATGCCTGAAGTACCGAGCCGAATTCGCTGGGCCAGATAGGGGGCGCCGGTGACGCATTCAACGATCTAACGAAGTCCCTGTAGGCAGCCCATAGCCCCCTCGCACTCTCCGTTGTCGGAAAGCCCAATATTGAATAGTAGTCGGATTCTCTCATGGCAATCACCTCGCGGTGCATCGATGAGATTCGCCGAACGCCGACCCGTTAGGCTGGCACACCGGCCCAACAGGGGGTGCGCCAAATCTGAACGGTCAGGGTTCTTGCAAGCTTAGGCGCTAATGGCCTTACGCGAGTCGCCCGATTGAATTGGAATGTGGCGAGGTTTCATTTGCTCGGCCACAGGTATCTGAATATCCAGTACGCCATCGTGGAGCCGGCACGAAACCTTGTTTAGGTTTAGGCCGCTTGGAAGCGGTACGGCGCCATAAAATTTGCCGTAGGCCATTTGCGTGTACCCGCTGTGGCCCCAGCCCTCCGGGGCCTTCCGCTCTCCCTCGATTACGAGCTGATCGTTTTGCACGCTCACCTTCACGTCCTTCTCGGCGACGCCGGGAAGAATAGCGCGCAGGCAAAGCTCATCATCCGTCCAGCGGGACTCGACGGCGGGAGTAAAAGCGTACCCGCCGTTGGTCACGGTGCTCCCGTTAAGGGCGCTGCCAGATCGGTCGAAGTCGGAAAAAAGCTGGTCCACAGATCGCCGAAAGTGGTCCAGCGTTTGCCGGAGATCGCGAGACATCAAACTATCAAACATACGTTGAACCTCCTTCTGTGTTTTTGGAACATCTACGCTCCAGGCAGGCCTTCTGGCATGCCGAAGGGGTGACTCCGTCTCGGAAAGATGCTTGGAGATGTCCTCAGGTTACAGGCATCACGCGAGCAGACGCCATCTATGTGGCCCCATGTTTGCTTACCACCGAATCCCCACAGTGAGCGGAACCAACGTCGTGTTGCTGTTGCTCGTAAACCCATGGAAATAGCGGGATTCGATGAACAAGTGCGCCCCCGTCTTTGGGAGCGCCACATTCACGCCGCCGCCCACATCGAGCGCTCCGGAGTTGCTGGTGACCGACCCGAGGATCTGTTTGACGGGCACCAACGCTGGTCCGATGTAGCCCCACCAAGGATTGAATACGAACGTCTGAGCTAGAGTCGGCTGGGTGAACTCGACCGTCCGCCGCAAGTAACCGCCACCCCCCAGTAGATAGGCGCTAAAGCCGTGGCCGAGCGGAAGCCTGAAGGTCGGATCCAGCGTCACGCTGTAGACCCTCGCGTTGCCGTCGGGTTGATTGAGGGCATTGAGCTCGCTCCGCGTGATTCCCAACTGATTGAACATGAAGTTTCCCGTAACACCAAAGTAGCGATTGAAGTTCAGCCCCCGCCAACAAGCACATTGCCGCCATGATCCAAACGACCGGAGTCATACCCGGTTATGGCAGTAAAGCCTCCTCCGGCGCCGATCGTGAATCGATGATAATCCGACTCATTTTGCGCGAATGATGGGACCGTGAAACCACATGTGCACAGCAGTAGCCATGAGCAGAAAAGCACACGTTTCCTCATACAGACTCCTCTTCGACTCTTCAAATTGTGTTCTGCACGAAAGGAATGATCGTGCACACATTGAGACGAAGGCAAAGAGAATACGGTTGCAGCGCGCCACCTCTCGCACTAGCTTTAGGGGCACGGCCAACGACCTTGGCGTAGACGGGTGCAGCGAGGTCCGGTATCAAATGCCCAGCCTTGATGCCCGCCAAGAATGGTGACGGAACCGCGAGATAGACGTCCAATGATTTCGAGGAGACAACTACCATGACCAAGATGCTGCTTATCCTGACAGCGGTCGCGGTCGCTGTCGCGAGCGCGACTTCGAAAACATACCAGGTTTCGATCACGAGTCCTGCTTGGATCGGCACGAACGAGTTGAAACCTGGAGAATATAAATTGGAGATAGAAGGTGACCATGCTGTGCTCCGCAACGGGAAAACCACCCTCAATGTACCCGCGAAGATCGAAGCAGGCAGCCAGAAGCACAGCGCCACAGCCGTGACGATTGACAACCAAGGAAATAAGCCAGTGCTGCGGGAGATTGAAGTCGGAGGCACGTCAACGAAAGTGGTCTTTCCGGCCGACACAAACCCGACGCGATGACAGCGTTCCCCATTGAGCAACGCGCCCGCGGGGCGGCCGTGTAATTGGCGAAGCCGTGGGTCGTGCCCAACCTGAGGAACCCGTGTCCTTGCTCAAAACACGAGCGCCATTACTCGGTCGACCGGAGGAGTAGCAATGCACGCTATTCGGCCCCCTAAAGGCTTTGATCCAGAGGACGGCGCGTGTCCGGAGCACCACCGAATGAAGCCCATCGTTTCGGATCGCGAATTCATCATTGCGATGTGCTTCTTGGCGCTCTTCGGACTGTTTGGCGCAGCGGTAATCATCGCGCTTCTCATTGGTTTTTGCCTTACGGCGACTAACCGGTGGGCGGCCGACTCGGCCTTCTTATTCGCCACGGCTCTAATACTCGTCGTCTCTGTAGCAGATTATCTGTTCGCCCGTGTTCGTACCTTCTTTACTCGGGTCGACGCCACGACAGAAATTGACCGAAGACCCAAAGAAGCGGTTCGGAAGAATGAAGCTGGCGTGGTTCTCAAGGATGATGGGCCGCACACTCACCCATCGCCGGGTTTGCGGATCCATAGGAATGCCGTCTCGGACGATCCCTGCGGCGTTCGGCGCGATTAGCTGCGTCCTACAGAAACCGAGACTGAGCCGCGAACATCAATAATGTTCTCAAGAGATGATTCGATGTTCGACCACATTTGTCCCAATGCTGGATGGTGTCCGAGGAAGGTCCTCGAATCCGTTCTGGAACTGGCGATCGAAATTGCCCGCGAGGGGCGCGAGGGCCGACGAATCGGTACCCTGTTTACAGTCGGGTTCGCCGATGTCGTAATGCACCAGTCTAGGCCGTTAATCCTTGATCCAGTGGCGATGCATCCACGGGACGCACGACAGATAACCGATCCGAACCTGCGCGGTACGATCAAGGAACTCGCGCAGTTGGACGGCGCGTTCATTGTCGACGAGAACGGCGTCGTCGTCGCGGCATGCCGCTACCTCGACACCTCCAGCAAAGACGTTGACATGCCGTTCGGCCTCGGAAGCCGGCATCTCGCTGCGGCCTCAATCTCCAAAGAATCAAGTGCGATCGCGATCGTGGTTTCCGAGAGCGCAGTGGTTCGGGTCTTCCATGAGGGATACCTTCATGCAGAAATTTTGCCAGAACTGTGGCTGTTGAGCCGCCACAGCCTGCACCTGCGTGGACCGGTTCACGAGGACAGTTTGAAGGACGTAGCAATCTTCACGGCAGAAGCAACGGCCACGAACGCGGAGCAAGCCAAATGAGATTCTACTACCTGTGCCGAAAAGAGGATGTCTCGCACACTAGCGGAACGGGTCATGTCGCCGAAGTCGCGGAGTTTGATGACGGCGCCGTTGTGGTCCGATGGCTGGCTTCGAGGAACGCCACCGGCGTGGCCAGTACGACCATCTTTAACTCTCTCGATGACCTACTGAAGGTTCACGGCCACGAAGGCAGAACAGTCGCAGAACCGATCATCGATGGCGATCGAATACGCCAGCTTGAAAGCCGCGTTGGACATCTCGAACGATGTCTATCCGGCGCTATTGCTCTTCTCAGGGAAAGTCATATTCCCGTGCCCGAGGATCTTAGAACCGAATCAAACTCCACCTCATCCGCCTTGCCCGTTTGGCCAACCTGCGCCAACGAATGAGTCAATCCGAATCGACGATTTCGACTAGGCAGCCACGGGAGCGAACATCTTCCGCAAAGACGCGAACCAATTGCCCATCCCACTCAGCCTCGATCAGGCCGCGCTGCGGAGTATCTGCAGGCACCCTCAGAACCGCGCCAACTGGCAACGCAATCCGGGCAGATTCCGTTTCCGAAAATCTTTTTCTGGCTGCAACGATCGGCTCGTTCAGTCTGTACCGCATAGACCAAACCCATGAGAGAGCGCTTTGCAGGGCAATGATGCGTGCTGGTTCAATACGCACCATGCTGCACTTGGTCCGATAATTTGACGCACGCGCTTTTCCGCAGGTTCATCGCGCCAGTGTGTCGAGGCTGAACGCTGACTCCGATGTAACCAACAGCGGTCGTCTTTCATCTCTTGGATTGGAACGAAGACGCGATCGGGCGCTCGTTCCAAAGCCCGCCTGACTTCATCAGGGGAAGGAGGTGGGGGTTATCGAAGCATTAACCAAATAGGAGGCCGGTTCTTTACCGGTCTCCGTCCCTCTCCTCGGCAGCGCCGGTCAGGCGTGAACACAGTTTAGCCATGGGAGACGACTATGATGAAAATCAGATACCGTAATCATTTAAAACGAGGTCTCATCACATTCGTCGCAGTTGCGGCAACGCTCACGATACCTGTATTCTCGCAGCCGGTTTCGCTTCACCCGGACCAATTGGATCGATTGGTCAGCCGTATAGCCCTTTATCCCGATCCACTGCTCGCGCAAATTTTGACTGCTTCAACTTATCCGGATCAAATTTCCGAAGCGGCCGTGTGGGCTGACGGACATCGCTATTTGCATGGCGACGAGCTCGCAAATGCCATCTCTGCCGATCACTTGAACTGGGATCCGAGCGTAATAGCTCTACTTCCTTTTCCGTCTGTTCTTGACATGATGAACCGCGACATGACTTGGACCAGGCAACTAGGCGATGCCGTCCTCGCGCAGCGTCCGGAGGTAATGGACGCTGTCCAACGCATGCGCCGAGCAGCTTGGGATTACGGATACCTGCGGTCAAACAGCTTTGTCAGGGTTGGCTATTATCCCGGGTATATCGAAATTCTTCCGATCGATCCTGCCTACATCTACGTGCCGGTCTATGATCCGTTGGTTGTTTTCTCCCGACCGGTCGGGCATGTTGTGGTGACCGCGGCGATCAGCTTCGGGCCTCCTGTATTCGTTGGCCCCGCGCTTGTGCCTTTTGGATGGGCCCGAGCCGGATTCATTTGGCCCTCTCATGTCGTGGTAATCGATCGCGAACCGTGGCGGCGAGGCTGGGAGAACCGCTTCACCTACGTCCATCCGTACGCACAAACGTGGCATCCCGAGGGACCGCGAGTCGAACGGCACGTGCTTAGGGGTCGAGCGGAAGCGGAGCGCCGAGCGCATCGCTAATCTGCTGGGGGGATGGCGCTGGGCTCAGAGCCTGCCCGGCGCCATGTAGGAGTCATGATCCGGAACATGGATGCATACCGTATCGCGCTGCTTGAGCGGCAGGCTACACTGGAGCGATCGCTTCGATCTCGCGACGACATCGTCGTTGAACGGGCGCCCGACGAGGTTGAAGCTATCCAGCTGGCTCAGGAGCGCGACTTGGCCATTTCGGAGGTCGATCGCGAGACGCAGCAGCTACGCGCGATCAAGTCCGCTTTGGACAGGTTCAATGATGGCACCTTTGGTGACTGCCTTCGCTGCGACAAACAGATCAACGAGAAGCGCCTCGCCGCGGTTCCATGGGCGGCTTATTGCATCGCCTGTCAAGAGGAGGTTGACAGAGAGAATGGAAACGGCCACCTTTCCAGCGGATACTCCACGCCCGACGACGCGCTGACAGCCTGATAATTATTCACTTCGTCTTCAGAATCAACTGAAAATATGAGGCTTATGGGTGACGCGAGCTTGTCAAAACATGAGCACATCACGATCAATTAACCTGCTCTTTACAATGTAACCCAAGAGGTCTCTTGCTCGTCTCTAGTGACGGCACCGGTTGGCAAGAGGTGCCGCCCAGCGCGTTCCGCCGCGGATTTTGACACCGCCGTCAGGCGTCGAGATCGGCCTAACGCTCCGGATCTCACTTCCATCCGTCAGTCCGCCCGGACGCAAAAGGTTCGGCGCCTCTGCCTAGGTTCCGATTTTCATTCGTTCGACTTTTCTGGAGGAGTGCCTGGAATGCGCACGAGGAATCTCACACAGAATCTTTTGGCATGTCTTACAGCTTCTGCGATTCTAGCGACCTTCGCTGCAGCACAAGGGGCTGACGTCAAGCCCGCGAAGGGGGCCCGCGCGCCGGCAGATTCGGCACCGGGAGCTCAGGTTCACGTACCGAATCGACCATCCACGTCCCTGTTTCAGGGAGAGCAGGGCAAGCAGAAGACAGAGATCTACTTTGACCCCGCGACGCAAGTCGTGACGGTTAAAATGCTCGTTCAAGACCCAAACGGCTACTTCATTCCCAATATTCGTCGCGATAACTTCGCGGTTTACGAGAACGGCACGCGACAGCACAACGCAACCGTTGAGATCGAACATGCTCCGGTCTCGCTCGCCGTATTGATGGAATGGGGCGGGCGTTATCAGGCACTAAATAAGGCGCTGGCGGACGAGGTCCCACGGGCGGCGCATCAGGTGCTCGACGAACTCGGAAGGCAGGACAAGGTTGCCATTTTCCGATATGGCGATCGCGTCGACCGTCTCGCGGACTTCTCCTCGGGCCATGAAGCTTTAGACGGGTTGTTTACTGGCCTTAACCGACCGGAGTTCTCAGAACTAAACTTCTACGATGCCCTCACCTCAACGCTTGGTTACATGAAACCCGTAAACGGCCGTAAAGCCGTCATTCTTATTTCTTCCGGCATTGACACTTTCAGCAAAGCAAAGTACGAAGACGTGCTAAGCACGGCGCGCGATTGTGGAACGCCGATCTATGTTGTCAATCTCGGGCCAAAGCTCCGCGAGTCTGTGGAGTACTCCTCGAACGAAGGCCCGTACGCGCGCCTCGATTGGAAGCGCGCGGAACACGAGCTCCAGGAAATCGCAAAAGCCTCGGGAGGCCGCTTGTATTCTCCTGGATCGATATTCGATCTCTCCGGCGTTTATGACGACATCATGGAGAATCTGCGGGTGCGGTATGTGATCACATACAAGTCCAACGATGATCGCGATCTCAGCGCCACCAGGACTGTGCGGGTTGAACTGGTCGATTCAAGGACTGGCGGGCCCCTGGAGATCGTAGACGCCAACGGGAAGCCGGTGCGCTCGAAGATCTTTGTCGAGGACAGCTACATCCCTCGCAGCGCTTCGGTGGCCAGTGTGAACACAACTTCGAAGGCCCAACAGGAGTAAGGAGGAAAGGACATGCGCATCACTTCTAAGTCATCGAAGATAGTGAGCCTAAGTATCGTCGTGATAATCGTCGGCGCCCTGCTGTACTTTGGATTCCGCGGCGCTTCCCTGCGGCCAGTAATTGCAGCTCCCCAACAGACCCAACCTGCGACCCGAACAGTTTCGACCACAGTGCGCGATTCATATGCGGACATCGTCGATCGCGTAGCTCCTGCTGTCGTAACTATCCGTTCAGCCCGGCGGGTTCGAGCACCACAACAGTTTCCGTTCTTTGATGATCCATTCTTCCGCCAGTTCTTTGGCAACCCGAATCGAAACAGGTCCCGCGAAGACCGCTCGCTGGTGGAGCGGGCGCTTGGGTCCGGTGTCATCGTCAACGGCGACGGCCACATTTTGACGAATCACCATGTTGTCGATGGGGCAGATCAGATCTCAGTTGAGCTGAATGATCGGCGCTCCCTCCAAGCGAAAGTCATCGGCTCAGATGCTCCGAGCGATCTGGCACTGCTGAAGATCGAAGCGAGCAATCTTCCTGCGCTCCCCCTGGGTGACTCTGACAAAGTGCGCGTGGGCGACCTCTGCCTGGCCGTCGGCAACCCGCTCGGGATCGGCGAAACCGTTACAGCGGGAATCATTAGCGCGAGGGGCCGCGCTACAGGTCTCAGCGATGGGAGCTTTGAAGATTTCCTGCAGACAGATGCTGCGATCAATCAAGGTAACTCGGGAGGCGCACTGGTCAACACCCACGGCGAGTTAATCGGCATCAACAGCCAGATCATTTCGCCGTCGGGAGGCAATATCGGCATAGGATTCGCGATTCCGTCCAACATGGCGCGGAATGTGATGGATCAGTTGAAGAACGGGGGGAAGGTCCGCCGAGGTAAGCTCGGCGTCGGCATTCAGGAGATTACGTCCGATTTGGCCAAGAGTTTGGCGCTGCGCGAGGTTCGGGGCGTGTTGGTGAATTCGGTCGAAGCCGGCGGGCCGGCCGAACGGGCAGGTATTCGGGCGGGTGACATTATCACGGCTGTGAATGGCACTCGTGTCGACGATGCCAATGCACTGCGAAATCACATTGCCGGTACTGCGCCTGGGAGCGATGTTGCTCTCACGATCTTGCGCGATGGCCGAGAGCAGCAAATCCATGCGCGGTTAACCGAACTGCCGGCTGACAAAGATTCGACCGAATCTTCCTCTGGGCCCGAAGGACGCGGTGGTCAGCTAGGCATTACGGTGGAGCCTCTGACACCCGAACTAGCATACCAGTTGGGGCTGCGACGCGGCACACAAGGCGTCGTCGTCACGGATGTCGATCCTGGCGGGCCTGCGGCCGAGGCTGGTATTCAACCGGACGACGTAATACTGGAAGTCAACCGTCAACCAGTGAAGTCCTCAACGGAACTGCGCGCGGCGGTCCGGAACTCGGGTTCACGTCCAGCTCTGCTGCTGGTCAATCGGGACGGCCGGAGTCTCTTCTTGGCTGTGCAGCCTCGTTGAGACCAGAACCGCACTGGAGGCCGCCATGAGCAACTCTCAACAGAAAGTTCACGTCTAACAATTGGGGTTTCAGGAGGTTGGATGTGAATCTTTGCGGGACGGAGGTTCCAGACTCGTGGAAGCTTCTCGCAACAAAAAAGCTTTCAAGAGCGCTAGAGTTTCGCCGTTATCGCGGTGTAGCCGCAGTGCTCACGGCTGTGGCGGTCGCGGTCTGCGCGATCGTGGAACTACGCTCGTCCTGGCTTGAATCACATCTGCTCCCCGCTATCGATCGACGTCTGGCGTTTTCCCTGAAGTCAGGGCCCAGTTCGGATGTGGAACGGCCCTCCGCCGGTCCTTATGATCAGCGTCTCGGATTCTATAATCTCCAGGAGTTCATAAGCCGTCTTAAAAACAAGCAATACGATGTAGCCGCTCAAGCACGTGTTTCAGAAACGGCGCATGCACTTACTCTCATCGGCCTTCCGCCAATTTATCACGAGAAGAGTCAGGCTGGACTCCAGATCGAAGACTGGCAGGGACACGCGCTCCTGAACGCTCAATACCCCGCTCGAACCTATCCTGACTTTCAGTCAATTCCTCCGCTTGTCATAGACACGCTGCTTTTCATCGAAAACCGCCAACTGAGAAATGCATCGTATCCAGAGCGGAATCCGGCGATTGAATGGGAGCGACTGGGAAAGGCTGTACTCGATCTCACCATCCATACCATCGATCACAAGCATCCGATGATCGGTGGAAGCACGCTGGCTACTCAACTCGAGAAGGTGCGCCACTCGCCTTCGGGACGGACCCATTCCGTGAGGGAGAAAGTCCGCCAGATGGCAACCGCCTCGCTCCGCGCGTATTTGGATGGAAGCGACACTCGCGCCGCGCAACAGCGCATTGTTTGCGACTACATCAACTCGATCCCATTGGCGGCGACACCTGCACAGGGTGAAGTAATCGGGCTAGCAGACGGGCTTCAGTCTTGGTACGGAGCCAACTTCGACGCAGTCAACCAACTTCTTTTAGCCGACGAGTACGCTTTGGAAGCCAGCCAAATGGCTATGCGCGCCCGCGCCTACCGTCAGGTTCTTTCACTGTTTTTGGCGCTGCGGGCGCCGACGTGGTACCTCGTTCAGCATCCCGACGCGTTAGCGTTCCAAACTGACCGATACCTGCGGCTGCTGGCGGCCAACCGCGTCATCTCGACCCGGCTACGAGACTTGGCTTTATGCTCGCGCGTGCAGCCGAAGCCTATGTTTGTGCCTCAGCAAGCCATCAGCTTTGTGACGAACAAGGCGCCGAATGCGATTCGTTCGGCGCTCCTCCCGCTGCTCGGCCTGGACAACACCTATGCGTTGGACCGTCTTGACCTGACCGTCAAGACCACATTCGATAAAGATGCGCAGGATTCGGCCACGGAATTCCTCGCGAGTCTGTCCGATCCGTCGCAGGTTCGAGCGGCAGGCCTGAATCAATATCAGTTGCTCGACCGCGGCAATCCTCGGTCGGTGATCTATAGCGTTACCTTGTACGAGCGCACGCGCGGAGCCAACGTGTTGCGCGTTCAGACCGACAACTTCGACCAGCCGCTCGATATCAATCAAGGGACGAAGCTGCAGATGGGCTCGACGGCAAAGCTGCGCACTCTGATTCACTACCTGGAGATCATCGCCGAACTTCATGACAAATACGCGGCCATGTCGTCGGCTCAACTGCACGCCGTAACGACGTTCCCCGGTGACAATCTAACCGCCTGGGCACTCTCCTATCTGTCTTCCGCTACTGACCGAGGGCTGGAGCCAATGTTGGCCGCTGCCCTTCAACGCAGGTACTCTGGCAGTCCTGGTGAGGCGTTCTTCACTGCCGGTGGACTCCATCACTTCGCCAACTTCGAACGGTCGGAGGACAGCGCGATCATGACCGTGAGCGAGGCCTTTCAACGCTCCGTAAATCTCGTATTTGTTCGGGTGCTGCGGGACATCGATCGCTTCCACATTTTTCGCGTACGGGGCGCGTCACCGAACGTACTCGCCGATTCGACCGATCCCGCACGACTGCGTTATCTGTCCCGATTCGCCGATCTGGAAGGCCGAATCTTTCTGAAGCGCTTCTACGAAAAGTACAAGGGGCAGACCGCCGACCAGGGTTTGGAAGCCCTGGTATCTGGCATTCGCCTGACTCCGCTGCGTGCAGCCGTGATCTACCGCTCCGTGCGTCCCCAGGACGGGATCGACAAGTTCCGCACATTCCTGCGAGGGCATCTTCCCCAATCAGGGCTGGCCCGTGAGACCTCTGAAGAGCTTTACACGAAATACGGGCCGGACAAATTCAATCTGCAGGATCGCGGGTATCTGGCGCATGTTCATCCGTTGGAGCTCTGGCTGTTGAACTACCGGGAGCAGCACCCCCGGACCTCGCTCGCAGAGATTTATGCCCAGAGTGCGAACGAGCGGCAGCAAGTGTATGGGTGGCTTTTCAAAACCCGTTATAAGCATGCGCAAGACAAACGGATCGAGACATTACTTGAAATGGACGCGTTCAAGGAAATCCACCGCGCCTGGAAAAGACTCGGGTATCCGTTCGACTCTCTCGTGCCATCCTACGCCACCGCGATCGGAGTATCGGGAGACACGCCTGCCGCTCTAGCAAAGCTCGTAGGCATCATCTTGAACGATGGAGTCCTCTACCCAAGCGTGTCCATCCAGCAGCTCCATTTCGGTGCGGCAACGCCGGCTGAGACGATCCTGACGCGACGCGACACGCCCGGCGAGCAGCTCTTGAATCCAGTAATTGCTCGCCTCGTTCGCCGTGAGATGATCGGCGTCGTCGAGAATGGTACGGGGCGGCGGCTTCACGGTGGGCTCAAGTTGCCGGACGGCACTATGGTTCCCGTCGGCGGCAAGACTGGTACAGGCGACAACGAATTCCGGATATATGGAGCTCAGGGAGGCCTCCTCGGCTCGCGAGTAGTCAATCGGACCGCCGCCTTCGCGTTCTTTATTGGGGACCGCTTCTTCGGAACCATCCTTGCTTTCGTGCCTGGAAAGGAGGCAGCCAACTACAAGTTCACAAGCGCGCTAGCAGTGCAAGTGCTAAAGGATCTGACCCCATCTTTCTTGCCCTTACTCGAACGCAAGACGTCAGAAGCCTTCGATTCTAATCCTGCGCGGCAGAGAACGAACACGGGAGGACAGCAGCCCACAGGTTAGACGAAGCGAATTCCTATTGCTGTGCCGGCTGGCCCCCATCGTCCCGCTCGTAGAGCTTTTTCAGCTCCGCGGCGCTCGGCGTGTTCCGGACCATTTCTTCAGCGTCGTGCGCAAACTTGCGCATGACCTCAAGCAGTTCCCACTCCCGGCCAACCGCAGCGTACACGTCGACCCCGGACAGAAGCATAGCAAGGCAGTCATCACCGCGCTGCTTTACTTCTCGCTGTAGCCGCCGCAGACCCTCAATCGATTCGGGATGGGGAGGCTGGCAAACCATAAGGTGGTCTCTATCGTTGACAGAATAGCTGAAAACATTAGTCCTCTTCAATCATATTTCATGATGGCGCAGGCTTGACAAAGCCACATTTTTGTGGCATTTTATCATTAGAAAGATTCTCTGAGAGGGTCGGGGAGAACGGTCCCCGGCAACGGCTGTAAACAGCTGATCCTGGAAGCTCTGAGAACGCTTCCAGTTTCATGCCGTCGCGACCGTTATCCCGCCGTCTCGCCTAAATCCAACGAAAGAGTCAAGGAGAGCTTATGTTGAGCACACTGTTTGGCAACGATGTTCGACAGACGTTGGATCAGTTCCGCCGTTCTGTCGACCAGATGTTTGAGAACTTCTATGGTTATCAAACACAGCCGGCCGCCGGCGATGCCTCGGGGGAGCGAACTTGGACATTCAGCCCCGTGGTGGAGTCCGGCTGGAATGAAAATTTCCTCAATCTTCGGGCCATTCTGCCCGGCGTATCTGAGAAGGATGTGCGGGTCAGCGTGCAGAATAACCAAATCGTGATTGAGGGTGAGCGGAAGGCGCCTGAAAGCTTCCAAAAGAATGCCTGGACGCAACTCGCCTACGGCAAATTCTACACCGCGCTGACACTGCCTGCTGGCCTGGACGTGGATCATGTGAACTGCCGGCTTCAAAACGGCGTTCTCGATATTCAGGTTCCTGTGCTCGAAGCGAGCAAACCGAAACAAATCCAGATCCAGACTGGTGCGGAGCACAAAGCCATCGGGGCATAGAACACTGCCACACCACCGGACTGGGATCGGCCTAATAGAGCCTGTCCCAGTCAGATTTCATTGGTTTACTTTGCAGCACGGATGTCTAGGCTAAGGCTAGGAGACTGCACATTTATGGGTTAACCATGTCCGATCGAGCGTTTCTGTTTCTTTTTAGCTTGGCCGTGGTCGTTGCAGCCCTCGGTGCGGCCGCGTGGCTGGTAGCGACGCACCAGGTCGGCACAGTTGACTGCTTGTTTCTATTTTCATCGTGCACCGTGATCGCGCTCGCGTTCGGCCTGTATCTGCGTTGGATGATCCGATCAGCCCTGCGCGAGGAGCATAAGCATCCGCTCTCCGAAAATGGCGAAGCGCCCAACCGGAGGACAACATCAAATGCCGAGGCGACCGCTGTTTTGTCAAACGTGCGATGATCTGCTTGACGAGTTGGCGAAGGCCGCCGAAGCCGCAGCAGCTTGCTCGGGCGGGTTGAGAACTGCAGGAACACCGGAGAATGCTGCCGCTTTTCAAAACGAGGCAGATCTTCGAAACCGATACTTCGAACTAAAAGAACGGGCACTCCGGCATCGCGAATTGGCACATGGCCAGTTCAGACGTTGACCGTAAGTGGTCCTATCTCGACGACCAGATTAAAGCTTCGGTGGTGGAAAAAGGTCTACGCGCTCGGCCAGGGCAGTTCCACGCTTTAGGTAAACAAGGTGCGTGAAGTTCGCTGTCGGCGTGGTTGCCACGCTCACGAGTTCCCAGCCATCTTTCCCGACCTCGTTCAAAAACTCCTCGACTAGCAAGATCTTGTCGGAATCCTCAACATTGAACTCTCTGATCATGTACTCCCATGTCATATGCTCATCCATCGTACCAGGATGTCTCGGGTCGCATTTCTGGACCAGCCCAGCCTAAGTCAATGCAAGAAAACGACATGCAGCTAACAACTGGGCGGTCGTTCTTGGCGAACCTGGGGCTGATCCGAAGATGTCGGCTGAGTCCTTTTCCATCAGATTTTATCAGTATGACCTCTTGACAAAAATCACATTTTTTGGCAATATCGAAAGCGGAAATTTTCTCCGAGAGGGTTGGGAGTGACGCTCCCGGCAACGGCTGTGAACAGTCGACCCTGGAAGCTCCGAGAACGCTTCCGAATTCGCCGCAGCGAGCCGTCGGCCCGCCTTCTCGCCCAAAACCTAACGAATTGAGTCTGAGGAGATATCTATGTTGAGCACACTGTTCACCAATGATGTTCGACAGACGTTGGACCAATTCCGCCGCTCTGTCGACCAGATGTTTGACAACTTCTATGGCCAGGCGCTGCCCGCCGGCTCCAACGCGACTGGAGAAAGGACGTGGACGTTCAGTCCGGTGCTTGAGTCCGGATGGAATGATCAATACCTGAACCTGCGCGCGATCCTTCCCGGTGTCGCCGAAAAAGACGTTCACGTGAGCGTGCAGAACAACCAGCTCGTCATCGAGGGTGAGCGCAAGGCCCCGGAAGGTTTCGACAAGAACGCGTTCACGCAACTCGCCTATGGCAAATTCTACACTGCTCTCACGCTGCCTACGGGCCTGGACGTGGATCATGTGAGCTGCCGGCTCTATAACGGCATTCTGGAAATCCAGGTGCCGATCACAGAGACCAGCAAGCCGAAGCAGATTCAGATTCAGACCGGCGAGGAGCGGAAAGCGATCCACGCTTGAGGGCAACTTCTTCGGCGGTGCCTCTGGCTGCTTGTGGCAGTCCGCTAGCGAAGCGCGACTGAATGCTTTCTCGCGGCAAAGGCGTGCTCGCAGGTAAGCAGCACTGCCGAAGACGGAATGGAGGATGACAATATGCGAAGGGTTCTCTTTATCGCAGTTGCCGCTCTCCTGGCTTCAGTACACGCGAGAGCTCAACAAACAACTCAACCAGCATCTGAAACGACATCCGGCACCGACGGATTGGCGTGCTTCGAAAACCTCGGGACGCCGGAGTATCCCAAGAACGCGCTCCAGGAAAATGTCGACGGTTCGGTGTGGACCTGGACTCAAGTGGGCCCGCAAGGAACCATCGACAAGATCGAGACGCAAGTCGTTTCCGCCTGGGGACAGGGCGAGAAACTGCTCACGCCCCCAGTGGAGAAGGCAATTCGGGCGGCCAAGATCAAGTCCGAGTGCGCGGGCAAGAAGGTGTCCGTTGTTTTCCGATACCAGCTTCACGGGGAAGCGACGCCGAACCCGAAAGTGACTTCTAAGACGGAAGCGCCCAATATCATGGACATCGAAAGCCAGCCAGCCACGAAGACCGAGGTCTCCTCGAATAAGGCTCCGGCCAAACCTTGAGTCGCCTCGGGTGAGTCACGCGGCGAGATCGCGGAGGCAGCATGAATCTCTACGCTGTTCTCGGTATTTCTCGAGATGCGGACGACGAAACGATCCGCAGTGCATACAGGATACTCGCCCGCCGATACCATCCGGATCGGGGGGCGGGTTCCTCCGCGGAAAAGTTCCGCCAGGTCAACGAGGCGTACGAAACTCTAATTGACCCTGGAACTCGTCAATCGTACGATCTCTCGCTCGAGTGGGCTCAACCTCAGGTGCCCATTCGGGTCGAGCCGATGGTGGCGCAGTCCGGACTTTTTCCCCAGGAAGATGCTGGTCTATTCGGCAGATTCGCAGCCCCGCCGCCGTCTTCGTTATTCCGAGCCTCACCGGGTTTCGATGAGTTCTTTGATAGATGGTTCCATTCGCTCGACGATTTGTTCTTCGATTCTGAATGGCCATGGTAGGAGGAGGGGAGCGTGCGCGGGGAGTTAAACGCGCAATGGAGGAAATTTGAACGTTGATTAGACTCGTACGAAATTTTGGCTTGATCGTGGTTTCGGTCTGGTTGGTGAGTGCCGCCGCCGAAACTTCAGAAACGAAGGTGCAGGGCGTGCTCATCGACAAGATGTGCTCCTATAAAGCCGAAACGCGAATTGTGCCCGGCGGGCTTCTCGCGGGCGGCATCATTACCATTTACCCCCATACCCGGCAATGCGCCCTCATGCCTGAATGCCAGAAGAGCGGATACGGCGTATTCACTTATGACCAAAAATTCCTGCCTTTCGACGAGGCAGGCAACCAGAAGGCGTTGGCTTACTTCAAACAGGCCAAGCACGAGGACGACTTCCGCGTGGAGGTCGCAGGACAGAATCAGGACGAAGTGTTTAAGGTCGCGAGCATCAAGCCGCTACCTTAGACGTTGGATCAATGACGAGGAGGCGTAACAGTTATGAATCTTCGACCGCTATATGACCGGATCGTGGTCCGAAGGATTGAGCAAAAAGAACAGGTACAAGGCGGAATCATCATCCCCGATTCCGCGAAGGAGAAACCGCAGGAAGGCGAGGTCGTTGCCGTTGGAAAGGGCAAGCGCTTGGAAGATGGCAGCGTGGTTCCGCTCGACGTTAAGGCGGGCGATCGTATCCTGTTCGGCAAGTACTCCGGGAGCGACATCAAGATGGATGGCCAGGAGTACCTCATCATGCGCGAAGACGAGGTGCTTGGCGTATTGGAGGGTGCATCCATCAAGGAAAAAGCAGCTTAGGGAGGTAAGGTATGGCAGCGAAACAGGTTCTCTACAGCGAAAGCTCACGGCAGGCAATTCTGCGCGGTGTCAACCAACTCGCAGACGCGGTGAAGGTCACACTGGGTCCGAAGGGTCGGAACGTCGTCCTGGAAAAGAAGTTCGGTGGTCCAACGATCACCAAGGATGGCGTCACCGTCGCCAAGGAAGTGGAACTGAAGGATCCTCTGGAGAACATGGGTGCCCAGATGGTACGGGAGGTGGCCTCGAAGACATCGGACATAGCCGGTGACGGCACCACAACCGCTACGGTTCTGGCCCAGTCCATGTACCGCGAGGGTGTCAAAGCTGTCGCAGCGGGAGCAAACCCGATGGCGTTGAAGCGTGGAATCGAAAGAGCTGTGGACGCGGTCGTTGAAGAGATCAAGAAGCTTTCAAAGCCGGTCACAGGCGACATGATCGCACAGGTGGGCACGATCTCGGCTAACGGCGATCAGACCATCGGAAAGATTATCGCTGACGCCATGAAGAAGGTCGGCAAGGATGGAGTGATCACAGTCGAAGAGGCGAAAACGATGACGACCGAATTGCAGACGGTTGACGGAATGCAATTCGACCGCGGGTATCTCTCGCCGTACTTCGTCACCGATGCCGAACGCATGGAATGTGTTCTGGAGGATCCCCTACATTCTAATTCACGAAAAGAAGATCAGCGTGATGAAGGACCTCCTTCCGCTTCTGGAGCAAATCGCGCGTGCCGGCAAGCCGTTGCTCGTGATCGCCGAAGAAGTCGAAGGGGAGGCGTTGGCGACGCTGGTTGTCAACAAGCTCCGCGGCACGCTCAATGCTTGCGCCGTGAAGGCTCCCGGTTTTGGCGATCGGCGCAAGGCCATGCTTGAAGACATCTCGATCCTGACTGGTGGGAAGGCCATCATGGAAGAGACCGGCATCAAGCTGGAGGGTGTCAAGCTGGACGACCTCGGCCGAGCCAAGCGCGTGACCATAGACAAAGACAACACAACGATTGTGGAAGGCTCGGGCAGCCAGAAGGCGATTGAGGGTCGCATCAAGCAGATCCGCGCGCAAATCGAGGAGACGACCTCCGACTACGACCGCGAAAAGCTACAGGAGAGGCTAGCCAAATTGGCCGGCGGCGTCGCAGTGATCAAAGTAGGCGCGGCCACCGAGACGGAGATGAAGGAGAAGAAAGCTCGCGTGGAGGATGCGATGCACGCCACTCGCGCGGCCGTCGAAGAGGGGATCGTTCCCGGCGGTGGTGTCACACTGTTGCGTGCCGCCAAGACCCTAGAGAAGGTGAAGGCGGAAGGGGACGAGCACATCGGCGTGGACATCGTAAGACGCGCTTGTGAGGAACCGCTCCGTCAGATCGCCGCTAATGCGGGATGGGAAGGCGCTATCGTCATCGAAAAGATCCGGGCGGAAAGCAAGGCCCACTATGGCTTCAACGCCGAAACGGGTCAATACGAAGACCTGGTCGAGTCCGGCGTTATCGACCCCACCAAGGTGTGCCGGACTGCGATACAGAACGCGTCTTCGATTGCCGCCCTGATGCTTACAACTGAAGCTATGGTTGCCGAGATTCCCGAGAAAAAGCCGGCCCCGGTGCCCGCCGGTCACGCCCCTGACATGGACTATTAAGGCTCCGCGTAAGACTTCACGCGGTGCGGCGCCAGCACGACGGCCGACGCCGCCCCGCCCTGCTTCAAACTTCGCGAAATCGTATGGTGCTTTTGCCGTGCGAGTTGCAATGCTGGTGCCGATTTCATGGCCGTACCACCACGACACACTATGGCGCGTCCATGTGGATTTCCTATTCGCCGGATTTGCGTCACTGGGGCAGCCAACGGCTCATACTCGCCGCTAGAGAAGGCACATGGCGGGATGCAAATAAGATCTGTTTGTCGCCGCCGCCAATCGAGACGCCGGAGGGATGGCTGGTCATTTACCACGGGGTCCGCCAGACGCCTGGCGGATGCCTTTATCGCCTAGGCTTGGCCCTGTTTGACTTGGAGACTCCTGAACGGTGCGTTCTTCGGAGCGACGGATGGATCTTCGGGCCCTGAGGAATCGTACGAGCGCCAAGGCGACGTTGCGAATGTAGTCTTTCGCTGCGGCTACACACTGGCGCCGGACGGCGACAAAATCTCTACTATGGCGGCGCAGATACTGCTTCGCCAGTCAGCCAGGGAAAGCGTGCGGTCTTTGCTCGACTGGCTCCACAAAAATGACAGGCCTGACTGCGGCAATTTGAGATGATTGGAAAACTCGCTAACAGCTTGATATAATTATAGATACGGGACGCAACCTGGTCTTTACTGCGTGCGTCTTTTCGCACGGAGACCCAAGCGAAAAATCCTCCGGACTGGCACAAGAACGGAGGTCGAGACGAGGTGGTGTATATGTTTCGCATCAATCGCAGAGGGTACCGACCCTGACAACATCAGACCTTGCGCAGTCTGTTCAGACGCTGCGGTGTTGTGTGTACCGAGCCTATGCCGCGCGAATTATCCTGAGCGTGGCCCGCCTTCTGCCGCCACGCCGCGACAAAGCGGCGCGGGAGGCTCTGTACTGAAGTGAATTTTATGGAAAGGAGGTAGATTTTGGTGGAATTCAATAAAACCAATCTGGAGCGGTCGATCCTCGCCGGATTTGTTGGCACGCTCTTAGTAACGATCCTGTTGTACTTGGCGCCAGAGTGGGCCTGCCCAAGATGGATGTTGCTGCCATGATGGGTTCCCTGTTCCATGGCAGCAATGCTCCTGAATCAATGAGCAATGCCTGGTGGCTGGGCATGGTCCTCCATTTCGTAGCCGGTGCGATCGTGTTCCCACTGTTGTATGCCTACTTCCTCGCGACCCGACTCTTTGGTAATTCCTGGACCAAAGGGACGACGTGGGACTGATCCTATGGGTCATTAGCGAGGCGGTGCTGATGCCAATCGTCGGGATGGGATTCTTCTCGTCCAAGGCTGCGGACTATTGGGCACTGCTTGTCAGCAGCCTCATTGCGTTCTTGATTTACGGGGCGTTGCTCGGCGGGTTGGCTGAAGCCGCGGCGCACCTCCATTGGCCGTGGCATCGTACTAGGCCGGCCTAACACATATGAGCGCGGCGGAGTACGTGACCTGCTCCGCCGCTCGCTTTTATGCAATCGGGACGGATCCGCGCCGCCGCCGTTGGCGACAAGCAGATCACCGTTTATTGGAGGAGAGCGGTGGCGTCAATTGCTGCGCGCCGCTGCGGGGTTGCAACCAATGAATTGTCGACCTGGCGGTCGAGAAGACTTTATGAGGTTCGACGCTGTTCCTCTTCAAAGTAGGTTTTCGGTTGTGGCAGGCATATTAGCTGGGTTTGCCGTGCTTCTCGGAGCCGAGGTCCCGACTTCGAGGATACTCGCCGCCAACTTAGCACTCTATCCGCTAGTGCCTTGGGCGCCGTTCCTCGCAGCCCTTTTTCTCTATCTTGCGTGGCAGTATCTGAACGGTAGAGGCTGGCCTCCCGATTCGTCAGCAGCGCGACAAAGAATGCTTCGCTCACGAACTCTGCCACCGACAGTCTGGCTTTGGTCGCTGATCTCTGGTGGTCTGGGCCTCGTAACTTGGGGTGCACTGGCACTGCTCATTGCCCATCTCGGTAGACTTGGACCGTTCCGACCTTTGGACTGCTCCCAAGTACCGCCATGGACGATGGCGTGCGTAATCCTTATGAGAGTGATCGAGGAGGGAGTTTTTCAAGAGGCGGCTTTCCGCGGATATATCCAGACGACATTGGAGGAGTGCTGTGGGCCCGCGACAGCAATTCTCCTGACTGCGGCGTTGTTCGGTGCGGTGCAGTTCCTGCGAGCCCCCTCGGTAGGCATATGGCTAATCAGTTTCGTTGCCGGTCTGATCCTGAGCCTCATTGCTTATTTGACAGGTTCAATTCGTCCCGGAATGGTTTTGCATGTAGTCGCGAAGCTAATCTTCGTGACCAGCTTGCTGCAGGGGTCCACGCATTTGTCAGGGGAATCAGAACGATCCATCGTCGCCATTTCCGTGGCCGGAATCGTTTTGGCGGTAACCACAATCGCAGCGTTCCGCCGGCTGGACATCACCGTGTTAGATCGTGCGGAAGAGTTTCACGGTTGATGGCCAACAATCTAGCAGCGTTGGATCATGCCGGCAACTGCAACCAGGTTGTTGAGGCCGCGGAACGATGCCGGGAACCGGGACCCGGGCCGCACTGGACCGGCTACAGAACTTCTCCATGGAAGACAGAGTTCTTAAACCCCGTTATGCTTGCTTTCTTTGACCATGGGGCGGCGATGCTGCAAATCACTTCCGGCAAGTACCAGACTCGCCGACTGCGTGCTCTGTCCTCCAAAAGCTCAACTGGTGCCTTTACACGGTGAAATATAGATCATCTCTAAATGCCAATTGCGTTTGCCAATCTGTAAGCGCGTACTTGCTCGATCCTATTCCGTCATCAATCGGGCACGGCTGAATTACACGCGTCTAGGGCATGTGCCGAGTCGGATTCTGGAGGATGAAACCTAGCCACTTCCTCATTCGTTCCTCATAACGGAGGTGATGACAGTAATGAGGCGCATTTTGATGCTAGCGTCAGTGGCCCTGCTTCTGGCAACTTCCACCAGCTTCGCAGGCGTTCGCATCGGCGTCATCGTCGGACCGCGCTATGGGTCGGCATTTGTGGTACCGGCTCCGGTCTTATCCGTGCCCGCTCCTGTATATGTCGCACCACCAGCGATTGTCGCCGCCCCCTACATCGCTCCAGTGCCATTTGTTGGAGCGGTGTGGGTGTCGGTCACCATCTCGAGAGGTACGCACGATCCTGTCCCGCCGGGCGCGCTCGACGACTTCGTCAGCGGGTGACTCGCCAGAGATATTCGAGAGCGTTTCGAAGTCCTCATGCGCACGTCTTCGACGATCTTAAGCGGCCACTACGCCGCGAATAAGCGAGGATCAAGAGTCCCGGATGAAATGTTGAGCTATAGGATCCTCGTCCATTTGCCAAATGCATTCCTGACAAGCAATCGTTGTCGCTTAGGGTGATTCTAAGGGCGGAGTGGTCTCGCTCGATGGAACTGCCGCACGGGCCCTCGATAAAAGTGTCCACGGCCGAGGAGTGGGCATATCCGTCTCCCGAGGTGATGCAGTATGCGGCTCCTGTTCTCAAGGCGAAAGAGGAGACTATCGCCGGCTGAACTTGGCGCTCGATGTCCTATCTGCCACTGCGAACTTCCAATCATGTTCGAGCAGGCCATCCTTTTGGCAGATCGAAACCCAATCTGGCTTTTCTGTCCAATTTGCGTCCGCCTTGTGCCGGGCGAACGCATCCTTCACAAGAATCGAAATAAGCCCAACGATCATTCCGATCGATGAAGCCACCTTGAGCGGCGAAAGAATTAGCGGTAGAAAAAGGTCGTGATGGCTCTTGGAGTTTGCAGACGGGCAATGTTTAGCCTGTCCAGCTCATGTTATGTGATGAAGAAGCTGAAACCGATTCCGGCGTTCGTGCATCTCTAGTGGCGGAAGCACTAGAGCGGTGCTGCCCGGAGCGTTCCGCACCGGAATATTGCAAGCCGAGCCTGCGTTGACTGCGTACTTTGACGGTCGGGCGCTGGCATTGGCTAGATTCTTTGCCTTGGCTCGCTGCCACAGCTTCGGAACAAGGCACCCTTCGAAGGCGTCCGCTTCAATTTCCATTCTGAGGTTCGGGCTGTATGGTGGAAAGGGTCTATGAGGGCCTCGAAGCTCTGGCTCGCCTGTGGTGCAGCTGGAGTCGAGGGCCGCAGAATCTGCAGCTCTGGTAGAGTTCCCAGAGTTCATACCGCTCTCCAAAGAATTCGAAGAAGGAGGACACAAATATGAAAAAACTCATGTTGCTGTTGATTCTCTCTCTGGTAGCTGTGATGCCAGCCCCCGTCGCCAATGCGAGCGTTGTTATCGGCAACACGTCCGTTTCGAGAATTGAACGGGAGGTTCGGCACGAACTGCTGATGCTGCCGTATTACTCAATTTTCGACAATCTCGCGTTTCGCTTGGATGGTGGCACCGTTACCCTCATGGGCAACGTGACGCGCCCGGTTTTGAAGGATGACGCCGAGCGCGTGGTAAAGAGAATCGAAGGCGTCGAGAACGTCAAGAACGAAATTCACGTTCTCCCGCCCTCACCTTTCGACGACCGGATTCGCTTCGCTGCCTTCCGGGCGATTTACGGCACGACGGCGCTGAACCGGTACGCACATCAAGCAATGCCGCCGATCCACATCATCGTCGAGAACGGGCGCATCACGCTGGAAGGTATGGTCGCCAACGAGTTTGACCGGAACCTGGCGTACATGAAAGCTCTCGGCGTTCATGGCGCGTTTTCGGTCACGAACAATCTGAAGATCGAACAAGAAAGCTAATGGAAAGGAGGAATCGTTATGGCTGATGTCAATGTCAAAAAGCAAAACTCCGAAAGGGAAGAGAAAGCTCTTCAAAAAGGTACCGGGCGCGATCTTTCTCGCCGTGGATGGGATCCGTTCTCCGGGTCGCTGATGCCATCCGATTTCTTCAGCTCGGATCCTTTCTCCTGGATGCGGCGGTTCCATGAAGAAATGGACCGCACGTTCACGCGCTTCTTCGGAAAGGACTCCGATGGGGAATCGGGAGTGTGGTACCCGGCCATGGAGGTGGCGGCGCGCGACGGTCAACTCCGGGTTCACGCCGACCTTCCGGGACTTAAGCCGGAAGACGTGAAGATCGAGGTCACCGACGATGCGCTGATCATACAAGGCGAGAGGAAGTACGAGCACGAGGATAAGAAAGGCGGCGTCTACCGCTCCGAGCGGCGGTATGGCCAGTTCTACCGAGAGATTCCTTTTCCTGAAGGCGCCAATGCCGAGCAGGCCAAGGCCCAGTTCAAGGACGGAGTTCTCGAGGTCGTTCTTCCTATGCCCGAGCAAAAGAGCAATCGCCGCACGATCCCGATCGAAATTGGTTCATCGGCAGCGGCCACTTCCAGTGCTCAGAAGTGAGCTGCGATGCGGCCGGCCGCCGACGTCAGGTCCGGCGGCCGGACGTTCCGTGCGCCTCTTCCCTGGTCCGTGGATCAGCTCCGCGTCTTTCTGGGTCGGCGTAGGCGCTCGTCGCCATTGACACTTTTGTTTGGAGCCTACGCTGTGTTTAGTGGTGTATTAACTCTTACGGCATCGCTTTGACGAGCGCCCGACCGCGATCTTTGCTGGATTGTTGGCATTTCGAGGGATTGGCAGGGTTGATCGTTGGCGCACTTGCCGGCGCCTAGCCCCGGTGGGCGAGGCCTGCGGAACAACCCGAACCGGACACGACACGCTGGTATGATCGGACAGATAGTGTTACTCGAAGAACAAACGGTGTGGTCTTGGCGGTGATGTGCGCCACTTCATACTCGCCCGGCGCGATCATTTCGCCTGACTCGCGATAACGCTGGCGAACCTAGCGCCATCGCTGGAGAAACGATGTCTCTACATGCCGCGGGCTGGCCGCAGCCCAGAAGACGATCCTTAGAATGCCAGTGAGAGCTGGCCTTCGTTGGGAGACGCCGGACGCCTCGCCGTTCTGCGCATTGAGGCGCCGAAACGAGCGAGCGTTTGGAACGCTTCGCCTGGTGCCACTTCGTTCGCTGGCGGTAGGTTCGGAATCTCCTCTACCGCAATGGGCGATAACGGCTCAAGTTCGCTTTCGGCAGCGGTTGGTTCTGGGACAAGCGGTACGGGTTCGGTGAACGTAGTTGGACGCTGAGCCTGCAGCTCTTTCCAAATTGCGTCGGCGCGTTCCCCCACTCCGCGTTGCGTAACCAGGTCTCGGGCCATTGAGGTCAACATGTCATCATCGTCCTCAAGAGCTTGAATCCCATCGGCAACGAACTTCCCCTCCAGCGCGAGTGACACGAGCATTTTCTTGCCCATTAGACGAAGGCAACTTTCCTGGGCCGTATTCGCGTAATGGAAGTACACGACACGCACAGGCTTCTTCTGCCCAATTCTCCAACTACGACGGCTCGCTTGCCGCAAAACGTACGTGGAGTAGCCGGATTGAACGAAGAATATGGAGTTGGCGAATACGAGATCAAGGCCCGTCTGCACAATTTTTGGATGGCAAATGCAAACCTGCATGCCATTCCGCAACTGCCGTTCATACCAGGCTTCGCGTTGTTCGGGCGGCACATCAGCCGTTAGCACCTCTACTCGGATGCCTTCTCGTGCGAGGAGCGATTTCAACCGTTGCGTCACGTCCCGTTTCTGGGTATAGACGGCAAACACCTGACACAAACGCCCGCGGGAAAGCTCTGACTGAATTTCCTGAAGAAGGCGCCGTTCCTTGGCGTAGACGAACTCCTCATCCAAGTCCGCTGGACGAGAGATGAGAAACTTCTCCCGCTCGTTCGTGTCGGGGTTCGTCGCATACCCGATCAAGTCTCCCAGTCGAAATGGACGGTCGGGATACAAGAGCAAGGCGTTCATGGCCGTGCTCAAGACCGATGGATTGCCCCAGTGCTCCTTGAGCGCGTCTTTGATGTCCTCTTCGAGTTCTTCGTATGCCCGCTTTAGCTGCGGGTCCATCTCGACCCCGATGACTTCTTCGGTGTACGAAGGCAACGCATCGGATATATCTTCGAGCGAAACGAATGCTCCCAGATCCATCAGGAAGCGGCCGAAGAGAAGGGGCGATGCGCCAGGCCGCCGCTTCACACGCTTAGTCACGCGTGCTTCGGAGCAGGCGTTGTCGGCCGGCTCAATCGTGGTTACCTTCTCAAGCACACCGTACGTCTCCGTGAACGCACGCAGACCAGTTTCGCCGTATTCGAAACCCTCCGCCAGCATCTTTCGAGGGTCCAGGCGAAATAGGATATGAAACAATTCGTCGGCGTAGCCGCCCAGTAGAGTCCCCGTCAAGATCAGGGTGTGCTTCGCACAAGAAGCGAGGGTCCCCAGAGCGTTGCCTTGCGCGGTCTCGCCGCCCTTCAACTCATGCACTTCATCCGCGATTGCATAGTCGAAGAAATTCTTGAGCCGTCGACCGATGAACTCGATTGGAGCCGCACGGTGAATCTTCTGGTTGTCGGCCTGCCAGAGCGCACTGAAAAATGGCCGCCTGCCCCTGCCCGGTTTATCCGTTTCTTCCGGGCATACCATCTCTGAATGTTTCGCCTTTCGGAAATCCCCGCGGCGTAACTGATCTTCGCCCGTTAGAACCGGCAGTCCTGTATCGGCATTGACTACATTGCCGAGGTAAGGGCCGCTCTGCGGGAGCCGGTAGACATGTCGCCAGTGCGTTCCGAGCTTGGCTCGCTCGCGCGAAATCACGAATATGCTTGGACCTCCGCAGATTGACTGCCAACGATGGCGCGCGGAACGGTGCCCTTTCGCGAGTCGCATGTCGCTCAAACTGGTTTTGAGACCGTCGCGAACGATGCGGCCATTGCGGAAACGCACTTCGTTGACGCCGGTGTGGCCGTTCGATGCGACTCCATTCCGCAGCCCGTCAATAATGAAGACGCGCACTCCTGGAAGTGTCAAGGAACATTCTCGGCAGGTCTTCTCGACCAGTTGAGGCGGCACCATGAAGATCGCGGTGAAGGGTTTGCCGCGGGCGTGCGCGAAAACGCTTGCAAGTGCAACCAGAGTTTTGCCGGTTCCGCATTCCGCGATCACAGCGGCGGAACGAGATTCATCCATGCGCCGGCAGACGCCCATTATGGCGAGAGTCTGCGCGGGAAACGGTCTTCTCCGCAATCGCGCCAGTGCCGGCAGCACAGGGTCGCCTGGCTGATATAGGGGCGGATACTTTGCCACCACTCGTTCGCCGAGTTCGTTGGCGAATCTCTGCAGGTAGTCTCCGATATTCCTCGGGATGGTTGCCATGAATCCTCCGCGACTTGTGCAAGGGCCGCAATACCAGCCACTCCAGAAGACGTTTGCTACACTTGATCACCAGCCGTGGTGCCTGAATGGTGGCGCGTCGCATAATCCTCGAAATGACGGCCAACGACTTGCTTCAAATCACGCTCGCGCTGATGCGTGACGCTGACTTGCCAACTGACGAGAAACTCGCTCTGCTAGACGCGGTCGCCACAGTCATCCGCAACAGCGCTGACGCAGCGGATGAAGCGGTTGCCTCCGGGTCGCGATCCGGTCGTCAACGGTAAAGCACCATCGGACTCCTAAACGGCGCCACTGGCTGTCGTCTTCCCGGATCAAAAGTCAGGAGACCGCTGTATTCCGTAATCCCGCTAAATGAGGGCGAGATTCGGATCAATCCTGCCGACTACGGGCTCCAGCTTCCGCGGCTCGTAGTTCGCCGCCCGCCACTCTGACCAAGAGATACGCTTGTCGTAGGCTCCGATTACCCATCGCTGGAATCCAACCAGTTCCCGAGTGCGCACGTAGGGCATCGGGTATGGTCGCGCACCGAACTCCCTCAGACGCCGACGCCGATAATCGCGGTCTTCATGCGTCTCATCAGGCCAATAGCCGATCAGCAGGTAGACCATAATGTGATCGGGCTTCACGCCGTATTTCACAAGACGGCTCAGGCCGGCAAACAGCCGCGCTTCATCCGCCCGATTATCCCAGGCCGTGTAAATTCGCTTCGCTGTCATTGAGTCGTCCCGGTAATCGACGGAGGCGATCGCTTCCGCAGCCTCTTCACTGATACAGCGAACATTGATGCCCTGGTTGAAACTGACCTTGAATCCGCCCGCGTGAATCTCTCCGATCCGATCGCGCCAGCGTGCCTGGCCGAAGAAATCATTGTCGAGCAGGAGGATCTCTCGTGGCCAGGGTTCGCCACGCCAGATCTCCCAGATTGTGTGTTCCGGGCGCACTCTGCCTTCCTTTTGCGGTACCACACAGAAAGGGCAGTTCAGCCGGCATCCGCGCTGCGTGAAGCCGATCGATTGGTGGAAATCTGGATAGATCGAGTAGTCCTGCTCGAGCGTGTGGATCCCAACGCGCTCGACTGTGACCGACATATCCCAGCCCGTGCCGCCGATGATTGCCCCTGGATACGCAGTGAGTACGCGTTGCCCGATAGTGCGGCTCTTGAGAAAAATCATGGAGCCGTAAACGAGATCCGGCATTTCGGCTCCATCCCAGAGCGTCCGTTACGGTTGGCCTGTTCGACGCAATTCAACTTCATGACCGAGCGCGCGATGATGTGCAGCTATGCGCATCAACGCAATGTTTGGGATCTTTCCGTCAATTTGAAATAGAAGGACTTTCATTTGAACCAGGCGCGTGACACTCCCGCTTCGTCTCGAACCAGCTTGCTGGCCGCCATGCCGAGCCCGATTCCGCGCCTGGCAGCTCGATTCGTTTTCGTTTCAGGCCGCTGCTAAGCAGCGCCAGGAATCGCTTCTTCGTGCCCTTCACTGCTACCGGTGAACAGCCGAATCCGATCAGTCGCTCCACTGCGCCGATTCTCCGAAGCTCGCTGGCAAACCACGAACTCCATTCCGGAACTGCAGGCAAGCCAAATTGGGCGCTGAGCCGGTGAAGCACGAATTCCGGCTGATCATCGCAGAGAACCGTGCGCCGCACGCCGGCCGCATGCCCACGCATGAGTTCCTCGGATAGCGCCACCAGATGACGTAATGGACGCTTTCGACCGGGAACACTCGCGGAGGCGCGAAAGACGGACACCCTTTCTCCAAGCGATACCGCCATCGATGCAAGCCCGGGGCCCGCAACGTTGAACCACGATGGTTCGGTAAGCGCCGCCGCAATGGCGGCGATCTCCTGGTCATTGCCGAATACCGAAATCAAATGCGCTCTGGCGGATCCCCTCTCTCCGGTTTCAGCAATCAACCGATCCATCGGGACCCGGATCTGGGTTACGGTTTCCTTGGTGGTCCTTCGGAATTCGAGGTGCCCCATTCGCAGATGAGCGTTCTTCATGACCATTGCCCTCCCGCAGGATGGCCGCCCGGCCGTCGGCGTAGAGCAGAGTCAGTGTCTGCGTGAATCGCTCACGTTCCCGGATCGTCGTGACACCCTGATCGTCTGTTTCTCCAAATTTGTCCGTAGTCTTGTCGGTGCTCCAACACGCCAGGTGACGATCTTCACCCTGGCCAAATAAACCATCGAGGCAGCCGCTTACGGCCAAAATCGCCACATGCCCGGCGTGCAGCGGTGTCAGCGGCCGGCCAGTCACGCTGGTTCGCGGGGCAAAGAGAATTCTCCCGGCTTGGCGGTATGCCGCGGAACGCGGCAGGACGTCTTCAACCGCATCCAGAGGCAATCCCCTATACACCAGCTGCGCCGTTTTTCCGGGCGGTACCGCATAGGCTCTTTCCGTCTCGCTCTTCAGCGACGGCAGATCCTCGTACTTGCTTGCGAGCTGGCATAGCCTGCCTTTTTCGCGACTGACCTCGATGTCCTTCAGGCGGTCTCGTTCCTGGCGAGTGCGGCGAATACCGAATACGACTACCTGCTGATACCGTTCCGAATCAGTCTCCGTCAGCCGATAGATCAAGATTTCGCGAAAATGAGCCGCGAGTACCTGACTGCACGTGCTGACCCGCTGCCCCGGGATCACCATCACGAGCACCCCGCCGGGCTGGAGCCATCGAAAGCAGTGCTCCAGGAACAAGCGCTCCGTTCGCTCGTTGTGGCCCTCGGAGCATTCAAAGTCGTATGGAGGGTTCAAGAATACAAGGCCGTAGCTTTCAACCGCGCAGTGCACATCGAAACAATTCCCCTGCACTACGTGATCCAGCATCGCCTTGGCCTCCTCCGCGCGGAAACTGTCTAACTCGATTCCGTAGCGGAGTACACTCGCTCCTTCCGTGAGGGCCGCCAGAGCCTGGCCCGTGCCCGCGCAAGGATCGAGGGCGGTTGCGCATGCTTCTTTTGGAAACCTCAACCGTGACCGAATTCGGACGGCCTCTGCCAAGTTCAAAGGAAAATAACCCAGCTTAAGACGAGATTCGAGTCTTGCCAAAACACCCTCCTTGCGAGCCAGGGACACACACCACACACACCCGACAACAACAACGACGGCGACGAGGATGATGACGAAAAAGAGTCGAGTTGAGCGCTCTCAGCGGATCCCGATACATCCAGCGGTCACGAGATCGAGGAACCACCATTTCTCGACCTTGCGTAAATCAATTTCATCCGGGTGTTTAAGAACAAACTCCCGAACCGCGTGGTGCGTGATCCAGTAGGTATCGCCACCTTGGGATCCGGTGCGGGCAGTGCCGCTCCGAGTCGCCTTCAGCATTCGCCGGTTTATCCAATACGTGATCTTGTGACCGTCCACGCCGCACGCGATGGCGAGAGCATTCGCGGAATATCCATCGAGGTTCTGCTTGATGTGCATCCGCTTCATCTTCAGGTGGATTGCGTTGACGGAGCAGTGAAAGCCCTCGGCCTTCAGCTTTCGTTGAATCACAGCGTCGGTAAGGTGCCCCCAGCGCTCCAAGACCGCGACTTCGGCCGCGTTCCATTCCGGCTCCTTGATTCGCGCCAGACCGAGCACAGCTGCCCGGCGGTTTATGGCCCACCTCGGCACTTCCAGTTTCCGGGCGCAGGCGCTGATCGCTCTGCGGTTGTTGTAGTCCAAAAAGAGATGATAGGCTCGACGAATTTCTTCGTCCACGGCGGCGGTGAAATGGTATTTCCGGCGGTGTGCTTGTGCCGGATGTGCCATCGCCTGTGCCAGAGCTGCTGATGCCATTTAGTAAGCTCCTTCATTGCTTCTGATGTTCGTTACTCTCCCCACCGAAGCGCCGCAGTGACCCGCCGCGCGGCTTGCGCGTTCAGACTCGGTGGCCAACTGGAGGTCCCGCGCCGCAGTAAAGACGACGTCATTACAATCTGCCATGCTGGATTCAGGAGACGATATGCGTGCCGCCCAACGTGAGACCGCCAAGCGCGAGGCGCTCAACCTCCGCATTAAGCCTCAGGTACGGGAATTGATTGATCGAGCGGCAGAACTTGCGGGGAAAAACCGCACGGATTTCGTTCTCGATGCTGCCCGGCGCGCGGCGGAGGATACGCTTCTGGATCGCACTGTGTTTACGGTCAGCCCAAAGGCGTATCGTCAATTTCTGGCGCGCCTGGATGCCCCACCAAAGCCGAACAAGCGGCTGCTGAAGAGCATGCAGACACCAGCGCCGTGGGACTAAGCCCGCCGCTGTCCGCGCCGGAACCGCTCAGCGACGATCATCAAATTGACAGCTTCGATTCCGGTGAACCCGCATTAGACGACTGGCTAAGGCGCCGCGGCCGACCAAACCAGGCGAGTGGTGCATCACGGACCTTTGTAGTCTGCGAAGGGAAGCGTGTCGTCGCCTTTTACGCTCTCGCCTTGGGCGCCATCGCTCAAGCGGCGGTCCCGGGAAGATTTCCGGAGAAACATGCCGGATCCTATTCCTGTCGTGGTTCTGGCCCGGCTAGCAGTTGATCGGAATTACCAGGGACGAGGGTTGGGGCGGGCGCTCTTTCGGGATGCCGCCCGCCGCGTTGCAAATGCGGCCGACACCATCGGAATCCGGGGAATCGTTGTGCACGCTATTTCTGAAGAGGCGCGAAAGTTCTACGTCGCGCTCGGCTTTGATCCGTGTCCGGCTGAGGCCATGACTCTAGTCGTTACGCTCCAGGATGTTCGGGCGACGCTCGAACCCTGCTAATCAGGCCGCTTGTTGCACCAGTTTCCGGCCTCTGCGCCGTAGCCGCTTCCATACCTCCGCGTCGATCGCCAACGGCTGCACCCGGTTCGATTCCAGGTTCACAAATGCTCCGTGGTGCTCGATTACGCCATATCGAAACAGCCGAGCCAGTAATCCAAGAGCGTGATTGGCCAGCGTCTGGTTCAAAAAGCATGCCTGGCGCTCTATGGCCTCCAGCGCACTACAACTCGGCTGATCGTCGTCGCCGCGTGGATCGATCAGTTCCGGTAGTATCTCGGGCGCCGTTCGAAGACGGATGGAGCTACGGCGATTTCTCCAGTTCCAGGGCTGACCGAGCACGAATTGTCCGCCCGTTGCGTGGTTGCCTAAATCAAGCCAGTACGACGTGTCGGCTTGGTGCCCCGTCACTCTGGAATGAATCGCCCTCCGCGCCGCCCGAGTGTCGACACAACCAATCACGATATCGGGGCGATCAAATGTGGACCCATCGGTCAAATGATGCGGAATCGCCCTCCAGTTCAGTCCCCAGAACAGGTTCATCCGCGAAACCAGCACAACCGCTTTGAAGTGGCCGATTTCTGCCTGACTGAACGGCTGGCGCACACAGTTGGTCGCGGAGATAGTGTCTCCATCCATGATCGTAACGTCGAGACCATACGGATGTCCGCTCACTAGCATCGCCTGGTGCAGGTACGGAAGGCCGGCCGCGATCGCACTGCCGTTTCCACCACAACCTACGACGAGCATCCGGACCGTCTTGCGCAATAATCCAGACTGCAACTGGTGGGTCATGCCTACCTCTGTTCAACAAACTCCCGAAGGCTCTGCCGTGCGTTGGCCAGATACTTTGAAGGAAACGGATTCGTGCTGCCGGCAAGCCCCTTCCAGAGCGCCAGGAAACCTCCAGGAAAGCTGGTCAGCCGAGCCGCTCCATATGGGTGCGTGAACTCACTCTGAAAGAATCCCCGCTCCCAAATTTCGATGCTCTCAACGCCGTCAGTATCCGGTGTGCGCATCGTGCCGATGCAAACCCGCCCGTCAGCTTCGGTTGTATTCCAGTAGGGCGCGACTTTGAGCTTTGTCTCGCCCGTCGGCCGCTCGTTCGCGTTCAGCGCCCGTACCCAAAGTTCGTTGCCCGCAGCTTTGAAGACCAGTGGCGGATGCGGATAGCGCTTTCCATTCAGATCTCTCCCCGCTTCGCTGTTCTCAGCGAAGAACATCGTGCGTTGCCTCGCGGGCGTCCACCACACCAGCATTTCCGGCGTCCTAACCAGGACATTCGGCGGCAAGATCTCCGGCGCCAAATGCGATCCCAAACCCGCTGCCAATTCGCGAAGGAATTCGGTCGTGAGCGGTTCCGCCTCGAGGAGATAGGGAGCGCCACCCTCAGTGGGAAATTTCGCGTCATGCCAAGACACGAATGAGCCCTGACGGCCCTCATAGACGAGCAGCGCTCCTTTCAGTGCCATGGATTCGCTTCCGCCAATGCTTACGCCGGTACGCATTGCATTCCCTCCTTCAGTTGACGTTCGCCATGATGAGCTTTATCAGCCGGCTTGCCTGCGTAAGCACGTCGCAAACAACCTCCGCTATTCCGAACGCGGTTTTCACGCCATCAACGTCCGCGATCTTTAGAGGGATGATGACGTTTGGTTCCGGTGGGCACTCCATCATTCCCTGCGACTCCTCATCGAAGCAGCCTTCAATGGCGTCCTGTTTTTCGAACACAGCCAAGAGCGCCGGCAGGGGTGGATTCGAATCTGCCAGGCGGTCCGAGGCTTCCGGTCCGATCTCCGGGCGTTGCGCCCGCCGGGAAGTGGCGCTCAATTGAAGTACGCCGCGCAGGATCTCGCGGAGTCTCTTGTCGCGGGCTCTTTCCGCGAGCTTCACGACGAAGCTTTCCTGTAGCGGCTTCCGATGCCGAAGAAACTGTGGAGTGGCGCCCTTTACGTCGGGGAGTTCAACCTGTTCGCCTTCGGGATCGCCTTCATACCATTCCCGAAGCGTTTCGACGCGATCCTCCGCGTCGCGATAATCGTAGGTCCTGACCCAACGGTTCAGTGCCGTTGTGAACAGATTGAGAAATGTTATCGGCAGTCGGCCGTGAAGCTTGTTCATCTCTCGCAACACCGGGCCCAGGACGACATAACCAGCAGTCTCCGGTTCGAGCACGATGTACATGTCCTGGGCTATGGCTGCATTGGGACTTTCCGCATAGGGTTCAAGGTCGCTAACGAGCGCAAGGGCGAGATCGAATTCAGTCGAAATCTCCTCCCCGCCGTTCTTCAGCGCCCACCGGCGAAGCGTTTTCTCGATGAACTCTATGGCGTCATTGTCACGGAGCCAGTCGCTGGGATCGGCGATACCTGCTTCGAGCAACGAAAGACCCAGCCGGGCAGCAGGCTGGACGCCGAAAGACATTTGGTGTCTTGGCGGAATGCCATTCAAACGCGGAATCGCAAAATGGGTTCCACTCGCTATCAGGCAAGTGGCGGCAGCCATCCCGCTGGCGCTGCAAGGAACACTCGACGGCCCCGGCGGTGTGCGGAGATCGCCCGCAGCAATATCGTACTCG